>Ga0209060_10000125_pt1 | contig 197067 bp, 152 predicted proteins | sample Coa_R1_8_FD_187155 | JGI IMG/M metagenome (GOLD analysis project Ga0209060, IMG submission 187155) | Surface soil microbial communities from Centralia Pennsylvania, which are recovering from an underground coalmine fire - Coalmine... | ecosystem: Environmental > Terrestrial > Soil >...
ACAGCCCGGCAGACGCCTACTCATTCCTGAGCCGCCTGAAGTACGCACAGGGCTACTTCTGGCAGAACAGTCCCAACAACAAATTTCTGCTGAGTCCTTCCGACTTGCAGAAATGCAAAAACGCACGCGACAGCTACGGGCGTCCGCTGTTCGATGACGCCACGGACACTTTGCTGTCAAAGCCCTATGTCGTCCACCCGGACGCTGACCGCGTGTATTACGGGGACTTCGGCGTTTCCATTTGCCGCTCCCGTACTCCGCTGTACGTGCAGACCTTGCTTGAGCTGTTCGCAGAGCAAGGACTTATCGGCGTGACCAGCTTCCAGTTTGCGGACTTCAAGGTCTTTGCGCCGCCGGTATACCAGGCCGTCGTATATGGCAACCTGGACGCTGCGGGCGCATAAATCTTTCCCCCTGAGTTAGCCGGGGCTTGCACTTCTTTGCGCTAAGTGCGGGATAGTGCTAGCGGCGGTCTTCGGCGTACCGCTTTCAAGAAAAGCGCCGGAAACGGGGCTGCTGTTTTTCGGGAAGGGCAGCAGCCCCAATCTTCCATAAGGTTGTTACTACGATGACTGAAGGCAAGTAAACCTCAGATGGCCCCTACGACGGTCAAACTTCTGAATGTTCTCGGCTCGACATATCAGGGAGGCGTGACGTGCGAGTGATTTTGGAACTGGATTTACCGGATGCACTCCAAGACGAATTGCAAACGGCTGCGAAGACCTCAGGCATCGCCGCACCGGCATGGGCGGCGCTGGCAATCGAGGCGGAGCTAGCAACGCGGAGATTGTCGCGAGTAGTGCACGGGACACACGGCCCACGCATCGGGCCGCGTGAGATTGAGACAAGGGAGCCGGAAGGCTACCGGGTCCGGTTGAATTGGAGGGCGCTGCACGATGGGACGTACTAACCAAACCACCGTGACCTGGCCCAGTTTGAGCGGAAAGAAAGATACGCGGACCATCAATCACGTTATTGACATCCGGGACTTTCGCGGCACGCCCGGATATTCCATGCTTGTTGTGGCGGCCAACACTCATCTTGCGGTCTGGGACATTTGGCGTTTTCTAGACATGGAGGCCCGTGACCATGACTTGCCGCTCATAGAGAGGTCCCAAAGCTGGATACGGCGGCGGCGGTGGCTGTTCCAGCCGCCCGGAACTAACAACTACAAAAACAACTTGGCAGACCCGGACGGCAAGGACAAAAGGGCGTGCGCGATCATGGCGGAGAATCGCACATTGTCCCTCAGGGATCTGTCCCGCCTGTTGGCGGAGCGGGGGATTGCGCGCAGCCGGGAATGGGTCAGAAAGCACCGGGGCGATGCCGTCCGCTGACAACTGACAACGACATCCGCCATATAAAAGACAGCAGACAGCAGACAGCAGACAGCAGACACCATCCGCCGTCCGCCGTCCGCCGTCCTGGGGGGGGGACCCCCTACCCCCTCCCAGGACGGACGGAACGGCAGTGGTTTTGGCCTTTGAATCAGAGGGCCAAAAAAAAAACAATTGAGTTGGTTGGAACAACGGACAAAGAGAGGGAGTATGGACGACCGAAATAAACCTAGGGTGCTTGTGAAGGACTTGCCGCACACGCTAACCGCTCCTCAGATGCAGGACGCATTGAACCAGGAGGGCTATTACATCAGTCGGATGATGTCGCTGCCGGACGATGCGGGCTTGCGGGTGATATTCACGAAGCGGGTCAAAACCGAGTAGCCCGGCCTCATTGACTTCTAATTGTCACGACGGAAATTATCCGCCTTTTGGATAAGAAGTTTGAGGCTTTGCACAGAAAGGCATCCCCTAATGCCTGGTTCTTGTACAGGAGCCTGTGCTCGTTCCATTGGCTCTATTACCTGAAAAGCATATCCTTCATGGGACCAAGACTAGGCTCTTGGCTGCACCGTGGAGGTGTGTGCTATGGGGGCGTTGCGATTTGTCGGCATCGTGTGTGCCGTCATACTCGGCGCATGGGCGCTTCTGGTGCCTGATGCAATCGCCAGGGTCGTCGCTCTTAGGTTGGGCGATTCTGTGGAGACGTTTAGCTGGAGACGCTGGGGGAAAGCGGTTGTCGCCGCTCAGTTGGGTATGGCATCAGCATACTGCTACCTGTGTTTCCACGGGGCATCTTCGGGATACGCTATTGCGCTCTTGGGGGCAGCGGCGGCCATAATGGCATTACGCCAAAAGCCAAACGTGGGAGAAAAAGTTGTTTGGGTTTTTATCATATTCTGCTTGCTCATCATGGAATTGATTGCGATCCGGAACGACCACCGAAGAGAGGATGATCACTTTACTGCTCTTATTACGCAAGGTCTAGGACTCCGCGAACAGATGACCGCAATGCAGCGTTCGGCATCGGAACCGCAAAAGACACCACCAGTGCACGTGACAGAACAGAAAGAGGGAGTTCTTGCTTGGAAAACCGGTTTCGTTAGCGTCGATACAGATTCACCGAGTCCGCAAAACGGTCAGATGTTTGTCAACGTATTTTGCATCAATGTTAGCGCGGTGGAATTGACATACGTTGAGTGTGCAGCACGGATGTTCATACACAACGGTCCAAGCGAATCATTGACCAGGGAGGTGGAAGAAAACTATTTTCGTACTTTTCTTAATGATTATTCTAGCGCTGGACCGCAACCCAAAAGTCACGTTGCACCCGGAGGGGACCGCTGGACGTCGGCATGGGGGCCTAAAATGACGCAGGAATTATTCAATGATCTAACTAATAACAGGAAGGTTGTCGTGGTCGTTGGGAGACTTAGCTATAGGGATGCGCAGGGTCGCCACACGCGAGATAGGTGTGAATGGTTAGCGCCGCCCGTCAATACGACTGATCCGTCTTGGCATCTATGCGATGTTCACAATTGAACTGCCGCAATAGCCATTTATGCCAGCTTCGCGGATTCTTTGTGGTTCGAGATTGTCTATGCAGGTTGGTAACGTCGCTGCGTTTGTGGTAGTGCCGAGCGGCTAGAGCGGTCATCTTCCGAAACCAGACCGAAGCCGCCACGCTGAAAACTTTGTGCTAATTTGTGCTACCGACTTGGACAGTGTGGACTTTTCGGACTCGCAGGCCATTTAAGAATCAGTAACTTACAGATTCTAAAAGACCGCCTTCGGTTCGAATCCCACTCTCTCCGCCAGATTCCTGTTGGGCTCCCCACACAATAAAAGAAGGGAATTTCTCTTACTCAGACCATCTCTGCCGGCACACCCGACCGCCCAACCGAAGAAGTGACTTGATCTCAATACGTTTCACTCGCCAGCAGTTTCTGGCGACAGCGGAGGCGCAGCTCGGGACGGATGAAACGCCATTGTTTCCGGAAAATCCTTATTGCTCGACTTGACAAAAATTCCCGCAGGTTGGTGGCTGAGGGATTGTATGATCGAAGGCGGCCAGGTGATCGAACACTAAGTACCATGCACGAACTTTCCATCGCGATGAGCATTGTGGAGCTGGCGGAAGAGGAGGCCCAACGCCGCGGGTCGCCGCAGGTCACGGCCGTGCATCTACAATTGGGCGCGCTCTCTGGTGTCGTGAAAGACGCGCTGCTCTCTTGCTACGACATCGCGTGCGAGGGGACTCGGCTACAGAACTCGCGGCTGGTGGTGGAAGAAGTGCCCGTGGTAATCTTCTGCGACCGTTGCCGGGCGGAGCGGCCGGTGGAGTCAGCACAGTCATTTTGCTGTGCCGAATGCAAAGCGCCTGCCTTGGCGGTCCTGCGCGGAAAAGAAATTCAAGTGGTGGCCTTGGAGATTGAGGAATGCGTCCCGAACCCCGCCTGATCGAAGTTCGTAGGAATGTGCTCAAGCAGAATGACGTCGTAGCCCGCTCTATGCGCGAGCAGTTTCGAGCCGCGGGAACGTTTGTGGTGAGCCTGGTTTCGAGCCCGGGGTCGGGCAAGACCGCATTTCTGGAAAAAACCCTCACGCTGTTGCGGCCTAACTACCGCGTTGCAGCCCTGGTGGGAGACCTGGCTACAGAAAATGACGCTGACCGCCTGGCTCGCAGCCAAGCCCCGGTGAAGCAGATCACTACCGGGACGCTGTGTCATCTGGAGGCTGCGATGGTACAAAAAGCGCTGGAGGGATGGGAACTCGGCGCACTCGATTTTCTCTTCATTGAAAACGTCGGCAACCTGGTGTGCCCGTCGTCCTACGATCTGGGCGAAGATTTGCGTCTGGTAATTCTTTCCGTGACCGAGGGGGAAGATAAGCCGCTGAAGTACCCGACGATCTTTCACAGCGCCGATATGGCGATCGTGAGCAAGATGGATCTTGCCGATGCCGCGGAATACAACTGGGAGGCGGCGTACAAAAACATTCAAGCCGTCCGCCCCGGCATGCCGGTGATGAAACTCTCTTCAAAGAGCGGGCAGGGAATGGATGCGTTCCTGCAATTTCTGGCAGATCGGCTCGCGGAAGTTCGCCACACTGCGCCAGCATAGCCTTATCGCCACGCGCCCCGTCCTTCCACTCCAGACGTAGAATGACTGCATGAAGCGGATTTGCGTTTTCTGCGGTTCGAGCCCGGGCCGGCGTCCGGAATATCGGGAAGCCGCCGTGCAAATGGCAAAGGAACTAGCCCGCCGCGGAATTGGAGTGGTTTATGGAGGCGGGAATGTCGGCTTGATGGGCGCTCTGGCGGACACGGTGCTCGCATCCCGGGGTGAAGTGATCGGAGTGATTCCGGAGCAGCTGATGGCGAGAGAAGTCGGACACAAGGGCCTGACGCAGCTGCACGTCGTTGGCTCGATGCATGAACGCAAGGCTTTGATGGCCGATCTTTCTGACGCCTTCGTGGCGTTGCCGGGCGGCTTCGGAACGTTCGAGGAATTCTGCGAAGTGGTGACCTGGGCGCAGCTTGGCATCATCGCCAAACCTTGCGGAATGCTGAACACGTTGGGCTATTATTCGCGTTTTCTGGAAATGTTTGATCACGCGGTTGAAGAGCAATTTCTGAGACCGGAAAATCGTGCCCTCGTCTTAGCGCGGGATACGGTTCCTGAGTTGCTGCGAGCGCTGGAAGAGTGGCGGCCCACCCGCCTCGATGAATGGTTGACCCGCGATGTGCGTTAGCAATCGGGCCTGACCGGCACCGAGCGCCCATGAACGGGCGCTCGATCGCCGCACGTACTTAGTAAGCAGCTCCGACCGGTTCCTCGGCGCGAACGCGGCTCTCCTTGCGAACCACCGCGTGATTCTTGGCCACCAGCATATAAATGGACGGCACCACGAAAAGCGTGAATGCGGTGCCGATAATCATACCGCTTACCAGCATAATGCCAATGCTGTTTCGCGCGCCGGCGCCGGGCCCGCTGGCCAGAATCAGCGGGAAGTGACCGCAAACCGTGGCTGCGGTGGTCATCAGAATGGGGCGCAGACGAGTGCTGGCTGCGCCGATGATGGCGTCGAGCTTGGTCTGACCTCGTTCCTGCAGATGGTTCGCGAATTCCACGATCAGAATGCCGTTCTTGGCAATCAGGCCGACCAGCGTGATCAGACCGACCTCGCTATAGATGTTTAACGTAGTGAAGTTCAGGAACGAGAAAACGAGCGCGCCGGAAATGGCCAGCGGCACCGATCCCGCGAGAATGATAAACGGATCGCGGAAGCTTTCAAACTGCGCCGAGAGCACCAGGTAAATAAGGATGGCGGACAGCATGAAAGTTCCAAGGAACTTGCTGCCTTCGACGCGCAGCTGGCGCGATTCGCCGGCGTAGTCGACCGTGAAACCCTGCGGAAGAATCTGCTTGGCCTGGTCTTCCAAAAACGTGAGCGCCTTATCGAGCGGGACGTTGGGTGGAATCACGCCCTGGATGCGCACGGCATTCAGTTGCTGAAATTTATTGAGCGAGCGCGGTTCGGTAGTGGTGCGCAAAGTAGCGAAGGTAGAGAGCGGAACCAATTGGTTGGCCGAGCCCTTTACATAAATCTGCGAAAGCTGATCGGGCGTCAGGCGCTCTACTCGCTTGACCTGGGGAATGACTTTGTAGCTCCGGCCTTGAATGCTGAAGCGGTTGACGTAGTTGCCACCCAGCATGGTGGAGAGATCCTGGCCGGCCTGGCTGAGGTCGACGCCCTGCGAGCGCAGCTTGTCGCGATCAAACACCACCTCGGTTTGCGGCTGATCGAATTTCACGTCGGTGTCGGCGAATATAAACAAGCCGCTGGCCATGGCCTTCTGCACAATCTGCTCGGCGAGCTGGCTGACCTGCTCCGGTTCTGCGGCCGAGACGATGGCGAAGTCGACCGGGAAGTTTCCGCCTCCGGGCAAGGGTGGCGGCGTCAGTGGAATCACGCGTACGCCGGCAATTTTCGACAGCGGCCCGGTGGACTCAACCAGCAACTGCTGTGTAGTCTTCTTGCGCTGGCTCCAGGGCTTGGTGACCATGCCGCCGAACCCGCCATTGGGATTCGTGATCTGAAAAATGCTCCCGCTCTCCGGGAACGAGTGGTAGACGTCGTAAACCTGCTGCGTGAACAAGTTCGTCTGATCCAGCGTGGAGTTTGCGGACGACTGGATCACTCCGAACACGACGCCCTGATCCTCGGAGGGGGCCAGTTCTCGCTGAGAAAACATGTAGAACGGGATCATCAGCACAGCGACGATCGCCCAGACAGTGAGCACGACCGGCCGATACTGCAACGTTCCGGACAAGAGCCGGACATAAAGATTTCGCACCGCGTCGAAATGGCGGTTGATCATGCCCGCAAAACCACGTTCGGTGTCGCCGGCGCGCAGCAACTTGGAGCCCATCATCGGCGAAAGCGTCAGCGCGACGATACCCGAGACGATGACTGCGCCCGCCAGGGTGAATGCAAATTCCCGGAACAGCGCCCCCGTAAGACCGCCTTGAATTCCGATGGGTGCATATACCGCCGCCAGGGTGATGGTCATGGCGATGATCGGCCCAACCAGTTCACGGGCGGCATCTTTGGCAGCTTCAAACGGAGTTTTTCCCAGGTGCAAGTGCCGCTCGACGTTCTCTACCATGACGATGGCGTCGTCCACTACGAGTCCGACCGATAGAACGATGGCGAGCAGGGTCAACAGATTGATGGTGAAGCCGGCAAGCAGCATGAGAAACACCGCGCCCACCAGCGAAATCGGAATCGCCACCACGGGAATCAGCACCGAGCGGAATGAGCCGAGGAAGAGGAAAATGACCACGACCACGATCAGGAGCGTCTCGCCTAGAGTGTGCAGCACTTCGTTGATCGCGTCCTGGATGTACTCGGTGGAGTCGTAGGGTACGCCGAGCTTCATGCCGGCGGGAAGCTGCTGCTCAATTGCCGGCAACTCTTTCCGCACATTCTTGATGACTTCGAGCGAGTTCGCCGTGGGCAGCACCCAAATGCCCATGAAGGTTGCGGTTTCGCCGTTGAAGCGGACGTCCTGGTCGTAGTTTTCGGCGCCCAAAACGACGTCGGCGATTTCGCCGAGGCGGACCACGACGCCCTTATCTTCCTTGACCACCAGCTGCTTGAACTCTTCCGGCGAACGCAGATCGGTATTGGCAATCAGGTTCACCGACACCATCGAACCCTTGGTGCTACCCAGCGCGGAAAGATAATTGTTGCGGGCCAGGGCGTCATGCACGTCTGACGGGGATACGCCGCGAGCCGCCATTTCCTCGGGCTTCAGCCACAAGCGCATGGCAAACGTGCGGTCGCCCAGAATGTCGGCGCGCTGCACGCCGCTCACCGCGCTCAGCTTTGGCTGCACTACGCGCGTCAGGTAGTCGGTGATCTGGTTTTGATCCAGATCTTTAGAAGAGAAGCCGAGGTACACCGCTGCAAATTGGGTATCGGCGGTTTGCAGATCGATGACCGGGATTTGCGCGTCGGGGGGCAGATCGTTGCGCACCTGCGCAACTTTCGCCTGGATCTGGGTGAGGGCCGCGGTCGTGTCGTAATTGATCTTCAGGTGAACCTGGATCGTGCTCAGGCCCTGAGCGCTGGTCGACTCCATGTAGTCGATGCCGTCGGCGCTGGCGATGACGCGCTCAATCGGCGTGGTGACGAAGCCTCGGACCAGGTCGGCGTTGGCTCCAACGTAGACGGTCGTTACCTGGACCACCGCGATGTCGCTGCGCGGATATTGGCGCACGCTCAGCGAGCGGATTGCCTGCAAGCCTGCGATCAGGATGACGAGGTTCACTACCATCGCCAGCACTGGACGCTTGACAAAAAGATCTGTGAATCTCATAACGAAATCCTCACGGTCGTGACAGCGGCGTTATGTTTAGCTGTCTTCCGGTTTGGGAGCGGCGTTGTTGCTGGGCTTCACCGTGTTGTTTACCTGGACCGGCGCGCCGTTGCGCAGGCGGAAAACGCCTGAGCTGACCACCTCATCCCCGGCGTTCAGGCCGGAGGTGACGGCAACCTGGTCGCCGCGTGCTCCCTCAACCTTAACCACCTGCTGGCGGACGCCGCGGTAGCTGTTTCCTTTCGCATCCTTCATGTCGGTGACGATGAACACCGAGTCGCCATACGGCGCATAGTTAATGGCGGAGGCGGGCAACGGCACCACGTCGCGGGGTTTACCCAGCGGCAACTCGACCTGCACGAACATGCCGGGACGCAGCTTGTTCCCCTTATTCGCCAACGTGGTTTGCACCTGGATGTTGCGCGTCTGCTCGTTGACGACGGAATCGAGTGCCGTGATCCGTCCCGTGAAACCCAGCCCCGGAAGATCGGTGCTGGTGACTCGAACGCTGCGGCCCCGCGTCATGGTGCCGGCATCCTGCTGCGGCACGCCAAAGTTCACATAGATAGGATCAAGCGACTGCAAGGACACGATCGCCTGCCCGGCCGCCAAGTACTGGCCGAGGCTGACCTGCCGGATTCCGAGCATCCCTGAAAAAGGAGCTCGGATGGTTTTGCGGGCGATGGCCGCCCGAATATCCCCCACCTGGGCGTCGGTCGCCTTCTGCTGCGTGATGGCATTGTCGTAGTCGGAGCGGGAAATCACGCCGGACTTCAGCAATTCCTGGGCGCGGTCATAATTAATGTGTGCCAGGTCGCGCTGCGCTTCGATGTTGGCAAGCTGTGCTTTTTCCTGCCGGGTATCGAGTTCGACCAGAATATCGCCTTCATGCACCCACTGCCCGGACTCGAAGTGAATTCGGTCGATGGTTCCCGGCAAGTCAGCCCCCACCGTGACGCCCTGAATGGCGGCAGCGGTTCCGATGACGGAAAGGGTCGAAGGCCAGGTCTCCTTTTGCGCCACAACGGTCGTGACCGCCGTCGGGGGCATTTGGAAGCTGGAAGCCTGTGCGATGGCTCCCTCGACCTGCTTAAATTTGATGAATCCAAGGCCGCCCACAACGAGAGCGATGATGACCACTGTCAAGATGAATCGTTTGGCCATAAATCTCCTGCGAGGTACGACAAGTTAAGGGGTAAACCCCAGCGACGAACGACGTAAACCCAGTTCCAACAATAGATTCCGGCAGGCAAAAAAACGATTCACGAGCCTTTACAAATTTTGAACCTTCACACTGCTCGCAGAACCCAAAAAGCGGTCTTGGCGCTTACGAACTGCTCAATCCTTAGACGTTCGAGGGCGGTGAAAATCGACAGGCTTCCGTTCTCTTTTTATTCGGTAAAGTCCGGCCTGGCCCAAAAGTGACATTACCCTGTATTACGGCCTTCTATTACCTTCCACCACGTTCTTGCGATTGTCGACTTTTGATGGAGACTTTAGTCTCTATTCATGAACTCGAGAACAAATCGCACCGACGCTCAACCGAAACCCAACGCCTCGCGCTTCCTTGCGAACCTGTCGAAGGCTCTCCTGCCAGCGGCCCTGGTGCTGGCTCTTACTGCCGTCTCGGCCGCGAAGGACCTTCCCGATGCCCCCAGCGTAGTGGCGGCCGGCGGCGGCTTCGCGGTGCAAAGCGCGGTTCCGGTGCGCGTCCAGCCCCGCGCCGCGGTAGAAAGCAAGCCCGTCGATGCTACTTTTGTGAGCCTGGCGCTGATTTCGACCGGGAGCACTTTTGCCGATTCCTACACCACGTTATTTGCGCGGGAAAACTGGCTCGCCGGCAAGAAGAATGTGTGCAACATTGAAGTGCAGTCGGCTTATCTCTATGGAACTCATCCTACGGTGGTACGCAGCTACGCGGTGGCATCGGTAAAGAGCGTGGGCGCCGTGGCAGCGGCGTATTACTTAAGGAAGCATCACAGCAAGCTCTGGACTCTGCCCCTGCTTGGCAATGCGGCGATCAGCCTGGAAGGCGTCACCCAGAATATGATTGCCTGCAACTAGGAGGGGGAGCGAGCGCGCAAATCAGGTCCAATGCAGATATTCGACCTTCGCCGTTAGAAAATGCCTACTTCCCGCAAGGCCTGGTTCAATCTGAGTGACGTAACACTTTAAATGGATTCGACGCGGTTTCTGCCATTTCGCTTGGCTCGGTAAAGAGCGGTGTCGGCGGTAGGCAACAGGGAATGGCAATCGCTACCCGGCGCCGCAACCGTCACTCCCAGGCTGACGGTCACCGACAGGCGGCCGCCGGGAGTGGGAATGGGCGTGGTAGCAATCAGGGAGCAAAACTCTTCAGCGCGGCGCGCCGCCGCTTCCAAGTCGCAATGCGGCAGAATGAGCAGAAATTCTTCGCCGCCGTAGCGGCCAACGCCGTCATACTGCCGGCCCCCCGCAACCAGCCGCCGGGCAATTTCCTTCAAGACGAAGTCGCCGGTCTCATGCCCAAGCTTGTCGTTGACCGACTTGAAGTGATCCACATCGAGAAGTACAACTCCGGTGGGAGTCGATTCCCGACGGGCGCGGGCAAGTTCGCGATCGAGGAAAGCCAAGATCTCCCCGCGATTCCACACGCCGGTGAGGAAATCGTGGGATGCGGCAAAGTGCAGCGCCTCATTGGCGGAAACCAGCTTCTGCTGCAAGTCGACGATGCGTTTGCCGACCATGAGCCGCGCTTTCAGTTCCAGGGGATCGAAAGGCTTGGCGAGGAAATCGTCGGCTCCGGCATCCATGGCCTCAAGCATCTCCTGCTTGCGGCTCTTGCCCGTCAGCAAGATGGTGTAGGTGTAGGGATGATGGCCACGGCTGCGCAAGCGGCGGCAGACCTCGACTCCGTCGATTTCCGGCAGCACCCAATCGAGCAGCGCAAGCCGGGGAGCATCCGGCTGGCAGAAAGCATTCCAGGCGGCCTCGCCGTCATTGACGCACACCAGATCGAAGCCCCACTCCGTCACGTGTTGGCGAATGAGGTGGCGGAAGAGCGCAGAGTCTTCCGCTACAAGAATGCTTCCCATGGATTCCGCGGCGACGGGCGCAGTCGCGGTTAACTCAATTGCTTTGCTGGCGTGCATGGTAAGCGGGCATCTCGGCTTTCTCCAGCTTGGCCAATTCGACTGCCAACCAATTTTCCAGCAAAGTCATGTCTTCTTCGGGCAGGAAGGAGAAACGCACGCCGGCGCGGCCCGATGCGTTGGCGTTCACCACTTTCCCGGTTATATGGATGACGTTGGGAAAGCCGGGAAGGGAGAACTGCGCAATGACTTCCTGATTGACCTGCAGCGGTTGCCGGCATTGCAGGGCAATGCCGCCGACACTCAAATCGCTGATGCGGGCGTCCACGGTTCCGATTTCCACGACCCGGGTGTTGGCCGGCAGGTCCACGGGAACCCGCGCGGCGCGGCGGCGATTTTGCAGCATGGTGCCGTAGGCTGCGCGCATGCAGCGGTTGGCATGTTCCACGTCTGCCGGTTTCAGGATCATGAAGTTTGCGCCTACCAGAAGCGCATGGGTTTCGGAGCCGGCGTTGACCATGGCCACGATGGTGGAGTTGCTATTGGGCGAGGACTTGCGAGCGGCTCGAACCACGCGCGTGGGATCAGAGACGCCGTCCCAATCCACGATCAGAGTATCCAGGCGGCGATGGGTGACCGAATCGAGCGCTAAATCGATCTCTCCGCAAACTTGCGTATCAATCGCAAAGCTGCCCAGTACCTGGTTCATTACGGTCAGGACTTGTTCGTCCTTGGTAAGCAAAAGGCCGTCGAGATGGATTAGCTCGCTCATGAGTTTTCTCTCATGTCGCTTATGGCAGGTATGTTGCCAAAAGCCGGGTCCGGCCGAGTTATTGTTTTCAAGCATTTGCGTCCCACTCGGATCGCCTCCAAGATAGTTGGAGTCTAAGTTCTGGATTACTGTCTGGGGCACGAACACCGCTGGAAGGGGGAAGTACGAGGTTTGTTCGGATTTCGTAACAAAACGCAGCGCCGGATTCCCATTTTGGAAATTGAACGTAAGATGGGGTGAAGTTTCCTTGTCGCCACTGAAGAGATAGGTTTGAGCGGACGCGGCGGAATCACTTGCAGACGTGAACGCCTCCCCGCCGTGCTATTTTTTGCCCGGTCGCCACTTGAGAATTCTCTGGAGCCTTAACGGCGTAGTTCGTCTGTTAAAGGGTGGACTTTGCCCCTCCAAAGTGTTTCCGCCAAAGGTCACAAAGTTCTGTGATCGATATCACAGATTCAGGGGCAGCCTGCGGCGGAAAATCCGAACAAAGAAAGGCCCAGCGATTCCCGGCCTGTCGTCGCCGCAGCGATCCACGATCCCTGCGTTACGGTCTGTGTCAGGCACCCGGGACAGGCGGGAGGACCGATGAGTCGCACGCCGCCCTTCAAAATTCTTGTCATTGACGATTCTCCGGAAATGCTGGAGTTAATCCAGCAAGCCCTGGTTACCGAGGGATTGGAAGTACTTACCGCCAGCGACGCCGAGAGCGGCTTTGAGTTGTTTGTTCAGACGCAGCCCAAGACCGTCCTGCTTGACCTGGTCCTTCCCAATGCCAATGGGATGGACTTATTAGAGCGCATGCTGCGCGTGGATCCGGCCGCAAACGTCGTCATTATTTCCGGGCATTATTCGACGGAGTTGGCGGTGGAAGCCGTGCAGAAGGGTGCGTGCGATTACCTGGCGAAGCCGCTCGATTTGCCGCGGCTGCGGGGGCGCATTGCAAGCCTGGTCGAGGAATCGGAGTTACGGCAAAGAACCCTCAGCCTGGACCAGGAGCTACTGCAGGCATGTAAGTTCGAGGGCATTGTGAGCCGAAGTCCACTGATGTTTGAAGTGTTCCGTAAGATACGCCATGTGGCGCCACATTTTAAAACGGCTCTTATCACCGGGGCTACGGGAACCGGCAAAGAGCTGGTAGCTCGTTCGCTGCACCGGCTCAGTCCGGCGGTGCAAGCAAAATTCGTGGTTTGCAACTGCTCTACGCTGGTGGAAAACCTGGCTGAAAGCGAGCTGTTTGGCTACATCAAGGGAGCTTTCACCGGGGCTGCGCAGGATCGCGCCGGACTTTTTGAGCACGCTGACGGCGGCACGCTCTTTCTGGATGAAGTGGGCGAATTGACGCCGGCGACGCAAGCCAAGCTGCTCCGCGTGCTGCAGGACCAGCAGGTGCGCAGGGTCGGGTCGCCGGTGGCAAACCAGGTCAACGTGCGCGTAATCGCTGCCACCAACCGTGATTTGCGCGCGATGGTGCGGGAAGGGCAATTCCGTGAAGATCTCTACTACCGGCTGGCGGTCATTGAAATCGGATTACCATCGCTGGCAAATCGCCGTGAAGATCTGCCGCTGCTGCAAAGGCACTTCATCGAGCGCTTTGCCGGCGAGTACAAGAAGTCAGTTTCCGGATTGACACGCCGGGCGCAGAGCCGCATGGCAACCTATTCGTGGCCGGGAAACGTTCGCGAGCTGGAGAATGTGATCGGCAACGCCTGCATCATGACCGAGAGCAAGTTCATCGACATTAACGACTTGCCCGAACGCTTGCGTACGGCGAGCCCCAGCGAAACTCCCAGTGACGAAGCTCTCTTCTCGCTCGAAGAAGTGCAGCGGCGGCATATTCTGCGCGTACTCGAACGAGTCGGGGGAAACAAGGCGCGGGCCGCGGAAATACTGGGGGTTGGCCGGGCCACGATTTATCAGATCCTCTCGCGCATGCGGCTGGAAAAATCCAGCGAGACCGCATAAATAGCCGTCTTTTTGCAGAAGGTTCGGCTGCCTTAAAGTTAGACCCCGTCCAGATTGTAGACAGACCCCACCCAGATCCGAACCAACCACACAAAGAAAACAGGCTGCTTATAATTTCCAGGATTTGGTGATCCAGGTGCGAATAAGTGCCCGGAAGCCGGCCGACCGTGGGCATAGCCTAGGCTATCGGGAGGCGAGAGCAGGCTTCGGGGTAAGGTCTCGGTTTGATCACGGCGGGTCGAGGGGGCGATCTATCGCGCCGCCCGTCCGCATTCCGCGGCGCACCGGTGCGGTGGAATGAGCATCAGGCTGAGACCTACCGCTTCCTCGCAAAAGCGGAGGGTCGATCAGGCGGCTATGACGGCAGAGATGGAATTCGAATGCGTGCTGGTTTCTCGCGATCCCGGAGTGCTGTGCACAATGAATCGCGTGCTGGAGAAGTTTTCCATTTCGACTTGCGTCTGCTTTACCTCAACCAAGGCATCGGACCGTCTGGCAGGCAGCGGAGCCGATCTGGTGGTGGTCGATTACGACGAGAGCATGGATGACCTGATTCAGGAAATCTATAAGCCGGATCGCCGCCAGAAGCCTACGATTGTCGCGGTTTCTGAGGTGGAACAAGCGATTCCCGGCGCGCATCTGACGGTCCGCAAGCCTCTGACCGGAGAAAGCTGCACGCAGTCGGTGAAATTTGCCTACGTCAAGATGCTGCGTGACCATCGGCGATACGCGCGTCATGCACTGATGGCTTCTGTGACCGCTCGCGATGCAAGCCAGCGCACGATTCCGATCACCGTGCTGGACATCGGCGACGGTGGAATCGGATTCATGACGAGGAAATTGGTGGCGGTGGGAACTGTCTTGTCGTTCCAGCTCTTGTTGCCCGGCGCCCAGCGTGCGATTTCGATCGAGGCCCGCGTGTTATGGACGCGGCAATATGGAGCCGCGGGATGTGAATTCGTGCGCATTCCACCGGTAGACCTCGGTATTCTGCACGATTGGTTGAGAAGTAAGTGCCGGGTCAAGCGGCCGCTGGTTGAATTGTGACGAAAGAAGTAGGCATTGCGGAACTTAGGTTTGTTGCATGAAACCAAGCGAAGCATCAAGCTAAGGCCAGTCGAACCATCCCCTGTTTCGGCATCCATCACACGAGCAGAAGTGTCCTATGAAGAAACAGAGGGAAAAGTTGCCGCAAAAAACTACCGAGCGCATGCCCGGCATGCGCCAGATTGAAGGCCGTGAGTGGTGGCTGCTGGGATTTGCCGTCGCGGTCACCGTCGTCCTCACGTTAGGCATCCTTTCTCTCACCTTCCCCGGCTTTCACCTTCCGGCCGACCGGCTTTATTCGCTGACGTTGCGGGAATGGGTTCGAGCCCTGGCCGCGCTGGTGCTGCTGTTCGATGTCTACACGATCTATCAGAACCTTCAGTTACAGCGAGTGCGCCGCCAACTGGCCGAGCGCGACAAGTTGTTCCAGCTGATCAGTGAGAATGCCGCCGACATGATTGCGTTGCTCGACCGCGATGGCAACCGGCTTTACAACAGCCCGGCCTATTCGCGAGTTCTGGGCTACAGCGAAGAACAGCTGCGGGAAAGTTCGCCGGCCGAGCAGATTCATCCCGAGGACCGCGCGCGAGTGATGGAAGCGGCGGAGAAGGCAAGGCGCACGGGACGAGGCGAGCGTCTCGAATATCGCATTCGTCATCGAGATGGTTCGTGGCGGGTGCTGGAGTCAACGGCCAGTGCGATTCAAGGCGCCAAAGGCGAGAACGAAGGTCTGGTCATCGTCAACCGCGATATTACCGATCGCAAACGCGCCGAGGACATGCTTGCGCATCATGCCTTCCACGATGTCCTGACCAACCTGCCGAACCGCATTCTGTTTCTCGATCGCGTGGGCCGAACCATCAACATGGCGCGGCGCCACAGCCACCTGAAGTTTGCCGTGCTGTTCATCGATATCGACAGCTTCAAGGTTTTCAACGACAGCCTGGGGCACGCAGCAGGCGACGCTCTTCTGCTGCAAATTTCGGAGCGGCTGACGAATTGCCTCCGCCGGGTCGATACCATTTCACGTCCGGAAAACAATTTGCCGGAGGGCGGTGACAGCACGCTGGCTCGCCCGGGAGGAGACGAATTCGCGGTGCTGGCGGAAGAGCTTCACGATCCCAGCGACGCCGTCCGAGTGGCCGAGAGAATTCAGGAAAAACTGAGCGCTCCCTTTGAACTGGGAGGCCAGCAGATCGTGATCACAGCGAGCATCGGAATCGCCTTCGGCAACGAGCGCAGCAGCGGCGCCGAGGAGATGCTTCGCGATGCCGAGATTGCCATGTATCGCGCCAAGCACACCGGCAAGGCGCGCTGCGAAGTCTTCGACAATGCGATGCACAAAAGCGCGTTGCGGCGGCTCGAGCTCGAAACCGATATGCGTCGCGCGCTGGAGGCGGGCGAATTCCACGTCTATTACCAGCCGGTTGTCTCCTTGCACACCGGCCTGATCGTTGGTTTCGAGGCGCTGAGCCGGTGGAACCGGCCGGCGGGCACGGTCATGCCCAACGATTTCATTCCCGTGGCCAACGAGACGGGCATGATCCTGAACATCAATCGGGAACTCATGATGCTGGCGTGCACACAGCTGTGCCGCTGGCAGCGGCACTTTCCTGCGGATCCCCCACTGAGCCTGAGCGTCAATGTAAGCCCGAAACAATTTGCCCAACCTGACCTGGCGGCGACCATTCGCGAAGTGATTCAGACGACGGGAGTGAACCCGGCATGCCTGGATCTGGAGATCACGGAGACGATTGCCATGGCCGACGCGGACAGATCCGCGGCAGTGCTCGAGCAGTTGCGAGCGCTGGGTGTGCGGCTGGACATCGACGACTTCGGGACCGGTTACTCTTCACTGAGCCGACTGCAGCGCTTTCCCGTCGATAAGCTCAAGATTGATCGGGCCTTCGTCTCGCGCATGGACTCCGAAAAAGATACCCACGAAATTGTCCGGATTATTGTGGCTCTCGCCCAAAACCTTGGGCTGAAGGTCGTGGCCGAAGGAATTGAAACTCACGCTCAGCTCGAACTTCTGCGGCAAATCGGGGTTGAGTTGGGCCAGGGTTACCTGTTCTCGAAACCTGAAGACCGGGAGACGATCGAGAAACTGATCCGCTTCAATCGTTCCGCGCAAGGCGGACCGCTGAAAGCGAACGCTGCCCACGCCTGATTGGCTGCGAGCGCTTTCTGTAGATCAGACACAGTCTGGAATACAGACACCTTCTATGTCTGACCTCATCTGCCGAATGTGGGACTCCTCTCTCTAACAGTCAAAGAGCAAACAACTTAAGTAGATCGGGAAGCAGGTCCGCATTTGGCTTTTCTAATGCATGGTCATGAGAGGAGCAGCAATTCTCGCAGAGGCTAAGTATGCCAATGAAGGGTCTAACTTCGTCGTTCGTAATGTTACTGGCGATGACTTCGGTGTTGATGGCGCAAGGACCGGCGGCAACGCCCATCCAAGGGCAGAATGCGCCGGTCAACGCCATCTACAGCAAATTGCCGCTGATTTTCGAAGCGAACCAGGGCCAGGCAGGCGGAAACGTTAAGTTCCTGACACGCACGACTGGATATACCGCATTTCTCACCTCCGGCGGCATCCAGCTCAGCTTGCGCAATGCGCCGACGGCCCGCTCATCGACTGTTCCGCCGAACCTGCAATTCCGTTTAGTCGGAGCGAACTCCAACCCCGCGGTGATTGGGGAAGCGCAGCAGCCAGGCATCGTGAACTACTTCATGGGCAAGAATCCCTCGCAATGGCATACGAGGGTGGCGACCTACGCGCGAGTTCGATACAAGAATGTTTATCCCGGCATTGATTTGATTTACTACGGTAACAACCAGCAACTGGAATACGACTTTGATGTATCCGCGGGCGCCAATGCCGCCCTGATTCAGCTCGAAATTCTGGGCGCGCAACAAACCAGCGTAGACGCTGATGGAAATCTGGTTGTGAACACTGCTGCGGGCGATCTCCGCTTTCAGAGTCCAGTCGTATATCAGGAATCCAACGGACAGCGTATTCCGTTAAACGGCTCGTACGCCGTAAAAGATTCGACTCACGTTGGCTTCCAGCTGCAAAACTACGACTCCAGCAAGCCGGTTGTGATTGATCCGGTCCTCACGTACTCAACCTACCTTGGCGGGAGCGGCTCCGATGTGGCGAGTGGAATCGCGGTCGATGCCTCTGGGAATGTGTACGTGACCGGTTACACGACTTCTTCAAATTTTCCGCTTGCCACGGATACGCTGCCGCCGAATACGAACCATGTGTTTGTTGCCAAGCTGAACTCGACGGGATCAGGTTTGATTTACGCCGACTACATTGGCGGCAGCAGCGAGGATTACGGCATCGCTCTCGTCCTCGACGGAGCGAACGATGTTTACGTTACCGGAAGCACGCAGTCGAACAATTTTCCAGTGGTGAACGCATTCCAGGCGCAGCAACCGGGTCCCTACAGCGGATTTCTCACGAAAGTTTCGGCGGATGGCGCCTCGCTGATGTATTCGACCTATCTCGGAGGAAGCACCTTCGACCAGCCGACCAGCATCGCGATCGATAGTTTCGGGCAGGCGCACGTGGCGGGCTATACTCTGTCGCAAAATTTTCCGGTCGCCCATGCGTACCAGTCGACCGCTTCCGCGAACCAGGATGGACTGTACGGTACCTACGGCTTCTTAACGAAATTCAGCGCGGATGGATCCGCGCTGCAATACTCGACGTACTTTGCCGGCAATTCCAACGTGGTGCAGGATTGCGGCAGTCCCTGCTGGCCCTCGCCATTCAACATGGTGAGTGCAATCGCGCTCGATAGCAACGACAACGCTTACGTTACGGGCAGCACGAACACTTACAATTTTCCTACGACGACCGGCGCTTACCTGACCACCAATACCACGCAGCAGGATGTGACGATCTCTTTCGCCAGCAAATTCAGCAGCGCCGGCAGCCTCGATTATTCGACTTATTTTTACGGTTCCGGCGGATATCCAGTCTCAACCGCGGCGATCGCGGTGGACGGCTCAGGCGATGCTTATATCAGCGGTACAGCTTTCAGCGACGGCACCTTTCCCATCACGTCAACTTCCATCTGCGATCCCGGAGTTTACGGCTTTGGGTGCAGCTATGCTTTTGTGACCAAATTCGATCCCGCCGCTGCCACTCTTTTGTATTCAACATTTCTCGGACCCAACAATTACGCGAGTCCCTACTCGATGGCGCTCGATGCGAGCAACGACGCTTATGTGCTGACATCTTCGAACAGCGCCGCCTTTACCACCACCAACGCGATCGAGGCTTACACGGGCGGAGCCGATCTGCTACTGGTTGAGGTTGATCCTTCGGCAAGCACGCAGCTCATGTCTACTTTTCTTGGCGGAAGTGCAGATGAGACACCGGCGGGAATCGCCGTGGATGCCGCCGGCAACGTCTACGTAGGCGGTTGGTCGAACTCATCGGACTTTCCCACCACGCCGGGCGCGTTCCAGACTGCTACCGGCGGCGGCGTTGACACGATGATCGCCAAGATTTCTTCCGCGGCGGCTGCGGGAGTTTCTTTCAGTCCTGCGGCGCTGCAATTTGGAACCGTGCAGGTTGGCTCCAGCAGTTCTCCGCAGACGGTATTGCTGCGCAACATGGGAAGTGCGTCGCTGGCGATCACTTCGATCACCTCCACGGGTGACTTCAGCCAAACCAATGACTGCGGAAGCAGCGTGCCGGCGGCAGGCAGCTGCACGATCTCGATCACATTCACTCCAACCGCGGGCGGCAATCGGACGGGTTCGGTTGTATTGAAGGACAACGCGGCGGGTTCGCAGCAGCAGGTCAGCCTGACCGGCACGGGAGCAGCGGCTAATGTACTGCTGTCGCCGGCGTCGCTGAGTTTTACGAGCTTGCCGATCGGGAATGCGAGCGCGGCGCAAACGGTAACCCTGACCAACAACGGCACGGCCGTATTGCAAGTCAACAGCATCAGCGTTAGCGGGGGGGATTACTCGCAGACCAATAACTGCCCGAGCGTTATGGCTTACGGAGCCAGCTGCACTATCAGCGTGGTGTTCACTCCCACGGCTTCCGGAACACGCACGGGCACCATCACCGTGACCGACAATGCACAGAACGCTGCACAAACGTTAGGTTTGTCAGGGATCGGGTCAGACTTCAGCCTCTCCTCAACGCCAGGATCGAACACTGTAAAAGCCGGGTCCACTGCCACATACACCATCACCGTGAGCCCGGTGGGCGGAACTTTCGGCAATGCGGTCACGCTCAACTGCAGCGGCGGATTGCCGGCAAACGCAACTTGTAAGTTCTCGCCCGCTTCCGCGAGTCCAGGGACGAATGGCACAACGTCTACCCTGACCATCACTACGGCGTCCACCAACTCGGCGAACACGCAGCAGGGCAGCGGGATTGTGGCTCTGTGGATGCAACTTCCCGGATTTGGCTTGATCGGGATGGTGCTGGCCGGATCCCGGAGACGGCAGAAATGGTTGCGCTTCGTCGTTCTAGTGGTGGTGCTCGCCTGCGGCGTGCTCAGCATGACTGGATGCGCGGGTGGCACGGGCATCGCACAACAAACCGGAACCGGCAGCACCGGTTCTGGTGGAACCACTTACACGATCACCGTCAGCGGTGCGTCCGGCACTTTGCAACATTCTGTTGCCGTCAGCCTGACGGTGCAATAGAACGCGGAAATTCCTGATCGCTCAAAAAAAGTTTTTCGCCAGACGAGAAGACCGCCTGGGTGCCCTCCACCATTTCTCCGCGGTCGATTGAAGTTGTAATCTTCGATGCAAGTTGCGCTTCCATCCGCAAAATTGCTTGACAAGGACGTTGCCGGTCGACTATAAGCCGGGAGTGCTGAAATAAGCGGTTAGACGGAGTGCGTCCTCGAACCGTCCAGACGCTTCCCAGGGGCCGGACGAGGAGACATTTTCCACAAACGCTCGTTTTGGAGGAAACATGTGTCTTAAGGGATGGGGTGTTCGTCGTCTCGCTCTGCCGTTCATTTGCCTGATTCTCAGCGCTGGACACGTATTTGCGGGCGTGACCGCCAGCATCTCCGGAACTGTGAAAGATCCGAGCGGTGCAGCCCTGGTGGGCGTGACCGTTACCGCTACCAATACCGGGACCGATCTCAAACAGACCCAGACGACGAATGGCCAGGGCTTCTACTCGTTCCAATCTCTCCCCTTAGGCAATTACACGATCGAAGCGCGGCATCCCGGGTTCAAGGAATACATCCAGACGGGGCTCACGGTAGACGTCAACTCCGCGCTGGTCGTCGACGTGTCGCTGCAGGTTGGCCGCACCACCGAGAAAGTGGAAGTCGCCGCGGATACGCTGCACGTGGAAACCGCGACATCGCAAATGGGCGAGGTCATCGAAGGAAAAGAGATGACCGATGTTCCGCTGGTCTCGCGCAGTTATACCGACCTGCTGGCGCTGCAACCGGGCGTGGTTCCGACGGCTTCAGGAATGTCGGGCGCGTACGCGGGATCGTTCATCTCCGCCGGCTTTGCGGTGCCGCCGGTTTCCGGCGATCTGAACTCGGGTGCGCAATCGGTAAATGGCATGCGCGAGTCAGCGAATGCGTTCATCCTGAACGGAGTTCTCGTGCAAGAGATTGGCTACTCCGGCGCGGGTGCGATCCCCAATCTGGATTCTCTGGCCGAGTTCCGCATCCTGACCAACAATACCGACGCGGAGTATGGCAACTATGCCGGAGCGCAGATCAACGTTGTGACCAAGTCAGGAACGAACAACTGGCACGGCAACGTTTTTGAGTTTCTGCGCAATACCGATTTCGATGCGAAGAATTACTTTGATGCGAATGGCCGCGGCGCTTATCACCAGAACCAGTTCGGCGGGACCTTCGGCGGCCCGATCATCAAGGACAAAGTTTTCTTTTTCGCGGATTATCAGGGGAATCGCAGGATCCAGGCAGTTCCGGAGACCATCAATGGCGCTCCCAGCGCCGCCATGGAGGCGGGTGACCTTTCCGGCATCGCCTCAGGTTTGACCGGAACCGTCAACGGCACAGACTGGGCCAACCAACTCTCGACTCAGTTAGGCGAAACCGTTACCGCAGGAGAGCCTTATTATTTCGCCGGCTGCACGTCTTCGACGCAGTGTGTTCTGCCCAACGCGCAACTGTCTCCGACAAAATTCAGTCCGATCTCGCAGAACTTGCTGAAATATATTCTTCCTGCAAATCAGAATGTGAACGGAACGGGGACGGGAACGTACTCTAACAGCTCGGGCGCCATCAACCTGCACGACAACAAATTCAGCGGCCGCCTCGATGCCAACACCGGTCCTCTTGGACTTGTGACCGCTTACTACTATTTCGACAAGTACACTCGCATCGATCCCTATTGGGCGGGCAATGCTCCCTTGTATCCCGGATTTAGCGTGCAGGGAACCGGCCACACGCACAACCTCAATCTTGGGTTCACCAAGACGTTGAGCGCGGGCAGCGTCAATGAATTCCGCGTCGGCTTCTTCCGGCTGGATACGAAATTCAACCGACCGCTGGGCGGAACGAACACCACGCTGGCGGCCCTGGGCTTCGGCTCAGGCGCGAATGGCGCCCCCGGAATTTATGTCGGAACGCCCAGCGTGCAAGGGGTTCCAGAAATCGACTTCAATAACTATGTCATCGGCGTGCCTAGCCGCCCGAACCAACTCATCGACAACATCTACCAAATTCTCGATAACTTCAGCCACGTCGTGGGAACACACACGTTCAAATTTGGCGGGCAGTTTCACTTCAACCAGCTCGAAGAAAATCTTTCCAACGTTGCCAACGGAAACTTTTTTTTCGGGAACAGCTTTGCTTGCTGCGCCAGTGAAACCGGTGTCGATTTCGTAGACTTTCTGCTCGGCGCTCCCAGCCAGTACGTGCAGGGCCAGTCGTATCCTTCGTATGGGCGCAGCTTTTACTTCGGCCTCTATGCGCAGGATAGCTGGCGCATGCGGCCGAACCTGACGCTGAACTACGGCTTGCGTTACGACGTCAGTTCGCCGTGGTATGAGAAGTACAACGAAATTCAAACCATTATTCCCGGCGAGCAATCGGTTGTATTCCCGGGCTCACCGAGAGGTTGGCTCTTTCCGGGCGATCCGCACGTGCCGCGCACATTGGCGCCGACCCGCTGGGGCAATTTTGCTCCACGTCTCGGCCTCGCCTACTCCTTCGGAGACCACGAAGGTTTCCTGGGCAAGCTCCTCGGAAAGCCAGGCGAGTCCAGTATTCGTGTCGGCTACACCTTCTCGTATGCATCGTTTGAGGGGGCAACCGACTTCAATGAAATTGGCGATGCGCCCTTTGGCGATTACGCCGGTCCTGGCGAACCCAGCTTTGCCGATCCGTTCACCTGCCGGGCTACCTGCGCTCCCGGCAGCGGCTCGAATCTTTTTCCTGTAGCGCCTCCGCCGAAACACTTCTCTGCCAGCCATCCCGGAACCGGTTCCCCGTACGACACGCTGGCGGAGTTCTACAATGCGTTCGGTACGATCGGCAGCTCTCCCGCTTTCTTCAACGGAAACCGGCTGCCTTATGCTCAGAACTATGAGCTTTCTCTGCAACGGCAGCTCACGCCGAAGGATCTTCTGACTGTCAGTTACGTTGGCACGCAAGGCCGCAGGCTGCTTTCTTCGGTGTCGGCCAACCCGGGAAATCCTGCCCTTTGTCTTGCCACGCCCGGCTGCGGCCCGGGCGGAGAGAACAATATTTACATCAACGGAACCACAGCGGTTCTGGGCACCAGATCAGTTCTGCCCGGCGTGGAACTCACTCCCGCTCAAGCTACCGCAGGAGTCGCGGCTCCGGTCGGAACGCTGCTTCCGGATGGAAACTACGGGATCATCCCGTTCGGCAACGACTCGTACTTCATCACGGCCGGATCTTCGTCTTACAACTCCGCCCAGGTAAACTATCGACATACGGCGGGTAACTTACAACTCCTGCTCGGCTACACCTACAGCAAGGCGATGGACGATGCCTCAGGCTATGGCGAACAGTTCAATCCAATCAATTCGCGTTTGAGTCGAGGACTTTCGGCCTTCGATTCGACGAACAATTTTGTGTTCAGCTATAACTACGTTCTTCCTTTCGAAAAACTGGGAGGACCAAAACGGCTGACGCACGGTTGGGCACTCAGTGGAGTGACTCGCTTCTCCACGGGTCTTCCCGTAACGCTCGTGGAAACGGATGATCACTCGTTGCTGGGCACTTCGTTTGGCGGACCGATTATTCTGCCAGTCGACACACCAGACCAGGTGGCTCCGCTTCACATCCTGGACCCGCGATCTTCCCTGCAGCATTATTACTTCGATCCCACTTCGTTTGCGCCATCAGCGATCGGGTCGGAAGGGAATTCGCGGCGGCGGTTCTTCCATGGGCCCGGAATCAACAATTGGGACATGGCTCTGGTGAAAGATACGCAAGTTTCGGAACGGGTGAACATTCAGTTTCGGGCCGAATGGTTCAACCTGTTCAATCACGCCCAATTCATCACACCGAGCGGAATTTTGTCAGGAACCTTCGGCCAGGTGACGCAAGCGGCTCCGCCTCGCATCGGCCAGCTTTCGTTGAAGGTGAACTTCTAGCGGGGAAAAAAGAAAAGTACAACTCGGGGGACTGCGGTCCCCCGAAATTGTCTGAGACGAAGTTTCCGCCATAGCAGAGGACGGATTTAAAGATGTCGGGCCAAAGCGTGCTTGCGGCGACCCTGGTCGAACCGGGCCGGTATGAGATACGCGAGTATCCACTTCCCGAGCCGGCGGACGGTTGCCTGCTGGTGAAGATGGAAGTCTCGGGCATATGCGGCACGGATAAGCACACGTATCAGGGGTACGTTGGACAGTATGGCGGAGCGGGTGCGCCGCGGCCAGTTCCATTTCCTATCATCCAGGGTCACGAAAACGTCGGCACCATCGCGGCGATCGGCGGCGACGGCACGCACAAGGATTTCGAAGGCATTGCCCTGCGGGTTGGCGACCGGGTTATTGTCGGGCCGAACGTCAGCTGCGGAACGTGTTATTACTGCCGGCACGACTTTCCTTATTACTGCTGCGAGAACACGGTCGACTACGGCAACAATATCAGCGCGAAAAACCCGCCACACCTGTTCGGGGGATGGTCGCAGTACCTCTATGTTGTGCCGGGCAGTTTTGTGGTGAAGGTGCCGGAGGATTTGCCGTCGGAAATTGCCGTGCTTACGGAAATCATGGCCGTAACCGTCGGCCTCGATCGCGCCAAGCAGATCTCGGCGTTTCCCAGCGAATCGTTTCGATTCGACGATTCTGTCGTGGTTCTCGGGACTGGTCCTCTGGGTATGTGTTTCGTGATGAAGGCGCGCATGCTGGGTGCGGGGACGATCATCGCGGTGGATCTGTCGGATCAGCGGTTGGGCTTCGCACGGAAGTTGGGAGCGGATCAGGTCGTCGACGCCAGCAAAACGACGGAAGCGCAGCGCCTGGCGATGATTCGAGAGCTAACCCAGGGCCGCGGCGCCGATGTGGTCGTCGAGTGCGCCGGCGTGCCCGGCGCGGTGCGGGAAGCGCTCGATATGTTGCGCGTCTCCGGCTTGCTGGTGGAGGCGGGAAACTTTTCCGACATGGGAGAGATTTCGATCAGCCCGCACCGCCACCTGTGCGCGAAAAACGTTCGCATTCTGGGCGTCGGCGGCGAAGAACCCGCGGCCTATGGTCCGAGCATGCGGCAGATGGCGCGCTACATGCGGCATTACCCGTTGCATGAGTTTGTAACTCACCGCTTCGGGTTGAAGCAGGTGGACGCGGCCATGCAGAAATCGATGGCCCCTGACTCGATGAAGGTTGTCATCGATCCGTGGGCGTAACCGGCTGTGACTGCGTTGAAAATAAAATTTATGGATTGAGGATCTATATGGCGAACCTTGCTTCTCGCTTTCATTTTGCCTGCGCGCCCGACAGTTGGGGCGTGCTCGATTATCCCGGACCTTCCTGGAACCAGTCCTACGAAAAAATGCTGGATGAGATGGTTTGGGCCGGATACAACGGCACCGAACTCGGCCCGTACGGATTTTTTCCAACCGATCCTGCGGTGCTCAAACCGCAGCTGGAAAAGAGAAATCTTAAATTGCTTGGCTCCTTCGTTCCTGTTGTCCTGAGCGACCCTGCGTCCGCCGCGATTGCGGTCGAGCACATCCGCAAGGTGGGAGATCTGCTGGCGACGCTCAAGGCGCCTTTTCTGGTGCTGGCGGACGCTCAGTCCGATGAGCGCAATCGCATTTCAGGGCGCGTGCCCCGCGATGGCAGCGCCGGTCTGTCGCCCGCCCAGTGGAAGAACGTCGCCAAGGTGGTGGAAGAGGCGGCCAAGGTCTCCGCCGACTTCGGACTGGACCTGGTGTTTCATCCTCACGTGGCCACGTATGTCGAAACGCCGGAAGAGTGCGAGCGTTTTTTTGACGTCACCTCGCACACCGGGATTGGCTTGTGCCTGGACACGGGGCATTGCGAATTTGGCGGTGGCGACACCGTGACGGAGGCGAGCAAGTTTGCCAAAGTGCTTCGCTTCCTGCACATCAAGGATGTCGACAACAGGATTCTCGAGGAATCTCGCCGCAGGCAGCTCAACTTCGAGCAGGCAATCGAGGACAAGGTCTTCACCATTATCGGGCAGGGATCGATCGACTTTCCAGGCCTGTTTCGGCTCCTCGATAAGAACAACTACTCCGGCTGGATGGTCATCGAGCAGGATGTGAAGTTTGGCGCGACCGTCATTCCTCCAGCGGAAAGTGTGGCGGCAAGCCTGCGCTACCTCCATCGCGTCGTGCAGGAACTCGAGGCCGCCCCAGCGAGGTGAGCGTCATGGCGGACTTGTCCTTCATGGCATGGGAGTGGGCGGAATATCAATGACCGCGCCGCGCACCAGCGAAGCCCAACGTGCAGGTTCGCAACCGCATTTGCTGCGCCGTCTCGGCATGCTGAATGCCGTCTCCATCAATATGTCGAACATGGTTGGAACCGGACCTTTTATCACGGTTCCAGCCATCCTCGCGACCATGGGCGGCCCACAGTCGCTGATCGCATGGGGCGTCGGTGCGCTTCTCGCGATTGCCGATGGCTTGGTGTTTGCCGAGTTGGGCGCGGCCATCCCGGCCTCAGGCGGTTCTTACATCTTTCTACGCGAATGCCTGGGACGAAAAACCTGGGGCCACATGATGGCCTGGATTTTCGTATGGCAATTCCTGTTCAGCGGGACGCTCGAAATTGCAACCAGCAGTATTGGCATGGCCGGCTATGCGGGATTTCTATGGCCGCAACTGATGAATTACCAATGGGGGATCAAGTTGCTCGCCGCGGCGATCACCGCGCTAGCCATGCTGGCGCTCTATCGAAAGATTCAAGACATCGCCCGGCTCATGCTCATCCTGTGGATCGGAATGCTGATCACCGCGGCCTGGGTGATTTTCACCGGACTGACCCACATGCAAACCAGCTTGCTGCTGGACTTTCCTCCGGGTGCCTGGCGGCTAGGCCTGCCTTTCATGCTGGGCTTGGGCAACGGCACCATGCTGGTGATGTTTAACTTCCTCGGCTATTACCAGATCTGTTATCTCGGAGACGAGGTCAAGCGGCCGGAAAAAGTAATTCCCTTCGGCGTGATTTTTTCCATTTTGATCGTCGCGGCCATCGACTTTCTCATCTCCCTCAGTTTTACCGGAGTTGTGCCCTGGCGTGAAATGGTGCAGCCGGGATCGCAGGCCTACATCGCCATCGGGTCTGTCTACATGCAGAAAATTGGCGGCCATTGGGCTTCGGCGGTGATGACGTGGATGGTCGAAATTACCGCCTTCGCTGCGACCTACGCGATGATGCTGGGCTACTCGCGCATTCCGTACGCCGCCGCTCTCGATGGGGCCTTCTTCCGCTGGTTCGCAAAGCTTCATCCCACCAAGAATTTTCCCCACCGGTCGCTGTTGCTGGTGGGATTTCTGGTCATAGTTTCCTGCTTTTTCGATCTGGTGCAGATTATTACCGCGCTGATGCTGGCACGAATTCTGTCGATGTTCGTCGCCCAGATTATTGGCCTGCTGATCTATCGCCGCGTCCGGCCCGATGCCCCGCGGCCCTTCCGGATGTGGCTCTACCCGCTGCCGGCTCTTTTTGCGATCGTAGGGTGGCTGGGAGTTTTCATCACACCCGGTCTGCAACCGGGCGGCTGGAAATACATGGCCTATGCCTTCGGAACGATCGGGGCGGGGTTTATAGCTTATCTTTTGCTGGCCTGGCGAAAGCGAGACTGGCCGTTTCAGGAGAAAGATCCTGAAAATAATCGCTTAGCAAAAGATTTGCTTTTGGACGGCGAGGAGGCTTGACGGAGCTTAGAAATCAGCTCAAAATGTTCCTTGATATTTTGGGCAATCATACCGGGAAAACGAGATTTCGAACTCGCAATTATGCGATGAACACTATGCAAAACACGTTTACCGCTTTTTACTGTCCTGATACAATAATCGCTGCCAATGGAACCGAATAGCTGCAAATCGGAAACTGTAAAATGTGCGTAAAAGCGCTAAGAAAAGTGGGGCATCGTTGAAATCCAAGCTCGGCGTCGGTGTTCTGGGAGTAGGGGAAATGGGGCGGCGTCACGCGGAAAATCTGCGGCGCGCGGTTCCGGAAGCGAACCTCATGGCAGTTGCGGACCTCGCCGCCGACCGAGCCAGGCAGGTCGCCTCCGAACTCGAAATCGAACGATCTTTTTCTACACTCGAAGAAATGCTCGAGCTGCCAGGGCTCGATGCGGTAGTCATCGCGACTCCAGACAAGTTTCACGCCAAGGCCATTCAAACCGCCGCAGCGGCGGGCAAGGACATTTTGTGCGAGAAACCGATCGCGGTCTCGCTGTCAGACGCAAATGCAGCATTGGCCGCAGTGAAAAAAGCTGGTGTCCGGCTCCAGATCGGATTCATGCGCCGCTACGACCCTGCCTACGAAGCGGCCATGAAGAGAATCGAGGCCGGTGAAATTGGCGAGCCCGTTATTTTTAAATCCGTGGGGCGCGACAAAGACGTTCCGCCCATTGCCGCTTTTCAGTCCGGCGTGAATGGAATGCTGTTTTATAACAACACCATTCACGACTTCGATCTGGCTCGCTGGATGATGCGCGACGAGGTGACGGAGGTGCACGCGTACACTACAGTTGCCATCCGCCCAGAGCTGGCGAAGTATGACGACGTCGTGGCCAGCGTCGTCAACTTGAAATATTCCCGCGGCGCGGTTGGCAACGTGGAATCTTTCGTACAGGCCATTTATGCATACGATGTCCGCACGGAGATCGTTGGATCGAAGGGGTCGCTCTTCGTGGGATCGTTGCAAAAAACACCGGTAACGTTTCTGTGCGCCGCCGGCGGCTCCGAAGTGCTTGCCGACCACTTCCTCTCGCGATTTGCCGACGCCTATCTCGCCGAGATGAGAGATTTTGTGCACAACATGCTCCATGACCGGCCGGCTCGTGTCGGCGGGGAAGACGCTTGGAAGGCGCTGGCGATTGCGGTGGCCGCCGAACAGTCGCACATCAAAGCGACTCCAGTCGCGGTCGATCGCAGCGAATCGTGAACCAACGAAAGAGGTTTTATGAATCCGACAACCGTTGCCTACAAAAGCCCTCTGCATCAGATGACGCAGACGACTCCAACGTGCCTGTGGAACGATTCCGCTTCGATGCAAGAGTTGACCTATTCCATGGAGCACGGCGCTGTGGGCGCGACCTGCAATCCCGTGATTGTTTTGGGTGTATTGAAAAAAGAGATGGAGACGTGGCGCCCGAGAATTCGCGCTTTGATCGCGGATCGCCCGCACGCAACGGAAGAGGAGATCGGTTGGCAGTTAGTTCGAGAGATTTCGCAAAAAGGCGCGGCCCTTCTGAAACCTGTTTTCGATGAACACGCGGGTAAGAATGGCAGACTTTCCATCCAGACCGATCCGCGCCTGTTCCGCAACACGCAAGCGATTGTGGACCAGGCGATGGAATTCAGCGCGCTGGCTCCCAATATGATTGTGAAAATTCCCGCGACTTCCGCAGGTATTCCCGCCATGGAAGAGGCTACTTACCGCGGCGTCAGCATCAACGCGACGGTGTCGTTTTCCTTGCCGCAATGTATCGCCGTAGCGGAGGCCGTGGAGCGAGGGTTGCAGCGCCGCGAACGGGAAGGGAAGGACATCGCCTCGATGGGGCCGGTATGCACCATCATGGTCGGCCGCCTGGATGATTGGCTGAAAGTTCTGATTGAAAAAGAGAATGTCGCGATCGATCCCGGTTACACCGAGTGGGCGGGTGTTGCGGTCTTTAAAAAGGCATATCAGCTTTTCCGGCAGCGCGGTTACCGCGTGCGGTTGTTGTCTGCCGCTTTTCGCAATCCCATGCACTGGAGTGAGCTGATCGGCGGCGATATCGTGATTTCGCCGCCGTACTCGTGGCAGGTACGATTCAACTCCAGCGATATTGAAGTTCAAAATCGCATCGACCATCCTGTCGATCCTGCGATTGTGCGCGAGTTGTCGAAAAAGTTTGCCGATTTCCGCCTAGCCTCAAGCGAAGACGGCATGAGCCTCGCCGACTTCGACACTTTCGGTCCGACACGGCGCACGCTGCGGCAATTCATAAGCGCTTGTCATGATCTGGACTCAGTGGTGCGTGATTTTATGATTCCGAATCCAGATAGCGCTTAGAACATTTTTCAGCTTTTGGCTTTTATATCGACTTCATGGAGGTAATTCGTGGGAAAGTTAGCGATTACCGGCGGCGAGCCTCTGCGCAAAACTCCGTTCACGCAGTGGCCTTCCCCCAGCGAAAAAGAAGCCTGCGCGCTCGACGATGTTTTGAAGAGTTCGCTCTGGGGAGGGCAGCCCTTTCCGGGCAAATATTCAGCCAGATTTGCCACGGAGTTCGCCCGCGTTCATACGGTGAAATATGCACAATCGGTGAACACCGGCACCGTCGCGATTCAGGCGGCGCTGAAAGCGATCGACCTTCAGCCCGGCGACGAGGTCATTGCTCCTGCCTACACGTGGGAAGGAACCGTGGGGCCGGTGCTGCTATTGAATGCCATTCCCGTATTCGTTGACGTGGATCCGGAAACTTACTGCCTCGACGCCAAGCTTGTAGAAAAGGCAATCACGCCTAAGACCAAAGCCATCCTGCCTGTGCATTTAGGAATGCGCTTCGCCGACATGGACGAGCTTTTGCGGATTGCAGCCAAGCATAAATTGAAGATCATCGAAGATTGCGCCCATGCCCATGGCGGAAGCTGGAAGGGACACGGCGCCGGTTCCATGGGAGACCTGGGCGCTTTTAGTTTTCAGTCGAGCAAGCTCATGACCTCGGGCGAAGGCGGCGCGGTCGTCACCAACAACCTCGAGTACATGGAGAAGGTCCAGAGTTACATCAACGCAGGACGGGCCAGCATGACCGATGAGTATCACCATCGCATTGTGGGCTTCAACTACCGGCTCGGCGAATTTCAGGCCGCAGTGCTGTGTGCGCAGCTGGAAAGGCTTCCCGGATGGGCGGAAACGCGCGAAGCCAACATGAAGTATCTGGAGACGCGCCTGCAGCAGACGCCCGGCATCGGCTTGCTGAAGCCCGATCCGCGAATCACCCGCCTTGCTCCCTACGGCTACGTCATGAAGTATTTTGAAAAACAGATGAAGGACATTCCGCGAGCTGCCTTTGTGGCTGCGCTGCAGTTGGAAGGAATCCCGTGCGATGGACTGTTTTACGAGCCGGTATACAAGAGTTCTCTGTTTCCGGTCAAAGCGTCGGACTTTCCCGCCCTCAGTTGGGACCGCAAGAACGCGCTTGATCTGCGTAGCATGTATTCCTGCCCTGAGTCGGAGCGCGCCGCTTACCATGAGGCAGTCTGGTTTATGCATCAACTTTTTCTGGGTACGCGGGAAGATGTGGACGCCATCGCCGACGCCATTCATAAGGTGCTGGAGAACGCGGAAGAGCTTCGCGGCCTCGATCACAAAGCCATAAGAAACCAGCGGCTGAGCCGCGCCGACCGCGAAAGCTAGGACGACTCTTGAGCGGCGCGGGCGGCAAAATCGGATTCGCGGTGGTGGGGCTGGGCAGCATCGCTCAGAACGCGTTTCTCCCTGCGCTCAGCCATCATAAGAACGCCAGGCTTGTGGCTCTGGTGAGCCGCGATCTGAATAAAGCCAAGCGGCTGGCGCGAAAGTTTGGGCCGGCTGCGGCGTTCACGGTGGAAGATTTCCCCACCTGCCTCGCGAATCCGCAAGTCGACGCCGTCTACGTGGCAACGCCTCCTGGAGAGCATGAACGATTCACGGTGATGGCGGCCGAGGCGAAGAAGCACGTGTTGTGCGAGAAACCACTGGCCGCGTCGGTCGAGCAAGCCGCAAGAATGGTACGAGCCTGTCACCAGCACAACGTTTTTCTCATGACCGCATATCGAAAATATTTCGAACCCGGGGCCGGGTTTCTGAAAGACCTGATTCGCCGCGGAAAACTTGGGCGCATCGAAATGATACAAACATCGTTCACCGAGTTGTACACTCCGGGGCGTTCTCCGGGATGGCTGACCGATCCAATTCTTGCCGGCGGCGGACCATTGACCGACCTGGGCATTTATTGCGTGAACACGACTCGCTGGTTGATGGACGAAGATCCTGTGGAAGTGACGGCGCAGGCGTGGCGCCGCGATACGGCGCGCTTCCAGGGAATCGAAGAGGGAATCGCCTTCCGCCTGCACTTTCCGGGCGGGCTTATGGTTCAGGCCGCGACCAGTTACGCGTCCGCCTTGTCGTCTTTTATCCACGTGCACGGATCGAAAGGCTGGGCATCGCTGACGCCGGCCTATGACTTCACCGAACCCAGGCAGCTGACCTGGCAAATTGGCAAAAAGAAGACAACCCGCACTTTCAAAGTCGTCGACGAATTTGCTTTGGAACTGGATGCCTTTGCCGCCGCAGTGCACGGTCACCAGGCATTGCAACCAGACGGCGTCCAGGGACATCGGGATATGGTGATACTGCAGGCCATTTATGAAGCGGCAAATAACGGAAAAGCGGTTCCCATCCGGTATGCGTAGACGAATCGACTTTTGCGATCGGCTGAGGCTGGTCGTCCTCGAATGATGCGTTCGCGAAATACGAAAAACGGGCCTGCGAAGGCTGCCAGCATCTACGATGTGGCGCGGGAATCGAAGGTGTCGGTTTTCACGGTCTCGGCGGTCATCAACAACAAGAGCCACGTTGGCAAGAAACTGCGTGATCGCGTGGAAGAGGCGATTCGCAAGCTTAACTACCGGCCGAACCTCATCGCCCGCAGCCTGGCCAAGCAGCGAACCCACACCATCGGCATGATCGTCCCCGACATTGCCAATCCATTTTTTCCCATGGTAGTTCGCGGAGCGGAAGATGCGGCGCAGAAGCACGGCTACAACCTGCTTTTGTGCAATAGCGATGACGCACTCGATAAAGAAGAGAGTCAGATCGAGTTGCTGCTCTCGAAACGAGTGGACGGCATTCTGCTGACCAAGGCCGCGGGAGAATTTCGTCCTGCGCTGCGCCAGATGATCGACGAAGTAAAAATTCCTTTTGTTCTGGTAATGCGGACCTATCCCAAACTCACCAAAGACGCGGTGATCACCGACGACTACCAGGGCGCGTACGAAGCAGTGTGTCATCTCGCGAGGGCGGGGCGGCGGCGCATTGCGTTGGTCAGTGGTCCGTTGAAAGTGAGCAACGCCATCGCCCGCTGGCAGGGATTTCACGACGCACTGAAAGCGCAAGGTCTGCCGTTCGACGAGAAGCTTGTGATTGAAGGCGATTACCGGATGGAGTCAGGTTTTCGAGCGGGTCACGCGCTGTTCTCGCATCAGCCCGAAGGAATTTACGTCGCCAACCATCTGATGACCATCGGATTGCTGAAGGCAGCGGCCGAGATGGGGTTGAGTTGCCCGGAAGATTTTGGCCTGGTCAGCTTCGACGACTATCCTTGGCTTGGCGTTTTTCAGCCTAAGCTGACGACGGTGGAGTTGCCCAAGCACCAGTTGGGTAGCGAGGCCGCTGAACTGCTCATCGAGCGTATCGGCGGCGGCAAGAAAAAAGCGGTCGTACGCAAGCTGCAACCAGAATTACGAATTCGCGAATCTTGTGGCCTGGCGCTGCACTTGTCCCGGAACCAGCCGGCTTCGAGTGGGACGCTCTAAAATGATTCGACCGTGAACGGCTCACACGGCGGATCATGATTCACTGAAGTCGATCGCAATGGCCTTGGCATCGACGCCCTTCACTTTCAAGACGACGTAGAGCGCGCCAATCGCGCACCATATCGCGCCGATCATCAGCGTCGACTGCTGCAGACCAAAGAAGATCACCAGGCAAAATAAGAAGCCGACGGCGGGGGCAATAATATCGAGCAATAGATTGCGCGATGCGCCGGACGGTTGCAGGAAGCCGAAATGCCGCAAGGCTGCCAGATTCACTGCCATAAATGCCAGCAGGGCGCCAAAGTTAAGGATCTCCACCGATCGCTCCCAGGAGATAGTCAGGGTTCCGAGGTACGCAATCAATCCCACCAGCAACACATTATAGGAAGGGCTTCCTCGCTTCGGATCGAGGTATCCGAAGAATTTCCGCGGCAGCAGGTTGTCGCGTCCCATGCCGTAGAGCAGGCGAACCGCTCCCAGATGACCGGCCAGGCCGCAAGCCAGGCTGGACACCAACAGCACCACCCCAAAAGCGGCGAAGAGGCGGTAGCCGCCCACCACCTGGGCCACATCCATGAACGCGGTTTCAGGATTGGCCAGCGTGCGGTAGTCGGGCCAGACTCGCTGCGCAATAAAAACCTGAAGTCCCGCGAAGAGTCCGGTGAAAACGCAGACCAAAACGGTAGCCAGCAGGACATTCCGGCGCGGATTGTGGACTTCCTCCGCCAGGATGCTGACGCCGTCGAATCCAATGTAAGTGGTCGCCGCCAAGGCAGTGCCGGCTGCGATCGCGCGGACGCTGAAGGTGCGCGCGTCATACAGCGGCTGGATCGTGGCCAAGCCCTGCCAGTGCTGATGGATCAGGACATAGGAAAACGCTTGCAATAGAAACACCGCCATGATCAGCGACATGAACGCCAGCAAAATCTGGTTGGTGCGTGCCGTGGTGCGAATCCCCATCCAGCATAGAACGGTCATGAAGCCGACGGCGCCGGCTGAGAGCAATGCAAAAGGCACATGCGGCACGAGTCTCTGCACGCTGAGTGCGGCGTAGAGGCTATTCTGCAACGGCTGAAAAAGATATTCCAGAAACATTGCCCAGCCCAGCACGAAACCCACCTGCGCGTTGAAGCCGCGGCTTGCGTACGTGTAAACAGAACCCGCCGACGGATAGACCATCGCCATGCGTCCGAAACTGACTGCTGTCGCGGTCATCGCTACCATGGCTGCCAGCAGGGTTGTTACCGCGTGCCCCTTGGATAGCACTTGAGCTTCGCCGAACATTGGGACGGCCGCGATGGGGGAGATGAGGATGATTCCGTAGTAGACCAGATCCCACAAGCCAAGGACGCGTTTGAGGCGGGCGGGCGGATCGCCTTGTTCCACCGGTTTGTTGGTAGAGTCGCTCAAAAAATCCTTTGCTTTTTTGTGGCTTCCACATACCGGCTGCGCGCGCCGCGTACTGTCTCTACCTCCGACACTTCGGCGATGGGCACGTCCCACCAGGATTCATAGCCCGGGACGCGTTGATCGTATGCAGTTTCGATGACGACGACGGATGTGGTTGTGGATTTACGTGAGGCAATGAGCGCTTGTTTGAATTCTTCTTTGCTGCGGGCGCGAACCGCGCTGGCTCCAAGGCTCTGCGCATTCGCGACAAAATCCACGGGAATGCATTCTCCTTCCAGCTTCCCATTGCGCCGGTAACGATACTCCGTTCCCATACCCCGGTTGCCGCAGGCCCGCGCAAGCCCGCCAATGCTCGAGAAGCCGTGATTATCGAGCAAAATGATGTTGAGTTTGTATCCCTCCTGCAACGAGGTCACGATTTCCTGAGCCATCATCAGGTAAGAACCGTCGCCCACCATTACGAAAACCTCGCGATCCGGTTCAGCCATCTTCACGCCAAGGCCGCCGCTGATTTCGTATCCCATGCACGAGTAGCCATATTCGAGGTGGTAGCCTTTGGGATCGCGCGTGCGCCACATTTTGTGCAGATCTCCCGGAAGGCTGCCCGCCGCGCACACGACGATGTCCTTGGCTTCTGAGACTTCATTCACCACTCCGATCACTTCGCCTTGACTGATCGGAGGACCCCAATTGAGATTGTGCAGTCGCGTTACCTCCTCGTCCCAATCGTGGCGAAAGCGAGCTAAGCGAGTCGCATAGGTCGAAGCGACGTGGAAGCCGCTCAACGCTTCGCCTAGTTCCTCGATGGTGACCAGCGCATCACCAACCAAGGCCAGGGCGGATTGCTTGCCGGCGTCGAATTCGCAAACGTTTATATTGATGAAGCGCACCGCCGAATTTTGAAACGCACTTTGCGACGCCGTGGTGAAGTCGGAATAGCGCGTGCCGATCCCGATGATCAGGTCGGCCTCTCGCGCCATGATATTTGCGCCGGGAGTCCCCGTGACCCCCATCGCACCCACAGATTGCGGGTGATCGTAGGGCAGGGAACCCTTGCCGGCCTGCGTTTCTGCTACCGCAATCCCCGTCTGCGCGGCGAACTTCGCCAGCGTCGTGCCGGCTTCGGAATAAAGCACGCCGCCCCCCGCGATGATGAGCGGCTGCTTCGCCGATCGAATCCACTGCGCCGCTTTCTTCAGGAACCCGTTATCGCATCGCGTCCTCGAGATGTGCCATATCCGCTTCTCAAAAAAAGGTGCGGGGTAGTCGAAGGCTTCAGGCTGCACATCTTGCGGTAACGACAAAACTACCGCTCCGGTCTCGGCGGGCGAGGTCAAAACGCGCATCGCGGCCGGCAGTGCCGTGAGGATTTGTTCCGGGCGCTCGATGCGGTCCCAGTACCGCGACACCGGCTTGAAGCAATCATTTACGGAGATGTTCTGCGAGGTCGGCGATTCCAATTGCTGCAGTACCGGAGCCACGAAGCGCTTGGCAAAAATGTCGCCCGGCAGAAGCAGAACGGGTAGGCGATTGATCGTTGCCAGGGCAGCGCCCGTCACCATGTTCGTCGCTCCGGGGCCGATCGAAGTTGTGCAAGCTAAGGTCCGGAGGCGGTTGCTGGTCTTGGCGAAAGCGGCGGCGGTGTGCACCATTGCCTGCTCGTTGCGGAACAGATAATACGGCAAGCCGGGATCCTGCTCCAGCGCCTGGCCCATTCCCGTGACATTGCCGTGCCCGAAGATGCCGAGACAGCCCTCGATAAGGCGGCGCTGTTCGCCGTCGCGCTCCGTGTACTGGTTCTGCAAGAACCGGACGATGGCTTGCGCCGTTGTGAGGCGAGATGTCATGCCCTTCTCCACGCAGGAGTTTCAAATCGTGAAGCTGCCAAATGAACCTGCAGCCGTCTCAGGCGCGACAGATGCCTGAAAATTATCCGCTGACCAGCGGCAGACGCGGGTCGGTCTGCTTCCACGTGGATCGTATCCAGACATGCTGCGGATCTTCGGTGACCGCCAGCGCTCGTGAAGATCCCGCCAGGAAGTTCAGATAGTAAACGTCGTACCCTGGGCCGGCGACCACCGGATGAAAACCATTTCGCACCAGGACTGCGTCCCCATCGTGGGCTTCAACCGTACGGCCGACGCGATTCTCGCCGGAATACAGGTGTTGCAGCGCGAAGCCATTCTGCTGGTTGATGCGGTAGTAATAAATCTCATCCAGATCCACTTCCGCCGGCGGATTGTGGACGTCGTGCTTGTGGGGAGGGTAGCTCGACCAGTTTCCGCCGGGTGTATAAACTTCGATCACCATGAGACGGTCGGCCGGAAAAGCCGGCGTCATGATGTCCACAATTTGGCGGGAGGCGTTGTTTCCTCCGCGCAAGCTGGTAACCACCTCCGACGGCCGGATCAGCTTCGGCTGTAGCCTGGCAGTCGATGGAACCCGGCATTCGGCGATTTCGCAAGGCGTATCTGCGACAAACGAAACCTTGTGATGGGCAGGGAGATAGACCGTGTAGGGAAACCCTGCAAAAACATTGGCGCGCTTTCCGATTGAGATTACACCCTCACCCCAGTCCGCGCGGCAGGTTCCTCCCAGCAAAACGAACGCAGCCTCTTCATTGTCGGTGTGAGCTTCGTAGGACTGCCCCGGCATGAGGCGGGTGACGGTAAAAGTCATCCATTCCCAGCGGGCCTGGTCGCGGGTGAAATGCAAGAGTTGCCCGCCCTGATCGGCTGAGATCTTGGCCGAATGAACTACAACGTCGCTTTCCATGATGTCACTCCTGAGGAAAGAGGAGCGCTTCGATCCCCGGCATAGGGTCAGATTCTAAGCGCTTTGACACTATGGCAAAGAGGCGCCTTTGTTGTCAATTTGCGCCCTGTAAAAAGGCGCTGCAAGCCTTCGCCTGCAGCGCCGTCCAGCCGAATTCTATCGAGTCGGCCGTTATGCGATGGCCAAATTCCCTTTACTGCGCCTTCGCCGGTAACAGGGTTGCCGCCAGCAGGGTCACATGCGAGTTGTTCGGCAGTGTCAGGCTTTGCACGGTTTTGGACGAATTCAGCGTGAACCGGTAGGCGTAAAGGTTAAACGTCCGCTGGTCCTTGGTTCCGTTTTTGTAGTTGCGATAGGCGCTGGCAACGCCCTCCGACTCGCCCGCGAACTTCTGCGGCGTAAACCAGTCGCTGAAGCTCTGGGTGAAAGTCGACGAGGTTCCATCCGTATACGTCACGGTGATGGTCTGCGAGGTTTGATTTCCCTGCACTGCCGTTCCGAGCAGCATCAGGCCGGCAAACTTGCCTTGCGTCAGACTGATGGTTTGACCACTCGCGCCGACCGCGTCGAGGACATTGGCTGCGCCGAAGTTGAAAAGCACGCCGCTGTAGACCCGCGACGGCGTAAGAAGATTCGCGGAATACGAGTATCCATTGCCGTCGAGCCCGCCGGTCGAATACACCGTGCCGTCCTGATAAATTCCGTTCAGGTTGAACTCGGAGGAAAGATCGACTGGCGTTCCAAGACCGGTGGTGCCGACGCCGGCGCTCACCGCTAACGTGATCGTCAAGGTCTGGGTGATGGTCCCAGATGTTCCGGTCAGCGTGATGGAAGTGACTCCGGTTGCGGCGGTCGAGGTGGCTTTCAGCGAAAGCTTCTGTTTGTTGCCGGTTCCCAGGAACGTTCCTGTAACGCCTTTCGGCAAGCTCGATAGGCTTAACGTGACCTGGCCTTTGAAGCCGTTGAGATCATTAATGCTGATGGCTGCGTTGGCGGTCGAACCCTGATTCAGGAAGACGCTGCTCGGTCCGGAGAGAGTGAAGCCCGGCGCGCCCACTGCGGTGTTGATGGCGTTGGCATACTGGGCCGCGAGTCCGGTGCCCACAAAGTCGTCATACAGCCACATGAAGCCACCAATGATGCCGCACTGGTTGTGCCATCCGCTCATCGTAGTTTCTACCTGGCTGGGCGTGTCGTTTTGATCCCAGAGTCCCGGGAAGACGGGAACGCTGCCAAAATTCCATCCCACGCAGGGGTTGTTTCCGCTCCCTCCGGCATATGCCTGGAGATGCACTCCATCCACGGTGCCCGGAAGCTGGGTGTTGATTTGCGAAACTACGCTCGTCCAATAGCCGCTGTTATCGAAGGCATCCGGCAGCACGTGATACCCGAGATTGCCCAGCATCACGGCAAACTGCACCGTGGTGGGAGAGTTGAAGCTGTTTTCATCGTCGAAGTCGATGGCATCCAGCGCCGGAATGGCTGCCTTGAGGGCGGCAAAATCTTTATAGAGAATGCTGTTCGGTCCGGTGCCCTGCGCCTCTACCAGGGCGGTGATATCTTCCCAGTCTCCATAGTTCGACGAGCCGATGCTGAACGTGACCCGCTTGACCGTTCCTTGCTTCAGCTGCGCCATGTCCGCGGGGAAGTTGGGATAATACTGATTGCCGACGTAAGCTCCGCCGGAAGTGAGAGGGAATTCGCCGTTGAAGTTCAGGTCGCCCACGCTGCTGACTTCGACGCTCCAGACGATCGCTTCGGTGAAGCCCGAGTTTTCGATTTCCGTAATGTTATTGGCAGCGTTCTTATAAAAGGGGCCTCCGCCGAAAATCCCGGTATACCCCGTCTGGGCGGCAGCAATGCCTGATTGCGTGAGGGATGGAGCAAGGAAAAAAGCGATGGTAGCCAGGGCCAGGATGGCACGCCTGGTGCCCTTCATTGCGGATAATTTCACGGAGTCTCCTCGGGGAATAAATCGTAGTTGCGGCCACGGGCGCGGGTTTTGGCCTCTTTGCCCGTCCGGAAATTATACCCCTGCTGGCAAGCCGCCCTGATTTATATAGAACTTGTTTATATAGAACCTGCGGGTTGGCTTCGATTTTCTGAAAGCGAGCTCACTCCAGGATTCTGCCGTTTCGGCGGCGAGCTACAATGTCCGGCATGGCACGCGATCTGCCCAATCGTGCGTCATTGCAGTCTCATGCCCAGCCTTGGCCGCCGCATCGAAAGGAAAGAGCATGCACGTGCCCACCGCAAAACAAGCACAGCCTCGGGGACTCGTCCGCTTTGGATTGAGCCTGGCAAATTGGAGTGAACGCTGGTTTCCCGATCCGCTGGTGTTTGCCTTAGTCGGAATTGTGGTGGTTTTTCTGGTCGGGCTGTCGCTTCACCAAAGCGCGGCCAAGCTTGCCATTCAGGGCGGGAAAAGTTTCTGGGCTCTCGTCCCCTTCACCATGCAGATGGTGATGATCATTGTCGGCGGCTACGTCGTTGCCTCTACGCCGATCGTCTACCGGATCATTCGCGGCCTGGCCGGAATCCCGAAAACGCCTCGTGCCGCGGTGGCCATGATCGCCTTGTTCTCGATGCTGACGTCGTTGATCTCCTGGGGCCTGAGCCTCATCTTCAGCGGATTGTTCGCGCGCGAGCTGGCCCACCGCGTGAAAGGGATGGACTATCGCGCGGCCGGCGCCGCGGCCTATCTCGGCTTAGGTGCGGTATGGGCCATGGGTTTGTCGTCATCGGCCGCCATGCTCATGGCGACCAGGTCCGCCATCCCACCCTCCTTATTTAACGTTAGCGGGTTCATTCCTCTGACCCAGACCTTATTCCTGTGGCAAAGCGTGGCGATGACGGCGGTCCTCATCATCGTCTCGGTTTTGATCGCGTATCTGTCGACGCCCTCGCCTGAGAATGCCCGCACCGCAGGGTCGTACGGCATTCAATATGAGCCGGTCCGCTCCAGCCTCGACGCACGGAGCAAGCCCGGTGAATGGCTGGAATATAGCCCTCTGTTGACGCTTCTGGTGGTGGCGCTGCTCGCCTATTCGCTGGTTGACGTTTTCCGCACCTCGCCGCAAGGCGCGCTCGCGGTGCTCGACCTCAACACCTACAACTTATTGTTCATCACGGTTGGTCTCCTTCTTCACTGGCGCCCGAAGCGCTTCCTGCGCGCGGTGGCCGAGTGCATTCCCGCGACCGGAGGAGTGCTGATTCAATTCCCGTTTTACGCGGTGATTTTCGGCATGATTAGCGGCACTGGAATCGCCGACTCGCTCGCCAGGTTGTTTGCCAGCATCAGCACGCACGATACGTACCCGCTCTTGGTGGCGGTTTACTCGGCGGTACTTGGAGTGTTCATCCCCTCCGGCGGGAGCAAGTGGGTGATTGAGGCGCCCTACGTTCTGCAGGCGGCCAATCTGCATCAAGTGCATCTGGGCTGGGTGGTACAAATCTACAATGCGGCCGAAGCTTTGCCCAATCTGGTGAATCCCTTCTGGATGCTGCCTCTTTTAGGCATTCTCCGGCTGAAGGCGCGGGATATCGTGGGTTATGGCGTCTTGCAACTGATCGTGCACGTCCCCGTCGTATTTTTCCTCTGCTGGCTGTTCGCCCGCTCCATTCCTTATATTCCGCCAATGAGATAAAGCGGGGCGATGCGGCAAGAATGGCAGCCTGCTGATCCTTATTTGCCCATCACAATCGAGCGAACGGCTTGATCCATCGAAACCGACCCACTGGACTTGACCGCATCGAAGAGTCAAACGGCTGAAATCGCTGTGGCTTCCGCGTGTTCCTAAAGTTTGGTGCGATGAGGGCCGATGTGGCAGTTGTATCGCAAGGAGCCCAGTGCGTTCCTGGTGCGACACCGATTTCTGAGGAGAGTTTCATGTCGACGTCAGCGATTTCCAGTCTTACTTTGACTCAGCCCGAGTACTTCCAAACTCGGCGGGCCGACCTCAACCAGCTTGGAGAGGCGCTCGCTTCCGGCGATCTGTCGGGAGCCCAATCCGCCTTTAACAGCATTGTTGCCCTTGGGAAACAGGGCCCCTTCGTGAACGGCGATCCGTTCGCAATCGCGCAGCGGGAGAAGGATTTTGTTGCGATCGGCAAGGCACTTCAATCGGGAGATCTTGCCGGGGCGCAGCAGGCCTTTGACGCGCTCAAAGGTACCTTCACTCACTCGTCTCCGATCCAGACTATCCATACTGATACGGGCGGCGGCACGACCACGACCGGCAGCGGTCCGGAGATCATCTTGAATCTGGGCAGCGGGGGCAACGTTCCGCAGCAGATCACTCTCGATATCACCAATGCATCGAATGGTGGAGAGAAGGTGGCTTTGAGTTTTGGCAGCCAGGGTGGAAGCACCGAGCAGGTCACATTCAACCTCCCGGCCAACAGCAACGAGCAACTGGTGGTGAACCTGCTGGACCAGTCCGCCTCGACCACGAGTTCTTCGAGCGCAACCCCCTCGGGTGGAAATCTGAGCGTTTCCGCCTGACTCAGCAGAACGGCCGGTGCGGTGGCGGGAACCTTCCCTCCTCCGCCCGCTTACTGCACCGGCGCGTTGAGTGCGGCTGCCAGTTCCACAAACGACTTCGCTTCCACAGCGCGGTCTACCGCTTCTTTTTTCCCGAACACCTCGCTGGCATCGCCCAGCAAGTCCTGCTGCGATTTGTTGTCGCCGGTCAGGATCATCAGGATCAAGCGCGTGGGCTTGCCGTCGGGTGCATCAAAGTCGATGCCATCTGATTTGGCCGCCACGACCAGCGGACGAGTCAGGCCGTCAACCCGGGCATAAGGGACCGCCAGTCCATTTTCCCAGCCGCTGGAAACGACGTGTTCTCGCTCTGAAACGAGGCGAAGAAACCGTTCGGGGGCGTTACTCACCGATTCTGCCGCGACCTGGCACATTTCCCGCAATGCTCCCAGACGCGTGCGCGACTCGATATTGGGCAAAAATAACTTGGGACTGATGGTGTCGCGGAGGGTCAATTTTTTGCGCCGATGAATCAGGAAATGGATGGCTGGGGCTGAGATCAGCGAAGTGAACAGCGCCATCACCACCATGGCCACGAACATGTTCTCCCGGATCAATCCCGCCTGCAGCGCGAGAATGCCGAGAATGATTTCCATCGCGCCGCGCGCATTCATGGCGAGTCCCACCGCCAGGGATGAGGTACGATCCATTCCCCCGAGCCGTGCCCCCCAACCTGCGCCCAGCAACTTTCCGACGCAGGCCACACCGATGACGGTAGCCGTCAGCCCCAAGTGAAAATTCGTGGCAAAATTCGTTCGTAGCCCAATGCTGGCAAAAAAGAATGGCGCGAAGACGTTGGTGACGATCTGGTGGATGTGCTCCGAGGTTCGCTTGCGCAGATGGCCCGATTCGCCGACCGCGATGCCGATCACAAAGGCGCCAAACACAGCATGAATGCCCGCGTATTCGGTGAATGCGGCCCCGGCCAGCGTCAGCGTGAAGATGAAGCCCAGAACCCCGCCCGGCCAGGTGGTGTGCGCTTGTAAGACCGGAACGATGCGGTCGATCAGCCAGCGGCCTACCGTCAGCGTGAGGCCGACAAATAGTCCTACTAAGATGATGGTGTGCTTGATGCCGCCGTCGTGCCCCCCCGACGGCCGCATCATTCCCAGCACGAATGAGAAAAGGATCCACCCCACCAGGTCGTCGAACATGGCCGACGAAATGATCACCGTCCCCATTTCGGTGCGCAGGAGATTCAAGTCCATCAGGATCTTGGCAATCACCGGCAGAGCCGAGATGGAAAGGGCAGTTCCGACGAAGAGGGCAAAAATGGTGGGGCTGGCGGTGGCTTCCGCTCCCAGTTCGTGCGGGAAGATCAGCGCTCCCAAAAAGCCTGCGGCAAAAGGAAAAGCGACCCCGAACAGACTTACCAGCAGCGCGCTCTTGCCTTGGCGGAAGATGCTGCGAAGGTCAATCTCCAGACCTGCCGCCAGGAGAAAGAAAACCACGCCCAGGGTCGTGACCGTGTCCAGCACGATCGGCATCGGCCCGGTGGTTGGGAACAGCGCGTCATAAAGGTGAGGTTTGTAGCGGCCCAGGATGGTAGGGCCAAGCAGGATGCCGACCCCGATTTCCCCCAGAATGGAGGGCTGGCCGATTTTCTGCATCAACTCCGCGGCCAACTTGGCGCAGCCCAGCAGCGTTGCCAGGGCCATGAACATGGTCATCACATCATGCGGAGTTAAATGCTGCATGCAGTCGCAGTTTAGGTGCGGCTCAAATTTTGCACAACTCTCCGGCCCTTGGAATCATCCATACTGATCGAATTCATTTGTGCCACAAATGAGGTCGGATCGGCAAACACCGGAAGGGCTGACGTGTTGTTATGCCGCTGGAACGCTCGGTTTCGAGTCCGCCGGTTGACGAGGAGAAGGAGTATGAGTATGAAGAGGAACGTTTCAACATGGCTGGCCGTCGTGGTCGCTTTAGGCGCGCTCAGTTTCGCCCAGGATCGCAACCAGCCCACTGCCAGGTCGCAGGAGCGCATCACCAAGGAAGTCATGCATGAGTTGCTGATGTTGCCGTATTACAGCGTCTTCGATGACATCAAGTTCAAGGTGGATGGGTCTACGGTAACGTTGCTGGGCGAGGCTCGCAACCCTCAGCTGAAGTCTGATGCCGAACACGCTATTAAAAACATCGAAGGAGTCGACAGAATCGATAACCAGATCGACGTTCTCCCAGCATCGCCCTTCGATGATCGGCTGCGTCGCCGCTTGTATCGCGCCATTTACGGATATCCGGCGCTGGAGAAATACGCGATGGGCGTGCAAAAGCCGATCCGCATTCTTGTGAAAAACGGCCACGTAACCCTCGAAGGCTATGTGGACAACGAAGGCGACAAGAATTTTGCCGGCATGCGCGCGAATGGCGTTTCGGGATCATTCTCGGTCACCAACAATCTGGTGGTGCAGAAATAAGCTGGCGCCCTAAGCTTTCGCGAATGGCTGCTCCAACGACGGGCTCTGCGGAGTGAAAAGCTCAGCTCCGTTTTCCGTAATATGCATGTCGTCTTCCAGGCGAATGCCGAATTCGCCCGGCATATAGATGCCGGGCTCGTCACTGAAAGTCATGTTGTGCGCGAGCTTCGTGCGGTTCCCGCGTACCAGGTAAGGCCACTCGTGACCGTCCATGCCGATGCCGTGACCGACGCGGTGGGTGAAGTATTGGTAATCCGGTCCAAAGCCCGCATCTACGATCACTTTTCGGGCGGCCGCGTCGACGGTTCCGCATTCCACTCCAGGGCGCGCTGCCGCCAGCGCCGCGGACTGGGCGCGGTGCACGACATCAAATACTCTCTTCATTTTGTCGCTTGCCCTGCCCAGCACGAAGGTGCGCGTGATGTCAGACTGATAGCCCTCGACTGTGCAGCCATCGTCGATCATCACGATCGATCGCTCGCGTAGCACCTGCGGAGCGTTCGATCCGTGCGGAGACGTGGAAAACTGGTCCACCGTCACGCTGGCTTCTCCTTGAAATCCAAGCTGAGAATAAGCGGCGGCAATCAAGCCTTCCACTTTATCGGCTGTCATTCCTTCCTCTAGCGCACCGTAAACGGCCTCGTACGCCGAGAGCGTCACCTGGTTCGCCAGTCGCATGAGCGCAATTTCGTGATCGCTCTTAATCATGCGGCAGCCCGCAGTAACTGGAGTTGCGCTGAGCATCCTAGCTTGTGGCGCGGCTTTCGCGATCCCGCTTGAAAACACAAAGCGTACGTTTTCCTCGATAGCGATGGTTGCGGAAGCGAGTCCCCGATCTTTCAAGCCGCTGGACACAAGGTCATACGGGTTTTCATCCTCTTGCCATGTGCGCACATCGGCGCCACCTCCGTCCGGCGCGCTGGCAATTTGCTCGTGAGCGCGGCCTTCCTCAAACGCCGGACAGACGTAGAAAGGCGAACCTTTCGCCGGAAGCAGCATGGCGAACAAACGTTCTCCGCCCCACCAGCGGATGCCGGTGAAGTATTGCAAGGAAATGCCTTCCATCAGCACGATGGCATCGATCGCATTCTCGCTCATCAATTCACGGGCGCGTTGTTGCCGCTGCTGGCGCTCTTCGCGGGTGATGGGAACCGCTTCGCTCGCCCTCGATTTGAGTTTTGCCAAAGACGGAGGAAGGGAACTGGCTCCAGGCTTTTCCAGCCCCTCCAGCCTTGAGGGACGCCTCAGGCTCAAGAGTCCCGCCGCGCTGCCTGCTCCAAGAAACCGCCTTCGTGAGATCATCAAGTTCCCCAAGAGAGATCGAGTCATTATAGAAGGCGCCAGAATGTAACGCGCGCCGGCCTGCAACAGCGATAATCATGGCATGGAGAGTCGTTATCAGTGTGCCGGCTGCGGTGAATGGAATGCGACGAGCGTCGACGAATCTGCGGGACGGCGGCAAAGTTACGTGGAAGATTGCCAGGTGTGCTGCAAGCCGAATATGCTACGGATCGAATACGACGTTTCGGCGCAGGAATTTTTTATCAGCGCCGAACTGGAATAACAGGACCGAGCTGCGCCAAGCCTAGTCGGGATATTCGTAAATCCCCATGTCGATCTTGCCGTTGATAATGCGCGGCCCTCCCGCCAGGTCTTTTGCCGGCAGATCGGGCGCGGAAACATCGCCTGCGCCGATAATCGGTGACGTCGATTTGACGTGGAAATTCGTTGCTCCGTCAAACTGCGGATCCACCGAGATATTTCCATTGGTCCCACTCTGCGAACTGCAAGCCCCCGCCAGGCCAGTGCCGCTCGCGCTGTAGCCATCGTTATTCGTAAGTGATGGCGGAACGGGGTCGTAGCTGCTGTCGCAGTAGAGGGCGCTGGTCCCGCTTCCGCCGATCAGCAGGTTGTTGTAAAACTCCACCAAGTCATAGAAGCCCTCTGCATAAATGGCGGATCCCACGGCGGAAGAGGTTGTTCCCACGATGGTGTTGTTGACCAGAACGAGGTTATGCTGCCCGGATGGGAGCAGAAAATAGATGCCGGACCCTTGCGAACTGGTGTTGCCATAAATCAGGTTCTGCACCATGACAACGTTGGTGTAGTTCACGATCCAGACGCCGCCGCCCGGGCCGTTCACACTGTTGTTGCGAATGATATTATTCTGCAGTGTGGTTGAGCCTACGCCATTGAGCGCAACCCCGCCGCCTTCCCCGGACGAGCTATTGTTTTGAATGGCATTGCCGATGATGTGCGGTCCGCCGTTCGCCGCGGAGCCGCCCACGCTGATTCCTCCGCCGCTGCCTCCAAGGCAATTCGACAAATTGTTATTGGAAACCGTATTGCCCTGTACCAGCGCGGCCGACGTCTCCAGGCTGATTCCGCCTCCAAGGCAAGCTACGTTGTTATTGATCACGTTTCCGATAATGGATGGCGAGGCGAAGCTGACCAGAATTCCGCCGCCGTAAAAGCTCGAGTTGCCATTTTGAATGGTGAATCCACGCAGCAGCGATTTGGGGCCTTCGCCGGTGTTGAACGTGACCACGCTGTTGGCATGGCCACCGTCGATGATCGTAACTTTGCTGCCCGAGGCACTCTTGACGTTGATCGACTTGCCCGAAAAATTAATGTTCTCGAAATAAGTACCGGGCGCTACCAGCACGGTGTCGCCATTCCTGGCTGCATTGATGCCGGCCTGAATCGTGGGTTGATCCGCAGGCACGTTGATGGTGGCGGCATAAGCGACGGCAGGGACTGCGATCAGAAGGCACACAAGGCATAAATTCTTCATGGGACACCTCGACCCGCGAATGTTCTTTTGGGGGAACCTGCAGAAGACGCATACCTTATATTGCAGGGGCGGTGAAAGGGCAAGGACAAAAATCACAACGCGAAGTGACGACGTGCGCAAATTTCTGCAGACATCTCGCCTCGCGCTATAGTTAGCTCGATAGAGATCGGGCTCATTGGAGTTTCGAAAGGAAGATTCGATGGCTACTGGCTATGCAGGCAGCGGACGCGCGGTTCCACATAATATGGTGACGACCCAGTTCGAATTGGATGGATTCCGCGTTACCCGCACCCTCGGCGTGGTGCGAGGCATCGTTGTGCGCTCGCGCTCCATCTTTGGCACGATCGGGGCGGGATTGCAGACGCTGGTGGGCGGCAACATCACGCTGCTGACCAATCTCTGCGAGAAGACGCGGGCCGAAGCTTTTGATCTGATGCTGCTGCACGCGGCCGAACTCGGCGGCAATGCCGTGGTTGGCGCACGCTACGACGCAACCGAAGTGATGCAGGGCGTCACCGAGGTGCTGGCTTACGGGACGGCCGTGTTTGTGGAACCGGCAAAGTAAGAATGGAATAGCAGGAAACGATATTGCATCGACGCCAGCGTCGCGGGCTTATTTCGTGAGCTAATCTTTGTAAAGCCAACCCGCGACCAGCGCTGCCAGAATCGCTCCCAGCCACATTTCCACCATCCAGCCAAAGGGCAGGGTTCGGTCGACGGCGGACCACGTCTCCTGCGCGAAGTTTTCCGGAAAGCCGGCAAAAAATCCCGCGATAAACCCAACTTTCAATGCGGTTCCCGGGCCAGCGCCCAAGCCCTTGCGCGACCAGGCGTACAAGTGCGCCAGCGCGATCGACAAGATGAACAGCATCACCGTCCACTGCACAACAAACATGGGATACCGCGGTGTTTTCAAGAATAAGCCCGCCTGCTGGGCGACCAGGTAGCGCTCCCCCGTGATGTATCGGTACACAAAAAAACTCCACGCATTCCAGATCACGCCCCCCGCCAGGCCTCCGAGCCAGATTCTAGTCCGGTTGAATTTCATAACCGCCTCCGCTTTACGTGAGTAAATGACGCTGCAGTCTACACCCGACCGAGGTGCAATAAACAAGCCTAATTTTTTCCGCGGGCGGATCGAACATAGCTCCGTTAACGACGTTCTATATTCGTTGCCTATGAAATTCGCCTGCGCTGTGGCACTCATATTCTTTGCAGGAATCGGTTCCAGTTTCGCCGCAGATCTGAAGTAGAAGGCAACAAGCAGGACTTGCAAACCGCGGCCGGACCTCTCGGTTCCGTCGAGTGTCGGCACCGTGGTTTTCACGCCCGATGAGGCGGCCTCCAACCCGGTGATCGGCTCCGGAGGCTCTCGCCACATTCAACTGGGAGTGAAAGTCCTGTGGTGAAATTCTCGACGCAAGAAGAATAGAGTTTCAAACTGCTCGACATCTCAGCGGAATGCAGCGGCATGAGAAGGACGCTGCGTCTTCCTGATTGCAATTGCTGCCTGATTTTCCACAACAAATTCCGACATGATGTCGATCGTCAAGAAAAATCGAAGCGAATAAATGGCGAAGGAACCTAGGCCATTAACCCAACATCTTGTGGTTCGCTTCTTGATTCACCCCTAAGACTTGCGCTTTGTCGAACCCGTCCTAAAGTGGGAAGGCGACCCTACAGTTTCCTCTTGACAATCAACAACTTACAAGTAAGATGTGGTACAAAGTGGTAGCAAGTGGTAGTCAAGGTTGAGTTCGTGGGACCAGAAAGCGGAATACGAGGAGCCGGTGGGAAACCGACCCGAACGATTGAAAATCCGCCAGCAAGACCCGAACATACCTGACATTTGCGCCGCTTTTACCTCCCCGGTAGCAGTCACAGGCTCCAAACATGTTTCGCGGCAATCACCCAACTCGCGTCGACGACAAAGGACGGCTCAAGGTCCCGGCCGAGTTCAAGCGGGTGATCGACGAAAAATATGGCCAGCAATTTTACATCACAAGTCTGGATGGGGATGTTGCTCAAGTGTATCCCTTCGAGGAGTGGGAGCGGATCGAACAGAAATTGGCAGGGCTTTCCACCTTCAATCCGACGAAAAAGAAGTTCCTCAGCAAAGTCAATTACTGGGGCCAGGCGGTCGAGATGGATGGGCAGGGCCGGTTGCTGATGCCGCAATTGCTGCGCGAAGCGGCCGAACTGAAGGGCGAAGTCGCGGTCAGCGGCTATCAGACCTATCTCGAAGTCCGCAACATCAAGGCTTACGAACAGAAGGTAAGGGAAGAGAAGTTCACGCCTGAGGATGAGAAGACGCTCGACGAACTGGGCATCTAGTGGGCGGGGAATCAACAGACACCCCTCAGGGGGTTGGGCATGGTGGCGAAAGCCGGATCCATGTTCCGGTTCTTTTAAAAGAAGCGATCGACTTTTTAAACGTGCGGCGTGGCGGGACGTATATCGACGCCACGGTGGGCCTGGGCGGGCACAGTTTCGAAATCGCAAAACGCCTCGGCGCACCGGGTCATTTGATTGGGGTCGATAAGGATCCGGCGGCGCTGAAGATGGCACGGACGCGGTTGGCTCCCTGGCTGGAGAAAGCAGGTTCCTCGCCTGTGGCTACGCCACAGACTGGGAATGACAAAGAGTGGGGAGATTGGCCGCGAATCACGCTGCTGAATCGTTCCTTTGCGACGTTGGGCAATGACCTGCGGCCCATGACGAACGACGCGGTCGACGGCATTCTGGCCGACCTCGGCGTGAGTAGCCTGCAGTTAAACGATGCCGCGCGCGGATTCAGTTTTCAGGCGGAAGGACCGCTCGACATGCGGATGGACCCGCATGGGGAGCGCACCGCCGAACAAGTGGTAAACCACCTCGACGAGCGCGAGCTTGCCGATGTGATTTACGAATTCGGAGAGGAAAGGAGGTCGCGGAGAATCGCCAGAGCCATTGTCCGGTCGCGGCCGATACGATCGACGGCGCACCTTGCGCAGGTCGTATCAGCCGCGGCCCGGCCAATGAATTTTGAGCAGAGAAGGATTCATCCCGCGACGCGAACCTTTCAGGCCCTCCGAATCTTCGTAAACCGCGAACTGGACGATCTGCGGGCGCTGCTGGATGCGGCGCCCCGGATTCTGAAGCCCGGTGGACGCGTGGTGGTGATCAGCTTTCACTCGCTGGAAGACCGCATCGTAAAGGATGCCTTGCGCGAGGGCGAAAAAAAGTACAGGTACTTCCGGGTTCTGACCAAGAAACCGGTCGTGGCATCCGATGAAGAGAGTGATCGCAATCCGCGGGCGCGCAGCGCGAAGCTGAGAGCCGCGGAAAAAGTTTAGATTCCGGAAAACCTGCCGGAGTCCCCGGCATAGCTGTAGCAGCCGTGCCGGGACCTAGGTTGAGCGGGCAAAGATCCGCAGGGAGGGACGGCGTCGGACGTCAGACCTCGGCAGAGCGTTGCTGAGGCCGGAAGCCGACAGCCGAAAGCCAGGTGGGAAGGATTCCGTGGTAGGAATCCAAGTCTGAGGTAAGGAAATGTATACGGGAACGTTGATTCAGGACCTGATGTCGAAAGTGGAACAGGCGGAGCGGCGCGCCGACAGGAAGCGCAACTCCGACGAAACGGAACTGCAGCGCATCTTCAGCCTGCCGGTTCCGCAGATGGATGGGGAGCAAATGCTCGCGGGGGCGGCTTAAATGGCGGCGGCAGCAGCGACAATCCGAACTGCAGTTCCGGCGATACGGCGCAATACATTTTTCACTGGCACTCCGGAAATCTATTTCGCCAAGGCGATCGACAACTCACGGCTGGTCAAGATGGAAGATCCGCGCCGCAACCGCGAAATGAAGCAGTTTGGCACGGCGCTCGGCTGCCTGTTTCTGCTGGTCTTCACCTATGCGTGGCAGCATTTCCGCGCCATTGAATACGGCTACCAGATCGAGTCGGCCAAGCGCGAACTCAACAACTTGACGGAAATGAACCGCGCCTTGCGCCTGGAAGACGCTTCTCTGCGCGATCCCGAGCGCATCGACGTGATCGCGCGGCACATGGGACTGGTCCCGCCCGAACCTGGCCAGATTATCCGCATGGACCCGGCCTCGACCGAGGCGGGCGCGCCCGTGATGGCCAGCGCCGAGCCGCAGATCGAACTGACTGTCCAGTAGAAAGAGGTCATTGGCCTAGGCGGTCAGGAAATCGTCCACTCAGAATTGTTTTGGCGGTCTGCGAATCCGGCGGGCCGCCATGTGTGTCTAGGGCCAGCCGATGGGGCAACGTATGACCGCTCGCAACTCCAATCTCGCCGCCAACTCCCGCCTCTACCTGCTGGGCATCGTTATGGTCGTCTGGTGTGCGTGCCTTTGCGCGCGCCTGGTCTACCTCCAGGTTTTCCGCTACGGCAATTTCGTAAAACAGGCGGAGCATCAGCAGCAACGCGCCATTCCGCTCTCCGCCAAAAGGGGTGTCATCTATGACCGCTCGGGCCACGAATTGGCGATGTCGGTTCTCGTCGACTCCGCCTTCGCCGTGCCCAGCGAGGTAAAGGACCTGCCCACGGCGGTCTCACTGATCACGCGCATCACGGGCGATGACCGCAATGTTGTGCTCGCGGATTGCCGCAGCCATAAAACTTTCTGCTGGGTCGCGCGCAAGGCTGACGACGAAACGATTCAGCGAATCAAGTCGCTCAACCTGCAGGGCATCCACTTCCAGAAGGAACCCAAGCGCTTCTATCCCGCGCGCGATTTGGCCGCGCAGGTCGTGGGATCGGTGGGCATGGAAGATTCCGGCCAGAGCGGCATCGAGCATGAGTTTGACGAAGAACTGCGCGGGCGCCCGGGGAAAATGTTTATCTCGGTCGATGCCCGCCGGCAATGGTTTTCCGACGTCGAAAAACAGCCCGAGCCGGGCGAGAACGTCGTTCTGACCGTCGACAAGAACATCCAGTACATCGCCGAGAAAGAGCTCGATCAGGCCATTCATGACACGCAGGCCATCGCCGGCACAGTTATCGTCGAGAACCCGCACACCGGAGAAATCCTGGCGCTGGCGAATCGTCCGACCTTCAATCCCAACTTGCGCAAGCAAATTACGCCGGCCGCTCTTACCAATCGCGCTGTGAGCTATGTCTATGAGCCGGGATCCACGTTCAAGCTGGTGACGATCTCGGCGGCGTTGGAAGAAAAGCTGACCAATCCCAACGAAGTCTTCGACTGCCAGATGGGATCGATCGTTTATAACGGCATGCGCATCCGCGACTCCAAGCCTCACGGGTTGCTGCCGGTGTGGGGCGTGCTGGCGGAATCGAGTGACGTGGGCGCGATCAAGATTGCGCTTCGGCTGGGCGAAGATCGCTTCTACAAATACATTCGCGCCTACGGCTTCGGGCAGCAGACCGGGATCGAACTTCCAGGTGAAACCCGCGGCCTGACCAAGCCGGTGAGCCGCTGGTCGAAAGTATCGATTGCTGCCATCTCGATGGGGCAGGAAATCGGCATTTCTCCCCTTCAACTAGCCAGCCTGATTTCGACCTTCGCCAACGATGGCGTCTGGGTAGCGCCGCACATCCTTGTGGGAAAAGTCGAGCCTCAGGGCGCTCCCCAGAGCGTGGCTTTTCATCCTGGAGCTTCGCACCGAGTCATCTCCAGCTATACGGCCGCCGAGATGCGCGCCATGATGCAGAAGGTGGTGCTCGAAGGCACCGGGCGCAAGGCGATCCTGGAAGGCTATAGTTCCGCGGGCAAAACCGGCACCGCGCAAAAAGTCGATCCCGCAACGGGTGCATATTCCAAGACAAAATATATCGGCTCGTTTGCGGGCTTCGCGCCGGTCAACAACCCTCAGGTGGTAATCGCTGTGATCCTGGATTCCGCTGTCGGCCTGCACCAGGGCGGTCAGGTTTCCGCCCCGGTCTTCCATCGCATCGCGCAGCAGGTGCTGGAATACATGCACGTGCCGCACGACCTGCCGCTGGCGCCACAGCATCAACTGCTTCTGGCTCAGGCCAAAACGAAAGATAAGGATCTGGAAGAAGGCACGCCCGATCATCCGGGCGAAGTGCTGGAAAGCGCCGAGGTCAGCGGGAATGCGGGCGCGGCGAAGGCGCCAGCGGCCCCGCACGCCGGCAGTGATCCCGCGCCGGTGGTGCAAGCCGCCCTGCGTGAGCCCGAGCCCAGCGGATTGGCTTCCACGCCGGCAGCCGAGGCGAAAAACCAGATCGGCCCGATTGTGCCCGCCAGGAGGTCTGCCGAAGTCACTTCGAACCTGCCAACATCCGGCACCGTGGTCCTCGACGTCGAGCAGGGGGGGATCGAAGTTCCGTCTTTCGTTGGCAAGACGGTGCGCGGCGCGGTGGAAGCGGCACAGAATGCTGGACTCGATCTTGAAGCCGTGGGCAGTGGCGTGGCGCGCCAGCAAACGCCGCCGGCGGGAACACACGTTGCCTCCGGCGCCCACGTGACGGTTCAGTTCGGGCGCTAACTTCTTTGGACCAATGCCGCCCCAGACCGCTCCGGTTCGATTTGCGCTCCTTTATTACCGCTCCGTTTGACCCGTCGAAAAAGCGCGTGTTACCGTAAACAGTCACGCATCCGAATACCCGCCGGATGTGCTGCCTGAGGCCCCATTTGTCTTCTGTGGAAGCGACTCCCGCCAGCGCCGTTCCGACCGTCCGCAAAACCGCCTTGAACTCCGTTCATCGCCAAATGGGCGCCAAGATGGTCGATTTCAACGGCTGGGATATGCCGGTCGATTATCCAGCAGCCATCGGCGGCGGCATCATCAATGAGCACATGGCCGTGCGCACTGGGGTTGGCATCTTCGATGTCAGCCACATGGGCGACATCCGCCTTGCCGGACCGCAGGCGCTGGCTGCCGTGCAGCACATCTCGATGAACGACGCGGCGAAGCTTGCGGTCGGCCAAGCTCAATACTCCGCGCTTCTCTACCCGCAGGGTACATTCGTTGACGATGTTATCGTCCATCGTCTCGGGGAGGACGAATACCTGCTCGTCATCAACGCCGGGACGCGCGAGAAAGATTTCAACTGGGTGCGCGACAACACTCGCCAGTTCGACTGCGCGGTGGAAAACCTCTCCGACGACTTCACCCAGATCGCGATTCAGGGTCCCAAGGGCGTCAATGTTCTGCAGAAGCTTACGGATACTGATTTGGGTGCGGTGAAGTTTTATTGGGTCACGCGCGGTACGGTCTGCGGATTGAAGAACATCCTGATTGCGCGTACCGGCTACACCGCCGAAGACGGCTTCGAGATTTACATTCCTGCCGACGAGCCGACCAGCGCCCGCGTCTGGAATGAAATCCTGAGTGCCGGCAAGGAGTTCAGTCTTGTTCCCTGCGGCCTGGGAGCGCGCAACACGCTTCGCCTGGAAGGCAAGCTGCCACTCTATGGACACGAGATTTCCGATACCATTAATGTTTGGGAAGCGGGGCTGGATCGCTTCTGCAAAATGGAAAAGCCGGACTTCGTTGGGCGCGACGCGCTCGAGCGGGCCAAAGCGGGCGGCATCAAGCGCACGCTGGTCGGATTGGAGATGGTCGATCGAGGCATCGCCCGCGATGGTTACAAGGTTCTGGACAGTGGCGGCCGCGAAGTGGGCTACGTCACCAGCGGATCGCCGGCTCCATTCCTGAAGAAAAATATTGCCTTGGCGTACGTGCCCCCCGAAGTCGGAGACGTCGGCACTGAAGTCAAGGTGGAAATTCGCGGGCAGGGAGTTGCCGCTAAAATCATTCCGACGCCGTTCTACAAGCGCCCGAAAAAAGCTTGATGATTGGATACACGAGTTCATCACCCTTAGCAGGCAGGAGCTAGACGCTTTATGGCTTATCCGGCAGATCGCAAGTACACCAAAGAGCACGAGTGGATTCAGGCCAACGGTTCCGCCGCAACCATCGGCATCACCGACTACGCGCAACAATCGCTGGGGGATATCGTATTCGTCGAACTGCCCAAAGTCGGAGCGGACGTAGCCGTGGGCAAGACGTTCGGCACGGTGGAATCGGTAAAGGCGGTCTCCGATCTATTCGCTCCCGCGTCGGGCTCCGTCACCGAGGTGAACCCCGCCCTGGCCACTTCTCCGGAAAACGTGAACAAAGACGCACACGGCTCATGGATGGTGAAAATCAATCTCAAAGATCCAAAGGAATTGGACGCGCTGCTTTCGGCCGCGGATTATGAGAAATTTGTCGCCGAAGAGGGCGGCCACTGAAACGCGGACGCCTCAAGCGCATGATTCTCGGCAGGTTCGCTTTCCCGCCGGTTGGTGCGGGGATCGGCTCTCAATCCAACTGGCACGGTTCCACATCTAATTAACTTCCTATGCGCTACCTACCCAAATCTCCCGCCGACCGTAAAGAGATGTTGAAAGCTATCGGCGCGCGCTCGGTCGACGACCTGTTTGCGCCGATCCCGGCCGAGTACCGCTTGAATCGCGATCTGAAGATTCCGCGGCAGATGGCCGAATCGGAAATCATCGACTTTTTTCGCCAGCGTTCCCGCGAAAACGCCGAAGGCTACGCCAGTTTTCTCGGCGCCGGAGCCTACGCCCATTACCGCCCGGTCATTATCGATTCGCTGATTTCACGCGGCGAATTTCTGACCGCCTACACGCCCTACCAGGCCGAAATCTCGCAGGGCACGCTGCAATCCATCTTCGAATTCCAGACCATGATCTGCGAATTGACCGGAATGGAGGTGGCCAACGCCTCGATGTATGACGGTTCCACCGCGGCGGCCGAAGCTGTGATGATGGCGGTCCGGTTGACCGGAAAGCGCTCGGTCGTCGTGGCGCGCAGCCTGCACCCGGAATATCGCGAAGTTCTGGCCACGTATGCCACGCATCAGGGGATGCCACTTTCCATCGCCAATTTCTCGGCCGAGGGCCGCGTGAATCATGGCGAACTCGAGAGCCTGGTCAGCGACCAGACCGCTGCCGTTTTAATCCAGTCGCCAAACTTTTTTGGCACGATCGAAGACATCGCGGCCATTGCGGAAATTGCCCACAAGAATGGAGCGCTTTTGGTGGTCTCGATTGCCGAGGCAGTCTCGCTGGGCATCGTCGAGCCTCCGCGAGAAGCCGACATCATCGCCATGGAGGCGCAGTCGTTCGGCGTTCCTCTTGGCTTCGGCGGCCCGTATTGCGGGGTCATCGCCACGCGGGAAAAGTTTGTGCGCCAGATGCCCGGCAGGCTCGTCGGACAGACTGTCGACAGGCAGGGCAAGCGCGGCTTTGTTCTGACCCTCGCCACCCGCGAGCAGCACATTCGCCGCGAGAAGGCGACTTCCAACATCTGCACCAATCAGGCGCTGGTCGCGCTGATGGTTAACATCTTTATGAATGTGTACGGCAAAGTCGGCTTGCAGGAACTGGCCAAACAGAATCTGGCCAAGGCAGTGTACGCGGCTCAAAAACTGGGCAATCATGGCAAAGTGCTATTTGCCGGCGCCCCGCGTTTCAATGAGTTTGTCCTGCAAACTGAAGAAGACTCTTACGCCATCAACAATCGCCTTCTGGGGCGCAAAGTGATTGGCGGCTTGCCGCTCAAAAAGTTCTATCCCGAATTGGGGAACGCGGCTTTGTGGTGCTGCACCGAATTGACGACGCGCTCGGGAATCGACACGGCCGCGGGTTTGATCGCGGAGAGCGAAGGGATAGTTCGTTCGGCGAAAGAAGAAGCGGAAGAGGTGGCGCGATGAAGAACACAATCACCAAAGCCACGCGTCACGTGAATCAGAATGAAGGACTAATCTTTGAGAAGTCGTCTCCTGGCAAGGCGGCGTGGAAGCTGCCTCCGCTCGACGTGCCGGAGGTGGACCCCGCAAAGCTTCTGGGCGCTTCCGCAAGAAAAGACCTGGGCAATATGCCCGAGGTGAGCGAGATCGAAATCATTCGCCACTTCACCCGGCTTTCCACCTGGAACTACGCGATCGATCTTGGCATGTATCCTCTGGGCTCTTGCACCATGAAGTACAACCCGCGGGTCAACGAAGCCGTGGCCCGCGTGGAAGGCATTGCCAACGGCCATCCTTACCAGCCCGAGAAAATCTCCCAGGGGGCGCTCGGAATTTTGAAAACCCTGAGCGAGTGCCTGATCGAAATTACCGGCATGGATGCGATCACGCTGCAGCCGGCAGCCGGCGCTCACGGCGAGATGACCGGCCTGCTGCTGGTGCGCGCCTATCATCACTCCAAGGGCCGGCCGCGCAAGAAGGTTTTGATTCCGGATTCTGCGCACGGAACGAATCCCGCCACCGCGGCCATGGTCGACTACGCCGTGGAAAATCTAAAGTCGGACTCGCGCGGCATGGTCGACGTAGCGGCTCTGGAAGCGCAGATGAACGAAGATGTCGCTGCCCTGATGCTCACGAACCCCAACACGCTGGGCGTGTTCGAACAGCAGATCCACAAGATCGCCGACATTCTTCATGCCAAAGGCGGCTTGCTCTACATGGACGGCGCGAACATGAATGCGCTGGTCGGCAAGGTGCGGCCGGGAGATTTCGGCGTCGATGTGATGCACTTGAACCTGCACAAAACTTTTTCCACTCCGCACGGTGGCGGCGGCCCAGGCTCGGGCCCGGTCGCAGTGAAGAAAATTCTTGAGCCCTTCCTTCCCAAGCCGGTCCTCATTACGAAGCCGGATGGCACGTTGGGCTTTGAGTATGATCGTCCCCAATCGGTGGGGCGGGTTCGCGCGTTCTATGGCAACTTCGGAATGTTTGTGCGCGCGCTTGCCTACATCCAGGCCAACGGCCCCGATGGATTGCGGCAAACGACCGAGGATGCCGTGCTCAATGCCAACTACATTCGCAAGGGTTTGGAAGGCACGTACGATCTGCCGTATCCCACGCCTTCCATGCATGAAGTCGTTTTCAGCGATCGGCTGCAAGCCAAAAAGGGCGTGCGCACCATGGACATCGCCAAGCGCCTGATCGATTACGGCTTTCATCCTTACACCACCGCGTTTCCGTTGATCGTGCCCGGCGCCCTGATGATTGAGCCGACGGAGAGTGAATCGAAAGAAGAGATGGATCTGTTCATCGAGGCCATGAAAGCGATCGCTGCTGAGGCGCAGGAGGAGCCGCAGACTGTGCTCGATGCCCCGCACTCGACGCGAGTTTCGCGACTCGATGAAACCGCAGCCGCCAGGAAGCCGATTCTCCGCTGGAAGCCGTCTTCTGAAAAATAGTCAGCCCGCGCGTAATAAATGAAAAGGCCGCCCAAGAATGGGCGGCCCTTTTTTTCACCTCTGCTGTGTTTATTTCGCGGAAATGTCTACCGAGGCTCTGGTCTTCTCCCAATCAATGCGCATCGTACATCCGCTGCCATTTTTGTCGAAGGCGATGGTGAAATTTTCGACTGGCGACGGTAACGCCGAAACCTTCATGTCCGCGCGCACCAGTTCGTCGCTCTCATATTTGTAGGGAATGCCCCACTCGCCGGTCTTTTTATTTACGATGAGCGTCCATTTGTCGGCGCTCGGTACCGTGAAAATCGTGTACTTTCCAGCTGGCACGGCCTTGCCGCCGACGTTGATGTCGGCACTGGGCACGAACGTGGTGGCTTCGTTTGCCCCCGTCCGCCAAACCTCGCCAAACGGCACTAACTCGCCGTAAATTTTGCGGCCCTTCATGCGCGGGCTGGAATAATCGATTTTGACCGTCTTGCCGCCGCCCAGGTCGCAGCTTGCGGACGCGGACGGGCTAGGGCGGCTACCACCCATCTGTGCAAATGCGGTTGCAGACAAAGCGGCGGTCAGCAGCACTGCGGCGATTCGTTTCCTCATGAGGCCTCCTTTTAATGGACCAATGGAACCACTGAATAGACGCACGAAGCAAAATCTGGAAAGCCGATTATGCGCCTTTCCTGCCAGCGGTTACAATCGCGGCATGGCGGTCTTCGAGGAAAAGCAGGAAGAACTTGAGCATTACGAAACCATGATGGGCGTGCCCCGCGGCCGCCTCGCTGTCACCATGGACACGATTACCGATGCCATGGCCCTGGTGGGTCAGCATGGTGTTTATTGCCAAAGCCAACGCTGGCCCGGCAAACCGGTCATGGATATTCAGATCATCATGAAGAGCCTGACTGACGCCAAGGAGTTGATTCAGAGCGTCATGGAAGAACTGAAAAAGAAGGATGCGGCGTAGGTCGTGCCTTTCTACTCGCCTTCTCTGGATCTCGCCCTCCTGTTATGGAAACGTTTTAATATTGACATTTTCGCCTGTTCCATCATTCAATAGCGAAACTCATGGATAGCACTCCCGCTGCAGCCTCGGCTCCTCGCCTGCGCCGTTCGCTTACTCTTTGGGATCTGATTCTTTATGGCGTGATCGTCATTCAACCGGTCGCGCCCATGTCGGTGTTCGGAGTGCTCAGCGACCGCGGACGCGGCCACGTGGTTACCGCCATCCTTATTGCCATGGTCGCCATGCTGTTCACCGCGATCAGCTACGGCCGCATGGCACGCGCCTACCCAAGCGCAGGCTCAGCTTTCACCTATGTGGCGCAGGAAGTGAACCCGGCCGTGGGATACATCACCGGGTGGAGCATGGTGATGGATTACATGCTCAACCCACTGATTTGCACGGTATGGTGCGCGGGCCAGGCCAATCAGTTCGCGCCCGGCGTCCCTTCGTGGATCTGGAAGATCTTTTTTGTGATTGTTTTTACCCTGCTCAACATTCGGGGAATCAAGACTTCGGCGCGCATCAACACCGCGATGGCCCTTCTCATGGGCATGGTCGTAGTTGCGGTTTTCGTGGCGGCCGCGCGCTACCTGTTTGGCGCGGGGCATCAGCCCGCTTCCTATCTGACTCCCTTTTATGACCGCACCACATTCAGCTGGGGCAACCTGTTCGGATGCACCTCGATCGCGGTTCTGACCTACATCGGATTCGATGGCATCTCCACGCTTTCGGAAGAGGCTGAGAATCCTCGCAGAAATATCCTGCTCGCGACCGTGTTGACTTGCCTGGTCATCGGAGTTCTCTCCGCCATCGAAGTGTATGCAGCGCAGTTGATCTGGCCGGCGCGTGAGGCTTTCCCCGACATCAACACGGCCTATTCCTACGTGGCCGGCCGCGCGTGGCAACCGTTGTTTTCCGTGGTCGGCTTTACGCTGCTGCTGGCAAATTTTGGTTCGGGTTTTGGCGCCCAGATCGGCGCTGCCCGCCTGCTTTACGGTATGGGACGCAGCAATGCGCTTCCGAAATCGTTCTTCGGTGCGGTCGATCCCAAATATCATGTGCCGCGCAACAGCGTGCTCTTTGTCGGCGTGGTGGCGATCGCCGGCGCCTTTCTGCTCGAAATCGTTGCCGGCTTCAAGACCTACGCGCTGGGCACGACCCCTCTGACCTGGGAAACGTTCAAGCACATCATGAATGGCGGCGAGGCTTACGGGCTCGGGGCAGAAATGTTGAACTTCGGCGCTCTGATCGCGTTTATGGGCGTGAACGTCGCCGCGCTGCTCCGCTATTACGTGCGGTCGGAGGAGAAGAAACTTGGCTACCTGCTCCCGCCCGTTCTAGGTTTCGTGATCTGCCTGGGCTTGTGGCTCAACCTGAGCAGGCCCGCGAAAATTGTGGGCGCTATCTGGATGGCCGTCGGCATCATTTTCGGAGCCATCAAGACCCGCGGCTTCCGCGGCAATCTGATCGACTTCGAACTACCGCCGGAAGAATAGCTATTCCGCTGTTCCCAGGCCAGGCTGCCCTACTCCACATTCCAGCCGCTGACTTCAACGGCCGGCTTGGATCTTCCCAACTCGCTGGTTCGGTAAGAGGCCGTAACTTCCCGTTTTTCGCCGGGCAGCAAGGAAAAGTAATTGTCCTGCCAGATGACCGGCAGAATTTCTTCGCCGCCTTTTCCTTTATCGACTTTTAATCGCACGAAGAACGCTAGGCTGTGGCTGGAATTTTCGACGGTCACATGCGTGAACGAATCCTCGCCTCGGCTTTCGCTTCGTTCGCTTATGTTCAGCTTCACCTTTGGCAATTGGGAAAGCGCGGTAAAATCCGCGAACGATGCGGTCGGCGTCATCCACCAATTCGATTTGCCCCAGTCCAGGGTTTCGGTCTTGGAAGACAGCCAGTAAAAGTTCGAACCGACGAGTTTGCCCTGCGAGTCGGTAAGGCGCAGCACGATAAAATACACGGCGCTGAGGCCGGGAATCTTTTCAGGGAGAGTAAGGACTTTCGCCGTACCATCGGGTTGTGCGTCGAGCGCGTCTTCGTGGGAAAATTTTCCCTGCATGTCCAGGTTGAAGACTCTGGTAGCAAGCTTCAAACCTTTGATCTCGGTGTACCGGCTGTTCACTACCCAGATCGAGTGATCGTCGTATCCATACAGCGGGTGCAATCCTTCCATGGCGCGCTTGGCGCCGAAGTAGCCGCCGCCGGGACGCAGGTAGTAATCGTAAAGATGCCAGATCATCGACGGCCATGCGTTATTTAACATCCACTGGATGACGCCGGTGGCTTCGTATTTATTGCGGCTGTAGGCCTCGAACATGGCGCGCACGCCTTCGTAGGCCTGCATCTGCGACTTGAGCGCAAAGTCTTCTGCGCTGCTTGCGTCTCCGTAGCGTTTGCTCAGCGCCTCGCTGAACACATGGATGTCCTTGAACTTTCCTCCGCCGGCGTGGAAATTCCAGACGCTGTCGACCGGCCACACATGATCGTCTCCGACCATCGCGCGGATGCTTTCGATCGGCGGCACTGCCGGTCCCATGCTGGTCTCGGTATTGAATCCGTACGCGCCGCCGCAACCGCCGGGATTGCATTCCTTGCGCTTGGCATCGCCAGATGGCGTATCATCCTCCCAATATCGTGGCGCGACATATTCGTACGGCCCGGTCATTTTCACGCCGCTGGCTCCGCTGATGTTGCTCTTCTGTCCGGTTGCGGAAGAAATTACCGGGTTCGGCCATAGCAGCTCTTTCTCAATCGCCAGATACATTTGCTCAACGTCTGGCGGCGGCGGGTTGTCGCTGCCATTCAGCCACGCCAGCAAGCTGGGATGCCCGCGCAGACGATAAATCTGATCGCGCAGCGACTGCCTCGCAATCTCAAAATCCTGTTCTTTCCACCGCGGCCATCGCTCCCAGAAGTTGCAGCAGGTCCACCCCGCCATCACCAGAATCCCGGCGTGGTCGGCGAGATCATAAAACTCATCGCTTTCCATCTGCCCTTCGAGACGGATCGTGTTCAGGCCCATGTCGCGCACATAGGCCATCTCGTCGCGCAAGCGCTGTGAATTTTCCCGGAGCAGCATGTCCGAACTCCATCCTCCACCCCGGATCAAGATCTTTTTTCCATTGACCTGGAACTCGCGGCCGCCCGACTTGTTGAGCTCAGAGGAGACCTGCCGGATTCCGAACTCCGTCTGCGCCCTGTCGCTGACCGCGCCGCCTGCTTCAAACTCCAGCCGAAGCGAATAGAGATTCTGCGGACCCATCTGAGCCGGCCACCACAGGCGAGGGTGCGAGAAAACGAGCTGGGGAAATTTGTCTGCCGTGAACGCGACATCCTTAGATTCTTTTGCCGCGACTTGCACTTCCTGGTCAAAGAGCACGCCTTCAATCTGACCTTTGAGCTTGCCGGTTATGGCATGATCCGTGGCGTTCTTTAATTGCGCCGTCACCGTCAACTCGGCGGCCTCGTTCGCGGGAGAATTCAACTTCGATACGACGGCCGCATGGCGCAGAGCCACCGCTCCGCTGCTCGTCAAGGAAACATCGCGAATCAGACCCATGTTTTTGTCAGGCGGTGCGGGATTCCAGTCGACAAAAGTGATCGCGAGGTCGTTTTCGGTTGGGGGATAAACTTGCACCGCGAGGACGTTTTCTGTGCCCGATCTCACCGCATCGGTGACGTCGAACTCATAGGCCCGCCACGCTCCGGCCATGGCCTGCGAGTCGGCGATCCGTTTTCCGTTGAGCCAGAGATTGGCGCGGTAGTTCACGCCTTTTAGGTTTAGCCAGACAGTCCTTCCCGCGTAGCCCGCCGGAAGGACAAACTGCTTGCGATACCACCACGAGACGGCGTAAGGACTTTCCGGCGACATCGGAAGCAGGGAAAAATTCGCGCCAATGGGATAGGTCACGCCCGGAAATTTCCGCAGATCCATGCCGACGAAAGGATCGGGCAGGGTTTTGTCGGCCACCAGCGCCGCCACCACCGTTGCAGGCACCGTTGTCGCGTGCCATCCATGTGGCACGAACGCGGGCGTGGAGATCTGCTCACCCTTTTCTTCGACCTTGGCGGACGATTGCAATGCCCAGCCGTCGTGAAGAAGAATTCTTTCGGGCGCCGAAGATTTTTCCTGGCCCCACAGCCGCCATGAAGCCAACGCGAAAAATGTGAACATCGCCACAAGCCACGGCAAGCGCCTTGCGTGAGTCATTCCGCTCCTTGGTTTGGCGCGCACCCGCGCCCATGAATAAGCCTTCAAGTTTTCCGAGCACGATAAGGGATAGCACGCCTATTGATACGTTTCAATAGGGCAGTTTCGTCGATTTTTGAATCCCCGCTGTTCTCCCGGCTGCTCCTGCTTGTCGTCGCATGAGGAACTGGGGAATTTCATGGTTTATAATCAAGGTTTTCCCGCAATCTTCTGGAGTGACAAGCCAATGATTCGATTTCTGCAAACGGAAGGGCCTGTAAAAAAAGTTGTGCTCAGCGGACTGCTTCTGCTGATCTGTGCCGCCATGGCGATCACGCTGATTCCTGGCGGACTGGGCGGCGATCTGGTGGGAACCCCCGGCAAAGGCGTGCTCGCGAAGGTGAACGGGGAAGATATCACTACTCAGGAAGTCCGCGATGCGGCTCGCAACATGGCGCAGCAGCAGGCGGCGCAATACGGCGCCAACGCCGGCGCCATCATGCCCTTCCTGCTTCAGCAGGTCACTCCGCGCGCGGCCGATAGCCTGATCAATCGCCAGGCTCTGATCAGCGAAGCCCAGCATCTGGGCTTGAAATCGTCGCCCCAGGAAGTGAAGGACGAGCTTCAGCATGGCCGCTATGCCGAGTATTTCTTCCCCGGCGGAAATTTCGTGGGCGAGGCGGAATACAACAACATGCTGCAGCAGCACAACCTCACGCCCGCGGTTTTTGAGGACAGCGTGGGGAAAGAAATTATGATCAGCAAACTGCAGGCCCTGGTCTCCAGCGGCGCCTCGGTGAGCGATTCGGTCGTCAAAAACGAGTTCATCAAAGAGAATACGAAAGTAAAGTTCGATTACGCCATCCTCAAAGAAGACGACATCAAGAAAGGCCTTCATCCCACTCAGGAGGAACTCAAGGCCTTCTACACCAGCCATCAGCAGAATTACAAAAACTCGATTCCTGAAAAGCGCAAGATTAAATATTTCGTAGTCGACACGGGAAAGATCAAAGATAGCGTGCAAGTGACGCACGACGACCTCCAGGTCTACTACAACCAGCATCGCGATCAATACCGGGTGCCCGAGCAGGCGAAGGTTAGCCATATCCTGATCAAGACGCCGCTACCCGGCGCCGACGGCAAAGTCGACGAGAAGGGCATCACCGACGCCCAGAAGCGGGCCGAGGATCTTCTGAAGCAACTGAAGGCCGGCGCCAACTTCGAGGACCTCGCCAAGAAGTATTCGGAGGATCCAGGCAGCGCCAAAGAAGGCGGTTCGCTCGGTTGGATTGGGAAGGGACGCACGGTTCCTGAATTTGAAAAAGCTGCGTTCTCTCTGCCCAAAGGACAGATCAGCGATCTTGTGAAGAGCAGCTACGGCTTCCACATCATTCGTGTCGACGATCGCCAGGACGCGCACATGAAGTCGCTCGACGAAGTGAAAGGCGACATCGAGCCCCTGCTGAAGCAGCAAAAAGCGCAGGATGCCGCGCAAAAACAGGCAGACGAATTGCTGCAGAAGGCAAAGGCGCAAGGCCTGGATGCGGCCGCTGCGGCTAAGGGAGTTTCCCTTGTGACCTCCGAATTCTTCAGCCGCCGCGATTTATTGCCCGGCGTCGGTCCGGCTCCGCAGCTCAGCGATGCCGTGTTCGCCGCAGCGGAAAAATCCGCACCGGAAATGGCGCCCACTTCGCAGGGCTTCGCCGTATTTCAGTTACTCGCGATCAAGCCCCCGGAGACGCCTTCGTTTGACGACATCAAGACCAAAGTGGAAGAACAGTTCAAGAACGAGCGTGCCGGAGTTTTGCTGGCGCAAAAGACCCAGGAACTTTCCGATCGGGCCAAGTCGGAGCACAGCCTGCGGAAGGTTGCCAAGGAGCTGGGCGCGGAAGTGAAAACCAGCGATTTCGTTCTCCCCGATGGCCAAGTCCCGGGGATCGGTTCTCTCACTGGGGAAGCATCCGTTGCTTTCACGATGAAGCCGGGCGACATCAGCGGTCCCATCCGCACTGGCGCAAATGGCGCCGTGATTTCCATGCTGGAAGTGCAAGAGCCTTCCGATTCCGACTTCGCCGCTAAGCGCGATCAAATCCGCGAGCAGCTTCTGCAAGGCAAGCAGCAGGAATTGTTCGGCTTGTTTATGACCAGCTTGCGCGACCAGATGGAAAAATCGGGCAAGATCAAAATCAACCAGGATGAAATGAAGTTGCTCACCCGTGCCGGGAATGAGCCGGGGATGTAATTCCTGGGTGCGACCTGAACCGTACCCGGTTCACTCTCAACTCCCGCCAGCTTTGTGTACGCGAAGTTGGCGGGGCGAGCCCGAGCGGTTACCAATCAGAATCGAAAAGTAACGACAATCAATTTGAATGGCCTTTCCTCGTAGCGCAGGAATTCTGTTGCATCCCACGTCGCTGCCCTCGCGCGGCGGTATCGGCGATTTTGGACCGGCGGCCTACTCGTTCGTCGACTCGCTCGCCGAAGCCCGCCAGGGACTTTGGCAGGTCCTCCCGCTCGGACCCCTCGGTTACGGCAACTCACCCTATTCCTCCATCTCCGCCTTCGCCTGCAATCCGCTTCTGATCAGCCTGGAACGTCTCGCCAGCTTTGGATGGATCGATCCGGCGAAACTCTCCGATTATTTCTCGTCCTTCTCGGAACAGGATCCAGTCGAGTACGAGCGCGTCTTCGCCATCAAAATGCCGTTGCTGTTCGAAGCCGGCAGGAATTTCGTGAATTCCGCCGCGGGCAATGCACGCCAGCGCTTCGAGCAGTTTTGCTCGGAGAATGCCTGGTGGCTGGAAGATTTTGTGCTTTATGACGGAATCCGCGCGCAGCGAAAACTGGCCAGCTGGAATGAGTGGCCACCGGAATTAGCCCGCCGCGAGCCGCAAGCCATCGAGCGCGCCCGCCAGGACCTGGCGGACGATCTGCAGATTCGCCGCGCCCTGCAATTTGCCTTTTGCGAGCAATGGAAGGCTCTGCGCCGCTATTGTTCCCAGCGCTCCATTCGTGTGGTGGGCGATGTCGCCATCTTCGTCAATTACGACAGCGCCGATGTCTGGACGCACCGCAGGCTCTTCCGCCTGAATGACGATCTTGATCCCGAAGTGATTGCCGGAGTGCCGCCGGATTTTTTCAGCAAAACCGGGCAGCGCTGGGGAAATCCTCTTTACCGTTGGGATGTGATGAAGAATGAAGGCTACGAATGGTGGATCCAGCGACTCCGCTGGGCTACGCACAATTGCGACTACATTCGTCTCGACCACTTCCGCGGTTTCGATCAGTTCTGGGAGATTCCCGCCGCCGATCCCACAGCCATCAACGGACGCTGGGTCGATGGCCCGCGGGACGATTTGTTCCATACTCTACGCCAGGCTCTCGGCGGCCTCCCATTTTTCGCTGAAGACCTGGGTCACATCACGCCGGAAGTGCACGCCCTCCGCGCCCGCTTGCAGATTCCCGGCATGGCGGTGTTGCAGTTTGGCTTCAATGATGAGGGTTCGCACATGTACCTGCCTCATCGCGCCGTGGGCAAAGTCATCTACACCGGCACGCATGATAACGACACAACCGTAGGATGGCTGCAGTCGGGCGCTTCCGAGCAAGAGCGCCACAATGCCCTCGCTTACCTTGGCTGCTGCGATGACGGCATGCACTGGGCATTCATTCGCGCAGCGCAGGCTTCCGTTGCCGATCTCGCCATGGTTCCCATGCAGGACGTTCTCGGCCTGGGCAGCGAGGCCCGCATGAATACTCCCAGCTTGCATAACGGCAACTGGAAGTGGCGCCTCGCGCCCGGCCAGTTTTCCCGCGACCTCACCGCCAAGCTCGCCAGGATAGCCGAACTAACCGACCGCCTTCCGCAACCCGTGCCGGTTCTGCCCGACGAACCCTTTGTTGCCTGATTGCGTCTGTATAATCGAGAGAGTCGACTTTTTTCTGAATTTTCCTGGAGTGTGATTCCTTGAACGCACATATGCCTCCTCCGCACGGCCAGCCTGCCCCCGGGCCGCAACCACTGCCCGGCGTTGACGCCATCATTGCGGTCGGTTCGGGCAAGGGCGGCGTCGGCAAAACCACGTTGTCAGTGAACTTGGCCGTAGCTTTGGCTCGTATGGGCCTCAAAGTAGGTTTGCTCGACGCCGACGTTTACGGACCGAATGTTCCCTTGATGCTCGGCGCCAGCGGACAGCCGCGCGTGGCGGGCGACCAGCGCATCGAGCCGCTGCAGGCTCACGGCCTCAAAGTCATTTCGGTTGGATTCCTCAATCCCGGCGACAAGCCCATCATCTGGCGCGGTCCCATGCTTCACCAGATCATGCGGCAATTTCTCGGCATGGTCGAATGGGGGCAACTCGATTATCTGGTTGTCGACCTGCCGCCGGGCACCGGCGATATTGCTTTATCGTTGGTGCAATCCGTTCCATTGACCGGCGCCGTGGTCGTTTCCACGCCTTCCGACGTTTCTCTGCAGGATGCCCGTAAGGCCATCGAAATGTTTCGCCAGATGAAGGTGGACCTGGTCGGGGTGGTCGAGAACATGAGCTATTTCGTGTGCCCGCACTGCAATCATGAAATCGACATCTTCTCGCGCGGCGGCGCCGGGAAAATGGCCGAGCACTATGGCGTGCCATTCCTGGGCAGCATTGAACTCGATCCCGAAGTGCGCAAGGCGGCAGACGGCGGCAAGCCGATCGTGCTGGAAGGCGAAGATTCGCCCCACGCCAAATCCATGTATCAGTTCGCCAGGAATGTGATCAGCCGCGTGACCGACATCAAATCGCGCGAAGGTGCGAGCGTGATTTCGATTCAATAGAAATCAGGCAGGCCGGGAGTTCTTCAGATTTTTCGAGGCTGAGCGTTCCGGAAGCGCGATAGCCGCCACGCCGCGTCAGGTTCATCGTCGTCGAGAATCAGCCCAGCCGCGATTTCTCCCAGCGCCGGCCCGTGTTTGAACCCATGTCCTGATCCGCCGCCAAGGATCCAGACATTCTCCATTCGCGGGTGGCGGTCCACAATAAAATCGCTGTCGGGCGTTTGTTCGTACTGGCAAACGCGCGTTTCAACCAGCGGCGCGCCTGCCAGGGCGGGGAAGCGATGGCTCACATATTCGCGCACTCTCCGCAGTGTAGCTGGGCTCACGACGCGTTCGCCAGAAGTCGGATCGAACGCCGCACCGCGCGTGTCGTCGGCGACTTTGAAGCCTCTCCGGTCGCTTCCGGGAATACCATAAAAAAAGCGGTTTCCATGGTCGCCCCACACGGGCAGGGAGGCGTCCATAAACCGCGCATCTCCCGCCGGGGGGCCGAAGAAGAAAATGTCCTGCTTGGTGGGCCGAATGACTTCACTCAGAGTGTCAGGAAACATTTGCCCGAGCCAAGGCCCGCACGCGAAGATGTACGCGTCGGCCTTCAACTTTGAGCCGTCGGAAAGAGCCAACCCGCGGAGCGCCTCAGCCTCAGGTCCACCGGTCGAAACGGCGGCTTGCCGGTATACTCCGCCTGCGGCGACGAACGCTTCCACGACGGCGCGGCAACTTTCCCTCGCCTCGAGATATCCGCATTCCGGCTCATGAATGCCCCAACGAACGTCCGCAAAGTTGATTTGCGGCCAGCGCCGCTGCATTTGCTTCGCAGTCAACTCTTCATAACGAACCTCGGCTTCGCGCAGTGGCGCGATGGATCCCCGCTCGTACGCATCGTCAGGGCTGCTCACCATCCACAAAACGCCGGTACGATGCAGAAACCGCTGCTTCCATCGCCGTTCGTACTTCGCCCATAACTTGAGCGAGCGCGCGGCCAGGTCGGTATATTTCTGTTCGGGTCCGTACGTGCACCGCATGATGCGCGTTTCGCCGCCTGAAGACGCGCGCGAATTTCCCGGACCCCACGCGTCGAGCAGCGTAACTCGCCATCCCCGCTCGAGCAGCTGCAGCGCCGTCCAGCCGCCGAAGACTCCCGCGCCAATGACGGCCGCGTGCGGTTTCAATTTCATGCGTGACAGTGTCGCACACTCTCATCCCCGCGCCCGGTGAGAGCGCGCCGGTTACAAATCGCCCTGCCTTGACACGGGTGGCACTCGTTCCTAAAATCCAAGCTGCGAGCGGCTTTTGCGTCCGAAAGCTAAGCGTTTGCATCTAAAATACTTAGATAGAAGGATGGATGCCCGGCCAATTCGTGCCTTACATGCCCACAGATCCCAACATTGGCAAGCGTGAACGCGAAGTTCTGACGGCAATTGTGGAGACTTTCATTTCCACGGGCGAGCCCGTCGGTTCGCGCACCTTGGCTCGGACCAACCGCGAAGGGCTCAGTCCCGCCACCATTCGCAACGTGATGGCGGACCTTTCCGACGCAGGTTTTCTTGAGCAAACTCACACTTCGTCCGGTCGGGTGCCTACCACCGACGCCTACCGCTATTACGTCGAGCAGATCAGCGGCACCGCCAAGCTTGCCCCGCAGGAAGAGGGCCTCATCTCCGAATCGTTGGCCGGGATCAACGACGTCCAGGAGTTCATGGAGCGCACCTCGCACGTGCTTTCGCTGATCTCGCGCAACGTCGGCGTCACCGTCGCCACCAGCCAGGCCCGCAATGCGCTGGAACACGTTTATTTTTCCCGGCTCGCCGATCAGAAAGTTTTGGCGGTGCTGGTTACGCGGTCCGGACTGGTGCGCGATCGCGTCCTGCGCCTCGATCTCAAGCAGGACGAGCTCGATCTTGCCGCGCGCTACATCAACGAGAATTTCCGCGGCTGGACCATCGAGTCCATGCGCGCCGAGCTTGCCCGCAGGATCGATCAGGAGCGCAGCGAATACGACCGCTTGATGAATTCCATCGAGCAACTCTACAAGCAGGGAGCCCTGGCCGCGGATTCCAGCGCCCAGGTCTTCGTCGAAGGCGCCTCCAATCTCATCACCAGCCAGGAAGATCGGCAGCGCCTGCATGAGTTGCTCAAAACGCTCGAAGAGAAAGAAAAAGTCGCCAAGCTGCTCGGCGCTTATCTGGATGTGAAGCAGGAGGCCGTGCGGGTAGTGATCGGCCTGGACGACGCTTTACCCTCCATGCAGAATCTGGTGCTCATCGGCGCGCCCGCCCGCTCCGGTACCGACATGTTTGGATCGCTTGCGGTCATTGGCCCCACTCGCATGGATTATCAGCACACCATTACCGCCGTTTCCTATATTGCGCGGCTGTTCGACAAAATTTTGAATGAATCGGAGTAGTCAGGTTTTATGGCTAAAGGCAATGGAAGGTCGGAGGCGGACAAGGTGACGTTGGACTTGGATCACGAATTGCCTCCTTCGGAAGACGGATCGGAAAACGCCTCGGCGCAGTCCAGCGCGCAAGCTTCCGCGCCCGAGTCGGATCTGCAGAAAATGAAGGCCGAGCGCGACTCGCTGCTCGACCGGCTGGCGCGCATGCAGGCAGAATTCGAAAACGCTCGCCGCCGCGCCACCAAAGAGCATCAGGAGCAACGCGATTACGCCCTGGCCGACGCTCTCAAGTCTCTGCTCCCGGTGGTCGATAGTTTCGAGCGCGCTTTGCAGGTCAAATCGGACGGGTCCGACCTGCGAAACGGGGTCGAATTGATTTACAAGCAGTTGCAAGCCGCGCTGGCCAAGCTCTCGGTGAGTCCGATTGCTTCCACGGGCGAGCCTTTCGATCCTCGCTTCCACGAGGCGATTGAAATGGTTCCCTCCACCGATGTCCCCGATCATCAGGTGATCGAAGAATTGCAGCGCGGTTATAAATTCAAGGATCGCCTGCTCCGCCCGGCCATGGTGAAGGTGGCAAGCAATCCCGGACGGTAACGCCACCCGGCAGTTCTCATACCAGGAAAGGCAATTATTCTGGCCACAAACGCAAAACGCGATTATTACGAAGTGTTGGGCGTGACCCGCACGGTGAGCGAGACGGAGCTCAAGAGCGCTTACCGCAAGCTTGCCATGCAGTGGCATCCCGACCGCAATCCGAACAATCCCGATGCGGAGGAAAAGTTCAAGGAAGTCACCGAGGCGTATGCCATTCTGGCCGACGCCGACAAGCGCTCGGTCTACGATCGCTTCGGCCACGCGGGACTCGGTGGACCCGGCGCTGGCGGTGCAGGGTTTGACGCCGCCAACTTCCAGGATCTGGGCGAGATCTTTGGCGAGTTTTTCGGATTCGGCGACGCCTTCAGCGGCGGTCGCCGCCGCAGCCGCGTGCAGCGCGGCGCCGACTTGCGCGAGGATCTAACCCTCGAATTCGAGCAGGCAGTCTTCGGCACGGAAACTCGGGTTATGGTTCGCCGCCACGAGGCGTGCGAGGAATGCCGCGGATCGGGTGCTGCTCCCGGCAAGGCTCCCACGACCTGCCGCGCCTGCTCCGGTCGCGGCCAGGTTCGCTACCAGCAGGGATTTTTCAGCATCGCGCGCACATGCCCTACGTGTCAGGGCACCGGCAGCGTCATCACCGACCCCTGCCCCAAATGCAAGGGCGAGGGCCGACTTTTACGCCAGCGCTCTGTTGATGCCAAAATTCCAGCCGGCGTCGAAGACGGCACCCGCATCCGGTTTGCTGGCGGCGGCGAGGCCGGACCTTTCGGCGGTCCCGCCGGCGATCTTTACATTGTCCTTCACGTGAAAGAGCATCCGTTCTTCGAAAGGGAAGGCAACGACCTGCACTGCACTATTCCTTTGTCGGTTACGCAGGCAGCCATGGGCACCGAAATTCGCGTGCCCACGATCGAGGGCGAGCACAACCTGAAGATTCCCGAAGGCACTCAGCCCGGTACCACCTTCCGCATCCGCAACAAGGGCGTACCCGTCTTAAGCGGCCATGGCAAAGGCGACCTGTATGTCGAAGTACGGGTGCAGATTCCCGGCAAGCTCAGCAAGCGCCAAAAAGAACTGTTGCAGGAGCTCGAGACGACGGCCAAAGTCGACAATCAGCCCATGATGCGAGCCTTGCTGGGCAAAGTGAAGGATATGTTCGGGTAGGCGCCGAGGCCAAGATGGCGTGGATTTCGCCTGAAACTCTTCGATTTCCCGACCCAAGCTGGGAAGCCCGGCCCCAATCTCGCCACCCGGCGCAGAAGAAATGTATTGACGGGTCCTGGGATTTTGGCTACATTATGACGTTCCACAGACGCATAGACGCTCGGGTCCGGTCTCTGTTCCTCGGCCGGTGATTCCCAAACCAGGAAAAACGAGCATCTTCCGGATACGGTTGCGCATCTATTCGGGTAGGATAGCGCGGACTCCTTTACAAACCTTTGTGGAATCAGCAGCTTAGGGACGACTTGCGGAGTTCCCGCCGAATTCTGTGGCAGAGGCGGAGCCAAGCGCCTCATACTTATTCAAGGAAGGAGCAACAAAATTCATGCGCTCTGATCGTGTGTTTGACGCTTTACAGACTTTGCGGAATCGTTATATGCTGTGCCAGCTCGCCTCCAAGGCCACGCGCAAGTTCCATCGGCCCAGCACCAGAATCCAGGAAACCATGAACGGCGTGTTGGACCGGATCGCGGGCGCGGAGCGGCAGGAGATTCTGTCAGAGCCGGAAAATTTTGCTGAGGCACAACGGCGGGCTGCTTAAGCAGCCCTGTCCGCCTGCCTTTGTTTTGTCTTCCCTGAGTACCCTCCTTTACGAAAATCCCGACAACACTGCAACGGATACGTCCAAGTGGTCGGGTTTAGGTGAATCATGACCATCGCTGAACTGAAAGAAAAGAACATTACCGAGCTGACCAAGATTGCCCGGACGCTGGAGCTGCCAGGCGCCAGCGGCCTGCGCAAGCAGGACCTCATCTTCAAGATCCTGCAGGCTCAGAGCGAAAAAGAAGGCCACATCTTTGCCGAGGGCGTCCTCGAAATCCTGCCCGATGGCTACGGCTTCCTTCGCTCCCCCGATTACAACTACCTTCCCGGCCCCGACGACATTTATGTTTCCCCGTCGCAGATTCGCAAATTCGATCTGAAGACCGGCGACACCATCAGCGGCCAGGTGCGTCCTCCCCACGAAGGCGAGAAATATTTTGCCCTGGTCAAGATCGAGGCCGTCAACTTCGAGTCGCCCGAGGAAGCGCGCAACAAAATCCTCTTCGATAACCTCACGCCGCTGTATCCGCAGGAGCGCATCAAGCTTGAGACCACTCGCGAAAATGCCAGCGCCCGGGTGATGGACCTGTTGACGCCGCTTGGCAAAGGACAGCGCGGCCTGATCGTTTCTCCTCCGCGCGCCGGCAAGACCATGCTCCTGCAGAACGTCGCCAACTCCATCACAACAAACCATCCCGAAGTCGTGTTGATGGTGCTGCTCATCGATGAACGGCCCGAAGAAGTCACCGACATGCAGCGTTCGGTCAAGGGCGAAGTCATTTCCTCGACCTTCGACGAGCCCGCCGCCCGCCACGTGCAGGTCGCCGAGATGGTGATTGAGAAAGCCAAGCGCCTGGTCGAGCATAAGCGCGACGTTGTCATTCTGCTTGACTCGATCACACGCCTGGCGCGCGCTTACAACACCATCGTTCCGCCTTCCGGTAAAGTCCTTTCCGGCGGCGTCGATTCCAACGCTTTACAGCGGCCCAAGCGCTTCTTCGGCTCGGCCCGCAACATCGAAGAAGGCGGATCGCTCACGATTATCGCTACCGCCCTCATCGATACCGGCTCCCGCATGGACGATGTCATCTTCGAAGAGTTCAAGGGCACCGGCAATTCCGAAATTATTCTCGAGCGCAAGCTGGTCGATAAGCGCGTATTCCCCGCCATCGACATTCAACGCTCGGGCACCCGTAAGGAAGAGCTGCTGATTCCGCGCGAGGACCTCTCCCGCATCTGGGTTCTGCGCAAGGTTTTGAATCCGCTGTCGCCGGTGGAAGCCATGGAATTGCTCATCGACAAACTGGGCAAGGCAAAGTCGAACAGCGAGTTTTTGGCGAACATGAGCGCGCTCTAGTTGCAACCGTCTGCAAACCGGGTAGAGCTTAAGCTGTGCCCGGTTCGCCTCCTGCTTTCTGAAACCCACCACCCCGCTTTTCCTTAAAAATGTCATACTGGAGCACGGGCAGCGCGTTCGCGCCCTTGAGGTTTCCATGCGAGTGCGAATTTTTGGTTTGTCGCTCGGTCTTTGTCTTTGTCTTTGTCTTTGCCTCGTCATCGTCGGGAGTGCGCAGAGCCGTCAGGGTTCGATCCCGAAAGCAGGTACCCCGACGCAGCCCACTGAAACCCTCCCCAACAGTCCCGATGCGATGCGCGATCACTTAGCGCGCGAAGAAGCCAACAAGGCAAACCTGGCTCGTCATGCTGCCCTCAAGACCGACACAGAAAAGCTCCTGAAACTCGCCGAAGAACTTAAGCAGGACGTAGAGAAATCCAACGAGAATGTTCTTTCTGTAAACGTCGTCAAGAAGGCTGATGAGATCGAGAAGCTTGCCAAGAGCGTGAAAGACAAGATGAGGGGCCCGAGCTAGAGTGAGACCTATTCGGCTCCCTGCGCGCAGAGCCGCCTCGTTGACGAATCTTTACTTCCGGCAGTCCTCTCGAACTGCTCTGTTTTCAGTCTCTTGATTTCGATTCTCTTCTCCACCACAACTCCGCCTCCACCGCAGTGTTTGCACTTCCAGAATCCGCTGGGTTGCGGAGGAGGTGAAGGGTATGAAACGAACAATTGCTGGGGTGTTGTTGCTTGTGGGAATGAGCGCGGGAACCATGTTTGCCGACGACGGATGGCGCGAACACCGCGACATGCGCCGCGACGAGGCCAAGATCGCCCATGACCGCGGTGAGTTGCGGCGCGATCTATATTACGGCGACTACCGTGCCGCGCGCCATGAGCGCAGAGAACTGCGCCGCGAGGATCGCGACCTTCGCCAGGACCGCCGCGATTCTTACTGGGACCGGCGCTAGCGGCAATTCCAGCAGTATTTCGCGCAGAAAAAACGCCATCCGGATTTCCGGATGGCGTTGATCTTTACCGCTGACGCGCTTACTCCGCGCCCTGCTTGATCCGCATCCCGTAGAACGACCGGTACACGAACGTGAACGACACCAGGAAGAACACCAGCGCCAGCACTCGCGTCAGCGTTGACCCCTGATCCGCCGCCAGTTTCACCGCCAGTTCCACCGCCAGCAACCCGAACAGCGTGGTGAATTTGATGACCGGATTCAGCGCCACTGACGACGTGTCTTTGAACGGATCGCCGACCGTATCGCCAATGACCGTCGCATCGTGCAGCGGCGTGCCTTTCTGCTTCATCTCGACTTCCACAATCTTCTTGGCGTTGTCCCACGCCGCGCCCGCATTGGCCATGAAAATCGCCTGGTAGAGACCGAAGATCGCAATGGAAATCAGATAGCCCACGAAGTAGAACGGATCGACGAAGGCGAAGCACAGCGTCCCGAAGAACACCGCTATGAAGATGTTCAGCATGCCCTTCTGCGCGTATTTCGTGCAAATCTCCACCACTTTCTTACTATCGGCGATGGAGGCCTTTTCTACGCCTTCGAGTTTAATGTTGGCTTTAATGAACTCGACCGCACGGTAAGCGCCGGTGGTCACGGCCTGCGTGGAAGCGCCGGTGAACCAGTAAATCATGGCGCCGCCGGTGATCAACCCGAGGAAGAACGGAGCATACAGCAGCGAAAGCTTCGCCACGCCGGTCGCGTCAGTAAGCCCATTGGTCAGCGCCATGATGATGGAAAAAATCATCGTGGTTGCGCCTACCACGGCGGTGCCGATCAGCACCGGCTTCGCCGTCGCCTTGAAGGTGTTGCCCGCTCCATCGTTGGCTTCGAGCAGGTGCTTGGCGCGCTCGAAATCAACGCTCATGTTGAAATCTTTCTTGATCTCCGCCTGCACGTTGGGCACGGCTTCGATCAGCGAAAGTTCATACACCGACTGCGCATTGTCGGTGACCGGACCGTAGGAGTCGACTGCAATCGTCACCGGCCCCATACCCAGGAATCCAAACGCCACCAGTCCAAACGCAAACACCGCCGGAGCCAGCATTCCCGCCGCCAGCGCCAGGCCCATGGTACTCATGTAGTACGCGATCGCCATCAGGAACATCATCGCCAGGCCCAGGTAGTAGCCAGAGAAATTGCCGGCCACGAACCCCGACAGAATGCCCAGCGACGCGCCGCCCTCCTGCGCCGACACCACCACTTCCTTCACATGCCGCGATTCCGTGGATGTGAAGACCTTGACCAGTTCCGGAATCAAAGCGCCCGCCAGCGTGCCGCACGAAATAATCGTGGCCAGCTTCCACCACTGCGTGTCATCGCTGCCCAGAGTCGGAATAATGAAGTAGGAAATCACGTAGGTAATAGCGATCGAGATGATCGAAGTCAGCCACACCAGTGAAGTCAGCGGCGCTTCGAAATTCATCTCGGCGGCCGACCCGTACTTCGCCTTGGCAATCGCGCCGTTGATGAAGTACGACAATGCGCTCGACACCAGCATCATCACGCGCATCACAAAAATCCAGACCAGCAACTGCACCTGCACGTTTGGATCCTTCACGCCCAGAAGAATGAAGGTGATCAGCGCCACGCCGGTCACGCCGTAAGTTTCGAATCCGTCAGCCGAAGGCCCAACCGAATCGCCGGCATTGTCGCCCGTGCAATCGGCAATTACGCCGGGATTGCGCGCGTCATCTTCCTTGATCTTGAACACGATCTTCATCAAGTCCGAACCGATGTCGGCGATCTTGGTGAAGATGCCGCCCGCAATACGCAGCGCCGCCGCGCCCAGCGACTCGCCAATGGCGAAACCGATGAAGCACGGTCCGGCGTAGTCTCCCGGAACGAACAGCAGAATGATCAGCATGATCAGCAGTTCCACGCTGATCAGCATCATGCCAATGCTCATGCCGGCTTCCAGCGGGATCTGGTAGACGGGATATGGCTTGCCGGGCAGGGAAGCGAAAGCTGTCCGCGAGTTGGCGAACGTGTTCACTCGAATTCCGAACCATGCCACGCCATAGCTGCCCGCGATTCCCACCAGACTGAATCCCAGGATAATCGGCAGCGTCAGCCCCACCGATTTTCCCGGCACCGGCGAGAGCCATCCGAAGTACGCCGCAATAATGACCGCGATAAATGCCCACAGAAACAGGATGAACTTGCCCTGCGTCACCAGGTAGGTTTTGCAGGTCTCGTAAATCAGCTCGGAAATCTCGCGCATCGCACGATGCACGGCCAGGTTCTTCAGCCGCATGTAAATCGCCATGCCGAAGCCCAGGCCGAACAGGCAGAATAGGATGCCGATCAGCAGCAGCTTGTGCCCGTCAATCGCGCCGTTGAAAAAGCTCACCTGGGAAAGATCGGGAAGTTTCAGTGCGGCTTCCCCTCCGGCAGCTTCGCCTGCGGGTTGAGCGGTGGCAAGCGAGCCGGTGCCCAGCAGCAGCGCGGCCAGCGCGGAAAAACTAAATGCAAAACGGCGTCCTTGGAACGCAACTCCAGCGAGCCAGGTGCGCATATTGAGCCTCCAGAATGTGGTATCAGGATTCGTAAACGTGTTTAGGCATTGCACTCCGGCCTCCCACCTCCGCTTCGAGCACGCCGAAGGCGAAAGATCACAACTGCCGGAATCCGAACACGCTTCCACCGCAAGACGTCCCGAATAATTCGGGAGCGGAGTGTTGGAGCTTGGCCGCGTCGGAGTTCGCGCCAGGGCGGCCGGAGATTACGCTGAATCCGGAATCCTTACGCGAAACCGAGATTTATAACATGTTGCAAGGAAAGGGTCAATCGGAGCGTTCCGCTTGGCGCACTCTGCGCGCCGTCGCCACCTGCTGCTTCCGCCAAATTATGTTCGGCGATCGCCAACAGTTTGAGTCTGCGCCGGTGCGACATTATCTATGCCCTTCGTTTTCGTTTCGCGCGGCACGAGGTTAATAAGGATACCGAATCGGCTGAAGGAACAAAATCGCAGTATGCAGATTTTTGCAACCGGCGGCTCGGCCAAAATTTTATGGCGAAAAAGGGGCGACGCTGCAAAAGCCTTGCCCAGAGCGCGATTCACAGACGTGGGGACTTTATTCTCCATTGCATTACTTTAGTGACCAGCATAGACTCAGCGAGCGTTCGCAAAAAAACCAGTTGTTTTGCTCCACGGCAGAGAAAAACCCAGAGGAGGAATATAGTGAAAACAACGCTTGTCGCATTCGCGTTAGTGGTAGCGCTCAGCCTCTCAGCGGTTGCAGGAACTACGCAATCCCCGTCGGCTCATCGCGCCGGCAGCAATAACCCCGATAAGGCTGCTCCCCCAACCGTTAACCCGCCAGCGTTATGCAATCCGTGCTTGTTCTACGGTGGCGACCTCAATCCTTCCAGCTCCAATGCGGCCGGAATGTCCGATGAAAACACGTTGCTCATCGTTGGCGGCGGCTCGACCTACGGCGCGGTCAACATTCCTTCCACGGCTAACGTCTACGGCATCGTTTTCAACGTGCAGGCCGACGCGGCGTTCGATCCGCTCAACGCCACCTATGACATTCGCACCGGCGTCTCCGAAGGTAATGGCGGCACCAGCCTCGCTTCCGGCACCGGCACCATCGTCGTGCAGCCGACCGGACGCAATTTCCTCGGCCTCTACGAGTATTCCATTGCGGTTTCCTGGCAGCAGCCAGTCACGCTGAACCCGGGCGAATACTGGTTCAACGCCACTCCGCAGTGCCTCAACACGCTGGACGGCAGCTGCTACGTTTTCCGGCAATTCGTTTCCAACACCACCAGCCAGGCCAATGGCGTTCACGCGGGATGGCAGCCGGCGCACGAGATGTTCCTGAACTCCTCGTTCTTCGGCTTCAGCTGGGCTAACTGGTGCGATTCCAGCCTCGGCTTCAATCAGTACCAGTGCGGTTTCCTGTCCTTCGGCCTGCGCGGGAAGGATTAACCGTTGGGCTGTGAGTTTTGGATCAAGATCGGCGGTCTCGCTTCAGTGCGAACCGTGATGCCGAAAAAGATAGCGAAAATACGAACAGGAGGATTCGAGTGAAAACCACGCTTTTCGCAGCAGCTTTAGTCGTAGCGTTCAGTCTGTCCGCGATGGCAGCACAGAAAGCCTCGCCATCAAAACATCTGGCTGGCAACATGAACTACAACGACGGCACGGCGATTCAGGTCCCGCCGCCGTTGTGCGATCCCTGCCTCTTCTACGGCGGCGATCTGAACACGTCCGATCCCAATGCCGCCGGCCTGTCCGATGAAAATTCTCTCTTCATCCCGGGCAGCAGCACCTACGGCAACGTCGTCATTCCTTCCGGAATGTCCGTCACCGTAACCGGCATTCTGTTCAACGTCCAGGCTGACGCTAACTTCGATCCCGCCACCGCTTCCTATGACATCCGCCAGGGCGTCAGCGAAGGCAACGGCGGCACCGAGATTGCCACTGGTTCCGGCAGCATCCAGATCCAGGCGACCGGCCGCAACTTCATCGGCCTCAACGAGTACTCCATCGCCGTCAATCTGTCCGCTCCAGTTGTTCTGGGGGCCGGTTCCTACTGGTTCAACATGACTCCCAACTGCACCAACGGAGCCACCGACGGCAGCTGCTATGTCGGCCGCTTCTTCGTGTCGAACGTGACTGGGAGAACGAACAGCATCCACGGCGCTGCCGAACCGGGGCACGAGATCTTCTTCAATTCCTCGTTCTTCGGTTTCACCTGGGCCAACTGGTGCGATTCGTCCCTCGGTCTGAATGGCAAGCAGTGCAACGGCTTGTCCTTCGGCGTCCTGGGATCGCAGAACTTCTAACCGTTTTCGCAAGCAAAAGCCGGGGAGCAATCCCCGGCTTTTTATTTTTCCGAATGCTCTTCACATTCTCTGCGCAACTCTGTTTCCTCGGCAAACATGCTGAAAACCGGCAACTGGCAAGTGTTCTCACGTCCAGTAGGTCCGATCCAGGCTGCGATATTGAATCGCTTCGGCGATATGTTTGGGTTCGATGGCCGGAAGATTTTCCATGTCGGCAATGGTGCGCGCCACTTTCAAGATCCGATCGTGGGCCCGGGCGCTCAAGCCTTGCTGGCTCATCGCGCGCTCCAGTAATCTCTCGCAGTCTCCTGAAAGCTCGCAAAATGTGCGGATGTGCCGTGACCCCATCTGTGCGTTGCAATAAATTTTTGGTTTCGCCGAGGCAAACCGGTCTAGTTGTTTCTTCCGCGTTTGTACCACCCGCTCCCGGATCACCGCCGATCCCTCCGGGTCTACGGGCGATCTCATCTCTTTGTAGTTCACCGCGGGCACATCGATGTGGATATCGATACGATCCATCAGAGGCCCGGAAATCTTCGAGATGTAGCGCTGGATCATCGGCGTGGTGCATTGGCACTCGCGCGTCCGGTCGTTGCGAAAACCGCACGGGCAGGGATTCATTGCGGCTGCCAGCATGAACCGCGCCGGAAACGTCAGCGCCATCGCCGCGCGCGCGATCGTCACCGATCCGTCTTCCAGCGGCTGGCGCAGCACTTCGAGCACGTTGCGGGGAAATTCCGGCAATTCATCCAGAAACAGGAGGCCGTTGTGCGACAGCGAAACTTCGCCCGGCCGTGGAATGATTCCGCCGCCAATCAGTCCTGCGTCTGAAATCGTGTGATGCGGGGAGCGAAATGGCCGCCGGCCCACCAGGCCGCTGCCTGCATCCAAAACTCCCGCCACGCTGTGAATCTTCGTCGTCTCCAGCGCCTCTTCAAATGAGAGCGGCGGCAGAATCGTCGGCATGCGCTTCGCCAGCATCGTCTTTCCCGAACCCGGCGGTCCGATCATCAAAATGTTGTGCCCGCCCGCACACGCGATCTCGATCGCGCGCTTCGCCGTTTGCTGCCCCCGCACCTCCTTGAAGTCCACGACGAAGTCCTGCGCTTCCCGCAGCAGCGCATCCCCGTCGGCCTTGAGCGGCACAATCCCGTTGCCTGAATTCACAAACTGGATAACGTCCAGCAGCGACCGCACCGGGTAAACGTCCACTCCGCTTACCATCGCCGCTTCCCGCGCATTCGCCTCCGGTACCACCAGCCGCGATACCTTCCGGCTCCGCGCCTCCAGCGCGATGGGCAGCGTTCCCCGGATTCCCCGCACTCCTCCGTCCAGCGACAGCTCTCCCACAAAAAGACAATCGGGAATTTCCTTTTTCGTCAGCCCGCCATAAGCCCCGACAATCCCCAGCGCCATGGGCAAATCAAATCCCGACCCTTCCTTCTTGATGTCCGCCGGCGCCAGGTTGATCGTGATATGCGTGGGCGGGATATCGTAGCCGCAATTTTTCAACGCCGCCCGCACCCGGTCCCGGCTTTCCCGCACGGCTGCATCCGGCAACCCGACAGTATGAAAATGATCCTGGTCCGCCTTGATTCCCGAGCAGTCCACCTCTACCTGGATGATGTTGGCATCGATGCCATAGACCGCCGCGCTTAGCGTCTTATAAAGCACTCTCACTCCGCTGGAAGCCGTGGCGCCCGCGCACACGAATGCCTGGTTCCAGAATGCTTGTAAGCTACGCGCACCTGTGCGGCTCCGGCTGTGATCACTGTCACCACCGGCCTGTGGATTATTGAAACTCGCCCGTTTTGGGAATTTGCGGCGGACCTACCTGCCGCGGTCTCACACCAGCCATCGCGGCCTAGAACGTTGCGGTTGCTTCCGTAAGCGTGGGATGCAGCGGCACCACCTTATCCATGCTGGTCATCTTTAATACGTGCTCCACGTGCCCGTTCGCCCCGGCAATGCGCATCTCACCGCCGGAATTCTTGACGTGCGCTGCCGACACTACGAGGATGCCGATCCCCGTGCTGTCGATCTGCGACACCCCCGACATGTCCAGGACGATCTTTCTCTGTTGTTCGCGCACCAGGTTTTCCGTCGCCCACTCGAGTTGTTTGCAGTCGCGGCCGATCGTAATCCGGCCACCGATTTCGAGCACCGTGATGTCAGGCTCCACGCGGCGGGTCTTAATTTCCAGCATGTTTGATTGGCCTCAATAAGGAAAAACAGGGCCCCGTAAGTCCCCAATACCATACTCCCGCTGCAGCCAAAGTCAAGCGGAGGGCGCGTTGCCCCTCGGCGTCATCCCGAGCGGAGCCGCGTCAGCCAGGAATGAAGAAAACTCCTCGTCATCCTGAGCGCAGCGGGTTCTCAGGCGGAGCGAAGGATCTCACACTGCACAGCTCTTGCAGGATGGCCTATTCTCTCCGCCGCCAAACTTGGAGGTAAGTTTTACGGGACCAACGATTGCCAAGGCGCGACAGGGCAGGGAAGCCGTCTGCATCACGCCAACTAGCGCCAATTCAAGGCCTTGCGCTACTCCAAAGTAATGTCCCCGGACCAGATTCTCCAACAGTTCCCGATATTCAGAACAATATAATGACGACTTAGTAATCAGTTTCGACCGTCACGAACCCAGGGGAACATTATGATCCAGTCGCCGGCAGAGGGGCCTCGGCGCTTGCGCGCTCCGCAAAATCTCGAGCGCGAAGAATCCCAGCTTTGGCGCTGGATTCTGCTTTTCATGGTGCTGCTTGCGGCAGGCTTTGCCGCACTCGCCTGGGAACGCCTTGAATCTCTGCCGTATCACCTCGGCCCGGCTGCCCTCGGCGTGCTTGTTCTTTCCGTTCTTTTAGCCGCCTACGCCTACGGCCGCCGCCGCGAAGTCAGCGATCTCAAAGTTCTGTTGCATGATCTTCAGGATCACGTTGGCGCCGCCCCCTCCGAAGAGCAGCTCGACCAGCTCAACGAAATGATTGCGCGCTCGCAGCGCAGCTTTAAGGAACTGATCGACTCCCTGGAAGACTCTGCCTGCGCCCTCTCCCTCGACGGAACGGTCCGCACCGTCAATCGCAGCGTCAGCGAGCTCATTGGCCGCCCCTACTGCGACATCATCGGGCAAAAGATTTTCGATTTCATCGACGAGCCCGCCCGCTCCACCTTGGAACAAGGCCTCGCCCGCTTCCTCGAGAAAAGGCACTGGTCGGGAACCATCCGCGTGCGCCTCAAAAACAGCGCTCGCCCCCTTTATTTCGATTGCGTGCTGAGCGCCATCGTCAAAGGAGGGGAAGTCGTCGGCGCCAGCGTCCTCGGCCGCGACGTCACCGGCCAGCACGAAAAGGAACTTCGCTTCACCGAGCTGTTTGAGACCATGCAGGAAGGCGCTTACTTCTGTACTCCTGAAGGCAAGTTGCTCGAAGCCAATCCCGCGCTCGTCGCTATTCTCGGCTATGCCACGAAGGATGAATTGCTCGCTCTCGATCCCGCCGGCCTCAACATCGATGCCGCCGTGCCCCCGGTTCTGGGACGAGCGCCCGATGATCGCGGCGCCGTCCGTACCCGCGAAGTCGCCATGCGCAAGAAGGATGGCACGCCCGCCGTCTTTCTCGAATCGTCTCGCGCCGTCTGGGATGCGGCCGGCAAGCTCATCCGCTATCAGGGTACTCTCGTCGATGTCACCGAGCGCCGCAAGCTGGAACAGCGCCTGCTGCAGCAGGAAGAGTTTCGCCGCCGCCTGCTCGAAAGCTTTCCCGACCTCATTCTCGTGGTCGACCTTCAAGAGCGTTACACCTTCGTCAGTTCTCGCGTGCGCGATCTTCTCGGCTACCAATCCGAAGACCTGCTGGGCAAAAAGATTTCCCAGATCGAAGATCACTCCTCCGAACTGGTCGTGCTGTACCGCAACGTCGCCTCCGGCAAGCAGCTTTTCGATTCCGCCGAATATAGCGCCCGCCATCGCGATGGATCCTGGCGCACGATGCGCGCCTCCGCCAGCCAGTTCTTCGACGCGGAAGGCAAGCCCGCTGGCGTGATCATCTCCGTACGCGACATCACCATGGAGCGCAAACTGGAGCAGCAGGTCGTCCAAAGCGAGCGTCTCGCCGCCATGGGCGCCATGATCGGCGGCGTCGCCCACGAACTCAACAATCCCCTGACCACGATTCTTGGCGTGAGCGAGCTATTGCAGGACTCCCAAACCACCGACGCCGCCCGCAAGCAGATCGGAATCCTCCAGCAGCAGGCCCGCCGCGCCGCCGAGATCGTCCAGAACCTCACTTACTTTTCCCGTCCGCCCGCCCCCGGCAAAAGTCCCGTCAATGTCGGCGAGGTCGTGGAACGCACTCTTAATCTGCATGCCTATTCGCTGCGCAAAAACGGCATCACCGTCGACTTTCTGCGCGAGCCTTCGCTGCCCTACGTGGAAGCCGATCCCCACCAACTGATGCAGGTGTTCTTAAATCTGATCATGAACGCGGAACAGGCCATTCGCGAGGTCCGCGACCGCGGCACACTGCGCATTCGTCTCGGTCATTCCGCCGGCTCGGTCTGGGCTACATTCCAGGATGATGGCCCGGGAATTCCATCCGATTTGATTGGCCGCGTCTTCGATCCCTTTTACACAACCAAGCGCCCCGGCCGTGGTACCGGCCTCGGCCTCAGCATCTGCAAGTCGGTCATGAAGGAGCACAACGGCGCCGTCGAAGTAGCCAACGCTGCCGGTGGCGGCGCTTTATTCACCGTTACCCTGCGTGCCGCCAAGGCTGCCTCCTCCGGTCACAGCGCCTAGAAGGCATCCCGTCGATGCCTCAGCCGGATTTCTGCGCAAGCCCGGCAGCAACAACGGTCGCTTCCATGATCTGTTTCCAGACCGCCTCGCCAAGGACCTTCCGCAGCTGCTTTTGGGCGGACTGCCAGTAGTGCAGCGTGTCCTGATATTTGCGGCTTCCTTCGGCGGTTAGCGTCAGCCGGATCTCTCGCCGGTCTTCTCCCGGCTTTGCTTGAATCCAGCCCTTTTTTCGCAGCAGCGCCAGCGTCCGCGTAAGAGTCGTGCTGTCGAGCCCGAGCAAGTCGCCCAGCCTGCCCTGCGAGATATTGCCCGCAATGGCCAGGGCTTGCAGGAGCGTAAATTGCGTCGCCTTCAGGCCCGACGGCCGCAGGCTCTGTTCGTATCGTTGCGTCACGATGCGCGCAGCGCGGCGTAGATTCGCGCAGGCGCACGGCAAGGGAATCATTTCGCCCGCATTCTTCCTGTCCATCACAGCTTGTATATACATCGATCTCACCGTTTACGCAAAATATTCGCCGCATCTTATTAGATGCATATACATCTATTACGGACGAAGGAGAACCTTTATGAACTACTTGGTGCAAATGAAAACCGCGCACCGCCCCGCCAGCCCACAGGAGGGAACTGCTTTTATCGAGCAGAGGATCCTGCCCACCCTGGAGCTGTGCAGGAAACTCGAGGGCGAGAGGAAGATCGTGGCCGGCGGCCCGGTCAGCGGAGCCATTGCGCTCTCTTTGATCGTCGCCGCGGATTCGGCTCAGGAACTGGACGCGCTGGTCACCAACTTGCCGGTCTGGCCGCTCATGGAAACCACAATCACGCCGCTCACCACGTTCGATGGGCGCATGCACGCCCTTCGAGCCCGGCTCGAACAAGTAAAGTCTCAGGAAGGTAGCCGATGAACCCACTCGCTCTGTTCGGTCTCAGTGCTTTTGCCAGTTTTGTCAGTTCCGCGATTGCGGCCTCGCTCTTTGTATGGCCTCGGCTTCAGAACACGGAGCCTCGCCGCGCGCTCACTGCGCTGGTGGCGCCTCATATGTTCTTGCGCTTCATCGGGCTCAGCTTGCTAGTACCGGGGGTGGTTTCCCCGCTGCTGCCCGCTGGCTTCGCAACCGCCGCGGCTTACGGCGACCTGGTTGCCGGCGTACTGGCGATCGTGTCTACCATCGCGCTGGTCAATCGCTCGCGTTGGGCCATCGCCAGCGTGTGGCTCTTCAACATCTGGGGCACCGCCGACTTCCTGTTCGCCTTCTATGAGGGCCCGCACGGCGGTCTTCAACCCGGAATGCTCGGCGCCGCATTCTTTATCGTGACGGCGGTCGTGCCTCCGCTGTTGGTTACCCACATTCTGACTTTCGTCGTCCTCGCTCGACGCCAATCGGCAAGCGATCCTGTTCGGATTCGCGGGCTCCAACACATTTGACGATTGGCGGTGCGGTGTAGATCGATTACAACGGCTTCGAGGCAGAGGCTACCGGAAAATCTTTCGGGCCGGCATTATCGCGTCAGCGATTTCTCCGGCCCGTACGGGCATGTTTTGGTGTTGAAAATCTAGTTTCGTTCCACCGCCATCGCCACTGCATTCCCGCCGCCCAGGCACAGCGCTGCAATCCCTCGTTTCACGTCGCGGCGCATCATCTCATAAATCAGCGTGACCAAGACCCGCGCCCCGCTTGCGCCGATGGGATGCCCGATCGCCACGGCGCCGCCATTGACGTTCACCCGGTTCGGATCCAGGCCCAATTCCTTCATGACGCCCAGCGCCTGCACCGAGAAGGCCTCGTTCAATTCATAGAGATCGACTTCATCTTTCTTCCAACCCGTCTTCTCCCAGATCTTTTTGATCGCGTCCACCGGCGCCAGCATCACCCATTTGGGTTCCACTCCGCTTGTCGCCTGCGCCACAATTCGCACCATCGGCTTCGCGCCCAGTTCGCTGGCGCGCTTTGCGCTAGTCACCACCACCGCCGCCGCGCCATCGTTCACTCCCGGCGCGTTGCCTGCCGTGACCGTGCCGTCTTTTTTGAAAGCCGGCTTTAGCGCGCGCAGTGTTTCCGCGCTCGTATCCTCCCGCGGTGATTCATCCTTATCGAAGATGACGGGCGCGGCGCCTTTCTTCTTTGACGGAAGTTCCACGGGCACAATCTGCGACTTGAAGCGGCACTCTTTCATCGCCGCCACCGCCTTGCGATGTGAATTCACCGCAAACTCATCTTGCTGCTCGCGCGTGATGCCGTGCTTCTCCGCCACATTCTCGCCGGTGATGCCCATGTGGTAATCGTTGTAAACGTCCCACAGACCGTCGTGCACCATCGAGTCGATCACTTGCCCGTTGCCCAGCCGATATCCTTTGCGCGCTTGCGGCAGAAGATAAGGGGCATTGGTCATCGATTCCATCCCTCCAGCCACGACGATCGAACTGTTCCCGGTTTGCACCGCTTGCGCCGCCAGTGCAACCGCTTTCAATCCGGAACCGCAAACCTTGTTGATTGTCATGGCACCTGTCGCCGGAGACAGTCCGCCGAAAATCGCCGCCTGCCGCGCCGGATTTTGCCCCAGCCCCGCCGGCAAAACATTCCCCATGATGCACTCGTCAATCTGGTCGGCGTTCAATCCCGCGCGCTTCACTGCCTCGCGCACCACGATCGCTCCCAGTTGCGGCGCGCTCAAATCCGTCAGCGCTCCCTGGAATTTTCCCACCGGAGTTCTGCATCCTGAAATGATCACCACATCGTCAAAAGCCGCCATTATTCATGCTCCCGAGAAGATTTCCCGCCTCACATTATAGATGCGCGCGAGCTGGAAATGATCGAAAAGCATTGGCTGCCGCGCTCCTGCTTCAATCGTATTCCTTGCCGGGAACACCGATTCGTTTCCTTTCGCGGCACGGCGTGTTGCTGCATCTCCTGCTTGCGTTGACTGCTTTGCATGGAAAATCTTTTCGCGCTCGCAAAGATTTTTCTTGACTCTTCACCTTCATCGGTGACTTTGGTACAGCATCGCACGCGTCCCTCCCTTCATTTTTTTCTTGACTTCATTTTTCAATGACTCTATACAATCAATAAGTTGCAACAAAACATCGTTGCAGAGATTTCCATGAACAATGGAAGGGAGAATAGAAAACCAATGGCAACCAAGAAAAAGGCAAAGAAGAAAAAGAAGCACTAAGTGCTGTACGAAGTCAAAAGGGGACGCCAAAAGCGTCCCCTTAGTTTTTTCTGCGAATCAACTTCACGCATTTCCCGCCGCTTCATCCGCGACCGATTATTTCTGTTTTCCATTCACTGCCGCTTTCGGCGCATGCTTCTCTTTCGCCGGGCAAAGGCTGCGAAATGCGCAGTAGTTGCAGTGGAATCCTGGCTTCGGTTCGAAATTTCCTTCGGCGATGTGCCGCGCCACATCCTTCACGCGCTCGCGCGCCCGCTCCACTTGAAAATCATCGCGCTTCGAAAGCACCGGAACGTTGCCGTCCAGGTTGTGAAACACCAGGCTCCCCACCCGGTATCCCCACTTTTCTTTGGCGGCCATCGCATAGATGGATAGCTGCAAACTCTCATCGGCATCTTCCTGCGATCGCGCCTTGCCCGTCTTATAGTCCACGATCGCTACGCTTCCGTCCGCATTCCGGTCAATGCGGTCGATCCTCCCCGCAACCTTCGTCCCCGCAACATCCACTTCGAACCATTCTTCGGTATTGAGCACTTCGGGAGCCGGTCCTTGCTGCGCCGCCGCCAGAAACGTCTTCAGTTGTCCCGCTCCGAGCGCAAGATACAGATCCCGCTGGTACTCGTCCTGAATTCTCGCCGCGGTGAGGTCCTCGTGAAACATCTGCAGCAGCTCAGCTTCCGTCTTGGTTCGTTGCGCTCGCACCGAGTCGTAATATGTACGCAGCACACGATGCATGGCCGCTCCGTATTGCATCGCTCCGTGTACCTGTTGCGACAGCCGCCACTCGCGCTGCAACTTGAACTTCAGCGGGCAGGTTTCATAACTTTCAATCGCCGACGCACTCAACCGCGACGCCAGTCCATCCATCGGCGGCAGCGCCAGCCACGCCGGCAAACGCGAACCTGACGCCGGCTCTCCCTCTGCTGCCGCCGCAATCGCAATCAGCTCGGCCTGCTGCGGAAGCGCCTGCCTCGACCGCAACCATGGCGCTATCTGGCAGTTCTGCACCAGTTCCCGGATCCACCCCGCCGGGCTTTTCTCTTTTCCCAGTCCTTGCTTGCCGTAAAGGTGCAGCGAATCCCGCGCCCGCGTCATCGCCACATAAAAAAGGCGCCGTTCCTCCTGATCGTGGAACGTCTTGTCGTCCCCGCCCGCGGCGGAATCTTCATCGCGCAGCTCGCTGGGAAACTCAACCAGCGTCTCCTTGTACGACGATGGAAACGATCCGCTCGCTGCCCGCAGCACAAACACGTGTGCGAACTCCAGCCCCTTCGCTCCGTGCACCGTCATCAGCCGCACCGCATCCTCTTCGTCGTGGATCGGCAGGTTGATGGTTCCTCCCGCCTCCCGCAACAATTCCAGGTATTCGATCCACTCCGGCAATTCTTTCGTTTTGGTAGTCGGCTTGTTTTCCCAATCGCCGCTAAACTGGATCGCCGCCTGCACTGCTGGCGATTTCTGCTCCAGCCGAAATTCCTTCGCAACGAATTCCAGCGCTGCCCGCGTCTTCGCCTTGCGCCGCTGTAGCTCTTCGCGCGTCCGGCGCACGCACTCCAACACCGCGCTTCCTCCCGCAACCTGGTCGAGCACCGACGCCAGCGGCCGCGCCACTCCCTCCCTCGACTCCTTCGCAATCCCCCGGAGCGCGCCGCGCAACTGCTCCGGATCCACCTCGAACTGCGGCAGGGCCGCCACCCGAAACAGGCTCGGGTCCGCGGTTTCATCCACCATTGCCGCCACGCACGCAAACAGGTCCCGCACCTCCGGCGTGTCCAGCACATCCATGTTCTCGATCGCAAACGGAATCCCCCGCTCGCTCAACTCCTGCACCATCTCGTCGCGGTGCGAGTGCAGCCGGTACAACACCCCGAAATCTTTCCACCGGCAGCGCGTCCGGCGCTGCGTTTCTTCGATCACGGTGGCGACATCGTTCGCTTCCTGGTCTTTGCCGCCGTACCGCACCGCTTCCACCGGCGCCGGCGTCAGAGCTTGTCCTTCGGTTCGCGCCTCTTCTTCCCTCGCCGACTGCAATGCCGTTCTCCGGTACGAAAACATTCCGTCGTTTGCCCCAAACACCGGAGGATTTTTGTCCACCGCCGCAAAGGCGCACTGCAGGATCGCCGTCGTCGACCGCCGGTTCTTCCCCAGCACAACCAGCTTCGACTGAGGGAAATGTCTACGGAACACGTGAAAGGCCGCGCTCGACGCTCCGCGAAACCGGTAGATCGCCTGGTCCGGATCTCCCACCGCGAAGACGTTCCCCTCTGCTCCGCCCAGTTCCGCCAGAATCTTAATCTGTGCAAAATTCGCGTCCTGGAATTCATCGACCAGCACAAACTTCGCCCGCGCCCGCGCCTCCGCCGCTACCCTCTCATCCCCGGCCAGCAGTTTCTGCGCCCCGGTGATCATGTGCCCAAACGTCCCCAAATTTTCTTCCCGCAGCCAGCGCTCCGTGCTCGCGAACACGCGCGCAATTTCACGGCAGCGCGCTATCACCTCTTCCTCCTTCAGCTGCTCCTTCGACTTCGCCACTCGCGGCACTGCAATCTCTCTCCGCTCCAGCTGCGCCACGTACTGTTCGTATTGTTCCGGTGTTACCAGCTCATCGTGGCATCGGCTCAGGAAGTTCAGCAGGTCCGTCAGGAACTGCGGAACGTTGGCCGCCCGCACATAATGTTCCAGCCGCAGCTCGCGGATCCTTCGCCGCAAGTAAATCCACAGGTCTTTTTCATCGAGCACGCCGAAATCTTTGCCCGCGCGCTTCAGCAGATCCAGGCAATAATCGTGAAATGTTGCGGCGTGAATCTCCTCGCCCACCAGCGCGCACACCCGTTCCTTCATCTGCTTCGCCGCCGCCACGGTGTAGGTCAACGCAATGATTTCGTTGGGGCGCGCGTGCTTATCTTTCACCAGCCGCGCAATACGATGGATGAGGACCGATGTTTTTCCCGTGCCCGCGCCTGCCACCACCAGCATGGGGCCGTGCACGTGCTCGATCGCCTCCCGCTGCCGCTCATCGGGAACAAATCGCCGCGAACTTGTTTTGGAAGAGGCCACTGCGGCTCAGCATATCACCGCAGCAGCTGTGCGAAATTATGCGACTTTATGACGCGCTCACAGTCCCTGCCGCTCGGCCATCATCACCGCCATCGCCGCCATCGCCGCCGTCTCCGCGCGCAAAATCGTATTTCCGAGCGACGCAGCCATCCACCCAGCTTGCGCGAACGATCGTAGTTCGCTCTCCGTCCACCCGCCCTCCGGACCCACGGCCAAAGTCACGCCGCTCTCGCTCGCCACATTCCGGATCGCTTCGCCCAGCGCCACGCGCTCGCCCGATTCCGCCAGCACGATGCGCACCCGGTCCTCGTTCTTCAACGCTGCAGCAAATTCGATCACGTCTGCCACTTCCGGCGCCGTCTCCCGCCGCGATTGCTCGGCAGCTTGCCGAGCGATCCGCCTCCAGCGCTCCACCCGCTTCACCGCCGACGTTGCCAAATGCCGGTCCGTCCTGTGCGCGACGAACGGGATAATCCGCGCCACGCCCAGCTCGGTGCATTTCTCGATCGCCCACTCCATGCGATCGAACTTGAAGATCGCTATCAGGAGCGTGACCTCGGCCGGCCTTGGGCCTGCAACTGCCTCGCCCAATGTAAACTCCACGCGACCGCGCTCGATGGCCGCGATCGTTCCCCGCCGCACTCCCGCGCCCGTGGCGATGTCGAATTCCTGTCCCACCCGCGCGCGCAATACGTTCGTCAAATGGTCGGCGTGCTCGCCGGTCAGCGCGGCGCGTTCGCCCGACACCTCATCGGCTATCCATCGGCGGCGGGTCATCATCAGTTGTCAGTTAATGGGTAGAACGAGCGCAAGTCAAGGCCGAGGGTTGGCCGGAGCGTATAGGCTCATCCTGCCGGAGCCGTCAGCACCAGGACGTCGGGCGTCATCCTGAGCGGAAGCGGTTTTCAGTCGGAGCGAAGGAGCTCCACGAATGCCGGCGACCGATCGAGCCGGCATACGTGAAGCGAGACCTCGGAACCAGCCCTCGGAACTAGCCCGCTACTTCACCGTCACCGTCACATACGTCGTGTGGATCGGCTTCCACCCGTTGTTCGGATTGATATCCTCAATCGCCAGCTGGTACGTCCCCGTCCCCGGCAACGTCACGTTCTGGTTGAAAAACACGCTGTTCTCCCCGGTCGTTCCGCTCGGCGACTGTGCCAGCTTCTTGCCATGCGTGTTGTCCCAGACTTCAATATGATCCACCAGCGGCGTACTTCCTCCGCTTTGCTCGTAGGCGTACGCGTTCACCGGGATCGTGGTGCTGGTCCACGTCGAGTTGTTCAGAGGAGAATTTACGTACACGCCCAGGCTCGACGAAACCGTGAACGTGACGTTTTTCGTGTGCAGCACCTGTTGCGCCCCGCTCACGTCTTGCACCAGCAGGGTGTACTTGCCGGGAGAGAACGAGTACCACTGGTTCAGCGTCGCTCCAGTTGGCGAATCGCCCACCTTCGAGCTTCCGTTCCACACTTCCAGGTGATCGATCCCCGAGTTTGATCCCAGTGCCGCCGACTCCACCCCGAAGGCACTCAACGGCACCAGCTTTCCCTGCGTCGAATTATTCGCTGGCGTGCTCACGGTAATGCCGTAGCTCGTCGTCACCGTGTAGGTAGTCACTTCCTTGTGCAGGATGGGGTATTTCGGCCCCCCGCCAATGTCCTGCACTGTCATCGTGTGCAGCCCGTTTCCGCTCACCGTGTACGACTGATCGACGGTTTTGCTATACACGTTCCCCAGCTTGGTCGATTTTCCGTTGAACGAATCCCAAACTTCGACGTGATCCACGGTTGCATCCAGTTCCGAAGCCGCCGCGTTCACCTTTACCGAGGATCCTTGGGTTGAATTGTTCGCCGGACTGTTGATCACAACGCTCCCGGCGTTGCTGGTGAAGAAATCCGACATGTCAGCCACGCTCGCCGACCACCCCGGATAGGTTTCGATCCCCAGCGCGTCCAGCATCGTGCGCAAAGTGTTTTCGTGCTTGTAGGAGGTGTTGGAAACGTATTTGCTTTTGACGTTGGGCCCAATCAGAGTGGTCAGCACCTTGCCAGCTCCGTCGCCGTCTCCGTTATCGAAGGTCACGATCAGCAGGCCGCTTCCCCCAGACTGAAAATCACTGAGCGCCAGCATGGGCGCCAGGTTCTCGCTCAGGAAATCGTCGGCCTGCGCCAGCGACCCGCTTCCAAAGCACCCGTCGTGATTGTCGTAGCATCCGTCGGGCGCGATGATCGCGAATCGCGGCAGCGTATTGTTCGCCACGTCAATGCCGAACTGCTCGAAGTCGACCACGTTGCCCTGCGAGCCCAGTGCGTTGCTTAGCACTTCGTTGTACCAGACGACTGCATTGTGCCGAGCATAATAGTGCGTGTAGGGCGGCTGGCCGCCGTTCGTGAAGTCGGGGACGTTCACCGTACCGCCCGCGTTCAGGTAATTTTGCACGTAGACTTTCCATGTCAGCGGCTTGTTATCCAGCAGGTGGAAGATGTTTTCATCCGTGATCGGATCCTTGTTCGAACTGCCCGAACACCCATTCATGTTGTTGCAAACGTTTCCGTTGCAATAAAAATTGTGCGAGCCGTTGGGCAGGCTGCACGACGGCGCTCCGCCGCAGTGATAATCCGACTGGCAGCTGCCCGACGCGAGATACAGATAATCCAGCAGGGAGCCGCTGATGTCGGAATAAAAATCGTTGGCATACCCGTATTTTTTCGCCTCGCCCGAAAGCCAGGGCATTCCATTGGGAAATGCCGTGTTGAACGAAGTATTCTCCTCAATCACCAGCACCACGTGCTGCGACAAGGGAACGCTCTGAGCTGAAGCCCCAAGACTGCAGCACAGCAGGGAACCGAGAAATAAGGCTAATCCGAAAATTTGCAAAATTGGGCGTGGGGCGACGTAGCGGCGTGCGCTCATAAAAAGTTCCTTTTCTAGAATGGTTTTGGTCTGGCTTTCCGCCTCAGACACCTCTCCGGCCTCGCGCTGATCTGGGCAGCCCGGGTTTCCGGCGAGCAGAAGTTGTCCCGATGGAAGGCCTACACTTTAACCGTGTCAAACGGATTGCGCAAGGTCACGGGTGCTTTAATCCCGACTCGCATTCCCAATTCGGTATTGGACCTCGCAATTTCTCGCCATCCCGCGCGCCGGTTCTTCCCGGCCTTCATTTTCCTAGCCGCTCAGCTGCGGCTCCGGCTCACTCGTCCCTCGTCCCGATTGCGCACGCGTGGTATCATCGTTATGCGTTCCAGGAGCGCCCATGCGTTCCGAAAACGCGCCCACTACACTCCTCAGTAGCTCAATGGCAGAGCATTCGGCTGTTAACCGAAGGGTTGTAGGTTCGAGTCCTACCTGAGGAGCCATTTCTTTTCAGCAGGTCACTGTAGCTGCCTCGTATCGCCACCTCGCCACTGTGCCCACTTTTAGGCCCCCTCCGCATCACATCGGAAGAGAAGTTTGGAGCGGGGCGGCAGGGGAGCCCGTCAGAGGCTGTGCGCGGTTCCTGTCTTCGATAGAGAAGGTATGCCCGCCGCTGCAAACCCTGGGGAACTCTTGAACGTGTTCCGTCGCGTGCGGCAGAGCAGGAAAAACTCCAGGACTACCTGACCGCAAATCTCAAGGCACAGCTTGTAAACGGTCACCGGTTATAACCCTGCGCCCTTCACTGCGGTTTCAAGAGCAGCCGCTTAGCGGTCGCTCGGAGATGGGCCGCCCAAAGGTCGTAGAGACGTTGTTGGTTCTCTTCTGGTGTGTGCGACTCTGGCCGGTAGCCATTAGTAGGCGGCAGAAAGCCCACAAACTGACTGATCGCCGATGGGTAGTCGAATTCCGCATAAATTTCCTCGACTTCGCGAAGTGGATTCTGAAAATCACTCCTGTTTTCGTATAGCCATTTCAAAGCTAAGAAAAGCCACTTTTCGGCTACTTCTGACTCTTCCTTTGGCGGTTCTCCATTTGCTAAGCGGTGGACGAGATCAGAAATTTTCCAGTCTGTGTCCTTTTCAACACCCGCTAGCTCTAGTTCCAACGGATTCGCACTGCCCTGCTCCACCTTATTGACAGCAATATCGGTTATCGTCCTCCAACCCAGCAGCTGATGCGCGTAGCCATATTCAATGTCCTTCCAACTGAGCGGAGGCAGGTCGTAGAGCGAACGAAGAGGGATCGGTTTTGGAATCATGGCTGTATTAGTTTTTCCGTTATTAGAGCCTGGCAGGTGCGAATATATCGTAGATTCGGCCGGGCAACGTGGTGGAGGGGTTCCAGCAACTAAATCATTAGTTACGTTTTTGGGGTTCGCGCGTCCAAGCCATATATAGGAGGAAACAGGGTGCCGCGGAAGCAATCTGCGACATTGACGGAAGCCGAGCTGCGCATCATGGAAGTGCTGTGGCAGAAGGGGTCGGGCACGGTGCAGCAGGTGCTGGACGGCCTTACAGCGCCGCTGGCTTATAACTCCGTGCTGACCACGATCCGGATCCTCGAAAAAAAAGGGCACTTGAAGCACGCGAAAGATGGGCGGGCGCACGTGTACGAGCCGCGGATCGGCAGGGAAGAAGCGACACGTTCCGAGATCCGGCACCTGGTGAGCCGCTTCTTTCGCGACTCGCACGAAGCGCTGGTGCTGAACATCGTGCAGAATGAAGCGCTGGACGCGGCGAAGTTAAAGGAATTGCGCGACATGCTGGAGCAGGGCGACGTGAACGCCAACACCCACGGGCGGAAACCATGACCATGGCCGGGATCGAGGCGCTAAGCCGGATTTTCGCGGAGCGGCTGCTGAATTCGATCGGCGCGGGCGTTGCGCTGGCGAGCTTAGTGTGGCTGCTGCTGCGAGTGGCGAAGCGGGCGAATTCGGGCACGCGGTTTGCGGTTTGGTTTTCGTCGCTGATCGCGATTGCGGCATTCCCGCTGTTCGCTGGAATACGGCTGCAGCACGCGCCCTGGGGCGCGGCGGCCGCGGCCCATGGCGAATTTGTACTGCCATCGCGGTGGGGAATTTATGCGTTTGGAGCATGGTGCTGCGGGGCCACGATTCTGCTGTTGCGATTGGCGGCGGGAATCTGGAGGGTGCGCGCGTTGCGGCGCCAATGCGTGCAGTTCGATCCGGCGAGCCTGGATCAGGCGATTGCAGAGATGCTGCAAGGGTCGCGGCGGCGAGTGAGCTTGTGCACTTCGAGCGAACTGGCGGTGCCGGCCGCGGTGGGGCTGTTTCGCCCGGCGATCGTGTTTCCCGCAAGGCTGTTTTCGGAGTTGTCGAGCGAAGAGATGGAAATGATCGTCCGTCATGAACTGGCGCACCTTGAGCGCTGGGATGACTGGACGAACCTGGCACAGAAGGTGCTGAAGGCGATGCTGTTCTTTCATCCCGCGGTGTGGTGGGTGGAGAACCGGCTGGCGCTGGAGCGGGAGATGGCTTGCGATGACGTAGTCCTGGCCCAGACGCGCAAGCCGAGGGCGTACGCGCTGTCGCTGATTGCGTGCGCTGAGAAATTGCAGAGAGTGCGCGGCATGGCGCTGGTGCAAGCGCTGGTGAGCCGAATGCACCAGATGTCGGCACGCGTGGCTCAGATTCTGGATGACAGGCGAGCCGGCGGAACGCGGCTGTGGAAGGCGGGATTGAGCTTGAGCGCGGGGCTGATGGCGGTATTGCTCGGGGCAGCGCCGTATGCGCCGCGGCTGGTGACGTTCCAGCCAACACCCAGTTTGGCGCAAACGCCGCAAGCCTCTGCCGACGTTGGGTCGGCTGCGTTCTCGCGAATGACGGTGGAACACGCGCAGCTAACGCCCGCGTCTTATCGTGTGAGGGCTGAGGGACGCGCGAGAGTGATTCCGGCTTTCTTGCATTCGCGCCGCGTAAATCCCACTGCGGTTCGGAAACAAACTCCACCGATCCCCACGGTGGTGCGTGCCGTCGCGCAGCGGCAAGCACCCGCGGTGCACGAAACGATTTTGGTTTTGCGCAGTTCGCAAGAGGAAGCGGCGGGCGCCGCGCCTCAGCCGGTGTGGACTTTGTGCATATGGACCATCGAAAGCGGTAACTCGCGGCTGGTGCATTCGGCAATCGTGGTGAGCTGGATCTAAATTTTTTTGTCATGAACAACTAAGCAATTAGTTCCAGGAAGGGAAGATTCAACATGGAGGGAAGCAACGTGAAAGATTGGCTCAAGAAGTACCGAGGATCAGTCAGTAAGCGAATCGTGGTAGCGGCGGCATTGGTGGCGACCGTAGTTTCAGTGGGCGCTTACAAGTGGGATAACCCGGTGCATGCGGCGATGGCGGAGCCCGCGGCAGCAGCTCCGGCACTGGACGACAACAGCGTGAGCGCGCTGTTGTCGCTCGATCATGCCATGGAAGCGCTGGCGGCGCATGTAACCCCGGCAGTGGTGAACGTGACGGTGGCGTCGAAGCGATCGGGCGACATGGCGAACATGTTTGGCGGAGATGAAAACGGAGAGGACTCGAATGGCGCGCAGCAATTTTTTGGGCCTTTCGGGCCGTTCGGAAAACAGTTCGGGCAGCGCATGCGGCCGCAATCGCGGATCGAGCACGGTCTGGGCAGCGGAGTGATTATCTCTCCCGACGGCTACATCGTGACGAATAATCACGTGATCGATGGAGCGGTAGACATCAGCGTGACCATGACCGATCGCCGGGTGCTGTCGGCGAAGTTGATTGGAGCCGATCCGCTGACCGATCTGGCCGTGATCAAGATCGAAGGCAAGAATCTGCCGAGCGTACCGCTGGGAGATTCGACGCAACTGCATCCGGGGCAAACGGTGCTGGCGTTCGGAAACCCGCTGGGATTTCGATTCACGGTAACGCGAGGCATCGTGAGCGCACTGAACCGTCCGAATCCCTATTCGGCGGACCGGCGCGCGCCAGGACAATTCATCCAGACGGATGCGGCGATCAACCCGGGGAATTCGGGTGGGCCCCTGGTGAATGCGCATGGAGAAGTGGTGGGCATCAACACATTCCTGATTTCGCAGACGGGCGGATTCTCGGGGATGGGATTTGCGATCCCGACACAGATTGTGCGGCCGACGGTGGAAAGCCTGATCAAGTACGGCAAAGTGAATCACGGTTACATCGGCATCGGCATCAGCGACGTGACGCCGGACGAGGCGAAATTCTTCAAGGTGAATAACGCTTCGGGAGCGGTGGTGACGCAAGTGGAAGCGAACTCTCCGGGAGCGAAGGCGGGGCTGAAGGTGGGCGACGTCATCGTGAAGCTGGAGGGCAAGACGGTAGCGGATGCGGGCGAGTTGCAGGCGCAGGTGGGCGAGACGCAGCCGGGAACCACGCTGCATCTGGAAGTGCTGCGCGAGGGCAAGAGCACGGACCTGGCGGTGACGCTGGGATCGATGGGCAAGGGCGATGCGGGAGCCGAGCAGTCCGATGCCGGCCACGGCAAGCCTCGCTGGGGGCTTGGTCTGGGCGAGTTGACACCGGAACTGCGGCAGCAACTGCGCGCCAACGACGAAGTGCAGGGCGCGGTGATCGAGCAGGTGATTCCGGGCAGCCCGGCGGATAACGCCGGATTGCAGCAGGGAGAGGTGATCACCGAGGTGAATCGCCAACCGGTGCATTCAGCGGCAGACGTGCGAAAAGCGCTGTCGAGCATCCCGGCGGACAGCGATGCCCTGGTGCTGGTGTGGTCGAACAACGGAAGCACCTTCCGGGTGCTGCATCCGACGCAAGGTTGAACCGTCCGGACGAGGCGAGGCGCGGACTCAAGGGTTCGCGCCTCTTTATTTTGCGCGACTTAGTTCCGCTCTCGCGATCTTCGTTCCGGGCGGGCGCACCAACTATTTGGAATCAGCCGTATTGAGAAAGGAAATGACAAGCGAAGAGATGTAATTGTTTGCCGCTGGGCATGGAAGTTTTTTGCAACGAGGGGGAGAGTCCGCGTAAGTGCTTGAAATGTCGAAGGGAGGGACTTCTGTGTTTACTGAATAATGGCCTTTCCCGTGCATAATTGGGTATTGGGTAGTAAACTGAAAGCCTTTCGCGACGCTTCGCTGGCGCGCCTCTCGCCGCCCTGGGTTCGAGAAACTTTTGACCTGAAAACAGTGTTTGCAACACTGACGAGTAAAGCGGATATGAGTTTTTCTGTTCGCCAAGACACTCTTTTTTCCCTGCTGCCGGCGGCCAAGGCTCCGTGGACGGAGTTTGGGTTCAGCACGGTCCTGCAGGCGCTGGCGGTGGGCTTCTTCGTGTGGGCGCGCCTGTTGTATCCAAATGTAGTGACGGCGCCGGAGCACAGTTTCCGATCTATCCAGCTGGTAGATCACCCTATTCCGGTGAATCATCGGCCACAGGCGCAAGTGCGCTTGAAACCGGAATTGACGGCGGAGTTGACTGCTCCGACCGAGGCGTTGCGGTTGCCGGCGGCTAAGCCACCCGTGCAAAGGGAGGCCGAACGCGCACCGGCGGTGACGGTTGCGGAAAGAAAGATGGAGGCGCTGCCGCTGAATGAGGCGCCGCTCATGCCGAAGCAGGGCGTGAAGATGAATGTGTTTTCGACGGGAAGCTCGGCGACGCCGACCACGGCGCGGGCAGCGTCGCAAGTGCAGACGGGGGGCTTCGGCGATCCGAATGGAGTTGCGGCACAGGCGCATCAGGGCAGCGCCGCGGTGAACATTGCGGCAGCGGGATCGTTCGACTTGCCGTCCGGGGCCGGTTATGGCAATGGAACGGGCGGGGCGAAAGGCGTGGCCGGGGTGGTGGCCAGCGCGGGATTTGGGAATGGAAGCGCGGTTGGGGTGAGTCGGCAGCGAGCGGCGACGGTGCAGCAGGGCGCATTTGGCGACGCGGACGTTGCCGCGGCGCCGACGGTGCGATCACGGCCGGCAGAAGCGGCACGCGCGATTCCCGCGGAGATTACTTCGAAGCCTACCCCGGCGTACACGCAGGAAGCGCGGAGCCTGAAGATCGAAGGCGAGGTGCTGCTTGAAGTGATCCTGCAAGCTTCAGGGAATCCAAGAGTGCTGCGCGTCGTGCGGGGACTGGGGCACGGGCTCGATGACAATGCAGTGAAGGCGGCGGAACAAATTCATTTCAAGCCGGCGGTTCGAGACGGGCAGCCGACCGACTCGACCGTCATCTTGCACATCATTTTTCAGTTGGCATAGCTTCTTCGCGGGAAGGTTTTTATGAGTAGTCGGGTTGCGAGTTTCGGGTTGGGTCTTTTGCTGGCGGTATCTTTGCCGGCGTTTCCGCAGGACGCTTCATCTGCGATACAGCCGGCCGCGCCGGACACGGGCGCGGCACAGAGCGGAGGCTACATTGTCCCCGCTCCGGCCTCGTTCAATGAAGTGATGGAACGGGTCGTCCAGAAAGAACATTTGTTCGTGGCGCAGATGCGGCACATGCGGCCGATGGTGGAAACCTATCTGCAAGACCTGAAGGACGACAGCGAGGGAAATACTTCGCCGGTGAAGGATCAGTACTTCCTGGGGCGGCTGAATATGAGCGACGGCCCCGAAGACACGTCGTTCGTGGGGCAGCCGGGCTTTGGCCATCGCATGCTGGATCACCTGACCAGTCTTTATTCCATGCACTTCCTGCCGCTGGGGTTCGCGCAGATGGTGGTGCTGGACACGGATTTTCAATCGCGTTCCTACAATTTCACGTTCGTCCGGCGGGAGTTCCTGGGAGAAGTTCGCTGCATCGTGGTCGACGTGGAGCCGCGGAAAAATGCGAGCCCGGGCCGCTTCATCGGGCGCATCTGGATCGAAGACCAGGATTACAACATCGTTCGCTTCAACGGCACATATTATTCCCGGCCGGGAACGAATTTCTATCTGCATTTTGACAGCTGGCGCTTGAACTTGCGGCCCGGCATGTGGCTTCCCGCCTATATCTACAGCGAGGAATCCGACATGAAGTACCGGGTGGGCAAGAGCCTGCATTTTCGGGCGCAGACTCGGCTGTGGGGATACGACCTGAAGGCGCTGAACAAGAATTCCGAGTTCACCACGATCCTGGTGGATGCTCCGCAGGGAGTGAAAGATCAAAGCGATGTGGCCGCGGATGCGACGCCGGTGATGGCCGAGCGCATGTGGGAGAAGCAGGCGGAGGATAACGCGATCGAGCGCATGCAGAAAATCGGGCTGATGGCGCCGGCGGGCGACGTCGACAAGGTTCTTCTGACCGTGGTGAATAACCTCCTGGTTACCAACAATATCGATCTGCAGTCCGACGTGCGCTGCCGGGTGCTGCTGACTTCCCCGCTGGAGTCGTTCACGATCGGACACACGATTGTCGTGAGCCGCGGGCTGCTGGACGTGCTGCCCGATGAGGCGTCGCTGGCGATGGTGCTGGCTCACGAACTCAGCCACATTGTGCTGGGCCACAAGTTGGACACCAAGCTGGCGTTCAACGACCGGATGTTCTTCCCGGATGAGGATTCGTTTCAGCGCTTCGACTTCCGGCGCCGTCCCGCCGATGAAGAAGCGGCCGATACCAAGGCGCTGGAGCTATTGAAGAACTCCCCTTACAAAGACAAGCTGGGAAGCGCTGGATTGTTTTTGCGGGCGCTGCAGGAACGATCGCCGGATCTGCCGAACTTGATTCATCCGCACCTGGGCAACAGCTTCAGCGACGGCAAGAGCATCCGCATGTCGGCGCTGCTGGCGTCGGCACCGGCACTGGAACCGCAACGCACCGATCAGATCGCAGCGCTGCCTCTCGGCGGGAGAATCAAGCTGGACCCGTGGAGCGACCAGGTGGAGATGGCGAAGGCAAAGCCCGTCGCGCTGGCTTCGGCGAGAGAAAAAATGCCGTTTGAGGTTACGCCGTTCTTCCCTTACCTGACGCGAGTCGCAACGCCGACGGGAGAGAAGGCGTCATTGAACTCGCCGACGCAGAAATAAAGGGTATACAGAATAGCGGGCGCAAGTCCGCGGAGAAATGTACCGGGAAGGTTGAGTGCAGCGCCGGCGGAGAAAGCTCCGCTGGTTGCCTACTGGATGGCGCTGCCGACGTTGGAGAACACGTTGTTGGCGTTCGAGCCGATCAGCCGGATCGTCCCCACAACGATCACCAGAATCACTGCCAGCATTACAGCGTACTCGGCGATGTCCTGGCCGCTCTCGTCTTTCCAAAGTTTGCGCAACATGGTTGCCCGGGCTCCGTTTCCTTAAATTTAGTTAAAGCTGTCCCCCGCCATCGTGGGGGAAATCACACGCTATGTGTGATCGTAAACTTTCCTGTCCCGAGGCTGGTTGTTATGGAGATGATAGGTCGCAGGGCGGGGAGCGCCAATGGCCCGTAAGTGCTACGCCCTGCGGGTACCGTTTTTCCTTTTTAAATCAACCGCTTACGGGCCATGCCAGAAAGTTCGATGCGAGATCAATCCGGCAGACCGGGCCCCCGGGTTTATCCGATACTCTTTAGCGGCAGCGACTGGTTTACGGCAAAAAGCGCCAGCTCCAGGCGGGTGGAGACGCCCAGCTTGTCAAAAATATTGCTGAGGTGATGCTTGACCGTGTCTTCGCTGATTTTGAAATATTCCGCGATTTCCTTATTGGAGTAGCCGGCGACTACTGCGGCGACGATTTCGAGTTCGCGAGGGGTGAGGCCGAATTTGCGTTGGCGGGCTTCATCGCTGGAAGACTGGACGAGCGTTCGCAAATACTGCACCAGGTTGGACACGCTTTCGCGGCCCACCCAATATTCGCCCGACATGACGGTATGAATGGCTTTGAGGAGGAGTTGGGTGGCGGAGTCTTTCAAGACGACACCGCGCGCGCCCAGCTGCAAGGCTTCCACGATCTGGCTTTTTTCGGCGGCCGCCGTCAGAAGAATGACGCGGACGGGCGTGGCGGAGCCGGTGCTGAGGTCGCGCAAGGCTTCCAGCCCGGGATGCTTGGGCATGGCGAGATCGAGCAGGAGAATGTCGGGTTTCATGGAGCGGGCCAGCTTCACGGCCTCGGCGCCATCCGAGGCTTCGCCGATCACTTTGAATTCCGGCTCGGATTCCAGCAGCCGGCGCAGGCCATCACGAAAAATGGGATGGTCGTCTGCGATCACGATTCGCACCGGCTGTGACTTCTTAAAGTTCATCGTGGACCTCTCCGTTCTTTGGGACTTTGATCTCCAACCGGGTCCCGGTTCCGGGATTCGATTCTACCGTGAGTGCGCCGGAGATTAAACGGACGCGCTCCCTGATGATGGTGGGGCCTTTGCCCATGCGCTCCAATTCGTCATGCACCAGGCGCCCGGAAAAGGGGAAGCCTTTGCCGTCATCCTCGAGCGTGAGGTCCCATTGACTGGGAGTGGAGCTGAGGCGAACCAGGGCATGGCGCGCGCGGCTATGCTTGCGTACATTGACCAGGCCTTCCTGGACGATGCGCAAAAGCTCGCGGCAAATCTTGTCGGGCATTTCGAGCTTGTCGATGTCGGTGACGAAGCGTGCGGAAATGCCAGTCTCGCGCTCGAAGCGTTCGACCGCGTCGTTGACCACGCTTAAGAATCTCCTGGAGTCGACGTCGATCGATTTCATCTGCTGCATGAGTTCCCGCAGCTTGAGGACTTCCTCGCGAAGAAGGCCTTGAATGCGAGTCAGTTCGCCGGAAACGATGGCGGGCTGCGTGTCGGCCTGGCGCTTAAGGACATCGACCTGCATTTCGACTGCAATCAGCGACTGAACGGCACCGTCGTGGAGTTCGCGGGCAAAGCGGGCGCGTTCGGCGGCCCCGGCGCGGCGGCGCAGCCGATGGAGCAGGTAGACGTTGTAGACGGCGGGGCCCACCTGGCGGAATAAATCGAGCAGGAAGCGCAGATTTTCCTGCGTGTCGCCTTGCCATTCCGGCTCAAAGACGAACACGCGGCCTCGCCATTCGCCCCCAAAAGTGAACGAGATGGCGACCAGGGAGCGGAACGGCTGCCGGTCGTGGAGCTTGGCCAAAGGATCGGTGGAGGGCGAAGAAATGGGATTGCCATCGCGATCGAGGGCGACCACGGACCACTGTTCGCCGTCGTTGGTGGCATAGCACACCTCTCCAGGAAATTCATTGAGATAACCTTTGGCGTCGCGGGCGTTGGAATCGAGCCACACGAATTCGGAGGCGGTGCCGTCGTCCTTGCGCAACTCTCCAAGGAAAATCCGATGGCTATGAATTTCCTGGGAAGCCATGAGCAGCCGTTGCGCAGAAAACAGGCCCATGATTTCTTTGCAGATCTGCTGCAGGGTTCCGGTCAGCCCGGCTTCGACGCGCACCTTGGCAAGCATGCTGGTGACGGCAGCCTTTTCCGCGCGCAGATGCTTTTGCTGCTCGGCGAGATATCCGAGAAGCAAGCCCATTACCAGCAGGTAAACCGAGAGCATGAACAAGCGCTTGGGCTCAAACTCAGTGACATTGATCTGCAAGCCGGAGAGGACATGCCAAGGGAGGGTGCGGCCGTGCGTCATCCAGACGTGGAGCAGCACGAAACTTTCGGCCCATAGCAGAACGACTTCCGCGGCGGCGGTAGCCAGAGTTTCCCACAGACCCCAGCGATAAGCGGCGGCGGTGAGCACGAAAACGAAAAAGAGAAAGAACGGGCTGCGTGGGCCTTCCGCAAAGACGGAAATAAACGCGGGCCAAACGACATCGGCAGCATGGACCAGCATGCGAAACGACGGAGTCGACTCCTTGCGCCGCCGCAGCAACATCAGGATCAGGATGCCGTTGGCCAGATAGAAAACGAAAAGGCCATAGGCGGTGTTGGAGTTGCCGAGTTGGGTGGGATCCATGCGGATCGCGACCAAGGCGGAGACCGCCAGGAAGACGCGAGCAGTGGCCAGCCAGCGCTCGATCCGTCGGACCTCGCTGGGATCGGCCGCGGCCTGCGCGCGTCCCAAGAAGCGATGATTAATGTCGGCCTGCAAAGCTTGAATGTGTCCTCGCAGCGGAGGATTTGTAAAGATAAGTGGATTGCTCGCATCTTATTCATACTAAAGACAGAGAGCAAGTAAATCTTTCTGGGGCCGACCAGCGAGCGGGCGGCAGGGCGGCGGGGCTCAGGTTACTTCCGTAATCCGGTGATGGCGCATTCCGGGACTAGAATGGCCCGGAGGACCTCGTTTTGCGCGGATATACCAAGTTCTGGAGCTGGGTGGTGACATCGTGTCTGATCACGATGATCCTGGCCACGCTGCGCTTGCATCAATCTTTTGCTTTAACCGCCCTGAGCGATGTGGTGCAGTGCATCGTCTTGTTTTCGGCGACCTTGGCGCTGATCCCGCAAATCTTATTCTCGCGCGGGCGGTTGCGGCTGTTCTGGACGCTGCTGGGGACCGGCATCACGTTCTGGCTCTGTTACCAGTCATTCTGGACGTACTACGAAGTTTGGCTGCGCAAGGATGTGCCTGACCTGTATGCGGGCGATGTCATTCTGTTTCTGCACATCGTGCCCCTGATGGCGGCGGTGGCGCTGCGGCCGCACGCTCCGCAGGACGAATATGCGGCGCAGTTGCGCCGGCTCGACTTCGCCATCATGATGGTTTGGTGGGGCTACCTTTACCTTCTGTTTGTGATTCCGTGGCAGTACGTCATGGCGGATGTGGCGGCCTACGGCGAAAATCTCAACCGGCTATACCTGATCGAGAAGCTGGCCTTCCTCAGCCTCCTGCTGGCGGCATGGAAAGAAAGCAACGGGGGATGGAAGAAATTTTACGCCGGGTTTTTTGGCGCCAGCCTGCTGTATGCGGTCGGATCACACGTGGCTAACTGGGCCCTGAGCTGGCATGCGTACTACAGCGGGAGTTTCTACGATATTCCGCTGGTCGGGTCGATGGCGTGGATCGCATACACGCTGTTGTGGACGCGGGAGCGGGAACCGTTGCCGGATGTGCGCACGACCTCGACGGCGCATGGAGTCTGGCTGGCGCGCGTGGGCATGATGGCGGCGTTGTCGCTGCCGCTATTCGCGGCGTGGTCGCTGGTAGACACGGAGTTGCCGCTGCGCGTCCGGACCTTCCGCCTGGTAATGACGCTGGGGACGGCACTGCTGATGGGCATCATGGTTTTCGTGCGACAGCATTTGCTGGACCGCGAATTACTGCGCTTGCTGAACCATTCGCGCGAATCGATCTCGAACCTGAAGCGCTTGCAGACGCAGATCACGGAGTCGGAGAAGCTGGCTTCTATCGGTCAACTGGTGGGCGGAGCGGCGCATGAGCTGAATAATCCAATCACGGCGATGCTGGGTTACTCGGACTTGCTGCAATTGAGCGGGCCGCTGAATCCGCAGCAGACGGAACTGGCGGGAAAGATCGGGCAGCATGCGCGGCGAACCAAGTCGCTGGTGGCCAGCCTGCTGAGCTTCGCCAAGCCCAGCGCCACGGCGATGGCGGCGGTGGATCTGAATGCGCTGTTGCGCACGGCCATAAAACTTTCTGAGCCGCAGTCGCGCGCGCTGGATATAAAAATTGCGATCGAGCTTCCGCAGCACGTGCTCCAGGTGCACGGGGATTCGAACCAGTTATTGCAGGTGTGCGCGCAAGTGATCAGCGATGCGTTGCATGCGGTGGAGCAGAATGGCGGCAACGGCCTGACGGTGAGTGCGCTGCGCCGGGAAGACATGGTGGTAATTTCGATCGTCGACGACAGTTCCAGCCTGCGGGAGGATAGCGAACCGGTGCAAGCGCTGTCGAGCCTGGGTTTGAGCGCGTGCCAGGGAATCTTGCAGCACCATCACGGGCGGATTCTGTGGCGGCGGGAGCCCAACGCGCGGCCGGCGGTGTGCATCGAGCTTCCGGCTATGCCGGGCTCGCAGGGGAAATCGAGTGAAGCCGGTCTGGCGGGTTTGTGGCCCGCTCAACCGTTCGCTTAAGCTGGCCGCAGGCCGCGTAGATGTCGCGGCCGCGGGGCCGGCGCAGATACGCCGGAATGCCGGCATCGCGGAGCGCTTGCTGAAACGCGCTGACGCGCTCCGCACCGGGAGTACCGAATTCGATTCCAGGTCCGGGATTGAGCGCGATCAGGTTGACCTTGCAGCGGAGACCGCGCAGCAACTGAGCAAGCTCCGCGGCGTGCTGGGGCGCGTCGTTGACTCCATCAAGCAGCACGTATTCGAAAGTCACGTACTCGCGAGGGCGAAGGGGAAGCGCGCGCGCGGCAGCCAGCAGGGCGTGTAGGTCCCATTTTTTGTTAATCGGCATCAGGCGGGTGCGTAAGGGATCGTTGGAAGCGTTTAGCGAAATCGCCAGCTTCGGGCGAATTTCCTCCAGGCCGAAATCAAGAATGCGCGGCACGATGCCAGCGGTGGACACGGTCATGCGGCGCTCCGCAATGCCGACCTCCTGCACCAGCAGGCGCTGAGCCTTTATAAAATTTTCGTAATTAAGAAAAGGTTCGCCCATGCCCATGAAGACGAGGTTGATGCGATCTTTGGGAGGGGAGACCTGTTGGTCCCGCAAGACGTCACAGACTTGGCCCACAATTTCGCCTGCGGTGAGATTGCGCCGAACGCCTAACTGAGCCGTGAGGCAGAACTGGCAGTCGACGGCGCAGCCGACCTGGCTGGAAATGCAGATGGTCGAGCGCTTCCTCGATCTGGCGCCAGTCGCTGTTTCCTCTTCTCCAGCTTCGCTTCCATCGCCAGCTTCGCCGCCATCGCCTTCCGGCATCCAGACAGTTTCCACCGATTGGCCGTCGGCGAAGGCGATCAGGTAGCGGATGGTGCCATCCTGCGAAACGAACTTCTGTTCGATACGCGGCATGGCAACGTTGAATCCGGCTTGTGCCAGACGTTCCCGCAAACCGGAAGGAAGCGTGGAAACCTGAGAAAGGTCGTCGACCCGTTGGCGATAGAGCGCGTCGGCAATTTGCTTGGCGCGAAATGGCCGATCCCCGAGCCCGGTAGTGATGGAGGCGAGTTCGTCGCGGGACTTTCCCAGCAAATCGAGGCGGGCGTCGGGGTTCATGAAATGTATTCTATCTGATTGATTACAAAAGGATAAAAGCTACCTTTGGCGGCCGATACTTACCCGGGGAAATGTGTAACAATATTATCTTACCCGCTGGGGAAGTGCCACGAAGGCAAAGTAGCGTCAGTCTCCGGGAAGTGAGCTAGCAGACATCGCGATGGTCAAAGAAGTTCGAAGCATTCGCAGGCAGGTGTTGCCGCACGGCCTCACCGTGATCACCGAACGGATGGAGCACATCCGGTCGGCGTCGATCGGCATTTGGCTGGAGACGGGCTCGCGTGACGAAGAGGCGCCGATCAACGGCATCTCCCACTTCATCGAGCACATGGTGTTCAAGGGCACCAGGCACCGGACTGCGGAAGAAATTGCGCGGCAGGTCGATTCCATCGGCGGAAACATGGACGCCTTTACGTCGAAAGAGTGCATTTGTTTCAACGTGAAGGTGCTGGATGACCATCTCCCGGTGGCGCTGGAGATTTTGTGCGATCTGGTGCTATATCCCAACTTTGCCGAGCAGGATATTGCGCGCGAGCGGGGCGTGATCCTGGAAGAAATCAAGATGGACGAGGACAATCCGGATTATCTCGTCCACGAGATATTCACGCAAAATTTCTGGAAGGACCATCCTCTGGGCAAGCCGATCCTGGGGACCAAGGAAACGGTGAAACGATTTGAGCGGCCGGCGGTGCTGGAGACCTACAATCACCGCTTTGCGCCGGGAAATATCATCGTGGCGGCGGCCGGGCACCTGGATCACGACCGATTCGTGGAACTGGTGGTGAAGCACTTCGAGCATCTGAAGCCGGCCCAAAATGGATTCCATTCCGCCCAACCGAAGATTGTGCCGCGGATCGTGCTGCGTAACAAGAAGGCGCTGGAGCAGGTGCAACTTTGCATGGGCGTACCCTCGCATCCGATCGCGCATGAGAAGCGCCACGCCGGCTACATACTAAATACGCTGCTGGGCGGCGGGATGAGCTCGCGGCTGTTCCAGAACATCCGGGAGCGCCAGGGACTGGCCTATTCCATTTACAGCGATCTGAATCCTTATCGCGACACCGGGTGCATGGCCGTTTACGCGGGGACCTCGCTCTCGTCGGCGGGAAAAGTTGTGGAATCGGTGGTGAGGGAATTCCGGGATCTGAAAAACAACCGGGTGCCGGAAGAGGAATTGCGCCGCGCCAAGGACCAGCTGAAGGGAAGCCTGATGCTGTCGCTGGAGTCGAGCACATCGCGCATGTCGAACCTGGCGCGGCAGGAAATGTACTTCGACCGCTTTCAGGATTTGGATGAATTGATCGAGAAGATCGAAGCGGTGACTGCGGAAGACCTGCAGACGCTGGCGCAGCAATTTTTCCAGACCGACCTGATCGCCGTGACGGCGCTGGGCAACCTCAATGGATTGAAAATTCGGCGCGAACAGCTCGCATGCTGATGCGGTCTTCTCCCTATCCTGGTTGTTTGCAAAAGTAGAACGGCACCGTCTGGTTGACTACGGCTTCTGCCTTGTTGTAACTTTCCTTGCCCCGGCGAATCTCATCGAAGTCTGCAGGTGCAGACCTGCCGGACGGCAACTCACTTACTCAGGAGAAAACGAATGAAGAAAGTTCTGAGCAGCCTGACCCTGGCCTGCATCCTGGCCGCACCGCTCTCCGCCTTCTCGCAAGATGCGATGAAGCAGGATAGCTCCACTGACGCAAAGAAATCCGACTCCATGAAAAAGACGGACAAGACCGCCAAGCCGAAAGCGGACAAGTCAGCCAAGAAAAGCGACAGCATGAAGAAGGATTCGAAGAAAGACACGATGAAGAGCGACAAGGACACCATGAAGAGCGATACGTCGAAGTAGCCGGAGCGATCGACCCAGGCTTCCCGGCGCGGGCCTTGCCCGCGCCAGTTTCGTTTTTACAGCTGATCTTTCTATGGACTTAAGGCGAGCTCGCGATCGAGCCGCGAATCACGGCCGGTTCGCTTTCGTCAGGATCCTGCTCTGGGTGTGGATCGCACTCCTGATCCTGGCCGCGATGGGCAACAACCATCCCGCGATGCATCCTTTCCGTCTTCAAATACTGGCGCAGGCAGCGCGAACAGGGGGTATAGCCCTGCGCCACAGCTTCCTGCGCGGTCAGCGGCCGTTCTGAATTCTTGTCGTGGATGTAGCTGCATCCCGGGACGTGAAAGATGCGTGATCCGGAAGAGACCACCACTTTCAGATCGGGGGGAATGTCGTAAACGGGTGGGGCCAGAAGGGACTTGACCGGGTGGCGGATGTCAAAATGGCCGGACATCAGTGCGGCAACGACGATTAGCGTGGCTGCAGCGGGGACGAGCCATGCCGACCACCAGAGCAGAGGTTTGCTTGGCCTGGAGCCGCGAACCAGGCGACGCTGCAAGCGCCCGCTAAAACCGGCAGGCACTTCGAGCATGCGTTCGTCGCCATAGAGGGCAATCACGTTCTTTGTTCCGGCCAGCAGCGAGGCGCATTGCGAGCAGCTGTGAAAATGTTCGTCCATCGACGCGCGCAACTCGGCGCCGACTTCGCCCTCCAGATAATTCGAAAGTTCCCGCCATACTTGCTGGCAAGTGACTACCATGGCTTATTCCCCTTCTCGAACGGCAGGCGGCTGAACCAGCCCTGCTGCCATCCGGCGGCCAGCAGATCGCGCAGCATCAAGCGCGCCCGCAGCAGCCGCGTTTTCACCGACGCCACCGAAATGCCCAGCGCCTCTGCGGTTTCCTGGATGTTGAGGTGCTCCATGTCGCGCAAAACAAAAACCTCGCGATATTTGCGGTCGAGAGAGGCCAGCGCTGCCGCCAGATGCTGGCGGACTTCCTTCCGCTCCAGGGACTCCGAAGGAATTTCGCGCCAGTCGGCGAAATCCCGGGGAGCATAATCGCCCTCGTCTTCGCGATGATCGTCGATCCCTTCCATGACCACGGTGCGCTCCCTTCGCCGGCGCATGAGCGCTTCATTGACCGTGATCTGGATCAGCCAGGTGCTGAAGCGCGCCTCCGCGCGGAACTGGTGAATGTGGGCGAAGGCCTTGAGCATGGCCTCCTGGGCGGCATCCTCGGCATCCTGCGGATTGTGAAGAATGGCGAGGGCGGCCGCGTAGACGCGGCGCTCGTAGGGCCGAACCAGCTCATAAAAAAGCTCGCGCTGGCCGCTCTGCACCCGGCGAATCAGATCCTGCTCAGGCGTGCTGCGCGGTTCCGGATTGTTCAACACCGCACTTGGTTCGGACATCCAGCCATCCTAATTTTGCGAGCGCAGACCTTAGAGGCTCATGGTTCCAGCGCCTGTTGCGGAGCGACTGGAATCGTACGGCACGGCTACAGTCATGGGCCGAGAGGAACGATTCAGCGAGCGGCACGGGAGTCCTGCCGCATCTTCCGCTTCGAACCTTCAATACTCCGGATCTTTCTTCCATCCGGTCAGCATGGAGACGAAATTATTCCAGCCGTGGAGGATGACCATCACCAGATGTCCGAAGACAAAAAGCAAAATCGCCCACATCACCGCGAAGTGCCAGATGCGCGCGTAATGGAAGCCGCCCATAAGCCAGCCCAGCCAGGAAAATTGCACGGGCTTCCAGACCACGAGGCCGGTCACAACGGAAAGAAACCCAAGAATGATCGCGGTGGTGTAGGCCTGCTTCTGCAGTGGGTTGTAGGCTTCGCGGGCGGGCGGTTTCTCACCAAAGAAAAAATAATGTTTCACCATTGGCCACACGCCCGGAAGGTCGCGGTGCGTGAACAAGACCTGGCGATAATTGCCGCTGAAGATTTGATAAGCGACGTAAAGCAGGCCGGTGGCCATGTAGATCCACATGAAGGTGAGGTGCCACTGCAAGGCGCCGCCGAGCCAGCCGCCGATGGCGAATGCTTTGGGCCAGTGCAGCAGATCTTTTTGAGGGATCTTGGCGCCGAAGCTGGGAAAGGCGCGGAAAATCTGCAGGCCGCTGCCGATCATCACAAAAAGCGCGACTGTGTTGACCCAGTGGCAGAGGCGCACGATGAAAGGATGCTCGTAGACAGCGCGGGCGACGACCGACGGAGGCGCCTGTTCGCCATCGGCAGCGCTGGCGTTCGGCTGAACGATTTCAATGACAGCGGACATCGACGACCCTCCCTGCATCTACATTCCGTAAAACCATGAATACCCCTGATCTTCCCAGTAGCCGACGCGATCGAGCACGTGAGTGACTTTCAAGTCGGTCAAATATTTGGCCTGCTTGTAGCCGACTTTGGTCGGAATCTGCAGGCGCAAAGGAGCGCCGTGTTCGCGGGTCAGCGGCTGCTCGTACATCTCATAACAAAGCAAGGTTTGCGGATGGAGCGCGGTCGCCATGTCGAGGGATTCGTAGTAATCGTCGGCGCACTCAACGGTGACGAAACGCGCGGTGGTATCGGCGCCGATGAGAGCGAGAAAATCGGAAAGACGCGCGCCACCAAAACGGCCGATCACGTCCCAGCCTTCAATGCAGACGTGGCGGGTATTTTGGCGCGTTATTGGCAATTGTTTGATCTGCTCCAGCTTGTACTCGCCAGCCTTGGCCACGGCGCCGCCGACGGTCAAGCTCCAGTTTTCGAAGATCACGCCAGGATCATCGATGTCGTAGTCATTGATGGGAAATTTTTCGAAGGGCGTGAGCTCGGACTGGTCGAAAGTTTGCGCCAGATGCCCGCGGCGGAACAGGCGTTCGGCTGCCCCGTCGTTGAAGCCGAGACCCTTTTTCAATAACCCCTTTTGCAGTTTGGGAATGGCGAATGCGCCCAGTGCCAGCACGGGCGTGAGCTTTAGCAGCTCGCGACGGCTGACGCTGCGGAATTGCCGGGCATCGAGTTGTTGCTTCGGAACTTTGGGGCTCATCCAGGGACCTCCGCCAGCGCCGACCGGGAAAACTTGCGACTCCCGCGAAAATGGGATTCACAGGAAGTACGAAAGTTTCAGCGGTTTGGTTGTGGGTGAACGGACGTAAGCATGATAGCGCGACGGGACCGGCTGGAGCGATGCGGGGGGGCAGGCCGATGGTGCGGGAAGCGCACGATCTTGAGCGGCGCGGGCGGGAAGTAGAAGGCGGGGTGTTGATTTTTGTGGCCCAAATAACGAGCGCCTCAGATCTCTTTCGAGATCGAGGCGCCCGGGCAGCCCTCCCCCAGAACTGCTCACCTGTGAAAGTAAACTTGGGGCAGGATTTTGCAAATAGCACTGTCGTGCCACCCACCCAGCGCCAAAGTGCCATGCGGGGAAAATCGCAGATTGCCCTGATTTTTGTGCAACTTATCGAGTTCCAGATGAGGCGATAGGTGGGGCGGAGTTGTGAAGCGCATGCCGCTTCTGCCGATAAGAAAGGTAGCGCACTTCCGCGCGGCCGGACCCCGTGTTCAAAGATCCCGAAATTTACCGGACTATTCTGAACAGCCTGCAGATCGGCGTAAGCGTGATCGACCCGCAACGGAAGATCATTTTCTGGAGCGACGGCGCCGAGCAATTGACGGGCTACTCGCGCATCGACGTGCTGGGCCGATCCTGCAGCGAATCCGTATTTCACCACTGCGGGCAAACCCAGTGCCAGCTGTGCGGGGAGCACTGCCCGATCGCACAGGCTCTACGCGAGATGAGGGCGGTCGAGGCGTTGACGTTTATCCACCACAAGTCGGGATACCGCTCGCAGATGCACGTATGCGCGATTCCCCTGCGCGATGAACACGGAGCGGTGATCGGCGTGATTCAGACGTTTGAAGGAGAGAGCGCGGCGAACGGTCCGGATCCGAATGAGCGCAGCCTCAAGGAACATGGGTGCCTCGACGAAGTGACCAGCCTGCTGAACCAGGCCACGACGCAATCGCATTTGCGCGAGACCATCGGCACGTTTCACGAACTGCACATTCCGTTCGGCATTTTGCTGGCGCAAGTCTGCGGGCTCGACCAGTTCCGGGCCCGTTACGGCCAGGGAGCGTCACGGTCGATGCTGCAGGTGCTGGCGCGGACGCTGCGCAGCACGGTATGGCCAAGCGATATTGTCGGCTGCTGGGCGGGTGACGCTTTTCTGGTGATCCTGATGGGCTGCACCGAGTACGCCTTGTCGTCGGTTTCGAATCGCATTCAGCAGATGATGAGCAGCGCCAGCATTCACTGGTGGGGGGAAGAATTATCGGTGCAGGTGACGCTGGGGAGGGCCACGGCTCAAGCGGGGGATACTTTGGACTCGATCGTCAAGCGGGCGCGAGAAGGCCAGAAGCAATTGGCAGCTCCGGCGGGTGGCGGGCTGACGGAAGCTGCTGGAGCGGGAAAATAAATAAATGTTTGCCATCATCGGAATTCTCGTGGTTTTCGGCTGCGTGATTGGCGGTTTCCTGATGGAACACGGAAATCTGCGAGTGTTGATCCAGCCCGCGGAACTGGTGACGATTGGCGGGGCCGCGATCGGAACCGTCCTGATTGCCAATCCGCTGCACATCCTGAAGAAAATCGCCTCGGGATTGGGCGGTGCTTTCGGTGGATCGAAATTCGGCAAGCAGGCCTATCTCGATTCCCTGAAAACGATGTATGACCTGCTCAATAAGGCCCGGAAAGACGGCCTGATGGCTCTGGAAGGCGACGTGGAGGAACCGGACAAGAGCGCGGTGCTGTCCAAAGCGCCGCCGGCATTGAAAAACCATCACGCGCGGGATTTCGTATGCGACTCGCTGCGCATGGCGATCACCGGCGTCGACGCTTTCGATCTTGACCAGATGCTTGATGTGGACCTGGAAGTTCACCATCACGGCGCGTCGCTGCCGACCGCTGCGCTGAGTAGCATGGCCGATTCGCTTCCCGGGCTCGGGATTGTGGCGGCGGTGCTGGGCATCGTCATCACCATGGGCGCGCTGGGCGGGCCGCCGGAGGAAATTGGCAAGAAGGTGGCAGCTGCCCTGGTGGGAACTTTTCTGGGTATTCTGCTCTGCTATGGGCTGGTCGGACCGCTGGCGGCAAATATGACGAAGGCTGCGGATGAAGAGCATGCCTATCTGAATGTGCTGCGCGCGCTGATGATTTCCTTCCTGAAAGGCGCGGCGCCGATCATGGCGGTGGAAGTGGCGCGGCGCGCGATTCCCGGGCACGTGCGCCATCCTTCAAAGAAGTGGAGGCGGCCTGCCGGGGAGGCGGTGCGGCCGCGGCGGCGTCCGCGGCGGCGTCCGCTTAAGCACGCGATTGATCCCCTATGGAGAAAGCTCGGCCGATCATCGTCATCAAGAAGAAGGGTGGCCACGGCGGCCATCACGGAGGCGCGTGGAAAGTTGCCTACGCGGATTTCGTCACCGCGATGATGTCCCTGTTCATCGTGCTCTGGTTGCTGAACAGCAGCAAGCAAGTCCAGGAGGCGGTGGGCGGTTATTTTAAAGACCCCACCGGGACGTCGAAAAAGGTCGGAACGAACATGGCGGGAGCGGGAGAAAACTTCCTGCTCAACAAAGACAACATGCCCCGGCTCAAGGAACAGCTGGAGCAGAAGATGCGCCAGATGAGCGATTTCGACAAGCTTAAAAGCCACGTGGAAATGACGGTGACGGCGGAAGGCTTGCGAATCGAGCTGATGGAATCGGCCGCGGGCACGTTTTTCGACAGCGGCAACGCCACTTTGAACCGCGATGGCAAGGACCTGCTGGTTTCTCTGGCGCAGGAACTCAGTAAGCTTCCAAACAAGATTTCCATTGAAGGGCATACGGACTCGAAACCGTATGCGGCGACCGGAAACTACACGAACTGGGAATTGTCGACCGATCGCGCCAACGCGGCCCGGCGACTGATGCAGGCGAACGGGATCGGCGCAAGCCAGGTTTCGCAAGTTCGTGGTTTTGCCGATCAGCGGTTGCGCAAGGCGGACACGCCGCTTGATCCGATCAACCGGCGTATTTCCCTGATCGTGCAATACATCCCGAAAAACACGGATGAAGAGGAAGACATTGCTTCGGCGGGCGAGAAGAAGACGGAAGGGAATGAAACCGAAGGGAACAAGCCGGGCGACAAGAAGAACGAGAAAAAGGCTGCTCGGAAGTCTGCCGAAGGTGAGAGCAAAAAGGAGTGAAAAGCGAGTCACCGAAGCTCGCAGGTTTAAATCCAAAAACAACTCCGCATTTCAGTGAGCCCGCCCGCTCCCGCTGCCACACGACCCGCCGCGCTGCACCAAACACCTAGACAATTGAGCTGTAAGCCGGCAACTGCTGATACCCGAATACGCAACTTTGCAATTCGCATTCCATCCACAAGTTGCGATGTGGACGTATAATCTCGCTTTTGACTTCGAAGGAGATTTCCCCGCTATGAAGAACTGCCTGCGTGTCGTATGCGTAATCCTGGTAATGCAAACGTTCCCCATTTGCCGGGCACAAGAGAAAGTGGACCTGGAAATGATTGGGCGGATTCGTTATGAGGGTTTCCACAATTCCAAGGTGATGGATTTCGCGACCGGCCTGATGGACGGAATCGGCGAGCGGCTCACCGGGTCGCCCAACATGAAGCGGGCCAATGAGTGGACGCGCGATCAGTTGACAGCCATGGGTCTCTCGAACGCACACCTGGAGCCCTGGGGGCCGTTTGGACGCGGCTGGGCCAACCAGTACATCAATGTGCGCATGACCTCGCCCGATGTAGCGCCTTTGATCGCATACGCCAAGGCCTGGACTCCGGGCACCGGCGGCGTGGTGCAGGGCAAATGCGTCCGCGCCATCATCGAAGACCAGAAAGATTTCGACAAGTACAAGGGCAAGCTCGCGGGCATGATCGTAATTCTGGGGGCCGACGCCGCGGCCAAGCCGATCACGGAAGCGCAGTTCCGGCGCGACAGTGACGAAGACCTGAGCAAGATCGCGGATTACATGGGGCCGTCAGAGCGGGAGTACAACGCGGCGATGTATCGCAAGCGCATGCAATTCGTCAAAGACCTCAACCAATTTTGGGGCGAGGAAAAACCTCTGGCTGTGATCGATCACAGCCGGCAGACGTCGGGCGGCGGCACCGTGTTTGTGCAGCAGGGCGGATCTTACAAGACGGGTGAAACGACGACCGTGCCGCAGGTGACGCTGGCGCTGGAACACTGGTCGCGAATTGCCAGGCTCCTCGATCAGAAGAAGGACGTGACGCTTGAGCTGAACGTGCAGAACACCTTCTACGACGATGATCCCATGCAGTACGACACCCTCGCCGAGATTCCCGGCAGCGACAAAGAGAAAAAGGATGAGGTGGTGATGTTGGGGGCGCACCTCGATTCGTGGCACGCAGGCACGGGCGCGACCGACAACGGCGCCGGCACGATTGTGATGATGGAAGCGGTGCGCATTCTGAAGGCGCTGGACGTGAAGCCGCGGCGCACCATTCGCATTGGATTGTGGAGCGGGGAAGAAGAGGGGTTGCTGGGCTCGCAAAACTACGTCGAGCATCATTTCGGGTCGCGCCCGCCCATGGACGATCCCATGATGAAGGGCATGCCGACGCTGACGCGGCGCGAGGCCGGTGACGTCACCGTCAAGCCGGAGCAAGGCAAGGTTTCCGCTTATTTCAATGTCGACAACGGGACTGGAAAAATACGCGGAGTGTATCTGCAGGAAAACGAAGCGGTGGCGCCGATCTTCGATGCGTGGATGAAGCCATTCAAAGATCTTGGAATGAGCACGCTCACCATGCGCAATACGGGAGGCACCGATCACCTGTCGTTCGACGCGGTCGGTATCCCCGGCTTCCAGTTTATTCAGGATCCAATCGAATACGAAACGCGCACCCATCACTCGAACATGGACGTCTATGACCGGCTGCAGCCCGAGGACTTAAAACAAGCTGCGGTGATTGTTGCCAGCTTCGTGTACGAGACCGCGATGCGCGATCAGATGCTGCCGCGCAAACCGATTGAGAAAGGCTTGCCGAAGGAAAACGAAAAGAAAGATTGAAAACTGTTCACGCTGCACGCTAAGCGCGCCGCTTTCCCGGGATGCAGTACCAGAGCGGTCTATTTCACAAACGTCAAGCCGTGTGGCACGGCATATTTGAAAACGTAGGCGTACAAGAGAACGATCATGCCAACGATGGCGCCCAGCGCCACCGAATGCCACACCACGAAGCGGAAGATGATGCCTTCGTTGCCGACCTGCTCGGTAGCGGCAGTGGCAATGGTGATCGATTGCGCATCGACCATCTTGCCCATCACTCCCCCGGCGCTGTTGGCGGCGCACATTAAAACAGGATCGATGCCGAGTTGTTGCGACGTAATTTTCTGCAAGCTTCCGAACAGGGCGTTGGAAGAGGTATCGCTTCCCGTCAAAGCGACGCCCAGCCAGCCCAGAAACGTGCCAAAGAAAGGATAGAGCCAGCCGGTGCGGGTGAAAGCGAGGCCCAGCACGGCGTCCAGGCCGGAATAACGCGTGACGTAGCCGAGGCCAAGCATGAAAGAGATGGCGACCATGGCCAGGCGCATGCGGACCAGGGTGCGCCAGAAAATTTTCATCAGCTTGACGGGCCCTTGCCCAAGCAGCAGGCCGGATACGATGGCGGCGCAGAAACAGCCGGTGCCGGTTGCGGACAGCCAGTTGAGGTCGTAACGCGCCGCTTCTGGCGTGGGCTTGGGAACGACCGGCTGCGCTCGATAGACGGCGTTGTGGAGAATAGGAACATTCCATCCAGGAGGGCCGGGCCTCACCTTGCCGTCCGGCAGAATTACGCGAAAAGCCGGCGTTGTAGCCTGGTTCATCGCCAGCTTGATCTTGGGCAATCCCCACAGCAAGACGAAGAGCGAGAGGATGGCGAATGGCATCCAGGCGCGCAGGACCTGGGCCGCGGTGTACGGGACAGGCTTGTGCAAGCCATCGAAATTGTGGGGATCCCACTGGCCGCCGAACTGATCGACGACGTTCGCCGTGGGCGGAGGCAGCGCCGGATCTTTATCGTCATAGTCGAAGCGCCAAATTTTTTTCGGCTTCCAGAACTTCAAAAAGACAAGGGCGGCGAGGATGGAAACTACACCACCCATGATGTCGACCAGGTTGCTGTCGACGTGGTTCGACCAGAAATATTGCGTGAGGGCAAAAGAAAATCCGATGACAAGGATGGCAGGGAAGACTTCGAAAGTCTCTTTCCAGCCCACCATGGTTCGAACCAGCCAGAAAGGAACGATGATCGCGGTGAAGGGAAGAATGCGGCCGATCATGGCATTGAGATCGGACTCCGGCAGGCCGCAAACCGCGGCGAGGGTGTGAACGGGAGTTCCGATGGCGCCCCATGCCACAGGCGCTGTATTGGCGATGAGATTCAGCGCGGCGGCGTGGAAAGGACGAAAGCCTAAACCGATCATGAAGGCGCCGGCGATGGCGACGGGCGCGCCAAAACCGGCAGCGCCCTCGATGAAGGCGCCAAAGCAGAACGCCACCAGCAAGACCTGAAGCCGGCGATCGGCGGTGATGCCTGCTATCGACTCCTTCATGATCTCGAACTGTCCGGTCTCCACAGAAATGTCGTAGAGGAAGACGGCGGCGAGAACGATCCAGGCGATTTTCAGGATGCCGAAGGCGACGCCGTAGACGAAACTCATGGCGGCAAGAACCAGCGGCATCTTAAAAAAAATGATGGCCACCAGCATCGCGGTCGCGGCGCCGGCCATTGCGCACCAGTGGGGCTTTACCTTGAGCCCGGCCAGCAGCCCGAACAAAACGATGATGGGAAGGGCTGCGACCAGCGTGGAGAGCCACCAGTGACCGAGCGGATCATAGATTTGCGTCCACTGCATGCCAACCTCCCTGCATACGGAGCGTGCTGAGTAACCGCGGTGAAAAACGTGAAACGAAAACGAAGATCGATGGACGGCAAGACTGTTTCTCTACGCGATTTCCCAATCCCGGGGGACATTGACGTAAGAACGGTTCAATTCGGCAATGGATGAAACGCCCAACAGGCGCAAGGTCCGGTCGATATCGGTGCGAAGGATTTCGATCGCGCGATCGACTCCGGTTTCCCCCGCAGCGGCCAGCCCAAAGGCGTAAGCGCGGCCGCACAGGACAGCCTTGGCGCCCATGGCGATAGCCTTGACGACGTCGGTGCCGCGGCGGATGCCACCATCCATCAAAACTTCAATGCGTCCGTCGACGGCTTTCACCACCTCGGGCAACGCGCGCAAAGAAGCGGGCAAGCCGTCGAGCTGGCGGCCGCCGTGGTTTGAGACAGAAATCGCCGCCACCCCCTCGTCGACCGCTCTGCGGGCATCGTCGGCGGTTAAGACGCCTTTGATGACGATGGGACCTTTCCAAATCTCGCGAATCCACTTCAGGTCGGCCCAAGTGGGAGTTGATTCCGCCAGAGCCGCGTTGATATCCACCAGCGGCATTTGACCCTTGCCCGGAATGATAACGTTGGGCAGGCCGGGCAGGCCGCCATCGCGCAAGTAGTCAAACAGCCATCCGGGATGGGCGAGAATCTGCCCCACGTAAGGAATCTTTTCAAAGACGGTGCCGCTGATCAGCTCTTTCATGCCGTTGCGGTAATCGCGCTCGCGAATACCCGAAACCGGTGTGTCGATGGTGACGACGAGCCCGGAAAAACCCGCGTCGCGCGCGCGGGAGATCGCGCCTTCCGCCGCTCCCCGCCCACCCATCAGATAAAGCTGGTAAAAGACCGGGCCCGTGGAGGCAGCGCGCACATCTTCCAGGCGATGCCCGGAAATTGTGGAAAGGATGTACCCGGTGCCAGCCCGGCCGGCGGCACGAGCGGCCGCCACTTCGCCGCCGGGGTGCATCAGGCGGCTGTAGCCGACGGGCGCCAGCAGGAATGGAAGCTTAAGATCGTAGCCGAGAACGCGAGTTCCCAGGTTGCAGGCGGCAACAGCGACTGCGTGGCGCGGACGGAAGCTTACATCATTGAAGACGCGGCAATTTTCCCGCAGCGTGACTTCGCCTTCGGCGCCACCGTCAAGGTAATCAAAGACAGGCTTCGGAATTCTTTGGCGCGCGATCGGACGGAAATCTTCGATGCAGACCACGCGGGGCGACGCTACAGCGCGCGCAATTTTGGTCATGCGCGTCTCCAGTCGGCAAAGGGCCGGGACTTAACGAGCAGCCCGCTATCCTATCACCGGATCACAGCTTAAATGAAGAATTCCTCGATTTCGGCGCCTTGGGATCGGTGAGGGTCAGCAGCGCACAATTTTCGGGCTGCTGATGCCTTTGGTGGCATTGCGGGTATCGACGACGAGTTGCGCCTCGGCGACGATCTTGCGGTAATCGTAATCGGAATGGTCCGTGACGATGACAATGCAATCGTACTGGCCGAGGTTTTCGAGTTCAGCGCGCTTCATCTGCAGATCGTACTTGCGGCCCTTGCCGATGAATGGGAAATAGGGATCGTGGTAGCTGACCTGTGAGCCTTCGTTTTGAAGGAGTTCAATAATGGTAAGAGATGGAGACTCACGCAGGTCGTCAATGTCGCGCTTGTAGGCAACGCCTAGCACCAGCACCTTCGCGCCGTTCAGAGATTTCTTGTGCTGATTGAGAGCGCTGCCGATGGAAGCCAGCACGTGATAGGGCATGCTGGTATTGATTTCGCCCGCCAGTTCGATAAAACGAGTCCGAAAGTCCCACTCTTTTGCTTTCCACGATAAGTAGAAGGGGTCGACGGGAATGCAGTGCCCGCCAAGGCCCGGCCCGGGATAAAAGGGATGAAACCCGAAAGGCTTGGTGGAAGCGGCGTCGATGACTTCCCAGATATCGAGGCCCATGCGCAGGCACAAAAGCTTGAGCTCGTTGACCAGGGCGATGTTGACGCAGCGATAGATATTTTCCAGCAGCTTGGTCATTTCCGCCGCCGCCGGCGATGACACCGGAACCGTGCGGTGGAAGATGGAGCCGTAAAGAGCGCCCGCCAGTTCCGATGCCTGCGCATTCACGCCACCCACAACCTTAGGAATATCGGGTCGCGCGACCGTGGTATTGCCGGGATCTTCCCGCTCGGGAGAAAACGCGACCAGAAATTCCTTGTCGCCTGTCGACTGTCCGCGAGCCGCTTTCAAAGAGAGCTTGTTTTCTTTCTCCAGGATCGGCACCATCACCTCTTCGGTTGTGCCGGGATACGTTGTGCTCTCAAGCACAATCAGCTGCCCAGGCTGGAGGTGAGGCGCGATGGCATGCGTAGTGTCGGTGATGAAACTCAAGTCGGGTTCGTGATACCTGTCGAGGGGTGTGGGAACGCAGATGATGATCGCGTCCATCTGCTCGAGGCGGGCATAATCGGACGTAGCAGAGAAGCCTTGCGACCTGGCGGCGCCAATTTCATCGGCGCCGATGCGATAGATGTAAGATCCGCCATGGTTCAGCGTATCGACCTTGCGCTGATCGATGTCAAAGCCGGTGACGGAAAAACGCTGCTCGCTGAATAGCAGGGCCAGAGGCAGCCCAACATAACCCAGGCCGATGATGCCGACGTTCGCCCGCCGCTGCTGGATTCTCTCTTTCAGTTGTGCAAAAGAACGATGAAGGACGGAAGAGCTGGACATTGTTGTAGCGGGCGGCACTTTCAGATAGGTTGAATTCAGTTCGAATTCTAGCACGCGCTTTACGCGGGAGACCGGGTCGGGATGCTACAAAATCGCGATACGTTCCGGGGTCGGGAATGGTGATGGGCCGCGGTCCTCGCCGCGCATGGGTGCTTGCCATCGTTGCCCTTGTGCTCGCACTTTTTTTGGCTGCAAGAGCGGGCGGCTTTCTCGTGATCAACGCCCCGCAGCCATCCGATGCAATCCTTGTGCTGGCGGGCGAAACGAACCGGCGGCCGGAACTTGCTCTACGACTTTTGGCGGAGGGTTACGGGCGAAAAATCGTGCTGGATGTACCGGCGCGAAACAAGATTTACGAGTTCACGCAGCAACAACTCGCCGAGAAGTACATCCAGGACTTATCGCAGGGCGCGCTGATCAGCGTGTGCCCGATCCAGGGTTTATCGACCAAAGACGAGGCCAAAGATGCGGAGAAATGCCTGAGTCAACAATCCGCGAAGAGCGTGTTGATCGTGACTTCTGACTTTCATACCCGCCGCTCGCTAAGCGTTTTCCGGCGGTCACTGCCGGTGCACGAATATTCCATTGCAGCCGCGCATGACGAAGATCAATTCGGCGTCCGCTGGTGGGTTCATCGGCAATGGGCAAAAACCTTCGTCGACGAATGGATGCGGTTTCTGTGGTGGAAAGTAATTGACCAGTGGATCTGATCGGTGTGGCGCCCAACTGACCTCTCCTGACGATCGCGTACCTGCCGGCTTTCCCATCTCCACAATTTCAAAATCCAAAATCTTTTTGGGCGGGCGGTTTTCCACAGGAGAAGGCGTTTTTCACCTCCAAAATCGTTGACGGCAAAGAACATGGGAGGATAGGATGCGTTAACGGTCACCAAATCAGTTAATAACGGAGTTTGGGATGGGCATAGCCGCTTTCCGGACGATGGTAAGTTGCGTGCTATTACTTCTAATTCCTGCTTCTCTCTGCGCCACAGACTCAGCTGCGGCCATGCTTTATACCGACGGGGCCGCGTGGCTGAATGGAGCACACGTTCCCAAGTCCTCCGCTATTTTCTCCGGTGATATGGTTCAGACGCGGTCCGATTCTGCCGCCAATATTCATGCTTCCGGTTCGAGCATCACGATCTTGAGCGATTCGCTGATCGAATTCGAAGGCGATTCTTTGAAGCTCGAACACGGCGGAGTATCGGTTTCCACTTCCAAAGGAGTAGCCACGACGGCCGGCGCGGTCAAGGTTGCACCCGCTTCCAATCTCTGGACCGAATTCAACGTGGTGGATACCGACGGAACGGTGCGCATCGTCGCCAAAAAAGGCGATCTGACGATCACGGACGACAACGGCACGACAACCTTGGCGCAAGGGCAGGAAACAACGCGTGACGAGCAATCAGATCGCGGCGATGGCGATAAGGACAAGAAGAACAACAAGAAACGCGCGGCCGGCGCTGCTCCTGCCGCCAGCGGCGGAGTTCTGAATTCGACCACGGCGATTATCGCCGGGGCGGCGGCGATCGGTGGCGTTACCGCCTGGGTGTTAGTTCAAAGCGATGAACCGGTAAGCCCGTCCAAGCCCTAGTTTCGGGCGAATGAACCCACAAAAACTGAGCAGGTTCGCCGCGGCCGCTAGAAATTGGTGGCGGGCAAATGCATTGCTTCTTCTGGAGCCGGAACCTGATCGACCGCCTTGGCGCGCACTGGACGCCGCTTTCTCTGCGGCTCCGTGAACGGCTGAGACGCGGCGACGGTGCAGAGCACGTAGAAAAGCGCAGCATTGGCCGGAATCTGCAGGTTGAAATCCACTGCACTGTGCACGAGGATGCCGCTAATTCCGAGCATCGAAGCCAGTGCGACCGCACCGCTTATCTGCGCCGTCCAGTTGCCGATTTTTTTGTAGGCGCGACGGTACACCGTTACGATGAACCACAGCATCGTGCCGAAGCCGAGCACTCCCATCTCGACCAACAGCTGCAGATAATCGTTGTGAGCTTCATTGACAAAAAAGTTAGTGTAGAACGTCCGAAATTGCGGATAGACGACCGGGAACGTCCCTAGCCCCCAGCCCAGCACCGGCTTTTTGAGGAACATGCGCAGGCCGTCGCGATTGATGTAAGTGCGGACATCGCTGGTAATTTCCGAGTGGGAGCCGCCGACGCTGGCGATTCTTTTGGAGAGTTCATTCCCGCCTACCCACGTGACCAGGGCGACCACAATTGCGAGGAAAAGCCCGATGCCGATGGCCGTGCGCAGGCCACGTTTCTGCTTGATGATGAGCACGGCGAGGATCGTGATCTCCACGACGACGGCAAGCATCCCACCGCGCGAGCCGGAGAGAAAAATGGTTCCAACCATGACCGCGGCAGCAGCAGCGGCGGCGGCACGGGTTCGCGACGAAGCAAGCCGGGTAAGCGAGAGGACCAGGGGGATCGGGACCAACATCTCCATCAGGCCGGCGTAGTGATTGTGATTGACGTACGGCCCATAAATCCAGCCGCCCATCCTCGGCTGGCGGATCCAGTAGAGCTTGCCATTGGAAGCAATACCCTGGACCAGCGAAAACGCGGCCAATGCCGTCCCGTAAATGGTGATGATGGAGGCAAGAGTTCGCGCCTGTGATCCGCGGATGAAGGTCTGCGACGCGAGAAAACAAAGCAGAGCATAAGAGATGTAAAGTACGGCCTGCGAAAGCGTGTCATGCGCGTAGGCGGTTTGCCGAAAGACGCATTGCACCAGGACAAGAAGCCCAAACACGCTCATGGGAAGAAACAAGGGGTTCCAGCGGACTTGCAACTCCGCTTCCAGCGCCTGCCTGGTGACCCAGAGAAAAAAAAGCGCGGCCGCAGCAGACTCCATGAGGAAAGTGGACCAAGGTTCGACGGCGCCAAATAGAATCGGGCCCAAAAGAAGCAGTCCGAAAACCGCATACGGCAGGATGCTGCCGAGCTGGATAACGCGCTGGCGTCGAATATTCTCGATCCTGGTAATTTCGATCATCGGAGTCGTTGCCATGTGCTAGCGTTTAGCCACCAGGCGGAAATCGTCGACCCAAAGCTTGCCGCGGATTGGGCTGCCTTCCGGGAGGCGGCGGATATGTAGGACGAGCAGCTTGCAATCGTCGCCAGTAGTAAATTCGCCGCCGGCGGACTTCCAGAATCCCGCCTCCTTGAGTTCATCGCTGTCGTACAGAATGGCCCGGGTGTAAGCATCCTGAATCGTAAAATGCGGACCACCCGCCCCTTCGAAGTCTCCGTTCTTGTAGTAAGCCGAGAACTGATAGGTGGTGTTGGGTTGTACGGCGATGAAGTGGCGAATGCCCGCGTCCGTGACGCCCGGGCCATCGAAAGCGATCAGCAGGGAACGGTGGCCGCTGTGAAAATCGCTGGGATCGAGGGTAAGCGAAACGCTGCGCTGCTTGTCGTATTGCCAGTCAAAGCCGCCGTTCAGCACGTCGAGACCAAAGTCACCGTTGACGATCAGATTATTGCGCGTGGGCAAGTACGCAGATAAGCCGAAGCGCGGGGCGGTGTCCTGCCAAACCAGGCGTGCCTGATCCACCTCCTTGTGATCGAGTAAATACTGCAGATAGGCATATGCCTGGCGCAGTTCGAAGGGCTGCGCACTCGCCATCAAAGACGACCATACCTTGGCCGTCGCCGCGGTCTCCTGCTTGCTCATGAGCAAATCGAGGAAGGCGGTGTACGCTGAAGCTTTGGGCGGAACGATGTCCCGCAACAGGAAGTCGACATCCGGGTTGATGCGCCAGCAAAACTGGATGGCTGGACCCGCGAGCGTCGGCTCATTGTCCAAAACGACGCGGAACTCGCGCATGGCCCTGGCGTCGTCGCCCTGGACGAGATAAAAATTGGCCGCCTCCCAGGCTACATCCGGAGTTTTCGGATCGGCTTCAATGGCGCGAGCCAGCGAGCCGCTTTGATTGGCAACGTCGCCCAGCACCTGATAGGCCGAGGCCAGATCGAACCAGTAACGGGCAGAATGAGGATTGAGCTGCACCGCTTCGCGATAAGGCGCGATGGCGGCCGCGGGGTCGCGAGCCACGAGCGCATAGTAGCGCCCTACATGATTGCGATAATCGGCGTTGGCGGGATCCAGACGCACGGCGCGCTGCAGGCTTGTGATTTCCGGCTCGTCGGCAAAGACCGAAGCTACAAACAAACGGGCGGCGAACAGCATGTACAGCAGGCACAGAGCGGCGGTCACAAGGACCAGGAGCCTTGCCCGCATGCTGGAATGGAGATTGATCGTCATACTTCGATCCAACCAAGTCTGAGTGCGTGGGCTTTACGCCAGTCGATCCGGGAAATACGGCCGTTCCGGTTCCACCTGTGTTACGCGCTGTTTGAGGATGCCTCCGCCGCTTCCTCTTCGATGTCCTCGTCGTCATCATCGTGCTTCGAATCGTCATCGCGGTAGTAGCGGGAATATTTTCCTTGATATTCGTAGTAGTAGTAATAGTCGGGCGAACTGAGATCCACGGCGTTGAGCAGGACGCCGGAAACCTTCGCATTGACCTGCATGAGAATGTCGCGCGAGCGGCGCAACGCTTGCTTGGTGGTCTGGCCGGAACGGATGACGAGAACGATGGCGTCGGCGCGCGGAGAGAGGACGACGGCATCTGTAACCGAGAGAGTGGGAGGCGTGTCGACCACGATGTGATCGTACTGCCCGCGCAATTCTTCGAGCACGTCGCGCATATTGGAGGAAGCCAGCAGCTCTGCCGGATTTGGGGGTGGCGTGCCTGCCGGGAGGATGGACAAGTTGGGCAGGACGGGTGAGCGCGTGATCGCTTGCTGCAGATCGGCGCTGCCTGTGAGCACATTGCTCAACCCGCTGCGCGGGCCCATACCGAGCGTCTTGTGAATGCTGGGGCGCCGCAGGTCGGCGTCGATCAGGAGCACCCGAATGCCTTTTTGCGCCAGCACAACGGCGCAGTTGATGCTGGTGGTGGTCTTGCCTTCCTGGGGAAGGGCGCTGGTGATCATGATGACTTTTGGGGGCGCTCCCAGGTTCGACAGGAGCAAGGAAGTGCGCAGGGCGCGGTAGGACTCTGCCATCTGCGATTGCGGGCGCACCTGCGTCACCAGTTCCACCGCTTCTTTGGATGTGGCAATCACCAGTCGCTTCGCCGTCGCGCCTTCCCGAGCGCTGCGGGATCCCATTGGAATCATCCCCAGGGGAGCGAGGCCGGAGATGAGCTGGGCTTGCTCGGTCGTGCGCACGGTGTTGTCGAGGCCCTCAAGCAGAAAGGCGAGGCCGATGCCGGACGTCAGGCCCAGCATCAGCGCGAATGCGAGATTACGAGGAATATTCGGCTCCACCGGAGAATGCGGCGCACGGGCAACGTCGACGATGCGAAAATTATTCGATTTTAGGCCTGCCGAGACGCCCGCCTCTTTCATTTTCTCCATGAGCCCTTCATAGAGCGTGCGGTAGCTTTCGAGGTCGCGTTTCAGGATGCTGTACTGAATCGCACTCTCGTTCAGCTTGTTGGCTTCCTGCTTCTGTTTTTCAAGAGCATCGTGCAGCATGTTCTCGCGCTGCAGGGCGGCCATGTATTGACCGCGAATCTTGCCGGCGACTTTCTGGGTTTCGGCAATGATCTGGGCATCGATCTCTTTCAGCTGGCTGTTCAGCTGGGCTACTTTGGGATAGGAGGGGCCAAACTGCGTGCTGAGTTCCGCCGCCTGGATTTTCACTTCTGCCTGCTTGCCGCGCAGGCTTTCGAGCAGCCCGGAGGGCGACTGCACTCCGTTCGCGCCGGCGATGGAGGTCGCGGCGGAAGCGATCGTGTCCGCGTCGCCGGATTGCACCAGCCGGTACACCGCTTCCTTGTCCATGCGTTCAGACTCGGCGGCGGTGAGCGCCTTGTTCAATTCGTCGAGCTTGGCGGTGGTGATGTTCTGCTTTTCGTCGATGCCAAGAATCTCGTGTTCCTTCTGATAGCGCACCAGCTTTTCCTGCGACGTTTCCACCTTCATCTGCAGGTCGACGAGCTGTTTCGACAGCCAATCCGAGGCTTGCATCGTCGAGTCGAAGCGAGACTTGAAATTGTTCTCGGTGTAGGTGCTCATCAACGTATTCACAACGTTGGCGGTCAAGTCTTTATCCGGGCTGCGGAACGAGACCTTGATGATGTGCGTGTTGGGGGAAAGCGAGACCTTCAGATTGCCGCGAAAGGAGCCAATCAGAGCCGAGGTGCGGGCGGAGTCGGCCTGAAGCGGATCCGGCGCCAAGTCCACGTTGGACGGGAGCGGCGGCGGAGCCTTGCCGCCGAATTCAGGACGACGGTCGAGGGCCAGCTCCTTGATGACCTGCATGGCAAGGAGATCGCTCTGCAAGATCATGACTTCGGTCTCGAGTTCGGTGGGATCGTAGTAGTCAACCTGGAAAGTCGGGGAGTTGCTGAAGTTGACCAGTCCAGAGTCGGGCTTGTTGATCTCGATGCTGCCGGAGGCCTCGTAAATCGGGGTCATCTTGAGGCTGGCGATGGCGACGACGGAAAAAATCGTGAGCAGGCAGGCCAGAACGGTCCACTTGCGCTTCATCAGGACGCGGATATATTCACCGAGAGCGGATTCCTGATGCAGCAGTTCGGGATAGACGCGCGGGGGTAGGGTCCGGAAGTCGGCGGCCGGCGGCATTTCGCGAAGGATGTTGTTGTTATTGGCCTGGACCAGCGATCCCGAATCCATTTACTCTCCTCAACAAATATCAGACCCTTTGCAGGCTGGCGAGCTGGTCGCACAACGGCCCAAAGGCATCCCGCGATCGGTGGCTGGTCCTCCGCCGGGGAACATTTTCAGATGAAGTGGATACGTTGCGCCGATATTCTAGCATCGAGCGGCGGGAAAGTTTTCGAGAAATCTTATAGCAGTACTTCTTGTGCAACTACGGGAAGATCACGCAGGGACAAGAAACTCCGCTATACTACCTTCCACTTGGAAATGCCAGCCACGAAGGGAGAGCGCTGTCTCTCCGCCTATCAATCGCACGAAACAATTACCCGCGCAAGCGGGCAGAGAGTAAGCCGCACGGCCATGCCGCCGCGCGAGCGACCACAGAATGAAGGCAGGCGCGATGAACTGGTCGGAACAAGTGGTGCTGGTAACGGGGGGAACGGGTTCGTTCGGCCGCAAGTTCGTGGAAATCATGCTGCGGGAATACCGTCCCGCGCGCCTGGTGATCTTCAGCCGGGATGAACTGAAGCAGCACGATATGCGCGCTGCCGGCTATGACCACCCGAGCCTGCGATATTTCATTGGCGACGTCCGCGACGTGACCCGCCTGCAACGCGCGCTTGCCGGCGTGACCGTGGTGGTGCATGCGGCGGCGCTGAAGCAGGTCCCGGCCTGCGAATACAACCCGTTCGAGGCCATTCAGACCAACATCATGGGCGGGCGGAATGTGATCGACGCCGCCATTGACCAGGGCGTGCGGCGCATTCTCGCGCTCAGCACCGACAAAGCGGTGAATCCCATCAACTTGTACGGCGCAACGAAATTATGCGCCGAGAAAATGTTTGTGCAGGCCAACGCCTATGCCGGCGCGCAGGATACGCGCTTCAGTTGCGCGCGCTACGGCAACGTGGTGGGCAGCCGTGGCAGCGTAATTCCAATTTTTCTCGAACAGCGCAAGCGCGGGCGCATCACCATCACTGATCCCCGGATGACCCGATTCTGGCTGACGCTGGAACATGGCGTGCGTTTCGTGATCAGCGCGATCGAGCAGATGCATGGCGGCGAAATCTTCGTGCCAAAAATTCCGAGCATGAGGCTGGTGGACCTGGCTGAAGCCGTGGCGCCGGGTTGCGCGGTGGAGCACATCGGCATCCGCGCCGGCGAGAAATTGCATGAGGTGCTGCTCTCGGAAGATGAGGCGCGAAATGCCGTCGAAGTCGATGACAAGTACATTATTCAGCCGTCGCACCCGTGGTGGAAGAAAGCCAACTGGGTTCAGGCTCGGGAGCTGCCGGAGGGATTCCGCTACAGCAGCGACAAGAATGGGCAGTGGCTGAGCCAGGAACAACTGCAGGATCTTATCGAGCCGGGACGAGCCGTGAAGGCGGCGATTCCAGCGTGAGCTTCCGGCTCACTTCATTTGCGAACACGCCATGATCATGCCGGCTGCCAGTCGCGAGTTGTTGGCCCTGGAGGGTGGAACTCCAGTCCGCAAGACTCTGTTGCCTTATGGCAAACAATCGATCGAAGAAGACGACATCCAGGCAGTTGTGGACGTGTTGCGATCCGACTGGCTGACCACGGGCCCGAAGGTGGGCGAGTTTGAAGAAGCATTTGCGGCGCAGGTGGGAGCCAGGCACGCAATCAGCTTCAGTTCCGGGACGGCGGCGCTGCATGGCGCAGCATTCGCGGCGGGATTGAAGTCTGGCGACGAAGCGATCACAACTCCTTTGACCTTTGCGGCCACGGCGAACTGTGTGCTTTACCAAGGCGCAACACCGGTATTCGCCGACGTGAGCGCCGACACGCTGAACCTGGATCCCGAACAGGTCGTTCAACGAATCACGCCGCGAACCAGAGCGATCTTGCCCGTCGATTACGCGGGCCACCCAGCGGATCTGGATGAGATTTTGGAAATCTCAGACCAGCATGGATTGGTGATGATCGAAGATGCCTGCCATGCGCTCGGGGCTGAATATCACGGACGGCGCGTGGGCAGCGTGGCGCACTTGACCGTTTTCAGTTTTCACCCCGTAAAACACGTCGCCACGGGCGAGGGCGGGATGGTGGCCACGAACCGCGACGACTTCGCGGAGAAACTACGCTGTTTCCGTAACCACGGCATCTCAAGCGATGCGCGCGCGCGGCAGGCGGCGGGGCAATGGCATTACGAGATGGTGCTGCTCGGTTACAACTACCGCCTGACCGACCTGGCGTCTGCGCTCGGGCTTTCGCAATTGAAAAAACTGGCAGCAAACCTCGTGCGGCGGCGCGAGATTGCAGCGCGTTATACGAATGCGTTTCATGATTTGAAAGGAGCTTTGCCGCCGGTGACAAGGAACGAAATCAAACCGGCGTGGCATTTATATCCGCTTCTTTTGCGTTTCGAGAATCTCAGTGCGGATCGCGGCACAGTTTTCCGCGCGCTCCGGGCGGAAAATATCGGCGTGAACGTGCATTACGTTCCGGTGCATTACCACCCGTTCTACCGGGACAAGTTCGGTTACAGCCTAGGAGATTATCCCATTGCGGAGAATTCCTACGAGCGCCTGATCACCCTGCCCATGTTTCACGGCATGAGCGACAAAGACGTGGAAGATGTGATCGAGGCGGTGCGAAAGGTTTTAGGCGCGTATGCAGGCTAACAATTGCGCTGCGGCGAGTCGCATGCCGGTTACGGGCCGGCGCGCATGAGGGCGGTCATCGTTCTGCAGGCGCGCACCAAGAGCACGCGTCTGCCCGGCAAAGCGCTGCTTCCGGTTGGCGATTATCCTAGCGCGATTTTGGCGGCGTCCCGAGCAGCGAATCTTGGTGACGAATTGTTGGTGGCGACGACGGACGATGCGTCCGATGACGAACTGGTTCGGCGTCTTCAGGAAAACAATTTCAAGACGCTTCGGGGGCCGGTAAATGACGTTCTGCAGCGCTTTTATCTGGCGACGCTGGAGTTGCCGAGTGACTGCCTGATCGTGCGCTTAACCGGCGATAACGTTGTTCCCGATGGCGAATTTGTCCGGCAGCTAATTGCGCGATTTTGCCAAAGCCACGCAGAATATTTGAACGCAGGCTGGCCGGAAAGCCGCTTGCCGTACGGGCTGGCGGGAGAAGTATTCGACGTCGAGACTCTGCGAAAGGCCCATGCCGCCGCCACCAGCGCCTATGACCGCGAACATGTCGGGCCGTGGATGGCACGGAATTGTTGTTCAGTAAACTTTGCGACGTCTGCTCTCGGGGCATCGGACTTCAGTCGTCTGCGTTGCACCCTGGATGACCAAGAGGATTATCAAAGAATTTGCAGACTCTTCCGCGATATTCCTGATCCGGTTCACATTCCATGGCTCGAGTTGGCGCTGCGCCTGGACGCGCTTCCCGGCGAACCTCGTTTTCGGGTTCCGCACAAAATCATTGGTAACCGTGTACACGGCGCGATGACGCTCGGGACGGCCCAATTGGGCATGGAATACGGCGCCGTCAATTTCTCGGGCAAGCCCAGCGAGGCCGATGCTGTAGGAATAGTTCGCCAGGCGATTGCCCACGGAGTAACCACACTGGATACAGCGCGAGCTTATGGCGACGCCGAAAGAATTCTTGGCAAAGCCCTCGCGGGTGCATGGGGATCGCGCGCGTCGGTGATTACCAAGCTTGACCCGCTGGCGGATACTCCTGCGGATGCGTCGCTCGCCGATGTGCGCTCCGCGATCGACCGGAGCGTGCATGCGTCGTGTACGGCTTTGGGGACCACGAGCCTGGGCACTTTGCTCCTTCATCGCTGGGCGCACCGTAACGCCTGGCGAGGCTGCGCGTGGCATTATCTGCTCGACAAGCGAGATAGCGGGAGGGTGGCGAAGCTCGGCGTGTCGGTTTACGATCCCAGCGAGGCTTTGGCTGCTCTCGAAGATAAAGACATCCAACACATCCAGCTTCCACTGAATTTACTGGATCGGCGATGGAAAGCGCAGGGCGTTGATCGCAAACTCGGTGAGCGCGCGGATGTGGTCGTGCACGCGCGTAGCGCTTTTCTGCAGGGAATTTTGTTGCACCCCGCGGATTGCTGGCCCGCGGTGGATGGCGCGGATGCTCGCGACTGTATTCGGAAGTTGCATGAGTGGGTCGACAAATTCGATCGAGAGGACGTGGCGGACCTGTGCCTTGCCTACGCTCGTTCGCAGCGCTGGGTTACCAGCGTTGTGGTGGGATGCGAGAACATGACTCAACTGCGGCCCAATCTCCGTGCATTCTGTTCGTCGCCGCTTACCCAAGAGCAATGCGAAGAAATCGAAGACACGTTTTCCAGCCTGCCCGAGGCGCTTTTAAATCCCTCGAAATGGAAACTGGCTCATGCATGACGGGAAATACTCTGAGCCGGTTCTCTCGCAATTTTCGCTAAAAGGGCGCGTAGCGTTTCTTTCCGGAGCTACCGGACGCCTGGGACAGCCCATGGCAAGAGCGCTTGCCTCGGCGGGGGCTCACGTCGTAATGGGCGCGAGGCATGAAGATGCGCTGCGATCGTTAGCCGCCGAAATCACCGGCAGTGGTTTCCAGGTTTCGGTTGCGTGCTTCGACGTAACCGATCAGCAAGCGGTGGAGATGAACATCCGCAGAATCGGCGATAAGCACGGAAGACTCGACGTGCTTGTGAATAATGCGAGCGCCAGCCGGCCGGGCAGTTTCGAAAGCGCGAGCGTGGAAGATTTTCAGAATGCTTACCTGGTCAATGTTGCTGCGTCATTTCAGCTGCTTCAATGCTCTCTGCCGCTGCTCCGGGAAGCGGGCAAATGTCTTGCGGGTGGAGCGTCTGTGATCAACATCGCATCGATGTATGGGAGCGTCAGTCCCGATCCGTCGATTTATGGCAGCAGCGGGGCAAATAATCCTCCGTTTTATGGGGCGGCGAAGGCAGGGCTGATTCAGTTGACCCGCTACGCCGCCTGTCATCTGGCTGGGGATCGGATTCGCGTGAACTGCATCAGCCCGGGGCCGTTTCCCGCAGAGAGTTTTCTGAAATCCGATCCTGGGTTCGGCGCAAAGCTTTCAACGAAGGTTCCACTGGGCCGTTGCGGCGATCCCGATGAGATCCAGGGGCCGCTTCTTTTCCTGGCGTCCGACGCGTCTTCGTTTGTTACAGGCGTGAACCTCGCGGTCGACGGAGGTTGGACTGCGTGGTAGCTGCGCAGGAAGCGAGATTCTGCGAACAAGTTTCAGTATCTTGAGCTGGCTATGAGAATTTTGCTCCTCCATTCCGAAGACGACCTGGAACACGGCCCTTGGGCCGGCCGGCGCTGGGATCGGGTGATCGACCTCGGGTTAGGTGGAGTGAGTTTGTACAAAAGATGGCAGGAGCAGGCTGGCTGCCCGGTTTCTTCTTTGGGTTCGCTACAAGAGGGGGTCTCGGACCTCTGGCGGGTTCGGGAGAGCCTGGGGGAAGGTTGCGGAAGGCTGATCGATGAATTCGGTCTCGACTGGTGGGAGATTATGTCGATCCTGGTCGCGGAAGAGACCAGGACACTGTTATTGCTGCAGCGTTTTGCTGGAACGGTGAACAGCGAAGACGAGGTTCATCTCTCTCGTCCCGGGCTTCATGCTGCTCTGCTGAAATCCATTCGTCCCGACAGAGTCAGCGTGTTTCGAACGCAGCGAGCGGTGCCCTCGCATTTGCGTCGTTATTTGCGCGCCTGCAATAGACTTTCCTTTCCCCAGATGATCGATGTCTTTTGGGATAAATACGATTCTGGGCAGCAGCTTCGCTCGCGCTGGACGAAAAAACGCTCGCCCTCGGCGCGTCCTGTCGTTCTCATTCCTACGGCGTACGTAAATGTATCCCTGACGGGCGTCGCTTATGCGAACAGCATGCCGGACCAGGAGTTCCTATTGATCTCGACCCGGCGGAGCGGTTGGATCGAAAATCCTCCGCCGAATATGCAAACCGTCCGGCTTTCTGCCTACGTTTCCATGCGGGATCGCAGGGCGGAATTTGCCGAGATAGAAAGGCTGTGGTGCGCGCTGCTGCGCGATAGCGCACACGCTCCGGCGATCGAGACACTGCATCGACTCGGATACTTGAACAATTTTCCCCGCTGGATACGAAACGGGATCGAGGTGCGCGACGCCTGGCGCAACGTTTTCGATCGAGAACCCATTCAAGGTGTTCTCTGTTCGGACGACAGCAATCCTTATACGCGAATGCCGCTGCTGCTGGCGAAGGAACGGGGTTTGCCCAACGTCGCCTGTCATCATGGGGCACTTGATGGACGATACGCATTCAAGCGCGCCTATGGCGACACAATCTGGGCAAAGGGAGAGATGGAGCGGGACTATCTGGTGAGCAAGTGCAGGGTTCCGGCCGAGAAAGTGGAGATCTGCGCGCCCAGGCATCTTCTGGGTACAGTCGCGGAAGTGACTTCAACCTCGCAAAGCGAGAAACCTTACATCATCTTTTTCTCCGAGCCGTATGAAGTATTCGGCGGACGCGTCGAAGGGTTCTATCGGGACATCCTTATGCCATTAAGCGAATTGGCGAGCGCCTCGGGCCGCCGCTTGCTGGTGAAGTTGCATCCGGCGGAGAGCAAGAGCGAGCGAGCGCGATTCGTGCGCAACGTGCTTTCGGCAACGCAACGCAATGCGGTAGAGGTGATCTCCGGACCGCTCACCGCAGATTTGCTGGGGAAGGCATGGTTCGGCATAACGGTGATTTCCACGGTTGCCACCGAATGCGCTCTGCGGGGCGTCCCATGCTACCTGTGCAAATGGCTCGAAGGGATACCGTATGAGTATGCTGAGCAATTTCTGAAGTTTGGAGCGGCGATCGGGCTGAACCATCCGGGTGAAATCGCCAACATCCCTTTTCTGTTGAATGCGCCACCAAGGTCGGCACCTGCAGAAAACTTCTGGCAGGCCGGCTCGGAAGAGGACTTGCGAAAGTTGATCGCATCGCGCGCGGAATACGCCGCGAAGGCAAGTTGAATTTAAACACGCGTGAAGGGCAACAGCACACTCCTCGTTCGAGCCGATGCGAGCATCGCGATCGGCACCGGGCATGTGATGCGCTGCCTCGCGCTGGCGCAGGCATGGCAGGATGCGGGAGGAGATTGCCTTTTCGCCATGTCGTCGACGATACCTGCGATGAACCAGAGAATTCAGGCCGAAGGCATTGGCATCGTCACCTTCAATTGCAAGGCTGGCAGCGTCGAGGATGCCAAACAATGCGTCCAGCTGGCTTTCGCGAACCACGTTCATGCGATCGTTGTGGATGGCTACTGTTTCGGTGCGGAATTTCAGCGCGTCCTAAGATCCGCCGGACTGAAAATCCTGGTCATCGACGATCTTGGAGAAGTGGAGCACTACTATGCGGACCTGATCCTCAACCAAAATATTCAGGCCCATGAAAATCTTTATTCCCACCGTGAGATCCATACGCAGTTGCTACTGGGTCCGCGCTATGCTCTTTTGCGGCGCGAGTTTTTGGAGTGGCGAGAGTGGAAAAGAAGTTGTCCTTCCGCCGTAGGCAGGATTCTTGTGAGCATGGGAGGAAGTGATGCCGGCAACGCGACGGCGAAAATTTTGCCTCTGCTGAAGCAATTCCGGGTGGAAGTGTTAGCCATCGCCGGAGGCGGGAATCCGCACACCGAATCGTTGGAACGGGAAGCAATTTCTCAGGAAGGTTTGCAGCTGCTGAAAGACGTCGCCAATATGCCCGCATTGATGGCTTCGGCCGACGTGGCGATCGTTGCCGCGGGTTCCATCTGTTGGGAAATCTGTGCCATGGGGCTGCCTGCAATTTTGGTGGTGAATGCGCCCAATCAGGAAGATGTAGCCAGAGCCCTGGCGCAGGACGGGGCGGCGCTGGCGGCCGATCCGGAAAGCGGCAACCTGACAGAAAGCATGCCGAGCTTAGTGCAGCAGTTGATCGACTCGCTCGAATTGAGGAAGAGCCTGTCCTCTAAAGCCCGCGAACTGGTCGACATGAGAGGCGCGGCGCGAGTGGCAGCGGCGCTGCGAGAGTTGCCCCGCTCCTAACCACATGATTTCATTTCGCCCGCTACAGCGCGCCGATCAACAGCAAATTCTGTCATGGCGAAATTTGCCGCAGATCCGACGCTACATGCTGACGGACCACGTCATCAGCGCGGCAGAGCACGCTGAGTGGTTCAATCGAGTTCTCGACAATCCCAAGTACAGGCACTGGATCATCTGCTGCGACCATCAGGACGTGGGCCTGCTTAACCTGTATGACATTGACCCTGCCAATCGAAGATGTTACTGGGGATTTTATGTGGCGGGAACCAGCGTTCGCGGGAAAAACGTGGGGATGTTTGCGGAGTTTTGCGTTTTGCAGCACGTTTTCGAAGAATTGAGATTCCGCAAATTGAGTTGCGAGGTTCTTGACTTTAACCGGGGAGTGCTACGGTTGCATCAGGCCTTCGGCTTTGTCGAGGAAGGGCGGCTGCGTCAACATATCGTGCGAGGCGATGAAGCGCACGATGTGATTTGCCTGGGAATTCTCGATTCGGAGTGGCTTACGCGCAGGCCACAGTTCGAGCGCATGTTCCCCGAGAAAGGTCTTCTTTGAAAGCGGGGATGCCGACAACGATTCAAATCAGGCGGGACAGGATCGGGCCAGGATTTCCCACTTACATCATGGCCGAACTATCGGCCAATCATAATCAGGACTTCGAGAAGGCAGTGAAGATCGTTTACGCGGCGAAGGAGGCGGGCGCGAACGCAATCAAACTGCAAACTTACACGCCGGACACGATTACACTCGCTTGCGATCGGGAGGAGTTTCGCGTGTCGGGTGGCACGCTATGGGATGGGCGCACGTTGCACGACCTTTATGCCGAGGCGCACATGCCGTGGGAATGGCAGCCAAAACTGAAACAGCTGGCTGAGCAGTTGGGAATGGAATGCTTTTCGACTGCCTTTGATCCCATTGCCGTGGACTTTCTGGAGAAGATGAATGTGCCGGCGCACAAAGTGGCGTCGTTCGAGATCGTGGACCTTCCGCTCATTCAAAAGATGGCGCGCACGGGCAAGCCCTTGATCATTTCGACGGGCATGGCCAGCGAAGAAGAGATCGCAGAGGCCTTGCAGTGCGCACGGCAGGCAGGGGCGAAAGAAATTGCGTTATTGAAGTGCACCAGCGCGTATCCGGCGCCGGCCGAGGAGATGAACCTGCGAACGATTCCGGAGATGGCGCGGCGTTTTGGCGTGCCGGTTGGCTTGTCGGATCACACGCTGGGAATCGTGGCATCGGTGGTCGCGGTTGCCCTGGGTGCATGCATCCTCGAAAAACATCTGACGTTGTCGCGCTCGATACCGGGCCCCGACAGCGCCTTCTCTTTAGAACCGCAAGAGTTCAAGTCAATGGTCGAAGCCGTCAGAACCGCGGAGAAAGCGCTGGGAGGCGTCCACTTCGGCGCGAGCGACAAGGAGCGATCGAGCCTGGCGCACCGCCGCTCTTTGTTCGTGGTGCAAGACGTTCGGCAAGGAGAAGAATTTACCACCGACAACGTGCGATCCATTCGTCCCGGCAACGGCCTCCATCCGCGCCACCTGGAAGAAGTGCTTGGCAAGCGAGCGGCGAAAGGCATCAAGCGTGGTACTCCTTTGCGGTGGGAATTCGTGGTCCGATAGTGGCAGAGCGCCAAAGCCAACGCGGCGCCTGGAGACCAGTCCGTCTTGCGTATCGTCTGCTGCCGCGAAATCCCCGAAGGTCCTCAACTTCTTCAGCAGTGGAACGCGCTCGCGCTGCAAGTGGAGCAGCCGCAGATTTTCTATACCAGTGGATGGGCACTGGCGGCGCAGTCGGCCTATCGCGGTGAGCTGAAGCCCCTCATCCTCCTCGGGTATGAAAGCAACGAACTCCTGGGCGTAGCGGCGCTGGCGACGGATCTTGCCGAAGAAAACGTTACGTTCCTTGCGGCGACCACCGCCGACTATTGTGAATTTTTGTGTGCCCCCGGCTTTCGATCCGAGTTTATGGCGGCAGTATTCCGAGAGCTGCGGGAATTCGATCCGGCGTGCATCAAGTTGGCGAATCTTCCAGAAACAGGAGCAACCGCAAGGGCGCTCTCTGCGAACTCGCGTGCGCAAGACTTTCGCGCGTTTCAACGTCCGGCGTACGCATGCGCGCAGGTCGAACTTGGCTGTGGAAGTGCGCGCCAGCATTTGAAGACGCAACTGGAGACCAAAAAGAAATTGCGCCAGTATCTTCGCGGCATGGAGCGAGTTGGGCCGGTTACGGTTGAACATCTTTGCGACCCTGATGATATTCGGGCGGCGCTGCCGGGGTTCATCGAGGCTCATATCGCTCGCTTCGAGATGAGCCGGCGCACAAGCAGCCTTACTTCGCTCGCGCGGCGAAGCTTTGTGGAAGAACTGACGAACCGGTTCGCGGGGAAAAACGTTATCACGCTGAGCGTGATGAAAGTGGCGGATCAACCGGCGGCATGGAACTATGGGTTTCGATTTCAGGGAAGCTGGTTCTGGTACCAGCCGACCTTCGACAGCCGGTTGGAGCAATATTCGCCGGGATATTGCCTGCTATCGAAAATCATCATCGAGGCGTGCAGTGATCCTGAGATTGACGTGGTGGACTTGGGCTTAGGCGCGGAGGGGTATAAAGCGCGTTTCGGAAACAGCGTCCGCCATACGGTTCACGCGACTTTGACACGATCGCTCCCGCGACACGTGGCGGAAATCGCAAGGTACAGAACCGCGGGCTTTGTACGAAGATCTCCGCGAGCCGAAGCAATCATTCGCGCCGCCATCGGTGGGGTGAAAGATGCACGCAGCGCGCTATTCTCACCGGCTTTTTCACGTCCTCCGGTCCGGCCCGCAAAAACCATTTAGTATCCTGTAACCCAAATGATTCCTGCCCAGGGTCGTTTACTTACAGTGTTTACGCCGTCGGACGCGGCCGCCAGGAATACCAATGCCCAAAATCTAACGGTGAAAGAAGTAGTAGCTCGCCTTCCGGAGGACGAGTTTCACGTCACGATGCTGTGCGAAGGAGAGGGCGATCCGCGGCTCATTGGCCGCAGAAATACGCGACTGATCCCCTGGACGAAACACGGTAATGCCGTACGATCGCTTCGAAGTTGTATTTTTCCTCCCCCGGATGTTTATTTCTTTCCACGTTGGGGATTGCTCGACCGCGTATTCTTGACCTTGCGGCGGCGGTTGGGACTGAAGACAGCGCTAGTGACTTACATTGTTATGGCCATGGACCAAGCCACAGGATCCGGTTTTGTGGGAACGGCAGTTCGACAGGCCGATATGGTCTTTGGGAACTCCGCTTACGTTGTTCAAACCATCCAACGCATGTTTGGAGTGAGTGCGGCGCCGATTTATGACGGGGTGGATCGGAGATACTTTTACTCGCCGCCGCGGCGCGTGGAGAACTCAGCGCCGGTGGCGCTTTACGCCGGGTCATTTCAGGCGCGAAAGAGAGTGGAGTGGATCATTCAGCAGGCGGCACGGTTGCGGCACTTGAGCTTTCGACTGGCAGGCAGAGGAGAGACCGAGCAGGGATGCCGCGACCTTGCCGAGAAACTGGAATGCCGGAATGTCAACTTTCTTGGGCATCTTTCTCCAGACAAATTGGGCGAGGAGATGCGACATGCGGACGTTTTTGTTTTTCCAAGCATTCAGGAAGGGAATCCGCAAGTGTTGTTGCAGGCTGCCGCTTGCGGACTGAGTTGTGTGGCCATGGATCTTTATCATTCCGACTACGTAATATCCGGAAAGACCGGGTATCTTGCGAATTCCGATGAAGAACTTGCGCAGAGTCTGGACCGGTTGGCAGCCGACGCGAATTTACGGAGGAGCTTTTCTGCAGCGGCGATCGAACATGCCAGTGGTTTTGACTGGGACAGAATTTCATCGCAATGGGCGGCGGCGTTTCACGAAGCCGTGGCCAGGCGGCAATCCCGGCGTCCGCAAAGAACGCTCTAGATCATCGTTGCTTCCATATGGCGACTCCAACCGTGAGGCCAACCAAAGCCGTCGTGCGTTACGGAGGGTTTTTTCTGTCCGTCGGCGCAGCCCGCGTTCTTGGACTGCTGATCACGTCGGTGACGTTTCCGATTCTGGTGCGGCGGCTCGGCGTTGAGACCTATGGGCTTTGGAGTTATGTGGTCGCGGTGTGCGCGTTTCTTGATGTGATCGCAAACCCCGGTCTCAGCGCATACGCCGGACAGCAGGTTGCGGCGCGCCGAAGCGCCGCCATAGATTTGATCCCGGACTTCCTGGTTCTGCGCGCGCTAGCAAGTTTGACCGCGATGGGTGTGCTTTTTGTTCTGGCGGCGTTCGAATCTCGACCTGAGGCACGTGAACTGCTGCATTGGTATGGAGTCGGCGCCATGCTGGTGCCGCTGACTGGCTCCGATTTTTTGTTGACGTCTCTCGAACTCTTTCATGCCCGTTCACTGTTGAGTCTGATTCAGCAGCTTTTATATGCTGCGGGGATCGTCTTTCTGGTACGGAGCCCGAAAGACGTTCTCTGGCTTCCCGCAAGCATTCTGGGTTCCGCTCTGATTGCCAACGTGGCGGGATGGATCGTTCTCTGGCACAACGGCTTTCGGCCGGCGATCACGGTGAAGCCGCACCAGTGGCGCGGTATCCTGGTGCCCAGCCTGCACTACGCAGCGACCACGATGATGGCTTCGGTGTACCATCGCACGGGCCATGTAGTCGTGCGCTGGGTCCTGGGAGATTACGCACTCGGCCTCTATGCGGCCGCAGTTCGTTTTGTGGATATCCTGCGCAATCTCGTCAGCATTGTTCTAAACATCCTGATGCCGCGAATGGCGCTGTCGGCGCAGTCGGCAAGCGGATTGAGACGGCTGGTGCAGGCCGCAGTCTCTGTGCTCGCGATCATCAGCCTGCCGCTGATGCTCGGAACGCTGGCCACTGCGCACCTGGTGGTGCCTTGGATATTGGGAAAAAATTATGTAGCGGCGGTGGCCCTTGTGCGCTGGATGTCGCCATTTCTTCTGACGGCCCCCATAGCCTCGTTGATGTCGGGAACAGTCCTCTACGCTTTGGGAAAACACCGCGCGTATCTCCTGTCGGCTTCGGTAGGGGCGATTGTGGCGGTGCTAGGCTCGCTGATTCTGGTGCGGACATCTGGATTGGCGGGCGTGTGCGTGGCTTTCGTGCTGGCGGAACTGGCGGTAGGAGTGACGGCCTATTTTCTGGTGCCGGAGCAATTGCGGGACCTTTGGAACAACCGCCTGATCGCGATTGCCGGAATCGCGGCTCTGCTCATGTTGGCCGCGGTCCGGTTGGCAAACTCTTTCAGCTCCAGGCCGGTGATCGTGATTGCGGTCGGCGCCGTGGTTTACCTCGCCGGGTTAGCGGTTATGGGAAAAAAACCGTTGATGGAACAATTTGGGGGAGCTCGGTGAATGCACGTGCGACATCGGTCGCAGTCTTGCTATCGGGCCGAGAAAAGTTCAGCCCTCACTTCGGCGGAGCTGTGGCGCGATGGACGTTTGAGGTCTACAGTCGGCTCCGCGACGAGATATCAGTCACGGTTTTCGGTTTCCCCACAGAGGCGCAAGAACTCTATCCGCTCAGGCACGAGAGCAGCGGAATGTGGCGAGTGAGTTCGCTGTTGGCAACCGTTCCGTATGCGCGGCGCTTTGAAGAGCCAATCTGGTTGCTAGGTCTATTCGGGCGGTTGCGGCGGTTTGACGCGATTCATATCCACAACCGTCCGCAGTGGGTGCAGATGCTGCGAAACCTGGGATTCAAAGGTGTCTTGATCCTGCATCTCCACAACGACCATGTAGGGCACTGGCCCACGGGTGCGCTCAACGTGCTCGCCTCCCAAGTAGATGCGGTGGTTCTGTGCAGTGACTACTTGCGGCGAACGTTTAGTTCGAAGTCCTTTGCGCTGAATGCCAAGAGCCAAGTCGTTTTCAATGGCGTCGACGTGAATGTGTTTCGTCGTCGAGATGAGGCTCGGGCCGGCAGGACAATCTTTTTTGTCGGACGAATAGACGAGCAGAAAGGCGTGTTGCAGCTGGTGCAGGCGTTCGAGCGCGTGCTGGATATTCATCCCGAAGCAAACTTAATCATCGGGGGCGCGACCGGCTTTGGGAAACATCAGGAAACTGCTTACACCCGGCGGGTGAGAGATCTGGCTTTGCGCCTATGCGAAGAGAAGAATGCTGACATTCAGTTCACCGGATATCTTAATCACGATCGGGACTTGCCGATGCATTTCCAGAAGGCGACTCTATTCGCCTGCCCGTCCATGTTTCAGGAACCGTTCGGCATGGTGAATGTTGAAGCGATGGCTTGTGCCACCCCGGTGGTCGCCTCCAATCGGGGAGGCATTCCCGAAGTTGTTGGAGACGCGGGAAAGCTGGTGAATCCTGAGAACACACGGGAGTTTGCCGACGCGCTGGCAGGCTTGTTGTCAAGCCCGGAGGAGTGCCGCCGTCTAGGCCAGGCTGGCTATGAACGTTGCCGGGAGCTCTTCGATTGGAATGCGGTCGCCAAGCGGTGGCTCCAATTGGTGGAGGCTCAAGTTACGCGTCCCCGCGACTACGCTGCGACCAGGCTCGCAGTCTGAGGTTGCCCGGATAAGTTTTGCAGGAGCTCCTCCCGCACATAGACGGCGTCGGCATAGAGCACCCGGCCATCGCGATGATAAGGCGGCGAAATCCGATAGAGTCCGAACTCTCGGCTGAGCATGTGAGCGTGGAGCTCGCCAAAGCTGGCGTCGTTTTCATAATGCGGCGTGAACGTGACTTCCATAATGACGCAGCGGGTTTTTGCAAGGCCCTCGCGCGAGTTGGCCAGCACTCGCAGCTCAGCGCCTTGAATATCCAGCTTCAAAATAGATATTTCGGCCTCCGCAGCGACCAGGCGGTCGTAACTGATTTTGTTTACTTGCACTGTGCCAACGACGTCCCACGACCCAGCTTTGAGTTCTCGCCTGATTTCGGTGCGCGGGTGAAGCAGGGAAGATCCGGCGGGATGGCGCAATTGGTGAAAAGGCGCCACGCCTTCGCTCTCGGCGAGCGCCGCATCGATGATCTTTACCGAGGACAAGGCGCTGAACTTCGCGCTAAGGGCCCCAACCATTCGCGGCTCGCATTCCACCAGGATGACGCGCGGCGGGTGAAACAGACTGAGCAAAGATTGCGTCCAACTGCCGGAATGCGCTCCCGCATCGACGCACGTGCGCAAATTTGAGATGATGGGCGGCGGCACGAGATTGAGCCGCGCTTCACGCATTTGCTCGTATCGGATCTGGGACCGGGCGATCCAACTCGCGCGATAGGGGTTCAACCCGATCCGCATATATTCGTGGCGCCGCACGGAGTACTCGCATATTCCATGGGGAACGAATTGCCGGAGGAACTCCTTGAACGTCATCGTGCCATGAGTCTAGCAGGTTGGCTTGTTCGCCTGATCGACCGCGTGGTTCGTATTACTGGCACGGAGCGGGGACCATTTGCTTGAGATCCCGCCTGGTCATCATCACTGAGATCATCGCGCCTTATCGTATTCCCATTTTCAATACCCTCGCGGCTCGGCCCGACGTGGATCTTCACGTTCTTTTTCTTTCGGAGAATGATCCCAGCCTGCGCCAGTGGCAAGTGTATCGGGAAGAAATAAAATTTAGATACGAAGTTCTCAAGTCCTGGCGCCGCCGGGTCGGGAAATACAATCTTCTGATCAACCGCCGCGTGTCGAACACGTTGAACCGGATTGCTCCCGATGTGGTCGTTTGCGGAGGATACAACTATCTGGCTTCCTGGCAAGCGGCGCGGTGGGCCAACCAACACAGCGTTCCTTTGTTGCTTTGGACAGAGAGCACGGCGTGGGATCAACGAAACCTCCATCGGCCGGTGGAGTGGTTGAAGAAACAATTCCTGAAAAAGTGCAGCGGGTTTATCGTACCGGGGAGGGCGTCGCGCGAATACTTAAATGCGCTCGGCATTTCAAGTGACCGAATTTTCACGGCGCCGAACGCGGTTGATACCGAACGTTTTGCGAAATACGCGCAGACGGCGCGGCAAAACCGCGACGAGGTTCGCCATCGCCACGCGTTGCCTGCCCGGTACTTCCTGTTTGTAGGGCGGTTGGTCAAGGCGAAAGGCATCTTTGACCTTGCGGACGCTTATTCACAGCTAAGCGATGAGTTACAAAGTAGAGTTGGTTTAGTATTTGTGGGTGATGGGAAGGACCGGCCGGAGTTGATGAGTCGCGTCTCGTGCATCAAGCCCGGGTCGGTGTATTTCCCGGGATTTTTGCAGCGTGACGAGCTTGCGGAGTTATACGCGTTAGCGGAAGCGTTGGTTTTTCCAACTCATAGCGACCCTTGGGGGCTGGTGGTGAATGAAGCGATGTCATGCGGTCTGCCGATTCTTGTGACGGATGTTGCTGGCTGCGCTGCGGATCTGGTAGAGGAAGGAAGCAATGGATTCGTCATTCCTGCGCGTGACTCAGCGAAGCTCGCGGCGGCGATGACTTTCGTCGCCACCGATGCGACATCCCGAATGCGAATGAGCATGGAGAGCTCCTTGCGGATTCAATCTTTCTCTCCGGCGCAGTGGGCCGATGGGATGTTGAGGGCGACTCACGCCATGTGCGGGAGCCACCTGTGAACAGCCGATTGTCGGCACTGCTCATTCCCCTTGGAGCCCTGACCGTTGTAGCCCTGCTGTTTCTGGCTGAACGCCGGCCTGCGTTATTTACCAATACAACGTACCTCGGTGCGATCCTGGCCCTCCAGGTGGTTCTGTTGGGATTGAGCCGTTTCGAAGTAATTTTCTTCCCGCTATTGATGGGAACATTTCTGTGGGCGGGATCCTCCTTGCCCTTCAGCGCGGTCGGAAGTTCGCTGCGCTGGCTTTTGCTGGCAGCGGGAGCGCTCGGCGGTTTCGTGATCTGGATCAAGAGTCCGCGTTCGCGGCACTTCGGAGCGTTTCACCTGATTGCGGTGTTCTGCGTAATTGCGGCGCTGGTGTCGTCCCTGGTGTCGGAGACGCCACGGATTTCGCTTCTCAAGGTTGGAAGCTTGTTTCTGATGTTCTTGTATGGCGCCTCGGGCGCGCGCGTCGCAATCGCGGGACGAGAGGCCAAATTCATTGCGGGCCTTGTGCTCGCCTGTGAGGCCCTGGTTTACCTGTCGGCGATCAGCCAGTTCGCATTGGGATTCAGCACGTTCGGCAATCCCAATGCGCTGGGGGCGATTATCAGCGTGGCCGCGGTTCCGGTTTTGTTGTGGGCCGCGCTGGTGGCCGAAACTCGCGGCTTAAGGCAGCGTCGATTTGTGGCGCTTGCGGTCTGTGGTGTTCTGCTCTATTCGGTCAATGCGCGAGCCGCCCTGCTGGCGGCCGCGGCCGTGATTGTGATGTTTACCGTCGCCGTTCGACATCAACGGCTCCTGATGCAGAGCGCGTTCGTATGTGTCTTCTTCGTTACCGTCATGGCAGTTTTTAATCCCACGCACATTGACGAGATGGCGTCGTCGCTTGCGGGCCGGGTAATTTTCAAGAAGGAGGGCATTCACAACGGCATTCTTGGATCCCGCCTCTCTCCCTGGTCCGACACCCTCACGGTAGTGAAGCGGCACCCATGGTTTGGCAGCGGTTTCGGCACCAGTGAACTGGGAGAGATGCGGCCGCAAAGAGATGGATCGTCGGTGTATACAGTCGAAGGAACCAATCGGGAGCACGGCAACAGTTATCTGGCGATGGCCGAATATATGGGTTTGCTGGGAGCCGTGCCTTTCGTAGCCTTGCTGTTCATGCTCGTCCAGGTGCTCTTCCGCACCTGCAGATGGATGCGCCGGACGGGTAGCCCTTACCACTTTTCCATTCCTTTCGCGCTGATCGCGATTGCGGGCCTGGTGCACGCGGGATTTGAAGATTGGCTTTTTGCCGTGGGGTCGTACCTGTGCTTATTTTTTTGGGCAGCGGCCTTCATCCTGGTGGACCTCGCGCCTCCCAGATTGGAAGCTGGTGCCGGTTTGGCAACGTCGCGGTTCGTGGGGGCGGCTCAAGCACAAAACACGATCGGCTTACCGGCGCATGCCCGCGCGATGCTCGAGAGAGAGGGCTTGCGAGTGCGTTGATTGATAAGTCCGCGTCAGTCGTGGTTCAGGACATACGCGTAGTAGTTTGATCGACCGATACGATTCCAGCCAGGATCTTTTCCGGTTGGCGGATCCCAGACCACGACCAGCTTCGCGCCAGTTCGGGCCAGACACTCATAGGCTAGCTTTCTTCGACCTGCTGGTTGGCTCCAGAACTGAACTCTTCCAGCTTCCTGGGCGAGAACCTCCGCTACAATCCGAAATCGGCCGAGTCGCGCCCAATAATCCGTCCTGCCATCGCCGATGACAGCAACTCGGTCCCCGGCTTGCAATCCCATCGCTGTTAGAGCGGATGCCGCGATCAGCTGGTCTTTTTGAGTTGGATAGCTGTAAACCGTATTGGTGACATACGCAGTTTCCGCCAGCGCGGCAGAAATCGAGACGAGAATCGAGAGCGCTGTCGCGATTACGATGAGCCGCGTTACGAGGGGAGTTCCGGTGTCGCGCGGCAAGCGAATGCCTGCAAGCATTGCGACGAACAAGAAAACCATAAACGGCGCAACATAGCGGGTGCGCACCAGCACCAACGAATACAAACCCATACTGAACAGAGCTGCGGCGAGCAGCGGCCAGTAACCGAGAATCGCTTTACGACTCGACGCGCTCCCCCACAGCAGAAAAATAGCGAGTCCGGTGATCAAACCAAGTTGCGTTAGCAGCATGGATACGTAGTTGCGCGCACTCTGAACCAGCACCCGAATTTGCGGCCGCAGGCGGAAGCTACCCTTCGCTCCATCGTTCCAATAAGACGGGTCGTACCAAGGAGGATAGGTTTCGTGAAATGGCTCCGCAAATTCGAAGACGGGCGGGTCATCAAGGATTTGATGCGTAGCATGTTTGGGCGCGCCGCTGCCTGGGGGCTCGCCTTGCCAATGCGTGGGAGGGATTCCCGGATTCACCATGCCGGCATAAGCGATGCTGCCGCTGTCGCCGAACGTGAATCGTCCCTTCTGCTTCGACAAAGCGACGATAAAGGGCGAACTCACGAGCAGGAACAGAGCCCCTGCGAGAAGAACCCCTGCAACTCTTCGGCTCGTGATTTTGCCCGAGACCAACAATATTGCCAGTACGAGGAATCCCAGCGGAAACATGAAAGCTTTGGCGAGATAAGCCAAGCCGCAAAAGATGCCGAACGAAGCGAATTTCAGAAACGATTCCCGCCGGCGCAAATCCACAAGACATGCTCCGATCAGAAACACGAAAGCTGCGACCAGCAGATCGGGCGTGACAGCACCGGGGTCGATGAGCACCAGAGCTGCCCAGGCAAAGACCGCGTAACCCAATGCTAAGAAAGCCCAGTCAGGCAAAGACTCGAACGCGTTGTCGTCTTGACGCGGGAATGTCCGGAGGAGCGACCGAAGAAACACGCGGAGGCACCAGAGCGCCACCAGATAGATTACGAAGTTAACGGCGTGGACGGTGATGAATTCCCATGCCATCGATGGCTTGAACACATACAGCGCAAACCCAAGCCACCACGAATACATCGGGCTCCAGTAGCCATTCACGGCATGCGCCCAGTCATGCCGAAAATATGCATCGCCAACGTCCAGGTATGACACGCCGTCTCCGCTCATCGAGTAGCGGACGATCCAGGTCTGGACGGCGCCGAGCAAAATGCAGGTCAGTAGCAACCATCGCTCAAGATTCTGTTTTCGGCCCATGATTTTCAGTCAAATTATGAATCGCTCGAACGTGGTAAGTGCCTTGTTGGAAAATCGCCTTCGCTTAGGACTACCGAGACCACTATTTCAAGAAATAAATGTGATCGAGGGTGCGGTCGATCGCCTGCCATTCCGGACCTGGATGGGAACAAACCGATAAAGGGACCGGGATCGGCGCGGACGTGCTTCGGATTCCGTATCCAGTATTGGCAATTACAGCGCTCGCGCCGGCTTGCGCGAATTTCTGCAGAATCTCGGCCTGCCTTGCTGGAGGCTCGCTCCAGAATGAACATGCGTCCCTCGCGTTTATTTCGGCTACGATGTTGATTCGCGACAGGTAGGCCCAATACGCGTCATTATCAAATCCAATGGCGCCCACTTTCTCTCCCGGTTGCAGTCCCATCTTCTGCAGGCCCTCGGCGATCTCGTATTCCGCGCGTGCGTCGTTATGAAAGCCGTGAACGGATTCTCCGTAAACCAACTTTGCCATCGCGCCAGTGAGTGCCACGGCAATCAGAATGGTGATACCGCCGGTGAATCGCGTCGTTCCGTTTCTAAGCACGATGGCGGCAAGCACAGCTCCCCACAGCAGTAAGACCCACGGAGCCAGGTAACGGCTCTGCACCAGCGTCAGGGAGTATAAGGGGAAGGCGGTTAGCGCGATTGCAATCAGATACCAACAGGCGCGGAGCTGCGCGAAAGTTTTCCGCACGTCGGAGCAAACGAGAAGCAGCAGCATCCCGACTGCCCAGGCCGTCGGCTCGATCAAACTCCGGCACGCCGCCATCGCCTCCTGAAAGCTGTGTCTCGCCACAATCTGCAGATTGAATTTAGGGGAAAGCCCATCGTTCCAGTAGGACGGATCGAACCACGGGGGATAGCTCGATCGCAAGGGACCATTGAACTCAAACACTGAGGGCCGATCATAAATCTTTCGCGTGGGATGTAACGGCACGCCGCTGCCGGGCGGACCGCCTTGCCAGTCGCGGAGCGGAAGGTTGTATGTATACCAGGCGTAGGCCAGCTTGCCGGTGTCCGAAAATGTGAGCCGCCCTTTGGCGTGGGAAAGCAGTGCAACTTCAGGAGCCGCGATCGTAAAGAAAATGACGGCAGCCAACAGCAGGCGCGACATTTCTCGTCGCGAGTGACGGCGCAGTGCCAGGAATGCGGCGGCCAGGAACACGAATCCCATGGGAAACAAGATGGCTTTTACGAGAAAGCCGACTCCGAGACAGACGCCGAACCACGCGTACACCGACAGGCCACCCTCGGCCGAACTCACAATGCGGACGAGTAACCCTGCCGTCAGCAGGATCATGGTCGTCATGCACAGGTCGGGATTGATAGCTGTGATGAGGTCGCCGACGGTCATCCAGATAAAAAGAGAATAGCCGAGGGTCCACAACTGAACTGAGGGAAGGGATGAGGCCGAGATGGTCGTGGCCCGGAGCAGCGATTTCCAGAAGAATTCGAATGCGGCGATGCACGCCAGTAGAACGGGAAAAGCCAGCGCGTGCGCGACGGGAAATTCCCAGCGGAGTTTTGGCTTGATGATCCCCAGCACAGTGGCCAGCAACCACGGATAAAGCGCGCTCCAGTAAGCATTGATGGTCATGGCCCAATCGTGACGCAGGATGGCGCGAGCAAGTTCGAGATATGAGCGCGCATCGGGGCCGATTGTGTTTCGGCAGGCCACGATCTGCGCCAGGCCCAGGCCGGCGGCCAAACATCGGAAGAGCCAGAGTATCTTGGGAAGATGAGTTCCGGTTTGATTGACGGAGCCGCGCTCTTGCGGCATCACGGCTTCGGCGATCCCGGCTTTCGACATAAGACGAGATATTGAGCGCCCAAGGGCAGCCGGGAGAGTGCGGGCTCGAGAAAACGCAACGCGGTGAGAAAACGCGGGAAAAAGAAGCAGTAGTCGGTCCTGACCACTTCCAGTCCGGCCTTGCGGAGCAACTCTCTCGCTTGTGGGGGTGGAATCTTGATGGCATCCCGGTCGAATACGCACTGCGACATCACATACTGCGTGCCGGGACTCCAGGGATTGTTCTCCCAGAATGCGAACCATCCGCCCGGCTGCAGCCGTTCGTAAATGTACCGGACTGCATCGTCCCTCATTGCGGGCGGGATGTGATGGAAAACGCCGTTGCAGTAGGCGAGGTCAACGGGATCGCACGCCGCAAAATCAGAGAATGTCATGAAACGGCAGACCGCGTTTCCGTTTCGCTCGGCGGCAACTTCAAGCGATCGCGGCGAGATGTCGACGCCAATCACGCTTTGGGCGGCGAAAGCTTCCTGCAGCAATCGCGAGGTATCGCCAATGCCGCAGCCGTAATCGAGCACGCAATGCGGATGGACAGCGAGCGCACTCAAACACCGAGCCAGCCAATGAACTCTGCCCAGGGCGAAGTAGTTCTTGTCTTCCCCGGTCACCGACAAGGCTTGATTCAAGTCCGCGTCATAAGTGTCGGCGTGGAGATCGAATTCCGGGCTGGTGATTTCTGAACTGTTCATCGATGACGCAATCCCAGGATGCTGAGAAAGAAACTGGAAAAAATCATCTGCACGCCCAGCGTGAGGCACAGCGCGCCAGGAATCACGAGGCGGAAGGTGCGCGAAATATCAAGCGGTCCGAAGTTGCGAACGCTCCAGGTGTGGACCGCGTAACCCGAGAAGGCAAGACCCAGGAGGGTTAGAAGGCCTCCGGCAAGCAGTCCTGCCTCGAGAGTGACGTAGCGGAAGAGCTTGTTGAGCGCCGGATCGGGCGGGTGCAAGCCTTCCAGAATCGCGAAGACTTTTGTGAAGGCCGCGAAAGCCGTTGCCTGGAAACCCAACAGCACGGCGATGGCTGCATAAAGGAGAGTGTGAACGTCGAGCACTGCACCGCCGACCGCGCGGGGCCCCGGAAGCAGCCATGCGCCCACCGCGATTCCCAGCAGCATGAGCGCAAAGCCCGGATACAGGAACAACCACCTCGGACTATACAGCAGCAGGAAGCGCAAATGGCGCCAGCCATCGCGCCATGGGCGGAGATGAGGCCGGCGATTGCGGCCATCCGGAGAGAGAGACGTGGGCACCTCGCAGATGGGCATGCGGAACAGCGTCGCTTTTACGACCATCTCGCTGGCAAATTCCATGCCGGTCGACCGCAGGCCCATCCGCTCGTACGCTTTCTTGCTGAAGCCCCGCAATCCGCAATGAAAATCCTTGCACGGGCTTTTGAAAAAAAGCCTGCCGATCTGAGTCAGCACGGGATTTCCAAGATATCGATTCAGCGGCGGCATGGCTCCGGGCTGGATGCCGCCGCGAAACCTGTTCCCCATGACCAGATCGTAACCATCGCGCAAGCGATGTAAAAAACGCGGAATGTCGCCGAAATCGTAACTGGCGTCGGAATCGCCCATGAGGATGTATTTGCCGCGAGCGGCAGCAATTCCTCCCATCAGGGCGTTGCCGTAACCTTTCCGTTGTACATGGACCACGCGGGCGCCGAGGTTTTCCGCGATAGCCTGCGATCCATCAGTGCTGCCATTATCGGCAACCACCACTTCGCCGCAAATGCTGTGCTCGCGCAGTGCCGCCTGGGCTTTTGTGATGCACGTGGCTAGAGTTTCGGCCTCGTTCAGACAGGGCATTATCACGGACAGCTCGACTTGTTCGTCGTGCGGGCTTGCTGTCTGCCCGATGTAGCCGACGGCCGCGATCGCTGCATTCATCTCACAAAATCCTTTTAGCGCTACAAGTGCCCAGGCTTTTCAAAGGTGGCGGCGAATTTTTTGATCTCTCCGCGCAAACAAGCTGCCGCGACACAGCAATGCGCCGCTTGGAAGCGCAAAAAAATTCATGAGGGATTTTGAAGTCAGGGAATTCTATCACTCAGTGACAAGTACGCTCCTGACTCAAAATGCACACCCGCAGCATTGTTTTCCACAGGCGAACGACTCGCGGGAAGCTTGTTGCACAAGGCTTGCCCGATTCATTCGGTAGTATACTGTCACGAATCAGCCAGCCAAGTTTCCAGCCGCTCAGCCCCGGGGAGAGGTGTAGATGCGCGAGTCGCAGGATCGAAACAACGTGACGCAGCCCCGGCGCGTGGAGATTCTCGAGTGCACGTTGCGCGACGGCAGCTACGCCGTTGATTTCAAGTTCACCGAAAACGATACCGCAATGCTGGCAGGAGTTCTTGCGCGTCTCGGTTTCCAGTGGATTGAAGTCGGGCATGGGGTAGGGTTGGGCGCGATGCAAGCGGGCAAGGGTTCCATGCCCGCGAGCGACGAACGGCTGATCGAAGCGGCCAAATCCGCTGCCCCGAATGCGCAAATCGGTTGCTTTTTTATTCCTGGGATCGGCACCGCCGAACAGTTGAGATCCGCGCGTTCGGCAGGCCTGGACTTCGTGCGAATCGGCTATAACGCCCATGAAATCGAAGAGGCCTATCCCTACCTGGGGTTGGCCCGCGACGTGGGCCTTAGGCCGTGTCTGAATTTCATGAAGACGTATGGGATCACGCCCGCGGCATTTGCCGAGAAGGCGAGGGAAGGTGCGGCTGCCGGCGCCGAGGTGATTTATTGCGTCGATTCTGCCGGCAGCATGTTTCCCGAGGACGTGCGCAAGTATTTTGATGCGGCTCGGAACCGCAGCGACTGCAAGCTGGGTTTTCACGGGCACAGCAATTTGCAGTTTGCAGTGGCGAACGCTGTCGAGGCCTTCCGCTGCGGCGCCAACTTCATTGACACAACCCTATACGGCCTCGGCCGCAGTTCCGGAAATGTGCCGACGGAGATTGCGATTGCCGTCTTCGATCATCTCGGTGTTGAAACCGGGGTGGATCTATTCGAGACGATGGACGCCGCCGAAGAGTTCATGGCGCCACTCATGTCGCGAATGCAGCTTTACGACATGATGTCGGTCGCCATGGGATTCAGCCAGTTTCATTCTGCGTTCCTGCCGAAGGTTGCGAACGCGGCGCAGAAATATGGGGTTGAATTGCGCCGCCTCGTAGTGGCGATGGGAAAACTCGATCCCATGAACCTGGACGATGAAAATCTGAACCGGGTGGCAGCGAGTTTGCCGAAAGCGGCCGCGTCGAAGGCACGCGCGATGCTTACTTCCTTCGCGGCCCCGGGCATTGCCGCGAGCGGCATCAATAGTTCGCTTGCCGCGGTGAAGTCGCTGGTCGACGGCATGATTGCGACTTGCGCCAAGCGCCGCGCCCGCCCCGTACTCGAATTGGTTGCCGCGGACGCGCCTTCGCCGGACTTGGTGCTCGCCGACCTGGTGCTGGCCGAAGGCCCGGTGGTGCTTGGCCGAGTCGTCTATGGATCGTTTGAATTGCTTCAGCAGATTCTGACATTGACCAGTGGCACCGTGCCGTTGTTTCTGGACGACAGAGACGGAGGGCGGTGGGCGGCACAGTGGCCGGCGTCCGTGAAAGGTATCATCGGTGACGATCGACTGATGCCGGTGCACTCACAACGACTGTTTAACGGCCACATGGAAGACGTGTTGCTGGCCGCGGCGCAGCGAAACGGCGATTTCTGCTTGCTCATTTACGGCAGTCCGGATGCCAGCGTGCTGCGATTCTGCTGTGAAACTTTTACAAGTGTTGCCGTGCACGGCGAGTTATCCGGGCCTATTCCCGAGAACTGTTTGCAGATGCAGGATTTCTCCGATCGCATGCATTTCGATCTGGGTGTTAACGTGGCGCTCCTGCTGTGCCCGCCAAGTTCCTCGGACGCGGCTTCACTCGATCAACTCTTGTCACCTGAGGCCGTGGTCATGACAGCCGGCCACTATCAGCGTTTCGAGATGGATGTGCCTGCACGGACCGTTCTGCGCCTCGATGCCAACCAGGCGTATCGGGGTCAGATCGACCGCTGGGTAGCAATCTCCAACCAGATGAAGTCGGCGCGCTGCGCGGCGGTGGTTGGCCAATGACTGCGCGCGAGATCATCACCAGCGTTGTGGCGCGACGCTCCCGCGAAATGTTTCTTATCGACGCCAACACAGGCCGGGAGATCACCTACGGCGAGTTTCATCGCCTGGCCAGCAACCTGGCTGCAGAACTGCGCCGGCGCGGTGCTGGGAGAGGCGATCGAATAGCGGTCATGCTCCCAAACTCATGCGAACTTGCCATTTTCTATTTCGCATGCGTCTATCTTGGATCGGTGATTGTTCCGATAAATCCGCTTCTCAGCTGGAGCGACGTCGAATTTATTGTGGAGAGTTGTAAGCCGGCGATGATCGTTGCCGGCATATCTTCAATTTCGGCGCTGCAGGCTCTGCACAAGAACATTATTCCGCTGCTTACCGCTCAGGATTCTTCCGCTGCAGGTGTTAACGGTGGCATTCGAATTGACGAACTACCGAATGCGAGCGAGTTTGTGCCGTTGGATAACGCGACCGACGACGATCCGATCGTAATCATGTACACGTCGGGCACCTCGGCCAAGCCGAAGGGCTTGGCGCACAGGTTGGGACGGATGGTGCGCAACGCTTCCGCCTTTGCCAAAACTCAAAAAATTGGCGAAGATTCACGCTTCTATCTCACGTTATCGATGGCCTACATGGGCGGATTCTACAATCTGCTGCTTTTGCCTTTTTTGTGCGGCGCCAGCGTGGTTGTAGATCACGTTTTCGATGCGAGATCGAGTCTTCACTTCTGGGAAAAGGCCAAACGCAATCGTGTGAACGCTCTCTGGATGGCTCCTACGGTTCTGTCGATTTTGCTGCGCATGGACCGCGGCCGGACCGGCGAGGACTTCTGCCGCAACGACGTGCGGCATGCATTCGTTGGCTTTGCGCCGCTGTCGCTAAGGGTGAAAAACGAATTCGAACGGCGATATGGAGTGCGACTGATAGAGAACTACGGCTTGTCGGAAACCCTGTTCGTTACCGCTCGCTCGGGCGAGGGTGAGACCTCGGGCTATGTCGGTGAACCGTTGCCCGGAATTGCTTTGCGCGTCCTCGCGGACAACCAGGAACCCGTAGCCACGGGAGATGACGGTGAAGTGCAGATCTTAACGCCTGATTTGATGGCGGGATATCTCGATGCGAACGGTAACTTGCTCGAGATGGATTCGGGACAATGGTTTTCAACCGGCGATGTTGGGCATGTTGACCAGAGCGGCGCGCTATCAATTACCGGGAGAAAAAAGGACCTCATTATTCGCGGTGGCGTCAACATCAGTCCCGCGGCCGTTGAAGAAACTTTACTGCAAGTCGAAGGCGTGGCTGACGCGTCTGTGGTCAGCATTCCTCACGAGCTCTATGGCGAAGATATTGTGGCCGTTCTTAAGCTCGATACTGGGCTTGTTCTGGAGTCGATGCTGGAATCGTTGATTTCCCACGCCAGAATGAATCTGGCTCAGCATCAACAGCCCGCTCGCTACGTGGCGATCGACGAATTTCCCCGGACAAGCAACGGCAAGGTGCAGAAAACTCGCTTGCGGCAACTCGTAGCGGAAAAGCTGCACGTGCATTCGCTTTCAGATCGTGCGAATGAAGCAGACCGCGTAGGCGCAGCTCGCTGAGCGGGAGCACCAAGTCAACATGGCTGGAAAGCAATCGGCATGAAGATTATCGATTTGTCGCTGCCTATCGAAGAAGGCATGATGACATTTCCTACGCATTGGCATCCCGTCGTCGAAATTACGATATTGGGTCGTCACGGAATTGAAGGCCGCGAAACACGCAAATTGGTTTTAGGAACGCATATTGGCACCCACGCCGACGCACCGCGACACTTTGTTCCGAAGGGAACGACGATTGATGAGGTGCCTCTCGAGACATTGATCGGACCGGCCACCGTTCTGGACTTTACGGGATGCGCTCCGTTACAGGAGATTGACGTGCCCGATCTGGAAGCTCGCATCGGTTCGAAGAGTATTCCCAGCAGAATCCTGCTGCGCACGGGGTGGTCGGAATATTTTGGAGATTTGAAGTTTTACAACGAATACCCGTTTCTGTCGGAAAAGGCGGCTCGTTGGCTGGTAGAGAAAAATGTTCGTCTCATAGCGATGGATACGCCATCGCCCGACAATCCTGCTCACTCGCGCGGCACCGCGAAGGATTCGCCCAACCACAAAGTACTGCTCGGCGCCGGGGTGGTCCTGGTCGAATACGTTGCCAACTTGAAGGCATTGACGGCATCAGAGGTGGAATTAATCGTGATGCCGCTAAAACTGAAAGGTTGCGACGGCTCGCCGGCACGATGCGTCGCGATTGAACGGTAGCGTACCAGGAAGGGTGAGAGTTGAGCACGATCATTCAAGATTGGCTAAAAAGCTGGTTCGTAGCGAGAGGCAAAATCGGCAAGGACGCCGTGGCGTTCGCCGGCGACACGGACTTCTTTGAGGCGGGCTGGCTCACGTCGATGGAGGTAGTTGAGTTGGTGACGGAAATTGAAAGTCGATTTGATATGCAGTTTTCCGAGGCCGACCTGCAAGACTCTCGATTTGTTACGATCCCCGGCCTCGCCGATTTGATTGTTGAGCGCCTGAACGCGCCAGATAAAAACTTAAATTCCGACATCGCGCGCCCTGCCTGACGGCCGCGATCGACGGGGAGAAAATCATAGCGGCAAAGCTGCACGTTCTGACTTTGACTCCCTTCTATCCTTCTGCTGGAGATGAAGTGAGCGGCTGCTTCGTGGCGGAAACGTTGCGCGAACTTGAAACTGCAGGTGTAACTTCAACGGTGATAGCAGTGGATTCGATCTACCATCCGCGGCGGCTGCCGAACCGTAGCTTCCCCGCGGAGTGGATTCGTTATCTGCAAGTCCCCGGTAATCTGGGCCTGGCAAGCGCAGGCAAATTCTTAAGCGCGGCCATCTCAGGGAAAATTCAGGAAATTCATCGCGCATCCCCGATCAGCGTTATTCACGCTCACGCCGCTTTGCCCTGCGGTCACGCGGCAGCGATCCTGTCCCGGCGGCTCGGGATTCCGTTTGTGGTTACGATTCACGGGTTGGATGTTTTCAATTGCTGTTTCGAGAATGGGATCGCTGCGCGCAGGCGCCGCAAAGCGTCCCTGGCTGCATATGTTGAAGCAGCTACCGTCATTTGCGTCAGCGAGCGTATCCGAAAGCTTCTGAAAGAAGGAACCGGGTCTGTTCGGGCGGAAGTTGCTTATAACGGTACCGATGTTCGCCGCTTCGCGCCCGGCCCGAGTCAGACCGAGTCGCAGACCATTCTCATGGTTGGAAATCTGCTGGCCGGGAAAGGTCAGGAACTGGTTTTGAGAGCTATTGCCGCACTGAAGGCGTCTCATCCTGCCCTGCGCTGTGACCTGATTGGCGATGGCGCGGACAAAGAGCGTTTTGCTCGCCTGGCGGATGACTTAAATATTCGTGATCGGGTGCACTTTTTCGGCAGGATGGATCGCGATGCGGTCGCTGACGCAATGCGTTCTTGCACGATCTTTGCCCTGCCCAGCCGCTTTGAAGGACTCGGTTGCGTTTACCTTGAGGCCATGGCTTGTGGCAAACCAGTGATCGCCTGCCGCGGACAAGGCATTGATGAGATCATCGATCACGGAAACAACGGTTGGTTGATTCCCATCGACGGGCTAAAGGAGTTAATAGAAGGACTGGAAGTCTTGCTCGCCAATCGCGACTTGCGACAGCGCATCGGAAAAGCGGCCCGCAACACAGTCGCAAACGGTCTTACCTTGTCGCAGCAGGCGCAAAAACTGATCCAAATCTACGAGAGGGCCGCGTCATGACACCGGCTCGCGTCGCGCCACGTGAAGTCTCTTCCAGGGCAGACTTGTGCTCTCTCGAGGAAAGAGATCTGCCTGCCTTGGCGCACTTCATAGCGTCGCAGTCTGGGCGCGATCGAGACGCCGTCGAAGCTCACCTGCGCTGGTTTCTGCTGGAAAATCCCGTAGTGCGCCTTGCGCAGGTTCCACTCGGGTTCGGGTTGCGAAGCGGCGGCAAGCTCGTGGGTTGCATTCTCTGTGTTCCACAAGAATTTGCTTTTCAGCAAGAAAAAATTATCTTCGTTGGATCAAGTTCTTTTTATGTGGACGAGTCACACCGAGGGCAGGGAGGTCGCATTTTCCTGCATTATTCACGGCTCGCGCGCGAATGGCCGCTTTTCGGAACGTCGGCAAATGCCGAGGCGGCGCGCTTATGGCAAGCCGTGGGCGCAACATCGATTGCCGATTCCGATTGTGAATTGTTCGGCGTCTTGCGCTGGCCGCGTGTGCTGGAGGAAGTTGTCCACCGCAAGAGCCGACATCCGCGACTGACGAAACTGGCAGGGAGCCGCATCATCGAGAGGGTTGCAGGCCGGCTTCGGCAGCTCAACTTGGAACGGATCGATGGCGGAACTTTGCGGCGTATCGAGTCCCCCGAGGAAATAAAGGAACTGCCGATTTACACCGCCCCAGATAAGCTTACCTGTTTTCGTTCGACGGCTTACCTGCGATGGCGCTATTTTTCTCCGCGTGATACTACCACCGCGCTGTTCGCGTTCCGAAGCGGCCCATCCGCTCATGAAACGTTGGTCGCTGTGAATGAGCGCATGCGGGGTTATCGCGGGCAGATCAGGACGCTGAATGTGCTCGACGTTTGTCGGGAGGCTTCCAGCGATGAATGGATACGAATTACCGGGTCTCTTGCCGAGCGATACTGCGATGCCGTCGATGCGATCGTTGTGCGCGGTGTGAGCGCTCAGACACAAAAAGCTTTGTGTGATCGCGGCTTCCAGCGGCGTCAGTTCGACGCGCCGATCGGCTGGTATTTCGACAAAAGCAAGCGACTGCCTGCGCAAGACCGCTGTTATTTCGTTCCGGCCGACGGCGATGGGTTGATTTAGCGGTTTCAAAGCTCACGATGACCCTTCGAAGCCGAGCCCGCAGTTTCCTGATCGAGGCGGCCACCCTGTTTCGCGCTGATCAACTGGCGCTCCACCGGCAGCAACGACGCCGGCGTGGGCTTGTGATCGCCGTTCATGAAACGCCCGAGGCTCTCAAGGAACAATTCCGCAATCAGTTGGAGTGGGCGTCACGCCACTTCGCGGTGTGCAGCCTCGAAAAGTTTGTCGACCTTTGCTATGGGAAATCCGAAGACCGGGTTCCGAGCAAGCCTCCGATCCTATTTACCTTCGATGATGGCCGCGAGAGTAACTATGCGGTCGCGGCCCCGCTGCTCGAATCCATCGGGGCCCGGGGTGTCTTTTTTATCGTGCCGGAATTTTCCGAATGTTCACCGCGCCAAGCACTTGACTTTTATCGCTCGAACATCAATCCGAACTCGCGACCTGGCGATGAAGCCTGGGAGGACTGGAAGCCGATGAGCCCTGCTCAGGTAGCCGATCTGGCCGCTCGAGGTCACGCCATCGGAAACCACACGCTCACGCACCCACGCTTGTCGCGCCTGGATGCACAGCGCCTGGAACATGAAATTGGAGACAGCGCCCGAAAACTGACCGCGTGGACCGGCAAGCCCGTGGAGGCGTTTGCCTGGACATTCGGGTGGGATGCCATTGACCGAGATGCTTGGCGAGTAATCTGCCGTTATCATAAATTCTGCTTCGCTCCTTGCCCCGGAGCCGTCGAACCGCAGCGTGACCGGCCGACCTTGATTTGGCGACGCGAGATCGAAGTGAAGTATTCTCCGGCAGAATGTCGCTTCCTCTATTCCGGTCTCGGTGATTTCTGGTGGAGCACTCGGCGCAACCAACTGCGTAAAATGTTGCAGCCCCGCGGCGTCAGATCAACTTCCATGTCTTCATGATTCACCTGTTCATCAATGCTACGGCTGCCAGCGCGGGAGGCGGGCTGACCTACGTCCGCAATGTTTTGCCACGCATCGCTTGTCGCGACGATTTGCGAGCTACGGTCTTGGTCCCCGACAGTTTACGCAGCGAAATTGGACAATTGGCCAACATTGAATTTCCAGGAAAGAATTTATCCGGGGGTTCGGCGAAACGGTTCTGGCAGGAACAACGCGAGCTGCCTCGGCTTATACGGCGCTCGGGAGCTGACGTTTTGCTTTCCACGGGGAACTTTGCTTTGTTGCGGTCCCCGGCTCCGCAGATTCTTCTGAGCCGCAACGCACTCTATACTTCAGCAGATTTTCAGCGCGACTTGCAACAGAGGGGTGATTATCGCCTTTGGATCGACAATCAGCTGAAAGCGGCGTTGGCGCGCTGGTCCATTGCTTTTGCCGAGTGCACTGTTGCTCCGAGCGAGAGCTTTGCTCAAGATTTGCGCAGGCTTACTGGAAGAAATGTTCGAGCCATCCATCACGGGTTCGACCCAGGCACGTTCCTGAAGCAGGGGCAGGCGTTGCCGCAGGAGGTTCAGGCGCAGCTCTCGGCAGCCGCCGGTTCAATCCGCATTCTTTTCGTTAGCCACTACAACTATTACCGCAATTTCGAAACCCTGATTCGCGCCGTGGGAATCCTGAAGCGCAGATTGCGTCCTCGCACGGTAAAACTTTTTTTAACTTGCAAACTCCGTGATGATGAAAATCCTGGGCCCTATGCGGCATCCCCGGCGGCGAATCTGGTGCGTGGACTTGGTCTTACCGATGAAATCATCCAGCTCGGGTCGGTTCCTTATCCCACTCTGCATTACCTCTATTCGGCATGCCACTTGTACGTGACGCCGGCGTATGCAGAAACATTTGCCCACCCGCTGGTCGAAGCGATGGCCAGCGGGCTTCCAGTCATCGCATCCGACTTGGCTGTGCACCGGGAAATCTGCGGCGAGGCGGCTGTCTACTTTCCTCGCTTTTCTGCCGAAGCGCTGGCGGAAAAGGTCATGGAGGCTGAGCGCTCGAAAGAACTCTTAGCGGTCATGAGCCGACGCGGCTTGGCTCGCTCGCTGGATTTCAGTTGGGACAAGCATCTTGACCAGTTGCTGCTCCTGGCACAAGAGCTCATCGATGCAAGAGCGCGTCGGCTGTGAATGCTAGATTCAGAAAACAAGAGGTTTCACGATGCGTGACGGTCAGCGGTCGATTGTTTTGTTGATGACAAGTTTGTTTTGCCATTCGTGGATCGCCATTGTGGCGCAAGCTCCGGCAAATCCCATCGATTCGCGCGGGGCAAAATATGCGTCCACCTACAATTGGCTGCAAACGCCAACTTCGCCGCCCGCTCTGATCTCCGGATCCAATACGATCACGCTGACGCCGTGTCCACGAGGAGTGCGAGTCGCCGATCCGCCCGGCTTGGTGAGTCATTACGCTCCCCATGAATACGTCTATGTCGCGGGAACTGGAGATCCCGAATCGGCTCAGATTACCGGAGGCAGCGGCCATGGCGGGGAATCTGCGTGCACCATCGAGGTCACGCTGAAGGATCCGCACGCCGCCGGCTACACCGTCGGCTCCGCGACCGGGGGAATAAAAGAAGCTTCCGAAGATGCCGTGTTCCTGGGAGAACCGTACGGCGCGGGACTGCGGAAACGAGAGGGAGGAATGGTCGTTCTCGACACGGCCGGTTCTCCTTACAAGATTCACGCTCCCGTCTATATCGAGGCCAGCAACCAGGTGCTCAGTGGAGCGGGCGGGACCATCGATTGCTATCTTCTTGCCGACGATTGCGTGAAAGTTGGCGACAGCAATGCGAATCACTTTGGAAGCGTTCAGTTGGAGCATCTGCGTTTTCATCCCAACCTCGTCGGCGGGACCAATAGCGCACTCTACGTCAATGCCAACGCTACCATCGTGCGCGACATCACTCTGCTCTACTCCTCCACACGGGGCACTTTCGGACATCTCGTTACCGTTTGCGACGATCAGGCCTTTACGCTCGACGGCTTGAATTACAGCGGGTGGGGAATTCGAAATGATGCGAAGTATGTTGGCTCGGTCGTGTATTCTCCCGGCCCGTTCAATACTTGTTCCGCCGTCGGCTGGCTAAAGAATATGAACATCAGCGCGCAGGCGGTCGGGAACGGGGTGGATTGGCAGTCGGGGAACTCGCTGCACATTTCCGATAGCGTCATTCAAGGTTTTTCTCAATTTGGAATTCGCACCGGAACGATGCGGGGCGGCTACAGTCCCACCCAGATCGATAACGTGTACATGGAACTGAACACGCCGATGAATCCCGCGGGAAATATCGGCGCGGCCGGAATCATCGTGGTGGGGTCGCGCCTGAGCGCGAAAACGGAAATGCTGGGCGTCGGTGGCCAGCCGTCCTATGCCCACTCCGGAAAAACGCATTACGTTTACTGGATCGTCGCGCGGGAAGCCACGCGCGGACCCTCCACGCCATTGCAAGTAGGCTATGCAGATACGAACAAGCAGGAAAACATCACCGTCAGTTGGCCGAAAATCCCCGGAGAAACAATTTCCTACGATGTGCTGCGAACGGAAGGTGCCGGCAACGCCATCACTGCGCCTTATGGCAAAGGCAATTGGGCGGTCGTTAGCGGTGTCGCGCAATGCGCGGGAGACGTTTGCCAGACTACCGACTCGCAAGTACCGCTGAAAGCCTATGACGTGAGCAAGAAGCCTACCTTTCAGCCGATTCTTATGTTCTGGCCCGGCAGCCTCGTGCTGTCGGGAAGAGCGTATGCCGATCTGGTCGTTCCGCCTGTTACCGGTGTTTCCCCGATCGTGAGCACCCTCGCCAACATTCCCAGCGTTTTTGTTGACCGGTGTCCGGGAGGGACGCCGGGCGTCTACGCGGTATGTTTGTCGGGAGATTCCGCGGACAACAATCAGGCTCGCGTCGGCGGAACGTTACTGCAGAATGGACCACTGTCGGAGTGGCCGGAGCCCAATGTCAAAGGGCGGCTCAACTTCTTGAATTCTCCTGCCGGTGTGCTTGCGCCGATGCACGTTATCACGCTGGTGGATTCGAATCCCGCCAAGACGCTGGCCCACGCGATCCACCGGCCAGACAACGACGATCAGGACACATACATTGGCATCGATGTTTCTATGCGCGGAGTTACGGCGTCGCAGTCGCAATTGTCGCTGGGTGCGCCGGTTGCTATTTCGAATTACATCGCCAATAAAGGTGATGATACAAGTTGGAAAGAGCGGCTCACCGCGAATGCGAAGACTTTCGCCGTCCCCGTCACCATCGCAAAAGGTAATAGCTTGACCGTCGGCGACGGTTCACCGATTAGCCAAATGAAGATTTTCGCGACGGACGCGATCGCCGCAGTGCCGGTTCCGGCACAAAGTTGTTCGGACGTCGCAAAATCAGTGGCCGGCGTGATCAAAGCCGACTTGATCGCGGCCGTGACGCCGCCCAAGCCTTTGGGAAATCTCTCTGTCAACGCATACGTTGAGAGCGAAGGAAAGGTGGCGCTTCACTTTTGCAATCCAACGCTTTCCAGCGTCCAGGTTCCGGAGGGTAAGTACACGGTTCTGGCAATACATTGACGCCAGTTGCACTGAAATTGTGGCACGCGAAAAATGATTTCTTCGCGTAAGATAAGTGCACCCTCAAGAGCAGCAGCCCTTCTCGAAAAATGTGCGGAATTGTCGGCATCCTCGGCGTCAATGCAAGTGTGCCCGCCGATCTGCTTGAGCGCGCGACTCGATCCCTCCTGCATCGTGGACCAGACGATCGCGGAACCGTTCTGTTGCGCCCGCGCGGACTGCAGCCGGTTGAGGTTGGATTAGGCAACACGCGGCTCGCCATCATCGATCTTTCCCCGCAAGGGCATCAGCCCATGAACGACCCGTCCACGGGGAATTGGATCGTCTACAACGGAGAAATCTACAATTTTCGCGATCTTCGTTCGCGGCTGCAGCGCGAGGGAGCTGAGTTTCGCAGCCAATCAGACACCGAAGTGGTGTTGAAAGCATACTCCCGCTGGGGAGTGCAATGCCTCAAGGAATTTCGGGGCATGTTTGCGTTCGCGATCTGGGATGAGGCACGGCAACGCCTATTCGTGGCCCGTGATCCGATGGGGATCAAGCCTTTGTACTACTACCAATCGGAGCGCTACTTTTTATTCGCGTCGGAAGTCCGCACTCTATTAGAAACCGGTTTGGTTCCGCGCAAGATTGATGGTGCGGGCCTGCAAAACTACCTGACTTTCGGGTCGATTTGTGATCCCAACACTCTTATCCAGGATGTGCGGGCGCTTCTTGCCGGCAATTATTTGACATGGGAAAACGGATCCGCAACTCAAACGGAATATTGGGATCTGGTTGACCCGCATGAAGCCAATTTAAGCGACCGCGACTCTTCGATTGCAAGCCAAAAACGCATAGCGGAAATGCTCGAAGAATGCATCCACATGCAACTTGTGAGCGATGTGCCCACCGGCGTGTTCCTATCAGGAGGAATCGATTCCAGCGCTATCGTTGCTATGTTGAGGCGAAGCGGCGTGAGACCGAGCACTTTTTCCATCGTATTTCGCGAACCGGAGTATTCCGAAGCAGAATACTCGCGAGCGGTTGCCGAGAAATTTCGAACCGATCACCACGAGATTACCGTTTCGCAATCGGATTTCCTGGCGGCCGTCGATCCTGCCATTTCGGCGATGGACCAGCCGACGATCGACGGGATTAACACTTACTTTGTTTCCGAACGTACACGGTCCGCTGGCGTGAAAGTCGCACTTTCCGGGCTTGGCGGCGACGAACTGTTTGCCGGCTACTCCAGCTTCCGAAACACTCCACGCATGGAAAAATTCAGCAGCTATTGGGCGGACACGCCTGTGGTCTTGCGCAACGCGGGCTTACGGGCCTTTGCTGCCGTGGCGTCTTCGAACGATCGCAATCATAAGCTGGCAGTTCTTGCTCGCGAGGACGGAAGAAATTTGCATCCTTATTTCCTGTCGCGAATGTTGTTTACGCCAGACCAGCGCAATTCTTTGCTGTGCGATGGGACAGAAACTGAAGAGCGATCCGAGCGGCCGCTGAGCGAAACTCTCAAGCGCGCCGCGACTCTGGATCCGGTGAATCGTGTTTCCTATCTTGAGTCGCGCTGCTATATGCTCAACACACTTCTTCGCGATTCTGATTGTATGAGCATGGCGAATGGAGTCGAGGTGCGCGTGCCCCTGATTGACCATCAATTGGCGCGCTACTTGATGAGCTTGCCCGGCTCGTGGAAGTTGAGTGACAAACTGCCGAAGCCTTTGCTCGTTGGATCCTTGAACGGTGATCTGCCGGATCAGATCGTCCGGCGGCCCAAGAAAGGGTTCACCATGCCCTTTGAACAATGGCTGCGAGGGCAAATGCGAAACGAAGTCGAGCGATGCCTGCATTCGATCGCGGAGGGCGGGCTGCACGGCTCACTGAACCAACCTGCTATCGAACGCGTCTGGCAGGATTTTCTTGCGCAGAGAACGTCGTGGTCGCGGCCCTGGTCGCTTTACGTGTTGCAGAGCTGGGTGCGACGGCACTTGGCGAACTAGCGATATGGAAAAGCTTGTGGAAATTACAAGTGCGGATCTCGCGCCAGTCGCGGCGAAATTGCCCGTCAGCGTGATTGTGCCGGTGCGCAATGAGGCGAGGAATTTACCGCGGTGCCTTCAGAGCTTGACGGATTTTGCGGAAGTGTACGTGATCGATTCGCAAAGCACGGATGACACCGTCGAAGCCGCGAGATCGTACGGCGCAAAGGTCCTGCAATTTCACTACCCGGGGGGCTGGCCCAAAAAGCGCCAGTGGGCGATGAATACCTTGCCGCTTGCCTGTGACTGGATTCTTCTGCTCGATGCCGACGAACGCCTGACCCCGGAATTGAAAGAGGAAATTCGCAACGCCGTCAATGATTCTGACGTGAATGGCTACTGGATTCTCCTGCGAACTCGTTTCCTCGGTCGAGTTTTGCGACATGGGGATGTGGGCTTGTGGAAACTGTCGTTGTTTCGTCGCGGTCAGGGGCGTTTCGAGTGCCGCCTCAGGAATCAGGATGCCTCGATGGCGGATATGGAAGTGCACGAACACGTGGTCGTCGATGGCGCCACCGCCAAGCTTTCGCATCCAGTGATCCACGAAAATGTGGAGTCGCTCTCGCGTTACATTCAGAAACATGACGAGTACTCCAACTGGGAGTCGCGAGTTCTGCTGCAGGGCGGCGACGACATCGAACTGCCTCCATCGCTTTTCGGGTCGCAGGCGCAACGCCGGCGGTGGCTTAAACGAAAGTTGTTCGCCTTGCCCGGTTCACCTGTGCTGCTTTTTCTTTACCGTTACGTTTTTCGCCTGGGATTTCTGGACGGAGTTCCGGGCCTGATTTACTGCGGGTTTCAAGCGGTGCAGATGTTTCACACCAAGGCCAAGATTTACGAACTGAAAACGGGTCCATCGCGTTAGAGGGGTCGGCGCATTATGTGCGGGATTGCAGGGCTGGCAAATTGGGGCGATCGCGAAGTACTGCGCCGGATGACGCAGGTTCAGGCACATCGCGGCCCCGACGACGCCGGTGGGTGGGAGAAGCGCTTCCCCGACAACTCGTACATGGCGCTAGGCAGCCGCCGGCTTGCCATCCTGGATCTTTCCGCCGATGCCCACATGCCCATGTGCAACGAGGATCGCACGGTTTGGATCACCTACAACGGCGAAATTTACAATTTCAGAGAACTTCGCTCTGAACTCGAAAGCAAAGGGCACCGCTTCGCATCACGTTCCGACACCGAAGTAATCATTCACTTGTATGAAGAGGAAGGTCCCAGCTGCGTGCAGCGGCTCAACGGCATGTTCGCCTTCGCCATTTGTGATTTGCGCCCGAGCCGGCCAGAACTGTTGTTGGCGCGGGACCACTTCGGAGTAAAGCCCCTGTATTACGTGCAGAGAGGCGGCAAACTTGCATTCGCCTCGGAGATCAAAGCGCTCCTCCACGTGCCGGGCGTGGCTGCCGAGATCGATTTGAAATCACTGCACCAGTACCTGACGTTCCTCTGGGTGCCCGATCCAGCGACGATGTTTAAGAATGTCTTGAAGCTGCCAGCGGGACACTGCGCCATCTTTCGCGACGGCGATTTCAAAATTCAGAAGTATTGGGACCTGCAGTTTCCTGCACGCGAGGCCAGTTATGCGAAGGTTGACGAAGATCTGGCCGTAGAAATACGCGAGCGCTTTCGCCGGTCGGTAGAAAGGCAGATGATCAGCGATGTTCCCATCGGATCGTTCCTGAGCGCGGGGCTCGACTCTTCCAGCATTGTCGCCATGATGTGCGCGGCGACGCGGCAGCCGGTTCGGACCTATACCATCACCTTTCCACCAAAATATCGAGTCGGCGAAAACACCCTCGACGATCCGGCTGTTCCTGCGCGACTAGCTCGGTACCTCGGCTGTGAGAACCAGCAGATTGTGGTCGAACCGGACGTGGCGGCGCTACTGCCTCGCCTTATGTGGCACATGGATGAACCCACGGCCGACCCCGCGATCATTACGGCGTATCTGGTTTGTCGCGAGGCTCGCGAGCACGCGACTGTACTGCTATCCGGCGTCGGTGGGGATGAGTTGTTTGCCGGCTACCGCAAGTATGCTGCGCAGGCATGGGCTCGCGCTTACCAGCGCGTCCCTCTCCTGCTGCGCGCCGGTCTTGAGGCGGGCGTGAGTGCGTTGCCCTCGTTGCGCGGCTCGGCCTTGAAGGGACAAGTTCGGTTGGCAAAGAAGATGGCTCGCAGCGCGTCGCTGGCGCCAGAGGAAAGTTTCATTTGCAACGCCACCTACCTGGATTCGCTTCAGAAGAACAGCCTGTATACGGCGGAGGTTCGAGATCAAATTGGCGATTTCGATCCAGCAGAGAGCCATCGTTCTCATTTTGCTGAAGTTCGCGGCGCCGATTTCCTGAACCAGATGCTTTATCTTGACGCTAAGATTTTTATGCCGAGCTTGAATTTGACCTACAACGACAAGATGAGCATGGCATCTTCCGTAGAGGTGAGAGTACCGTTCCTCGATCACGAATTTGCCCAGTTTGTCGCTCGGAACGTTCCGCCAGGCTCCAAGCTCAAAGGGTTTTTCTCTCCCACCACCAAATACATTTTCCGGCAGGCGATGCGCGACACGTTGCCCCCAGAAGTGCTGCGACAACCCAAGGCGGGCTTCGCCGCGCCGGTCGATTATTGGCTGGCGAATGATTTGCGGGAGATGGTGGACGATCTTCTATGCGAGACCAGCATCCGAAAACGAGGCTTGTTCCGGTCCGAGGCAATTCACCGTTTCGTGGATGAACACCGCAACGGTAACGCGGACTGGTCGATGCAAATCTGGCAGTTTTTAACGCTGGAAAACTGGATGCGCGTGTTTCTGGATTCCGGAGTGCGACAGAGTTCGGATCAATTTGGTACTGCGCGCGAGGCTGCCACTGCATGAAAGAAACCTCGAAGCGCTTCGATGACAGAGCGGCGATGGCGATCTTCGCCAAAGGCGCCATCGACGCGGCTACGCTTTTGAGTGCGCCAGAGCGCATCGTTCCGCTGGTCAGACAAATGTGTCGAGACAAAGCGCGCCTCACCTTGGAGCAACGGCATCTGTATTCCTACTCCAAGACCTGCCGAGACAGCCGGGACGCTTTGTATGCCGCAATGCACTGGATAATAGAGGGGCAGCGGCCGGATGGCGGGATCGCTGCTTATTACAGCCTTCTGTCCGGTTACGCTGAATCCTATCCCGAAGTGACCGGCTATATCGTCCCGACTCTGTACGATTTCGAAAACGTGATCGGAGATGGATGGGCAAAAGCAGCGGCTGAACGAGCCACCGCCTGGCTTCTCACTCTCCAAATGCCGACAGGCGCCTTTCCGGCCGGCCTGGCGGGAACGTCAGCCGGCCCGTCTGTCTTCAACACTGGTCAAATTTTATTTGGATTGTCGCGCGCCTACGCCGAAACGCATCGTTCCGAAATTCTCAATGCCGCTCGCAGAGCCGGCGATTGGCTGATCAGCAGTCAGGACGCAAACGGCGCGTGGTCTGGCCCGGCGTCATATCAAGGGCGCAGTCACACTTATTACAGCATGGTCGCGTGGGCGCTGGCAGATCTCTCACGGCACTGCGAGGACGATCGTTATGCCATTGCCGCTATACGGCACCTCGATTGGGCCCTGACTCATTTCCAGCCCAGCGGCTGGATCGACGGTATCAATTTGCAAGGCCATCCGAACTATTTGCATTTCATCGCTTATGCCATCCAGGGAGTTCTGGAGTGTGGCGTCCTATGCGGGCGAAGCGACGCCGTCGAGCATGCGGCAACCACTGCGCGGGTTCTACTGCGCAAATTTGAGACCAATAAATTCTTGTGCGGATCCTACGACGACGACTTTTCCAGCGGGCAGCGTTTTACCTGCGTAACGGGAAATGCGCAGATGTCGTGCGTTTGGCTGCGCCTCTATCTCGAAACAGACGACGTGCGGTACTTAAATGCGGCGCTGAAGCTGAATGAATTCATCAAGCGATTGATGCCGCGCGCCGGGCGTGGCATGGCGGGTGGTATTCCCGGGTCGTATCCGATTTGGGGAAGGTACCAACCTTTGCGCTACATCAGTTGGGGAGCCAAGTTCTTTGCCGACGCGCTCATGCTGGAACAGCGCGCGAAAAACTCGTTTGAGTCGATCGAGACGGAGGCTTTGGCTTGCGCATCGTGATTCTAGCCCCGGGTGTTTACAGTGAGACCTCCTGTGCCGTTGCCGTTCAACTGGCCGAGAGCGGTTATGTCCCGTCGGGCGCGTTGGCGCTTTCCACGGTCAATTGGCAGACGCTCCTGCGCAAGATCGGTCAGACCGGGCTTCGGGAGGTAATGCGCTATGGAACGGCGAAGCTTGTTCTCTCCCGCCCGGCTCAAGCCGGTAAACTCTTCAACCCATACCTCCAATCATTTCTCAGCAGCGACGTACTCTTTCGGAATCTTCAGCAGGTCTCGCGCTATTATGATTTTCCGCTCACCTCTTGCCGCAGCCAGAACGACGTAACTGCGATTGAGCAACTGAAGGACTGGAATCCTGATCTGCTTATCTTCACCGGTGGCAACTTGCTGCGCGAGGAGGTTCTTGCCATTCCTCGCCTCGGAGTTCTCAATGTGCATCTCGGGTTGTTGCCGGAGGTGAGAGGGATGAACTCTCCTGAATGGTCGTTACTGCAAAATGTACCAGTTGGAATCACGATTCACTTTATGGATGCGGGGATCGACACCGGCCCAATTGTCGGAAGGTATGAGTTGCCGGATCGTGGCGGCTGCTTGTCACTGGTTGATTTACGAAATCGGCTGATTGCATTTGGAATTGCCAAACTGGTGGAAGCGGTCGCTGCTCTCGATCGGCAGGCGGCCAGGCCGATCCCTCAATCCAGAGCGGATCGAAAGGAACAGTTTTTTGTGATGCATGAGTGGTTGCAAGCGCGGGCTGCCGAGCGATTGGCGAGTAATCTCCGAGCGACGGCACAATGGGTCGCGCAGGCATGAGCAAGCTTGGCAATGTTCTCGACGCGAGCCGCACCTTCGGCGTGCGCGAGGGAGTGCTTCGGCTTGAGTATGAACTTCAACGCAGCAGCGGGCTGATGTCCCGCAAAATGCGCTCGGTAGAAGGCTGGAGCTCATGGGAACTGGCGAGAGTCGCGCGAGTGCCGGCACAACGGGTCGTTGCAGCTTGGCGCGAACGCTCAGACGCTTTCTTCTTCCCGGATATTCGCGGCCTTCGCCTGGGCCTTCAGCAGATCCTCGGTGCAGACGGTGAAGCATCTGTCATCGACCAAGCGGAGAAGATTCTTGCGGGGCAGTTGCCATACTTCGGACGCTTGAACTTCGATTGCGGTTTTCCGCCTCGTTGGTTCAAAAATCCGGTCACAGGGCAGAGTGTTTCTCCCAAACAGTCCTGGACGCGCATGCGATTTTCTTCGCCAGTGTATGGCGATTTGAAGTTTATCCTCGAACCGTCGCGGTTTTTATTTTTGTATCCGTTGACGAGAGCATTCGCCCTGAGTGGCGACGAGAGGTTTGCCGAAGCGTTCTGGAAAGCCGTGGAAGACTGGGCAGCGCACAACCCTCCAATGGCTGGTCCTATGTGGATCTGCGGGCAAGAATGCTCGCTTCGCATTTTTGCCTGGTCATTCGCCCTGCACGCATTTGCTGGCTCGCCTGCGACCACGGACGAGCGAGTCGCCCTGCTGACTTCGATGGTGGCCGCCCACGCCTGGCGCACCGCGCAAACGCTTGGGTACGCGCGTTCCCAGCGCAGCAATCACCTGATCAGTGAAGCCGCCGGCCTCTGGACCGCCGGAACGTTATATCCCGATTTGAAGGAAGCGCAGACCTGGCAGGATTTAGGCGCCGAACTGTTGGGCGAGGCCGTCCACGATCAAATTACGCCCGGCGGAGTTTCGCAGCAGCACTCCTTCAACTATCAGCGCATGATTCTGCATGTTCTGCTATGGACCATTCGCTTGTCAGAAATACGCGGAGGCAAGCTTTCCGATGACATTCGCAGCCGTGCGATGGCCGCTTACGAATTCATGCGTACGTGGGTCGATCCAACCAGCGGATTGGTCCCAATTTGTGGCTCCGATGATGGCAGTCTGATTTTGCCGCTGGCGCAAGCGGAATATCGAGATTTTCGTCCTTTGCTGCAGTTGTCGTCGAGCATTCTCGGCGGCACCGCTCTGCCACGCGGCCCCTGGGACGAAGCGTCATTGTGGTTTGGGGCTGAGTCGGCCGCGACTCCCCGCACGGCGGATCGCCCGATTTATGTGATGTCGGATAACGGATACCATCGGATCGGCGACCAAACTTCCTGGGCTTTGATTCGCGCCGGTCAATATACTCGCCGTCCTTATCAGGCGGATCAGTTGCATGTGGACCTGTGGTGGAAAGGCGCGAATCTCGCGTGCGATGCTGGCACCTACTCCTACAACGCGCCGCCTCCGTGGGATAACGCGCTTGCTGGAACTTCCGTACACAACACAGTCACCATCGATGGCCGTGACCAGATGCGCCGCGCAGGGCGTTTTTTGTGGCGTGACTGGGCGCAGGCAACTGGCGAGATCAGTCTAACGAGGGACGGCCAGCCCATCCGCTTCGCAGGCCAGCACGATGGCTATCGGCAGCTTGGCGTGACTCATCGCCGCACTGTGCAGTGGTTGCCTGAGATTGGTTGGATCATCGTGGACGACTTGTTGGGGTCGGGCGAACACAATGTTCGCCTGCACTGGCTACTGGCAGACCTGCCGTTTGAGGTTTCCGATCGGCCATTTGAGATCACGCTGGCGCAGGGGCCGTCGCGAATTCGGTGGACCGTATGCTCCGATCGACCCGCAAGTGCCGGAATCATTCGCGGAGGGAAGAAGAGCTGGGAAACTGGGACGCCACTCGCGAACGACGACGAAACTTCGGATCTGCTTGGCTGGCAAGCGCCCGGATATGGCGATCTGCAGCCCGCAGTATCGGTTGTGTACTCCTGCCGATCACAATTGCCGCTTCGGCTGGCCACGTGCGTTCTGACCGACGAAAGTTGCGCGGCGCGGATTGAAAACCGTCACCTGATCGTGGTGAAGGTTGAAAAACACGGAGAAGTCGAAATCTACCGAGCGCCGCTGGATACCAGCGCAGCAGTCCCGACAAATCTGTCGGAGGTTCATTCGCCAACTGTATGAGACAGCTTTTACAGGACGCGAGCACGGGCGAGCTAACGATCGCCAGAGTTCCCGCGCCGAAACTGCTGGCTGGATGCGTGTTAGTTCGCACCGCCGCGTCCCTGGTTTCGGCCGGCACTGAGCGGGCGTCTGCTGAATTCGCCAGCAAAAACCTGCTGCAAAAAGCACGCATGCGGCCTGACTTGGTGCGCGAGGTTCTGAACAAGATTCGCCGCGACGGTTTTGGCGCCACGATTTCTACCGTACGCACGCGCCTCGATCAGCCGGCGACGCCGGGTTACAGCAGCGCTGGAACGGTGCTGGCGGTGGGCGAGGGCGTGACCGATATCAATCCCGGCGATCGTGTGGCCTGCGCCGGTGCTGGTCACGCGATGCATGCCGAGTTTGTTTGTGTGCCGCGCATGCTGGTCGCCCGCATCCCCGCGGCCAACATCACTTTCGAGGAAGCGGCTTTCACCACCGTTGGAGCGGTGGCGTTGCACGGAATTCGCACGGCCTCCGTCCAACTTGGCGATATTGTCGCGGTGATAGGGCTTGGCCTTCTGGGTCAATTAACGGTGCAAATACTGAAAGCGGCCGGTTGCCGCGTGTTGGGCATGGATATCTCGATGGTCCGAGCCCAGCAGGCCATTCAATCGGGAGCGGACGCGGTGAGCCATTCCAGCGCGGACTTTCGCGATCTCTGCCTGCAATTTTCGGCCGGCCATGGTGTCGATGCCGTTCTTCTCACGGCACAGACGTCGAGTAACGATCCGGTCGAGCTCGCGGGAGCCGTGGCTAGAAATCGTGCGGTAGTGGTGGCTGTTGGTGACGTTGCCATGGATATTCCTCGCCGCACTTTCTATGAAAAGGAGTTGGATTTTCGCGTCTCCCGTTCCTACGGTCCGGGGCGTTACGACGCGGCGTACGAACAAAAAGGAATCGACTACCCCATTGGCTACGTCCGCTGGACAGAGACCAGAAACATGGAAGCTTTTCTCGGACTTGCAGCCGAGGGCAAGTTAAAAATCAATTCGCTGGTCACGCATCGATATCCGATTACGGAAGCGCACTCTGCCTACGAACTGATCACGGGGCAGTCGCACCAGCCCTATCTCGGCGTGCTGATCTCGTATTCCGAGGCAGCCGACGATGCGCAGCATATTCTCTTGCACCCTCGAAGCAGCAGCGCCGCGGGTGAACCTGCGATTTGTATCGGTTTGCTGGGCGCGGGAAGCTTTGCCATGGGCACGCTTCTACCAATCATCAAGAAAACGGGAGGAGTAGAACTTTGCGTTGCGTGCGCAGCCAGCGGTTCGCATGCTCGCCACGCGGCAGCCAAGTTCGGTTTCCACTCGTGTGGTACGGATGAGAGTCAAGTGCTGTCAGATGCGGGTATCAACACGGTCGTCATCGCGACTCGTCATCACTTGCACGCCGCGCAGGTGATCGCCAGTCTCAACTCGGGTAAGCACGTCTTCTGCGAAAAGCCGCTGTGCTTAAATGACGGAGAGCTCGAACAAGTTGTCGAGATTTGCGAGAAGGTCGGGGCTGGCCGCGTTCTGATGGTCGGATTCAATCGCCGTTTTGCTCCGCTGACGGTGCGCCTTAAACAATTTTTGGACCAAGTCCACGAACCGTTAGCGCTGCACTATCGGGTGAACGCGGGCTTTCTCGCAGTGGACCACTGGCTTAACGATCCGCAGCAGGGGGGCGGGCGCATCGTGGGCGAAGTTTGCCATTTCGTTGATTTGCTTCATTTTTTGGCGCGCTCATCCGTAGTGGAAGTTGAAACCCGCAGCCTGGCGAATGCTGGCAAATACTCGAACGACAATGTCTTGTGCTCGCTGCGTTTCGCCAACGGAACGCTGGCAACCATTCATTATTTGGCCAACGGTGATAAGTCATTCTCGAAGGAACGCATCGAGGTTTTCGGCGGAGGCTGTACGGCTGTACTGGAAGATTTTCGACGCCTTGAGTTGGTTCGCTCAGGAAAGCGGCGGGTATTTCGTTCGATGCTGCATCAAGACAAGGGGCATCGTGCCGAGTGGGAGGCATTCCTCCATGCAATTCGCAGCGGACGCGCGTCGCCCACTCCCCTACAAGAAATCGTGCACACGATGCAGACGACGTTTGCCTTGGAAAATTCGCGGTGTTCAGGACAGCCGGTAGCTGTGCCGGCCGCCACCACGGCGGCAACCACACAGGTCGGCAAGGACTTTGATCGGGCATCTTGAAAATCCTTTATATCTCGCAATACTTTCCACCGGAGATGGGAGCGCCCGCGGCACGTGCTTCCGAGTTATCGCGTCATTGGACGGATGCTGGCCACGATGCAACCGTGCTGACTGGATTTCCAAATCATCCTACCGGGGTTGTTCCTCAGAGTTATCGCGCGAAATTGTGCCGGCTGGTGTTTCAGGAAAAAATCGCGGGAGTCCGGGTGATTCGAACCTGGCTGTTTCCGTTTCCGAATCGAAAAGCGTATGAACGGATCCTGAATTATTGTTCGTTTTGTATTTCGGCGGCGACCACCGGCTTGTTTTTGCGAAAGCCTGACGTTCTTATCGCGAGTTCGCCGCAGTTGCTCGTGGCCCTCGCAGGCTGGTGGGTGGCGCACTGCAAAAAAGTTCCATTCGTTTTTGAAGTTCGCGATCTTTGGCCCGAGTCTCTGACAGCCGTGGGCGTCGGCAACGAACATTCGCTAATGCATCGAGGTCTCGCGAGCATTGCCGGTTTCCTTTACCGGCGCGCAGATCGCATCGTGGTCGTCACGCCTGCTTTCAAAGATTTCCTGGTGGGACATTGGAATGTTTCGCCGGAGAAGATTGCAATTGTAGTAAATGGAGTTGAGACCTCGGTATTTGCTCCTCAAACAGGCGAAGGCCAGAACGCTTTAAAAGAATCCTTGAACGCCGAGGGTAAGTTCGTTGTTTCGTACGTTGGCACCATGGGCATGGCCCACGGACTCGATATCATCGTGGAAGCTGCCAGGCAGTTGCAGGCTACGAATCCGGAGATTGTTTTCCTGATGCTGGGGGAGGGGGCGGATAAAGATCGCCTGACAGCGCTTGCAAAGGACAAAGCGCTGTCGAACTTGCGAATCCTGGGACAGCAACCGCGAGAAAAAATTCCCGCCTACATTTCTGCCTCGGACGTCTGCCTGGTTCCACTCCGGAAGAGCCACATTTTCAAGACCGTCATCCCAACCAAGATGCTGGAATTCATGTCGTGCGCTCGTCCCGTGATCCTTGGCGTGGATGGGCAGGCTCGCACGATTTTAGAAGAATCCCGCGCCGGCGTGGTGATCGAACCGGAAAACGTCGCGGAACTGGTGAAAGCGGTTCGATATCTGGCCGCGAATCCAGATTCAGCTGCGCAAATGGGAGCGAACGGCAGGGAATACATTGTTCGCAAATTTTCCCGGCGTCAGACCGCCGCGAAGTATATCGCTGTACTCGATGATCTTCTGCAGGCGCCGGACCGGCGAGATGCCAGGGTCGCGGCGTAAACCATGGCCCGAAATAAATGCTAAGGGTGAACGGCGATGACGGCCAAGCCGGTAGCCGCTGAAATCGCCGCTTCAAATCCTCGTCCTGCTGCGAACCGTGCTCCGCTCAGAGGAACGAAAAGAATATCGTCGGCTTGCAGGTTCAGGTCGGGCACCTTGGCTTCCAGCATCTTTTTCAGAGGCACGCGGGTCTCGGTCATTCCGTTCGGCCCCTTGTGAATAATGCGAGTTCCGCCCATGCTCGCCGTGCGATTGGTGCCACCGGCCAGCGCCAGCGCCTGCAGTACGGTCAAACTGCCGTTGTCAACCAGCAGGCCCGTGGGCCGGCCGACGTCGCCAACCACGTAAACGATGGGAGCGCGGGGAATGGTGATCGTATCTCCGGGCTGAATCGTGATGTTGTTTTCGAGGTTGTCTGCCAGGTTTCTGGGAAGGTTCAACGTGATGGGCGTCTGACTATTTGGGTGAATGACGCTGATCTTGCGTCCCGCGGAACTGGTGAATCCGCCTGCGGATGAGATCAAATCGTACAATTTACGGTCGCCGAGTGCGGGATAGATCCCGGGTTTGGCCACTTCACCCAGCACAGTGACGCCCTGCGATGAAGATTCATCCACAAAAATCGTTACGTGCGGTTCGCGGACGAAGCCTCCATTTTCCAGACGCTTCTGGATCAACGCCTGCGCCTCCTCCACCGTCAACTCGCTTACGTGCACGTAATCGATGAGAGGAAGATAAACATCGCCCGTGCTGCCCACCCTTGCCTTGGTGGTCAACTCGGGAACGTTGTACACCGTGATTTCCAACAAGTCACCGGCACTCAGGCGGAGAAGTGGCGAGGCTTCGACAAAACCGCCATGACTATCAGTGGCCGCTCCGTTCACAGAGGTTGCGGACGCATTGGCACTTCTTGGCGTAGTTCCAACCGCGGCCTGCGATGCGGGCTGCGCCTCGGTCAATCCATTCCCCTGATTCTGAGCCGGCTGCGATGGCGACATTTGTTGGTTTTGAGCGCCGAGCAGGGACGGGCCGGATAGCAACAACACGAGCAGGCCACCGCTCAAGGCTGGACGGAATCTGCCGAACTTCATCAGGGACCTCAGTTGAATGAAGGGATCGCAAAAAGTCTAGCACAGCACCTTTCATTTGCTGAGTCCGAAAAGCAGAACGTATGGGCCTGAACAAAATGACTTTTCCACAGAATGTTCGCGGGAAAACAATTGAATCTGCGAATCTGGGCTGCTAGATTGCGAACAACCCTCGACTCGCAATTGACGTACGGACGAACCTGTTAACTCACTTCCAGCCAGCGTGAGACTGCTGCAATATTGTCTTGCAGGACGCAATTGTGCGCTCCGACGCTTGTGATTGTAGTGACCAGGGGGTAAGTTGACGGCAAGCTTCCTAGCGATTTTTTTCCTGTCGCTGCTATGTTCTTTCGTCCTCACGCGGTATGTGAGGGACTTTGCGTCGCGTCGCGGCTGGGTCGCCGCGCCCTCGCAGGAGAGGCACTTGCACGCAAGTCCTCTACCGCGCCTGGGTGGTGTTGCCATCTACCTTTCGTTTGCCCTCAGCCTGGCGGCCGCAACGGCGTTGAGTGCCAGGATTCCGGGGCTGCACTCGGCCTGGTCGCTGAAAACCCTGCTTACGATTCTGGTGCCTGCCTCCCTGGTGTTCCTGCTGGGAGTCTACGACGATCTATATAGCGCGGGGCCTTACCTAAAATTCTCGGTGCAGGCCGTTGCGGCCAGCATGCTTTTCGCTGGCGGCCTTCGCATTCTGAACATTCCGGTCTTGTTCGGGGAACACCAGCTGCCCTGGTTTATCGGGTTACCTTGCACCATTCTTTGGGTTCTCGCCATCACGAACGCGTTTAACCTCATCGACGGCCTGGATGGCCTGGCGGCCGGTTCCGCCCTGTTCTCCACTCTGGTCGCGTTCGTCGTGGCTTTACTGAATGGATATTCGCTGGTTACGGTGATGACGATCGCGCTCGCCGGCGCGATCCTTGGATTTCTGCGTTATAACTTCAACCCCGCAACGATTTTCCTGGGCGACTCCGGCAGCCTCTTCATCGGGTTTCTGTTGAGTGCGCTCGCGCTGGCCGGTGCGCAGAAAGCTCCCACGATCGTTGCCGTCGCTATTCCGGTTGTCTCCTTTGGACTTCCCATCCTGGAGACGATGCTTTCCATTCTGCGCCGCCTGATCGGCGGACGTCCCGTATTCACAGCCGATCGTGAGCACATTCATCACAAGCTGCTGCAGCATGGACTCTCGCACCGGCAAGTCGTGATTGTTCTCTATGCAGTCTCGGCGGTATTTGCCCTGCTAAGCTTGTTCCTGCTTTGGCCGACCGGAAGCTCGCTGGGATTGGTTCTTGCGGTTCTGGGAATCGGAATCTGGATCGGCGTACAACGTCTGGGTTATCTGGAGCTGGGAGAACTGGGCCGGGTGGCGCAGCGCACTCTGGAGCAGCGCCAGATCTTCATCAACAATCTTGCGGTCCGGCGGGCGACGGAGGAGCTGAAATCGGTGCGTGACTATGGTCAACTTCGCCGTGTGCTGGAAGCTGCCTTCGCCACCAATGATTTCGACAGCTTCGACGTGCGGGTCAAGTTGTTTCCCGGCGAGGCGCATCCGGCGCCAGCCGAGGATTCTGCCATTCAACCGCGCCTGAGCGAGGTGACTTTGCGCTGGCATAAGGCCACCGGGCCGCGATCTCTGGAAGGCTTGCCGGTGTGGAGCTTGTCGCTGGAATTGGTGAGTTCATCCAATCGTCGCCGGGGATCGCTGGTGGTTCATCGCCGCTACTCGCAACGCGATCTGCAACTGGATATAAACCTTCTGACCTCGACGTTTCCCACCGCGTTGGCGGATGCCTTTGATCGCGCCCTGCAACACGTGCAGGTCATTCCCCATACCGCGCAGGATTCTCCAGAGTTCGTTGCCGCACAGGCGGGTTAGCAGACCAGGGCAGATTGGCGCGTGTGGGCACACGCCAGTATCGGCAGGGAGTAACGGGGTGAAGGTAGGGAGGGCCGAGGTTTAGAGTTTTGCGCTAACGTAAGAATTGATTTCGCAATTCAGGCAAACTTCTTCAAAAGCGGGTGCTGTCCACTGCATGATGTTTTCTCCCAGAAAGCTCGATGTTTCCCTCGAGCGTCTCGTGATTCTAGCCAAATTGGATGCATAAATCAATGGCTCCGACGGGGGAATTTGGCGGGCGTTTCGGACTCACGCCAAAAGCAAATTCCGTTGTGCAATTTCTTGCATAGTGCGATAAACCCAGTCCAGGCAACTATTTCGAGCTGACTTTTCCACACCCGGAACCATGCCCGCCACTGTCGAGTTGCTTCATTTCTATTTACCTTGATCTCTCCTGAATTCGATGAGGACCCAGCAATCATGTTTCGCAAGACGATTTATGGTACGACCTTTAAAGACATCAACTTTGTCCCCCTGCAGTCGGCGACGTTTTGCGTGCAGTGTGAGCTGATCAGCTCCAATAGCCGCCCCTATTGCGTGGCCTGCGGCAACACATCGCTGCTGAGCTTGTCCCGGGTGCTGGGAGGATCGCTGGCGCACCAGCAGACCGCTCACCTCATCACTGATACTGAGCTGAATAATCTGGTTCGGGACTTGCTCCGCACGGTCCCCGATCCGCAGGTTCTGGACGTAGCGGATCATCACGCGCGCGTTCCTTCGATTGCCTTGCGAAACCAGCTGCGCGTGGCCAACGCCGCGCATCCTGTTTCCGGTTTTCGCGCCGTGCACGCCGGGGAAGAGATGGAACTTCAACCTGCCGAATTTGAACTGGAACCAGCGATCAGCGCCATCACCGAACGCGCGCAACATCTCACTGGAGCTACGGGCGCCGCCATTGCGCTGCGAGCTGGAGACGAGATTGTTTGCCGGGCGCGCGCGGGCCGCACCGCTCCCGATCTTGGAGTGCGCCTGCAAACGGATTGCGGAATTTCCGCCGAAGCGGTTCGCACCGGCGAAGTCATGCTCTGCCACGATGCCGAGCGCAACCCGCGTGTGGACCTCGCCAGCTGCAGGCGACTGGGAGTGCGGTCGATTCTGGTTTCGCCTCTACGCTCGTTCCGCCGCACGTTGGGCGTGTTCGAAGTTTTATCTTCCACGCCGAGCGCCTTCGATGAGCGCGATGTTGCTACGATGCAGCTGCTTTCCAGCGTGATGGTGGCAGCCATCTCGCGTATTTCCAGCATGCGCCAGGCTCGGCTTTCACGCCTCGCCAGCTAATAAGCCCAAAAAGGCCCGTTGCCGCTTGGAGTGCTGGCGCCGTCGATCGCTACAAACACATTGCGCCCGAAGAAGAAAGGCAAGCCCCAATCGAAAACATTCGCGGGCGGGGTTCCGGTCGTACCCGCCAGGTTCGGATAAACGGCGTCGCTGGGAGATTGATTAAACATGTTGAGCGCGTTGGCGACGCTGAAACTGACCGTTCCGCTGCCCTGTGTGAATCCCTGATTCGTCGCCGAGAGATTCTCGGTACTGGAAGGGCAATAAAATCCGGAGGCCCCGGTTCCGCACTGCGGAATGCTGGAATCGGGGAAGAAGTAACCATTGGATCCGCTGTCAAGGAACGCGGCATCGCTGAAGTCCACGCCGTTGAAGGTGGTGCTGAAATTTCCCAGATTTGGGTCGGCCGTGTAAACCGTCGCGCTTCCTACTGCGTTGTTCGATTGCGTTCCGATCCCGAAAACGAGCGATCCACCCAAGCTTGCCTCAGGGGCAGTCACTGCCGGCAGTTCAACAATTACTCCATTGTTATCCGACGAAAAAAGCGTCACCGGGTTTTGCACTTGCTGCGCTGCCGTTGCCGAAATGGGTGAGCAAGAGGAAGCCGACGGACATTCGTAGTAAACATTGGCGCTTGCCGGACATGTCGGCGAAGAGGAAACGCCGCAGTCTTGCGCGAACAAGCCGACTCCAAGAATTCCGTTCGCCCCGAGTGTCGCTAGCGTGTTGGAAGAAGGCAATCCGTAACTCAGGCAACCGCTCGGCACAGTGTCGTTGCTACCGATCGCCTGAATGAAAGCGGAACTCGCTTTTTCTCCCGAGATTTCAATGTCTGCTGTTTCGACCGGCCCCCAGGTATACCCGCTCACAAAAGGGAAACATTCGAGCACGGGATTTCCGCCGGAAGTCTGTTGCGTGAGTCCAGCAGGCAACAGGGAAGACAGAATTCTGAGTCCGGAAGAACCGGTATCGACGAGCACGCCGTCAATGGTTGCGCAGGTCGACGTTCCCGGTGCGCAGACGGTCACCGTGGCGAACGCTCCATCCGCATAATTCCCCGTCGGCCCGGACCCTACGGTGATCGGTGCAACGTTCGATCCCGTCGTCGCAATCACTGAAGAGTGGCTGCTTGACTTGCTGCTGCCTCCGCAGCCAAGCGCGCAACTCAATAGGACTGCGCTGAGAATCGCAGCTAAAAATTTGTGCGAACTTTTCCCGGTGAAGTTCATTGCAGATCCTCTACTCGAACGCCACTGGGAACCATGGACGGAATGAACGCCCGGCCTACAAAGGCGTGCGGATGGCCGCCCATATGCACCACTAATTCCGGTTGTTCAACCTTGATGAAGCGATGACCGGGGCTGCTCTGCTGCTGGACCGCCTGGGTGTACTGATCAAAATAACTTCCAAGAACCTGGCGCAGATCGGCCGGCCAGGGGCCGTGCCACGCGACCGCAAATACGTGCCCCTCGGTCGAGACGAATTCCCTGACCACGATTCCACTTTCTGTCCGGATTTCATGGACGGAATAGCTCTGTCCCGGAACGATTTGCCGCGTCCCACGTAAATGGACCTGATCGGCTGCGATCGAAGCCGCATCGCCTCCCAGGGACGCCCAGGCCGGCGTCGCCACACCATAGGCGGCCACCGCAAGGCAACCCCCCAAAATCGCAATTCGAATCAGCGTCAGACTTCTCACCATCCTCAAAAACCCCAATTTTTGAGATTTGTTGCGTTAGATTGGGCCCTTAGCGGGCCAGGTTGCCGATGAACCTCCGCGTTATGCACTTTCTGCTTACTTTTCCACGACTTCGCGGTAATATGTAGCAACAATACTTCGACTTTAAGTTCCTATGTCCGCCACCGCTCAGGTCTCTCGGACTTCCTCTATAAACCGCCGCCGCCGTGTGCGCCAGAAAGTTCATGCTCCTGCCTATGCCAGCTTCACCGGTGTCTCCAAAGGTGAAATGCTGGATCTTTACGAAGTTCTCGACATCAGCGAACTCGGCCTCGCCATTCAATGCCCGTCGGTTATGCCTGTCGATAGCGAAGTTCAATTGTGCCTGGATTTGGCCGAGGCGAGCGGGCAGATCAACTCTATCGCGCGCGTCGTTTGGTCCGATCAGAATGGGCGCGTCGGTCTCAGCCTGCCCACCTTGCCTGCCACTTCACTTCGCCGCCTGCGCGAGTGGCTGTTTCTAAATGCCATGGCAGGTGCTGCCAATGCCGCATCCGCCTCTGCCCCTTCCATCGCGCCGCGCGAACATGCTCCTCTCCGTCCGAATTACACCGATACTCTCAGCGCTGCCGCGGCGGTACAGCGCGAAGTGGAAGCTCATGGCGGGGATCTCGATTCTGCGCTGATGTTGGTCGCCAGCCGGGCGCAATCGTTGCTGCGGGCATCTGGAGCCGCGATCGCGATCACAGCGGACGATCCTGATTCGATGGTTTGTCGAGCCAGCACGGGCGTGAGCGCTCCGCCAGTGGGCGCCGTTCTGCAGATAGGGTCGGGTTTTTCCGGCGAGTGCGTAAAGACCGCGAAGGTCTCGTTGTGCATGGACACCGAGTATGATCGCCGCGTCGATCGCGACAGCTGCCGTGCCCTGGAGATTCGCTCGCTGCTGGCTGCTCCGATCGGTGCTTCGGGAGCGGTTATCGGGTTGATCGAGGTCTTCTCGGCGCGCCCCGGCGCCTTCCACGAAACCGAGAGCGCAGTCCTTCAGCGCCTCGCTGCGATCGTTTCCGACGTCTTCCATAAGAGCGAGCGGCAACGCGCGAAGCCGCGACCGATGCAGGAGGCTACTCCGCCGCCCTCCAAGCCTCCACTTTCTACGTCGGGCAGCATTCTGTTCGCTCAGGTACCGGAAAACATAGAAACTGAAAGAGAAACAGCATCACAGAACCCGGATAAGGATCACGTAGGTGGTATCCGCCTGCCTCGGGCTCACCTATACCTGTTGGTGCTTGCCGCTGCGACAATCGCCCTGGCTCTTGGCTTCATTCTTGCGCCCTGGATTCAGCCCTGGATGCAGCGCAACCTTCACTCTCGCGATCGAAACGGCGAACCGACTGTGCTGGCATCCTCGGAAGCTCCGGACGTTTCAAAAACTGCTACGTCCGCTCCTGCGATCGACACAGCTACGCTCGATCAACTGCGCGGTCTAGCCAGGCAAGGCGACGCGGCCGCCGAAGATAAGCTTGGCCGCCTGTACGCCGAGGGGGATGAGAAGCAGGGCATTCAGCCCAACGACACCGAGGCCGCCCGCTGGTTCACGAGCGCAGCGGAACATGGAAATGTCTCGGCACAGTACAAGCTGGGTCTGCTCTACTGGGGCGGACACCACGGCCTTCCAAAAGATACGAATAAAGCCTATTTCTGGACTGTGCTGGCCCGGGCGGGAGGGCAACAGGGCAGCAAGGATCTTGCGGCTCTGCTTGCCGGTGGAATGACGCGCGCCCAGGCCACCGCCATCGAGCAACAGGCCGAGGTCTGGTATCAAAGGCACGAGTCGAACGGCAAACCCAGCGCTGCCCGCTAGCCGGGTTGTCGATTCGTCCTCGGCAGTTCTTCCAGTGCATCGTCCAACCGCGCCGATCCTCCCCTCGCGGGCGTAAGATTGAAGCAGGATGTCGCCTTCTCTCCGAACCGTTCTTGACGAGCATGTCCGCGAAGCCGACCGTTCGCTTTGCGAGACCCTCGAGAATAACCGCATTCGGTGCTTTGCGTGTGGCCATTGCTGCCCAATACCCGAAGGTCAGGCTGGGGTTTGCAAAGTTCGTTTCAATCGCGGCGGCAAGTTGTTTGCCCCCTGGGGCTACACGGCCGGAACGCAATGCGATCCCGTGGAGAAAAAACCTTTCTTCCACGTTCATCCCGGCGCTCTTGCCTATAGCTTCGGCATGATGGGATGCGATCTGCATTGTTCTTACTGTCAAAACTGGGTCACGTCACAAGCCTTGCGCGATCCCAGCGCGGTCGCGCCTCCTCAGCTGGCGTCTCCGCTAGCGCTGGTAAAAGACGCGCTTCGGCAAGGCGCCAAAATTCTTGTGAGCACTTACAACGAACCGCTCATCACCAGCGAGTGGGCAGTTGAGGTTTTTAAGGAAGCGAAATCCGCCGGACTTCTGACAGGCTTTGTCTCCAACGGAAATGCCACGCCACAGGTGTTGGATTTTCTACGGCCGTGGCTGGATTTTTACAAAGTCGATCTCAAAAGTTTCGACGATCGTCACTATCACGAACTGGGCGGGCGCATCGGCCCCATTCTCGACAGCATCCGGCGCATTCACGGCATGGGCCTATGGCTTGAAATCGTCACGCTGCTCATTCCCGGCTTCAACGATTCCGCGGATGAGATCCGCAAGCTCGCCGAATTTATTGCCGGCGTCTCGCCCGACATTCCCTGGCACGTGACCGCCTTCCACGGCGATTACAAAATGACCGATCCGCGCGACACCACGGTCGAGGATCTGCTGCAAGCCGCCGAAATCGGACGTCAGTCCGGATTGCGCTTCATTTATGCCGGCAATCTTCCCGGGCGGGTCGGGGAATGGGAAGACACGCGGTGCCCGCAGTGTGGCGAAATTCTGATCGAACGCTACGGGTATCTGATCAAGGGATACCGACTCAGCCCCGAAGGCCGCTGTCCAAAATGTTCGGCCGCAATTCCCGGACGCTGGTCTGCGCGTTTTGAAGGGCAGATCGCCTCGCGCCCTTTCTTGCCGCGCCGGAGATCTTTTTTGGTTACAATCCCAAATCAGTAATCCAGAAATTTTGGGCGAACATGCGTGAACAGACAGCCGTGGCTGTCTTCACGGAAGCGGTGTTCTCACTTTGTTCCCATCTTTCATGCGAACGCAGATTATCGTCATCATCGCTTTGTGTGCAACGTGCTGTTCTTGTTCGCCCCGGGACATTCTCACGCGGCGGCTGGCGCGCGACCTCATCGCGATGTCACCAACCTTCCGTGCGCCACAGCAATTTCAATTGCGAACGGGCGTCATTGGCAACTCGGAATATCTCTCGCCGCAATACCTCGCCCTGCAGCATCACGGTTGGATTTCCGCTGCTTCCGTGCGTTGCCCCGCAACCATTCCGCCGCCGTGCTGGGACGTTACGCTGACACCCGGCGGAGTGGAAACGATTCAAGCCTTCGTTCAGCCCGGCGATGCCGATAAGCCGGTGTTCAGCATTCCCGCTGCCCGGCGCGAGTTGATCGCGATTACCGGCATTGCCAAGCAAGCCGGCGCTGCCGACGTCGAATTCACGTGGCGATGGGTCGCGCTGAATGAAATCGGAGCGGTGCTGTACTCAAGCGGCTCGCAGTATCATGCAACCGTCGCCTTGCGCGATTACGATGATGGATGGCGACTCGTACAAGGCGCACCTCAGACCAACCAATCCTTGGACGAGGCTTTAAAAAACTCGACTCCTGCGCAATGAGAAATTGCGCTTCCTTTTCGATGAGCGTCATTTTTGATGATCGACCCGCTGGAATTGATTGCCACAATCAGCAACAATTGCACCCACAATGAACTTCCGAAAACTGCGCTTCCTCGTCCTGCTTGCCACATCCATGTATGCTGTTGCCGGCGAGAAACCAAAACTCACGCTCGATAGTTTTTTTGATTCGGTCAGTTATCCCAATATCGCCATCTCGCCCGACGGCAATTCAGTTGTGATTGAAACCGAGCGCAGTGACTGGGATCAGAAGATTTTCCGCCACGACCTGTGGCTTTATCGCGAAGACGGCAAGACTCTTCTCCAACTCGCGCGGAGCGGCCATGATTCCGAACCGCAGTGGTCTCCCGATGGCCGCTGGATCGCATTTGTCTCAGAACGCGGCTCGTCGTCGAAGCACGGCAAAGATGAAGAAGAAGAGGATGAGGGGGAAGCCAGCCAGGTTTACCTCATCTCGCCTGCTGGTGGCGAGGCGATCCAGTTGACGCGGGGAGAAGAGGAAGTCCACGCGTTCGCCTGGAGTGCAGACTCACGGTCGATTTACTTTGCCACACGCCAACCCTGGAGCAAGGAGCAGAAAGAAGCATATAAAGATAAATGGAAAGACGTAATGGAATATCGTACGGCCGAACGTGGCGACTCGATTTTTGAACTCAATCTAAGCGAAGAGATGACCCGCACTGCCGGTGGAGTGAATCACGTTGAGAAGAAAAAAGAATCCGATACGGAGCGCAATCCCGACATAACGCGCGGGGCTCGCGCAATCGCATCGACGCCACTGCGAGTAGATGAGATGTGCACTTCACCGGATGGCTCAAAGCTCGCCTTCCTCAGCAATTCTCCGAATCGCCGTGAAGAAAAAGCCGAAGATGCCGAAATCTACCTGGTTGCAGTAGGCAAGGAGGCCTCCAGGGATGCCGGCCAGGCTCTTCGGCGCCTGACGCACAATCAAGCCCTCGAGTCCCATCTTCAGTGGGCTGCGGACAGCCGCCACATCTTTTTTACCGTTGAACTCGGAAGTGTCTCTGGACCCTATCGCGACCTTCAGCCTCACCTTTACTGGGTTGACAGCGCACAACCCGAGAACGATCCCGCGACGGCGCAGCAGTGGGGGCAAGACTTCTTCGGTTCGACTGAGCACTACGGTCAGGGGACATCTCTATTCGCGGCCGGCCGTCTTGGTACGGAGGTTGCGATGTATGCCGCCGACAAACCGGAACAGTCATTCCGGAAGATAAGTTCCTGGCCGGGCAGTTACGCCGCCATTTCTGCGGCAACACATTCGTCGCGCGTCGCATTCCTCTACTCGTCGCTGCAGAAGCCTGAAGAGGTGTATCTCGCCGACTCAGCCGAAAGACTCGACCAGGCCCGTCCCATCACATCGTTCAACTATCAACTTGCCGAGTCCCAACTACCGCAAGGCAAGACCTATCGCTGGAAAGCCGATGACGGCACAAGTGTCGAAGGCATGCTCATTTACCCGCCGGGCAAGTTCGAAGCCAAGCACCTGCCGATGTTTGTTCTGATACCCGGCGGACCAGACACGGAAGGCAATCACTTTGAAGCCGACTGGTACCAGTGGTCCTCGCTTGCCGCTAGTTACGGCTGGCTGGTTTTCGAGCCTGAATATCGAGGGTGCACCGGCTACGGCGAGGATTTTCTGATGCAAATCGTGCCGCAACTTTTCACCCGCCCCGGGAAGGATGTTCTTGAAGGCGTGGATGCGTTGGTCAAAGACGACATCGCCGACCCTGAACGCCTTACGGTTGGCGGCTATAGTTATGGGGGTTATTTAACCAACTGGGTCATCACGCAAACCACGCGCTTTAAAGCTGCGGTGACTGGCGCCGGAGGAGTTGAGAACGCCGCGAGCTGGGGCAACGACGATACCACGTACGACGATGCGTATTTTCTGGGCGGACGTCCCTGGGAGGCGCCCCAGCGTTATATGGATGAGGCCGCTATTTTTCACATGGACAAAGTTCGCACGCCTACCCACATGGTCGCCGGCGCCGAAGATGTCCGCGTGCCGCCACTTCAGTCTTACCTGCTCGAGCACGCGCTCTATTCTCTCGGCGTCCCGAACAAACTGCTCATCTTTCCCGGCGAAGGCCACAGCCTGAGCAAAAACCCCTGGCATGGAAAGATCAAAGTACGGGAGGAACTGAAGTGGCTGCAGAAGTACGCCGGAGTTCCGGCAGAAAAGCTTGCATTCGGCGAAGGCGGCGAACCTTCGTCGAAGTAGAACTTAAAGATATCGAAGCCAGCAGTGTAGGATTGCGATCCTGAAGCTTAGGCTGGAATCAACGGCTCGCGACTTTTAAGCCATGTGAGGCCGCCGAGTAGCGCGCAATTCCCTTGTACAGCGCCTCGGCAATCTGCTCGCGGTATTCATCCCGGCGCAGTTTCTGCTCATCGGTGGGACTGCTGACAAAGGAAACTTCCGCCAGAATTCCCGGCATGGCCGTTTCCGTCAGAACGACGTAGGAAGCTTGCTTAACTCCGCGGTCTCGCAAACCCGGATTCTGTACCGACAGGGTTCCATAGAGAGAACGTTGCACGCTTGCCGCCAGCCGGCGCGATTGTTCGATGCGCTCGTGCAAATCCGCGGGAGAGAGAGAGGCGGACGTCACGGTGTTTTGAGCATCGACAGGCTTAGTGTCCGAATCCTTCGCTCCTGGCGCGGAAAAAGAACTTGTGTAGTAAGTTTCAACCCCGCGCGCGGAGGGCAGATCGCTGTAGTTGGCGTGCACCGAGATGAACAGGTCCGCCTGCGATGCATTTGCCATGCCGGCGCGCTCATCGAGCGCAATGTAGCTGTCGTCCTTGCGGGTAAAGATCACTTCCGCGTTCAATCGGCTTTCCAGCAGCTTACCCAATCGCTGCGCAATCTCAAGAACCAGATCTTTTTCCAGCAGGCCGCTGCGGCCAACGGTGCCCAAGTCCCATCCGCCATGTCCCGCGTCCACCACGATCCGCATCTTCGGAATATGAGATCGCAGTTGCAGGTCGTCCTTAGTCGGCGGAGGGATCACGAACGCTGCTTTCTCCGCCTGCGCCGGCTGGATTCCCGGAAACAGGTTGACTTGCGATTTCGTGTCGGCGCCCGCCTTGGTGATCTGCACCACCAACCGGTAGGGATTGCTCTCCAGACTGACGGAGAAATTCGAGTTGCCTCGAGTCTCGAGAACCACCCGCGTCAAGCCCGGCGTTGGCTGCGCCATGCGCACTCGCGCCAGTAGCGCGTCGCCGATCTCAATCGTCTTTCCCTCCAGTTCCGCCGCCAGCACCGTGTTGTGCAGGTCAAAATAAATCCGATCCGGATGGCTCAGGCGGTGGGGTTCGTACTGCACCTGGTCTTCGAGATCGAGCGCCACGGTGCTGGAGTCCGCCGAAGCCCAGTGCCGAACGCCGGTGACACGCGGAAGGCGCCCAGCAGCAGGCGGCGTAACCGAATCGCTGGCGATGTCCGTGTTCCCGTCAACCGTTGCCGGCGTGGGATTCGCTTGCGGGTTCGGCGCCGCAGGCGTCGTTGTGGGTGAGGATGAAGGCGCGGTCGAAGTCGAGGGCACAATCGGTTGCAGCGACTTATGGACTGGGCGCACCATGGCGTCGCCCAGTTGCGCGTTCTTGAGCTTCCACCAGATTCCGCCGCCCAGCAATGCGGCAACGACGATGAGCACTAATACCAGGACGACGCCCGGATGATGTTCTGCGAGAGGCGCCGCGTCCGAAACCGCATCGGGATCGGAGGCTGTTTCGCTTGCCTCGCCTTCCTCAACCCGTGATGGAATCGCGGGTAAGAAGTCATCCAGGATCGAGCTCGCTGGATTCGTTGCATTCACCGCTTCCTGGTTAATTTCTGGCGAAGGCGTGAGCGCTTCCTGAATGTTTTCAGGCAGCGGTTTGCTCTCGGGTTCCAGCGGTTTGCTCTCGGGCTCTAAGACCGCGGGCGGCGTGGGGACCGTACTCAGTTCGACCTCCGCCGCTTGGGCAGAGTCCGCAAAACGATCTTCATCCTCAGGCTTGAGCGCGGCAAGAATAAGTTCAGCCAGAAGTTCAAGGCTGCCGACGTCGCTATCGTTGAAGCCGAATGGTTCTTGTGAAAATGCCTCCAGCAATCCGATCACGCGGCGGCGGCCGCACAGGGGAACAGCCACCATCGAGCGCGCCCCCAGGCGGCGGCAGGCTGCCAGGTTCACCCGGTCGTCGGTTTCCGTATCGTCGCAGCGGATGATTTGCGCCGTGCGAAAGCAGGCGCCCGAGAAGGCTGAGTCGCGCTGAATCCGCGCGCCGACATCGGGCTTAATTGCGCCGGCCGACGCCCGCAGTACAATTTCATTATTTTCGGCGAGCGCGATACCCAAGCCATCGGCGCCAGTGATGGTGATGGCCCGCTCTGCCACTAGTTGCAAGACCTCGTCGAGCACGAATTGCTCCGCCAGTTCGAAGTCGCCGGCGCGACGGATGTTGTCGAAGCTTGGGCTTCGGGAAGCCAGCGCCCGCCGATGCCTCACTTGCTGGTGCATGGCAGAAAACGCGAGGAGCGCCTGCAACGCGTCGCGCCCCGATGGAGCTTCAGAATCAAACGCTGAGAAGGCGGAGCTGGTTTGGGCCGCCGACTGCGGGTTCTGCCCGAATGGCCACGTGGGCTTGCTGGTAGAGGCCAGGCCGGGGCTCGCCCCAATGGTCGGTTTGGTTGGCGTAGTAGCCATTACGCTAAGCGGCAATATCCCAGTATTCCAGTGTCGAGTGCGGTTTAGCTCGTGTCAATTAACTATCTGGCGTAGCCGCGATTAGGCCAAATGCCCCGTCAGACGCAGTTTCCTGTCGACTTCTGTTTTCCACCGGGTTTACCTGTAAGTTAGCCGGGTTTTGCCAGCTATGCAATGACCCGGACGTGCCCTCTCGGGCATGCTCTTTAGTAAGCGGTCGGTTCGAAATGCGTCCTCCGCCCCAGATTCTTGCAAGGGAATCGATGCCCTGATTGGTTGAGTTGGAGTGCGGTCAGTCCTGCGAATGACGACTAAACGTCGAAGATGCGGTAGGCCGTTGCCGGGTCCTGCGCCTGCAGCAACGTGATGGCAACGTTGTGTACGGGAATTCCTGTTGTGGTCGTTCCATCCAGCTTCCCGTTATGCGCGTGACCATGCAAAACCAGGGTCGCGCCGTGCCGGTCCACGACTTCGGCCAGCCGGGAGCTGCCAAGGAACGGATAAATCTCGCGGGCTTCGCCTTCCACGGTTCCCGCAATCGGAGAATAGTGCAGGACGACGATCCGCTTGGGCGTGCGCAATTGCGACATGGCTCGCTCGAGTTTCATGGCTTCATCGATGCCGGCGCGAACGAAAGTTTTGACTTCCGGTTCGCCGAAAGGGGTTAGCAATCCCCGGCCGAAGCCGCCCACAAATCCCTTCGTCCCGGCAAAGCCGACGCCGTCGCGCTGATACGTGCTGCCATCCAAAACTTTGATACCGCCCGAAACCAGCATGCGGCTTAGTTCCTCGTGCTTGCCGGATTCGTAGTCGTGGTTGCCCAGAACGACAATGACCGGAACGCGAACACGCACGAAGGCGTTCAGCAAAGGCTCCATTTCTTCCGGATTACCGAAATTAGTGAGATCGCCCGCGACAACGAAAACATCGGCCTCGTCGCGTACGCGATTGAGCTGGTCGTGCAGCGCGGCGTAGCGCTGCGGCGTGAAATGGAGATCCGCGGTGGCTGCGATCCTCATCGATTTCGTTCTCTTGTCGTCAATCGGCAGCTTTGGCACAGCATTCGGTCGCGATGATGGGTTGGCGCGAAGCGCGATATTGTTCCAGTTGGTCTTCCAGCCCCCACTCCTTCACGTCGATGGAAAACATGCATGGATCGATCAAGCTGCCGCGAAACTCCTCGCCAGGATTCGGGTGAGCAATCGTCTGACTGAGCTTTGCGATCAGGTCTTTCCATAGCGCCAAAGGCACGTAGTCGCTGTGGGCGGGGTAAATGTAGCGAAACAACATCAGTGCCCAAAGCAGAACTTCCCAATGCTTTCCCACCAGATGCACGATGCGATCCCAGTCAAGCTTGCCCTTGGTGCAATAAATCACATGAGCGATGTCGGCGCCGTCGAAGCGTTCGCGCCGCGTGACAAAAAGTTTCGAAGCGATCAGTTCTTCCGGCGCCAGGAGCCGCGTTTTGACCCCAAGAATTGTGCAGCGCCGCGAGCGAGCGATCCAGGACGAATCGACTACGATTACTGCATTGCTCATACCGGTAATCAGGTCGACGAAATATCCATCGCGGTGAGCCTTGGCCAGCCAGATCGGATCCTTCACTTCGCATTCGAATCCCTCCGCAACCAGGAATTCCAGAGCGCGGGAGGCTTCGTCGGCAGGAAGGAAGACGTCCAGATCTTTCGTGTCCCGGCAGATTCCGGTGTGCTCCGCCAGGGCAAACGCGCCGGAGACGACGAACGCGATCTTCTTCGCCTCCAGCAACTGAAGAACTTCCTGGAACAGGGATTCCTGCTTTTTGGGTAGCTTGGATGGGGTGGACGACGTCAGAGGCACATTTTCCGGCAGCGGCGACTGGCGGCGTCTAGGCATCCCGCAGTTCGATGAACATTGGCCTGGTTGCGGTTGCCGTTTTCGCGGGAAATGATGAGGTTCACTTCAGCTGGAACAGTCCTACCGGGAACTGTGCCAGGAGATCGGAGAGCCTTATTTCGGCGGTTGCCTCCGTCGCATCCTGGCTCAACGCGCTGACATATTTCTTGCCGCACTCGCATTGAGGCAGGACGAGGCGCGTGTCCTCCCAGACTTGCGCACCCACCGGAGCCGACGCGGCATTGCCCAACAGCGTCGATATGAGGCGCGGCGCGACCACCAGCAGGCTCGCATCGCAAAGCTTCCTTAGGAAGGCAACCGCGTTCTGTGCTTTCGCGCCTTGCACTCGCAAAGGAACGTACTCGCCCCGCTCAAAGAGAGCTGGATTTGCCCGGCGGAGAGACAGCGTTCGCCAGATTACATACATCTTGAGCCTGCCGTCCTCAGGGGTGCGCAGCAACTCGAGCACATTGCGGTCGTCCATGCGGCGTATGCAATCGAACATTTGCCGCCGCCGGCCGTAATCGACAGGGCGCCGGTTATCGGGATCGACCAGGCTGAAATCCCAAAGTTCATTTCCTTGATAAATATCGGGCACTCCGGGCGAAGTGAGCTTCAGCGCAGTTTGCGACAGGCTGCTCCACAGGCCGGTGCGCGTCAAGCGTGCCACGAATTCCAGGAAGTCGCTCAGGAATCGGTTCTTTGGATTGGGATCGAGCAAGGCCCGGATGAACGATGACACTGCGGCTTCATAGTCCGCGTTCGGGTTGATCCAGCTCGTATTTCGCTTTCCTTCGCGCATCGCTTTCAGCATGTAACTCTCGATGCGCTCCGTGAAGCGCTTCCACGCGTTCGAGTCGCTGTCTCGCGTCAAGTCGAGCGGCCATGCGCCCACCAGCGTCTGATATAGAAGATACTCATCATTGGGCGAGGGCGCGGGTTTCTCGTAAACAGATTTTCTGTGCGCGCGCGTGAATCGACGCCATTCGCTCATCTTCAATCGCCAAATGCCGGGCATCTCTGATATCGTATCGATCCGCATGCGCACATCCTCGGCACGTTTCGAATCATGGGTGCCGGTCGCAAGCATGGTGTGCGGCCACCGCTGCAAACGCTCTTGATTCTTCGCATGGAACTCATCGGCGCCGATACCAAAGCGCAGGAGATCACTGCCGACCTCTTCCAGCGAAACCATCCGGTTGAAGCGGTAATAGGCAGTATCTTCCACCCCCTTGGCCATCACGGGACTGGTGAACTGCTGGAACTTCATCGCGAAGCCGAAAACCGATCGTTGGTACGCGGCATTTTGACCTTCGGCGATTCGGGTAAGAAGAACATCGCTGACAAAATCAAAAATGCTGGTATCTCCCGCGGGGCTTCTTTGCTTGGCTTGGGCAATTGCCTGGCGAATGTAACGCTCATCGGTTTCCGAGGGCCCGGCGCTGCTCACATAAGTGCGGTAAACCGGAAAACTTGCGACCACTTCAGTCAAGGCTTCCCGCAAGCTGTTCAGCGTGAAATCGCAGGTGCGCCGGCGTGAGAGGGCGATTCGCATCAAATGGTTTGCCAGCACGTTCAACTCGCTGGCAAGGGAAACCCGCATGATCAGTTTTCGGCAGCGGTAGGCGAGATCCTCGAAGTCAATCGCTTCCTTGGTGAAGTTGCGGTAGACCCGCTCCATCCGCATGGCGGCCGACGAATCAATGAACAATCCATTGATCAGGTTCATGAAGTCGTAGCCGGTGGTGCCGCATACTGCCCATCCGTCCGGCAGCCGCTCGGAGCCGATCAGGATTTTTTCAATCAGCACGTAATGATCGGCACTGCATGCCTCAGCGCCGTTTGCCTTGCCAAGGGCGGTCGCTATGCTGTCCTTCAAGCGCTCGAAATATTGCACGGGATCGTACAAGCCGTCTGGGTGGTCGACGCGCAGGCCATCGACTTTTCCCTCCGCGATCAGCGAGAGAACCAGATGATGCGTCGTCTCAAAAACGGCAGCATTCTCCATGCAAATGGCCGCAAGGTCGTTGGTGTCGAAGAAACGGCGGTAGTTGATGTCGTCGGCGGCCACGCGCCAGTTTGCCAGCCGGTAGGCCTGCACCTTGATCAACTCGTGAAGCTCTTCGAAACTTGGCGGGTCCGCAGGGTTGCCATTGATGATCTGGATCGTTTGCTGAATGCAATCGGCGATCTGAGGGCAGCGTGCGCACACTTCCGCCAGCCTTCGCTTGTGAATCTCCTTGTCGCGATTGCGTTCCGAAATATGTTCCGGCGTGATGTCCTGCCGTGCCGGAAGATGTCCGAAGGCGGTGATCAGGCTTTGCAATTCCAGCAAGTCTGGATTCTGCTCGCCAAGACTTTGCGTGAGCGAAGCCACACAGTGCTGCAAAATGCGCGGGTATTGCTTGGGATTC
>Ga0209060_10000127_pt1 | contig 195201 bp, 147 predicted proteins | sample Coa_R1_8_FD_187155 | JGI IMG/M metagenome (GOLD analysis project Ga0209060, IMG submission 187155) | Surface soil microbial communities from Centralia Pennsylvania, which are recovering from an underground coalmine fire - Coalmine... | ecosystem: Environmental > Terrestrial > Soil >...
CGTACCTCTGTTCCGGTGAAGGGTGGGTACCAACTCCGCTCATACCTCATCAGAATACCCGATCCAACAGCTTGCCGAAACGTAGCGTATTTTATAACACAGTAGTATTAGCAGGCGCCACAGCGTGTACAATCCTGAGGCGCCGGCCCCAAATACCGAATAGGTCTTCTTTTCCGCTGCGTGAGTGCTCATACTGTCGCTCTCTGAATTGACTTGAAGTAGGTGCTTCCCGTGGCGAAATGCGAAATGTCAAAACGTGTGTGACCGTCGACTGCGAGTTCGGCCAGAATCTCTCCCAGAAGCGGCACGAACTTCCCCGCCCAACCGGTGGCATAGATGACGATGTTCTTATTGTTCGGCACGCTGGCCGGCGCAAAGTCGATCAACAGTTCCTTGTTGGGAATCTTGCTGAGCGCCACCAGGCAGACAGACGCGAAGTGCGGCGTCGGATCCAACCCGGTCATATGGTCCTTTACCCACTCGGCGGTGTAGCCGAGTTCTTGCGGATTCGGAATCAGCGTCCGTTGCTCGGGGGAAGTAAGCGGCTTCATCACAAAATCCGATGCCACCCGGATATAACCGTGGTAATTCCATGAGACTTCGGGGAAGCCATAGAACTCGTTGCCGTTGTTGCCAACCGGATTCTGAAAGACGAACCAGGTGGGATACTGGATATCCGGCGTTGTCTTTTTGTAAAACGCCGACGCCATATTCCAGTAAGTGGCTTCGATGTGGAAATCCAGTAAGTGGAAGACGCTGTTCGCATAGGGTCCCGGCACCAGAACCAACTTCTCCGATACGAACGTTCCCTGGGGCGTGGCCACTTCGAACTTGCCGTTGGCGTTGATAATGCGAGTCGCCGGGGCGTTCTCCACCAGCGTCACCATGGGGGACGCGCGGTTCCAGTCATACAACGTCTGAATCGTAGCCTTCAAATCGATGCTGGCTCCGTCGGGCTGGAAGAGGCCGATGTAGGTCGAAGGCAGGTTCGTGAAGTGGTACTCGCGCTCGATCTCGGTCGCGGTCAGCTTCGTAAACGGCACATTCTGCGCTGTGAGCGCCTTTTCTGCCTCCGCGATATTGCCCTCGGTGGAGTGTACCGACGGATCTCCAAACCACAGCGTGCCGACTTTATCCCTCAGCAGGACCGGCGTGAGAGATTGCAGTTCCTCCCAGAACGGTTCCGACTGCTTCGCTAGCTTCACCATGTACGCTTCCGGATACGGAATGCGGAACTGACGCGAAACACCCGCGGAACTCCCCAATTGATTGAAGAAGGTGAACTGTTCCAGCACCACCGTGCGGATGTTCCGCTTGCTCAAATGATAGGCGGTGGATAAGCCCATAGGGCCTCCGCCAATGACAATCACGTCACAGTTGGAATGTATGTTGGAATTCAAGCGAATTCAATCGTCTCGCGCCGGATTTCTTTTGTCAAGCTCTTTGATCTATTGGTCTGCAAAGGACCGGCAGTTTGGCCCAAAGTGTCGAGGTAAGTAGGGCCCCACCTTTTCTGCTGTGCGCTGAGTGTCGGTGTCGGGTGATCCTGGTAATCGAAAGTCTTCTATTGTGGTGAGCGCTGGGTGGCCACAGACGAGCGGACCTTTTCAATTGCATCTTTCATGCCTGGCTCCCACTTTTCAATGGAATCGGGACTGCCGATGCCTTTGGTCCGGATGGTGCCGTCCGGGCCAACAATCCAGTTTTGCGGAACGACTTCGATTTTAAGCGTGTCGGTTGCGTAACTGTAGGCGGGCAGGACGGTGAAGGTGAGTTTTTGCTCCGCCATGATGGGAGCGATCAGTCCGGGGTTATCGTCGATGTTCAGCGAGAGAAACACGACGTCCTTGCGATCTTTGTATTGCTCGATCAATTTCTGCAGGCGAGGCAACTCCCCGCGGCAGTATGTTCACCAGGAGGCCCAGAAGTTTAGAAACACTACCTTGCCCTGCAGATCGGCGAGTTGCCAGGTCTTGCCTTGCAAATCGGCCAACTGAAAGGGAGGCAGTGGCTCCTCGGCGTTCTCCCAAGTGAGATGGCTTTGAGCCGCGACGGCGTCGGCGCGCCTCGTGTACCAGCGTTTCCAGCTTTCCTCCGAACCGCCAAGGCTGGCCCAAAGCTGGTGTGCGTCGTGGGCGAGGTCGTCTTTTTCACCGGCGAGAGGGACGCTGCCGGAATCCAGGCGTGCCAGCAAGGCGCTTTGGTAATATGCCATGGCATCGACCTTGTGGCCTTCGAACTCTGCCAGGTGCGCCTCGGCGAGCCAATAAGAGGATTCCTGACGGGCGTAAGCCTTGCGGAATTCGTCCTTTTCGTTGATCTGGGGTTTCAGAACCCGCAGGCAGGCATCTGCCTGCGCGAGTGCGTCCCGAGCGTTGCCGGCTTGCTTCAGACGCACATAGGCTTCCGCTTCGTAGAAATACGCAAAGGATCTCCAATACGGACGCCAGAAAGAGAGCTCCTCGATCGCTTTCTTCGAGATGTAGCGGTCGTCAGGGAGGCGCGTGGATTCTGCTTCGCGCTGCTCCAGTGCCTTTTGGGCGAGTTCCAACAGGCGCTGGGGTTGGAGTTTCCTGTCGTAGAGCGGGAAGAGGAGTTGGTAATCCGTTACGGAGTCGAGGGGCTCCGGGCCTTTGTCGGCTCGGGCTAACACAAGCATTTTCGCGACGCAGGATTCCAGTTCCGCATCTGACGCATCGTCGAGATTCTCGAGAGCCTGCAGGCGGTTAAACCAGATGATGTAGGAATTGGGACGCTGCCGGATCCAGGCATCCGTTTGCCTGAGCAGATCGCGGTAATACGCCTTCTTCTTGTCTTGTGGGGCGTCCGAACCCGGATAGTCATGGCTCTCGTACCACCGTGTGCGTTCAGGCAGGTTTGAATTGGAAGGAAAGCGCAGGGCTCTTTGATCGGCCGCCCAATCGGACTGCTTTTCGTCATTGGTCAGCCTGTAGCCGTCCTCGAGAGCCTGCCACCACTGGCGTACCTTCTCCAGATTGAGGGCGCGGAGATGCGCGACGTCAGCGCCCACCTGCTTGCGCAGTGTGTCGTATTCGGAGGGAGCATGGGCCGCAAATTCGAGCGGCCAGAGAGTGGAATACGCACCCAACGCGCCGGGATCTGTGCGCGGCAGGATGATCTGGCGAAGTTGCGATGCGCTCTGGCGAATCAAATCGATGTCGCCGAGCCCGCCAACCGAAGAGTAACCCTCCAGAGCGGACGGGCATGCGAAAAGAAAGGCTTTGGCGTGGGAAATCGCTTTGCCTTTGTCGAGGAAATTCGGCGCGGAGTAAATGGTGACAAGCTGCAAGTGTGGCCATGGGAAAGTCGGGGCCTTCTCCAGTGCGGCGGCGAACAGCCGGATGGCCTGCGGGGTATCTCTGCCAAGAAGAGTGATGCCGTAAAGATACGAAATGTAGGCATCATCAGGCCGCTGATCGTGCAAAGCCTGGTACTCGGCGATTACTTTGGAGCGATCCGCAGGACTGTCAGGGTTCGACATGCTGCCGATGTACGCGCGCTGAACGAAGACGTCACCCGGATAGCGTTGCATCAGCGTTCGGAGAGCGGACCGGCGCGCTTGAATAAAATCGTACGTGGATTGGTCCGCTGTCTGGTTGCCAGGAACCTGGTCCAGCGCCGATTGTACGTTTGGTGAGGGAGCACAAATCGGCGAGTTCTGCGCACACGCCGAGCTAGCGAAAGCGGCAAGATACGCGAGTAGCAGGAACGAAGGCAGCACGTATCGGTTCCCGAGCGTAGCGCTCACGACAGCCTCCCTACCAACATACGTGCTCGGACCCGGAACGTTTGCCCCCTCAGATTCCGCGAGAATTCAGCAAGGTGAAGGTATTTTTGTAGCAAGGGTTCAAATGCACCAGGCTTGCCCTGTGGGTCAAGGTTGTAAGCAGGAACGTTTCTCCCCATCACGCAGCAAATGAGCCAAGTGGCAATTGGAACGGCAATCGCTATCAGGAGCCCCCAAAAAACACCAAACAACCGTGTCATAAAAAATGGGTTTACGCCAATTCCAGTCTCTTCACCTTGATACGGTCGGCGCGCACGTGCGCCAAGTCGTATTGCGCCTGTTGTGTCAGCCAACTTTGGGCGCTGCCGCCGAAGGCCTTCGACAACCTCACGGCCATTTCAGGAGAAATCCCGCGATGTCCGTGTACCAATTCTGACAGGGTGGTGCGCGTCACGCCGAGCGCCGCCGCGGCGTCCGTAATGGTCAAGCCCAAAGGCTCAATGCACTGGCGCAGCACGAAGCCGCCGGGGTGTGGGGGGTTCTTCATCGGCATGGTTCAACCTCCCTTCAATGGTAATCGACATAATCCACGTCAAGCGCGTCGCCATTGTCAAAACGAAAGATCACCCGCCAGTCGGCGCGAACTGTGACCGCCCAAAAGCCCTTCCGGTCTCCCTTGAAGCGGATGCAGTTTGAAGCCGGGCATATGCATATCGGCGACGACGCTGGCCGCGTCAAGCCGTGCCAGAATGTCGCGCAACTTTTCAACGTGCTCGGCCTTAACGCCCCGCGGGTCGCCGTTCTCATAAAGACGTTTCAGCCCTGTGTGACGTATCGACGAGATCACGCCGAACCGTAATGTGTAATGTAACGCATGTCAAGCCCCCCGAACTCCTAACCCGTAGTGTCTCTACCCTCGATTCAGAAGGTAATCCGCGCACTGAACTGCAGTTTCCGAGGCTGATTCGACATAGCCGAGAAAATCCCGAAGCTCGCCGAGTCGATATTCGTTACCGGAGCCGCAAAGTGCACCGCATTATTCACGTTAAACGCATCCGCCTGAAATGCCAGCCGCACCTTTTCCCGTATCGGAAACTCCCGCCGTACGCTCAAATCCAGATCCGCGATATGAGGCACGAACAATCCCAGCGGAGCCGTCCGCGCGATGTTTCCCGCCGTATAAATCGGCGGATCTACAAACGCCGCCTTGTTCAGGTACGGCGTGCTTCCCACATTCGCTCCACCGCTGCCAATCGACCCGTTTTGCCACACGCTTCCCGAAAAACTCGGATTATAGTTCGGATAGCAGACCGCGTCGATCACACCGCCGCCCGTGCACGTACCCGTGATGGAAAGCGGAGCGCCCGAGCTGTAGGTGAAGATCCCGGACACCTGCCAGTTGCCGATTACCGCCTCCACCGCCCGGTTGCCGCCGCTCAGCTTGTGCCCCTTTCCGAACGGCAACTGGTACACGAACGTGGCGCTGGCCACATTCGCATGATCGATGGTGCCTGGCCCCTTCTCGAGGAAGTTCTTGGTCGGATCGCGCACCCCCGCCAGATCGTCGAGTTCTTTGCTGAAGGTGTAGTTGAACATGAAGGTGAGGCCGCCCGAGAATCGGTGGTTCAGCGAAACCTGCAGCGAGTTGTAAGTGGAGTTGCCCACGTCGAGCCATGGGTTGGAGATGCCGTTGTACTGTGGGAATGGCTTCACCGCCTGCCCGATCGTGCCCGTGAAGTTGGGGAAAGGAATTCCGATGTTCGGGAACAGCGCCTGTGCCTGCGCCAGAGTTGTCGCCGAGAGCGTTTGCGTCAGCAGCGGCCCCAGCGCCAGATATTGAATCGGGATCTGATTCGTAAACGGACCGGCCACTCCCGCGCCCGGCAGCCAGTGCCCCGCGCTCGCGCTGTAGGCCACGCTCAGCACCAGGTTCGGCGTGAACGAATGCTGGATGTTCAAGCTCCAGTCTTCGTAATACGGCGCCTTCCCGCCGAAATTCGGGTCGCCATAGGTGACGGTCTGCGCGGTCGTCGGCCCCGACCCTACCGACGCCCCTGCCGCCGCCGTGATGAATCCGATTCCGTAGCTCGGATTGAAGAACGGCGGATTCAGCGGATTCCCCGGATAGCCGTTGTTCCAGTTGTAAGCCGGTTGTCCTGTCACCGCGCTCGAGAGACTGCCGTTGTTGTTGAAACCCACCTGGCTCAATCCCTGCCGCCCATTCGTACGCCCACCCACGCCGCCCGCATGTGCGTAGAAGATGCTGTAACTGGCGCGAATTACCGTCTTCTCCCCAAGCCGGTATGCCAGACCCACGCGCGGCCCCGGATTCACGTTGTGCTGCTTCACCGGCGTCGAGCAGTGGCAGCTATCCGTGCCGTTGCCCGCGAACTGCAATGCCCCTGGAATTCCGCCCGCCAGCGGATTCGCCAGGGTGGGATTGAAGAACGACATCACATTGTTCACCTCGGTGAACGGGCTCCAGATGTTCCACCGCAGCCCCAGATTGAGCGTCAGCCGCGAACTCACCTTGAAGTCGTCCTGCACATACCACGCGTAAGTCCGGTATCGTCCACCGGTCTCCGCCACCGAGTTCTGCGTCACTACGCTGCTGTCTACTGCGCCCAGCAGAAAGCCCGCATAGCCCAGCCCCGTAGTGCTCACGAGCGTTCCTGTGGAGTTGAAATTCGCAGTCTCGTTGTTGCTGAAGGTGAATCCAGCCTGCGTGCCGGTCAGGGGTGTGTTCTCGTTATCCTGCAGCGACTGCACCTGAAATCCAAAAGTGAAATTGTGCTTGCCATGGGTCCACAGCACGTTGTCCTGAAACTCGATTGTGTTCTGCGCCTCGTTGAACGCGTGGGAGTTCGTTCCGTCCCAGCTCACCGGGGCGTTGTTGCCGGAGAAGCTGATATCCGGAAAGCCCGTGCTCGCGATCCCCGGCGGCAAACCCGTCAGGCCCGCCTTGGTCGGATAGTTGCCACTCGCCGTGTTGCTGGTCAGCGGGATGAAGAGCCGGCTCAGCGAGACGCTCGCCTGGTTCACCATGTTCGCGCTGATGATGTGGTTGTCGTGCACCTGCGCCAATGTTGCGTACTCGATCACGCCCCGTCCGTCGGTGTATGGCACCGGCAGCGTGGCGGTCGTGATTGGCACCAGGCTGCCCACGATCGGGTTGGCGTACTTGCCCGTGCTGAAGAGAGCGAAGACGCGGTTCTTGCCGGTGATATCCCAGTCCACCTTGTCGGTCGTACTGTCGTTATTCACCTTGTTGGGCAGAGTCGCCAGGTAGTTGTTGGTGATCGCCCCGTTCGTCGGATCCGGCAAATATGACTCGAACGACTGCGAGATCTTGGAGATTCGGTTCGCCGGGATCGTATTGTTGGGAAACGGCGTGCGCACGTTGGTCCCGGTGGCGCTTGCCGGGTCATAGATCACCTGCGGGAAGGCGCTGAAGTCACCGCCCCGCGCGGCCGCTGTCGGGATGGTCTGAAAGCCTGGAGGCGTTGCCGAAACGAACCGGTAGCCATCGTAGTTGCCGTAGAAGAAGAGCTTGTTCCGCTTGATCGGTCCCGCGATGCTCGCGCCGAACTCGTTCTGGTGCTCGATCGGCGTGGTCAGCGCGAAGAATCCGCGCGCATCGAAGTCGGTGTTCCGGAAGTACTCGAATACGCCGCCGTGGAACTGATTGGTACCGGCCTTCAGTACGTAATTCGAGACGCCTTGCCCTTCGTACATCGCCTTGGCGCCCGCAGTCTCCACCTGGAACTGCTCTACCGCCTCCACCGAAACTCCGAAGGCCAGGTTGCGCGTGTCGCTCTCGGTTCCCGCGCTGGTCAGCGGCAGTCCTTCGATATAGACTTCGTTCTGATACGTCTGACCGCCGTTGTAGGACCCTGTGGAAGGCCCTGCCGGCTGGGTGCTGTAGGTGTTCACCCCGATCGCCAGCCCCGCGAATGCCGACGGGTCGCGCGCCGCTCCATTCATCGCCAGCGGCAGCGAATCGTAGACGTGATTGTCCACCGACGATCCCAGCGCCACATCGTCCGTGTGCAGAATGGTGGGCTGATCGTCAATCGTGATCGATTGGGAAGCCGCCCCAATCTGCAATTTGGGGTTGACGCTTACATTCGCCAACGCTTCTACAATCACGCGATTCTGAGTGGCGGTCTGGAATCCGGTGGCCGTGACCGTGACGCGATACTCGCCGGCCGGCAGCAGCGGAAGTACGAAGACCCCGGCCTCGGTTGTCTTGCGAACGGTCTCCACCCCCGTGGCGACATTCGTCGCGGTCACCGTAGCACCAGCGACGGTCGCCCCAGACGGGTCGGTGACGGTCCCTTCAATGGAACCGGTTCCGCCGACTTGGGCGTATGCCGATCCCGCGATCAATAACAGAAAGCAAAGTGCAACATGGCGCATAGCTGTGGATCTAGATTAGGAGCAGAGCCAGAACGCGGCAACGAAATTCCCGCTCGGTTCTCTGGTTCTGCTATGCAAAACTCCGGGATTCGCCTAAGTAGACCATTTTTATGCGATTACGTTTGTTAGCAAGTTTGAACAGCCACCGATGGCGTTTTGCAGTGCAATACAGATCAATTCTCCTCCGCCCGGGGTCTTCTCGCAGGATCGAACCGCTTCGTGATTTCCGCAGCTTCCCGTTGCACCCGTTCCGCTTCCTCAAACTGCTCTTGCTTCTTCAGCCCGGCCGCCAACCTAGTGCGCGCGCCGGCCCGCCGCACATCATTGAAGGGGTACACCAGATCGGCAATCGTTACGATCTGGCGCAGCAGAGGCAACGCGCGCTCTTCGCTGTCGCTGGCTTCATACAAATCCACGACTTTGAACAGTCCGTTCATGTAGCCTTCGGTACTGGTCCCGCCAAGTGACTCCTCCAGCGCCAGTAGATCCTGCGCAGCCATCATGGCGCGCTTTTCCAACCCGCGGCCCCGCTCGAACCCGATCGACATCTCGAACGTCTCCCGCAGATGTCCCGTGCCTGATCCGTGGGCACTGACCAGTAGTTTACGGTAACGCTCGATCGCCTCCGGCACCTCGGACCGCCGGTTACTTTGCGTAAGAAAATGGGCATAGGTCATCGCGAGGTGGAGCAGAGGCAGAAGATTGTCGGCCGCCCAACCCTCCGTCATTGCGAAGGCCTGCTGGTAGAGTTGCTCTGCCTTTGCCTCTTCCTTTCGCGATGCGAGATTCGCGGCAATTCCCGGGACCTGCCACGCGATCTGCTGCCCGTCGTGCGCACCTGGAGCCAGTGTCAGGGCCTGCATGGTCAATTGGAATGCCAGTTCCGTGTTTCCTTGCTGCGTAGCTGCCACCACAGCCTGCAACAGGCTTCCGACGCTGTTTTCTGGTGGCGGTGGAGTCTGCATGCTTTGCTGCTTCTCCTGCGCTTTGCGTTGGTACTCGGCGGCCCGCTCCGAATCTCCCTTCGTCCCCACGGCACTCGCCAAGGCGTAAAGCAGATTGGTCTCCTCCCACGGTTCCATCGACGCGTGACTCTCCAGATAGCTGCTCAGCACCGCCTCGGCCTGCGAGGCGCGGTCCGACCCGATCAGGTAATTTGCGTAATTCGCGAGGAGGTCCGGGTAATTCGGGTCCTGGTTGGCCTGGCTGGACGCGAGCATCTGCTGAAAGACCTGATCTGCCTCCGCCTTCTGTCCGGCTTGCGTCAAGACGCTGACCAGGCTCTGCCGCATTCCCATCGACTGGCTGCGCGCGTCCGGAGTTGCGGCACTCTCCATCGCAGCAATCGCCTTCTGAAAAGTGCTGACGGCGTCGCCGAATTGCTGCGTTCTCTGATAGAAAGTACCGAGCGCTTGGAGTGCCCACGCGGCCATCTCCGGGTTGGATGCATTTGTGACCTGCTTCTGATAGATGGCGGCGGCATCCTGCAGGCGGCCTTGACTTTCGTAGAGTGAAGCCAAAGCGGGGCCCGTGTCCGCCCGTTGTTTCATCTTCGCAACCACCTCTGCCACCTGATCCTGCCGCCCCAATCGCTGGTAAATCGACGCCAGGCGCTGGTAGGCGCCGCTCAACTGCGATATGCCAGGAACGTCCCAACGTTCCAATCTCGAGAAATGGCGAATGCCTATGAACCGGTCCGCTGGTTGGGGATCCTGCGGCGCCGCTTCGAGAGCGGCAACCATCTTCTCGAGGTACGACGCGCAGTTCAGCAGGTTTCCGTCCTGCTCCCAAGAATTCGCCAGCAAATCCAACAGCTGCGTGTGGGCCGAATCGGAGTCGCCGAGCCGGATGGTACGCGCGAGCGCCGCTTCCGCGATTTCCCGCGCTTCTGCGTTTCTGCCGGCGGCCTGGTAGATGCTGACGACACTCTGCACCCACTGCCCGAAAAGCGGCGCCTCTACCGGTAAGTGAGGCAGCAGGTCCCGCGCCTGTTCCCGGCGCGCCGCGGCATCGCCGAAACGGCCCGCTCTACCGGCTTCCCAGTAGGCTTGCAGAACTTTTGCGATGGGGTCTTGTTGATCCGTTTGCCCCAAAGCCGGCAGGCAGAGGGCGATGCACATCATCCAGCACAACCACCGAAAGTGACTCATGCCGTCTCGCTCCAAGCAGTCCGTGTGCCACTCGTAAAGACGGGCGAAAAGACGAATTCGTCTAAGTCGGTTGTGGCTTTCTCACACGCTTGTGGGCGCAGAGCCACGCAAGGACGCCTGGGTGAGGCCGGCAGCGAAGTGTCAGCCGCTTCCAACGGGCACTCACTGCAAGGCGCGTGCGTCAGGCCAACGGTTCAGATCAGTTCCGAAGTCCGCTCAATTTTCCGACGGCCTCTCTACCTTGTCGATAACGAGGACCTGTATCGCGCCTTTCGTCGCTTCGAGCTTGAGTCCGCATCTGGTCGTTCGTCGCATTGGCGGGGCCTCGCGCTTCGATGAGGTATCGATCGCGGCTGGTAGGCGCGAGGCGGGCGCGTCAGCAAGCGGTCCTTCAAACGAATGGATTGCGACAGGCCACGCTAACGTTCCCGCCGCACTACGCGGCCGGGTTTAGCTCCAGTATGCTCGCCGTCGCGGATCACGGCCACGCCATTCACCCAGACGTGCGAGACACCAGTGGTGTATTGCCTAGGCTGCTCAAACGTAGCATGGTCCTGAATCGTCTGCGGGTCGAACACAACGACGTCCGCGAAATTGCCCGGCTTGAGCATGCCCCGGTTGGCGATTCCGAGATTCGCCGCCGGCAGCGACGTCATTTTCCGCACCGCCTCCTGCAAGGTCAGCAGCTTTTCGTCGCGCAGATAACGCGCGTAGACGCGGCTGAAATTGCCGTAAGCCCTGGGGTGCGCACTCGATTTCAGAAAGACGCCGTCCACTCCACGCGAATCCTCGTCCGAGCCAAAGCTCACCCATGGCAGCACGATTTGCCGCCGGATGTTGTCTTCGCTCATCAGAAAGTAGACGGTTCCGACGCGCGAATCGTCCTCGACTACCAGATCCATTGCGGCCTCTTCTGGAGACGTGTGGCGCAGGCGCGCGACCTCTCCCAGAGTCTTCCCAGTCAGCGGCTTCAGCTTTTCGTTCTTGAAACCGATCAGCAGCACTTTATCTGGCGACCCCGTGGCCAGATACAGGTTGTCCCACGAACTGCCAGGCGCCCGCATTTCCGCGATCACGCGTTTGCGGATGGCGGGATCCTGCAGCCGCTTACGCCAGGCTTCCAGGCCGCCTTCCTGCACCCACGGCGGCATCGCGGCGTCCAACCCGGTGGCGCCCGCGGGATACGTGTACATATCCGCTGTGATCTTCAGTCCTTCGGCACGTGCGTCTTCGATCTTTCGGATCACTTCGGGCAGGCGGGTCCAATTCTTCTCTCCCGAGACCTTGAGATGGTAGATCTCGGCCGGAATTTTCGCCTGGCGCGCGATCGAAATCAGTTCGTCGATCGCTTCCGTCTCGCGATCGCCCTCGTTGCGGATGTGCGATACATAAATTCCGTGGTAGCGCGCGGCCACCTCCGCGAGGGCTACGAGCTCGTCCGTCTGAGCGTACGTCCCGGGCTGATAGATCAGCGCCGATGCGACCCCGAGCGCGCCTTGCTCCATGGCCTGCTCCGTGAGTTTGCGCATGCGGTCGAGTTCCTCTGCGGTGGGGGCGCGATTGGCGCGGCCGAGCACGTAGACGCGAGGAGTGGCGGCGCCCAGGAATGACGCGATGTTGGTGGAGATGCCGCGATGCGCCAGCGTCTCGAGCCCCTCAGACAGCGTGTGCCATGTCGCGTCGTAATGGATGTCGATTTCCTGCTTTTCGTACTCCGCGCGCATGGCGTCGTTCATCGGCCCCATCGACTCGCCTTCGCCGAAGATCTCGAGCGTGACGCCTTGCCGGAGGTCGCTTTGCGAGCGGCCGTCCACGAACAGGCCCCACTCCGAACCCATCAAGTTGATGAAGCCGGGTGCAATCACCTGACCGTGTACGTCGAGTTCGCTCTCTCCTCGCGCACCATCCAGATCGCCGACTTGCGCGATATGGTCGCCTTGGATCGCTATGCCCCCCGAAACGCAAGCAGCGCCGCTGCCATCGCAGATGAGTCCGTTGCGCAGGACAACATCGTAGTGTGGGGCCCGAGTGCAGGATCCGAGAATGACGACCGCCGCAGCCGAGAGGAAAAGGTTGAAATTGCGCAAATGACCTCCGCTTGTTCCCGCAATGATAACAGTTGTGTTGATAGCTTCTCGAAGGATCTGGAGGCCCGCCGCACCTGCGCGCTCGTGGCCCCTCCCGTCAGGCATCGTCCGCGCAGATGGGTCTTATGCCGCCCGGCGTGGCTCACGCGTTGTCGATTTCTTTGAATGCCGGCAGAATTGCCCGCGGCACTTGCGTGGGTGCCGCGGGGCTGGGGAGTCCGATACGCATCGAGAGTTACTGTATAAAAATCAGTGGCTTCTGATTCTGGAACAGGATCGTGAATGGGTCGGGGCTCTTGGACGTCCAAAGTAACGAATAGACGCTCTGCGCGGCAGTGTAGCGCCGTTGAAATAACTTTCCCCCTCAAAGTGTGAGCCGTCCCTGGGTCGCCTGCCGTGGGTGTAACGGATTCGCACCGGCCTGTCGGGCAGCCATGTGATCGAATTGTAATTTCAACACGAATGGCAGACCACCATCGGACCCGTGAAACCTGCACGGGATGGAACCTCGGAACGGCATTGCTAGTTTCGTCGATTCGATTTATAATCCACCCAAGACTTTCATGTCGGGGTAAACGTGTAGAGGGGGACAAAATGGGTAAGCCTTGCCGCGTAGCATTGGGTTTTCTCGCCTTCATTTCTTTGCCTGCCGCGTCGTTCGGCCAGGCAGTTTTCGGCAGCATCGTAGGAACCGTTACCGATTCTACGAACGCCGCCATTCCTCATGCCAAGATCACGATTCGCGATGTAGGCAAAGGCGTCACGTATAACGGAACCACCAACGATACAGGCAACTATAGCCAGACGCACCTCATCGTCGGTCTGTATGAAGTGCGTGTCGAGGCTCAGGGTTTTGAAACCTTCGTTCAACAAAACGTCAATGTTGAGGTGGACGCGAACACGCAGGTGAATGTCCAGTTGCACCCTGGAGCTGTCGGAGAAACCGTCAGCGTGACTGCCGAAGTGCCACTGCTGAAAACGGAACGAAGCGACGTTTCCGACACGATCACGCAGAAGGCGGTCATGGAGCTTCCGGTCTTCTCGCGCGACGTGAGCAAGCTCTACTTCCTGGTGCCCGGCGTGCAAGCCACCGGCACTACGGCCGCCAGCGAGCAGCCGCAGGACATCTACCGGCCCTCGATCGGCGGCCAATATTGGGGCGGCATCTCGTTCCAGTTGGATGGCACGGACAATCGCGAGTCGGTGCTGGGTGAGCCCGTGATCACGCCAAACCTCGACTCCGTTTCGGAATTGAAGATCACCACCACGGCATACGATGCGGAGTTCGGGCAGGCCAGTCAAGCGGTAATCTCCGCTCAGACGAAGTCGGGCAGCAACATGCTTCACGGCGGGGGATTCTGGTATCGTCGCGATCAGCACGGCGCGGCTCGCGATCCCTTCGCGCAATCGGTGCCGATTGTGGGCAGCGGCGGACAATTCCTGCCGCCGCAGGTATGGAATCAGTTCGGCGGCTCGCTCGGCGGTCCGATTCAGAAGGACAAGACGTTTTTCTTCGGCGACTATCAGGGTACGGCCCAGAAGAATGGCGGCTCGCTCTTGACGCGCGTTCCCACCGCTGCCGAGCGGGGGGGCGACCTGAGCGATCTCGCGACACCGATTTTCAATCCTTGTCCCGGCCTCACCACCGGAGTCAATTGCAATGTGGACCCATCCGTGCGGCAGCAGTTCACGGGCGGCGTCATCCCGGCCAGCTTGCTCTCGCCCCAGGCCCTGGCGCTGCTGCAACTCATTCCGCTGCCGAATCTTCCCGGCGCCACCGGCTCCGCTCCCAACTACTCGGCATCGGGCGCAGGCATTGTGAACTGGAACAGCTTCGATGTGCGCATCGACCGGTATCAGACCGAGAAGTTGCACATGTTCGGGCGCTACAGCTTCCTGGGCGTCAACCAGACCAACCCGGGAGCATTCGGATTGGAAGCCGGCGGGCCGACCTTCTCGACGACGGCATTCTCGGGCGCGGCTTCTCTTCGCGATCAGAGCCTTTCCTACGGTATCGACTACGTGGTGAAACCGAACTGGCTGACCGATTTCCGTTTCGGCTTCTTCCGCTATCGCGTGTTTGTGAATCCGAACGGCTTGGGAACGTCTCCAGCGAAGGATGCCGGAATCCCGGGGTTGAACCTCGACAGCTTCTACACTTCGGGTATGCCGGCGTTTTACCTCCAGGGAACGGGTGGCTTTAATTTTGGATACGCGCTGAACGTGAACTCGTGCAACTGCCCGTTGAACGAGCAGGAGAACGAATTCCAGTGGGTGAGCAACACGACGCACAACTTCGGGAACCATGCCTTGAAGTTCGGCGTCGACGTTCGCTTCCAACAGAATCTGCGCGTGCCCAGCGATTCGCACCGCTCGGGCGAAATCACCTTCAGCGCGACCACGACCGAAGGACCTAACGGCGGCGGACTGGGCCTCGCTTCCTACCTGCTCGGCGATGTGGGAACGTTCGCCCGCTACGTCAGCAATTCCACGGAAGCGGCGGAACGGCAGAAGCGCTTGTTCACCTACATTCAGGACACCTGGCGCATCACTCCGAAGCTGACCGTGAACTATGGCCTCCGGTGGGAAATCTACTTCCCGCAATACGTCAACGCCAAGGACAGCGGCGGCTTCCAGAGCATCAAGACGGGCGAAGTTCTGATCGCCGGCGAGAACGGAATTGGACTCAACGGGAACATCGATACCTCGCTCACGCATTTCGCGCCGCGCCTCGGCATCTCGTATCAGCTCGATCCAAAGACGGTGATCCGCACCGGATACGGCCGCTCGTACGACGTTGGCGTGTTTGGCGTGTCGTTCGGCCACAACGTCACGCAGAACGTGCCGGTGCTGGCGAATCAGTCCTTGAATCCCGCGAATCCGTGGCTGCCTGTGTTCACGTTGAACCAAGGCCCGACTTCTCTCGATCCCACCACCATCCTGGCGACCCAGCCGAAGGGGGCGACCGGCAATCCAATCCTCCCCAACGGCATCGCGCCTAACGTGCTGCCCTGGACCAGCAACGACACCATGCGTTTGCCGGTGGTGGATGCCTGGAACTTTACGGTGGAGCACCAGTTCACCGCCAGCACCGTGCTCTCTGTGGCATACGTGGGCAACCATGGCTATCACGTCACGGCCGGTGGCACCAACTACAACATCAACCAGCCGAGCATTGTGGGGTTTGGAACGCTGAATACCAATCAGCGCCGCCTGTTCTACAACGAATTCGGCTGGACGCAATCGATCAAGTATTTCGCCGATGATTCCAGCGTCAAGTTCAATTCCCTGCAGGTGCGCGGTGAGAAGCGCTTCACCGGCGGCTTACAGATCACCGGCAACTTCACCTGGGCGAGCGCGTTCGATTACGCCAACGACTACTTCTACTGGAATCACAATATCGACTATGGGCGAGAGGGCGGCGTCCGGCGATTCGTTTTCAACCTGACTAACGTATACGAGCTGCCGTTCGGCAAAGGCAAGTATTTCCTGAAGAGCGCGTCCAAGCCCGTCGATTTGATCGCCGGCGGCTGGCAGCTTTCGGGTATCTGGCTGTATGAGTCTGGAGCGCCCTTCACACCGTCGTATACGGATTGCGGCAAGGATGAGGACACCGGGCCGTGCCGCCCCAACCTGGTGGGCAGTGGCAGCGTTCCGAATCCCAGCGCGTCCGGCTGGTACGCGGTCGCCACACCGGGAACTACGGGCACGGGCTGCCTTGCTACCGCGAACGCTACTCCCGAATTGAACGCCAACGGCTGCACGCGTGGACCTTGGAGCCGGCCGGCGGCCGGTACTTTCGGCAATGTGGCGCGTGACTCATTCTTCGGTCCGCACCTCTTTAACGCCGATCTCTCCCTGAGCAAGAATTTTCACATCACGGAGAGGATCGGAGCGCAGTTCCGGGCCGAGCTGTTTAACGCCTTCAATCACGTCAATTTGGGACAGCCCAATGCGTCGGTGGACTCGCCCACGGCCGGACAGATTTTCAGCATCGCGGGTTTGACGCAGATGCGCAAATGGCAGTTCGGCCTGCGTGCTAATTTCTAACACGAACCGGTTTTCCTCGCTCCTTGTATTCATGGCGGCGTTACTGCCTGCAGCAACGCCGCCGACTTTCCACAAAGACATCGCTCCGATCCTCTATCACAACTGCGCTCCGTGCCATCGGCCAGGGGAAGCCGGGCCATTCTCCTTACTGAGCTACGACGACGCGAAGAAGCGTGCCGCTCAGATCGCCGCAGTCACGCGAAAGCGCTACATGCCGCCATGGCTTCCGCTTCACGGATTCGGGGACTTTGCCGGCGAAACGCGGCTAAGCGACCAACAGATTGAAATGATCGGACAGTGGGCAACTGCCGGCGCACCGGAAGGATCGGCGGCAGATGGTCCGCGCCCGCCGGTATTCACGGCTGGTTGGCAGCTTGGCCCGCCGGATTTGGTTATCACCGCTGACAAGCCCTTCACCGTGCCGGCGGATGGCCCCGACGTATTCTGGAACTTTATACTCTCCCCGGACCTCCGCGATGTGAAGCAGGTGCGGGCCATCGAGATCCGGCCCGGCAACAGCCGCAGCGTGCATCATGCCAATCTGCTGATCGATCGCGACCGGACGCAGCGCTCTCGCGAAAAGGCAAGGGGCGAGGGCTTCGCGGGGATGGATCTGACGATCGCCTCAAACACCTTTGACCCCGACAGCCACTTTCTCTTCTGGAAACCTGGCGGCGCGCCATCGGAAGAGCCGCCCGGAATGGCGTTGAGTCTCGAACCGAAGAACGATCTGGTCCTGAATGTCCATTTGCGGCCCACGGGCAAACCCGAACTGGTGCAGCCCTCGGTGGGCTTGTATTTCACCGATCAACCGGCAACCAAGTTTCCAATGCTGATTCAGCTCGAGCACGATGGCGCGCTCGACATTCCAGCCGGCGACGCCAGATTCGCGGTGGCCGACGACTTCACCATGCCGCTGGATGCCGATTTGATGGCCATCTATCCGCACGCGCACTACCTGGGCAAACAGCTGGAGGCCTTCGCCACGCTGCCGGATGGCACGAAGCGCTGGCTGATTCGGATTGAAGATTGGGACCTGAACTGGCAGGCCGTCTACCACTATCGCGAGCCCGTCTTTCTTCCCAAGGGCACGGTGGTTTCGATGCGGTACCTGTACGACAATTCGGCGGCGAATCCGCGCAATCCGAATTCGCCGCCCAAGCGGGTGCGCGGCGGTAACCAGTCGTCTGACGAGATGTCACATCTCTGGTTGCAGGTTCTGCCGCGGGCTGGCGGGGACAAGCGCCTGGTCTTTCAGGAGTCACTCATGAGGCACCGGCTCGAAAAGTACCCAGCCGACTTTTTGGCGCACTACAACCTGGGTGCTCTCGAACTGATGCGCAATGAGAGGGACTCGGCCATCGCCCACCTGGAAGCGGCGGTGCGCGCGGAACCTCGCGAGCCAGCGGGTTTGAACGCATTAGGAGCGGCGTATCAGCTTGACGGCCGAGGTAAGGCAGCGATCGAGCAGTTCCGGCGCGTGTTGCAGATCCGGCCTGATGATCCGATGGCGCTGTACAACCTGGGAACCACGCTTGCAGACACGGGATCACTCGAGGAGGCGGCTGCGGCCTTCCGCCGCTTTCTCGCTACGTCGCCGGACGATGGGCCGGCGGGCCAGCATCTGGGCGACATTCTGAGCGAACTCGGAAATGCGGCCGCCGAAGAGGGCCGGCTCGAAGCCGCAGCGCAGTATTGCCGCGAGTTGGTGAAGCTCGATCCCAACGATGCCGACCGGCGAAATAATCTGGGTGTGATTCTCGCGCGATCGGGTAACTTCACTGGAGCGGTGGAACAGTTCGAAGCTGCGCTGAAAATTAGTCCTGCGCACGAAGCAGCGCGCCGCAATTTGGATGCTGCGAGGAAACGACTGGGCCGATAGTGAGAAGTGGCCGCGCAGACATCTCCGGTTTTCTCCGCTAACCACAGCGCACCTGCACCGTCTTAAACAGTGAGGAGAAGCAGTTCATTATGGGCTGCTTACCGTAAGATTGAACCAAAGCCGGTGGTTTTTCGTCTTATAGAGGGAAGCCAACCGAATGTCGGAAGTGCTGACACGGCAACCGGCTTCTAACGACAACCTGCGCCGCAAGGCTTTCCCGAAGGGTTCACCAATATGTCAAGTAATACCCAAAAGCTCCGAGTGATCCGTTCCAGGACCGATCACGATCTGTTGATTTTGATTCAACGAGAACTCGACCGTGGGTTCGCGTTGGTGGATTCGGCGATCAGCAGGAATTCTGCGCTCTTCGCACTGGCCCAGAAGTCGCAGGAGACTGCCTTGTCACTGTTGCCGAAGATCTGCGGGATAAGCGATCAGGACCGGTTGCGGATTGAAACCAGCCTGCGAGAATTGCAGTTCCGGCTCGATCGTGTGCCGGTCTATGCCAACCTGCCCTTTACCGCAGTGGCGTCATAATCGTCGTGAGAAGCTGTGAAGAATCCGGACATCGCTTGCTCACGCGCGCGGCTCGCAAGCGCACGCATGCGCGCGCACGAAGGTATTTGGGTAGCTTACGAGCCGCGACTTCGGGTAGCTTACGAGCCGCGACCGTGAGGGAGCGACGCAAACAGCGTTGTGGCAAGCAAGTTTACGAGCTGAGAGCGTGAGAAGCTGTGAAAATCCGGAGATCGCTTGCTGACGCGCGCGGCTCGCAATCGCACGTATGCGCGCGAAGGTATTTGGGTAGCTTACGAGCTGCGACTTTGGGTAGCTTACGAGCCGCGACCGTGAGGGAGCGACACAAACAGCGTTGTGGCAAGCAAGTCTACGAGCTGAGAGCGTGAGAAGCCGTGAAAATCCGGACATCGCTTGCTTACGCGCGCGGCTCGCAAACGCACGTGTCGCGCGCACGTATGTTACGAGCCGCGACCGTGAGGGAGCGACCCGCTTGTGATCTACCCCACTGGAGAGACCGGGTAGAATCAGAAGTGCATGAGGGGCGTGGCCACACTGCAAGTCGCTGCAATACTGACGGCACTTGCACTCTATGGGCAGGAGACCCTGAAGCAGTGGGAAGATCGCGCGCTAGAAGCCAAACGGCGGGGAGATGCAGCCGGGGCATTAGCGGCGTGGGACCAGGCGGCGAAGCTCGATCCGAAGTCTGCGCGGATTCAGGACGAAATCGGATTCCTGTTGGCCGTGCTCAATCGGCGTGACGAGGCGATGGCGCACTTCACCGCGGCGATCGAGAGGGACCCGCGATATGCGCCCGCTCACTATCACCTGGGCGTCGCATATATTCTGCAGGGCGATGCGCCTCAAGCGATTCCGCAGTTGCAGACTGCGGTGGCTCTCGACCCTGGCAACTTCGAATACCGCTTTCACTTCGGCCAGGCACTCAACGACACGTCGCATTTTGAGGAGGCGCTTCCGCAATGGCGCCAGGCAACCACCCTGCAGCCCCGCCACTCCGAATCGTGGAATCAATTGGGACTCGCTTTGCAGAATACTGGTGACCGGACGGGCGCGCTGGAAGCGTATCAAAGAGCCGTACAATTGGATGGCTCGAATCTGGATGCGCGCAACAGCTTGGGATTCGTGCTCGTAAATTCCGGCCGTGCGGCAGATGGCGTGGCGCAGTTTCGAAAGATACTCGAAGCCGATCCCGCCAACAATGCCGCGCGGGTGAACATTGGCTTCGCGCACCTTCAGAAGGCCGAGTTGGATCAGGCGGAAGCGGAGTTCCGCGAAGTGATCCGCCGCGATCCGAGTTCCGCCATCGCGCATTACGATCTGGGCGTGACCCTCAAGCAGAAGGACGATCTGGACGGTGCGAAGGCGGAATTGCGCCGCGCACAGGAGTTGGATGCGCGACTGCCTGAGACGCATTACACGCTGGGGATCATTTATTGGCAGAGCGGTGCGTTTGAGGATGCTGGACGCGAGATGCAGGCCGCGATCGACCTAAATCCCGCTTATGGCGAAGCGTACTTCATGCTGGGGACGGTGCTCAAGCAGAAGGGCGACCTGGAAGGTGCAGAACGGGCTCTCCGGTCGGCGATGCGCTTCGAACCGTCGAATCCGGGGCCATATAACACGCTGGGTCAGGTGCTTCGCGCGAAGGGCGATCTGGAGGGCAGCAAGCAGGCATTCGCGGAAGGCGCGCGGGCCAAGGAAAGCAAAGACGCGGAGTTGGGCAAGATGCTGCAAAGGCATCCGACACCTCCAGTGCGGTGATGCGTTGATCGGCAAGAGGGTCCGAAGTCGAAACCTCTTGGAGCAGTGCCCGGCGGACGTGCGAAAAGTCTCGACAGGATTGTCGAGACGGCAGACAGGAGTGTCTGCGCCACCTCAATGACCGCCGGGGAGCGTGAGTTTCACGGTATCGCCGTGATCGTTCTTCACGATGGTAGGGCGAGAGGGGGCGGGCGGCTTCTCCGAACCCTGCACTTTCAATTGCGTGTTCTTGGCGGCGAGCAAGCTGGCTTTCTGCGCTTCGATCCCCTTGCGAATGTCCTCTTCCGAGATGAGGATCGAAAGCCGGATCGTCCCGTTCGATGATTGCAGATCGAGCTTGGTGCCGGTTGGTGACGTGGGCTGGCTCTTGAGCATCGCCTCGATCATCTTGATGGATTCCGCCATCTGACCGGCAGCTTGCGGGGTGCGCGCGTGAATCTGGCCGGAGATTTCGAGACCCTGTCGCAAGGCCGCGCCGAATTCGAAGTGGTCGACCGATTCAATGGCATCCGCCGGAGTACCGGTGGGCGGTTTGAGACTCGCGGGCGGATCGCCGACGCCCCAGAAATCGTAGCGGCTCGCCAGAGAGCGGGCTTGCTGAAGGAGCAAGGGCTTGACCTTCGACGCCGAGGTACGGCGCGCAATCGCGGCCCGAACCTCCGCGGGTTCTCCGAGGATCGCGGTGGTTTCATCCACGAGCGCCATCGCGCCCGCCGGCTGCTTCGCGTCAGTCCAGACCGGCACACCCTCGAACATCACGGGAGTTCCGGGGAAATGATTGGCGTCGAATCGCCCGCGGAACACGATCAGTTCCGACGGCTGGTCCTGGACGGCGTTGGAGGCGACGACGATCTGGTCGAGGTCCTGGAAAGGGTTGAATCCCGAGGCAGGGGCGGATTTGAGCGCCTGCAGAATGGGGGCCAGGGAAGGCTGCCCGCCGTTCATCAGATCGGAGGAGAACTTCTGCATGTCGCTCTGATAAGACTTGACGAGCGGCGAATTGAGCACACTGCGCAGGGAGACCCCGATCAACAGGCGGGTCCCTGGCGGATAGTACTCCGGCGTAAGGGAATCTGCGGCGAATCCGGCGGGTGCCGCGATCACCAGGAGCGTGAGCGCAAGTCGATAGGATCTCACGACTACCACATTGATCCTGTCGGCGCAAAAGCGCCAGATTGTCGTCGGATAGCTGCCGGTGGAGTACCGTACCTGGCTCACCCCGGCTGCCAGCCCGGGACTCCGTACGATTCGTCCGGCCGTGGGCACGTTCGTCCAGCCCTCAGCACCCTCGTCACAACTTACTATTCACCGCGGTCGAGTTCCCTCATCCTGATTACCAGGAACATACCCGTCCTATGAAACAGATCGCTGTTTGCTTCACCATCGCGACCGGCGTCGCCCTTTGCCAGAGTCCGGCCTTCGAGGTAGCGTCAGTCAAGCCGGCCGCGCCCGTCACCGGACATTTTCAATACCACATGACCATGCGGATCGACGGCGCTCGTGTTGACATCGTAAACGCCTCACTCACCGATCTCATCCATTCTGCCTATCGCGTTAACTCCTACCAGGTCGAAGGCCCGTCTTGGATGACCACGCAGAAGTTTGATCTGGAGGCCAAGCTGCCTGAGGGCGGCTCCAAAGACCAGGTGCCCGAGATGTTGCAGGCGCTCTTGGCAGAGCGCTTCCAACTGGCCGTTCACCGCACCCGCAGGGACCTCCCCGCGTATGCACTGGTACCGCGTAAGGGCGGCGCCAAGCTGAAAGATTCGCCCCAAGATGCCGGGGCAGGGACGTGGTCGCGAACGTTCGGGCCCGAGGGAACCATGCACATGGAGACGAAGAACATGACCGCCGCCGCGCTCGCCCAACTCGTGGCGAGTTTTCTGGACTATCCCGTCGTGGATATGACGGACCTCCACGGATCCTATGACATACCTCTCGATTTCTCACCCGAGGATCTGCGCACCGGGGCGAAGCTTGCGGGAGTCGGAGTGGCCGAGGATCCAGGTCTGCCATCGTCCGGTTCGGCGATTGGCACGTCCCTCCAGCAAGTCGGTCTGAAGCTGGAGTCGCGAAAGTTGCCGATTGACCTGATCGTCGTCGATCATCTGGAAAAGAATCCCACCGCGAACTGATCTGCCAAACCGAATCCCCGGGCCGCCGTCAGAGTGGGAAGGAATGCGCTTCAATCTCCGCAATTCGATGATTTGGGCCGCGCTCGCGTTGGCGTGCTCGGTTTTTGCGGCATGCAGCGTTTTCACATGGTACCCGCTGACTACCATTCGGAAGGGGCCGCATTTCGGCCACGCCTTGATGTGGGAACTGATTCGGTGGAATCTCTGGCTGCCCATGGCAGCGTTCATCCTGCGCTGGAATCGCCGGTCGCCAGTGAGGAGCGGGGTTCGCGGTGCGATGTGGTATGCCGGCGTGGGCCTGATCTTTCCGGTGCTCCATACCCTGCTGGTGTTGGCGCTGTACTTCCCGCTCTCCCCCGCGGGTACCCTGGCTTTCGTGCGCAACCGTTCCGCCGCCCTTTTGCCCGACTTGCTCACGGGTGTGATCGTCTGCGGTCTGGTGCTGGGCCTGGCGCACGCGCACGCTGGGCAATTGCGGGCCTCGCTTCTGGAGTCTCAATTGGCGCAGGCGGAGTTGGAAGCGCTCAAGATGCAATTGCACCCGCATTTCCTGTTCAACACGCTGAACTCGATTGCCGCACTGCAAACTGAGGATCCGCCGCGCGCAAGCCGGATGCTGGTCCGTCTATCGGACTTCCTGCGTCTGACGCTGGAAAATTCGGGAGTGCACGAAGTGAGTCTGCAGCGCGAACTGGATTTTGTTTCGCGCTACCTCGAAATCGAGCGCGCCCGCTTTCCCCGCAAGCTCACGATTGAGATCGCAGCGGATCCCGATACCCTGGACGTCGCGGTGCCCAACCTGATCTTACAGCCGATAGTCGAAAACGCCATCCGCCACGGCATCTCCTCGAAGGCTGCTCCGGGCAAGGTCGCGATTCACGCCAGCCGGCACAACGGCTCCTTGCTGCTCCACGTTCATGACACCGGGCCCGGGATTCACGGAGTCCCGCGCTACGGTCGAGGCCTGGCCATCACACGATCCCGCCTCGACCGTTTATACGGCGGTGCCTCGAGTTTCTGTCTGGAGAATTCGGCCGGCGGAGGATTCGATGTGCGTATCGAGATTCCCCTTGCGAAGGAACTATGCGCGTCCTGATTGTGGATGACGAACCGCTGGCCAGGACCGTCATTCGTAACCACCTGCGGGCTCACTCGGGCGTGGAAATCGCGGCCGAATGCGAGAGTGGCTCTGTAGCTATCGCTGCAATCTCCTCTCTGGCGCCGGACCTGATCTTCCTGGACGTGCAAATGCCGGAAATCGACGGCTTTGGCGTGATCGAGGCAATTGGACCCGAGCGTCAGCCGGGAATCGTCTTTGTGACTGCCTTCGATCAGTATGCCGTTAGGGCGTTTGAAGTACACGCGTTGGACTACCTGTTGAAGCCCTTCGACCGCGAGCGCTTTGACGCGGCATTCGCGCATGCACGTCAGAGCATGCGCCGGCACGACTGGGCAGACCGGCTCTCCTCCCTGGTACTCCAAACGCGCGGGCAGCACCTGGAGCGATTCATCGTCCGCGACGCCGGACGGGTCTTTTTTCTTCCGGCTGGCGAGATCGACTGGATCGAGGCCCAGGGCAATTACGTCAAGCTCCATGGCGGCGGCCGGACGCATCTGCTTCGTGAGGCCATGGGCGCGCTGGAGAGTCGTTTGGATCCGCGCCGTTTCCGCCGCATCCACCGGTCCAGCATCGTCAACCTCGACGCGATACGCGAACTGCGCCCCTGCTTCCACGGCGACTACGAGGTCCTGCTTCGAGATGGGACAGTGTTGAAGCTGAGCCATCGCCTGCGTTCGAACCTGGAACAGGACGCTGCCGGCGTTCTATAGTCAATCCAGGGACATATGCAACCCAATGAACTCTATCGGCCGGCGAGCCTCGACGAGGTGTGGCCGGCACTGCCTCAAGGAGCGTGGAGTGGAAGCTGTGCCGCACTGCACCTTTGGACCCAGATCGTCGGCAAGGTGCGGCTGGCACTCACGCCCGCCGTCAATCACACATGGAACGTGCCGCTCTACCCCACCATTCGCGGCCTGACGACGTCGCCCATGCCACACGGCCAGCGCTTTTTGCAGATCGATTTCGACTTCATCTCACATCTGCTGGTATTGCAGACCAGTGACGGCAAACGCGCCTCGATCGATCTGAGGCCCATGGCAGTAGCAACTTTCTATCGAGAGGTGATGGCCGCGCTCGATCGTCTGGAGGCGCCTGTCCCGATCTGGGCAATGCCATGCGAAATCGCGCAGGCCGTTCCCTTCGATCAGGATCTCACCGAACGAGAGTACAACCCTGAGTATGTGCAGCGGTTCTGGCGAATTCTGATGCAATCCACTCGGGTCTTCCATGTATTCCGCGCCCGCTTTACGGGCAAAGTGAGCCCGGTCCATCTCTTTTGGGGAGCGCTCGATCTGGCTTGCACGCGCTTTTCCGGCCGCACCGCGCCGGAGCATCCGAGCATGCCGGGATTGCCGGATCGCGTAACCCGCGACGCCTATTCTCACGAAGTCAGCAGTTGCGGGTTCTGGCCTGGAGCGCCCGGCATTGAGGCGATGTTCTATAGCTATGCATACCCGGAACCGGCTGGTTACGCGACAAGTGCGATCGCTCCCGCCGGGGCTTCATTCAGCCCGCAATTGGGGGAGTTCGTGCTGCCTTACGAGCAGATGCGCCAGTCGGCAGATCCAGATTCGGCTCTGCTTCAATTCTTACAGAGCACCTACGAAGCTGCTGCCAACTGTGCCCACTGGGACCGTACCGCCCTTGAGGTCGCGGCGACTCCTGCACCTTGATGCACTCCACCTTACTCTTTGAGGCAAACTGATCTTGTTGAACAGTTAGTCCCCCAATACCCTTTCGCAACAACGCGCTGATCTGCCCCAATTCTGTCCGGTCGAACCGAGATGGTGGTCCCGGCGTGCCGGGAGTGCACTACTCGTTCCGAAGTGCGATGGAGGGATCGATCCTGGCGGCGCGCCGCGCTGGCATCCAGCACGCCACGATCGCCACGAGCGTCAGGATCGCCGGAACCAGGATAAAGGTCATCGCATCGCGGGCACTCACGACGAAGAGCATACTTTCCACAGTACGCGAGGCCGCTAGTGCCGCGGCCAGACCCAGCACCACGCCGAACGCGACCAGGCGAATGCCCTCTCGCACCACCATCCTCTGCACGTCGCCCGATGTCGCCCCTAAAGCCATGCGCAGTCCGATCTCTCGTGTGCGCTGATGCACGGTATACGAGATCACGCCGTAGATCCCGATGATCGAAAGCGCGAGTGCCAGCGCTCCGAACACCAACAGCAGTCCGGCGCTCAAGCGCTGCGCCCAGAGTGTGTCGCGGATCATCAGGCTGGTGCTCTCGGGCTGCAGCAGGAGGTTGCGATCCAGCGACTGGAGCGCGTGGCCGACCGCTAACGCCATTGCCGCGGGGTCGCCCGCAGTCCGAATGTGGAGTACCGCGGTGGGAAAGTAATACTGCGCCAGCGCGAGATAGAGAAAAGCCTGCGGACGCTCTCCGATGGCCTGGTAGTTGGCGTTGCGCACCACACCAATCACCTCGGCCGGCGCCCGGTCCCCGGCAAAGTACAGGCGCTTGCCGATCGGATCCTCTCCCGGCCAAAAGTAGGCAGAGGCCGCGTCATTGATGATCGCGACGTGGGGGCTCGCCGCCGTGTCGCGATCTCCGATGTCGCGCCCGCGTAGAAGCGGGATCCCCACAGTTTGGAAGTAGCCGGGTCCCACCGCGGTCGCCAAGATATAACGTCCCGAAGACCCGCTGTTCTGTTCGGGGCCGTCCACCAGCACAGTGCGCGCCCCCGAAACGTGGAAAGGAGCATCCTTGGCGAGCGCCGCCGCGGTCACGCCTGGCACGCCCGAGGCCAGTTCCAGGGCGCGTTTCTGATACTCGCGCCCGCGAGCTTCGTCGTAGCCCTGGTTGGCGACGTTGAACGCGACGATTCCCAGGTGTGCCGCGTCAAAGCCCGGGTCGATTCGTCCCGCGTTCCAAATGCTGCGCAGGAATAGGCCCGCACCGATCAGCGTGACCATCGCGAATGTCACTTGGCCCACCACGATCGCAGATCGCAAATTCCAACCGCCCACCCTTACCGCTGCCGTTGCCGATCGCTCTCTGAGGCTGGCCGCCAGGTCTGTCCGCGTGGCGCGGAGTGCCGGGGCGAGGCCGAAGAGAAAGCCCGTGGCCAGCGAGACCAACAGGGTGTACATCAGGATGCGGCCGTCCAGGTCGAGACGTAGTCCCGCGTGCGCCAGAATAGGCGGACGGAGTCCCCAAATCACATCGCGAGTCCAGCGCGCGAACAGCAATCCGGCGATTCCGCCCGTGAGGGCCAGCAGAACGCTCTCGGTGAGCAGTTGGCGGACGAGACGCCACCGGCTGGCGCCCAGGGCCAGCCGAACCGAAATCTCCTGCCCTCTTCCGGCAGCTTGCGCGAGCAACAGATTCGCCACGTTGGAACAGGCGATCAGCAGCACCAGTCCGGAGATGGTCATCAGCACGGCGACCCCATTCGCCAACACCGCGCGGGTCTCAGGAGCGAGAGCCGCTTGCGCAATCGAGGTGAGCCGGACCCGCCGGCTTCCATTCTCGACGGGATAGAGGCGCTCGAGTTCTTCTGCCACACTGCCTAAATCGATTTCCGCCTGCGATCTTGTGACGCCCCGCCGCAAGCGCCCCGCGACGGCGAATATCAGTGCGCGCCGCTCAGTGACCCACGCGGGGTTGGGGTACAGTTGCGGGTACATCATGATCGGCACCCAGAGGTCGGCGGCGAACATCATGTTGAGGCCGCGAAAGTCTGGTGGTGCGACTCCGATGATGTCGAATGTGCGTCCATTGAGATGGATGGTGCGGGAGAGGATTGCCGGATCGCTTCCGAATTGGCGGGCCCAAAGTCCGTAGCTCAGGACCGCCACCGGCGCCACACCGGGAGTAGCGTCTTCTTCTTGACGAAACGAACGCCCCACTACCGGTTTCACGCCAAGCGTCGAAAAGTAGTTCCCGGTAACGAGTTGCGCCATCAGCAACTGGGGATCGCCGTGGCCCGTCAGGTTAACGGAGAGGGTGGTGTAAAGCGCCAGGGACGAGAAGGCGTGGTTACGGTCGCGGTAGTCGACGTAGTTGGGGTAGGAGCATTGCAGAAGGCCAGGACTGCGCGCGTCAACGGTTGACACTGCCGCCAAAGCCGAGGGATCTTCGACGGAAAGCGAACGCAGCATGACGGCATTCACCATTGTGAAGATGGCGGTGTTCGCGCCGGTTCCCAACGCTAGCGACGCCAACGCGATCGCGGTCATTCCGCGGTTCTTGATCAGTGCCCGAAGGGCAAATCGCAGGTCCGCCAAGAGCCCCATGTCACCCGTGCGGGATAGCACAGTATATAACAGCGCTCGACGCAACGTTAATTTTGCAGTTTTGGGTGCTGCTCATGTCATAGGTGAAGAATTTCAATCTAGCTTCATGATTACAAGGGATCTACGGATTTTGATCACAAGCAACACTTTCACTTCAGGTATCGGTTTAGCTTTGGGGAAATTATCATCCGCTGGCCCCCAAACCGAGCGGGAAAAGCGGTCGATGTCCACTTGGTAATTCACTAAAAGGAATGAGCTTAAGGGCCGCGATGAGCATTCTTAGCTTCCGGGTACGCTTCAACCAGTACTGTAGATCCGGCCAAATGTGATGGAACGCAGCCATGGGTGGTGGTTTTCGGCCACCACCGAGCTTGCTCAACACACTAAAGTTGCTGATTTTAAAATGGTTCCCGTTTGGTACTCGTGTTGCACCCGATCTGTCGTGCTTGGGAAATCAGCCATGAGACGGTTGTTGCAGTACCGGTTATTCGCCTCGGCCGGAATACTTCTATGCGCCGCTGGTCTGTTCTCTCCGGTGCGCGCCCAAGACAATGCTGACGACTTGCAACGTGGAGTTGCCCGTATCAGCCTCATGAATGGCGAGGTGTCAGTGCGGCGCGGCGATTCAGGAGAATGGGTCGCAGGTGTGATCAATGCGCCTCTCATGTCGGATGATCGTATCTCGACCGGTCCCAATTCCCGGGCCGAAGTAGAGTTCGACGCATCCAATATACTGCGTATCGGCGGCACGGTGGAGCTGCGGTTGACCCAACTGGAAGCAGCCCGCTATCAGATGGAACTTGCCCGCGGGACCGTCACCTTTCGGGTGTTGCGTCCCTCCAGCGTAAGTGTTGAAGTAGATACTCCGAGCATCTCCATAAGGCCATCGAAACAAGGCATTTATCGTATCACTGTGAATGAGGCAGGGGAGACTGAAGTATCCACTCGCGCGGGCGAAGTAGAAGTCTTTACGCCGCGTGGTTCGCAATGGGTGGGGCAGGGCCAGACGTTGATGGCGCGGGGCACCGCTGCCGACGCCGAGTTTCAGATTGTCAACGCCATCCCGATGGACGACTGGGATCGTTGGAATGAAAGCCGCGATCAAGTGCTGCTGCAGTCGAACAGCTACCAATATGTCCCCGCTGGAGAATATGGCGCCGAAGATCTGGATTCCTACGGTGTGTGGACTGAGGTCCCGCCGTATGGCCGCGTCTGGAGACCCACCGTGGCGATCGGGCCCGACTGGGCCCCTTATCGTAGCGGCCGCTGGGTCTGGGAGGATTGGTATGGCTGGACATGGGTGAGCTATGAACCGTGGGGTTGGGCTCCTTACCACTATGGCCGTTGGTTCAACCAGCCGGGCTTTGGTTGGTGCTGGTATCCGGGCGGATTGGGCGTCCGGCACTATTGGTCGCCGGGACTCGTTGCCTTTTTCGGCTACGGCCCGGGGCTCGGGGTGGGGTTTGGATTCGGCAACGTTGGTTGGGTTCCGCTGGCGCCGTTTGAAGTCTTTCGCCCTTGGTGGGGGCGGACTTTCTACGGACGCGCCGGATTCGATCGTCTAAGCATCAGTAACGCAAACATCACCGGTATCTATCGCAATGCCCGTTTCAATGGAATCTCGGGAGTCAACGCGGCTGATTTCCGGAACGGCAGATTCAGCGGCGTTTCGCGGGTTTCGGGCGAGCAGGTGCGCGAAGCAGGATTGTTCCGCGGCCAGACGCCGATGCGGCCGACTGCGGCCAACACACACTTCTCAGATCGTGGGGTAGCCCATGTTCCGCAGAGCAGTGCGAACAGCCGGTTCTTCACCCATCAACAGCCGAGTCCGGTGTCGCGAGTTCCATTTTCGCAGCAAGCTGGACTGGCTCCGGGAAATCGCGGAGGCACTGAGGCGTTCAATCGTGGTAACGGTTCAGGTTCGGGCGGACGCGAGAGTATTCCGCAGGGCACGGGTCGCGCGCAGGCACCGCAGGCCGGTGTGACCAGGCCGCAGAACCCGTCGAATTCCAGTTCCGGTAGCTGGCAGCGCTTTGGGGAACCGACTCGCAATTCGGCGCCGCGTAGCGGGACAGGCTCGGGTTTCGGAACCGCTGCCCCGAACCGCGCGTTCGAGAGTCCGCGGTCGCAGACCACCGGCGGGAGCGAGTCGAACCGCGGCGACTTCCAGCGCTTTGGCCAGCCCAGCGGTTCGTCCCGGTCGCCGTCTCCGAGTTACAGTGCGCCGCGCTCCAGTTCGCCTAGTGCGCCGAGCGCGCCGCGATCGAGCCCCAGCGGCGGTGGAGGCGGCGGAAGTCGCTCCTCGGGCGGGGGTGGCGGAGGCCACTCGTCCGGCGGCGGCGGTGGCGGCCACAGCAGCGGCGGGCATCGCTAAGAGTTTCCTTTCGGCCATCAGTTTCTTCCCATGGGCCCGATCCCATTCAGCGGGGATTGGGCCTTTTTTTTGCATTGAGATCGCTGCCCTCATGAGCTTCCTCCTTCTGGCACCGCATCCGCCCCACGCGCAATCGCCTCGTTGATCAGGCGGGCAGTCATGCTCCGGCAAGATCCTCGCGAACGACGTCGCGAGCTGCTTTGTCTTCACGAAGCCCGAGGAAACGCGAGTGCCGGAGTTTTCCGTGAGAGGTCCACTCGATGAAAGCGACCTGCACCACGATTTCGGGACGTACCCAATGAGCCCTGATGCGCGGCAGTCCCTCGGCCTTGGTGAATGGGGATTTGGGGATCTCGATCGCATCCAGGCGTGCGCGCAGTTCCATCAGAAGGCGCGTGTCGAAGCCCGTGCCCACCTTGCCGGCGAAGTGAAACTCGTCCTGCTGGAAGTAGCCCACCAGGAGAGCGCCGAGGCCGGCCCGCGTGCCTTGCGGATCGGTAAACCCGCCGACCACCAGTTCCTGCGAAGCTTCGCATTTCATCTTGAGCCAGTGCGGAGAGCGCCGGTGTTCGTAAACCGAATCGCGCCTCTTGGCTATGACGCCTTCCCATCCCTCCTGGCAGGCGCGCTCCCATGGTTTCGAATCGTCGAGCCGGGGGACGTACTCGAGCGGCGGCTGAAGAGGCAATGACTGCAATAGCACCCGGCGCTCGGTCAGCGGAAGGGACATCACGTCGCGGCCGTCCATCCACATCACGTCGAAGATGTGATACCGGTTTCCCGCCTTGCCCCAGGTGATCTCGCCATCGAGGATGAGTTGGGCGCTGGGCAATTGCGCTATGGCATTGGCGATGGACGGCAAGGTTTGCGGGAGCCGGTTGCGAGAGAAGAGTTGGACGCTGGCGCCGTTCTTGAAGGCGAGCAGGCGGATGCCATCGAATTTGCGCTCGAAAATCCAGTCGGGTCCGGTGAATCGTTCCTGGGTGAGAGTCGCGGCCATCGGTTCTACCCATTCCGGGAAAGGCAGGTTCGACATTCTGTATTTCAGGTTATACGGCGGCTGCGGCGTCTAAAGCTACAATGGAAAACACCAAGGAGCAGCCTTGCCGACTTACTGTAACGGCAAGGTCGGCCTCCACCGAAAACCCCGCCTGAGGAGGCAAAGGATTGCGTATGACGAAATCCATTTTGCGTTCGATGTGGGCCCTTCCGCTCTTAGTGACGATTCCCGGCAATCTTGGCGCGCAGACCTCCACTAATACAGAGGAGCGAATCCAGCGCATTGTCAATGCTCTTCCGCCCGCGATCCTCGTCAAGGGACACGCTGCGGAATCTCCGAAACTCGCTGAGCGTATGGCGGCCTTGCATGTCCCAGGCGTCAGCATCGCCTACATACACGACGGAAGGATTGAATGGGCACGCGGCTTCGGCGTGACTGCCATCGGAGGATCTCCGGTAACTCCAGATACGCTCTTCCAGGCCGCTTCCATCAGTAAGCCGGTGGCCGCTATGGGCGTACTGCACCTGGTGCAGTCCGGAAAGCTCGATCTCGACACCGACATCAACCAATATTTGAAGTCGTGGAAGTTGCCGTCGAACGACTTCACCAAGACCACCAAGGTGACCCTGCGGCAACTCCTGACACACTCGGCGGGGTTGACGGTCCACGGCTTCGCTGGGTATGCGGCCGGAGAACCAATCCCCACCCTGGTTCAGGTTCTGAAAGGGGAGAAGCCCGCCAATAGCGATTCCATCCGCGTCGATACTGCACCCGGGACCATCTGGCGCTATTCCGGAGGAGGGTATGAAGTCGCGCAGCAAATCGTGCAGGATACCACGGGCGAGCCGTTCCCGAAGTGGATGCACGATACAGTGCTCGGGCCTGTCGGCATGAGAGCAAGCACCTATGAGCAGCCTCTACCGCAGAATCGGCTGAAGGAAGCGGCCATGCCTTATCGCGGCGATGGAACGCCGGTCACCGGTGGACCCCACACCTATCCCGAGATGGCGGCGGCGGGACTCTGGACGACACCATCCGACCTGGCACGCTATGCGATCGAAGTGCAACGATCGCTGGTGGGCGCCTCGAACCATGTTCTCTCCGTGGCGACCGTCAGGCAAATGCTGACTCCCGGTCTCAATCACCAGGGTTTGGGCCCCGGAACGGGCGGAACCGCTGAACATCCTTACTTCACCCACGGCGGCGCGAATGAAGGCTATCGATGCAACCTGATCGCGTATAACGCGGGAGACGGCGTGGTCATCATGACGAACGGCGACAACGGCGGCGAGCTGGCCTCGGAGATTCTGCGCAGCGTGGCGCGCGAATACAACTGGCCCGATTTTCGGCCGGTGGAACATGCGGTCATCACCCCGGATCCAAAGGTGGTCGCGTCGTACGTAGGCGTCTATCGCAGCTCCCCGAGCAATTTCTTTGTCACGGGCGAGGGCGCCCACATTTATGGGCAACTCGGCAATCAGAGAAAGCTCGAGCTATTGCCGGAGAGTGACCACGAGTTTTTCGTGAAGGAAGTGAATGCTCAATTCACCTTCGAAACGGATGGGCAGGGAAAGGCAGCGCGCCTCATCCTGCATCAGAACGACACCGACGAGACTTTCACTCGTGCTGACGATGTCGAAGCAAAACGGATTGCGGATGAGGCAGCGGCCAGAGCGGAGGGGCTCGCGAGGCGAGTCAAGGAGCAAAAGGCGGCGCCGGGAAGCGAGGCCGCATTGCGACGCTTGATCGAGGAAATACAGCGCGGAGAGCCCGACTACTCCCGCATGAGCCCACCGTTTGCAGATATGACCCGGCGGGCATTACCCGACCTCAAGTCGACCTTGCAGGGCTGGGGCGCGTTGCAGACCATCGTGTTCAAAGGAGTCGGTCCCGCCGGACGCGACATCTTCCAAGTGAAATTCGAGAAAGGCGAGGCCGAATTCCGGATCGACTTGACACCCGACGGAAAAGTAGACAGCGTCAATTTCCGGGCGCAGTGAACGGGTGCAGCGCTCCGATCAGTTTTTCAACTCCACAACGACGGCTTCGAACGGCTTGTCGTTCAGGTTCTCCTCTCTGTGCTTCACGGGCGCGCCCCAACTGGCTTCGCCGGCCTTGTGTTGGGCATTGTCCACCTTGCCATCGGGCGTTGTCATGCGGCCGTTCTGATCGGTAAGGTACACCACCACGCGATTGAGCATGTGCTCGTGCAGCGGCACCTGATGATGCGGCGGGAACTTCACGCGGATCACTCGCACCTGCGGATTTTCGAACTCGAGCTTGTAGTCTTGGGGATCGATGGTCAACGGATCGAGGGCGGACTTGGGAGTCTTTGCAGGGTCGCCGGGCTTCTTTACCTCGACTTCGATAATGTGCAGCGGCGCGTTGCTGGTGACTTCCGAGACGTGCATCCCGTTCGCCGGGCTCCAGCGGACCTCGCCGGCCTTCACGTCCAGCACAGTCTTCTGCCCGCTCTGCAGCGTGATCTCCTGCCGTCCCGCGGTGAGGTAGATCATCACGCGATTGGCCTTGTGCTCATGCATGGCAGTTTTGGAGTGAGGCGCATCATCTGCTTTGAGCACCCGCACCTGGTCGTTCTCCAGCATCGTTTGGGACTGGCCCCACACTGCTGCCGCCAGCGGCGCCAATAGCAGAAGTCTCAAATATCGCATTGGGTCATCATAACCCGCGCACACCCGTTTCAGAAGCGTTGATTGAATTCCAGGTAACCGAACCGTCCGTCTTTGCCGTTCGGATAGATCTGTTCCATTACGGCGAGACCCTGTGTGTAGCCCAGATAACCTGTGAGCGTCAGCTTGCGGGTCACGCGATAGTCCACGCTCGTGTCATACAGATTCCCCAGCGAGCGGCGGCCGGATGTCGCACGTCCGGTGTAGCCGAACGTCCACGGCTGGAACGCGCCGCCGCCGCTATACCAGAGATCGTTCGCGTTGGTGAGGCGCAGCGCGTGGAACTCGCTCGATACCGTGACCTTGGGGTGCGGGCGGAGTTGCAGGATCCCAAACCCGTCTTCGGTGTTCATCATATTGAAGAACGGAAAACGCGCATACGGCCGCGGTGTGGGGAGCAATTGGAAGAACGTTCCGTGGCGATTGTCGTTCGGATCGCTATCCCCCGAACCGTAGGTGAATCCGCCGCGCAACCATGGACGGACCGCCGCCAGGATCTTCGGCTGGAATCCCCCTTCCACATCGAACGCTCCGGCCCGCTGCTGCTGCACGCCCCAGCGGCCGGTCTGCACGGCGCCCCAGAAGAGGATGTCGACGGTACCGGTCGCGGTCTCGATCGCGTGCAGCGAGTGCCCGCCGAAGGTGTCGATGCGGATGTTCGCCAGATCGGCGCGGCGCACTGCCAATGCGCGGTCGTCGGTCTTCAGGATGTGCCGGAAATCGTCGTATTCGATGAAAAAGAGGCGCGTGTCGGCGGCGTGGTGTTTGCTGCCCCATTCGTGTGTGTAGGAGCTGTACCCGAAGCCAATCCGATTCCAGCCCCAGCCGTCCACCTGGAATACTCCCCGCGTTGGGACTGCGCCGATGAACGTGAAGTTGTCGTTGGGTGCCGCGTACGAGTAGTGCACGCCATCGAAGCTCCGTCCGACGTCCGAAAATCCAAAATTGCCGATCAGTCGCTGGAAAACGCGCTCGCGCTTGACCGCCGCTAAGGTGGCGTTCTTGGGGACGACCTCGCTTCCGTCCAGGAATTCGAAGCGCCCAACCTGCAAGGTGTGGCGTTTGTTGCCGCCGAGGCCGTCAAGCCGCACGTAGAGCTGCTTCGGGAAGATCATGGCGGTGTTCTGGCTGGCGGTGTTCGCGGTGAAGTAATTAGCCCCCAAACCGAGCGCGCCCTGCTGCGGGCCCGTCCCAGTAGCGTTATTCGGGAGGCCGAGGAGAAAGGGCACTGCGAACTCGGCGTTCCAGTCCCAAGTGTCGCGGCTCTGCGATAGTCCTAAGCGCAGCAGATTGCCGGAGTATTGATAGCTGTTCTCGCCGGAGGTGGGCTGAAACCAATCCCAGGCGTACAGTCGGGCGCGCAGGCTGCCGCTGAAAGTGATGCCGCCGATCTTGATGACTCCCGAATCGGCGGGTGTCTGCGCGTGGGCGATTGAAACGGCGACGAACAGGAGAGCGAGGCGTCTCATGCTTCCACCTCGTTGGGCATCAAGGGCGGACAAGCGACTGCACGCATAGCGGGCGCGGGCTTGGTCCGATACGTGGAGTAGAGAGCGAGCCCCGTGAATAGTGAACCCGAGAGAATGTTGCCGATCGTGACCGGGATCTGATTCCACCAGAGCCATTGCGCCACCGAGACCGGCGCGTGCAGCATCATGCCGGCTGGAATGACGAACATGTTGACGATGGAGTGCTCGAAGCCCTGCGCAAAAAACGTGAGGATGGGGAGCCACATGGCGGCGATCTTGCCCGTGGTGGATCGCGAAACCATCGCCAGCAACGCGCCGATCGTCACCATCCAATTGCAGAGCACCGCCTTCACCAGTGCCGTCGCCCATCCCGCACCTCCAGCCGCGAGATAGCCGAGTGTCTTCTTCTGGGCCGCCGCTCGCAGGAGGTCTCCCAGCGGGCCGCCGTTGTTGGTGCCGCAATTGGTAATCGCCAGATAAAAGAGCAGTGCATACCCTGTGCTGCCCAAAAAATTTCCCAGATAGACCCAGGTCCAATTGCGTAATAACTGCGCCATCGTCACTTCGCCGGCGGCGACCCCGGCGGGTAACAACGCGAAATTGCCTGTCGCCAGTTCCAGGCCCAGCAGCACCAGGATCACGAATCCCACAGGGAACAGCAGAGCGCCCACGATCGGCGGCACTCCCTGGGTTTGCACCACAAAGACCAACGATGTGGCGAAGCCGAGAAAGGCGCCGGCCAGCGCGCCTCGCAACAGCATGTCACTCACTCCCAGTTCCGCTTTGCGCCTGGCTGCGCGCAGCGCATCCGCGATCAGTTCAGATGGATTGACATAGTCCATTGGTTGTCTCCTTTCCAATCTCCGGGTTACTGGTAAACGAAGCTTTCTGTGCGCTGGCTTGCGCGCTCACAATTGCTGCCACAATCTCGGGCAGATGCTGATCGCAGGGAACTACGTCGAGCAACTCCTGTCCCGCGGACGAGTCCGGTCCTGTGCGCCCTCCGGTATAAATGGCCACCGCGTCGACAATCTCGCCCCCCATATTGGCTCGCATGCCGCGAAATCCGAGGTCCGCCGCCTGATGATTGCCGCATCCCGCGGGGCAACCGGACCAGTGGATGGTGAGTGGCGAGTGCCCCGTTCCCAGGCGCTGCTCCAAGGCGCGCGAGATCTGAACGGCGTATCCTTTGGTCTCAATCTGAGCAAGACCGCAGTAGTCCGACCCGGTGCAGGCCACCATGCCGCGGAAGAATGGCGAAGGCGCCGGCGTCAGCTCCTTCAGGAGCGGCTCCCGCAGCAATTCCGGCACGCGCTGCATTTCGACATCGGGCAGGATCGCGTTCTGTCCGGTGGTCAAGCGAATTTTGCCGCTGCCGTAGCGGTCGGCCAGCCGGGCCAGCTCCGTTAACTGGTCCGGGTTCACTCTCCCCGTCACGACCGATAGTCCGATCGAGCGGAGTCCCTCCTGCTTCTGCTGTTGGATGGCGAGGTGATCTTCATGCACTCCGCGACGCCGCATGTCTTCGCCTGCCGGCTCCAGGAGTGACATCAGACGCTCCGAGAGCACGTAGCGTAATTCCTCGATGCCCCAGTCGGCGATCAGGTGCGCCAGGCGGCATTGCGAACGGGCTTCCCGAGGGCCGTGGTCGCGGAAGATGCGCACGATCTCGGCTGCCGCCTGCGCGGCTTCGTGCGGCTCCACGAAAACATTCAGAGGCGAGGCGATGGTGAATCCACCCGACCCCATCTTGCCGCCCACCAGAATGTTAAAGCCGCGCCTGCCGTCGCGCATCGCCGGCACGAGGGCGATATCCTGCGATTCCGCATGCGTGCAGTTGCCGGTGCAGCCAGTGACGACGATGTTGATTTTTCGCGGTAGATTGACAAATTCGGGATTGCCCTTCGCGCCCACAATGAGGCGATCCAGCTCGAACAACACACCGGAAGCGTCGAACAGCTCGTCGGGCGTTAATCCGGCCAGTGCACATCCGTTGATGTTGCGGACGTTGTCCATGCCCGTTTGCAGACTGTGCAGATCGACTCCGCGCAGTCTCTCCCAGATCTCCGGCACCGTATCGAGGGTGAAGCCGCGCAATTCGATCTGCTGGCGGGTGGTGATGTCGATCACGCCGTTGCCGATTCCCCTGGACAATTCCGCTACGGCACGCAACTGTTCGCTGGAGGCGAATCCGTTGGGCATGCGGATGCGCATCATGAACTTGCCGGGAGTGGGCTTACGGAAGAAGACGCCGACCCACTTGAGCAGGTCTTTGTCAGCTTGGGAGAGGTGCTCGGATCCTCCGGCAATCAGTCCTGGCAGGTCGTCGCGGACTCGTAAAGGATTCCACCATTTCGATGCTTTCAACTTCTCGACAGAGTTTCGCCGCCGCAAGACACACTCCTCCTTTCTGGGTATTTCGGGAAATCGTGGCCGTGATCCGGCTTGCTACTGCCGTCGTTTACGTTTAAGGACTGAGGCGGCCGTTTCCGCCGCGGTCCGCACCAACACCGGCATTTTCGAATGCACCGGAACGATGTCCGGCTTGAATCCACAATCAGCCAGCGCGGCGTCCATCACGGGTCCGACGGACGCGATCGCTAAATCTTGTTCGAGTGCACGCCGCACCTCCGCGGTCCGGCCCATACTTTCCGCCACTTCGAGCAGATGCGTCAACTGGATCGACGTCGTGAACAACACTACGTCGCACTCGCCTTCCGCAATCCGCCGCACCGCTTCGCGCAGAGGACCCAAATCGTCAGGCAGAGCCCAACGGTAGATCGAAACCGGAGACACCTCGGCGCCCGACGCTCTCAGGGCCGCCAAGAAATCAGGGTTCGCCCGTCCGTACTCTTGAATGGCGATACGGCGTTCGTGACGGGCGGCGATCACCGGCACAATTTCGTGCCAGGTGCTGGGCTCGGGTACCACGATCTCCGCCCGTACGCCCATTTCCTGCAAAACGGCTACCGGCTTGGGCCCTCGCGAGACAATCGTCAGCTTGCGCAACGCAGCAGCAAACTGCTCCAGAACGTAACGTTCCGCCACGATGTCGCGAAGGAACGTGAGGCCCGCGCCAGTCATCACCACGAACATGTCAAAGCACCCGGCGAGCAGGCGCTCCACCCAATGAAACACCTCGTCGTGCTGCTCGAAAGGGACTTCTTTCACCGAGGGTGCGACAAACGGATCCCCTCCGTGCCGCCGGATTAGCTGCTCCATCATCTCCGCCCGACGCGACTCCAGGGAGAGGACGCGCAGTCCTCCGAACCCTTGCGGGTCGCCGGAACCCTTCCCCATTAGCACCCATCCCCTCTCAGACGCGTAGCCGTGCCACTGCGCACCACTCTTGATTGTGACTCGGAATTAAAGGCTCGGCGATGAGCCAGGAGGAGGTAGACGGGCTCCATTACAGCTCACTGGAAACCCGTTCGTCGCCGAAGTGAGAACCATATCAGCATAGCCAACGACATGAAGATTGGCAAAGAAAAAATTTCTATCGGGTGGATTTGCGATTTACCAGACGTCTCATGCCGACATTTTGAGCGCCTTCACGCGGTCGCGCAGTTCCGCGGCCTTCTCGAATTCGAACTTGCGGGCCGCTTCGCGCATCCTCTCTTCCAGCTCTCCGATGAAACGCGCACGCTGCTCCGGCGTCATGGCATCGACCTCCTCATCCGACTCCAGAGGTACCGTGACGTAATCGCCCTCCGCCACCGCTACCAGGCTCATATCGATGGGACGCACGATCGATTGCGGCACGATCCCGTTCTGCTCGTTGTATTCGATTTGGGTCTTACGGCGGCGTCCGGTCTCGTCCAGTGCTTTGCGCATACTGTCGGTCATCACGTCCGCATACAGGACACAATGCCCTTCCACATGGCGCGCGGCACGGCCCATGGTTTGGATCAGGGAACCGGACGACCGGAGAAAGCCTTCCTTGTCTGCGTCCAGAATCGCCACCAACGAAACTTCGGGCAGATCGAGACCTTCGCGCAATAGGTTGATGCCAACCAGGACATCAAACTCTCCTCGCCGCAAATCCCGCAGAATCTTGATGCGGTCGAACGTGGTCACTTCGGAGTGCAGGTAGCGGCAGCGCACCCCTACTTCGGAGTAGTATTCGGCCAGGTCTTCCGCCATCCGTTTGGTAAGCGTGGTCACCAACACCCGCTGATCGTTGGCGACGCGCTTGCGGATTTCGCCCAGCAGATCGTCTACCTGACCCTTGACCGGCCGGATCTCCACGGTCGGGTCCACTAGCCCGGTGGGCCGGATGATTTGCTCGACGACCACCCCGGCAGACTTCGTAAGTTCATAAGGGCCAGGTGTCGCCGAGACGTAGATTACCTGATTCACGCGATGTTCGAACTCCTCGAAGGTGAGCGGCCGGTTGTCGAGCGCGCTCGGCATCCGAAACCCGTGGGCTACGAGCACTTCCTTGCGAGACCGGTCGCCATGATACATCCCGTGCAACTGCGGCACCGTCTGATGGCTCTCGTCGAGGAACATGAGCGCATCGTGGGGCAGGTAATCGAGCAATGTGGGCGGCGCCTCTCCCGGCAAACGCCCAGAGAAATGGCGGGAGTAGTTCTCGATGCCGTGGCAGTAGCCGATCTCCTTGATCATCTCGAGATCGAACATGGTACGCTGCCAGAGCCGCTGTGCTTCGATCAGCTTGCCCTGCTTCTCCAGCTCTTTGTGCCACCATTGCAGCTCGTTGCGGATGCTGTCCATGGCGCTCACTTTGGATTCCTCGGACATCACGTAGTGTGTCTTGGGATAGATAGGGAGGCGCGTGTAGGTCTGCTTCACCTGGCCGAGCAGCGGGTCGATCTGGGAGAGGCTTTCGACTTCGTCCCCCCACAATTCGATGCGATAGGCATTGTCGTCGTAGGTCGGATAGACTTCGATGGTATCGCCGCGGACGCGAAAGGTGCCGCGGCGGAAATCCATGTCGTTGCGGTCGTAGAGGATCTCCACCAGCTTCGAGAGGATCTGGTTTCGCGAAATCTTCTGTCCCTTTTCGAGCATCAACAGCATGCCGTAATAGGCTTCGGGAGATCCCAGACCGTAAATGCAGCTTACGCTGGCGACGATCACGCAGTCGCGCCGCTCGAAAAGTGACTTGGTGGCGGCGAGACGCAGTTTGTCGAGCTCATCGTTGATGGTGGCCTCCTTCTCGATGTAAACATCGCTCGACGGAATGTAAGCTTCCGGTTGGTAATAGTCGTAGTAGCTGACAAAGTATTCGACCGCGTTTTCCGGAAAGAACGATTTGAATTCATGGTAAAGCTGCGCTGCCAGCGTTTTGTTGTGCGCCATGACCAGGGCCGGCCGGCCAATGGTCTCGATGACTTTGGCCATGGTGAAAGTCTTGCCGGATCCGGTGACACCCAACAGAACCTGGTGCTGCTCCCCGTCTCGAATGCCCTGCGTCAACTCCGCGATGGCATTCTCCTGATCGCCCCGTGGGCGGTAGTTGACCGCCAAACGAAATCCCATCATTTCAGTATGTAACAGAGACGCCCCGGGGTGTTTCGGCATTTCTGCAGGGCCGCCGATGTTAGAATACTGGCGTGGCACCGAATGAGGTATACTCGCGCGCGGACGTCCGCCGTAAGTTTGGCCTCTCCGAGCGCCAGCTTAAGAGCTGGGAAAAGCAGGAGTTTATTCCTCCAGCCGAATCGTATTCCTTTTCGGATCTGATCGCGCTGCAAACCCTGATCAAGCTCCGTGAGCGCCGGATTCAGGACCGGGAAATCGGGCGCGCCCTGGTGTCGTTGCGGCGAAAACTCGAGTGGGTGAAGCACCCGCTTTCCGAGCTTCGGATCGTCTCCAACGGCAAGAAGATCGCCGTCCTGGTAGCCGGGCAGCAGATGGACGCGATCAGCGGCCAGATCCTGATCGATTTCGAGGCCGCCGATCTGGGCGGGGTCAAAAGCTTTCCTGACCGCAAACACACCGTGAATCGTGCGCGCGAGTCGGAACTCTGGTTTCAGAAGGGCCTGGAACTCGAGGAGACGGGCGCGCCAGTCGAAGATGCGGTGCAAGCCTATCAGAAGGTGCTGGAGTTGAATCCGGCCGCCGCCGGCGCGCTGGTGAATCTCGGCACCATCTACTATCGCCAGCGCAAGTTCGCCGATGCCGAGAGGTATTACCAGATGGCGATCGAAGCTGATCCCGGCTACCCTCTGGCGCAGTTCAACCTCGGCAATTTATATGATGAGCAGGGCCGCCTGGTGGAGGCCCTCGACTACTACCGCCGCGCACTGGCGTTAAACCCGAATTATGCGGACGCCCACTTCAATCTCGCATTACTCTGCGAACGCACCAGCGACAACCTGAAAGCGGTGCATCATTGGAAGGCCTACCTCAAGCTGGATGGGACGAGCCAGTGGGCTGAGATCGCGCGGCGCCAGTTGGACCGTCTGCGCCAGCTCACTCTGATTCACTCGCGGTAGTAGAGAACCCGGAACAGAAACGTAGGGCGTCACTTAGGAGCGAACACACAAACCGCGTTCAAGGAGCCGGGTTCTCAGCAGACAATCTAACACATCTGAACGCCGTCACAAAGCATATTTATTATTGCCGATTATTGCCGCCGCCCGCGATTTCTGCGGTGTTTGCGTGACGTTTGGTGCGCTGTTGCGGCTGTCCCCTTCGCTTTCTCCCGCAGGCCCGCTGTTATAATCGAGTTTCTCAATTCCCCGCTCGAAAAGGAGCTTTGCTTTGCGAAAGAAAGTTACGGTCGTAGGCGCCGGAAATGTCGGCGCAAATTGCGCGCTGCGAATTGCCGATAAGGAACTCGCGGACGTCGTCCTCGTAGACGTGGTCGAGGGTGTTCCACAAGGGAAAGGGCTCGACATTCTACAGTCCGGTCCCGTTCAGGGCTACGATGTCATGATCACGGGCGCCAACGATTATGAGCCCACGGCGAATTCCGATATCGTCATCATCACGGCAGGTTTCCCGCGCAAGCCAGGCATGAGCCGCGACGATTTGCTGCTGGCCAATTACGACGTGGTTCGCACAGCCACCGAACAGGCAGCGAAATACTCCCCCAATTGCATTCTGATCGTAGTGACCAACCCGCTCGACGCGATGGCTCAGGCAGCTTACTGGGTCTCGAAGTTCAGCAAGAATCGCGTGATCGGCATGGCGGGAATTCTTGACAGCGCGCGCTTCCGTACCTTCATCGCTCAGGAACTGAACGTCTCCGTAGAGAACGTGACAGCGGTCGTCATGGGCGGCCACGGCGATACCATGGTTCCTCTCGTGCGCCTCAGCGGTGTTTCCGGTATCCCTCTTACCGAGTTGATGGACGCCGCGACTCTCGATAAGATTGTGACCCGCACTCGCAATGGCGGGGCCGAGATCGTCAAGTATCTGAAGACTGGCAGCGCTTACTACGCGCCATCCGCCGCCGCGGTCGAGATGGCAGAGGCGATTCTGAAGGATAAGAAGAAGGTGCTGCCATGCGCCGCTTATCTTGAAGGCGAATACGGTATCAAAGGCCTTTTCGTGGGCGTTCCTGTCAAGCTGGGTGCTCGCGGAATCGAGCAGATCTACGAGATCAAGCTGACCGACGAAGAAAATGCCATGTTGAAGAAGAGCGCCGACTCCGTTCAGGAACTAATCGACGTTCTGAAAAAGAAATAAGACTGCTATTCGTCTCGTAACGCAGTCATCGGGCCGACCCGTAGGGCCCCCCGCGCGGGAATGAGAACGGCGACCATAGCCAAGGGCACAAACACCAGGATCGCACCGGCGAATGCCAGCGGATCTGAGCCGTGAACGCCCGCGACGAGGTCGCCGGTCAGCCCGGATGCGGCGAGGGCCAGCCCCACCCCCAGCAGGATTCCACTTCCCACGAACAGCAGCGACCGGCGCAGAACCAGCCACATCACTTGCCGGCGGGAGGCGCCCAGTGCTACCCGCACTCCGATCTCGCGGGTGCGGCGCAGGACCGAAAAGTGCACCACTCCGAAGATTCCCGAGCCCGCCAACAACAGTGCCGTTGCGGCAAATGTGCCCAAAAGCATTGCCCCCATCTGGTATACCGAGAGGACGCGATTGAGGAATTCGGACACGGTGCGCACTCCAAACACCGGCAGATTCGGATCGATCGAGGCGACTTGTGCGCGAATCTCCGGAATGAGGCCTGGCACCGCGACATGTGAACGAACCAGCGCTGTAACGCGTCCCTGGTAGAACTGCTGCAACGCTAGAAAGCAGTACGGCGTTGCAGGCTCACCCAGCAACATGTACTTCCCGTCACGCGCCACCCCCACTACCTCAATGGGAGATCCGTCCGTCTGGCCGCGGAAACGCCGGCCAAGAGCGCGTTCGGGCGTCTCCCAAAAGCGCCGCGCGAAAGTCTCGTTGACCACGGCGACCAGGTGACCCGGGTCCTGGTCCCGTGCATCGATCGGGCGTCCAGCCACAATTCGCGTCCTCATCGTCGCGAAGTAGTCAGGTCCCACTCGCGAGAAGCCGGCAGAATCGTGCTCCTGTTCCGAACTCGGAATGTATCCTTCAGGAAGCACGCTCATCGAGCTGTCGTAGACGTCTAAAGGCAGCGGCCCGGCGATGGAGGCGCTCTCCACGCCCGGCATCGTACGGAGATGGTCGAGCAAGGTGCGTTGAAAGATCTTCCCTTGTTCGGGCTTGTAGCCCTGAAGGTCGAGATCGACGTTGAACATGAGGATGCCCGAGCGGTCGAAGCCAACATCCACCGATTTGCTGTATTGCATGCTACGCACGAAGAGTCCGCCGAAGATCAGCAACAGACAGGAGAGACAGACCTGCGCCAGAATGAGCACGTTTCCCTGCGTCAGGCGGAAGGACTTCGACACCGATGCCGATGCTCCTTTCAGCGCGGATACCAGGTTGGAGTGCGACGCGCGCAGGGCGGGCAGCAATCCGGATCCGATCGCCGCGAGGGCCGAAATCGCGAAGGTGAAAGGCAGCAGACGCGGATCGAAGCGCATTTCGTAGTCGAGATCGATGGTCTGAAAATCAAGCTGTGGATAGAGGCCGCTCAAAAAGCGGCTGAAACCCATAGCCAACACAATTCCCAGAAGTCCACCGGCCAGCGACAAGACCAGGCTCTCGGTAAGCATCTGCCGGATGAGGCGCCCGCGGCCCGCGCCAATCGAGACTCGAATGGCCATTTCGCGTGTGCGCGACTGCGCGCGCGCCGTCATGAGATTGGCAACGTTGGCGCACGCAATGGATAGAACCAGCAGCACGACCACCGCCAGGAGAGCGGTGGCTTTCGAAATGATGCCTGTCGCCACGAGAAACGGCTGAGTCCGGACACCACCGGGAATCAAGTGCGCTGTCAGTCCGCGATCGGTCTTGGGGTATTGGGCGGCGAGTCGGCCGGCGACCGTGTTCAATGCCGCCTCTGCCTGTTGCCGCGTGACACCCGGCTTCAATCGGGCGCGAGCACTGATCCAGCGGGCTCCGCGGTCGTCGATGAAACCGCCATCGTTCGGCAGGATCGTCTTCTGCATCATGAGCGGCACCCACACGTCTGGAATGAAGTTGAAGAGCGTGGTGCCGATAAAGCCGTGCGGTGCGACTCCGACGATGGTGAACGGGTGACCATTGATGCGGGTTGTTCTACCGATCACGTCAGGGTCGCCCTGATAATGGCGGATCCAGAAATGGTAATTGAGGACGCACACGGCATCGCGGCCGGCCACCTGCTCTTCCTCCGGCAAGAAGGCGCGCCCGAGAATCGGGTGCACCCCGAGCCCGGAAAAGTAATCGCCGGTAACAATCTCACCCCAGATCAACTCGGGCGTCTGGTTGTCATTGACGCTGAGTCCGACGCCAACCGAGCCCATGATGTGAGAGAGGCCGGTGTCCTGGCCACGGTAGTCGAGCAAGTCGGGATACGAGAGCGGAATCAAATCGCCCGCGCTCCCTTTCGGCGAGGTGAGGTACATGGCCACGAGACGGTCGGGATCGTCGACGGGCATGGGGCGCAGCAAATATCCGTTCACTACAGAAAAGACGGCAGTATTGGCTCCGATTCCCAGCGCCAAAGAAATCAAAGCCGCGGCCGAGAGATGGGAACTCCGGCGCATCGCGCGCAAAGCGTAGACGACGTCGCGAGCCACATCTTCCAGTAGAGTGAAACGCCAGAGGTCCAACGCCTCTTCGCGCATCACGGTGGTGTTGCCGAGGCCCATGGGATTGCCGCCCGCGGCAGCCATTTCGCGGTGGAATGCGAGTTCGGAGTCGAGATCCTCGTGGAGTCTGCGGCGGCGGAAGAGCTTGAGGAGGAGTCGTCGCATGGGTTCACCTCGCCAGGACGCGCTGCACCGCGCTCGAGAGACGGCTCCAGTCCTCTTGCTGATTGGCTAAAGCCTTTCGGCCGCGTTTGGTGATTTCATAAAACTTCGCCTTGCGATTGTTCTCCGAAAGGCCAAACTTCGCGGTGATGGCCCCGTCCAACTCCAGGCGGTACAGGGCTGGGTAGAGAGAGCCCTCTTCAACGGTCAGAACTTCGTCGGAGAGAAGGTGGATGGTCTGCGCGATCGCGTATCCATGCAGCGGTCCACGCTGGAGCGCGTGGAGAACGAGCAGATCGAGCGTGCCTTGCAGCAGATTCTTTTGGCCCATCGAATGGCTCCTATGACGTTCTAGGGAAGTATGGAGTAGTTTCCCTAGACTGTCAAGGGGGAAGATTGTAAAGCCGAGCTTATCAGGGAGCCGCGGGCACTTCAGTTTGCCCGTAGAGCTTCCCAGAACTGTCTGGCTACTTCCTCAACGGTATGCGATTGTTGAATGTGCCGTTCGGCACGCCCGCCGACCTCGCGAGCCAATTCCGGCATCGAGGCGGCGAGGATCATGTGATGGTGCAGAGACTCCCGTTCCGCCATGCCTCCCTCGATTCGCAGGAACGCGCCTTCCGGAAAACGCGAGCACTCCAGCGCATCGGTCATCAGAACCGGTTTCCCTATACCCATCAGACGGATCGAAATGCCGGATGTCTCCCCAGTAGAGGGGTACCGCAGATTGATGCACGCGTCGGAAGCGCTGGCCGCCAGCCAGAACTCGCGCTCCGTCAGAAATGGAAGGCGCACAACTCCAGGGCAAGAGAGTAGCGGCGTCGCGGCGCGTTCCAGATCGGAGGAAGCAAACGAACCGGCGACGAGCAGGCGGGCATTCGGAATCTCGCGCCTCACCGCGGCGAATGTCTCGAGGACGGTGATGAGGCGCTTGGATTCGCGCAGATATCCGAAGATCCCAAAGACGAAATCGCCGGGTTCGATCCCGATCGCCTCCCGGTACCGCAAGACAGCGCCACCGCCGGGGAGATCGGGCATGGCAAACAGGTGCGGAATCTCGGTCACGCGGGCTGTCGGTGCGTGTGCCAGAACCGCGGCTGCCGCCGCAGGGTTGTGTACTACAATTGCACGCGCGGACTCGGCGGCGCGGCGCAGCATCGGCCACTCAAAGTACCGGCTGTCGGAACCCGATCCTCCACGCCAGCGCCACAGGTCGCGCGCCAGGCCGCGATGCCACTCGCCGTAGTTGTACACGAACTCTTCGATATAGTTTCGCTCATCGAGGTGACCGAGCAGAAAGTGATGCAATACGGCGTCGTGTAACACGACGATGCCGGGATGTGCGATCGCGCGCCGATAGATTGCCGCATGGAGTGAATTGTTGCCTAAATGGTAGAGCGCGACGTCGCAGCGGGAAGGCGCAATCGCGACGTCGCCGAATTGCCGGAGTCCGGCGAGAAGCGTCGCCGCGTAGTCGGCAACACCCGTGGGCGCAGGGGGCAGGGGAGAGTAGAACCCGACGGTCATGCGGGCCGCTTGCGTTTGCCGAACAGCGCGGTGCCGACCCGCACGCAGGTCGCGCCTTCCTCGATGGCAGTCTCCAGGTCGTGCGACATCCCCATAGATAACTGCGCGAGGCCATGTTGTTCGGCGAGTTGCCGCAGACTGCGAAAGTAATGCCGGGAGGCTTCGGGGTCGTCCGACCACGGAGGCATGGTCATCAATCCGAGCAGTCGCAAGTTCGCGCAAGAGCGGACCGCATCGATTAACACTGGCAACTCCGCGGGATCGGCGCCACTCTTGGCCTGTTCCTCGGAAAGCTTGACTTCCAGCATCACGTCGAGTGGCCGCTCGGCTTCATTCAGGCGCCGCGCCAGCTTCGCGGAATCCACGGTCTGAATGACCTGGAAAAGTTCCGCCGCCTTCCGCGATTTGTTGGACTGCAGGTGCCCGATGAGATGATAGCGGGCGCCAGGCAGAGTGCCGAGCTCCGGCGCCTTGCCCTCGAACTCCTGCACGTAGTTCTCCCCGAACTCGCGCAGCCCCAGGTCGTAAGCTTCACGAAGGACAGAGGCGGGGAAGATTTTGGTTACCGCCAGTAAGGTGATGGTCGCCGGATCGCGCCGCGATCGATCAGCGGCCCGCGCGATGCGGGCGCGGACCGCCTCCAGTCTGTCCCGCAGAGTTTCCATGCCGCTTGCCTCAGTATGCCACGGACGGTGGATCAATCTCGCCCCTTCGGCAAGAACATGGGAAGTCTGATGAGCCAGTTCCTGGGACGCACCTCCGGACCACCCGGAAGCAGACTGTTCACAAATCTTTTACAAAATTCTGCCTGGAAAGCTGTTCTTCAAGATCACGGCGGCGGTCTCAAGAACCAAGTCGCCAGAGAGCGCGAGCAAACCGCGCGAATGAACTGAAAGAGGATCCAATGCAATTGAAGAACGCAATCGTGTGCATGGCCGGGGCATTTCTCTTATCTATGACGGGCATCGCTCAGTCTACGGGGGTTCAAGCCGAACTCCGCAGTTCCAATGTGTTGATTCCTGGCCCGGATCCGGGCGAGGTTTCACCCACCGCTCCGGCAGGTAGCATCGTCGCCGGCGCGCAGGCTTGGGTATGCGATGCCGCGGCGGGATTCCGGCCCCTCGTCCCACTTGACAACACTACCGATCCCTTTCTTGCCATTGGGACCACAAGCGGCATCAAACTGCCCATCTCACCCACATCCACGCCAGCCAGCTGTGGACAGACGGCGGCGGGAAACGGCTCCGTGTACATTACGCAGGCGGTAGTGGATACAACGCTAACGCCGTCGATTTCACGTGGTGTGCTGCGCACCGCGCTCGATCCAACAACTGGAGCGCTTGTGGGCCCATCGGCATACATTGCGACGACTGCCGGTCTTGACGGAAGTCAGCCCACTGCCGCCTCAATCGGACCGGATGGAAACTTGTACGTCGGATTCCTCAAAAGTGGGGACGTTAAGAAAATTATGAATCCGGGAGCTGGCATTTCCCAGGTCGTCCAGAAGATTGGCAGCACACCCTCTGGCCATCCTGCCCGCGCGTTCGCGTTTATCGGAAGCGACCTGTACATAGCCTCCGTCGACGCGTTGTCGGTAATCAAGAACGCCACCGGCTGTACGGGCAGCTGCAACGCCGCACCAGTTTCCGATGGATTCTCCGGCGTCATCCACACGGGGATCGCTTCCGACGCCGTCGGTACGCTGTACTTCGCTGTTGCCAATACGTTTCCCGGTGGCAGCCAGATCTGGCGTTACGTTCCCTCCAACGGACTCTACACGTTTGTGTCCCAGAGCGGCGCGGACCGAGCGGGAACGAATGCTTCGAACTTCTCTTTCGTTTCCGCCAAGACGGATATGCTCGCGCTCGACTCGACCGGCAACCTGTGGATCGGCGACGATCCCAGCAACGGTACGGTCCGGGGTGCAGGCCGGATTTGGACTATCTCCGCTGCTGCGCTGGCCACCCTCCCGGCCGGCAGTTCCATCGGCGGCACGAATGTTGCGACCATTTTCAACGTGCTCCGTGGACCATGGTTCATGGGTTTCATCACAACCAACTTCACCATCACATTCTTCGCGGATGGGACCTTTACGAGCGTCGGACCGGCGGATTCTGGCACGTGGACGATTTCGCCTCCCGTGCGCGTCCAATTTTTGGGCAACCCGCAGTGCCATCTGACGTTTACGGACGGGCAGGGTGTCGTGCTGTTCTCCTCTGACTTCCTCATGACCAACCTCGACACGCTCGTAGCGGTACAACCCTGGGTGACCAACCTGGGCACTCCGATCAGTGGTGTACTTGCTAAACAAACTCCGTAAACTCGGGTCGCGCGCAGGGCCGCGATATGGGCCGTGGCCCATTCGCAGCGGTTTGGCTTCCATTCTGTATACCGCTATTTCTACAACAACAGGCAGTAGGAGCAACATGCAACAACAAAGGAGATTTCGAATGACTTCATTGGCTAGTAGAGTCTATGCCAGCGCTGCGGCTGCGGCCGTATGGTTCGCGGTCTGTACGCCTGGCCCGGCGCGTGCTCAGGCGGCGCCGACGGTTCTCCAGACGGCGACCTCACCCGATGGACTGCTCAGGCTCGTGCTATCGTCCACTAACCCGTCCGACGCGGCTGGCGTTAACAACACTTACACCTGGACCGCGATCAACAACTCGACTACTACCACCCTCACCGGGGTCACGCTTGGGAGCCACTGGGGCGACTGGTGCGGCGGCTTCAACTGTACGCCCGCGGGTCCGACGCTCATCTCGGCTCCAGGCTGCTCCGGCCAGGGTCCCGATGAAATCCCGGTCGATGCCCACTTCGGCGTGTGGTGCACGCCGTTCACGGGCGTGACCCTCCTGCCTGGCGAAAGCGTCAGCGGGTCGGTCACGCTCCGTCCCGGCGCCGGCGGTCCGCCTGACTATACTGTGTACTCACTCTACAACGATCCGAAAACCGGGAGCTCGCTTTTAGGTGCTTCGCAAATTCCCTTCATAAGGCACAGCGATGTAGTGGCCCCGGCGGCAACCGACATCCAGATTACGGGCTCCGCGAGCACTGGCGCTCCGCCCGCGGGCTCGACCTTCACCTACACGTATCAAGTTAAGAACGCGGGGCCTTGGGGCACCTACGGCGGGATCACGTTCGTGGATGACCTCCCGGCGTCGCTCACGTTTGTCAGTGCTTCCGTGTCGCCGCTCTCCGCGCTGAAAGCACTGGCGTGCAGCGTCCAGGGCCAGGTCGTGACGTGTCCGCTCAATGAGATGCAGAACGGCGGTGCCTCCGGTCAGGCAACTATCACACTCACCGTCTTGGCGTCCGGCCCTCCGCAGCTAGTTGTGAATACGGCCTCAGCCCTTACGCTGCTTCCGCAGTCCGACTTGAACAATGCGAACAACAGCGTAACGGTGGCCGTGATCGCGAGGTGATACAGTCCGGCCAACTCTTCCGCCGTGACCATGTCGGTTTCGATCCGGCTCGATGCGGTGCCGATGCAGCTGAAAGGCGGTCACGTCCTTCACGCGGACTTTTCGCGGGCAGCCCGGTACCCGACGGGCGAATACAAGAAAGCGAGCGCCACGATCTCCGAGTGGGTCCCTACTTCGTGGCGCCGCATTTTTCTCGCCGTTGACGGAAGCCGGCATTTCCATAGCGTTGCCGTTTTTGGAAATCCTCTTTCCCGCGTTGGGTCCGTCCTCACGTCTAATCCACCGCCCCGAACACTGCTCTACACGCCGATTCTGTCGCCGGCGAAGCCATCGCCTTCGGGCATCACTGGTACAGATCTGCTCACCTTCACGACTGGAGTGGCAGTGCTGACCTTCGCGACTGGCGCGGGGAGCTTCGTTCCTTGCCGGCGCTGGCCGGCTCGATCCGGCCCATCTCCTCTGCCATGAGTAGAGCGGTTGTTGAGTTTGACCACGTTGAATGTCCGGTTGTATATTGGCTCATGGCAATTCAGACTTGGCACGTCCCGGCCGCATCGTCATTGCTGTGTGCGGCTGCTGTGTGGGGTCAATCGGCTCCGTCTGCAGGCGGCGTGTCTATAGTGCAACCGGGTGCCCCCGGGCAGAGCAGCAAGGCCTTGACGCCGGCGACTGCCATCACCCTTCTGCGCGCGCCCCTGCCGACGCGGATACCAGTTTCATGCAAGGAGTGATCATGCATCATTCCCAGGCGGTTCGAAAGGACCGACCTGCCAACCATCAGGAAACATCGTATGGATCACAGCATGGCCAGCATGAAAGGCATGGATCACTTGAAATGAACATGGGATCGATGCTCATGCACGGAATGCTAACCGCGGAGCAAATGCAGGCGCTCGCGAAGGCCAGCGGAAGGACCTTCGAGCACCCATTCCTGACCGGCATGATTCAGCCTCACGACGGTGCGCTGAACATGATAAAGGATCTCTTCGACGCGCCCGTAACCGGCCAGGACTGCGTCCTCTTTGACTTCGCGACCGACATTGACAACACCCAGCGCGCCGAGATCGCAACTATGCAAGGCTTGCTGCAGAAGGAGAAACGATGATCGTAGAATGCACTCCACAACGCTCGCGCGGTGCCGCGATTCTTTCGCTGGCACTCGCCGCGAGTTTCCCGTTCCTTTGTGCCGGACAGACCGACAAGTCCGGATCGTCTACTACTTCGGTCTTTACCAATCCGCGCGCCGGCAATGACGATCCTCGCGTGGGATTGAAGGGCGGCTATATGGACGCGGGAGAAGCCGCCTTCGGTTTGGAGCATATTGTGACTCTACCCAAGCCGCCAGGATTCGCTCCCGGCAATACCGCGGGACCGCCTCCCACGCCTCCGCCGGCGCCGGCCGGTGGCGAAGCGGGCCGAGCCGGCGCACAGGCCCCCGCCGCGCAGTACGGCTCGACGAACTCGGACCTTGCCTTTAGCGGCAATCACCTGTTTGTCGGCAACTACAACGGCATCAACTTCTACGATATCGATAATCCCGGAAAGACCACGCTGCGGACGTCGGTGCTGTGCCCCGGCGGCCAAGGTGACGTCTCGGTTTATGGGCATCTGCTCTTCATGTCCGCTGAGGCGATGAACGGGCGCCTCGACTGCGGCGTGCAAGGCAATCCTCCACCCCCAGGCTACACACCTCCTCCACCGCCGCCCACGCCACCTGCGGATGCGGCGAATGGTGGTGCTCCGGGCCGCGCCCCGCGCGTGCCACCACCGCCGAGCCCCGACCGTTTCCGCGGCGTCCGCATCTTCGACATCACCGACTTCGCCAATCCGAAACAGGTAGCGGTAGTCCAGAGTTGCCGTGGATCGCACACCCACACGCTGGTGATCGACCCGAACGACAAGGAGAACGTCTACATCTACATTTCCGGAACGGGTCCAGTCCGGCAGGCGGAGGAATTGTCCGGATGCTCCGGCGGCGCTCCTGATGCCAACCCCAACACCTCACTGTTCAGCATCGACATCATCAAAGTACCGGTGGCGCATCCTGAGCAGGCCAAGATCATATCGAGCCCGCGCATCTTCACCGACGAAAAGACCGGCGCGATTAACGGCCTTTGGAAGGGCGGCACGCACGGCGAAGGCACGCAGCGCACTTCCGAGACCGACAAGTGCCACGACATCACGGTCTACTCCGCCATCGGTCTCGCGGCCGGTGCATGCTCGGGCAACGGGATTCTGCTCGACATTCACGACCCCACCCACCCCGTTCGCATCGACGCGGTCAGCGACCCGAACTACGCCTTCTGGCACTCCGCCAACTTCAACAATGCCGGTACCAAGGTGCTCTTCACCGACGAATGGGGCGGCGGCGGACAGCCCCGCTGCCGCGCCAGCGACCCCATGAATTGGGGTGCCGATGCCATCTTCACCCTGTCGAATCGCAAGCTCACGCTGGCCTCGTACTACAAGATGCCCGCGCCCCAAACCGAGAACGAGAATTGCGTGGCTCACAATGGATCGCTCGTGCCCATCCCGGGCCGCGACATCCTGGTCCAGTCGTGGTATCAGGGTGGCATCTCGATGGTCGATTTCACCGACGCTTCGCATCCCTTCGAGATCGCTTACTTCGATCGAGGGCCGGTGGACAGCAGCAAGCGTGCAATGGGCGGGCAGTGGTCCACCTATTGGTACAACGGCTATATCTACGGTTCGGAGATCGCCCGCGGTGTGGATGTGCTCAAGATGGTGCCGAACAAGTACATCACGCAGAACGAGATCGATGCCGCCAACCAGGTGCATTTCGACGAGCTGAACGTGCAGAATCAGCCGAAGATCACCTGGCCGCAAAATTTCATCGTGGCACGCGCGTACCTCGATCAACTGGCTCGCGGCAACTCGATCAACGCTGCGCGCATCAAGGCGTTGAATGACGCGATCAATAAGGTCGACTCCACGCCTTCCGACAAGAAAGAACTGGCGCAGTTGAAATCAATGGCAGCCAACCTCGACAAAGATGCGGCCTCCGCCAAGACGCCCGCCGATGGCGAGCGCATGAGGGCAATCGCGGCGATCATCAAGGCGCACTAAACTCAATCGTCGCGCTGAGGACGGCGTGTAACGAACTACATGGGCCGGTTGGCAGCCTTAACAGGTTGTCTGCCGGCCTAATCTTTTACCCGCGCACCAGTTCGCGCAAACGAACTTTGAGCGCTTGTTCCCTGGGAGTTCTCCCGTTCCTGTCCAGCCACGACGTAAGCATAGTGTGCTCCACCAAATGTGTGGTCGCGGGTGACTTTGCCTGAACATTAATCTGGAGCCAGGGAGAGTCTCGCCAGCGCGGCACTTTCATCGCCGCCAGGCCGAGAATCGCCGCCTCATACAGCGATTCTGCCGTGACCTCGATGGAATGCGTGATTCCATCGAGGTCTTTGTACGAAACGATGCAGGAGCGCAACTCCGCCATTTGGGATCAGTCTACCATATTCGCCTTTTCTTCGCCATAAAAACTGCATAATTTGCGCATCCTCGCCCTAGCCGCGGCGATCCAAGAACTACATTATGAAAATCGCCATCATTGGGTCGGGCCACATCGGTGGTGTGGTCGGAAAGCTGTGGGCCCAGGCGGGCCACCAGGTTCGTTTCAGTTCCCGTCATCCGGAAAATCTCGAAAGGCTCGTTGCCGAGAGCGGTTCCAACGCGTCGCGCAGTTCGGTGGACGACGCAATCGCGTTCGGCGAGATCTTCCTGATTGCGATCCCGTACGGATCGCTTCCCGATTTCGGAAAACAATATGCGTCGCGACTCGCCGGGAAGATCGTGATGGAGACGGGCAACCCCTATCCCGAGCGCGACGGCGCCGTGGCGGAGCAGGTTGTGCGGTCGGGGCTTGGAACCGGCCACTGGTCGGCGCTCTGGCTGCCGGGAACACGGCTGGTTCGCGCCTTCAATTCCGTTTGGGATCGTACCTTGGATCGGGAGGCTCACCGGCCTGCGCCTCAGGTGGGCATTCCGCTGGCAGCGGACGATACGGACGCGATGAACACCGTGGCGGGACTGGTCCGGGAGGCAGGATTCGATCCGGTACTGGTTGGGCCGCTGTCGAAGGCGCGTGAGTTCGATGTTGGGACGGCCGTCTACAACACCAACATGTCCGGTCCGGAGGTGCGGAAGAAACTCGGATTACCGCAGGCGGGCACGGCCGCGCCCCGATCCTGAGCGACGCCTCACCACGGATTCGCGAACCGCGAATCGCGAAGTACCGCTCGGTCGGTCAGCGATTTGAGAAATTCCACGAGATCGCTGCGGTCCTGGTCTGAAAGCTGGGAGCCGCCTACCAGCGGGTCCTTGTTGGGATTGTCGCGGCCGACGCCTGCGTATGCTCCGGACCTCACCGTGCGCCCTCCCGCCGCATAGTGTTCGATTACGTCCTCCAGAGTCGCGATCGATCCATCGTGCATATAGGGCGCGGTCAACGCAATATTTCGAAGCGTGGGAGCCTTGAACTTTCCAACATCTTTCGGATTTCGCGTGAACTCGAAGATGCCGACATTCGGCGCCGGGTACGAAGTTTCTCCGGGCATGTTGTAGAGTCCGGTGTTGTGAAAATCCGAGCCCTGAGGCTCGTGCCCGTCGGATACCGTGGCGCTGCTGAAATTGAATCCACCGTGGCAGCGGAAGCACGAAAGCGGCTGGCTGAAGAACAGAATCTCGCCGCGCTTCGCAGCATCGGAGATGGCGCTCTCGTCGCGCTCGTAGTGATAGCGGTCCCACGGCGAACGTGCGGAGATGATACTTCTCTCGAAGCAGGCGATCGCTTTGGTCACATTCGCAACCGTGATGCGATCGGCCGATTCCGGGAAGGCGCGCTCGAATAATTCGCGGTACTTTGGATCGGAGTTGAGTCGTCCGAGAAGTCCGTCGCCCTCCCGCAATCCCAATTCGACGGGGTGCTCGCCGTACATCGGGACCAACGCCTGTTGCTCCAACTCCTTCATTCCCGGGTTGTTCCAGGTCAGAGTCGCGCTGTATGCCACGTTCACCAGTCCCATTGCGCCGCGCGGATGCTTCTCGCCAGTGGCGCCGATTCCCAGCGGGTGCCCGTCGGTAAATGCCAATTCCTGCTTATGACAGGTGGCGCATGACGCCTTGCTATTTACGGAGAGTCGACTGTCGTAGAAGAGATGTCGTCCGAGTTCCACCTTCGCGGGAGTCATGGGGTTGTCCGCAGGAAGCCGCGGCTTTGGAAATCCTTTCGGAAGGTGCCAATCGTAGACTTCCACCGGAGCTTGCGCGTTGAGTGCCGCGTTCCGGACCAGCACGCAGGCGAAGAGCAGCAAGGCAGCCGTTCGGAAAGATCGCAGGCGCCGCATCGCTGGTCCTATTTCTGCAGACGCACCAGTTCCAGCGTCTCCAACATGCGCACCGAACGAGCGCCGGCTTTGTCATTCGGGCAGACCAGCCGGAACGGCCCCTGATAGCCGAACAACGGCTTGCCGTCCCGTTTGTCAGCCACCAATATCGACTCGTTTCCGAAGGCGGCGTCCATTTCGCCGAGAGAGAAGACCACCTGGTAGCCGTCGTGGGCCTTCGCCAGGATGTAGCTGGCGAGCGTCTTGCCTCGCAAGTCCTTGCCGAGCGGCACTCCGGCACGTTGCAGAATCTCTCGCAGCGGGACGCCTTCGTACGTCACTTTCGTGCCGTCCTGATCGGGCACTATGGCGGTTTCGCGAGGCATGCGCGCCAAGTCATCGGCCTTCAAGACGAGCGGCGCCGGGATATCTCCACGTACCGTCAACTCCTGTGGGGCAGGGCTTGAGGCGGTTTGGGAGAACGCGAGGCAGATGGGGAGCACGGCGACGGTGAGAATCGCCCGAGCTGGTAGGGTGTACCGCATAAAAGTCCTTGTCGTGTGAATCGAACAGATAAAAACTCAGTCTACACCAGCTTGGTCGCTTCGTTACGGTCGCGGCTCGTAAGCTACCCGAATACCTTCGCGCGCATACGTGCGCTTGCGAGCCGCGCCCCTGGCAAGCGTCAGTTGCTATATCTGGCGATACCGCTGTACCCTCGTCAGATGCCCGCTTCCGTGATCGACGTGGGCGCTCTCATCGAGCGTTCTCCGTGGACCACTTACCAGAAGGCGTTGACGTTACTCGCCGCGATCGCAGTAATCTTCGATGGGTTCGACATCCAGATACTTGGATTCGCAATTCCCTCCATCATGGCCGAGTGGCATCTCAAGCGCGCGGCGTTCGCACCAGTTCTGGCCATCGGACTCGCAGGCATGGCGTTGGGCAGTCCATTCGCCGGGTATTGCGGGGACCGCTTCGGCCGGCGTACCACCATGATCGGCTGTGTCGCCCTGTTCGGCGCGGCCACCATTGCCACGGCCTTCGCGCGAGGCATTCCTGAGTTGGCGATTCTCCGCTTCCTCACGGGAATGGGAGCGGGAGGCGCGCTGCCTAACGCGAGTGCGCTGGTTGCGGAGTTTGCGCCGGTGGTGCGCCGCCCCATGGCGGTCACCTTAACCATCGTGTGCGTACCCCTGGGCGGGATGATCGGAGGGGTCGGAGCAGCGCGGATCCTGCCGGCCTACGGCTGGCACACGCTGTATGTCATCGGCGGCATGGCGCCTCTGCTATTGGGACTGGCGCTGTGGGTAGCGCTGCCGGAGTCGCCCCGCTATCTCGTGCGTCACCCCGCGCGATGGAACGAACTCGCCCGCCTCCTGAGGAGATTCGGCCATGCGCTCGAGAGCGGTTGCGGATTCACAGATCCGCGCGAGACGGTGAAAGAGGGACACTCCGCAATCGGCGCACTTTTTAGTCGCGGTTTGCGTCTCGACACGGTGGGGCTCTGGATCGCCTTCTTCGCATCCCTCAACGCGGTGTATCTCGTATTCGGGTGGCTCCCGGCGATGCTCACGGCACAAGGTCTGGATCTCGGCGCCGCAAGTTCGGGACTGGCCGCTTACAATTTCGGAGGGGTGCTGGGAGTGTTGATCTGGGCCGTGATGGTCACGTATACGGGATCGCGTGCTCCCCTGCTGGGCGGTTGCGTTGCCGGCGCTGCGAGTGCATTGGCGCTCCAGTTGATCCTGACTCGCGCCCCGGGAACGCATACGCTTCTGCTGGCAGGTATCGGTCTGCACGGCCTGTTCGCGAACGCAGTACAGACCACCATGTACGCCCTGGCGGCTCACGTGTATCCCACCAAGATACGCGCGTCGGGAGTGGCATTGGCGGCGGCAATCGGACGATTGGGGGCGATGCTTAGCTCATTTACCGGCGCATCTCTGATTCAACTAGGGAGCATGGCATTCCTGGGTGTGCTGGCGGTATCGCTGTTGTGCGCCGGCATTGGATTAGCCATTGTGAGAGCCCATTTTGCGAGGCCGGAAGCCCGTGGCTGACGAGGAGCATACGGGGAACAACAAAGGACACGGCGGTAACAATTGGGTAACATTAGGCAGGTAGCCTCTTCTTAGCCGGGCACTCGCAACAGCCCGCCAAGGAGAATGAAAACCATGAGACGCTTCGTCGTTGCCGTTGTTCTGGCCTCCTCATTCCTGGCCACTTTGGGGAGCGCCCAATCCGCCAGCCAACTCTTGCAACGGGCCATCTACTTCCAGGAGACCTCGGGCGACCTGGATTCCGCGATTCCTCTCTATCGGCAGATCGTCAACTCATCTCAGGACCGCGCTATTGCGGCCCAGGCGCAATTCCGGCTAACCCAGAGCCTGATCGCCAAGGGCGACCTCAACGCGGCCAGCGCCGAATTCGGAAAGCTGGTACAGAATTTCGCCGACTCCGGAAAACTGGTCGCGGCGATGACCGCACAGGCAAAGGCTCTGGGAGCGAACGGCGTGCCGCAGCTCTTGGGCAGCTTCCAGAATGGGCGCTATCACCACAACCTCACGGGCGCCGAGTTGACGCTTCCGTCGGACTGGTCTGTGCGCAATCAAGCCTCCCAGGCTGAGCCCGACGGCGGTGACCGTATCGACTTGTTCGACTCCACCGGCCGCGCGCGGGCTTTCTTCTGGATCAAACAAACCGCCACGGCGGATGACCAGGTCGCCAACCGGCTACAACAGAGAATGGAGTACAAGCTGAAGTCACAGCGTCAAGACTCCGAAGCCGTTCACGGATTCACTTTTCGGCCGGAAGGTCCCCAATCCGGCTTGATCAGCGGGCACCAGAGCCTCTCGGCAGTCGGCGACTACACCGATCAAAAGGGCGAGAGGATGACGGAGTATCAAGTGTTCATTCAGACCAACAAGATCGCGGCCTTCTTCAGCGGACGATCCAAATTAGCCGATTCCGCGGCAGAGAGGGCTCGTTTCGATCAGATCGTCAATTCCATCGTGATTCCGTAGAAGTCTGGCTCCGGGATATGATTCAAAACCGGGGGAGAGATCCAGCATGCGCCTTTCGTCAGCTGTGTTCAGGTGGGTGCCGTATGGTGCCTTGTTGGTTGGATCCTCCCCTGCGGTGGCGCAGGAAAAGCTGCGGGTCCCTTTGCCGCTGGATGCCGCGGTTCGTATTCAGACGGTCAATGGCCGGTCGGCGTTCGACCTGTCGCCGGACGGCATTTGGCTCGCGCATTCGTGGATGACGGAAGACAGCGTGCAGGAGGGCCGTCTCTTCACGAATTCCGGTGTTTCGTACGGAGAAGGCCATCACCGCAAGCAGGCCGCGCTGACCAACACCAAAACCGGCCGGGCGATCAAGCTCGGCAACCCCGGTAATTTCAGTTGGGCTCCGGTCTGGTCTCCGGACGGAAATCGCGTCGCTTACTTCTCCGACGAAGGCGGCGAAGCCGGCATCTGGGTATGGGAGAAGAGCAGCGGAAAGGCGCGGCGATTCCCGAATGCGATCGCGCGATCTTTTCTGGGGTTTGAAATCGTGCGCTGGTCTTCCGACAGCCGGCGGATTCTGTGCAAGAGCCTTCCGGAGGGAATGAGCGTCTCCCAGGCAAACAGTCTTCTGCCTCAACCCGAAGACGCGGAGCGTTTCCCGAAGGCCGGGAACGTAGAACCGAGGGTGATCGTTTTCCAGTCTGGTCAGAAGAAACCGGAAAGTCCGAACCTCAAGGCATCCACACCCGAGGTCAGCCGCCCTCCCGGCCCCGCGTTCGGGGACCTCGCCATTCTGGATATCTCCACCCAGAGAATTACGCGTGTCGCGAGGCGTATCGAGCCAGTCTGGTGGTCATTCTCTCCTGACGAAAAGTACATAGCCTATGTGACGAATTCCGGCCCCGAGCCGAATTCGGAGCAGTCCCTTTATGAGATTGCGGTTTACGAGGTAGCAACTGGTCAGACCCGGAAGCTGGCGCAAGGCGTACATCTGACTTTTGGGATCGAGTTGAATTGGTCTCCCGGTAGCCGCGCGCTCGCGTACGTTGCGGCCGCTGCGGGATCTAAGGGTGCGATCGCGATGCTCCCCGTTACCGGCGGGGCGTCGAAGCCTGTGTGCGGCAACATCCCGGTCCTCGGGGGTAGCGCGTTGGAGCGGCCACCGCTCTGGGATACAGCGGGTCAAAATCTCTTCGTCCTTGCGGGTGATGGAAGGCTCTGGCAATGCGAAGTGGCTTCCGGCCGCGAACACCTGGTCGCTGACATTCCCGGTCATCGGATCAATCATTACACAGACGAAGCGCTTTAAGGTCGCGGTGATTACCGGCGCGGTCGTCCATCCGGACCTGGTGGCGGACTACCTGAACACGACGCCCGAATCCGCCGACACCGCGGGCGCCTACTACGAGCAGGGACAAGGCAACATTCGAGGCACCTTGTGGGAACAGCGCGAAGCCTACCTGGCCAACTCGCCGATCTTCCATTTCGACCAGATCGAAACGCTGGTTCTGATCGGTCAGGGTAGCAAGGACGGCAATCTCACCCCCTCGGACGCAACGTTCGCGGCGCTAAAACGACTGCACAAGATTGCGGAATACCGCATCTACAAGGACGAGGGCCATGTACTCGCGAATCCGGCCAACATCCTGGACTTCTGGCGGCGCCGATTGTCTTTTCTCGCCGAGCACTTGAACCTGGCGGTTGACACGCAAGGAGCGCTCATCGTGCGCTGATCAACTCCCACGCCCTTGCCACATGGACCGCCGTCGTCGCCTGATTACCCACCGCCAGGTGCAGGGTGTACCTCCCATTCAGGACCGTGCTCGAAATGAAAATCTCACCCGATGCGTTCACCCTCTCGAGGAGCGCGCGATTCTCGTCATCGGTCCCTTTGTAGCGGAAGCAGACGACAGAGAAGGGATGCGGCGCAGCCAACTCAAATCGCGGATCGGCCTCGATCTTCTGAGCCAATTCGTGGGCCAGACGTATATGCTCGCGGAGGAGGTTCGTCAGCCCCTCCCGTCCGAAAGATCGCAGGACGAACCAGAGTTTCAGTGCTCGAAAACGGCGTCCGAGGGGCACACCGTAATCCATCAGATTGACAGCGCGCGGATCAGCCGCTGTCTGCAGATATTCGGGAATCAGCGAGAAGGCGCGGCGCAGAATCTCGGGACGGCGCGTGTAGAAGACGCTGCAATCCATCGGAGTCAGCATCCACTTGTGGGGATTGGTGACGAACGAGTCGGCGCGATCGCATCCCGCAAAGGCCCAGCGGAATTCCGGAAGAATGGCCGCAGAGCCGGCATAGGCCGCATCGACGTGCAGCCAAAGCCCGTGGAGTTGGCAAAGGTCCGCGATCTCGGGCACAGGGTCAACGCTTGTCGTGGAGGTGGTTCCCACGGTCGCGGTCACGCAGCATGGCTTCAGACCGGCGGAAAGGTCGCGCTCGATCAACTCCTCCAGTGCATCCGGGCGCATGCGGAACTCGGCGTCCACGGGAACCTTGCGCACATAGTCCTGCCCAATGCCTACGGCGATCGCGCCCTTCTCGATCGACGAGTGCGACTGTTCCGAGGTGTAAACGACGAGCCCCGGCTGCGCGCCGCGGGTTCGCGACTGCGGATCGGCCGCCTCACGAGCCGCCGCCATGGCGTGCATGCTGCTGGTGGAGGCTGTGTCGTAAATCAGTCCGAACCAATCGTCGGGAAGTCCGCTCCACTGTCGAAGCCAGCGCAGTGTCACCTGCTCCAACTCGGTGACTGCCGGAGAAGTCTTCCAGAGCATGCCGTTGCCGTTCAGGGCAGCGGCGAGCAATTCCCCGAGAATTCCAGCAGGCGGCGCGGAATTGGCGAAGTAGGCCATGAAGCCCGGGTGGTTCCATTGCGTCATGGCGGGAACGATCAAGCGCTCAAAGTCCGCCAGGATCGCGTCCATCGGCTCGCCCTGCTCCGGTCCGCAGCGGGGCAGGGAATCGGACAGCTCTCCGGGTTTCACGGGCGGAAGCACCGGGTAGCGGTCGGCATGTTGCAGGAAGCCGGCGATCCAGTCGATCGCCTGGTAGCCGTAGTGTCGGAATTCTTCGGGAGTCATCATCAGTGGACGGTGACCGGGGCGAGGGCCGACAATCGCGCCGCCGCCTCGGCCGGAACCTTCCAGTTTCGATCAAAACGACCCTCCGCGACCACATTTTTCAGAGAGCCTTTGAAAAGAATATAGTCACCGAACGAACTGAGCAGGCGGAATTGCTCCGGCGCCGGCGATTTGGCGCTGCGATCGGTCTCCTCCGCGCCGGTCCACCAGGGCAGCCCGGAATTGACCAGGATGTAATGCTTGCCGTCGTGAGCGATGAACAGCAGACCGTAGTCCGGGGCGGCTGAACTGAGCGACAAGGGGAGCGAACGGGCGAAGCGCGCGATCAGGGAATTGGTTTCGGATGTACCGAACAGGATCAGGTCCGCGGAATCGATGTCGGCGGCCGTGACCTCTCCATCGGACTTCACGGGGAGCGATAAGGAGAGGTGCGACCGCGCTGTCGACCAGGCGGCTGCGCTTTCGGCGACCTGGCGGCGCGCGGCGAGTTCCTCAGCGGTGTGAGCGCCGCCGGCTCCGTAAACATAGATCTGACGGCCTGACACGGCCTCGGAGATGGGGCCTTCGGCGCCGGGATGTTTGGCGGTTGGCGGATAGGCTCCCGCTCGCCAGTTTCCCTCCACCCTGGTGAATGCCAGCGGAGCTCCCGGCTTGACGCGCACTGCCACACCATCGATCGTCACTACACGCGGAGCGCTTCGTCCGGGTCCCACCCTGACGGTGAATCCATCGACGTTTCTGGTTTGAATGCCCAGTTCCGTTCCATGCCACGACGCATCGATCGATGCGAGGAGCCCTGGGGTCAGACCGTCGATCCGCACCCAGTAGGCCGAGTTGTACCGGTAGGAACGGGTGACGAAACGAACCCGGCCAGGATCGCGGTCCCGATGGTACTTCGCAAACCAATCGAAGATGGCGCCGTTGCGATACGCCATGTCCCAGGCGTTGTGACGGACGCCGGGGAACTCGAGATAATCGGCCTGCACGCCCGCGTCCTGCAATCGACGCTGCCACACGCGCGAGCCTTCCACCGGGACAATCGGATCCTGATCGCCGTGAAAGAGCCGGACGGGCAATTGGATGGCATTGGGGGCCAATTCCTCCAAGCCCTCCATGGGCTGTGGACAGACGGGAGCGACCGCGGCCCAGAGGTCGGGGCGTGTGAATGCCAGCCACAATGCACCCGCGCCCCCCATGGAAATGCCGGTGAGGTAGACGCGATCGTTATCTATCGGGAAACGGCTTTTGACGTCCTCGAGGATGTCGTACACGTCCTTTTCCGCGATTCCGCGGTAGCCCATGGTGCCGCGCGCGTACGGGCAGGCAACCAAAAAGTCTACGTCGCGGACGGGAGGGAAGTAGCGCATGTCTTCGGTGTCGGTCTCGCCGCCCAAGCGCGTGATGACTCCAAAGATCGCCTTCAAATTGAGCCGGTGATTGGACTCTTCCTGATGCAGGCTGATCACCAGCGGGTACTTCTTCGAGGAATCGAACGATTTGGGTACGTAAAGAGCATACGGCTGCTGGGAGTCGTCGATATTGGAGTGGAAGAAGGCTTGTTGCGGGCCGGTGCGCACGCCGCCGGAGACCTGTTGCCCCCAAGCCATGAGCGCGACGGAGAAGAGCGCAAGCGGCCCTGCTGCCAGTGCGCTACGCATTGGCTGCCATTTTCTTTACTGTGGGGAGCCAGCCGCGAAACCACTCCCGGAACTCGCCCAGAAGCTTCTCCTTGCCCGGCGAGAGCGGAACCGGGATGGGGCCGGTCTTCAAACCTTGCAAACCGGTCGCCATCTTGACGATGGTGGGGCGGGGAAAGCGAGCCTGCCAATCGAGAAACGTCTGCAACTCGCGATTCAGCTTGTCGATTCTGTCGGACTGCCCCGACGCAATGGCCCGATCGAGCGCCATGATCAATTGCGGGATGGCGCAGGCCGCGGCGGAGACGGTTCCCACGGCGCCCGTGCATCGCGCCTCTGTAAACAGAGCGTCGTTTCCGACGAGCAGAGAGCGACGGCGGCCGTCCACGGCTGCTCGAAAGCAGCGAAACGACTCCAGATTTCCGCTGGCATCCTCTACGCCCGCGAAAAGGCCGGTCTGCAACAAATCCTCGACCGTTTGTACGGAGATCGGGCTGGTGGACGCGGGTGTGTTCGAAATGAAGAGATCCGCGCCGGAGCCGACATGAGATGTGACGCACTGATAGAACGCCAGCAAGTCGTCGTCGTCGTACTTGTAGAAGAAAGGCGGAGGCAGGAGAATTCCGGCAACGCCGGCATCCCGCGCCTCCCTGGCGAGCGAGATGGAGATATCCATGGTGGCGCTTCCCACGCCCACCAGAACGGGCACGCGGCTGCGCTTCACCGCCAGGTAAGTCAGACGCGAACGCTCTTCCGCGGTAAAGGCGGCGTACTCGCCAAACTCACTAAACAGAACGATCCCATGGACGCCGGCGGCACAAAGATAGTCGATCAGTTCGAATGCCGCACCCAGATTGATTTCGCCTTGTTTGCCGCTCGGCGTGACGGCGGCGGCGTGAACGCCCTGGAACCCGTTCATTTTAATTGGTGTTCCTGCGGATCACTGTAGCATAAGCCGTCACAATCCGATGAACCAGAGTGCACACCGGGTGCGCAACTGTTTTGGCGGCGGCCCGCCTGCACGGGCTTGGGGCTGCCAGAATCCGCGGCAGGGGAAAATGACGGAACGAACCCAATTCCTGGTTGAGCGGATTGGGGTTGCGCGGAATTGGGTTTGGCTTCGGGCGGGGGATCGGCGACGGGCTTGGCGGCGGATTGAGGGGAGGCGAGGCGTTTGGATTGGAGGCGTTCGAGGTCGCGCAGGGCGCGGTGGAAGGAGCGCTGGGTGGAATCGATACGGCGTTGGAGGACAGGGAAGTATTCGCGGCAGCGGATGAAATTCAGACCTATGCCGTTGGGGTCATCGCGAACGAAATCGGGGGTGCCGGCGTACTCCCAGATTTTGGCGTCGGCGAGGGAATAGCGGCGCAGGAGCCACTCGGCATCGACGAGGGTGGCGACGAGGAAAGACTCTTCCGGAGTGGCGGGTTCCCAGCGGAGGAAGTATTGGCCGGCGAGGGTGCGGAGTTCGGCGGGGTCTTCGCAGGCGATGACTTGGGAGCGGGCATAGATGCCGGTTTTGAGGGAATTGGCACTGGAGGCGGCTTTGCCTTTGGCGGAGCGCGGGCCGGTAGATTTTTGGGCGTTGCGGCGGTTAGCGGCGATTTGCTTGGGAGTGCTCATCTACCAGGGGTAGCAGGCTGGTGGGATGGAGTCCGAAATGGAAGCGTGTAAGTGGTTACAGGAATGGAGAGAAGATTTCGGTTAGGGGTGTGACTGGTTTACCGGCTAGTCGGGGCAGAAGTCAGACTGTGAGAGGGAAGGCTTTCTTTTCAGATGGCGCGTTGTATGAAGCGAGGGTTGGGAGCGGTAGCAGTCTTCCAGTTGGCGGACCGAGAACGGGACTTACGGGCTCCCATGGACGGCGGGGACAGAACGGGAGGCGGTGAGTCGGTACTTGACGACGCCCCGCGGGAGCGGCGTGGGACCAATGCTCTTCATTGGAGGCTTTGATCCTGACACCAGGGCGAAGGTTTGGGCTTACCTTGCGGTCGACGGAGCGCATGGGAACGCTTCGCAGAAGGTCGTTTCGGCAATCGCTGCAGTTTGCCGGCGGGGCGGCCCTGTTCGCGCCAGGGAATCGGTAAGGTGGATCGCCGTAACCTAGCGCGTTTGTGGGGAGTAATCGGTCGAGAGCGCCAAAAATCCAGGCAGATCAGCGGCTTAGGCGTGATCCGGCCTGTTAAAGGTCGGATATGGTCTTGTACGGAAGACGGATCCCCAAAATCCGGCATATTGGCGCTTCCGCAACGCCGCTTTCAGAGCAGGGACCGTCCGCTCCCCACTGACGGCGTCCTTTAGCTGGGCTGACCGGGCGCCCACGCTAGCCAACTGCCGCGATATCCTGTTAAGGGACCGAAGAGTGCTATCGGTATGGAATGTCGGCTGGACGCCAAGAAATGCGAAAAAGGAAGGTCTTCAATCCGAAACGACGTCTGTGTACGGACGCACAACTTGAGGGAATGCGACACTTGCTTGAAGATCTGGCGAAGCGCGCACGCTACAGCGGAAATCCCGAGCACAAACGGAACCCGGGAGATTTCGGCCTGGACCCGCCCAGTTCTCCCCGCCCGGGCAAGACGTTGTGTGACCTCGTAGAGATTCATACTCGAGCGGCGGCGGTCGCACTCCTTAGGATCGGTTTGAGGAAAGGAACGTTTAGCGTACAGGAGCGTAACGGATGGCCGCAAAACGTTTGGGCCGTAACTGCGGATGGTGAACCACTCGAGGCACAGCTAGAGGGAGAGGGTGTGTATCACGGATATCCTATGCCTCAAGACGACCCCTTTCGAGAAGATGTGCTTGCCCGATGGAGTCGATTGTGACATCGAAATTCGACATCCACCTCGACTGGCTGCCCGCCTCCCACGGTTCAGCCGAGATCCGTGAAACCTCAGCAATTCTGGATGTGATCATAGGCGACAACGTTGCAACTCGCTTTGATGACGCTTGGTCAAAGTCAATACAACGGAGCGCGCGAGTGTCTGCCTATCCCCTGGCACTTTGGATAGCGTCATCCTGGTGGAGACTGAGGTGGGAATCTTCACCGTTTCGCACTAAACCAGATAGCTCGTGGCGTATGGCGCATGAGATGCCGGGCGCAGGGTACGGTTATCTTTGGCCGCTGCTAACTTTCGCGAGTGACGGCGAAGCGATAGATGTTACCTGCCGGCCCTCCAATCCTTTATCTGCCGAGCCTGTGCGTTATGTTGCGGACTTCCATGACGCAATAGAGGCACGCGCTTTCGAAAGAGCCCTTGACGAATTCGTAGGCTTGGTGCTCGCCCGCCTTGATGCGGTCGGTCTCTCGGGAACGGAGCTTCGCCTCCTCTGGGACGATGTCTTGGCGGAACGTGCAGATCCTTCCGCCACTCTCAGGAGAACGCTTGAAGCCAAGTTAGGCTTTGAACCCGACGAGTCTCCCGATGCTCTCATCTCACGCCTTTTAAGCTTGTCAGAGCAAGCCGGAACTCTAGCCACTGAGGAGATTGCCCCTGCCTGTGCGGGGTCCGACCCGACAGAAGCTTTGGATAGGATCGAGGCGTTCGCCGGTTCTAGTGGGACGGCAGCGCATTTTGCCAACCCAGTCGCTCCGCTTTCGTTACGGCCTAATGGCCCCGTGACACCATGGCAGCGGGGCAAAAACCTCGCACGCGAGATGCGCAAAGCCTACGACCTCGGCTCGCGTCCGATTACCGACGAAGAACTCGCCGGGATGCTCACGATTCCCGTCAACGCCTTCCAGAAGGGACCTGCCGCGGGAGCGCGTCTACCTCTAGGGCTGGCCATTCGGAATGGAAGAAGTGGTGACTTAAGACTACTCTTTCGTAAACGAAACCGGCCTGCTTTACGATTTGAAGCTACGCGAATGATGGGGGATCAAATTTCAACTCCGGTGCAGGAGCGGTGGCTTCCAGTAACAGACACAGGTACGGCGAGACAGAAGACCCAACGAGCATTTGCCATCGAATTCCTGTGTCCCATCTCAGCGCTTGACGAACATCTTCAACAGGATTTTTCGGAGGAAGCGGTGGAAGATGCCGCGGAATACTTCGGCGTTTCTGAATTGGCAGTCCGGAGTCATCTCGCCAATCATGGGCGAATTCCGTACGATGCTGTCACCTATAGTGGATCCAGGAATTCAGACCAGGCAATAAGCTAAAATTTCGGCGGAGTCATTGAATGGGGGGGAGGTCGATGACAACGACGAGGAAACAATATAGTCCGCAGTTCAAGGCCCGGGTGGCGATGGAGGCAATCCGAGGCGAGAAGACGCTGAGCCAGTTGGGGTCGCAGTTCAAGGTGCACCCCATGCAGATCGCCAAGTGGCGGAAAGCGGCGATAGACCAACTGCCCGAGCTTTTTGTGGATGGACGAACGCGCAAAGCGAGCAACGGCGAGGGCGACAACGATGTACTCTACCAGGAGATCGGGCGGCTAAAGGTCGAACTGGACTGGCTCAAAAAAAAAGTCGGCATGCTCGACTGACGAGTTGCGTCCACTGGTGGATCGGGACCACCCGGAAATCAGCATTCGGCGGCAGTGTGAATTGTTGGGCGTCAACCGGTCAGGTCTGTACTACCAGCCGTTGGGTGAGAGCGAGGAGAGCCTCCTGTTAATGCGACTGATCGATGAAGAGTACACGCGACGGCCGTTTTACGGAAGCCGGCGCATGAAGGAGTGGTTGGGCGGCCTTGGGCACCAGGTCGGCCGAAATCGCGTGAAACGTCTGATGCAGGTGCTGGGGATCCAGGCCGTGTATCCGAAGCCGAAGTTGAGCCAGCCAGGGGAAGCGCACAAGATCTACCCGTACCTGTTGAAGGGCGTCGAGGTGACGCGCGTCAACCAGGTGTGGAGTACGGACATCACGTACATCCGGATGGCCGGTGGGTTCGTGTATCTGGTGGCGGTCATGGACTGGTACAGCCGGTTCGTGCTGAGCTGGGCGGTGTCAGTGACGATGGAGTTGGACTTCTGCGTCGAAGCGTTGAAGCGGGCGTTGCGCCGGGGGCGGCCGGAGATCTTCAACAGCGACCAAGGTTCGCAGTTCACCAGCGGAACGTTCACCGGCGAGTTGGAGGCGCATGGCATCCGCATCAGCATGGATGGGCGCGGGCGGTGCTTTGACAACATCTTCATTGAAAGGCTGTGGCGCTCGCTGAAGTACGAAGAAGTCTACTTGCGAGACTATGCGCTGGTGTCTGAGGCCCGAACGGGGATTGGCCAATGGTTCCGGTTCTACAACCAGGAGCGGCCACATCAGAGCCTGGGATACCGGACGCCGGAGGAGTTTTACCGGGGATGCAGGGTCGGCGAACAAATCGGAAGGAGGCTCTCATGAAGATGGGGGCTCTGCCCCCAAACCCCCGAGGTTTAGCGCTTTGTGGCCAGAATGGCTGGACTACAATGAAGGTACTTGAGCGGAGGATAGGGCAACGCAGAGGTGCGACCCGAGCGCCGGCTCAAGCGCCGGAATGGCAAGGGGTGGTCACGGCCACCCCACAACATCGGACCCGCCGATCCTTAATTAAGCTTATTGCGCGCGAAAAATGGTCTTGACAACTGGGTCCACTTTAACCGTCTAAGGGGGACCTCTCGAAACGCGCCGGTGGCCTCTCAAGCCCGGCGGTTGCCGCATTTTGCTGTCACATGAGCCAGTAGTCTATTGGCGAGAGGTGCGGGTGCCAGATTAGGAATGCAGAGTCGATCCGGTGCACGGCCTAACGGCCATCACGAATTCGCTGGTTCCAGGCCGATTCTGTCGTTGACTGCGTTTCGGAGTCGCTGTTTGCAGCCAAGGTACCGTTCCGTCGTTTGGACGCTCACGTGGCCGAGCAGGAATTGGATCTGTTCAGCTCCCCGCCGGCTTCGTGACACAGACGCGCGCATGTGCGGCGAAGATCGTGCGGAGCCACATTCTCCAGACTAATTTTCGAACTTGCGGCCTTCACCACACCCCAGATAACCTTCGGGCTGAATGCACTCTTCCCAACTCGCTGGGCTTTGTTGATTGTTGATTGCGCGAAAGACGGGGCCGGCATTGATCTCGGCGGCATGCAACCAATCATCTACTGCCGCTTTGACCCAGTTGGGAATTGGCACGGTGCGCACGTGGCCGCCCTTGCCGACCAAATCAGCGATGACCCAATGATCTTCCCGCTGCTGCAATGTCTCCACAGCTAGGGCCGCTGCCTCCGCTCTCCTGAGGCCGCAACCCAGTAGAACGGCAACCATGGCGTAGTCACGCTTGCCCCGGAGACAACCGTTATTAAAGGCAGCGAGAAGTCGCTTGCCTTGCTCCGCGGTCAGCCAGTTGCCGATCCGGACGCCATGTTTCTTGACCCTTGACTCGGCGAATTCCCGCAGCTAGATCTGGACTCAAAAGTCCACAATCCGCAGCTTCATACGCAAGCCGCCGAATCGCCGCAAGGCGGAGGTTGATGATTGGAATGACGCCTCAAAAAGCGTAAGTGTTGCGGAGACGACGGCCAAAGCGAACGGCCGCACTATACGCAACGCGGACCTGCTGCATCGGCTCAGTCTCGTCGAGCGAGTCGCGCAGCTAAGCGGGAACGTACGTTAACCTGATCGCATCCTCGCCAATGAGATCGCTGCTCACCAGGCGGAGCGGCGGCCGGGGGCCGGCGAAGAATGGCGTGCCGCAACCAAGCACCGCGGGGTGGAAATAGAGTCGATACTCATCAATGAGCCAAGGTCGGTGAGGCTTTTTGCCAGGTTTGGTCCGGCGACTGCAATCTCCCCAACGAGGGGGCTTTCATCCCGCGTATCGCCGCCTCGATGTCGTCCTCGACGAGTGTGGCGTTGGGGCCGACTGACTTCAGCGAGGCGATAGGACGTTACACAGAGATCCCTGCGCGAACTGAGTCCGGCGAAGCTGGCCGGATCGCTATTGTGAGGGAACGATCAAAGCGTTAGCAGCAGGATTCCGGGTTCCATGCGTTTATGGGGAGTAATCGCGGGTGGGAGAGAGAGGGCCTGCGGTCACCGGGGCGCGGGAGCGGATTTACAGCCTCCTGCCTCGGGCCGACTGTCCAGACATAAGAAAAGTGCTTGGGAACCGTCCCGTCCGACAAAGTTTGAAGGTTCCAAAATCCTTGTACCAGTCCCCGTCCGGAACGTCAGGATCTAGTGACTTCCAATTGGCCAGTTCCAATAGATCTTGCATCGAGACTTTGCGTTCCTTAGCGCGATCGCGAAGATGCGCCCAGTCTTTTGGGAGGTTCTCCCATTGGATCTTGGGCATGGTTCAACGGCCGAGGATCAAAGCGCGGAACTCGTCCACCGTCCGATCCTGCGTTTTTGGATCGTCGTTGTGAAGATTCGCCTTGAGTTTTTTGAAGAACTCGCGCTTCCGCCTTTCCTGGCTTTCCGGGCCGCCGCACGAGTGCTGCAATCGCCTTGCTAATACTGGCGTCGACGGTCGCCGCGTATTTCTCTACCTGGTTGGCGACGGGCGGCGGCAGGCCGATCGTGTATCTTGTTGCCGGCTTGCTCCGCGTGTTGAGTTGGCCTTTTCCGCGGCGGACTCGCGAGTTCTGTTTCGGCACCTTGGCTTGAGGCATACATCATCAGAATGCATCACGGTGGACCGATTTGCCACAGAAGCGGCGCAGCCCGCCGGGAGGCCCACTGGAACGGCGAAGCTTCGAGGGAGCATGGCGCTTTTCTCGGTTCCCAATCCCGTTTGGCCGCTCAGCATCGGCTTCTTCCGAGCGGTGCCTGATCGAACGCACTGGCAAATTGGCGAGACGACGAGTTTGCCGCCAGTTTGACAAAACGCCGGATCATCGGCGCCCCGGCGCTCCCAGCTCTTTCCTCTTGACGATCTTACTATGCAGTAGTAAGATCAGGAGCAGCATATGAAGAGGCCCAAACTCGCCAAGCTCGAACTTCGGATTCTGGAAGCGCTGTGGGCCCATGGAAGGGCCACGATGCGGGAGATTCAGGAGACGTTTCCCGAACCGCGCCCTGCCTATACCACCATCACCAACACGGTGTACCGGATGGAAGCCAAACGGGCCGTAAGGCGAGTGAGGAAGATTGGAAACGCCGACATTTTCGAGCCGCTGATCGCAAAGGACGACGCGCGGGATGGGCTTCTCGATGAGATTTTGAGCTTCTTCGGGGGACGGCCGCAACCCATGATGGCGCAACTCATCGAGTCCGGCAAACTCACGCTTGACGACATACGCGAGCTCGAAAAGGCCGCCGCCGAAGCGGACCGCCAACGGAAGGCGGACAGGATACGGAAACCGAAATGACTACATCTTTCATCATCAACCATCTGTGGCAGTCCTCCTGCTTCGCACTTCTGGCGGGATTGCTGGCGTTTCTCCTGCGCAGGAATTCGCCAACGGTACGCTACTGGGTTTGGATGAGCGCATCGCTAAAATTTCTCATACCGTTCGCGTTGCTGGTGAGCCTCGGAGGTGTGGTTCCGCGTCCAACCCGGCACCCGGTGCCCGTTGCGGCTCCTGTTCTTCCGAACGCCCTGGTTCAAATTGCGCGACCGTTTTCGCCAACTCTTAGGCCAACTGTTTCCGTGCATACCCCACTCGAATGGGCGCCGTTTGCGATCGGTGTCGTGTGGGCCGTCGGGTTTTTGGCAATCATGCTGGGACGATGCCGCAGTTGGCTGGAGTTTCGAGCAGCGCTGCGAACCAGTACGCCCGTTGAACTTCCGATCCCCATACCGGCTCTGATCACTCCTGGAGCCGAGGAACCAGGCGTCGTGGGTTTTCTGCGTCCGGTCCTGATTCTGCCGGCCAACTTCCTGGAACACCTGAATCCCCGGCAGCTTGGCGCGATTCTCACGCACGAACTTTGCCACGTGCGACGCCGGGACAATCTCTTCGCCGGCGTGCACATGATGGTGGAGGCGATCTTCTGGTTCCATCCGCTGGTGTGGTGGATCGGATCGCGCATGGTTGAGGAGCGCGAACTGGCGTGTGACGAAGAAGTTCTGCGAATGGGCTGCGAACCAGCGGACTACGTGGAAGGCATATTGAAGGTCTGCCGCCTCTACGTGGAATCCCCGTTACCCTGCATTTCGGGAGTAACGGGCGCGGATGTGAAGAGGCGTCTCCGCGCGATCCTTGCGGGAAGCATTGCAGACGAGTTAAGCACTGCGAGAAAGATGGCTCTGACGGCGATCGGTCTGGCAGTTGTCGCGGCGCCCATCCTGATCGGCGTTCTGAACGCGCCTGCGATTCGCGCTCAAAGCCCGCCCGTAGCTACACCTAAATTCGAAGTAGTCTCGATCAAACCGTGTGAGTTTCGGCAGTATACCATGTCCGATATGGCGCCTACTGGCAATTCCTCGCCCGGAAATCTCAGGACTGGCTGCTTTCCTTTGCTCAATGCAAATGGCAGTGGTCTGATTCGGGGCGCATATGCATCGGACCCATTTACTCCGATCAACGGAGGTCCAACCTGGATGCGCTCCGCCGCTTATGAGATCAATGCCAGGGCGGAAGGAAGTCCGAGCGTGAGGACGATGAACGGCCCAATGATGCGAGCGCTCCTGGAAGAGTATTTTCACCTGAAGATCCACCAGCAAATCGCCGAGGGCCCGGTTTTTTTCTTAACCATCGCCCGTGGAGGGCCGAAGCTGCACTCGTTCGTTGCAGGAAGCTGCACGCCCTATGACAAGACTCCGCAAGACCCGCTCCCGCCGGGACAGAGCTATTGCAAAAACAATATGAGCCCCTCATCGTCGCCCGCCTACATCGAAGCTCAAGGGACGACACTCGATGACTTTTCCAGAATGCTTTTCGCGATCTTAGGCCGCCCGGTATTCGACAAGACCGGAATCGCAGGCCAATTCGATATTCGTATCGAGTTCTCGCGAGAGGGAACCAGGTTTTCCCCTCTTCGGCCAGCAGAGCCCGCCGACGGCAGCGCCCCGGCACCTGACCTGACGGATTCGATATTCGCTGTGGTCCAGGGACAGCTCGGCCTGAAGCTTGAACCGGCGAAAGGACCGGTTGAAACGTTCGTGATCGATCACATAGAGAGGCCCGCGGGGAACTGACAGGATCGCCAGCGTGTCACCAGCAACGCAGCTTCGGATCTCTGGACAGTCCGCCCGGGGCCGGCAGGCGCGGCGGCGACGATAGGGCCGGTCCGCGAGGAGCACTGCAGTGAACTGAGTCCGGGGAAGTTGGCCGGATCGCTATTGTGATGGAACGATACGGCGTGAGCAGCAGGATTCCAGGTTTCAGGCGCGTTTATGGGGAGCAATGCCAGGCGATCGGGTCCAAAGTGCTTCAATCTGGTTATATTACTGGATATACGGGAAGGATCTGGCCTTGAGCACTTCACCGCAAAAACGAGCGCTGAAAAACTACCGGAAGCGTCTAAACCAGCGAGGGCTGGCTCGGTTCGAGGTTCTGGGTCTTGACGGAGATCGTCTCTGTAATCCCCGCGGTTTGCGCGTTAGACGGCCAAGTGGATCGAAATGACGCCTCAAAAAGCGTAAGTGTTGCGGAGACGACGGCCAAAGCGAACGACCGCACTATGCGCAACGCGGACCTGCTGCATCGGCTCACTCTCGTCGAGCGTGTCGCGCAGCTAAGCGGGAACGTACGTTAACCTGATCGCATCCTCGCCAATGAGATCGCTGCTCACCAGGCGGAGCGGCGGCCGGGGGCCGGCGAAGAATGGCGTGCCGCAACCAAGCACCATGGGGCGGAAATAGAGTCGATACTCATCAATGAGGCCAAGGTCGGTTAGGCTTTTTGCCAGGTTTGGTCCGGCGACTGCAATCTCCCCAACGAGCTGGGCCTTCATCCTACGTATCACCGCCTCGAGGTCATCCTCGACGAGTGTGGCGTTGGGGCCGACTGACTTCAGCGAACGCGACACGACCCACTTCGGCTGGCGTCGCCATAGCGCCGCGAAGTCGTGGTCCTCCGCGTCCCAATCAGTGCGGTCTTCGTCCCAATAACGCATTATGTCGTACATGACGCGACCGCACACAAAGCCGGACTGGCCGCGCACTTGCGCGATTAAGTGACGAGACAGCGCGGGAGGGGGTGGTCCTATTTTCAGGTGGTCGACGTAGCCGTCCAGGGACTGCTGCATTCCGAAAACGAGCTTTGCCATGCTACAGAACTCCAAAGTTCTTCAGAGTAGCATGAGCCGGCGGTCCGCAGAAATGAGATTGGACGATCCACGCGTCGCATTGCCGGTGTGACCAATAACCAGAGGTCCGCTTTTGGCTGGTTGCTGCCGTTGCGGAATGGGCAAGCTTTGAGACACTGGCGTAAGGGCCTGAAATCAGGGCCCTCAGTCTCTCGAAAGTCGGACTCAAAATGTTGGCCAAATAGCGGTGGTCGCAGCGATGGCATCGCTCGCGACCTTGTCGCGAAATTATGTCCTAAAAGGAGATGATGTTTTTCGCCATGGGGAATGGACAGCTGGCATTGGAACGGCCCACACTGACGTAAAGTCGCCAGACACTGAGAAGTGCGGATGCCGCATTAAGAACGAGAAGTCGGCTTCCGAACTGGAAAGCGGACGGGCGACGGGCACCCAAAATGACGATGTATACTATACATCATGAGGCGGACGCAACTGTTTCTGGACGACCAGCTCTGGGGAGCGCTCCATGCGCGCGCCCGCAGCGAGAAGACGACGATTTCCGCGCTGGTCCGGCAGGCCGCGCGGGAGCGATACCTCGGACGCCAGGAAGCGCGTATGGTAGCGATGCAGAGCTTCGTGGGAATTCGAAAATCCCGCGCGAGGGCAGCCGACAGTAGCGAAGAAGTCAGCGAACTGCGTCGAGGCTCAAGGCTCGATCGCCTGGGCGACCGGTGACCGTCCTTACCGATTCGGACATCCTGATAGAGGTATCGCGAGGCCGGGACAAGACCATGGTTTCGCAGTGGCTCGAGCTTGGTCAATCCGACGCATTGATCCTCTACTCCGCCGTCAGCGCCGCCGAACTCTGGGCTGGCGCTCGCCCGCCGGAATATGCCGCGCTCGACGCTCTGTTCGACGCTCTGCTCTGCGTCCCGATAGACGCCGCCTTGGGCCGTCGCGCCGGAGAATACCTGCGACGTTACCGCAAGAGCCACGCGGTTGAGCTGGGCGACGCATTGATCGCTGCCAGCGCTGTGGAGAGAGGAGCGAGGCTCTGGACGCGCAACCGCAAGCACTATCCGATGCCGGAACTCGCTTTTTATGAATGAGCGCCTGACACGACGCCGAACGACGCCCGATTACTCCCCATAAGTCGGCATCGCAACTGGAACGAGCCCGCGAAGGCCGGCACTTCCGCGGTTTGCGCGTTTTCTGTTAAGTTGACGCGAGGATGCAACTCTCCGGTGGTGGGTGGATCTACTCCAAATTCCGCATCGCTCGGGCCGAGCAGAGCATAGACTGGCCGAGGCATCCTACCTTTCGGGAAGGGAGAAAAAGGCGGATCCGAGTCTTCCACGCCCTGCGTTCATGAATGCGGCGGCTTCCGAGGAGGTAAGGGTTATTGGCGCCGGATTGCTCGCATCGGGTCCAATCTGGTAGCACGAACTGCCGGCAGATAGCTGGCGATCCCCGCAACCAGCCCCAGGAACATGGCCGCCGCCGCGAACGTCGCCGGATCGGCCGCGCTCACCTGAAACAGCATCCCGGCGACGAGCCGCGCCGCTCCCAGCGCCGCTGCAATCCCGGCGGCCAGTCCAGGCATCGTCAGCCGCAGGCCCTCCCTCACGACAAGCACGAGCACATCGCTCCGGCTTGCGCCCAGCGCCAACCGCACGCCGAGTTCCTGCGTCCGCTGGCTCACCGCGTAGCTCATTACGCAGTAAAGCCCAATCGCCGCCAGTACCAGGCACACCGCTCCCACGACACTCAAGAGGGTGGCCGCCACCCTCTGGGGGTAGAGCGATGCCTCCTTGGCGTCTTCCATTCGGCTGGTGTGAAACACCGCGTCCGGGTTCAGCGCGAGAGCTTCCCGCTGCAGCACAGGCGTTAGCAGCATCGGGTCGCCGCTGGTCTTCAACAGTACCGCGAAATTCAGGCCCGGGAAAAACCACTGGTCGAACGGTATGTAGAAAAACGGCATCCGTGCCTCAATCAGCGCGCCGTATTTGCTGTCCTTGACGAGTCCGATCACGGTAGCGGGGTGGTGCTCGACGCGAACTTTTTGGCCGATTGGATCGCGCCCACCAAAGAATTGGCGCGCGAATGTCTCATTGACGACGATCACCATCGGCTTACTCTCTCCGTCCATTTCGGTGAAGTCACGACCCTCCAACAGCGGGATGCCCATCAGCTTGAAATAGCCGGGAGGGACCGTCGCACGCTCGAGAATCATTTGCTCGTCCCTGCGCGGAGTATAGCCGTCCACCTCGAGTTGATGGTAAGGCATCCCTTTGCCCGGGTTGGCTAGCGGGACCACGTCCGAGTAGGTCACCCCGAGGACGCCAGGCTGCGTCTCCATCCGCTCGCGCAACTTGCGGCAGAACATACGCTGCTCCTGGGCCGAGTAGCCCGCGTTGGACAGATAGAACTGCGACGTCGACATGTTGGTCATATCGAATCCCGGTTGTACGCTGCTCGCGTTCTGAAAGCTGCGGAAGAACAGCCCCGCCCCGATGAGCGCTACCATCGCCATGGCCACCTCCCCCGTCACCAGCAGGCCCCGCAGGCGGTGCGACTTCGTCCCGGCGCCTCCAGCCCGGCCGCCTTCATTGAGCGTCTCAGTCAGGTCCGCCCGCGCCGACAATAGCGCCGGCGCCGTGCCCGAGGCCAGCGTAGCGATCACAACGATCGCCACGGTAAATCCCAGTGTGGGCACGTTTAACCCGCCGCCCAAGTCGAACGGAATATCCATCGCCGGCATTAGTTTGGAGAGCGACTGGCCCATCCACATCACCAGCAGCACTCCAATCGAAGCTCCGCCCCCGGCCAACAGAAGCGTCTCCGTGAGGAGCTGCCGCGCGAGCCTGCTGCGCCGTGCTCCGAGCGCGAGCCGCACTCCGAATTCTCTCTGCCGCGACACCCCACGGGCCAGCAGCAGGTTGGCCACGTTCGCGCACACAACCAGCAGGAGCAGCACGCACACCGCCATGAGGATTCGCAATGGCTCCATGAGCAGGCCCTGCGCTCCCTTACGGCTTTTCCAGATTGGCGTGACGCGCGCCTCCACACCGCGGTTCGTCGCGGGATACGCCGCTTCGAGTTGCCGCGAAAACGCCTCCACTTCCGCGCCCGCCTGTTCGACCGTGACACCCGGCTTCAGCCGCACAATCGTCAAAGCGATGTCCCGGGTAGCGCGATAATGGAGCGTGCCTGCGCCCGTCCCCATTGCGGTGGCCATGGTCACCGGCATCCAGAGATCGAGCACCACGCCTCCAAGCGACCCGTGGAATTCCGGCGGCGCCACGCCGATGATCGTCAGCTCGTGCCGGTTCAGCCGAATCGCACTGCCTAGCACTTTCGGGTCGGCGTGGAACCGGTTCTGCCACATCCGGTAGCTGATCACAGCGACCGGGTAAGCACCTTCGCGTTCGCCCCCTTCCTCGGGCAGAAACGTCCGTCCGAGCACCGGTTTCACCTCCAGCACATCGAAGTAGTTGGCGGAGACCAGCTCGGCCCACGCACGCTCCGTGCGGACCACGTCGCCCACGTTGAGCGGCGTGAAGCGCGCGATCGCCACAGCGGCCACCTGCTTCAGATTGTCACGGTAATCGCGGTAGTCGAGGTACGAGTTAGCGGTATCCGGCGTTGTAGCTTCGATCAGCGCCAGATTCTGCACATCGTGCGCGCCCGGGAGCGGGTGCAAGAGCACCGCGTAGATCCAGGAAAACACGGTGGTGTTCACAGCAATACCTAGTGCCAGGGTAAGTACCGCGAGGACCGTGAAACCCGGGTTGCTCTTTAACATTCTCAAGCCGAATCGGACGTCCCGCATCCTGGCACCTTATGCAATTCCCGGTCCGGCCATAACGTGTTGGAATTGCAGTTCGCAAGGCTTGGTCTTTGCGTGGATCGCCCAAACGAATGTCCGAAATCGCGGAGGTAATGTCCGAAATCGCGCAGGTTCCGTGATTGACCTACGCCCTTTGGGCGAGGTGCCGGCACCCCGGAAACGATCCACATCAACGTGTAGTCGTCTACTGTGAGAAGTGCCACTCCCGGATTAGGAACGATGAGTCCCAGGCTTGGCGTCCGGAACGGCTGCAGGGGAGGATCGGCTGTGGCATGCCCGTTACGGGGGAGTAATCCATTAGGGGGGCCTTAGGAGACGTTCCGTGCGAGCGTCACACGGGAGGAGATGGCCAGATTTGCTCTATTGGCTCAATGCTGCAACGCATGCCTCTCGAATCGCCCAAACCTGCTCGCTTGACAGCCCGCGCAGACCGCCGTTGTCAGCCATCCATTGCGTAAGGAATTTCCGGTGCACGGCGGTCTTGTAGTGCGTAATCTGCTTTGGATCAATCTCCTCTTCATGCAGAAAACGCTCGATTGGCTCACTGCGACGCTCCGAGGGCGCCCTTGTTACATCGATACGCTTATCTCCGGCTCGAAGATAGCAGTGCGCCTCGAGGATACTACTAAGGCCGTGCCGCCGCAAAACTGACCCGACTCCCGGCGTGTTGCGCTCCGTCATTTCATAAATTCCGAGAACCAGCGCAATGTCGAGTTCTTGCTCGATGGCCAAGCGCCGTAGAAGTGCGTGTTTCGTGCTACACGTTCCTCGCTGTTCCGCCAGCACGATCATGGGATCAGTGGGATCGGAATTGCGGCCATATGGCAATCCACAAACGTGTTGCGCCGCCCCGCGGAGATCGGTCTTTGCGATGCCGAGGAAGGCAGTCGTGATCCCGCCAGCAGGCTTGAAGGGAAAGGGATGAAGAGCTTCCCACGAAAGCATGGGATCGATTATGACTCAATTGAGGGTGGATGGGATTTAGGACGGAGGTCGGGTGCCGGAGACTCGACCTTTGTAGGCGTCGCGCGTTAACGAGGAGGAGACAGACAGGCGAGCAGCAACATTGGGATCGTCGGTGTTTCAAGTGCTTGGTTTCAGAAGTCCGCCGGCGTATCGAAGGATCGCTTGCTGACGCGCGCGGCTCGCAAGCGCACGTATTGACCGTTTCTGAAACCGTGTACTAAGCTGTGATCTTTTGTGATGCCGGGTCATTATAATGTTTGGGTGTTCAATCGACGTGTTTCGCCGGCGGCGCTGGTGTTTGCCGCGGCTTTACTGCCCGCAGTTTCGGCCGCCACTTTCGATGAAGCGGCCCCTCCCGGAAAGAATTATGACAAGGCCGAATTCCGCCTATGGTACCCGGATGGCGCGGCCTCGCTTGCCGCTGCGGTGATCCTGGTGCCTGGTTCGAATGGGGATGGACGGAGCAGTGTGGACGACCCGGTGTGGCAGGCCTTCGCCATAAGGCACAGCCTGGCGTTGGTGGGTTGCCGTTTCACCGACAAGCCGCACGAACAGAATTTCATCGAAGAGTACGCCAATGTGTCGCAAGGAAGCGGGCAGGCGCTGCTCGACGCCGTGGCGGCGTTCGCAACGCGTTCAAAGCATGCGGAACTCGCGAGCGCTCCGTTTTTGTTATGGGGAATGTCGGCCGGCGGCCAGTTCAATTACGAATTCGTGGCATGGAAGGCGGAGAGGGTGATTGCGTTCGTCGTGAATAAGGGCGGGATTTATTACACTGCGCTCACACCCCGCGCCGCACGAGCGGTACCGGGTATGCTTTTCATCGGCGGCAAAGACCTGGATTCGCGCGTCGACATCATCCGTGGGCTGTTCGCGCTCAACCGGCGCGGGGGCGCGCTCTGGGCCATCGCCGAAGAACCGGGCGCGGCCCACATTGTTGGCCGGTCGCGTGATGTGTGTATCATTTTCTTCGAGGATGTGATGTCGTTGAGGCTCGGCAAAAACGGGTTAAAGGCATTGGATGAGGCGTCGGGATTGCTGGCCGACCCGAAGCTGAAGAGCTTTCGTGCGGTGACGGAAGGAAAAGCTCCGCCCTACCCGGTGGGTTGGCTTCCGACCGAGCGGGTAGCGCGAGCGTGGCTGGCAATTGAGACGGAGAAGCCCTTCGAGCAGTAGGACTATTGCCGGCCTTCCGCCGTAACAACCACTATGGGTGTTTGTTGGCCGCTTTCCGCTAGCGACCCCAACAGCCGCCGCTGGCGCGCCGGGTGGCGCACACGCAAATGCTCCGACCGCCGGTCGAGCTGATGAAACTCCAGTTGCATCGACAGCCTGAATGTACGGGAAGTTCTGCCGGCCGATCAATATGTCCAGATTAAATGCGCGCCTGTCGCCAGCGCTGCTCCGCTCTTGAACGCGCTCTAGCGCTCGCCGGCATGCTGCACAACAGAAGCGCCGCAAGGGACTTCGCCTCTAGTGCGGGAAGCGCTCGTAGCACCCCGGCCGGTCGCACGTGTGCTCGAAAAAATTGTTCCTGAGTGATTACCCTCGCACACTCGACAACTGCCTCCGGCTCTGCTGGTTTCCGGCTTTTGACGCGCTCCCGGTAGCGGCGGCTCTGGCCATTGCGCTTTGCTTTACCGGCTGTCGTCTGGCGGTAGGTTTGCTGAGCCTTCCATCGTGCCCATTTTCGTGCCTCCTTCCGGCACAACTCACTGCAATACCGCTGCCGAGCCTGCCGGGGATGAAAGCGCTGCTCGCAGCCTTTGAGCAGACACCGGCGTGTCCGTAGCCGACGCGCCAAACTCCTCTGCTCACGAGACGTTTGATTTCGGGGTGGCTGGTGGATTTTCGGGCTGGCTGGCTCTTGCCTTCTCTACTGCGCCCCGCGGACCTCAGTGATCACGCTGCGAATGGCCCCGGTAATAGCTTGTGGCCGTTCAGCGTTCTCTTCAATCACGAGATGGCCACGCGTCGAAAGTGCAGCCAGCCGCGGCTGCAGTTCGTGGAACCAGTAATCATTCAGCGATTCTGTGGCTTTGGCGTACTGTGGACCCGGTGCTCGAAACGGTGTCGATCCGGTAAGCACATACAGAGGACGGTCCCCAAAATTGCCGGCCCCGCGCACTTCCGCCATGCTCTCGTCCAGGACACAGCCCTCGCCCTCGGTCTGAGCCGTAGCGGGATTGTTCGATAAGAAGAGCAGCTCTTGCCGTTGTGCCGGCTTAAAATCGAAATTCGCGAGCCCGAAAGGCCGTCCCCCACCGGGATTTCCCATCAGCCGAAGCAAGCCGAACCGAAGCATGGTCGGGCGTAGAACAGCGCAACCGACGCGCTGGATGAACGGGGGCAGTTTGGCCAAGCCCCCGTTCATGAATTCCGGCTCGTGCGCAAAGACGTCAGGATCGTCTGCATGGATGAGTACGGCTCCCGCTACCTCGCCGGGGTAAAGTCCGGTGTATACCCGCACATGGAATGCGCCGGCGGTGGCGCCCACGAGCACGTATGGGGGAGAAATTCCGGCGGCGCTCAGCAGCGAATGGAGATCATTCGCGATCGCCTTGAACGTGCGCGGCGAAGGGCCCGGATCGCTCCAGCCATAGCCAGCGCGGTCGTACCAGCAAGCGCGAGTAAATCTCGCGACCTCGACTTGCATCCCCATCCAAGCATACCCGGCGGTGTGGCCTGCGCCTTCAAAAATCACCGTCGGGATACCCTCCCCAGAGCAGTAGATATTGAGCGTGCGGCCCCCGATGTCCACCGATCGGCCGATCTGCGGATAGCGCTTCCGGTCACTACGTTCGCGTATCTGCTCGTATACGATCCCTAGCAGGGCCAGCGCAACCAACACCAGAGCCGCTCGCTTCATCTTCCCAATCTCAGATCCCGGGACCGTGTTCGAACAAGGCTCTTCATCCAGAGCGAGGCTGCGGCAACCATCAGCACAATCCCACTAATCGCAGCTACGATGAATCGCATTAGCTGGACCAGTGCAGCGGCATCGGGAACGGATAATGTGCTTCCATGTAACGGGCTCGGGCGTCCGAGTGCAACCCAGATCAAACCTCCGGCGGTAACCTGTAGGCAAGCGCCAATGATGGCCAGGGCCAACTTCCAGGATTCCGAACGCAAAATCCATTGGCGGCCCAGCGACGCGACCGCATCGACGATCAGGGTAAAGGCACCCGTGGATAGCGCTGCCTCGTCGAAGATGCACAGCATCTCTGCCGCGAATCGCCTCCGGAATACCGGCGGGTGCATTTGGAGTAAACATGTATACAGCTTGCGCACCATCATGTCCTCCTCGGATGTGGCTCTCGCAGAGCGAAACTTGCCTCCCGCACAACTTGTTTGAGGCGCGATACGTCTGCCTACAGAACTCGACGCCCGAATTTGGTTAGACGGTAGTATCGCCGTCTGGGGTCATCGTCCCCCCGATGGAAGCGGAGCCTCCTCCACCAACCCCTGAAACATGAGTTTCTGGAGATTGTCGTAGAGAGTACCGGGCCCCAATTGGTACTGCTCATCCGACTGACGGGCCACCTCCCGCATGATCCCGTACCCATGACGGGCTTCCGCAGAAACACAAAGCAAAATGTGAAGGGCCGCAGGAGCGAGAGGCAGGAACGGCCTTAAGTCGTCGTCCATGGTCGGATATTGTTATATCGGATTCCGACTGATTGTGTCAAGAGAAAAGGCAAGAGTTTCCGCAGCGTGAGCAGACCTCTTCCAGAATTTCGGTGCCTCACCACACGAATGCGGCGTCGCCGACAGGGGGCCTGGGTCATTCTTGCAGAGCAGAGGTGGGCCACTCCCGGGAAGCGCCGAAGTTTTCGTTTTACGATGGTTGGCGACTTGTGAAATTTCCGGGGTTCGGGGTTACAACCCCTTCCTGAATAGCCGCTTCCGAAAAACTCCGCCGGGTTGTTCTTCTCAGACGCTCAGTTCTCGGTCGGCCGATTGATCCGCTCCACAACCAGGACATCCACCGGAGCCTTTCCCGCCGCGAGCTTCAGGCCGAGTTCTCGCATGGCGCTGAAGATCGAGCCAGGGGAATCCTGCGGTTCGCTGCCATCGAGCGGAACCCCCAGATCCGAGCGAAACTCGAAGTGGATGTCGAACTGTCCGGCGAGCCCGGTGCGGTCGATTACAGGCCGTCCAAGCTCTGCGCGCCCGAGAGTAAGGCCCGCAAACTGCGCCATGCTCACTCCGTAGGCCTCAACCGACATCCGCACGCCATTCAGCTGGTAGGATCCGCGACCGCACAGTGCCGGCGGCGGCTGGCCTTGGCGCGGCTGTTCCGGGGGATGCGTGGGATCGAACAAGACGCAGGATCCGGGCGCCGTAGGCTTGAGCCTGGCGCCGCCGGGAGCCACGCTGAGCAGGTACACGGAACGTTCGCGCGCCTCGCGCCGAATTCGCAGGCCAAAGCGCTCCTCGAGCAGCGTTTGCATCATCGGGCCATACATCCGATCGATGGTGGCAGGGCCGGATGGCACCGCGTCGACATCGTAGAGGTCCGTATCGACCCAATCCGGCGCGCCGGCGACGTCGGGCACGAACGGCGCCGGGGTAGGGCCGTTGGCGAAGGTGCCGTACGCCGCCTGGATCAGGTCCTTCACTGCAATACATGAGACGCGCAGCCGTCCTGGAGGCGGCGCGGCGTTTCCACCACGGCCATTGGCGCAGCCGCTGAGGTTGCGCTTCACGGAGGCCACTTCGAAATGCGGACGCGCGTCGGGCGATTGGGCCGCGCAAATCGAAGTCAGACAGAAGATCAGACAGACGGCAGCGTAGATCCGGCAGTTCATCTCTCCCCCACTATTTGCGGCGCGGGGCGCGGACGACGAGCGATGACAATGCGGTTATCAATAACAGCACTGCGCATACCAGGCCAGCGCCAAGTAGCAAGACTCCGCTCTGGGCCGATGAGTCCTTGCTGAGCGCCGGGTCTGGCAGCCAGCGGGTCAGCGCGCGTCGCGCTGCACCAAGCCACACAGTCCCCGTCACTGTAATTTGCAGTAACGCGGCGAGGACCGCCCCGCCGACGATCCAGTAGCGAGAGCGCACCAGCCATTGCCGCGCCAACGAGAGGGCGGCGTCCGCTAACAGACGCGGGCGCTCGCCGCAGTCCGCTTCTGTGTATACGCAAAGCATCTCCGCCCCGAACCGGTCCCGGAACGCGGGCGGGTGCAGCCGAACCAGCCATCGATAGAAACGCGCTGCCATCACGCTCTGCCTGTCGCCGGTGCCAGATGCGTCCGCACTTCCTTGACCACCTGCGCGAGCCGGTCGGCCTCGGCGTTCAGGACGCGTTTGCCAAATTTCGTCAAGCGGTAATAGCGCCGCCGAGGATCGTCATCGGCGGGCCTCCGGTCGTGCTCCTCCACCAGGCCGTGCTCAAGCAGACGGTCGAGGTTGCCGTACAGCGTGCCCGGTCCAACCTTATAGCGTCCGCCGGATTGGCGGGCGATCTCGGTCATGATGGCGTAGCCGTGGCGCTCCTGCCCGGCCAGCGCCAGAAGGATATGAAGCACCGCCGTCGAGAGCGGCAGCCAGGATTCGATATCATCCATATCGCTCAGATTTAGATATATCAGAATCCGATCTATGTTTCAACCGTAAACGCCGCATGTCCCCAGGGCAAGGTGGCGGGGCTGTTCCGCACATGAAGGAAATGCACGAAACCGTCCACCACTTCCACCAGCCGGCTACCGAAGAGGAAGCCAACGCCTGGCTGCTGAACTTCCTGGTCCGCTACAACGAAAGCACCACCGTTCCGAATCGCGCTCGCGCGTGGAGGACTGGTTGTAAAACCAGCATCCGGCCCGCGTTCGCGCGCTGTGTAGCCGGGAGGAGGTTCTGTACCTTCACCCGTGAGCGGGAGCGGCGTAGGGTCGACAGCGCGGGATACTTCGAGACCAACCATCGGAACAAAATGTGCCGCTGGAACAGCTCGCATATGGGCCGAGTTGCTCTCCCCACGCGAAACTGTTGCTGAGGATCTTGAGACCGGATTCGCTCCATCAGCAATTTCCTGGGCGGACAGAACCAAATCAGATGACTCTGGCAGATCTGGGCGCTACCAGATTGTTGCCTAAGAGCTCATCCGTCTTCTGTCGCGTCAGAGGGGGTTGCGGCAGGACTCCCGGTGTGGCGCATGGTCACGCAGCCATCGGTGAATCTGGTCAATTGCCACTTCAAGTTTAGGCATACCCGGCAACCGCATTTTCTCGCAGGCACAGGCAAATGTCCCAATCCTACGATGGACACTATCGACGGCACGTCATTGAGCGGCGTGACGATCTTGTTTCGAAGTGCTCCCGCCAAGGTCTGGACGGATCGCCGGCGATCCGTTAAGGTCTGGCGAATCTGCTGGGTGAATACCATTCCCCGGGTAGCGCGTCGATCCGCTCGAAACAGCCGACGACTGCTCTCGATCGTTTGATTGCGCCGCGTCATTAAATGGGCCTGACACGCACATCCACCGGTTTGGTTCCATACGGCACCTTAGTCGTGGCTCCAGAAGTCCGCTGGCGTATCGCAGATCGCTTGCTAATGCGCGCGGCTCGTAGCGAGCCACGGCCGTGAAACTGAGGGAGCGTCGCCGCCTTCTGATTAGTGGTCGCTTGCTTACGCGCGCGGCTCGCAAGCGCACTTATCGCGCGCAGGTAGTTGCGTAGCTTACGAGCCGCGACCGTGAGGGAGCGTCGCCGCCTTCTGATTAGTGGTCGCTTGCTTACGCGCGCGGCTCGGAAGCGCACTTATCGCGCGAACGGATTTGGGTAGCTTAAGAGCCGCGGCCGTGAGCCTGAGGGCTAGATGGCGCCCGCTGGACAGCCATGCCACAGCGGGCGCTTCAGTATCGTCAGGCCGCACTCAGCCTGCTGCGCGACAGGTCGACAACCTTGGTTCGCAGCAGGATTCGAAACGCCAGGCCGTGAGTTATGAAAAGAAGAGGCACGAAGGCCGTCAGGATGAAATAACCGGCCCCTAACAGGCCCTGGGTACTTGGAATCGAGATGCGGGCTCCCAGGTAAAAAGCCAAGACCAGGTCCGCCGTTCCAAAGGTATTGAAAACCCAGGCTGCCACTATTCCCGTACGGGTTCCGAGGGTGGCTAGAGCGAGCATCGCCAAAATCGCGGTTATGAGATCGCCGTAAGCTACGGGTTGCGCAAATGTGGCCGGTAACTCTGGAGATACCACACCAGGCACCGCAAAGGCCAATCCGAGGAACCTGAAGCCATGCAGCAGTAAGATGGGCTTCAGATTATCGGGGCTGGGACGTTCTTGTAGCAAGGGCCAAATATACTGCCAAGCCACCGCTCCCCAAACCGCCAGGCCGAACGCTACACTGATTCCGAACAAAGCTGGAAATGGCATAATCGATCCTTTCCGGCGGCGCCCTTCTTTGGAGATGGCCGCCGCCAATTCGTTACTGCCGGGCTGGTTCATTACCAATCAAAGCCAGGGCCATCAAAGGACCTACCGGAATGTACTCGTGGTCCACCAAAGCCAGCTTCGATATCGGCATGGGGTCGATGATGGCGCGGGCTTCTTCAAGTGTCTTCGCGTCGAGGAGAACAATCACGCCTTTGCCGTCGCCCCTGGAGTACCACTGGCGAATCTTGCCTTCGAGATAGAGCTTCACGGTTGCCCGGATCTCGTCAGGCATCACGGCCATGATTTCCTGGCGGGTGACGCCTTGCTTAGCTGTCATGATGACCATCACCTCGGTCGTCTTGGGTGTTAGCGCACCGGCAGGCGGCTGCGATTGCGCCACGGATGCCAGTGGAAGCGCGGACAAAAGGAAAGGCAGTAAAAGTTTCATGGATTCACCTCGATTCAGTTTGCGAAGCGCCAGGAATTCTCTCGTGACGTTCGTCTGTCTTGATATTTGCCCGCAGCGCTCCGCCTGTGACACGATTACGAATGATCGATTCTGGCTGAAAACCGGTCACAAACGCGCCTCATGCGGCAAAGAGCTTAATAGTGAGCGAAGGAGACCAGGAACTTCGCGCCCTGATGGTCCGCTACCAGGGCGGATCAGTGGAAGCATTTCAGGAGATCTACTTGCAGCTCGCACCGGGGGTACGCCGGTATCTGTCTCATTTGGCAGGGCGCTCCGAAATCGCCGATGATCTGCTGCAGGAAACCTTTCTTCAAATGCACCGGTCGCGAGCCGCATACAACCCGGCGTATGCGGTTAGACCTTGGCTCTTCGGTTTGGCGCGAAATGTTTTCCTGATGAATCGGCGTGCGGCCCGGCGTTTCGCAATCGTTCATGAATCGCGCCAGGATTTGCCTGAATTCCCGGTGCTTCCGGAAGCTGACAGGCTCGGCTCCCAGGACGAGATCCGCAAATGTCTTGCGAATTTAGCTCCGGATCAAGCCGAAGCGCTGCTGCTGCACCATGAGTGGGGGTTCAGTTTCGAGGAGATTGCCGGAATGCTGGGCATTAGCGCCGCGGCGGCTCGCGCGCGCGCCAGTCGGGCAATGGCAGACTTGCGCATGGCGCTGAACACTCTTCAAAGGGCTCGTGTATGAGGGATCAGCCACAGAAACCACCCGAATCGCTGATGCGGGCGATCGCCAGGGATCTCAGGCCCGTCAGACCATCGCCGCAACCGTTCCACCTGGCGTTGCGAATGGTCCCTCTCGCTCTCCTGGTTTCTTCGCTGATTCTGCTGGCTATCGGATCCCGCGCCGACTCAGGGAAACTGGGACCGCTTTTGACGTGGGGCGCCTCCTCCGCGCAGTTTGCATTGGCGATTGCCCTTGTCTGGATCGCGGCGCACGAAAGCACGCCGGCTGGCCGGCTGCCGAGGCAGATCGTTTATTCCGTTGCGGCCGCTGCCTCTCTGGTTGTAGTCTTGGTCACCCTCATCACCTTCTCGACAAGTTCCGGGAACCCAATCCTGCCCGTCCCGCCGCGAATCAACGAAATCCTGCGCGTCTCGCCATGGATCATGGGCCTCGCCTGCGGGATCGGGAGCACGGTAGCCGGGGGCATCCTGGTCCTGTTTTTCAGTTGCGTCTTTCGAAACGCGATCGCGACCCGGCCAAGTGTGGCGGGCGCCCTGTATGGCGCAGGGGCGGGTCTCGCGATCAATGCGGGATGGCGCATTGCATGCCCGTTCTCGACCCCGTGGCATGCGTTGGGGGCGCACGGAGCGGCGATTGTCGCGACAGTGATCTTGGGAGCACGCATCGGGCGCGCCTTAGGAAATCGCAGATTGCAAATCGGCGGCACACATTCCTGAGCCCGCGGGGCGCGCCTTCTGTGCAGTTGCGCGACGTACACTCGCGCCTGGTAGCACGGGCTCGAGTGGTTCCTCTTGGCATTTTCAGGGGCCGACGACCCGTTTCCGTCGCTGCTCACTTGCCTTGATGATATCGTTCATGTCCCCGGCTGGCCGAATCTCGAAAATGTTGCCATACGTCATCGCCGGATGCTGGCTGATGAGCTGTACGGCCTGATTCATGTCCCGCGCCTCAAGGACGAGAATGCCGCCGAGTTGTTCTTTGGTTTCGGCATACGGGCCGTCGGTGGCTGCCACCTTGCCGTTCTTCCAATGCAGGGTCAGGGCGGTCTCCGGCCCCTGAAGCGCTTCCCCACCGGCCCAGTGCCCGCTGGCGCGAAGATGGTCGTCATATTCAAAGCATGCATCGAACATGGCGTTTCGCTCGGTGTCAGTCATGCTATCGAATTTGTGTTTGTCGTAGTAGCCAAAACAGAGGTATTTCACTGTTCTTCTCCTTTCCTTCGGGGTGGGAGCCAGCGGCGTAGCTTCGCGCTGGCTCGTTCATCCCATGTTCAAGGCGGTGCATATTCCGAAGTCCCGTCGGTCAGACTATTGCGCTGCCCGGTTCGGGTCCGGGAAGAAAAGAAGCTCGCGCACCTCGCCCACCGCATCGCAGAAGATGACACCCTTTCGCGCCCACGCGAGTGCCTCGTCCAGATCGGCGCATTCCAGTATCCAAAATCCGCCCATGTGTTCCTTGGTCTCGGTGTACGGTCCGTCGGTGACGGCTACGGTACCGTCGGGCTGTCCCCGCAACGTTTTCGCGCTGGCGGCCGGGGAAATGCCGCAGGCGAACTTCCTCACGCCGGCAGCAATCAGTTCGCGGTTGAGGGCGTGGATCTCTTCGATCATCGCTGCGGTTACGGTGGACGGGTCGAAGTCGTCGGGGAGGTAATTAGCAACCAGATATTGTGGCAATGACTTTTTCTCCTTGGTTTCTGTGATTTGTTCCCGATGACTCGTTTCCTGTTCACTCAGGAAACGTAGCGCATCGTTCTGCTGCCCTATAGTCGTTCGGAAGGCCGAAAATCGACAGCCACTCCAATTTTTATTTCAGCTGCCGAATCCGCTCCTGCAGGAATTGCCGCTCGGGTTCCTGTTGGGTCAGCGCCAGAGCTTTCTCATAAGAGGATCGAGCCTCAGCGGTTCTGCCGAGCCTGCGGCACAGATCGGCACGAGCTGAATGCGCCAGGTAATAATTGGCCAATTCGCCACGTGCCAACACCGCGTCGACATGCGCCAGACCGGCCTCTGGACCATCGCGCATGGCAATTGCCACGGCACGATTTAGATATGCGACTGGCGAAGGGTGAATTCGTATCAATTGGTTATAAAGCGCAACAATCTGCCGCCAGTCGGTCGCAGCGGCTGATTCCGCCTTCGCATGAACGGCCGCAATCCCTGCCTGCAGTGTGTAAGCGCCGAAGCGGCGGGAGTTCAGGGCTATTTCCACCAAAGCCACTCCCTCCGCGATCTGCTCCCGGTTCCAGAGCGAGCGGTCTTGATTTTCCAGCAGAATCAGCTCGCCGGCCGGCGACGTTCTCGCGGCGCGCCGGGATTCCTGGAGCAACATCAGGGCAAGCAGCCCCAGGATCTCCGACTTTGGGACCTCCGGCTCCGGCTGTAGCTCGGTCAGTAGTCGTCCCAATCGAATCGCCTCGCCGGTTAGCTCGGCGCGCGTTACCTCCGCTCCCGCCGCGGCCGAGTAACCCTCGTTGAAGACGAGATAGATGACTTGAAGCACCGCGTCCAGCCGCTCCGGCAACTCCTGCGGCGTCGGCACCTCGTAGGGAATTGGTGTCTCTCGAATCTTCGCTTTGGCGCGCACGATGCGTTGGGCGAGCGTTGCGGGCGTAACCAGAAATGCCCGGGCAATCTCTTCCGTTGTCAGGCCGCAGACCTCGCGAAGAGTGAGCGCAACCTGCCCTTCGGGAGGCAGAGCGGGATGGCAGCAGGTGAAAACCAGGCGGAGGCGATCGTCCTCGATCTCTTCATCTCCACTCCCTCCGTTCCCGCTGGAAGCGTCGTTGACGCGCGATTCCAAATGAGCAACCAGATCTTTCTGTGCTCCGTTGAAGCGCGCGCGGCGGCGGATAGCGTCTATAGCCTTGAAGCGGGCCGTCGAAATAAGCCAGGGGCGTGGCTGGTCCGGAATGCCTGCCAGCGTCCAGGACTCCAGAGCGGCAGCGAACGCCTCGTGCATCGATTCTTCGGCCAGGTCCAGGTCTCCGAGGAGGCGCACGAGCGTCGCGAGAACCCGGCCCGATTCCGACCTGTAGAGCGCCTCGATGGTCCTGCGGAGTTGTTCGGGCACAGGCGGCATCTAGGCCAAGCTAGCAAACGGAGTGGCTCGGTACAACTTCGCTCAGGCTCCCTACATCCCCGATTCATTGGATTTGATCGATCTTGGCCGATGCTCATCAGAATCCAGAGAGTCGCGAAGGTTCCTTGACATAGTCTGCCTATGGTAGTAAGATTCTTGGCATAGCCTATCTATGCCAGAAAGCTTGGCTGGCTGAGGTGTTGCTTGCAACGTGATGAGATTCCTCCGGGGACGCTTTATTTGCTGATCCTGAAGACGCTGGCGCTACATGGCGAGCTGCACGGGTACGAGATTGCCGATTCGATCCAGCGCACATCGGACGATGTGTTGCAGGTGGAAGAGGGGTCGCTGTATCCGGCGCTGCAGCGGATGCTCATCAAGGGCTGGGTGACGGCGGAGTGGGGCGTGACAGCGGGCAACCGGCGGGCGCGGTACTACAAGCTGACGCCTGCGGGGCGGAAACAACTGGCGCTGGAGCTCTCACAGTTTAAACGCGTGATCGGTGCGATTACGCGGGTGATTCAGACGGCGTGAGGAGATGAGTCATGAGTGAGGCACGCGAGCTTTGGCGCCGCCTGCGCATGCTGTTTCATCGGCGGCAGTTTCAGGAGGAGCTGGAAGAGGAGATGCGCCTGCACCTGGAGTTGAGAGCGCAGGAGCATGTGGAGAATGGGTTGAGCGCAGAGGCGGCGCGGCGCACGGCTTATCGGCGATTTGGCAATCCAACTGTAATCCGGGAGACGAGCTATATGACGTGGGGATGGGGATGGCTGGAGAGCCTGGTGCAGGATGTCCGATTCGCGCTGCGGCAACTGTGGAAGACTCCGGGGTTTACGATCACGGCGGTCCTGACCCTGGCGCTGGGGATCGGGGCCAATGCGGCGATCTTCACCCTGGTAAATGCCGTGCTGCTCAAGGACCTGCCGGTGGTCGATCCGCAGTCTCTGGTGCGTTTGGGCGACTCCGACCAGTGCTGCGTGAATCGCGGCCCGGAGGATAACGTAAATTATTCGATCCACTCCACCGACACGTGGCAGCGGTTTAAGCAGAACAACCCTGAGTTTGAAGAGTTGGCCGCGATGCAGGCGGGGCTCAATCCGCTGGTGGTGCGTCGCGACCACTCGCACGAGCCCGCGCACTCGGTCAATGCGGAGTTCGTCTCCGGCAACTACTTCCGCACATTCGGGCTGCGGGCGGCGGCTGGACGGCTGCTGCAGGACAGCGACGATGTGCAGGGCGCGCCGATTACTGCCGTCATGAGCTATGGCCTGTGGGAGCGCGACTATGCGCGCGACTCCTCGGTGGTAGGTTCAACCTTCTGGATCAATACCAAGCCAGTGACCATCGTGGGCATCGCCCCGGAGCAGTTCTACGGAGACCGCATGCAGAGCACGCCGCCGGATATTTATCTACCCATCGAGTCGATGCCGGGGGTGCGGGACAAGGATTACGTTCATGAGCCGGAGGCGAGGTGGCTCTACCTCATTGGCCGGGTGAAGCCGGGTACGGTGCTCGCTCCGCTGCGGCAGAAGCTCTCCGCGCAGTTGCGGCAGATCTTCGCCACGAACAAGTATTTCTCGAACGCCCACGACCGCACTTTGCTCGATCGCGTGCAGGTTCCTCTTACTCCAGGCGGTGCGGGCATCCAGAACATGCGGGCCGCTTACGGCTCGAACCTGCGCCTGTTGCAATGGATCGCCGGGCTGGTGCTGCTGATCGCCTGCGCCAACGTTGCGAATCTGCTGCTGGTGCGCGGCATGGGACGCAAGGCGGAGATGAGCCTGCGTACGGCGTTGGGTGCGGCTCGGGCCCGCATTGTTCGCCAACTGTTGACCGAAAGCCTGGTGCTGGCGGTGCTTGGCGGCATTGCGGCGCTGGCGGTTTCGTATGGTGGAGCAGAGCTGCTGCTGAAGCTGGCCTTTCCGGCTTCCAGCGATGTGCCCATCCATGCCACCCCCTCGCTGCTCGTGCAAGGATTTGCGCTGGCGCTCTCGCTCGGGACCGGAGTGCTCTTCGGCGTGGCGCCGGCGTGGCTCTCGGTAAGCGCGCAGACTGCGGATGCGCTGCGCAGCGGCTCGCGCACGACTGGAAGAGCTTCGGTGCTGCAGCGCGGGCTTGTGGTGATACAGGCGGCGCTTTCGCTGGTGCTGCTGGTGGGCGCGGGACTATTCGCACAGAGCCTCAGCAAGCTGGAGCACTTTGACATGAAGCTCGACGCTACCAACCGCTACATCATCCATTTCGATCCGCAGTCGGCGGGCTACTCTCCGGCGCAATTGGCGGCTCTCTACCAGGCGATTGAGGACCGCTTCCACCAGATCCCCGGCATGGTCAAAGTCGGTCTCAGCAGTTACACGCCGATGGAGCCCTATGGCGACAATGAGTCGTTCCGGATCCAGGGGCAGCCGGATCTGCATAAGACCTCGTCGTACATCTGGGCGAACTCGGAGTATTTCGACTCCGTGGGTACGCGCGTGGTGATGGGACGCGGCTTCGGGCCACAGGACATCGCAAGCGCGCCCGCGGTGGCGGTGGTCAACCAGGCTTTCGTGAAGAACTACTTCAAGCCAGCGGAGAACCCGATAGGCGCGCACCTGGGAGGTACGGACTCGCCGGGCGACTTCGAGATTATCGGCGTGGTCGAGGACACCACCTACGGCAGCGTGCGGTGGAAGGACCACTCGATGCTTTTCCTGCGTCTGCTGCAGCAGACGGCGTCGGCAGGGAAGCCGGCCGACAAGGCCACTCTGCACTACGTGAGGGCGATCGTGCTGGAGACGGCGAGGCCCATGAATACCATGGAGGCCCTGTCGCGGCAGACCCTCTCCGGCATTAATCCGGACCTGTCGGTGGTAAAGTTTCAGACTTTCCGCTCGCAGATTGGCGAGCAGTTCACGGATGCGCGGATGCTCTCACGGCTGATGACGCTTTTCGGCGGGTTGGCCCTGCTGCTGGCGGCGGTGGGACTCTACGGCGTGACGTCGTATGGAGTGGCACGGCGCACCAGCGAGATCGGCATCCGCATGGCTCTGGGCGCGGAGCGGAGCGGCGTGGTGGCGATGATCCTGCGAAGCGCGCTGTTGCAGACGATGTTTGGACTGGCGATTGGAGTCCCGGTGGCGTTCTACGGGGTGACGCTGGTGAAGTCGCAGTTGTATGAGATGACGACGGTGAGCGGCGGAGCTCTGGCGGTGGCGCTGGGAATTTTGCTGGCGGCGGCGTGCGTTGCCGGGTTGATTCCGGCGCGGCGTGCGGCCTCTGTGGATCCGGCACGGGCGCTGCGAGCGGAGTAGGTGACGTGTTCGAGACATGTCACCGAGCGACGCAATGGATCTTCGCCCGCTCCTCCCGAAATAGGAATAATGAAGGGCTTGTGCCAGCTGCGTCCATCCGCGTTCTGCCGAGCCTTTGCCGTTTCGAATCGGCAGTCGCCGGACGGGAATCCCTGTCCTCGACGACGATCGCACGCCTTGCCAATTCGCTCTCGCGATCGCTGATGAGCGAGATGCTCACAGCTACGGCGGCGGGCGTCTGATTTCGCAGACGGAATCTGACGACGCTGGGCGCTTCCAGTGCGCGCCACAGCGAGAATGCCTCCGAAATGCAGATCGAATGTGAGCACTATCCTTTGCTCTCGGGTGGCTTTGGCGGCGATCTGGGGATCGGGAAGCCGAATTAGATCTTCTTCGCGGAGATGCACAGTGTCGTGGCCGGACGAACGCTAGGGCTTGCACGGTCGTGATGGACACGCCCATGCCGGCCAGAAAACTCACGCTTCCGGCAAATTTCGTACATCTTCCGATGGCGGGCAAATGGGGGTATTCGCTGCCAAATCTCGTTAGAGGGTGGACGTCGAGCTTACGACTGCAGTACAGTCGGCCAAACGAATTTCAAGGTTTGGAGCGCGGCGAGGTAAGCACGTCGTTTCGTTGATTGTTGATAGCGCCATGTATTCAGGCAAGAACACTCCCTTACGGTCGTGGCTCGTAAGCTACCCAAATACGTTCGCGCGATAAGTGCGCTTGCGAGCTGCGCGCGTAACTTGGAGGCCCGCGGTCATTCGGCAAGTGTTACAAAGGAAGGAACGATGAACGACTGGTACAGGCTTACTTTTAGCGCGGACGATATCGCAGCGGCAAAGCATCTGGAGATGAAAGGGCATTTTGAGAGGTTCTTCCTGGCTGCCGGTTCGCCGGAAGACGCAACACTTTTTAGAGGCATTGGGCCCGGCGAGACGAATTATTATTTCTCGCCGGGAGCGGCCAGGATCTCTGCGAAGCTGATTACTCACCTTTCGGCTGTGCAATGTCCGGCTCCGCCAATGTCGGCGGTGGCGTTCGTAGCCGGTCATCAGGCAGGCCTGTAGATTCCGGAGCCGCACCAGTTCTGTGCAGCGGTATGCCCGCGCACAGCGCTGGCGATCCCAGCTTTTGGAAATCGTCTTCGCCCTAATTTTCAGACGACCGTTTTCTATTTGCCCGCTTTCGGTACGAGTTTGAGCGTGCCGGCAGTTTCTCGCGCATGCAGGACCGCCATCAAATCGGCCAGCGGCAGTGGCGTGAACTCGCCGGATAGGAAGTCGCGAATCTCCAGAGCGGTTTTATGTTGGTTGGCCAGGATCGTGAATTCGGCATTCATCTCCTGCGGAACCGCGGGACCTGCATTCGCACCGCGCCCGCCGCCACCGCCGCGTCCGCCACCGCCCTGACCTCCACCACCGCCCTGACCGCCGCCACCACCCTGACCTCCTCCGCCGCGCTGACCGCCGCCGACGGCTTCGACTACGAGATTGGCGGCTTCGCGTTCCTGCGCGGTCATGACGGGTTCCGCAGACGGCACGCCGCGCTGCATGGCCTGGAGTTGGTAAGCTGCCTTCACTTCGTTCAACAGCGCGGAGGCTCGCTGGTCAATCATCGGCGCAAACGCGGCCGTTTTCTGCTTGCCGTTGTCGGCGTTTGTCCACAAAATGCTTGCCGAGTTCACGACGCCCTTCTCCACTTCTGCTTGATGGAGGATCGCGACTCTCGCTTCTTTGTAGGCATCCATCAGCGTCGTCTCGTTCGTCGCATCGGCCATATAAGCCAGACCCTTGGTGTGCGACTCGCCCATGCGCGCCAAGCCGCGGCCGATGTTTTCGCTGAGAATCCGGGCGGCCATCTCGTCCGTGCCCGAGGCAAGAGCGGCCAAGGCTCCCGTCCCGACAGCCGCCGCACGTTTGTACTGGGTCGGATCCTGCTTGTCCGGCGTGTCTCGCGAGGAGTGGTACCACATGTCGGGCCAGGTAATGAACATCACGGCAGGAATGCCGTGCTGCATGTAAGTCACATGGTCGCTCGCGCCGTAGTGTTTGTCGATTTTGATGTAAAAAGCATCGGTGCTGCCATTGGGCGATTCGACGGGCTGGGACGCGCCATAACCATCTCTGCGGTAACGAACGCGCTCGCGTGAAATGTCGGCGATGTACTCCATCATGCTCTGGGCAATGTCGTTGATATAGGATGGGAAGGTATCCGGAGTGCGCTGGAGAATCCAATAGCTGCGGCTCTGCGTCAGGCGAAGTCCTTCCATATCGAAATTCAAGTCGCCGATGATGACCTTCTGCTTGTCCGGGTGCGCCTTGAACCAGGCGTTGGTGCCGCTGATTTCCTGGACCCATTGGAAGTTGATTGTCCGCTTGGGACGCGGCAACTTTCCCTCAGCGATGAGCTTGAGATAAGCGCGGCCGATCTCCAGGGTCAGAGCGCAACCCGAATTATCGTCGTTGGCCCCCTGCTTTATGTATGACTCGAAGAGGTGGCCGCCGATGGCTACTTCCTGCGTGGTGCTGCCATCGCCCGGAATTTCGGCATGAACGATTTCCTGTTTGTTGGGTACCTGTTCGCTCTTCGTGAGGGATCGAATGGTGACCTTCTGTCCGCGATTGAGCAGCGTCTCGAGCTCGCGCGCGGCTTTCGGGGATACGGCCCACGCAGCGGTATTCGGCTGGGCGTTCACGGTTGTCCAGACGATTTCGTCAGGATAGTCCGTGGAACGGTCACCGGCGCCGATCGCGCTGATGCCCACGATACCGATTGCACCGGCTGCTACCGCCCGGTTATAGATGGCGGCCAGACCATTGGGCGCGAGCGACAGCACGAATTTAGCCTTGACGTCTTTGCCTTCGAAATCCTGAGCGGTACCTTGTCCCACGTTGACGAGTTCGCCGCTGATATCTCCGTTTGCATTCGTCGAGGCAAGCGATTCCGGTATGTCGTGAATGTCGTAAATCTTCACGCTCTTGGGTGTGGTTGTCCACAATTCGCCTACAACGGGCTGATATGTCTGGCCGGTGGGATAGTCTTCGATCGCAACGTTGCTGAAGCCGTATTCCTTGGCAAACTTCGCCATTACCTCCGCCTCGCGGAAATGGCTTTGATACTCGGATGGCGGGCGGACAAATTGATACGGCACCAGTTCGAGCACATGATGCATGGCGCGCTCGCCTGAAACTTCATTAATGATGGCTGTCATCTGTTGGTGCGATAACAGCGTTCGGTCTTCCTTCTCTTGTCCAACCAGGAATCCGGCAGCGCCTGCCAGACAGAGTATACCGGTCAGAACCATCCCTTTCGCCTTCATGCTCTCCCCTCTCACGCTTCCTGCGGTGCGTCGCTGCACGGTCAATCCTAACGCATTTTGTGGTCCCAACGACGTCGTCTCCTGCGATGTCAACGCCAGAATCCAATAGGCTGTCAGAAACCAAGCCGCGCGCGGCGAACGTTGCAGACTTTGGGTAGGTTGGAAGGGGGCGTGTGCCAGGTCTTGCCCGGAGCCTCCGCCGTCCGGCGGACCAACCAGACCAAGATCACGCCCCAATTGCCGGGTGCGGTGCCGAAACAGGGTGACTCCATGCGTGCCTCGTATTACCGCTCGCTCCTCGCGGGCCGCATTGTTAGCTGCTGATTCCACAAGTGTAATGTCAGTTGTGCTGGGAGCGATTTTACAGACGTCAGTGTTGTCGGCCCGCATTGTAGCTTGTTATAGTGCTAGTAACATGTCTGGTGACATTGCACGCTCTGCGGCCCGTCTCCACTGCCAATAGAGCAAGCCCGCGGACAATGCCCGCCGGCACGGGATTTCAAATCAGCGCCAGCACTAATTGTCAACTACTTCACCGAGGTGTGTGAGGGCGCTGTTTGTCGGCAGGCATTGCCGTTCCATCGGAGCACAGGGCAGCGTCGCTCCCGTGTCACCCTAACTGATTCGGCCATTCCCGCCGCTGACATGGTTAGGCGCTTCCGGCATGTAAGTTAGTCTGTCCAGTCATCACTGTAAGAGTCGCTCTCAAGAGGAAGGCAAGGAAAAGGTTCAACTATCGTGTCGACGACTTCAACGCAGTCAGGTGGGATCCGGGAAAGCAGTGGCGATTTCAGCTATGGGCGCCCATCCGGAGGGCGGGAAGTTCAGGAGGTCGGCCAAGGTACCGAACGAACGCCACTCGTTTTCCACGGCCGGCAACGGGCGCGACGTGGAGCTCGTCCACGCGCTTACTCGAAGCGGGGCATCAGGAGGTTGAACAAGTTCCGCCCTGGGATTGCGATCACGTTTGTTGCCTTGTTCCTGCTCTTCGCCATCGTGTCCCTGGCCTGGCTGCGGTTGAACAAAGCGCCGCCTAACTGGGATGACGCCTGGTACCTCGCCAATAGCCTGCGCCTTTACGATGCCTGGACCGATGGCGGGATCATCGGAGCTGCGGGGCAGTTTCTTGCCTCGCTGAGCTTCAAGGCGCCTCTGATCACCGCTCTCCCATTACCGTTTTATTGGCTGGCGGGTCGCCACTGGCAGGCTGCCTTCCTGGTGAATATCGGCGCCATGCTTGTGCTTTTCGCAGCGGTATGGGCCATCGGGAGCCGCTTGCGTGGACCGCGTACCGGCCTGATGGCGGTCTACATTTGCGGCACTCTGCCGCTGCTTTATGGGCTTTCTCGCTGGTATTTGGTGGAGTATCCGCTCGCCGCGGCAGTCGCGGTGGCATTCTGGTTGGTGCTGGTTGCGGCCGCCGATGAGAGAACCGTCGCCACATTTGCTTTTGGAATGGTGTGCGGGCTGGGACTGCTTTTGAAGGCCGATTTCCCGCTGTTTGTGGGGCCCATGGCGGTGCTGCTTCTCCTTCGCCGGCGCGACCGCGGGAGAACGCTGTTGGCCATCCTCGCACCCGCGTTCCTGCTGGCGGCGCCGTGGTACGTCCTGCATTGGCGAGCCACCTTGGAGAACGCCATTTCGGCCGGCTTCGGCGCGTCGGCGGTCATTCAGGGCACCGGAGAAATCTTTTCTCTGTCGGCACTTTCCAAATATCTCGGAATTGTTGTGGATCGGGGCATATCGGAGTATTACCTCGCAGTGGTTGTGCTGGCCGCAGCTATCGCCTTGCAGCGTCGCAGCAAGGTATTTCGAGAGTCCGCGTGTCTCCTGCTTTGGCTGACCCCATTCCTGGTGTTCGCATTTGGTGGGAATAAGGACGTACGCTACATTGCACCGATACTTCCGGGGTTCGCGTTGGGCGCAGCCTGCCTGCTTGATTGCGCGACCGAGAACCGCCGGTGGATTGGAGTCGTGGTACTCGCATTTCCACTGATTAGCCTTTTGGCCGTCTCCTTCGGCTGGCCGTACGCGGCAAGCGATGCCGGCTACGCGATTCACTTCTCTCCGAATCCATGGCGGCAGGACGAGATCCTTACGGTGATCGCCGAAAATGCACGCTTCCCCCATGCCGGACAAAAGATGCTTCTCCTGGGGACTGACCGCGGCTTCTTCAACGCTGACAATTTCCAACTGTGCGCGCTGCAGGAACGCCTTCCCTTGCGCGTGGAAACCACCGCTTACGGCCGAAGCCTCAAGGATCTGCTGGGCCAGACGAACGGGGCGGACTATTCTGTGTACAAAGAGGGGGGCGAGGCGGAGAGCCGGTTTTTCAATACCGAAGCGGCCGACCTTCCACGGCTGTTGCGCGAATCCACGGAGTGGGTTGAGACGCCGTTCGGGCGTGCGCTGCCCGACGGCGGAACCGCACACATTCTGCAGCGGCGGTTGGAGGGCCGGACGGTTCTCCTTCCTTGATGTAGGGGCATGAGGGAACGCCTGTGCCGCTTTCCCCCGATTGGAGCTGCGCTATCGCCAATTTTTCTTAGGGCAATCGCAACCGGCGGAGCATCTCGTTAGCGCCAGCGCTGATGTTCGGATCGGCGTCGCGAGCGGCCAACTTGAAGTGCTCTATGGCGCCGGCGGAATCGCCGGACTGGCTTAATACGACGCCCAGTTCGTAGTGCGCACGGCCGGAATTGGGATTGAGGCTCAACGCGATATTGAGTTCCCGTTTGGCGCCGGCGGCATCGCCTTTGGCGGAAAGCACCGATCCCCATAATTCGTGTGCTGGAACCAGTTTCGGATCCACCGCCAATGCCGCCTTAACATGCAGTTCCGCGCCGTCGAAATCATTTAGATTGGCTAGCACCCGGGCGAAGTTCAGGCGCGCGGGAAGGTATGCCGGGTCAAGGCGAATGCTCCTCTCGAAATGTTCGCGGCCTTCGGCCAACTCGCCGCGGGACGCCAGTAAAAGGGCGAGATTGGTCTGCCACTCGGCGACTCCGGGGTCAATCGCGAGGGCAGCGCGGAACTGCCTTTCCGCGCCCGGCACATCCCCCGATCCGATCAGGAGCGAAGCGAGGTAGTTGTGCATCTCGGCGGCATCCGGATTGAGCTCGATGGCTTTCTCCAGGTCGGTCTTCGCTTCCGCTGTCTTGTCCTGTTGCCAGAGCACCCAACCGAGCAGCCCCCAGGCGGCAGCATCGTCGGGCCGGAGTTTCGTGGCCGTGCGAAAGGAGGCTTCAGCCCGGGCCCACTGTTTCGACTCCATGAGCGCATTGCCCAGTTCGAGCCGTACAATCTCCGAATTCGGAGCGCGCCTCACGGCTTCTTCAAACCAGGGGATCGCTTTCGCGAGATCGCCGGCGGACCGGTACCCTTCTCCGAGGCCGGCATAAAAACCGGCCTGACCGGGGTGGAGACGGCTGATCAAAGAGGCCAATCGGTTCAGGCCGGCGGTCAGATTGCTCCCATCGGTGATCTGGGCCAAAGCGCCGTACAGCGGATCATCGGAGTTCGACGCCAGCGTTGGCGGCAAGTAGGGCACAACTTCGCCGCGATATCCGGTCGCCGGGGATTCACTAATCTCCGCCTTCTCCGCGAGCAGGTCTCCGGCCGGTTTCACGCGAACGATTTTGTGGTCCGTCATGACGATGTGAACGGCGTCGTCGGTCCGGCGCTTCGGCATGTGGCACGCGACGCAGTTCGCGCCATCGGCATGCTCGACCCGGGTCTGTGCAGAAACCTTGTGGCAGCTTTGGCAGGCAGTGTTGTAATGTGCCTTAGCGCTCTCGCCACGCGGAATGTCGTGAGGATTGTGGCAGGTGGTGCAGCGAAGCTTTCCGGCGCTCTTCAAAAAACATGCCGACTCGCGCAAACGATAGCCGGCGTGGTCGACTTGGAATTCCGCGTTCTTGCCGGGAGGCATGTTGAACGCGAGGCGGAAATCCGCCAGAGGCTGTCCTGGTATGTAGGAGAAAGGTCCGCGGTTGAAGCGCTGCAGTGAATGCGGCAGCAGCCGGCTTGTCGTTTCCAGATGGCACTGAAGGCAGACCTCCATCTCGCGTTCCGGGCTCAGGCGCGCGGGATTTACGATCGCGGCGCGGATCTGCTCGGGAGTGGCGCCTTTTCTTCCGGCGGCTTCCACATGATTTTGTCCGGGGCCGTGGCATCTCTGGCAATCGATTGCCTGTGGGAGAGGCTCGACATACCGGGCCTCCGCTGCCGGCTCCTCACTCCCCTCCGGGATGCGTGGATAGGCGTTATGGCAGAACATGCACTCGTAATGAATCACGCGTGTGGAGCCCTGGTAGTCGGCTCTGTCGTAACCCGGATTCATCCCCCAATAGCCGCCTTTTTCCGAGTACCAGCCAAGAGGCAACTGCTGCAACGTGCCCCGGCTGGTGAGGTGCAGGTAGGTGCGGGCATGATTGCCGGAACCGATAACGAAATCGATCTGTTTCTCTTCGACGTTGGTTTCCCGTCCATCGAAGCCGATTTGCCAGCGACGCTGGAAGTATTTCCCTCCGCGGACCAGGACGTTGAAATAGGTGTCCGATACCGGGTGATAGAACGGCAAGCCGGACTTGAAGTCTTCGACCGCTGTCTCCGCGGTAAGCCGGTAGAAGGACCGCCCCATGCCAGTCTGGCTGTAGGTCCGGGCCTTGTCGGCGTGGCACTGGGCACAGACGGCCGAGTCCACGTAAGTGCTGCCCGTCGCGGCCAGAGCCGCCGGTGCGACGACGCTAATGCCAATTGAAAAGATCGCAACGGTGAGTCGCATTAGCCGGACCCCACGCGCGATGCCGCACTGAAACTTTCGCGCCGCACAATCTCCGAATCTTCGCGAATCACGATTAATTTGTTCTCGGCTACGTGCGCAGTCTGGTCCGGTTTTGCACTCGGCCACCGGATTTCGAGGTATGTGGACAGTTCCGCACTGAGTCCAAAGTGCATCCACCGATGATCGGAACGGACGAACCCTGGAGCCTCAGCGGAGAGAACTTGCCTGCGTATCATTGTGCTTCAGTTGAGAATATCAAACTCGAAATCGGGTAGAATCCCGCAGAATCGCGCCGAGATGAAGGTGAGCGAAACGCGGCGCGTTGGCAGTCTGCGGCGATTCCGCGGCAATTAGCCTTGCCGGATGGCGTCCGACGGCACGCCGCTGATCAATCCACCAGGGCGATGAGCGATATAACATAACAGCATGGTTTCGGCCAGAGTGGAGATGAAATAATCCATGCAGATTTCGCGGCGAAGATTCGCGCTGATGACCGGTAGTGCCGGGGTAGCGCCATTTGCTGCTGGCGCAGAGCCCCTGACGGCCGAAGCCGTAATCCGCCGCATTCAGGCCGAACTGGGTGGTGACTGGCCGTCAACCGGTCCGGACGGCTTCAAGGCGGGCGCCCCGTCCACAGTGGTGAACGGAATCGCCACTACCGCCATAGCGACGCTCGACGTTCTGAAGCAAGCGGCGAAGGCAAACGCAAATCTGGTTCTTACTTATGAGCCGACATACTACGGACGGGCGGACGGTCAAGGGCAGGCCGCGTCTGCAGCCGGGCGGGGACCGGCCGGGCCTGGCGCCGACGATGTCGTCATCAGCGGAAAACGCGAATTTATCGAGAACCACGGCCTCGTCGTCTTCCGGCTGCGCGACCACTGGCAGGCCCGCAAAGAGAGCGATATGGTCACCGGCCTCGCTGGCGCTCTCGGCTGGTCCAAGCACCGGGTGAAGAGCGATAACGGCCTCTACGAAATCCCGCCGGCGACGGCGGAAGCGACCGTTGCGCTGATCCGCGGCAAGCTGAAACTGCGAGGAGGCCTTCGGGCTGTGGGGGATCGCAAAGCGATGGTACGCCGGATCCTGCTGCACCCCGGTGTCATGACTCCGGCAACGATGTGGCAGCGCTACTCCACGGTGGATTTGATCGTCGCCGGTGAAGTTCGGGAATGGGAGAACACGCACTACGCGGCAGACATCTTCGTTGCCGGCGAGAAGCGCACACTGGTGACGGTCGGCCGGGTGGTGTCCGAAGAGCCTGGAATGCGGGTTTGCGCGGAATGGCTGAAGACTTTGGTAAAGGAAGTCCCGGCAATGTGGATCGGCGCGGGCGATCCATACTGGAGGCCCAGTTCATGACCGCGCGCGAAGTCGTCGAACTGATCAAGAAGAACGGCGGAGTGCCATTTAACGAACGTTCCTACCGTGACACCTTTAAGGTTGGGAATCCGGACTCCACCGTCAAGGGCATCGCGACCACTGTCATGGCGACCTTCGGCATGCTCAAGCGCGCCCATGCAGCCGGCCTGAACATGGTGATCTCGCACGAGGACACCTTTTGGAACGATCGCGACGATGTCCGGGACCTGATTGAAAACCCGCTCTACAAGCTCAAGACCGAATACATCCGGAAGAATGACATGATCGTCTGGCGCGATCACGACCACATGCACGCAATGAAGCCTGATTTCACGGTTGTGGGATCGCTTCGTTCGGTGGGAGTCCAGGGCGGCGAGAATGCGACGATGGGTCCGCACGTTTATACGATTCCGGAGACGAGCCTGGGAGAGTTTGCGGCCCAGGTGAAGCGCCTGACCGGGTCCCGCGCATTTCGCTGCGTGGGCGATCCGAAGGCACGGGTCAGCAGGATCCTTCTGGGTCCCGGATACGCCACGCCGCGCATAACGGCTGAAATCGACGTCGTGATCGGCGGCGAGCAGCAGGAAGCTGACGGTGGTTTCGACAATATCGAATACGTGATGGACGCGACTTCGCTGGGCATGGCGAAGGGCGTCATCATGCTCGGCCACGTTATTTCGGAACAGCCCGGTATGGAGGATTATGCCAACTGGATGCGGACCTTCCTCCACGACATTCCGATCCAATTCGTGCCTGCGGAAGAACCGTACTGGTGATTCGGCTTGTATTTGCCTCGCGGGACTGTGGTCAGCAGGCCGGCTGATTCCAGTACTTCCAGATGCTGCACGATCTGCGGAATTGGCTCGGGCTCGAAAAGTCTCGACGTGAGTGTCGAGACGGCAGAGAAGAGTCTCTGCGCCACGGTCGCGCGCTCTATTCTCCGAGAATCTCGAGGTAACGGGCTACGGCCTCCATGCCACGATAGAAATTCGGCAAATGGAACTTCTCATTGGGTGCGTGCAGATTGTCGTCCGGCAGACCGAATCCCATCATCACGCTGGGGATCCCAAGGTAGCGATCGAAGACCCCGACGATCGGGATCGAGCCGCCTGAGCGGATGTACACCGTGTCGCGGCCAAACACTTCCTTCATCGCCGCGGCGGAGGCGTGGATGTACGGATTGTCCGGATTGGTGAGCGAGGGAGCACCGGAATGCAACACCTTCAACTCGGCAGTCACGCCCCTGGGACAGGCGGCTTTCACTGCCGCCCTGAGCTGCTCGGCAGCTTCGTCGGGGCGCTGGTCGGCAACCAGGCGCGTGCTGATTTTGGCAGTGGCGCGAGCAGGGATCACCGTCTTGGCTCCCTCTCCCGTGAACCCGCCGCGAATGCCGTGTACTTCTAATGTGGGCCGCGCCCAGATGCGCTCGAATAGGGGTACGCCGGGCTCGCCTACCAGCTCGCGGGCGCCCATCTCCTTCTCGGTGTACTCCTTCTCGTTGAAAGGCAACTTTGCCCACGCCTCTCGCTCCTTTGCGTCAGGCGGAACCACCCGGTCGTAAAAACCGGGAATCTTGAGATGTCCGTCGCGATCCTTCAGCGCGCACAAGATCTCCGCGATGGCTTGAATCGGATTGGGAGCCGCTCCGCCATAGACGCCCGAATGCAGATCGTGGTTGGCCCCCTCCACGAAGAGCTCGTAGTACACCATGCCACGCAGGCCGAGGCAGATGGTGGGCATCTCGGGCGCGAACATTTCCGTATCGCATACCACCGCCGCATCTGCCTTCAGACGAGGAGGCTTGCTCTGCACGTATGCCTCGATGTGCGCACCGCCGGTTTCTTCCTCGCCCTCGAGCAGGAACTTCACATTGACAGGCAGCTTGCCTTTGGTCTTCAGCAGACCTTCTACTGCTTTGATCTGGAGGTACACCTGGCCCTTGTCGTCGACGGCTCCGCGCGCAAAGATGTCGTTGCCACGCACCTCAGGCTCAAAAGGGGGAGACTTCCACTCGTCGAGCGGATCGGCCGGCTGCACGTCGTAGTGCCCGTAGAAGAGGATGGTGGGTTTGCCGGGAGCTCCCAGCCATTCGGCATACACCAGGGGATTGCCATCCCCCTCGATCAGTTCGCAGTTATTCATGCCCGCGGCCTGCAACTCGCTTCTGGCGAACTCGGCGGCGCGCCGGATGTCGGGCTTGTGCTCCGACAGAGTGCTGATGCTCGGGATGCGAAGAAAGGTCTTGAGGCCTTCCAGAAACTCGGCTTGGTGCTGCTGGTAGTAGGACATGTGGCTCCCCTCAATGTAGCGCGGCGCGTGCGGGGTGTCACGCTGGGCGGGACACGCTACGGAGAGAAGCGATAGCCGCGTCCCCGGATGGTGTGAATGTGTCTGGGACACTGCGGGCAATCTTCCAGCTTCTGACGCAGCCACGAGACGTGTACGTCGACTGTACGGGAGGAGACGCCCCGGCTGTATTCCCAAACTTCGTGCATGATTTCGGCCCGCGAGACGACCCGTTCGCGATGATCTACCAGGTAGCGCAATAGCTGCAGTTCCTTCGCGGCCATCGCAATCGATCGTCCATGTTTGCGTACCTCGGCGCGTTCGAAATCGGCTTCCACGTCGCCAAAGTGAAAGGTGCGGACGGGAATCGGCGCTGCCTTGCGGAGGCGGCGCAACAGGGCCTCCACTCGTGCCAGCAGTTCGGCAGGCGCAAAGGGCTTGGTCAGGTAATCGTCCGCGCCCAATTTCAGCCCAATCACGCGGTCCATCACCTGGCTCCTCGCAGTCAACATCAGGATTGCGGTATTGACGCCCTGCTGACGGAGTTCGCGGCATACATCGATACCCATCTTCCGCGGGAGGGTGACGTCGAGAATGATGAGATCGAAGTCGCCTGTCAGCGCCTCGGCATAGCCAGACTCCCCGTCAGTAGCGGATTCGACTATGTACTCTTCCGCTGACAGCAGGTCGGTAACGGTCACCACCAAACCGGGCTCGTCTTCAACCAGTAGAATGCGTGTATTCATGGAAGGAGGCCTGGGGCAGACCCTTGCCCGCCCCTGCTAGATTTGAGGACGTGCCTCTGTTCTGGGTACATCATTGCGTTGATACGGACTTCGTATTTAGCGAGAACACTCCCTCACGGTCGTGGCTCGTTGCGAGCCGCGCGCGTAAGCAAGCGATGCCCGATCGCCCGAAAAATCACTCCCTTACGGTCGTGGCTCGTTGTGAGCCGCGCGCGTAAGCAAGCGATGTGGGGCAAGCGGTCCAGCAATACGTCGGCAGACTTCTAAAAGCGGGTCTACTACTTTAGTTACGTCCCCCGAAACCAGGGCCCTCAATTCCGCCGCTCTGCTCCAGGTGAAGGTGCGTGGCGCCAGAGGCGGTGTCGAAAGTCTCGAAGGAAGTGACCAGGTCGCAAGGCACATTCGATCCGCTGGTGAAAGTGAGGGACACCACCGCGCGAACCTCCGTGCGGACTCCAGTTGCTCCCACGCGGGAGAAAGGCAGGGTTGCGGCGGAAATCTGTCCGGTGGTCACAGTGAACGTACTGGCTGTTCCAATAGTCGTTCCACTGGCATTCACAAAGGAAATGCTGCCAGTGCAGGAGGCTGCCGTGCCACTGGAGGAATTCGACGCGGTGTTCACGACGTTCACCTGCGCCGTCTCCGAACTTCCCAGCCCGATCGGCGGAGAGGTCAGGGACCGTGTGACTGTATTGGAGGAGGAAGTTTGGGCGAAAGCGCCGGCGGCACTCAGAGCTACCAGCGCGATGGGGGCGAATCGGAATCGTCTCAAAATCATGTTTAGTCTTTCCTGGTTTTGACGTTGGTGAGGCGCCGCTCCCAATCCCGGAGCCGCTTCCTCATGGTATCGGGACGGGCAGCTACCTCGGGCAGTTGCACAGGTGGCGTTTCTCTTTACGTTCTTAATCAAGAGTTATCGGTCTCTTAACAGTGGGCATGTAACGCCCGTCGATCCCCTGTTACTGGTCGGCCCGATACTGTAAAGCTAGACGGGCAGCCGGCTTACCTGTACTTCGTGAGTCCTACACAAATCAACTTGCAGGCTCCGGCAGATACAAACACCGGCACCGTGTCAGTGACTGCCTCGAATTCCGCTGGCACGTCGAGCATTGCGGCGGCCATGTTGGACAGTATGTCGCCGGCGCTGTTTGCCTCGGCGAATTACGTTGCGGCCGTCCGAACAGATGGAACAGTGATCAATGCAAGTAGTGCGGCGAAGCCTGGCGACGTTCTGGAACTCTACGGAACCGGTTTCGGGCCGACTTCCCCGGCAGTGGCGGCGGGGGTGGTTTACCAAGGCGCCGCGCCCACCGCTACCGCAGTCACCGTCACCATGGGCGGCGTTACGGCTCCGGTTTCGTTCGCCGGGTTGGTGGGTGCGGGCCTGTACCAGTTGAACGTGACCGTGCCCTCGCTGCCGAATGGCGACTATCCGGTGGTGGCGCAAGCCGGCAGTCTCAGCACTCAACCGGGGGTGTTGATCAAGGTTCAGACTTAGCGTGCAGTGAATTTAGATTTGACAATACTTAACACACGGAAAAGCGACACAACAGATGCAGCCTGATAACTTCAATGAAGGAGCCTCCTCCAGAGGACTAACAAGAATGCTACAGAAACTACCAGTACTCTCCATCGCGATCGCCCTGTCAGCGGCGCTCGTCTCCGCTCAAGGGCCCGGTACACCGCCAGACCCCGCCACTATGGCCCAAATCCGCGTGAACTTCCTGACGGCGCAATTGAGCTTGACCGACGCGCAAAAGGCAACCGTCCTGACCATCTACACCAATGCGTACACGTCCAGCGAGACGACCCAGACGAGTCTGCAAACCAACCGGCAGTCGATCTCCGCTGCGATTATCGCCAACAACAGCGCGTTGATTGACCAGCTTTCTCTCACCGCCGGGACATTGAACGGCCAACTGACTGCAATTAATGCCAAGGCGGAGGCGGCGGTTTACGCCATTCTGACCACCGATCAACAGAAAATCTATGCGACGCTTCCTCCAGGCGGCGGACGCGGACCCGGTGGTCCGGGCGCACCACCTCCGGGCGCGAACGCACGCTTCGGCCGCGGCGGGGAATAGGATTGGCAAGTACCTGGTTTCAGAAGTCCGCCGGCGTATTGCCAGAGCGCTTGCTGACGTGCGCGGCTCGCAAGCGCACGATTGCGCGAACGTATTTGGGTGGGTTACGAGCTACGACCGTGGAGTGTTCTTGCCAAAATACGAGACCGTATTTCTGAAACGGTGTACTAAAGCAGGATACCGAGAAACCTACGGGCCGGGGTCGCTTCTTCACGATCGCGGCTCGTAACTTCCTTCAACCACCGCCGCTTGATTGCGCCACCGCGCAGGTCAGAGCGGTCTGTTGACCGTAGCCAGTAGTTTAGCGGGGGAGTCTTGCGATCACCTGCGACACTCAGTTATGGCAGTAACTCGAAGCGGCCGTCGGGAAGCAGATAGTACTTGCGGCCGCGCCACAGAATGGTGTTCCCGAAAAAACCGCCCACCCAGACCAGAAAGCTCAACACATCCTGCAGCGGAACCAGCCACCAGAGCCGGCGAACCAACGGATCGTCGAGGGCGTGTTCCGCGGTCGCCCATCCAGCCGCGGCGCGGAAGACGAGCGTGGTGGCGAGTACCGGCCACCATGCGGGCCGGACCGCCGACACCAGTAACGCCAGGGGCACAGGATTAGTAAAGACCTGCCCGACATATCCCCAGGGGCGCGACCGGCGGGTGCTGCGATTCCAGCGCAATCGATGCCTCAGATTCGCCATCAGGGCTTGCGACCCGATTCGGTGCTCGATCACATAAGACGATAGAATTACCCCGAAGCCGTGCTCTGCGGCCAGTTTTCCCATCACGAAGTCCTCTGCCAGGTAATCCTTTACGGCATTGAAGCCGCCGATCTTCAACAGCGTTTCGCGCCGTGCGGCAATGGTCGGGCCGAGAGCGAATTTCATGCCGTCGAGCATGCGGGCGACCAGCACCCCGCCGATGAATTCGGTGTTCAATCCGATCGCCTCAAGTGTCGACCAGAAGCTGCGGCCTGGCACCGCGCGATAGGGGCAGGTCGCCAGTCCCAGTCGGGAGTCCGCGAACTCCGCGGCGATGATGGACAACATCGAAGAGGAGACCCGAATATCGCTATCCGCCATCACGATGAGGTCATGCTGCGCGGCGGCGAGCATGCGATCCAGGCTGAAGACTTTGGCATTTGGATAGGGCGGCTCACCGGTGACGATCAGGCTCGAGGGGATCGCCGGATATCGCGATTGCAGGCGTTGGACCACAGCGATGGCGGGGTCCTCTGGACTGCGGACGGCAAAGAGGAGCTCAAACGCGGCGTAGTGCTGTTCGAAGAACGTGCGAAGATTCTCTTCGAGGCCCTCGTCCACTCCGGCAAGTGGTTTGCATACGCTGATCGGCGGTGTCGCGAGCTGATTGGGCCTCACCGCACGATAGCGAACTGCCGCGATGACCGTGAGGACGCAATAAACCAGCGATCCTGCAACAATAGTGGCAAGCGTGGCCAGCACGGACAGGACGAGCACTTTTACACTGTAACAAGCAGCATGAAAAACATCATTGTGGGCACGGCGGGCCACATCGATCACGGCAAGACTGCCTTGGTGAAGGCGCTGACCGGAATCGATGCCGATCGCCTGGAAGAGGAAAAGCGGCGTGGCATCACGATCGATCTCGGGTTCGCGCACCTGCAACTGACGGCAGCGGTGCGCCTGGGGTTCGTGGATGTGCCGGGGCACGAGCGTTTCGTCAAGAACATGCTGGCGGGCGTGGGCGGCATTGACCTGGTGCTCTTCGTGATCGCGGCCGATGAATCCATCAAGCCGCAGACGCGGGAGCACTTCGACATTTGCCGGTTGCTGGAGATACCGCGGGGTGTGATCGCGTTGACGAAGGCCGACCTGGTGGACGCGGACATTCTCGACCTGGTGCGGCTGGAAGTGGACGAACTGGTCGCGGGGTCGTTCCTGGAGAAGGCGCCGGTTGTGCCAGTGAGTTCGGTGACGGGAGCGGGACTGGCGGATCTGCGTAAGGCGATCGAGCGAATTTCCTCTGAAGTGCCGGAGAAGAATGCTTCGGGCCACTTTCGTCTGCCAATCGACCGTGTGTTCTCGATCAAGGGGTTTGGCACGGTTGCGACGGGCACGCTGATTTCCGGTTCAATCGAGAAGGAAAGGGAGGTGGAAGTCTACCCGGCTGGGCGCCGATTGCGGGTTCGCGGGATTCAGGTACATGGATCGAAATCGGAACGCGCGGTGGCCGGACAGAGGACCGCTGTCAATCTGGCGGACATCGAACCTTCGGAATTGACACGCGGTGATGTGCTCTCCGAGCCGAAGCGGTTTCGAGCGGTGAAGGCGTTCGACTGCCGGCTGGACCTTTTGGCCTCGGCGAAGCCTCTGAAACATCGCGCACCGGTGCATTTTCATTCGGGCACGGCGGAGATTGAGGCGGAGGTACGGCTGTTGGGGGGAGGGATAACACTCGATCCGGGCAATCGCGCGTACGTGCGGATCGTGCTGGAGGAGCCGGCTCTGCTTCTGCCGGGAGATCGTTTCATCATTCGCAAATTTTCTCCTGTCGTCACGATCGGCGGCGGCGTGGTGGTGGACCTCGGAGAGCGGCGCTATCGGAAAGGAACGGCCGTGGCGGCGCGCCTGGACGTAATGGCCTCGCGGGATACTGCGGCGCGGATTGAGTTGCTGGTGCGCGAGTCGGAATTCGGGCTCGGAATGGCGGAGTTGGTGGCGCGCACGGGTCTACTCGAAAAAGAGATCTCCACGAATGCCTCGGGGCTGGTAGCGATCGCGCAAGCACAGACCTGGTATGTGGATCGCGCCTGGTTCCAGTCGACACGGGACCGGCTGGTGAAGGCGGTGCGGGCGTTTCATAGCGAGCAGCCGCTGCTGCCGGGAATCGCTAAGCAGGATTTACGAAGCAGGGAACTCACGGCTGCGCCTCCTTCTGTGTTGGACGCACTATTGGCAAGCGCAAAGGAACTGGTCGTCGAAGGTGAGACCGTTCGGTCGCGAGGACATCAAGTGGTGTTGAAGGAAGAGGAGGAGCAGGCGCGGACGGCGATCGAGCGGGCATTCGAAGAAGCGGGCCTCGCGGTTCCGACGTTGCCGGAAGTATTGGCGAAGTCGACGGTAGAGGCGAAGCGAGCGCGGCGGCTACTCGAGATTCTTCTTCGTGAGAAGCGGCTGGTGCGGATTAATGACGAGCTGGTCTTTCACCACGCCGCGATTGCGCGGTTGCGCCAGATGCTGGCTGCACGCAAGTCGGAACGCTTCGGCGTAGGCGCGTTCAAAGAATGGACAGGAATCTCGCGCAAGTATGCCATTCCTCTGCTGGAATTTCTGGACCGGGAACGGGTGACGCGCCGCGATGGCGACGAGCGCATCGTGCTTTGAGCGTGAGCGGGCTTTCGAGTTCGTGGGCATTGCCGGGCCAGCGGATCCGCGGCCGGTACCTACATGTATCGGATGGCCCGAATAAAATCTCTTCGATCCGGCTGGAATTTGGGTTAATCTGCACCTGTCTGCTTGCCCGCTTTCCGGCAGTAACAGGCGCATTTGACCGCCGGCCGTCATCTGGGAACCGGTTCGGTCAAGCCGAGGTCCAAGGCGACACGTGGCGCGAAAGGCCTTCCAGACGCGAAGTTGACTGACTTGTAAGAGTTTGGTCCGCCTCGTGCACAGGAAAACAAGGGTTTACCCGCACCTGAAGGAGTGGAAAGCATGCCCCAGACAGATCGGAGGGCTGACGAGCAGCATGAACTCGCGACGCGGTCCCACCGGACTGCCGCGGAACATAATGAAAAAGGGGACTCGACAGCGGCACTTCTGGCATTCGCAGCGGGCGTTGGAGTCCTCGAATCGCGCTTACACCCTGGCGCGGGAAACTCGCAATCAATCGGGGGAGATGGAGGGCCTTTAAATGTCCAGACGTTACAACAGCGGATCCCATTACGAGAACCATCAACGGGCCGCCGAATTGCACGATACCGCCGCACACGCTCATAGCAGCGCCGCGGAAGCACATGAGAAGCAGGACCATCAAACGGGGCAGGAGCTGTCGAGACGGGCTCTTGAGCATTCCGAGCAGGCGCACGAGCATACTGGGCAGACGCATGCTGTGAATGAACACGGCATCGCACTCTTTGGGCACGAGGAGATCGCAGTCTTGGCTCACGCACTGTGGGAAGCCCGAGGCTGCCCAGAGGGATCCCCAGACGAAGACTGGTTCCAGGCCGCGAAAGAGCTGCGAGCCCGTGCGGAGAATCACGAAAAGTAAGCGCTGCGGGACGATCATGCGTCCCTGAGGAAAGCGCTTCAGCAAGCAATCATCGGACGGTCGGCGAAAATCGATGTCGCTAGAAATCATTCCTCGAGACGTGGAAGGTATCGCCATCCTAGACCTGCAGGGACAGCTCACGTTCGGACAGGAAGACCTCGATTTTCGAGCGGAACTAGACCACCTGGTAAAGGCAGGAAGGCTGCGTGTGGCATTGAATTTCAGCCACCTGCGCAAGCTCGATACCACCGGTCTCGGCACGCTGCTCTTTGCTTTGGCGAAGCTGCAAAAAGCGGGTGGGAAGCTGGCGATCTTTGAGATGAACCCGACTCATCTCAGCTTGCTCGCAGAGGCGCGGCTAGAAACTGTGTTCGAGGTATTCCACGACGAACCTGATGCCATCGACAGCTTCTTTCCGGATCGGGATAATCGTCACTTTGACATCCTGGAATTCGTCGAATCCGAGAAGCACAAAGGCGTGAGAATGCCCGACGTCAGTAATTAATCAGGCGGTCGACGTTCGCAGAGCGATCGGCTATGTGCCGCAGGGAGTTGGACGGCTCGTTGGCAGCGGCTCTCATCTGACGGCGTTCCTTTCCACCTCGCGACTCGGCGTCAATTGGCATTTGGAGGCCTCCCGACAACCTCGTGTCAAGTCTTAGCGCCCCGACGCATCGCGATTCTTTGGATACGGGACTCTGGAGGTGGCGTGAGGACCACGCTCCTTCGCATCGTCCGCAGATGAGTTCGGGCCGGCTATTCCTTGATCGGGTTGCTCGCCGGCATTGCCCGTCTCCGCTTCACAGGCACACGCAGAATAACACGCACTCCGCAGAGAGCCTCGAAAGGCGACATTTCTACTTTGCCAGGAGCACTACATTTCTACTTTGCCTTGACAGCGCGAGGTTTTTGCTTGCCCGCCGCCGGATTTGCGTGATAGAATCCGTTCCGCATCGATCTCATGTCATTGCACCATGTGCAATACGCATTGACAAACAAATGAGGTCGACTGGCGTGGCCTGTCGCAGGGAATTGCGAGTGCCACCTTGGGGAGGTCTAAGGATGCTTACACGAAAGAGCAGTATCGTCGGCCCCGTTTGCCTGGTATTGTGCTCTCAGGTCGCGATGGCTCAACAGAGGCCGGTCGCGTTGAGTATCGCGATTGTACAAGGCGACGGAGCGGTCAACTTTGTCAACCAGAAGCCCATGCAGGTTCCGGTGGTCCGCGTCGAGGATTCCTCTGGTCGCGCAGTGGCCGGCGCCAAGGTAAGTTTCGAAGCCCCTGCGTCCGGACCGGGCGCTACCTTCAAGGGAGCGCGAACCTATGCCGCTGTTACCGGACGCGACGGCACTGTTAAGGCCGCAGGTTTCGTTCCGAATATGGAAGCCGGGCCCTTCATGGTCCACGTAGTTGCCGAATACGACGGTCAGACCTCAGACAAACAGATCACCCAAAATAATGTGACACCTCCTCCGGCAGCCAAGTCCGGGCATCGCCGGACGGCTCTCAAAGTAGCTATCGGTGTGGCGGCGGCGGCCGGATTCGGTGTCATCCTGTACGAAGAATTCATCGCCAAGAACAAGCCGTACGGGCAGCGATAACCATGCGGTGGGCTCAGCCGCGCAGCTTGGTGTGGGCTCTCGCGGTGGCCGGAACTCTGTCAGCCGCAGACACCGGCCCTGTGGACAAGAGGTGTCTCTCCTGTCATGACTCGGCTAAGCTCGCGTCGTTGAAGAAAGATGGCATTCGCGGCCCGGAGATCATTCCCGAGGACCCGAAGGAGCGCGAGGACTTCGCTGCTTTAATGGCGGCGAACGACGCGCACCAGCGGAAGGCGTTGGCCGAGTCGTTCGTCCAAGCCTATCCAGCGTCGTGGATGTTGGAGCCGGCGTATGAAATCGCGTCGAAGGCGAGCATTGCCGTGGGAGATTTTCCGGCCGCGCTCGACTATGGTGCGCGCTCTCTTCGCTTTTTGCCGGAGAATCCTTTCCTGCTGGTCGCCCTGGCCGGCGCGCGAGTCAGGATGGGGCAACTCGACGGCGCAACTCTACAAGCTCAGGATGCTTTGTGGTTCCTCAGCCGGTTCGATCGCCCCTCCAGCATCGAAGATCGCAACTGGCCTGGCGTCCAAGCTCGAATCCGATCGCAGGCATATTATTTGATCGGCCAGGTTGCGGCGATCCGGGCGCAGGAGGCTCGCGACGATACGCGGGCGAAGCAATTTGGCGAGGCTGAAGCGGCACTACGGGAAGCCTTACGGCTCGATAACGGGACACCGGCGACGGCATATCTGCTGGGCATGGTGATTTTGAATCAAGGCCGATTGGCGGACGGCGCGAGATTCCTGGCAATCGCTGCCAAACCGGAGGGCCCGGTTCACCAGCAGGCATTGGATCGTTTGCGCACCGTCTACGCCGATATTGGCGCTCCCGGCGGGCGATCGTTTGAGGCCTGGTCCGAGTCTCTCGATACCTCGCTGCCTCCATCCGCCTCCCCGGCACAGCGCGCATCGCAAGCGCGAACCTATGCCGGCTCCGCGGCCTGCAAGGATTGCCACGCGCAGCAACACTCCAACTGGCAGGCCACCGGTATGAGCCGGATGTTTCGGGCCTATCGTCCGAAAGACGTCATCGGCGATTTCACGTCAGGACAGCCGGTCCTCGACGATGCCGGCAAACCGGTCGCGCGAGCAGTGCTCCGCAACGAGCGCCATTACATGGAGATCCGCGCCGGAAACGTCTGGAAATCTTACCCGGTCGACTACCTGATCGGTTCGAAATGGCAGCAGGGATATGCCACCAAGTTGCCGGGTGGCGAGATGCAGGTGTTTCCACTCCAATACAACGTGGCGCACAAGAGCTGGGTGAACTATTGGGAGATCAAGGACCCGGCAAATTCGGCGCGTACCGACGTGTCTCGCTTTCACGAGATCGTCCCGGGCGCCACCTACCAGTTGGAGTGCGCCGTCTGTCACACCAGCCAGCAACGATTTGAGAACGGCGAGATGGAGGCCAAGGCGTCCTCATTCCGCGAAGGTGGTGTCAATTGTGAGATGTGCCATGGCCCCTCCGCGGCGCATGTGGCCGCAATGCGCGCAGGCCGGCCGTACCCCAAAGGCGCCGCCGACCCTCCCATCGATTTCTCCCACGTCGGCGCATCCGAATATGTCGCCATCTGCGCCCAATGCCACATGCAGACCGGCCTCCGCGACCCGGAGCCGGCTGGAGCCTTGAACTACTCGGAAAGCGGCGCGAAATTTTACCGGGAACTCTTGAGCCGCCCGTATGTCGACTACTCCCGCAGGGGATTCTACAAGGACGGCCGCTTTCGTGAGACGGTCTTTATCGTAGAGTCCTTCGTGCGGTCGGCATGCTTCCGTAAGGGTGGTGCGACGTGCGGCAACTGTCACGACCCACATCCTGCAGACGCGGCCTCGAATCCCAGGTCGCTCAAATTCGGCGCCGACTCCGATCGCATGTGCCTCGGTTGTCACAAGCAATTTGCTGCGAAGCCGGAAGGCCACACTCATCATGCGGCAGCCAGCGAGGCTGGCCGCTGTGTGAGTTGCCACATGCCACGCATCATGAATGCCCTCATGTTCCAGGCCCGTTATCACCAGATCGACGATATTCCCGATGCGGAAATGACGGCTCGCTTTGGCCCCCAGGACAGTCCTAACGCATGCCTGATCTGCCACAAAGATCGTGACGCGGCCTGGCTTCAGAAGTCCATGCAGTCCTGGAAACCAAACCTGGCCTTCGCCGGCAGAAAAGGACGATAGAAAACCTATGGCTGGAGTATCACCCTATTTCACAAAGCCTCGCCCCAGGAGGCCGAGCGCGCAGACGCCGTCGATTCAAAGTCTCGATCGCGGCTTATTCATACTGGAGGCGGTGGCGAAGTCGTCCGATCCAGTGACGCTCGGGCACCTCACAGAGCTCCTTGGCATCGATCGCAGCAGTGTGTTTCGTCTGGCAAACACGCTGCGGCGGCGCGGCTTTCTCGCCAACCCGAATGGCCGCAAGGATTATGTACTCGGGCCTTCCATCTGGCGCCTCTCTCGGAAGCACGATTGGAGCAATGTACTGATCGCATTCAGTCACGAACCTTTGAAGAGGCTGGCCGTCAGGATCGGCGAGACCACGCATCTCGCCTTGCGTGAGGGCCGGCAGGCATTCTTCATCGATCACTACCACTCCAGCAGCCAGATCCTGGTGATCTCCGGACAGACCGGTGAGTTCGTTCCGTTATACTGCACCGCTCACGGCAAGGCCCTTCTCGTAGATTGCGGAATGTCCGAGTTGAAGACCATTTTCGGTGCGGGTACGCTGCAGGGCCACACACCTCGCACCATCGTCTCCCTCAAGCAACTGACGAAGGAACTCGCCCGCAGCAAGGATCAGGGATTCGTGATCGACGAAGAAGAGTACGTGGAGGGCGTTCGCTGCCTCGCCGCCCCGGTGCGCGACAAAGATGGCATGATTATTGCGTCGATCGGAATCTCCGCACCCCTGAGCCGATTTCCGCCGGAACGCGACGCGGTTACCGCGCGGCTGGTCTGCGAGACCGCGAGGGATCTCAGTGCCATCTTCAGTGCCGATGCCAGTGAGTAGCCCAACACGGTTGCGTATTATGCAATAAAGCCGCTTTTCAGGATTTCTCTTGTTTTAGCGTTAAATCTGTTGACTCGGTACCGGTCCGGATATATACTCGCTTGCAAATTGGCTGCTTCACCGCAGCCCCAGAAGGGGAAGAAACTCTCGTGCCCAGACTCAATATCCGCCAGGTCGCGGTTGCTGCGTGCCTGATTTTGCTCCTGCTCTACGGCGCCGCAGCATGTCTGCGAGCCCAAGCCCTATATGGTTCGATTGTTGGTATCGTCACAGACTCGAGCGGCGCGATCGTTCCGGGCGCCACCGTCAAAGCTGCCGAAACGGGCAGCGGTCAGGTTCGCGAGACCGTGACGAACGACTCGGGATCGTTCGCATTTCCCACATTGCCGCCGGGCGCCTATAGCATCACGGTAAATCATTCCGGTTTCGAGAATTTCGTCCGACGTGGTGTCTCGGTGAACATCGACGCCGTCGTACGGGTTGACGTTCCTCTGAAGGTGGGCATGAGCACCGAAACTGTGCAGGTGGAAGCGCAGACCGCCGTACTCCAGACGGACACGGCGGATGTTCGCAGCGAGATCTCCAAGAAGGAAGTCGAAGAGATTCCCATCCCGGTAAATCGGAACTATCAGAACCTGCTGGTCATGGTCCCGGGGATGTCGCCTCCCAACACGTCGAGCTCACCGGCGGCAAATCCGGCTCGCGGGGAAGTCTTCAGCGTCAATGGAACCACGCAGGGCGCGTCTAATACGCGGATCGAAGGCGCCAACGCGATCAATTCCTGGATGTCGCACGAAACCGGATACGTACCCGGGTTAGAGGCTATCGAGACCGTCAGTGTGTCCACTGCCAGTTTCGACGCCGACCACGGACTGGCCGGGAGCGCATCCATCAACGTCGTCTTGAAGAGCGGCACTAACCAGATTCACGGGTCGGCGTTTGAGTACAACCAGAATAACGATCTGAAGGCTGATCCGTGGATTCTGCCGCCGGGACAACGAAAACCGAAATTCATCGACAACCAGACCGGTGGCACAATCGGAGGTCCGATCCTCAAGAACAGGCTGTTCTACTTTGCCAGCTATGACGGCCAGTTCGATCGCCAGTTCGCTTCGCAGATTGTGACGGTTCCTACGGCCGCTATCCGGTCTGGCGACATGACGGGTTCCTCGACTCCGATCTACGATCCCCTCACGGGTACGGCCACCGGGACGGGTAGAACGCAGTTCCCCGGAAATCTCATTCCGCAGTCGCGTCTCGACCCCACCGCGCTGCTCATTCAGCAACTCTATCCGCTGCCCAACCTCTCCGGAATCGCCAACAACTATTACGCCACGGGGGACTACCTCGTCAACCGGCATAAGTTCGACGGCAAGATCAACTGGAACCTTTCGCGCAAGTTCACGGTGACTGCCCGCCTCGGAGCGCTGGACTACCACGTTTTCAATCCCGATCTCTTCGGCGACAACGGCGCCGGTGTCAACAGCTCGGCGACGCGCGACGGGAACATGAACGGCACGGTGTTCAACGGCACGGTAGCGGGCACCTACGTCGTCAGCCCGCACGTCATCGTAGACAGCTATTTCGGCTATACGCGGCTCGATACTTCCCAAGAGCCCGTGAGCTTCAGCAAAGGGAACCTGGGACTGACGAAGTTCAATCTGCCCGGAACCAACGGCCCCGATCCGGGCGACGCCGGCTACCCGTCTTTCAGCATCAGCAACTACACCGCTTTCGGAAAATACCCCGACTCCCCGGTCTACTATCTGGATCCGGCCTACGACTACGTCGCCAATGGAAGCTGGGTTCACGGGAACCATACCATTCGCTTCGGGCTCGATATCATGAAGATCGACAACAACAACTGGGAGCTCTCCACCAACGGTGGATCGTTCTCGTTTGGCGGCGGCCCCACGACTCTCAACGGCGGCCCTTCGGCGAATCAGTACAACACGTATTCCACTTTCCTGCTGGGCCTGACTACCGGCGCTACCAACAATTTCCTCGGAGGAGGCACCCGGCAGACCAGCCGCATGTGGGCGGACAGCTTATACGTTCGCGATCAATGGCAGGTGAGCCGGGTTTTGACCTTGTCGCTAGGCGTCGGGTGGGAGTATCTGCCATTCGGCACGGGCGAACACCGCGGATTCGAGACCTACAATTTCCAGACGAACACCATGTATCTCTGCGGGCTGGGCCAGACCCCCAGGGACTGCGGCGTGCAGGTCCCGAAGAAGGATTTCAGTCCGCGGATTGGCCTTGCGTGGCGGGCCACTCCGACCTTCGTGGTGCGCGCCGGCTTCGGAATCAACTTCGATCCGAACCCGTTGGCCTGGGTGCGGGATTTCGTGGGCGAAGCCGAAATCACGCAATCGGCGAGCTGGCCGGCGCCGGCCAGTTCATTCCAGTACACGAGTCGCCTGAGCGATGGGATTCCGGCTGTGGTGTTCCCGGACGTCGGCACGGGTGTGATTTCGAATTATCCACTCACGCAGGGCTTCACGGTGCCGCCACCGGTCTATCACATGCCGTATATCGAGTCGTGGAACCTCACCGTCGAGAAGCAACTGCCAAAAGGATTCCTGGCACAAGCCGGATACGTGGGCGACCGCCAGATTAAGCAGCTCCAGGTCATGAACGTGAACGTCGGAACGCCCGGCGGCGGCACTCCGAGCGAGCCGCTCTATCAAGCTTTCGGCAGAACCGGAAGCTCAGGCCTGATCGAAAATTATGGGCGCAACTCGTACGATTCCCTGCAGACCAAGTTAACCAAAAGCTACTCCAACGGTCTCACGCTCAACGTGGTCTACACCTTCTCCAAGGCCCTGGCGCTGTGCTGCGACGCTCTCAGCGACAAGAATCCGGCGATCGAGGCTCCGGCGTTTCGCAATTTGAACAAGGCGTTATGGGGATCGAACCGCACCCACTCATTTGCCGCGAATTCGGTTTACCAGCTCCCGTTGGGGCCGGGCCGGGCACTTTGGAACCACGGCGTGGCCGGCAGGATCGCCGGCGGATGGCAACTGCAGGGACTCCTGACGATGTACAGTGGCCAGCCGTTCTCCGTCGGTTCGGACGCCACTTCTCTGAATGCGCCGGGCAATACGCAGCGGGCCAATCAGGTGAAACCGAACGTCGAGATTCTCGGTGGCACTGGCCCGAACCAGTCGTGGTTCGATCCGCTGGCCTTCGCTGCGGTCACCACCCCTACCTTCGGCACCGCGGGCTTCAACTCCATCTTCGGGCCCGGCGCGATCAATCTGGATCTCGGCGTCGTGCGGGAATTCAGCATTCGCGAAAGTGTGCGTTTGCAATTCCGTGCCGACGCCTTCAACGCCACCAACACACCGCACTTCTCGAATCCGAGTGCCACCGTCTCGAGCATGGTCCTGAATGCCAACGGCACCATCAAGAGCCTGGGTGGTTATACGACGATCACGTCCACCAACGGCGGCTTCGGGAGAGAGGGAATCGATGAACGCATGCTGCGGCTGGGAGTGCGCATCCGATTCTAGAGTGCCCCGGGTATAGCCATGAGATATTTCTGCTTTTCTTCGGTGGGTCGTGCTGTGATCCTGGCGTGCGCCGCCGCCTCAATCTACGCCCAAGGCATACTTTCCGTCGACTACGGCAAGCTCGCGGCGCGCGCCGATCTGCAGTACGAGCAGCCCGCATCGCGCAGTGAGGAAGGCATGCCTGTCGGCAACGGCCGCATGGGCAGTCTCGTCTGGTCTTCTCCTTCGGCCCTCCATTTCCAGATCAACCGTGCCGATGTCTTCGCCGAGAACAGCTCCACCGTCAGCTTTCCGCGAGCCGATACCGATTATGCGGGCGGTTGCGGATACGTCGACATCAATCTGGTCCAGTCGGGCGATGACATCTTTGCAGGCGCCGCCTTCCATCAGACCCTCTCCGTTGACAAAGGTCTGATGACCGTCCAGGGCAGCGGCATCACCGCCCGCGTTCTCGCGTGGCCGGAGCGCGACGTGATGGCCGTCGAAATCAATGACCAGCGGCCGCAACCCGAGGCCGTCAATATCGATCTCCGCATGCTCCGTTACCTCGTATCGGTGATTAACGGCAAGAATTGGGACCTCACCAAATCGCATGCCGTCGACGTTAAGACCGCGGAGCATTCGGCCCTCTCGCGCCTCGAAATACGAAGCGGGCGTATCCTCCTGACACAGGAGTTTCGCGAGGGCGAGTTTTACGATTCGTCGGCGGTCGCGATTGGAGTTCTCGGCCGGCCATCCAAGGCTCGCTATCTCAACGAGTCCACGGTGCAACTCTCCGCTGCGCCGTCCCGGGGCGCATTCACTATTCTGATCTCGAGCGCGGCGACCTTCAACTCTGCCGATGACGCCGCGGGGCGGGCCCTCGCGGAACTGGATGCCGCGGCGCCGCTCGGCTTTTCCGGGCTACTCAGCGCTACGCAATCGTGGTGGCGTGATTTTTGGGCCAAAGGCTTCGTTCACATGCACAGCGAAGACGGGCAGGCCGATTTCGTCGAGCAGAACTATACCTACTTCCTCTACCTTGTGGCGTCCTCTTCGCGCGGTGCGTATCCGCCACGCTTCGGAGGCATGCTCTGGTATACCAACGGCGACATGCGGCGCTGGGGGTCGCAGTATTGGTGGGCGAACACCGCCGCGTACTACCGAAACCTCATGCCGGCGGGGCGAATGGAACTGATGGAGCCCCTATTCTCGCTCTACAGCGGGATGTACGACGCCTGCGCGCTGGCCGCCCGTCAGCAGTGGGGTTCCGAAGGCATCTGGATCCCGGAGACCACATTCTTCAACGGCCCCGAGAAACTGCCGGACGATATCGCCGCCGAGATGCGCGACTTGTACCTGGCGCGCAAACCCGCCAGCCAAATGTCGGAACGCTTCCGCTGGTGGTCGGAAACCGAGAATCGGCACAATAGCCGCTGGAATTTTCACGGGGACGGCAAATGGGATCATGGCCATTACATCGTGGCGGACAAGGGCCATGGCGTTTTCGGGCATACCAGCCACATCCTGGGAGGCGCGACGCGCATAGCGTCCGTCTACTGGGACCGCTACCTGGATACACAGGACGCCGGGTGGCTGCGCGATCGCGCATACCCCATGATCAAAGGTGCAGCCGAGTTCTACCGCAATTTTCCGAACCTCCGCAAAGGAGCCGACGGCAAATATCACCTCGAGCACGTCAACAACAACGAATCCAACTGGGACACGCCAGACACGCGAACCGAAGTCTCCTACATGCAGATGATCTTTCCGCTCGCGGCGCACGCCTCGGAGATTCTGGGCGTTGACGCAAATCTTCGCCCGCTGTGGCGCGACATCGCAGCCAACCTGCCTACGCTCCCCCCGGCGCGCGGCGGCAACAACAGCGGTGGCTTCGGCGGCTTCATCTTTGGAAACGACACCACTGGCGCGATTGCGCCGCTGGGAGCCGACCGCGAATTGAAGGCCCGTTTCCTGAACTTCAACCGCACCTCCGGGTTCATCGATGTGAAAGGGATCGGCGGCGCGCAGATTTTTCGCAATCGTCTGCGTCTGCGCGAGGGCCCCGGCGCCATTGACGCCGAACATATTGGCGGGCTGGCGTCCGGCATTCACTCTTCGTTGCTAGCCAACGTCGCGGGCGTTACAGAGGATCCGGTGTTAGAGGTTTTCTCCGCGTGGCCAAGCGATTGGGATGCCGAATTTCAACTGCTCGCCGCGGGAGCGTTCACGGTGACCTCGTCGCGGCGCCACGGAAAGGTAGAGTTTGTGGAATTGTCGTCGCGTGCGGGAGCGCCCTGCAGGATTCGCAATCCGTGGGGCGAAGGGGGCGCGACCCTCTACCGAAACGGCAAAAAATCGCAGGAACTCGAAGGATCGCTTCTCACCTTCTCCACGGCCAGGAACGAGAACATTGTGCTGGTGCCGCGTGGCGTCACGCCGGAATCACTGCGCCGGGCAATATTCCCTTGACATCCCTCCGAGGGCTTGATAGCATGCGTCCGCGATGAAGAGATATTCATTGCACAATACGCAATATGAGCGGGAGGATGTGTGAGAGCTGTAATCGGCCGGCGCGGGTTCGCTACGACGGTATGCGCCGTTCTGGGAGGCGCTGGTATTCCCGCTCGCGCGGCCATTCCGCGCAATCTGAAGATCGGGCACACTTGCATCACCTGGGGCACATTCCCCCGCGGTCCGGAGGCCGACGCGACACTTGAGCCCGCGGTTCGCGACATATCCGCGCTTGGCTTCAACGGCTTTGAGACCTTCCCGGAAGTCCTGGAGGATTGGGACGCGAAAGATACACTGCGTCCGCTGATGGACCGCTATAAGCTGCCGCTGACCTCCGGGTACATTCGCATCAATGTGACGGACCCCAGCAAGGCGAAGGAAAGCCTCGAGGGGGTCATCCGCCTCGGCAAGATCATCAAGAAATATGGCGGCGTGTTCGGTGTCCTGCAAGTGAACGGCGTCAAGCGCGACAGCTACGACTTCAAACAATATCGAGCGGCAGTCATCTCCGGCTTGAACGATTCCGCGATGGCACTGAACGACATCGGCTTGGGCGCGGGTCTGCACCAGCACACCGGTACTGCCGTCGAGACCCACGACGAAGTCTATACAGTGATGGAAGGGGTGAAGACGGAGCACCTGAAGTTCGCCCCTGACGTAGGACAACTGCAGAAGGGCGGCTCCAATGCGGCCCAGGTGATTAAGGACTTTCTGCCGCTCGTCAAGCACATGCATTTGAAGGACTACAAGGGCTGGCAGAATTACGCCGGCTACTGCCCCTTGGGCATGGGCGAGGTAGATATTTCGGGCGTTCTCGACACCTTGGAAGAAGGCCATCAACAGGCCAACATCATGGTGGAACTGGACCCCTCGGCCAACGCTCCCATGACGCCTCTCGAAACAGCTCAGACGAGCAAGGCATATCTGCAGAAATTGGGCTACAGGTTCCGGACGTGATTGCAGCAACGCGCCCGGCGCAACCAAATCGGGTACACAGACATGAAAAAAGCTACGTACGCTTTAATCCTCGCAGGTGCAATCGGGCTGGTGCTTCTCGCGCAACAGGCCCCACCGACTAAGGGAGCGAACGGAACCAAGGGCGGCCAGAACGCTCCTGCCATTCCCAACCTGTCGCAGCGCCCGACCGGCGCGAGCCTCGGCACGATCCGTGTCGGTGCCGCCGATAATAATATCTGGTTCGGATGGCACGTCGGCATCGCCACCGCCGACTTCAAACAGTTGACCTTGGCGGAGGCCATCGTCAAGTCAGACCTCCTTGGCGTGACCGGTGTGGAAGCCTCCAGCTCGCAGCGCATCGCTCCCGAAATTCCCAAAAATCTGGACTACCATCTGCAAGCAGGCGAACGAGCCGCTGTAGTTCGCAAACTGCGCGAGTATAACCAGGCGATCCTTGCGTATCGCGTTGACAACATCGGCTCCGATGAGAATTCGGCGCGGCAGGTCTTCGAATTTGCCAAGTCTATCAACGCTCCCCTGATTGTCACCAGCGCGCCAGCCGGCGCTCTCGCTGGATTGGACCGTCTCGCCTCCGAATACTCGATCGCGGTCGCCCTCGACGCCAGCAAAGATCCGAAAACCGTGATGAGCTCCTTGCAGGGCCATGGCAAGAACATCGGAATTGCGGCCGACCTCGGCGGCTGGATGCAGGAAGGGATCAAGCCTGTAGACGGCCTCGCGATGGTCAAGGATAGGTTGATGGCGATCGACATTCACGACCGTAGCGCCCTGGGCGCGAAAGGGAAGGATGTAACCTTGGGAAGCGGTGCCGCGGGGCTTTCGGACTTCTTCGTCGCCGCCTATCACGCCGAGCTCAAGCCTCTCTTCATCTCCATCGATTCCACCGGCGCCTCCGATGTCTATGCCGACCTCCAGAAATCCATGACCGGCTTCGAGCGCGCCATGTGGCCTGCCATGGCGGCACGTGTGCGGCGGATGGTGGATTCTCCCCCAGGCAAGATCCGTGGTCCCGAGCTGCTCAGCGCCGACATGAAGAAGCAGATCGACGATGGAGCGCCGCGTAAGGCGATCGTGCAGCCCAAGAAGCCCCGCAAGCTGCTGGTCACCGATCTTCAGATGTATTCTGGACACGCCACCATTCCGCATGGAACGCTGATGCTCGAGCTGATGGCCAAGTACACCGGCGCCTTCACCGTAACGTTCAGCAACGACCTGGAGCTTCTGAAATATCCCAAGATCAAGGAGTACGATGCCGTGTGGTTCAACAATGTGTGCGGCATGGTGCACAACGATCCGGAGGTGCGCGAGGGAATTCTGCGCTTCATCCGCGAGGGCGGGGGACTGGGCGGACACCACGCCGTCACGTTTGCCGACAACAACTGGCCCGAATTCGCCGAGATGATGGGAGGATGGGCCGGCGCGCATCACACCGAAAAGCAGGTGGTCAAGATCGATGATCCCAACAGCCCGCTCACCAAGAGCTTCGGCTCCGCCAGCTTCGATCACACCGACGAGTTCTATCATTTTCCGGTCTACTCGCCGTACAGCCGCGAGAAGCAGCACGTGCTGCTCAGCCTCGACGTAGAGAAGTCGGACATGGCGACCGCAGGCAGGTTCTGCCCCGAATGCACCCGTCCCGATCAGGACTACGGCTTGGCCTGGATCAAAACTTACGGCAAGGGCCGTACCTATTTCACACCGCTCGGGCATACCACCGACTTCTACACCAATCCCATGTGGACGCAGCACGTGTTGGCTGCGGTCCAGTATGTCCTCGGCGACCTGGACGCGGACGCCACGCCCAGCGCAAAACTGGCGAAACGATAATGACTTGCGCGAACCATCGACGAATGTACGCCGCCGGGGTCGGCGTCTGTCTGCTCGGCGGGATCGTGCTCTTGCGCGGACAGTCGGGCGCCCGCCCGCAGCCCTACTCCACGTGGAGCGACTACGGCGGGTCGGCCGATACGATGCAGTACTCGTCGCTGAAGCTGATCGATAAGAAGAATGTCGCCAAACTCGAACCCGCCTGGTTCTATCCCGCTCCCGGTCCTGGCGGGCGTTTCGCCTTCAGCCCTTTGGTGGTGGATGACGCGATGTACGTGGTGGGTAAGGACAGTGCCGTCGTCGCCATCGACGCGGCCACCGGCAAGCCGCTCTGGAATCACCCGGTGGAGGGCCGTCCCACCGATCGCGGCTTTAATTACTGGCAGAGCAAAGACGGCTCCGACCGCCGCCTGATCTTCGCCGCCGAGAGTTATCTGCAGGAGATCAATCTGCGCACCGGCGTGACCATTCCGTCGTTCGGAAAAGATGGGCGCGTCGACTTGCGCGAGGGATTGGGCCGCGATCCCAAAACCATCCGCAACATTCAAAGCGGCACGCCCGGGCGGGTCTTCGAGAACCTGATCATTCTCGGCTCCGCGACTGGCGAGGGATACGGCGATCCCCCCGGAGACTTGCGCGCATACGACGTGCTCACCGGCAAGCTGGTATGGACCTTCCACACCGTGCCGCATCCTGGCGAGTTCGGCTACGAAACCTGGCCCAAGGACGCCTGGAAATATATCGGAGGCGTCAATGCCTGGGGCGAAATCTCGATCGACGAGAAGCGCGGCATCGCGTACTTCCCGCTGGGATCGCCCACCTACGATCTTTACGGCGCCGATCGCAAGGGGATGGGTCTTTTCGGCGATTGCATCCTGGCGCTCGATGCGCGCACCGGCAAACGCCTGTGGCATTACCAACTGGTTCACCACGATCTTTGGGACTACGACCCCACTACCGCCCCCAAACTGTTGACCGTGCGCCACAACGGCAAGCCCCTCGACATCGTAGCCCAGGCGACCAAGTTCGGATTCCTGTACGTATTCAATCGCGTGACTGGTGAGCCGGTGTGGCCCATCGAGGAGCGCCCCGTGCCGAAGAGCGAAGTGCCTGGCGAGGAGTCATGGCCTACGCAGCCCTTCCCCACCAAGCCGCCGCCCTACTCTCGCCAGAAATTGACTCCCGACGACGTCAATCCTTACGTGGATGATGCCGAACGCGAGCGCCTGCGCGCGTTGATCGCTAAGGCGCACAACGACGGCCTCTTCACGCCGCAAAGCCTGGAGCGCGAGACCATCGAGACGCCCGGCCAGTTGGGCGGCACCAACTGGGGCGGAACAGCCGCGGACCCGGAGACTGGGAGATTGTACGTACGGGCCGTCGATGCGCCGTCGAGCGCCACACTGTCCGAGCGGACTGCGGCGCGCATTCCAGCCAACGCTACGCCTGAGCAGCGCGGATTCGCGATATTCAACCAACAGTGCGCCACCTGTCACGGTGCGGACCCGCCCAAAAACGTCGATCCTCCGCACGTCCGAACCGTCGTCCGCAAAGGGCAGGCGGAGATGCCGGCGTTTTCGACCGACAGCGTGTCCGATCAGAATCTCGATGCGATCGTCGCCTATTTCGGGAATCCGAAAGCTGGCGTGCCTGCACGCGGTAATGCCAACCCCGCGCCGCCTCCCGGCCGCCAGCCTACCTATTTCGGACAGTTCGGGAATCTGATGCATGCCAATAACGGACTGCCCATCATCAGTCCGCCGTGGGCAGAGTTGGTGGCATACGACCTCAATGAGGGCACCATCCAGTGGCGCGTTCCTTTGGGCACAGTGTCTTCGCTGGCGGCGAAAGGGATCAAGGATACGGGAAGCTATCGTCCCACGCGCAACGGGCCCGTGGTTACGGCGGGCGGCTTGATTTTTATGGCGACGGCGTCGGACCGTATGGTCCGGGCGTATGACAAAGATACGGGCAAGGTGCTTTGGGAGCGCGAAGTAGACGCCAATCCCGACGGCATCCCCGCGGTCTACGAAACAGGGGGGCGCCAATATGTCGCCTTCTTCGCCGGGGTCGGCCGCTCCTACAACGGAATCGCATGGAAGCCGGGGAAGCCCGAAGGGCAAGGCTACTACGTCTTCGCCCTCCCGAAATAGTGATGCCCATGATCAAGGATGTGCAAACACTCCGGTTTGCCGCATCGAAACTCATCTCGACGCTTTTCGGATCGTCCGCGAATTCCGATGCACGCGCACGCTGCCGAAGGTCAGAATCCCAGCGCAGCCGAAAAGTCTGGATAAGAGTGTCGAGACGGCGCCGAAAATCCTTCGTGCGGCAGGCACGGTGCACACCCGATAAGTCCCGACAAGAGTGTCGAGACGGTAAACAGGAAAGTTTGCGCCACAGCCTCGCCCGAAGATTCTCATACAGATTGGTGGGCCGCCCAGGCCGATCGCGACAGACAGGCTCGACCGCAGCGACGGGCCGCGAGACCCAACCCCCAAAACCTAAGCCCCGATCCCTGCTTTCGGTGTTTGCTGCAGTTGTGCTCGTGGCGACTTTTCTCCTTGCCGCCGCTCCCCCGCATTACACCACCTGGAGCGATTACGGCGGATCCGCCGACTCTCTCCAATACTCCGCCCTCAAGCAAGTCAACAAATCCAACGTAAACCGTCTCGAACTCGCATGGACGTACCTCGTCCCCGGCTCCAGCGGACGATTCGGCTTCAATCCCCTCATCGCCGATGGCGTCATGTATGTTCTCGGTAAAGAGAACGCGATCGTCGCGCTCGACGCCGCTACCGGTAAGCAGATCTGGACGCATCCAGTAGAGGGCCGTCCTACCGATCGTGGTATCAACTATTGGGAAAGCAAGGACCGCTCCGATCGCCGCCTCATCTTCGCCGCCAACAGCAGTCTGCAGGAGATCAACGCGCGCACCGGCGTCACCATCAACACGTTCGGCAACGACGGACGCGTCAATCTGCGCGACGGGTCTCCAAGGCGCCAGGGCGGACCCACCGGCACCCCTGGCCGCGTCTTCGAAAACCTGATCCTGATCGGCTCCGCGCCAGGCGAATCCTACGGCTCGGCTCTCGGCGACATTCGCGCCTACGACATCCTGACCGGCAAGATGGCCTGGATCTTCCACACCATCCCGCACCCCGGAGAATTCGGCTACGACACGTGGCCCAAAGACGCGTGGACCTATGTGGGCGGCAACAACACCTGGGGTGAAATCTCGGTCGACGAGAAGCGCGGCATCGCCTACTTTCCCACCGGCTCGCCCACCTACGATTTCTATGGCGCCGATCGCATTGGGGCGAATCTGTTCGGCGATTGCCTCATCGCGCTCGACGCGCGCACCGGTAAGCGTCTTTGGCATTTCCAGGCCGTCCACCACGACCTCTGGGATTACGATCTGACCACCGGCCCGAAGCTTCTCACCGTCCGCCATGAGGGCAAAATGGTCGACGTGGTCGCGCAAGCCACGAAGTTCGGATTCGTCTACGTCTTCGATCGCGTGACTGGCGAGCCCCTCTGGCCCATCGAAGAGCGGCGTGTTCCGCAAAGCGATGTTCCCGGTGAACAGGCTTCCCCCACGCAGCCGTTTCCCACTAAGCCGCCGCCCTTCACACGGCAGAGATTCACCCTCACTGATATCAACCCTTACGTCGACGATGCGGAAAAAGCGCGCCTCCGGGAGTTGCTGATGCAGGCGCGCAATGAAGGCCTATTCACACCACCGAGTACTCGCAACACGATTGACATGCCAGGCGAACTGGGAGGATCCAACTGGGGCGGCGCGGCGGCCGATCCGGCCACTGGCATGTTCTATGTCCGCTCCAACGATGCACCCACCATGCACGTGCTCTCTGCGCGGCAACGGGTGCGCGTGCCGGAAGGGGCGACTCCCGAGCAGCGGGGCTTCGCCCTCTTCGCCCAGCACTGCGAGCAGTGTCACGGCGCCGATCGCAAGGGCGTGACCTCACCGAAGGAACTGGGGACTGAAGGATTCCGCGCGATGATTCGTTCCGGGCGCGGACAGATGCCCCCGTTTACGGAGTCGACGCTCAATTCGGAGGACATCGATGCCCTGGCTGCCTACGTGGCGAATCCGACGGCGGGCGCATTGACAATGCCGGCCTCCGGCCGCGGGCGCAGCGGCGATCCGGTCCAGCCTCCACCAGAAGGGCAGACGCGCTACTACACGCCTTATGGAACCCTCAACGCCAGCAACGGGTTGCCCGCTATCGGCCCGCCATGGTCGGAACTGACCGCCTACGATCTCAACGAGGGAACCATCAAGTGGCAAGTTCCTCTCGGCGTGGTGCCCGCGCTAGCCGCCAAGGGCATTAAGGATACCGGCAGCTACCATCCGACGCGCAACGGCCTGGTGGTCACGGCTGGAGGTCTCATCTTGATTGGCACGTGGTCCGATCGCACGCTTCGAGCCTACGATAAGGACACGGGCAAGGTTCTCTGGGAGAAGGAACTCGAATCCAATCCCGAAGGAATTCCCGCCGTCTATGAAGTCGCAGGACGTCAGTACATCGCATTCTGCACAAGAACCGGCCGGGTATTCGATAACATCGGTTCCGAATCGATCGCATGGGCGCCGGGAAAGCCGGAAGCCCAAGGCTACTACGTCTTCGCCCTGCCCAAAGCCAAATGACTCGACGGGACCTCTTCAGGAACGCTACCGCGACCGCCGCCTTGGGGCTCGGGCCGATCCCTCTCGTTCGCGCCGCAACCGAGCCCGCCGCTCCGTGGCTCGGTGAAGTCTACCGCGAGCTCCACATCGACGCGCATTTTGGACAATTGCCCGCCCCCTACGAAGGCTTCGATGCCGAGCGCGCCGCGGCTCTGCTCAAGGACGCAGCTTTCCAGATGGTCAGTTGTTTCGCCATCTGCAATGCCGGCTACAGCTACTTTCCGACCAAACTCGGCGTGACTCACCCTGGCCTGAAGCGCGACTTCACCGGAGAATTCTGCGCGGCGCTCAAGAAGCGCGGGATTCGAGTGCTGGCGTATGTCTCGGTCGGCCCGGACCGCCGTGCTTACCAGGAGCACCCCGAGTGGGCGATGGTGCGCGACCTGTCCCAGCCGGCACGGCCGCGTGGAGACGTCGCACAAATGTGCGTCAACTCGCCCTGGCTCGAGAAGGTGCACATTCCGCAGCTCGAGGAAATCGTCTCGCTCTACGATGTGGATGGCTTCTTCCTCGATAACCTCGTATCGAAATTCGTGAGCGGCGCATGCTACTGCGCATCCTGCCGTCAGGCCTTTCGTGTGGATACCGGGCGCGAAATCCCAACGGATAGCAACGATCCGAACGTCTTCGCACATCATCAATGGTTAAGCCGTAGCGGTGCGCGCTACGCGGGTAAGGTAGTTGGGCGTCTCACTGCCGCGAAGGCCGGTCTGACCTTCGCACTCAATCACGTCTGGGTAACTCGGAATCCTGTAAAGCCGCCGCCCGAAGTCACACAGCTCGTGTGGGAACCGGTGCCGCCTTATTCCGGCACGCTCAGTTTCGATCTCTCGCTCGAAGCGCGCTACCTCTCCTCTCAGCCCGGCATCGTCAACTGGAGTTGTATGACAACACGCGGAAATGGCTGGGGTGACTACTCGCTGCGCGACCCGGCAGCGTTTCGTCACGAAGCAGCGATCCTGCTGGCGAATGGAGGCCGTCCGTATTTCGGTGACGACAGCTATCCTTCCGGCAATCCCGATCCCGCAGTGTATCAGGCCTTCGGAGGCGTCAATCGCAGAACCGCGGACCTGGAGCCCTGCATCCGCGGCTCCGTACCGCACAAAGAGACCGCCGTTCTGCTCTCGGCCGATTCCATCTGGGCGACGCTGCCGTTGAATCCGGCCCGAGAGTGGATGGCTAGTCCTTCGTCGCCGGGCGTGGCCGGCGCGCACAAGGTGCTGGTGGAGGAGCATCTGCAGTTCGGCATCCTGAATAGCGACACACTTGCGGATTCTCTCCAGGAGTACCGGCTTCTCGTTCTGCCGGAGCAGTGCATTCTGAATGTTCGCGAGTGCGACGCCATCCGCCGCTTTGTGCACGGGGGCGGTTCCTTGCTCGTCACTGGCGAGACCGGAATTCGCACACCCGACAATCAGCCTTCACCCGACTTTTCCTTGGCCGATGTCCTGGGCGTCCGCTATCTTGCGTACGCGGACGTTCGCCGCGCCTACCTTCGCGTGCGCGACGTCCCGGGAGTTCCTGCAATGGATGTTCAGATCAGCGGCGGTTATACTCGCGTCCAATGCTCCACTGCGAACACTTTGCTGGAAGTGGTACCGCCGGCCGGTCCGAAGCAAGCGCCTGCCGCCGCCGCTGACGGCCCTGGCCTAACGCTCAATCAATTCGGCGACGGAAAGGCGATCTATTGCGCAGCCCGTCTCTTTAGCACATACCATCAGGACGGGACCCCGGTGCTTCGCAAACTCGCCGCCTGGATGTTGGACGGGGTACATCCACCGTCGCAACGCGCGATGGTGCTGGAAAAGGCTCCGCTCAATCTGGAAGCAACGCTGACCTCGCGCGGCACGGAGCGGTTCTTGCATCTGCTCAATTTCACCGGCGATAAGCGACTGTCGGGAGGCCAGCGCCTACAAGATTTCTCCGCGGTGCAGGGGATTCGCGCCGGCATTCACTGCCGTTCGAAGCCCAAACGAGTCCTGCTCGTTCCGGAGAAGAGACCGATCGCATTTGAGTGGACCGGTGAGCGAGCGTGGTTTCACCCGCAACCGCTCGTTCTGCACGATGTTTATCTGATCGAAGGGTGAGGAGGGATCGTGAGGCTCAAGGGAAAAGTGGCTCTCATCACAGGCGCCAGCCGAGGAATAGGAAAGGGAATTGCCGAGGTATTTGCGGAGGAAGGCGCAGACGTCGCCGTGAACTACATTTCCTGCGGTCAGGCCGCGGAGGACGTCGCCGCGTGGGTTCGCTGCAAAGGACGCCGTGCCATGACAGTCAAAGCCGACGTCGCACGCCGCGACGAAGTCGAGGCCATGGTAGATCAGGTGTGGGAGGAACTCGGACCCATCGATGTGCTGGTGAACAACGCCGGCATCGAGACTATCGTCCCGTTTCTCGACCTAACCGACGATCAATGGACGCGGCTCACCGATGTCAATCTGCGCGGCGAGTGGCTCTGCTCGCAGGTCTATTGCCGCCGCGCCCTGGCGGAAGGCCGCAAGGGCAACATCGTGATGATCGGCTCCATCCAGGCAGGCAAGGTGCTACCCGGCCGCACTCACTACGCTCCCACCAAACTTGGGCTCGAGGCCCTCACCCGCAACATGTCCGCCGAGATGACGCCGCTGGGCATTCGGGTAAATTGCGTTCACCCCGGTCTGATCGACACCGACATGACCGCCTGGGTGATGAAGCGGCCCGACCTGCTGCCGGGGATTCTCTCTCAGATCTCGTTGGGGCGCGCCGGCGAGCCGCGAGAAATCGGGACCGTGGTCGCTTTTTTCGCCTCGGATGATTCCAGTTATCTCACGGGCCAATCCATCCACGTGGATGGTGGTTGGGTCGGCAAGTGAATTCACTCGCGCAGTTGTTCCGGCTGGATGGCAAAGTCGCTCTGGTAACCGGGGGGTATGGCGGAATCGGCGAGTCAGTCAGCCGGGGATTGGCTGCGTTGGGCGCGGAGGTCGGGGTCGCCGGGCACGACGCCGCAAAAGCCGCTGCCTGCGCTGCGTCCCTCGGCGAATTGGGAGCACCAGCGTTTGCTTCCGCCTTCGATGTCCGTTCCGTCCCTGAGACCGAGCGGATGGTCGACGAGGTAGCCCAGCGCTTCGGGAGATTGGATATCCTCGTGAACTGCGTGGGCCTCAATCGCGAGGAGAAAGCCGGCGACGTCACCGAAGCGGCGTTCGATTACGTGCTGGACGTCAACCTCAGAGGCGCCATGTTCCAAGCTCAGGCGGCCGCCCGCTACATGATGCGCCAGGGAACGGGTGGCAAGCAGGTGCACATCGGGTCAGTGCGAACGCTGCTGGGACTACGCGGGCGGGGGTACTCCGCCTACTGCGCAGCAAAAGGCGGGTTGGCGATTCTCTGCAAGCAATTGGCTGCGGAATGGGCGCCACATCAGATCAATGTGAATGTGGTGGCGCCCACCTTCGTGCGCACACAGCAAGTCGCCCACATGCTCGCAGACCCGGGATTCTACAACGCGCTGGTGACGCGGATTCCCCTCGGCAGAATTGCCGCGCCGGAAGATGTCAGGAACGCGGTCCTATTTCTCGTCTCCTCCGCATCCGACTTCATCACGGGTCAAACTCTATATCTCGACGGTGGAATCACCGCAACTCAATAGACACTCGTATGCCCCAAAAACTGATCGATTTGAGCATGCCCGTCCATAACGACATGGTGAGTTTTCCGCGTGTCGTCCGCCCGGCGCTGGTGATGTACGAAACCTGGCAGCAGTTTGCCGAACGTGTGGGCGCCGCCAGGTTCGGCGTCGACTGGCTCACCGCGCACTGCCTCATCGTGCTGGGAGATCACATCGGCACCCACATGGATTCCCTCCGCCACTTGCGCGACAACGCTCCCGGTCCCGAAGGAATCCCACTCGAATACTGTTACGGCGACGGCGTCTGCCTCGACTTTCGCCACCTGCCCAAAGGCGCAGGCATCACGGTCGAAGAGGTTAAGCAGGCGCTCTCGAAGATTCACTACACACTCAAGCCGCTCGACATCGTCTTAATCCACACAGGGGCAGGGAAGATCCAGCACACCGAGGCCTATCTCACCGATCACGTGGGAATGACGGGGGAAGCCACGCATTGGCTGCTCGATCAGGGCATCAAATTGATGGGCATCGATGCCGTGACCTTCGACCCGCCCGTCTGGGCCATGTTCGAGCGCAAGCAGTTTTGGGAAGCGCATCGCGTCATGCTTACGCGTGAATACTATCATCTCGAAAACATGTCGAATTTCGAGCGGCTTCCGCCCACTGGTTTCAAGCTCAGTCTATTTCCCATCAAGTGGGTCAATACGACGGCAGCGCCGGTGCGAGCCGTGGCGATTCTCGAGGAGTAAGAACTTCCCGGATTCCATGCAGACCGCACGAACGTAGTCAGAGAGCTTCCCATGCCCCTGCGCCCCTAGCTAGCTCTACGGTGCGTCCAAAACTGCTGCCGGCGTGCCGTTCACCGCAGGAAGGAGGTACGGACCCGAGTTGAGATCCGCCCATTCGGCTCGAGAAAAGCATGTCTCCCGTGAACTCTTTCAAGGTCGCAAAACCCATCCCAGATGGAGGAATGATGGCGGAACGATGGCGCTGATCCCATGGGCGACATCAAGTCCAGGACGTCGCTTCCCGATGCGCCGTTAAAACGGCGACGTCGGTACTTCGCGACCAGTAGGGAGCAATCTCTGCAACGCCGCTCTCGCCAGTCTCGGCATAGGGAACTACACGGCCCGAGTGCATGCGTAGATGCTGTGGCGTATTTCAGGAGTTCTGCTACCGGCACATCGACGAGACGGACTGCCTGCGTCAGTTTTCGGAAGGCCGTTCGACATGATCGATCACAAGAATCCGAAGGGGGGCCTTTGTCGATAGCAGTTTCAGGCCCAGTTGGTCGCGCACCGCATCCATGAACGTTACGGGATTCGGATCGGGCTCAACGTCCGCGCCGGGAACCCCAGGACAAGGGCCGGGCAGGCATCCCGGCTTCGACTCGAGTGTCCATTCCAACCGATAATCGATCCTGTCGGCAATCCCGGTTCGATCGACCACCGGCCGTCCACCCCCACCCATCCGACCCAGAGACTCAGCGAGGAGAGCCATGGTCGTGTTTCGAGATCCCTGCACAATGCGTCCATTCTTGCCTGGCACCGATGTCGCCGATTCGCAATCAGTGGGAAACACGGCGGCGCCGGGATCGGACATGCCCGTCGCGAGGTTCTGCGTTCCGGGCGCATCGCAGGGAGGTCCGTCGGCGTGCCGAATGAGCTTTGGCCCCCACGTACCCGCCTTGATCAGAGTCAAAGCATATATTGGCACGTCCTGCGTTTCGTAATGCACCGCAAGATGGAGCCGTTCCGTCAACAGAGACTGCATCATCAGCCGCATCTGGTCCTTGGTGGGGTTGCCCGCGGCTCTGGCCTCGATGTCGATCACGTCCGTATCGACCCATTTAGGCAGACGGGCTACCATCGCCTGCCTCAGTTCCGGCTGCAGCGTGAGCTTGTACGCGAACTCAATGTACCTCGGCAGGGGAAAGGCGACCGACAACCGGCCGTGCGGGTTCTCGCCGCTGTCCGTCCTAAACCCGTCTCCAGCGAGAGGAAAGTTCGGCGCCCGAAAGCGTGAACCGGGTTTCAGCAGCTTGACCGAGGCGACCTCGAAAGCCATGTGGCCTCCCGCGGCGGCCTCCCACTGAGTGTCTCCGGAGGCGATTTGTGCAGGCATTGCCGGCGTGTTGGCAATGGCAACCAGGACAGGCGCCATCAGGACCGCCACTCCCGCAATCAGTGGGGGCTTCATTTAGACTTCTCCCTTTCCCCTGGGTCTTGAGCTTTCGGATCGTCCGTTCAAGTTCCTGAACGTCGTCCGGGGTCAGTTTTCCGAAGGCCGTTGAATATGATCGATCACAAGACTCTGCACAGGGGCCTTCGTCGATTGCAGTTTCAGGCCCAGTTGGTCGCGCACCGCATCCACGAGCGCCCCGGGATTCGGGTCGGGTTCAACTTCCACGTCGGGAACCCTGGGACCATTCGGCGGAATGTTCGACTGAGGTGTCCATTCTAGCCGATAATCGATCCTGTCCCTAATCCCGGTTCGATCGACCACAGGCCGTCCAGTCGTCCGAGCCAGAAACCCAGCGAGGATCGCCATGGTCGTGTTTCGAGTTCCCTGCACGATGCGTCCGTTCTTGCCTGGCACCGACATCTGCGATTCGCACCGAGGGGGAAATATGCCGGCTTCGGGATCGGGTGGGCCCGTCGCGAGGGGCGTGGGTGTAGGCGCATCGCAGAGCGGTCCGTCGGCGTGCCGAATGAGCTTTGGCCCCCACGTGCCCGGCTTGACCAGAGTCAAAGCAAATACGGGCATCTCCTGCGTTTCATAATGCACCGCAAGCTGGAACCGTTCGGCCAACAGAGATTGCATCATCAGGCGCATTTGGTCCTTGGTGGGGTTGCCCGCAGCTTTGGCCTCGATGTCGATCACGTCCGTATCGACCCATTTAGGCAGACGGGCGAACAGGGCCTGCCGCTGGTCCGGCGTCAGCGAAAGCTTGTACGCGAACGAAATGTAAAACGACACGGGAAAGGCAACTGACAAGTGGCCGTGCGGACTTTCTCCGCTGAGCGGATTCGTAAACCCGTCTCCGTTGTCGAGAGCAAAGTTCGGCGCCCGCCCGTGTGAGCCGGGTTTCAGCAGCTTGACCGAGGCGACCTCGAAAGCCATGTGGCCTCCCGCGGCGGCTTGCCACTCAGGTACTCCGGAGGGCGATTGAGCCAGAATTGCCGGCGCGTCTGCAATACCAATCAGGACAGGCGCCACAAGGACCGCCGCTCCAGCGATCGTCAGAGCAGCCTTCTTTCGGAAGCTTAGCGCGGCCGTTCCCACAAACAACTTGGACTGCACGAGGTGGGAGGAAGTGCTGTTGATAAGGGTGTCGATCATTTAGACTTCCTCCCTTTCGCCTGGGTCCTTAGCTTTCGGATCGTCCGTTCCAATCCTGAACGGCATCCGGGGTCAGTTTTCCTGCGTCGGCAAGCTGCGCCATCAGACACAAAGAAGAACCGTAGCCGAAGCCCTCACCGCAACAAGATCGCAGCTACTCCGTCATACTGCGACATATCGCTGAGGATCACTTTGTCCCCCGGCTGCAGACCGCTCTTGATCTCGATCCGGTTGACCGAAGCCGCGCCGAACTGCACCGGGACCTTCTTCGCCGAATGGCCGTCGGGTTCGATCTTGAAGAGCATAACCCGACTGTTGGATTGGCCGAACACCGGCCTGCCCACGTACACCACGTTCGTCAGCCCCCCTATCGCAATAATCCCGTCCACCTTTTCCGGATTGATACCGGGCGGCACTGCGTCATCCAGCACTATGTCCACAGTCACTGTGCCGTTCGCCACTTCGGGATGCACCACCGCAACCTTGCCGGGAACGGGCGGCTTGCGATTCCGGAGATCAACCAACGCCGGCTGGCCTTGCCGCACGTCCTGTATCAGGGTCTCCGCCACTTTGATCGACACCGTATGGTCGGACGTCAATCGACCCAACCCGCGCACCTCCAGCTTCATATCGCCTTGCTTCACCGTGTCCGGCCACAAGGTGTCGAGGTTCACTACCGGCTGGCTTTGCTCTTGCGCGCCGGTCACCGCAACTCCTGCGATCCCCAAAAGCAGCAGGGCGCCCAAAGACCAGGCCGTTCCCCATCCGGCGGGCCTGTGCACCGTCACCGGGTCGGTCAGCCGGCGGATCCGCCGCAGGAGCGAACCGTCGTTCGCAGATAGCGCAGCCTTGAAATGTGCCGGCCGCATGGATTCCAATTCCGCCAGAGCGCGCGTGTACACCAGCACATCGCCGGTCGCCGCAACGGCAATGTCGTCGCAGCAGTGCTCGCGCTCGGCCCGGATCTGGCTTGAGATCCACCATACCGCAGGATGGTAGAAGAGCAGGCTCTCCGCAATCCCCTGCAGGACGTTCACCAGGTAGTCGTGCCGCCGGACATGCGCCAGTTCGTGCGCCAACAACGCCTCTACCTGCTCGGGTGCGAGTCCACAGAGCACGCCCACCGGCGCGAGAATTACTGGGCGAAGCCAACCGACGACCGAAGGCGAGTCCACTCGATCCGTGGCTAGCAGCCGCACGCTTCGCGACACGTGCATACGTTCGATCAGCCGGTCGAGGGTTTGCTGCCATTCGGTGAGCACCGGTGCATGATGCGAACGCCGCAGAGACGCCGCGGAGATGAATCCCATGAACAGCCGGAGGGAACACGCGGCAGCGCCAGCGAACCACGCCAAGACAATCCCCGGCATCACTGGTTGCCAGGGATCGTTGACCGGCGAGTACGCAACCCCAGAGGCAAGTTGCGGAACGCCCCAAGTGGTAAGGTCCCCGATCCCCGCCGCATGCCCGGAATTTCCAAGCCACCAGTAAGTGAGAGCAGGCGCCACGGTCATTGTCAACAGCGAAGCGCAGGCAATTGTGTAGCGGCCGTGCGCGGAAATGCGGCCACCGGCCAAAGCCCGGGCGAGCGCATAGAGGGCTGCCGCCAGAATTCCCTGCCACAGAAAATGCAGGAGCGTCCAGCCCAGACGCTCGGTCCACGGCTGGTTTAGAAGCGTGATCATTTTTTTCCCTTCCTCTTTTCAAGTTCGTCCAACAGACTCCGTATCTCGGCCAGATCCTTTCCTGAAGCGGGCTGCGCGGAGAGCGCTCCCAGCACCAGGCTCTTCGCCGATCCTTCGAATGCGCGCTTTAGCAGGTCGCCTGCGATCTGCCGCTGCGTCTGCTCCTTGGGTGCGCGCGCTTCGTAAAGATGCGAGCGGTAGCGCTCGTTGCGCACCACCAGTCCCTTTTCGAACATGAGCTGCATCAGCTTCAGCGTGGTGGTATATCCACTGTCCTTACCCAGCGCTTCATGCACCTCGCGCACGGTGCTGGCGCCTTGACGCCATAGCACTGCCAGAATGGCTATCTCGGCGGCGGTTGGAAGCGGCGGGGGATCGGTTTCTTTGGAATCGGATCGGGAGGCCACGCTTCGAGTATCATACGAATCAATTCGTCTGTCAACGAAATAATTCGTATAATGGGTGACAGCTGGCGAGCGGACGCGGCTGGCCACTTGATGAAGCGCACCATCAGTCTCGCGGAACGCAAGGCTTTGTGGGCGGACGTCCATGGGCTCTTGGTATGAAGAAAAGCGACCAGCAGCGCAAACCCGAACGGCAGCCGGCTGTCACGTCCACTGGCCTGCGGTATTAAGGTTGAAGAGACGCCCCTGCCATGGCTATTGGGGCAACTCCAATCGCGTCCGTTATTACGCCCCGAGCTCTCAAGGAACTCGCTCGCATCCTGCGCGAACGTCAGCGGCAGGACTTGGCCGATATCGTCTCGGATCTGGTACCGGTGGTCGAGACGGTCGTCGACGAGTTGTTCCGACCGATCGGGGAGTTAAGAGCGGAGCACGAGTTCCAAACTGCGTTCGAGACCAAATCTCGTGAATTCGAGCCTTACCGCCTGTACATCAACCTGATGTTGCTTCGGACGATCGATCCGTCGAACTTCTTGGGGGTGTACAGCGACGCGATTCTCTGCCTGACGATGAACCTTTCTCGGTCCGCGGACGAGAAAGATCTCCCTGCAAAGAGGATTCAGTCTTCTATTGGAGCGGCACCACTGTTCCCGCGCGTGCGCTTTGCCTTCGGCGAGGGAATTTCCTCTGGCTACTTCCATCCGGAGCCTTGGGTGGTCGTGCGGTATGGACTGCACCAGTCTCGGCATTGGCGACTACACGGCCCGAGTGCAGCTTAGCGTTTGCAGCCTGTCTCAGGAGTTCTGCTCCCGGCACCTCGACGAGACGGATGGCCGACGTCAGTTTTCCGAAGGCCGTTCGATATGATCGATCACAAGACTCTGAACAGGAGCCTTCGTCGGTTCCAGTTTCAGGCCCAGTTGCTCGCGCACCGCATCCAGGAACGTCAAGGGATGCGGGTCGGGCTGAACTTCCTCACCGTTGGGCCCGGGACCATTCGACTCAGGTGTCCACTCCAACCGATAATCGATCCTGTCGGTAATCCCGGTTCGATCGACCACGGGCCGTCCAGCCTTCCCAGCAATAGATCCGGCGAGGAGAGCCATAGTCGTGTCTCGCGAACCCACCACGATGCGTCCCTTCCTGTTTTTCCACCCCTCCTGCACATAGCAGATAGGCGGAAATACTGCCCCGTCGGGATCGGGATCGACGCCCGGGGGCTCGCTTCTTGCGGACGAATCGCAAGGAGGACCGTCGGCGTGCCGAATGAGCTTCGGCCCCAACCTGCCCGGCTTGATCAGAGTCAAAGCATATACCGCCATCTCCTGCGTTTCATAATGAACTGCGAGGTGGAACCGTTCCACCAGCAGAGACTGCATCATTAGCCGCATTTGGTCCTTGGTGGGGTTGCCCGCGGCTCTGGCACTGATCTCGATCTTGTCCGTTTCGACCCATTTCGGCAGATGACCCCATAGAGCCCGTGCCTGATCCGGCGTCAGCACGAGCTTGTACGCGAACTCGATGAGATCCGGCAGGGGAAAGGCTCCGGCGAAGCGCCCGTGCGGACTTTCCCCGGTGTTCGGATTCATAAACGAATCTCCGTTATCGAGGGGAAAGCCCGGCGCAAACCACACGCGTGAACCGGGTTTCATCAGCTTGACCGAGGCTACCTCGAAAGCCATGTGGCCTCCCGCGGCGGCTTGCCACTGAGCCACTTCGGAGGGCGGTTGAGCCAGAATTGCCGGCGCGTTGGCGATACCCACCAGGACCGGCGCCGTTAGAACCGCTGCTCCCGCAATCGCCAGAGCAGCCTTCTTGGCGAAGCTCAGTCCGGGGATGTCCCGGGCATCCATGATCTGCTCGATTCTTCGCTTGAGGTTCCCGCCCGTTACTCCGGCCACGCAGGCCGGCGGCGATTCCGTAGACCACTTGCAAACTTTAAGGAGGGCTTCGGCATAAAGATCGGGCGCGTTCCCCCGGCTGACCACGTCTTCGTCGCATGCGCATTCCCGCTCCTCAATCAACCGGGCGCCGATCCACCACACCAGAGGATGGAACCAGAAAATCGCTTCGACGATCATGTGGATCGACACCAGAAGATTGTCGTGGCGCTGCACATGGCACAGTTCGTGCGCGAGAATTGCCTTCATCTCGCAAGGCGATAGGCGTTCGGCGAATCCTTGCGGGAGAAGAAGCAACGGACGTATCCATCCGACAACTCCCGGCTCCGTGAGCGCCGGCGAAGCGCGAACGGCAATCGGCGCGGCGATATCTGTGGAAACGCTGGCGCGGATCAGGAGGCGGATGCGCCGCCATCCGCGGAGTCGAATCAGCGCCACACATAGCACGCCCGACAGCCAGACGCCCACGATCACCTGATCAAGCGTGGGTCGATCGATCGAGCGCGCGCCCGCGGAGGAAGCGCCCCACGCCGTGTCTTGCGAAGAGTGACGGAAGCTTTCCGGGGCGAATGAGAAGGTAGGAACCGTGGCGCCGATTCCCTCGAGAGAGGATGCCGGCGTCCATGCACGGAGATGAGTCCCGGCCATCGATAGGAACGCCAAAGGGACCAGGAATTTGAGCGAGGCGCTCAGCCACAGCCAAAAGCGAACCTCGGCCCGGTTCGCGCGGAATGCCAGGGTCAGCAGTGCCGCCGCTCCCCCAAACACCGTGGACTGCACGAAATGGGAAGTAGCGCTGTAGATAAGGGCGTCGATCATTTTGACTCCTCCCTTCGCCGGGCCTTCAGCTTTCGGAGCGTCCTTTCCAGCTCCTGAACGTCATCCGGGGTCAGTTTTCCGGCGTCGGCAAGCTGCGCCATCAGAGGCGCGGCCTTCCCGCCGAAGAAGCTCAATATCTCGTCGAGCAGCCGATTTCGGGTAACGTCCCGGGCGACGAGCGGTTCGAATATATCGGCGTTGCCTTGCCTCTCGACCCGGCGCACTGTGTGCTTCGCTTCCATCCGATAAACAATCGTCTGGACAGTGGTGTACGCGGGGCGCGGTTCGGGGAAGAGTCCGTGAATGTCGCGAATCGAAGCCTTTCCTCGTGTCCAGAGGGCTTCTAGAATTCGGAGCTCGAGCTTACTGAGTTTTGGCCGGGGCACGCCGTTCTCCTACTTCGTAGTTGCATGCTACTACTTTGTAGGGGACGATGCAAGAGATATTTCGAGGCTGAACAAGGAGGCGTAAGCGCCACGGGTACAGAATGATTCGTCCTGAAGTTCGTAGTTTGCCGAACGTGGCGTTCGGAGAGACCACTCCCGCCTCGTCGCGTAGCCGTTGCGAGACGAGTTTCGCCGGGTGGCTTGCGCGCAAAACACCCAAACCGCTCATTGGGCGGCCGCGTCCAGTCGGGGAACTCCGGGATCGAACGCTTGAATACCAGCGCCATCGCGCAAGCGGGCTGAACCTCGTGGTCGCCGCCATCGTTCTGTGGAACACTCGCCGCCTCAGCGCATCCAGCCAACCCGAAGCCCGGCGCCACGACTGATTTTCACAGGTCCGGCTGATTCAAGGCATGCAACGATAACGATATGCGAAAAGGGTTCACGAGAAAACCGCAAGCAGACGAGCCCGCAACACGAGTCAAGAACTACATCACGCCAGGCGGCCTCGAGCGCCTCAAAGAGGAGCATCACTTTCTGCTCACCAGGGAACGCCCGGCCGTGACGAAGGTGGTGGCGTGGGCTGCGAGCAACGGCGATCGCAGTGAAAACGCCGACTATCAGTACGGGAAGCGGCGGTTGCGCCAGATCGATGGGCGGATTCGCTTTCTCACGAAGCGAATCGATGCCGCGGAAGTGGTGGATCCGGGACGCCCGAGAGCGGGTCAGGCGGCGACGCGGGCATTCTTCGGAGCGACGGTGCGCTATACCAATGCCGCGGGAACGGAGCGAGTGGTGAGCATCGTGGGCACCGACGAGGTCGATCTCAACCGCAACCACGTCAGTTGGATGTCGCCTCTGGGCCGCGCCTTGATGAAGTCAACGGCGGGTGACCGCGTGGCTCTCCAAGCGCCGGGCGGTACAGAACATCTGATCGTCCTGGAAGTGTCTTACGTGCCCATTTCTGTGGAACCGTTCCGTGAACCACCTGGAGCCGAGGCATCCGCAAAGGAACCGCCCAAATCGACATGACCAAGGTTTGCGAACCAGCACATAAAATTCCAGGCCCGAGCAAGGACGATTGTGGGCCGGCTGTAGGGCTATCTCGTTCCGCTGTTGTTCGGCCCAGTCAGGATTGCTCGCGTCTAACGCGCAGTGTCGAGTCTCCGGGCCGATCGCGATGGTGAAACTCGCGTTCTACAGCAACAGCCTGCCTCGGGGTGAACAAGTGTATCCTATGAAGCGATGAAAGCCCCTTCCCGCCTCGCCGCGCTTGTTCTTCTCAGTTCAGCTCTGGCAATCGCGCAGTCCCCGTTGGCCTTCACTGTCTCCATGGACCGTCCAGGGGCGCACATTTTCCACGTCGTGTTGCGCTGCGACGGGCTTGCGGGCGAGTTGCAGGACTTCAAATTGCCGGCTTGGGCGCCCGGTTACTACCGGGTTCTCGATTACGCGAAGTACGTCTCCAATTTTCAGGCGCAGGATGGCGCGGGCCACGGGCTGGCGTGGGAGAAGGTCACTAAGAACACGTGGCGGGTGGTGGCCGCCAACTCTCCCGTCATCACCCTGACCTACGACGTTTACGGCGCGGTCTCGTTCGCCGTTCAGAACTACCTGGGCGAGAATCGCGCCCTGCTTTCCCCGCCTGGAACATTCGTCCATCTCGCCGGCCATACCGATCGGCCTGCAATCATCACCCTCGTGCCGCCGCAGAACTGGACCACCTTCGCTACCGGACTCGAACCAGTCGCCGGACGCGCTCACACCTTCACCGCTCCCGACTTCGACGTGCTTTACGATAGCCCGATCCTGATGGGCACGCAGGAGTTGCTGCGCTTCGAAGTGCAGGGGGTGCCCCACGACGTCGCCATGGAAAACATTCCCGCCGCCGTAGACCGCCAGAAAATGCAGGCTGACCTGAAGAAGATGGTTGAAACGGCAACGCGCCTCATCGGAGACATTCCCTACAAGCGCTACGCGTTTTTGCTGGTCGGCACCGGCAACGGCGGAGTCGAACATCTGAATTCGGCATCCATCGCGTTCAACGGCAACAGCCTCCTGAGCGAGCCTGGCTATCGCGGCTGGTTGAGCTACGTGGCGCACGAGTACTTTCACAATTTCAACGTGAAGCGCATCCGGCCCCTGGCGCTCGGTCCCTTCGACTACGACACCGAGAACCTCACCAACATGCTGTGGGTCTCCGAAGGGCTCTCGGTCTACTACGAGGACGTAGTGGCCGAGCGCGCCGGTCTGTTGACGCGCGCTCAGTTTCTGGAGCGCCTGCAAAACGCCATGGGCAAGTTCGAAAACGCGCCCGGTCACCACTACCAATCGGCCACCGATTCGAGTTGGCACACCTGGGGCACTTCCGGCGTGGGCAACGATCGCAACACCACCATCTCCTACTACGACAACGGCAGCATGCTCGGAACTATGCTCGATCTGAAGATTCGCCACGAGAGCCAGAACCGAAGATCGCTGGACGACGTGATGCGCGCCTTGTACCGCAAATATTACCTGCAGAAGAAGCGCGGCTTCACTGACTCCGAATTTCGCGAAGAATGCGAGGGCGCCGCCGGGACATCTCTCACGGAGGTTCTGGAATACGCGTCCACCACCAAAGACGTGGACTACGCGAAGTATCTGGCCTACGCGGGCCTCGCGGTTGAAATCACAGCGCAGGACGCCCCTGGTGCGTTTCTTCAGCTGAACACGCAAACCCTGGCGAACGGCAATCTCGCCGTGGTGAGCGGGCCGCCCGGCCTGCGAGTGAACGATGAGATCGTAAGCACGCCGAAGGCTTTGAACGACGCGATGTCCAGCAAACAGCCCGGCGACAAGTTGCCCCTCCGCATCCGCCGTGACGGCGTCGAACAGGCTGTGGAACTCACCCTCGAAAAGAACCAGAAGCGTGCTTTCGCGATCAAGCCCGTGGCCAGCCCCGACGCGCTGCAGGCTGCGATCTTAAAGGACTGGCTCCCGTAGACGAGTGCGGCTTGATCTACGCCGCATGCGCACTCAATACTTCTGATCCATGTCTGCACCAGAATGGAATGAACAAGCGGCCCTGGCTCGAACAGGCCCAACGGCTGGAAGCCATCGCGCAAAAGGCCTCACGTAAGCGGAAGGGCGAAGTTAGTTGCCCTCAGTATCCACACTTCGCCGTCTTCTGTCATTCATCCAATGCGCTCCGCGCGGGGCGCTACAATTTCTGTCGAACGGGTTCGAACTCTATGCTGCATGGAACGCGGTTGGGTCACGTCATCGTAGGATTAGGCATTGGCGGCTGCGCGCTCGCGGCCTTCGCCGATGGCGGCGCGTCCCTCGTCCGCACGTACAAAGACGCTGCTCTCGTCGAGATCTCAGCCGACGGCCGGCTGATGCTGGCGCGGCGCAACCAGCGGAAGGCATCTGATTGTCCGGAGTCGCCGCCCTATTGCACCGCGGATGTACTGGAGGTGTACGAGACGGCAACCGGAAAGTCCTTGGGCCAACTGGTCTCCGGGGGCGGCTTCAATTTCGTTCTGGCTCGATTTTTGGACGACCATCTGGTTGTCGCCGTGGAACAAGACTGGAAATCGAATCCCGTGCGGATGGAATGGGACCTGGCCTCGGGGCGCCATTCGCAAGCGTCATCCGCTGTTCCGAAGGACGGGCAATTGGTGTGCGCTTTGAATGACATGAGCTTTCTGTTCAGCAGCGTCGACCAGACCGTAAGGCCGTCGTTTGATGGGTTCGCGGTCGCGAATGCTGGAGGCGTCGAGCGTTTACAGCGGCCGGGCTTGCCGTTCGTACAGAAACGCATTCCGACACCGTCAGGATCAGCTCTGGACTGCAGGACACGGCTATTGAAGGATTCATACTTAGCCGAGTACGACGATCTAGCCGCTTCCGTCGCCTCCCTTTATTGGGTTTCCCTTCACCCCGAGGCCAAACCGCGCCTATGCCACGCTTTCCCGTCGGAGAGGATTCGAAACTTTACCCTATCCCCGGACGATTCGGTAGTCGCGGTCGTGGCAGACGCGGTGGAGAGTGCTTCGGAGGCTGGGAAGTTCCACCCTGAACACCCTCTCTGGCTAACCATTCTGGACTCGAACGGATGCTCCGTTCTTAGAAGATTCGAACTGGAGTTTCCAGAAAAACCGAGGCTACGCTCGAATCTCTTTGGCTACAAGTATTACGACCACTTTCACTTCGATTCAGAATTTCCCGAGACGATGGCGATATCGCCAGACAAGACGGTGCTGGCCGTAGGCTATGGTGTTTATCAAGATCCAAGCGGATATGCGTACTTTGGATTGTACTCGTTGGCCGACGGCCACCGTCTCGCCACCCTGAATGGCGACGTGCTGCGCAAGTGGCCATGGAGCGGTATTCTCAACGACGAAATCTTCGCTCCGTCTGCCCCCATTCAGGGTGCACTCCTGTTCAGTGCCGATTCGCGGACGCTGTTCGGGAGCTCTCAGCACTTGCGTCAATGGGATCTATCTCGGCTGAAGTAGACAATTTGCCCCTCCGCCCGCAAGCATGCTACTTTCAGCTTTCAGGAGTTTCGGGTTCTAATTAGAATCTTTCAAAGGAGAGTCAGCAATGCCACTAGTTTCGATGCGCCAGCTCCTCGACGAGGCGGCCAAAGGCGGATACGGTGTTGGCGCGTTTAACGTCAACAATATGGAACAGATCCAGGCCATTATGGAGGCCGCTCGGGAAACCCGCTCGCCGGTGATCATTCAGGCCAGTCGCGGCGCCCGCGCTTATTCGCAGGATCGCTTCCTGTATCACCTCATGCTGGCCGCAACGGAACTCTATCCGGAGATTCCCACGGTGCTGCACCTCGATCATGGCAACAGCGTCGAGACTTGCAAGACCGCCATTGAAATGGGCTTTACCAGCGTCATGATGGATGGCTCCTTGATGCCCGATGGCAAGACTCCGTCGAGCTTCGAATACAATGTGGATGCCACGCGGCAGGTGGTCGAGATGGCACATGCCAAGGGCATCACGGTCGAAGGCGAAATCGGATGCCTGGGCGGCATTGAAGACGGGTATGGCACCGGGCTTGATGGTCTGAGCCATCTGACGGATCCAGCCCAGGCGGAAGAGTTCGTAAAGCTAACCGGCCTTGACGCTCTGGCGATCGCGATTGGTACGAGTCACGGCGCTTACAAGTTCTCCAAAAAACCCACTGGCGAAACGCTCAAGATGGGGCGTCTCATCGAAATCCACAAGCGCCTGCCCAACGTACACCTGGTGATGCACGGTTCCTCCAGCGTTCCCAAGGAGTTGCAGGACATCATCAATCAATTCGGCGGCAAGCTGAAACCGACGTGGGGCGTGCCCGTCGAGGAGATCCAGATCGGAATCAAGAACGGCGTTCGCAAGATCAACGTGGACACGGACAATCGGCTCGCGATCACGGGTGCGATCCGCAAAGTCTTCATGGAGAAGCCTGAAGAGTTCGATCCGCGCAGCTATATGAAACCAGCCCGCGAGGCGATGAAGAAGGTCGTAGCGCAGCGCATGACGCAATTCGGGCAGGCCGGTCACGCGGGCGACTACGCGCCGGTCCCGCTTTCAGAAATGGCCGCCAGGTACGCGAGCGAAGTTCTGGTCGGAGCGTAAGGACGTCGTTTCACCGATTCCGCCAGGTCGCTTGCTGACGCGCGGGGCTCGCAACGCGAGGCGTTCCAGCTCCGCGACGTTAGCCAGCGTTCTTCCGATTGACCTACTGCGCGGTCTCGGCCCAGTAGCCTGACTTGGCACGCACGTGCAGCTTCTTGTCTGCGACTTCCACCGTAATGCGGCGGAATTTGCCGTCCTGCACCTGATTGCGGGCAGCATATGCGAGCAGGTAATACTCACGCCCGTCTGCCAGCGCTGAACGGAACTGCTTGAGCAGGTCATTGCTGTCGTGGAAGAATACGCCGCCCGTGGCCTGCGCCAGGGCACTCATTCCACTCCCGCTCTGTATGGCCATCGAACTCGCCTGCCGGTCCATCTCGGTGAGCAGCGTTCCGCCGCGGTTGGAACTGGGGACGCGCCGGCTCACGGTCGGCGCCGATCGATCGGATGGCGCGCTGGCATCCATCGATCCACTGCCGGAAAGGGCAGGTTGGCTGAGTCCTCCCGAATCCACTGAATCGATCCGGATGTTGTGTTCCACGGCGACTTTGATGACGGCTTCGAGCCGCGGCGCCAAGTCGATTGGACCGGGCATTTTGAATCGCTGATCCTTATTGAGAAAGGGTGCAATCACCGAATAAAAATCGCGCGCGGGCTGGAGCGTAAATCCGTCGGAAACCAGAATGAGCGTGTGTCCGCCGGGCAGTTTCGCGAGTTCCTCGACGACACTCTTCAATTGCGCAAAAAACATCTCACGCACGCTACCCCAGTGTTCCGCCTGCCCGTCCACGCTCGACTTCAAATCCTGCGCCTGGGTGCTGCAGCTTTGGGAGGAGTTGCAGTCGCACGCCCGGCAGAAGTCAAACATGCGAATCTTGAGAGCGTCGAGTTCGGAGCGTAGAGCCGCGGCATCCGCCCCACCCATGGCACTCTGCACTGCGGGATTGCGAAGCCTCGCGAATAGCGCCGCGGGATCACTGGTGGAGGTTTGGAGGACTTGCAGTTGGCGGCCAATGCTCAGGAGTACGTAATGCGTCTCGCCGGCTTTCTCCTTTTCGAAGAGGCGCGCCAAGGCATCGCGAGTCCGCGTCGAGCTGGCGAATGCAGAATTCAGCGCGTCGATGCAGATGACGAAAGTGCGTCCCGGCGGGGCAGGGGACGATCCAGCGGCCGGTGCGGACTTCGCGGCTTCCGTGGGTGGAGTACCGGCGGCGGCCACGAGCGCGCTGGCCGCGGGCGACGTGTCGGTGGAGAACGCCGCGATCTCTTGTGCCACGCCGTCTTCGTAGATATGAAAATCCGAGGATTTCAGGCCAGTGACGTGATGGCCCTTGCTATCGGTAACGATTACGGGTACCAGCACCTGGCGGACGTCCACCTTGATCACCGGCGAGTCCTGCTGCTGGGCAAACAGAGTGTTCGCAATCAGGATGAAGAACAGAGCCCTGAGGAGCATTGGTAGGTGGGTACGGCGAGCTTCCGCTTCCCCGGGGGGTACGCGGAAGCTCGCCGCACGAAGGCTACGAGGCGCCTACGCCCGCGAGAGCAGAAGCCTTGCCGGTCGCGTGCAGCAGCGCGTCGAAGGCGGTCTGGAACTGCTGCAGGCCTTCTTCGAGAAGCTTGTCAGTGACTGCCTTCATCGAGATACCCGCCTTGGCGAGCGATTCCATTACGGCGTGCGCCGCCGGCACGTCTTCCGTCAGACTGTGGCGCAGTTTTCCGTGTTCCCGAAATGCATTGAACGTGACCGGGGGAATGGTGTTGACGGTATCCGCGCCAATCAACTCTTCCACATAGATCACATCGCGATAACTCGGATTCTTGGTGCTGGTGCTGGCCCACAAAAGCCGCTGCTTCTGCGCTCCCTTCGCGGCGAGCGCAGCCCATCGCGGACCGGCGATGATTTCGCCATTTCGTTCGTAAGTAACCTTGGCATTGGCGATTGCGACCTTTCCTGCAATCCCAGCGGACTTGGCCGCAGGCATGGCGTCGATCGCGGTATCGATGCGGCTGACGAAGAAGCTGGCGACGCTGGCTACGTGGCTGAGGTCCTCGCCCTTGGCTGCGCGTGCTTCCAAGCCAGCGATGTAGGCTTCTAATACCTCTTCATACACCGCTTGCGAAAACAACAACGTTACATTGATGTTGATGCCTTCGGTGATGAGCTGTTGGAACGCTGGAATTCCTTCCTTGGTGCCCGGTACCTTTACCATCAGGTTCTTGCGGTCCACCGCCTTCCACAGACGGCGGGCTTCTTCCAATGTTCCCGCGGTGTCGCGCGCCAGGGCGGGGGAGACCTCCAGGCTGACGTAGCCATCCTTTTTGTTGGAAGATTGGTACACGGGCGCCAGTGCATCGGCCGCATCGCGGATATCGCGAATCGCAATCTGCTCGTAGAGCGCCTTGGCGTCGAGCTGGCGCGAGGCTGGGTCTTCCAGCACATCTTTGTAATCGGAGCTGCCGGCGATGGCCTTTTCAAATATCGCAGGATTCGAGGTCATACCGCGCAGTCCGTCTTCCTGGATCAGGCGCTGCAATTCACCGCTGGTGATTAGACTGCGGCGAATGTAATCCAGCCACACGGATTGTCCGTAGTCCCCCAGTGCGCGTAGCGGATTGGTGTTCGTTTCGGTCGACATAAGGTTCCCTCTCGTGAACAGGCGTGTGCCCGGAATGATTTACCTTAATCCCATTTTAACGCGGCGGTGCGCAACGAATATGGTATTCAGAACGTAAATCCGTATAATTGAACTCTATGAGAATCACCCTCGGAATCCCCACAATGATCGCGCTGGCGACGGTGCTGACAGCTCCGCCGGCGACGCTTGCCCAGTACCGGCATCCACACTACCTCTCCGCCCGCAGCGATCTGCGGCGCGCGATTATTCTCATGCGTCTCCCGGATGAACCCAATGTCATGCGCGACATGGGGGCGGCTTCGGGATTCTTGGAACGTGCCATCCGCGAACTCGACGTGGCTGCGGCTTTTGACCGCCGCGACATCATCGACAGTCCCCCAGTCGATACGCGAATCGGTCGTGGCAGCCGTTTCCGCGAGATTCTGCGATTGATCGATTCTGCGAAGCGCGACATCGCCGCGGAAGAAGACAATCCGCGGGCGCGCGAGTGGCGTGCACGTGCATTTGAGAATCTCGATAACGCCACCGCACTGGTGCGCAAAGGCGGCTATGACCGGTTCCGCGATGAGACAGCGCTTCCTCCACCTCCGCCGCCACCCCCGCCGGTGGCCGTGCATCCGCGGTACTCGCATGCGATTTCAGACTTGCGTTTGGCGCGCGCTTACCTGTTTCGCCCGGACTGGCGTGACGTGATGCGGAATCAGCGCGCCGCCGTGGAGGAGATTGATCGGGCCATCGGTGCTGCACGCGCGGCAGCCATCGATGACGGGCGCAATCCCAACGAAGCACCGCCGATTGACACGCGGCTGGGCTGGCGCGACCGCTTCACCAAAGCCATGGAACTGTTGAATTCCGCCGAGCGCGACCTTTCCTTCGCAGAAGATAATCGCGCCGCTGCGGGCTGGAGGGCTGAGGCGTTGACCGGCGTCGCCAATGCCAAGCGGTTTGTCATCCGAGCGCAATCGGAAGCGTTCTGGCGTTGACCGTCAGCGGACTTTGAATTTCGACGACAAAGAAGCCAATTGATCCTGCAATGAGGGTTGCGGCTTCTTCTCCGGGGGCTTTTGGAAGTTTTTGCGCTTGGGCTCGGGCGGAGCGGGCTCAAGCGCTTTCATGGAAAGTGCAATTCTCTTGGCCTTGGAATCAGCATTCATTACCTGCACTTTAACGATCTGTCCGACCTTCACTACCTCGCTCGCGTCCTTTACGAACCGATTCGCCAGTTCACTGACGTGCACGAGGCCATCTTGATGCACCCCGATGTCAACGAATGCGCCAAAGCGGGTCACGTTCGTAACCACGCCTTCCAAGGTCATTCCGGGTTTCAAATCGGCGATTTCTTTTACGTCGTCGCGCCACTTGGGAGCTACGAATTTGTCGCGAGGATCCCGCCCCGGCTTGCGCAATTCTTCCCGAATATCCCCAAGAGTGTACATTCCCACCGATTCGGTAGCGAATCCTTCGAGTTTGACGCTCTCAATCAGTTGCGGACGGGCAATTAATTCCGGTACCGCCACCCCGAGGGACGACGCTATTTTCTCAACCACTGGATACGATTCCGGGTGTACCGCTGTCATATCCAAGGGGTTCTCGCCGCCACGGATTCTCAAAAAACCGGCCGCTTGCTCGAAAGTCTTGGGCCCGAATCCAGGCACCGCGGTCAATTGAACCCGCGACCGGAACTTCCCGTGCGTGTTCCGATATTCCACAATTTTCAGAGCGGTTCGTTCGTTAATCCCTGCCACATAACGAAGCAGCGCCCATGAGGCAGTATTTAAATCCACGCCGACACGATTTACACACGATTCCACACTGGACTCGAGACTTTGTTTCAGTCTTCGCTGATCGACGTCGTGCTGATATTGGCCGACACCAATAGATTTTGGATCCACCTTGACCAGTTCGGATAACGGATCCTGGAGGCGCCGCGCGATGGAAATGGCGCCACGAATCGTCAGATCAAGGTCGGGAAACTCCTGACGCGCGATTTCTGAAGCCGAATAAACGGAAGCACCGGATTCGCTAACCGTCACGCTGAATATCTTGGTCAGGTTCGCCTGGCGCAGAAAATCCTGAACAAATGCGGCGGATTCCCGTGATGCCGTACCGTTGCCGATCGCAATTGCCTGTACATTATGGCGCGCGATGAGAGAAGCCAAGGTTTTTACCGAGCCGGCGAGATCATTTTTAGGTTCGAACGGGTAAATGACGGAATTCTCGAGGAATTTCCCAGTGTCGTCGACGACTGCAAGCTTGCAGCCGGTGCGGATACCGGGGTCGATCGCCAGCACGGTCAACATGCCAGCCGGCGGAGAGAGCAAAAGATTCTCCAGATTTTCACGGAATACTTTAATCGCCTCTTCGTCTGAGCGGTCTTTTAACTCCAGGCGCACCTCAGTTTGAATGGAGGGATTGAGCAGACGGTCGTAGGAATCGTCTACAGCTTGTTCGAGGTGTGGCGTCCAATCTCCGGGCGAGTGGATAACATTCGATTTCAGCCAGGCGAGCGGCTTCTGTGGATCCAGCTCGATTTCAAAGGAAAGGATGCCTTCCTTTGCACCGCGCCGGATTGCCAGCATACGATGCGAGGGGATTTTGCTCGCTGGCTCGCTGTACTGGGCGTACATCAGGAACTTACCCTCGGGATCTTCTGCTCCCTCGATCGCACGGCTCACCACCATTCCTTCCGACATCATCATGCCGCGAACCGATTTGCGGAATTCGGCATTCTCGCTGACCCATTCGGCAATGATGTGGCGAGCGCCTTCCAGCGCCTCGCTGGCGGATGGTACCCCTTTTTCGTCGCTGATAAAGGTGGCGGACAGATCGTCAAGCGAGGATGCGCCAGGTTTTTGGTCCCAAAGGTACTGGGCTAGGGGCTCCAGGCCGCGCTCGCGGGCGATCGAGGCCTTGGTGCGGCGCTTGGGTTTGTAGGGTAGATAGAGATCTTCGAGTTCGGTCTTCTCGAGGGCGGCTTCGATTTTGGATTTCAATTCATCGGTAAGCTTGCCCTGTTCCTGAATGGATTGCAGGACGGTTTCGCGCCGCTCTTCCAACTCACGGAAATACTCCAGCTTCTCTTGAATGGCCAGGATCTGCACTTCGTCCAAGTTGCCGGTGGCTTCTTTGCGGTAGCGGGCAATGAAGGGGACGGTTCCTCCTTCGTCAAGGAGTCCGATCACCGCGACCAGTCCTTTTAGGGGGACATTGATTAGCTTGGAGATATGAACGAGGACTGCGGTAGGAAGTTGCTTCAGTTGTGTCATGGGCCGAGGAAACTACTATCATCCCACGACAGCGCAATGCGGGGCATACCGGTGCTCCAGTATGCCCCGCGAAAAACTAGTAACGCGACGCGACAGGGCGCAGAGGAGTTGGGAATCGGGCGGGAGCTTCGGCGCGAGGCTCGGAAGGCCGTTCGAGGACGAGCGAACGGAGGCCGGGCATGGTGCTGGCGCCGACCCGTTGGCCCTTGTCGTTGACCGGAAGTTGTCCGGTGGTGAGGTTCTTCAAGCCGAACAGCGCGAGCTCGAAGCGGTCCTTGACACCGACTTTCTGGAATAAACGGGAAAGGTAAACCTTAACCGTGCCTTCGGAGATCATCAGGGTGGTGGCGATCTCCTTGTTCTTCAAGCCTTGCGAGAGCAGGCTGACGAGTTGGCCTTCGCGCTGGGTGAGCGCGATGCGCCGGGCGCACAGGAAGCTGTCGGTCAATGCCTTCTCGAACCAGAGTTCGCCGGCCTGGACCTTCTGCAGGCATTTCACCTGCAGGTCGGTGGGAAGGGTTTTGCGCAAGATCCCGCGGACTCCCAGGCCCATCGCCTGGAATGCCAACTCTGTGGAGATGGAATTCACCCACAGCACGATCTTGCAGCTCATCATCGTGTGCTTCATGTCGCTGAGCACGGCGAAAGTGACCTCATGGGTGAGGTCCATCAATACCAGGTCGGGGGCACCGTGTGCTACTTGCTCCATCATTCCAGTCACCGTGGAGCAAATGGGGAGGAGTTCGAAGCCCTCAACTTGACGGAGCACCGATTCGAGCCCTTTCGCCAGAATTGGCTCGTCGCTATAAAGAAGAATTCGCGTCATAATCCTCTTTTTGTCCTTTTCACCAAATGGCAGCGACCCCGCGCCGCGTTTCATTCTCCCGGTTTACATGCCGGATATTTGCTCGCGTCTCGCTTGGTGCTTCTTAGGGATTCTCCGATACTTGCCCCCCATTGTCAACAGATAATTAACGAACAATATGCTGATTTTCGACCTACAAGGGCCAAAAATAGTAAATTATTTCTAACTTTGAAACGTCAGATTTTGTTATTTAAGTGTAGCTTCTCCAGTGTTTTGCGGAATCCTCCGGAGCCACTTTCGATAGCTGCCAAAAAATATCTAAAAAAGATGGCGACAATTTCCTTCTAATAACCGGTATCAGGGAAAACCGGATCGATCCTACTCCCTTCCGGTACTGGTACTTTCCCTGATAACGGTGGTAAGGTCAGTGCTGTAAAACCCTTTCGAATCAATGACCTGCTTTCATATCGATGGAACAGGACCCGATAGTGCGAATATGAGTTTGCGGGCCTGGCATCTCACGAAACATTTTTAATAGATAACGTTTCGATTTGGGGATAATGCGAACCCCGGCGAGACAACTCGGCCGGCAGCGTCTGATAGGCGTAACCCACCTGATAACCTTGGATTACACGCCCGTATAACCCATTTACGGCATTGATACGCCCGATCCGTGGGCGGTAAAGTCGCCAGTGTTGAACCCACGGAAATGAGAAATATTAATCGGCGAGAGAGCCCGCGGATCGAAATCAAGCTCCGGTGTCATGTAACTTCTCCGGCGCTTTGGTTGCGCAGCGCGATGCAAACCGAAAATATCAGCCGAAGCGGGTTGCTCGTCTCGTGGCGTTCCGACGGAGCTGCACTTCCGCTTCCGGCAATCGGACAAATTGTGACGGTGGAAGTGGAACTTCCCGCCAATCACGGTTTCGGCCAGAAATGTATTCATTGTCAGGGGTCTGTCACCCGAATATCGTTATCGGACCCGGAGAATCCGCGAGTTGCCCTGCAGGTGAACTATATGGATTTCCGTTCCTTTCACGATCGGATTCGCGCCATTGAGGCCATGCAGCCCGTAGCGAATTCCTGGATGGCATAAGATATGAACGACCGCCGTCCACCAGCTCTGCTCCGAATCCTGCCGTCCTTCACGGACTTCGCCTTTTTAATGCCGATCGTATTCTTATTCGGCCGCATGGGCGGATTGCGGGATTTGTTGAGCGATTGCGATACGGGCTGGCACATCCGCACCGGCGAGTGGATTATTGCCAATCGCCACGTCCCGGCGGGAGATATCTTTTCTTTTTCGAAGACCGGCCAGCCTTGGTTTGCATGGGAATGGCTGACCGATGTGGTGTTTGCGTGGCTTAATTCCCGCGGCGGCCTGCAGGCGGTGGTGTTGTTTTCCATCCTGATACTGGCGCTCACGTTCACGGCGCTGTTCCGGTTGTTGCGGACGAAATCAAATCCCTTCGTGGCGATTGCGATCACCATGCTGGCGGCGGCCGGATCCTCGATCCACTGGCTGGCCAGGCCGCATTTGTTTACGCTGCTGTTCCTGGTGCTTTTCTATACCGCGCTCGAGCGCGTTCGCGCCGGACAGACACATTGGGGACGCGTACCGTACCTGGCCATTCTGCCGGTGGTCACGATCCTCTGGACCAATTTGCATGGAGGATTCTTTGTCGGCGCCATCCTGATCGGAAGTTACGGCGCCGGCGAAGTGCTGACTCTGTTGTTCAGCGGATCAGTGAACGCGGCGGAAACGCGCCAGCAGGTAATCCGTCGTGCGACGCGGTATTTTCTGAGCGCGTCTGCCTGCATGGCGGCCAGCCTGATCAATCCTTACACGTGGCACCTGCACCAGCACATGCTGATGTACCTGCGGGACCCATTTAATTCGCAGCATATTCACGAATTTCTCTCGCCGAGTTTTCACCATCCGTCGGCGATCTTCTTCGAAGCCATGATGCTGCTGGCGGGCGCGGCGGGTGTGAGCAGCCTGGCAAAGGGCCGTTTTACCGAAGCTCTGTACATGGTGGCCTGGGCGCATGGTGCGCTGCTCGCGGCACGAAACATCCCGATCTTTCTGATCGTGGCATCGCTTCCCGCCGCCGCGGTACTCGAGGAAGGGCTGGAGCGGCTGCCTGAGTGGAACGTGGCAGGATGGCTGCGGCGGACGGTGTCGAAGTTCCTGCAGGTGGCATCGGAGACGGCGAGCACCGATTCGGTGGGCCGTTGGCACCTGATCAGCGGGCTGGCCATGGTGCTGGTGGCAGCGGTGATGTACGCACCGCATCCGCCGCACAAGTTCCGTGCCGAGTTTGATCCGAAGGTCTATCCGGCGGCCGCGCTGGCGAAATTGCACGGCGACGCCAATACACGAATTTTTACCCACGACGAATGGGGCGACTACCTGATCTGGACGTCGCATAAGGTTTTCGTGGATGGCCGTAGCGATTTCTACGGCGACGATTTCGAACAGAAGTACATCGACATTCTGAATGTGAGCGACGGCTGGGAAACCACCCTCGCTAAATTCGGAGTCGACACGATTTTGATGCCCCCGAACACGCCACTGGCTGGCGCGTTGAAGGTATCGAGCCGCTGGCGGATGGTCTATGAGGACACCGTATCGGTGGTGTATTCGCAGACGGCGAAGAGCGGGGCTACCACATCTTCTCTCGCGGCGACCAACCGCGGGGAAGTCGGCCGTGATCGCGAGGTCACGAAAACTCAGGCAAGTGATCGAGCGATCACAGATAGCAAGTCTAAAACTTAGGAGCGAACACAATGACGTTTTTGCGCAATCTCTGGAATGAAGATCAAGGGCAGGACCTTATCGAATACACCCTGCTCATGGCGTTTGTAGCGTTGGCCTCCGCGGCTCTGTTCATCGGAGCGGGTGGCAGCATCAAGGGCATTTGGGGCGCCACGAACTCTCAGCTCGCCGCCGCCAACAGCGCTGCAAGCTAGGAAACCAAAAGCCGCTACCTGGTAGCAAAGAGGGGGCGGCGTGGGAGGCGGCGGTGATTGAGCCGCCGCAACTCACAGGGGCGCGGTGCCGGGCGAAAGTCGTCACGCCGCAAGGCAATAAACGGATCAGACAAACCGAGTCCACTAACTTTAGGAGCGAACACAATGACGTTTTTGCGCAATCTTTGGAACGAAGATCAGGGGCAGGATCTCATCGAATACACGCTGTTGATGGCATTTGTGGCGCTGGCCTCCGCAGCTCTGTTCATCGGAGCGGGCGGCAGCATCAAGGGCATTTGGGGAGCCACGAACTCGCAGCTCGCCGCGGCCAACTCGGCAGCGAGCTAACAGTTTCCGAAGGGCGTGCCGGGAGTTCGCCAACCAGCGTCCGGCTCGTCCGCCCGGAGCGGAGCAGTTCCGGGAAGTGGACATACGTTTACGATCTACCGAAGCTCGCAACGCAGCCTATTCGAGTAATCGCGAAGGCGGTGTTGCGAGCCCGGGTTTTCACAATTTTTCCCGACACGAGCGCCAGGGGTCAGGTTTGGATGGCGCACAGGATGGAATGAGGGTCAGTTATGAATAAGAGATTTGTTGGGGTTTTGCTTTTCGCGACAGTTGTCGCAACAGTCGCCAGTCTTCTGCTGTACCGGCTGTTGATTAATAGGCCCCAGCCGGCCAAGGCGGCCATGGCAACCACTCAGATCGTGCTGGCAGCGCGAGACATCGACATCGGTTCGGTATTGAAAGAAGAGGATGTCAAGCTTGCCGACTGGCCCGGGGCTGTTCCGGTAGGGGCATCGTCGAAGACTCAGGATGTAGTGGGACGCGGAATCACCACGGCGATCTACGCCAAAGAGCCGGTGATTGAATCGCGCCTGGCTCCGAAAGGCGCTGGCGGCGGCTTGGCGGCCATGATTCCGCCGGGCATGCGTGCGTTCGCTATCCGCGTGAATGAAGTTGTAGGAGTGGCAGGTTTCGTCGTCGCCGGCATGCGTGTGGACGTACTGATATCAGGGAATAAACCGGGGGGCGATCAATCGCTCGGTACTCTGTCGAAGACCCTGCTGCAGAACATCGAAGTGTTGTCCGCCGGCCAGGACTACAAGAAGGACGCCGAGGGCAAGCCGATCGCGGTGCAGGTCGTGAACCTGCTGGTAACCCCGGAACAGGCGGAGAAGCTGAGTCTGGCCGCGGCCCAGACCAACATCCAGTTGGTCCTGCGCAATCCGCTCGACCGCGACGTAGCGGTGACGCCCGGTGCCGCGATGGCTTATCTGTTCACCGGGGCCAAGCCGCCGAAGCCCGAGGTGGCGCCCGTGCCGCAAGCTCCGCGCCAGCCGCGCGCTGCCGCACCGCCTCCGGTTCAGCCGCCGCTTCCAGTGCGGCCGCCGCGGCGTGAAGAATACACCATGGAAATTATTTCGGGCACTCACAAGACCGATATGAAATTCGCCGGGGAGGGTAAATAACGTGTCCAGACTTCGGGAAGTGGCAGTAGTTCTGACGATGGTGGCATGCGGCTCCGTGCTCAGCCATCGGCCGATGAGGGCGGCGTATCCCTCCCAGGAGAATCCGGCTTCACAACAGACCCAATCCCAGGTGACTCAGGCACAGCCATCTGACCCGATCCCGCACGTCTCCGCACCGGCTGCGGATCCAGCGCCAAATCAGGCGCAGGCGGACGCACCCAGCACGCCAGGCAAACTCCTGGTGACTGTGGGCAAGAGTCTGATCATTGACAGCCCCGTCAACATCCGGCGCGTGCATGTCGCCAATGGCGGACTCGCCGAAGCGGTTGCCGTGAATCCAAAAGAAGTGCTGATCAACGGAACCGCTCCCGGCGAAACCTCGCTGATCGTTTGGCAAGCCAACGACACGCGTCTCGTCTACGACCTGACCATCCGGCAGAGCGCAAGCAAGCTCGAAGCCACCCGCCAGCAGATTGCCCGCGATTTTCCCGACGACGACATCAGCCTGACCTTTGAAAATGACACTGCCTTTTTGCGGGGCAAGGTAAAGGATGTAGCTTCGGCGGACCGCGCGGTGGCGATCGCTACCACCTTGGGTAAAACCGTCAACCTGCTGAAGGTCGAAGTTCCGGCCGTGCAGCCGCAGATCCTGTTGAAGGTCCGGTTTGCCAACGTGGACCGCAGCAAATCGATGCAGCTCGGCTTGAACATCTTCAACTCGTCGTTCAACCAGCAGACCTCGCTCGGCACCGCACCGGCCCTGTTCCCCGATACGACAGGCCACGTTCCCGTGCCCAGTTCGGTCAACCTGCTCTTCCTCCGGCCCGACATCAACCTGGTGGCCGAAATCCAGGCCCTGCAGACCCAGAATCTTCTCGAAATGCTCGCGGAGCCGAACCTGTTGACCCTCAGCGGCGAGCAGGCGAGCTTCCTGGCGGGCGGCGAGTTTCCGTTTCCGGTGGTGCAGCCTTCGGCTACCGGCGCCAGCGCCATCACGATCCAGTGGCGGGAGTATGGCGTGCGCCTGACGTTCCTGCCGACGGTGACACCGAACGGCACCATCCGCATGAAAGTGCAGCCGGAAGTGAGCGCTCTCGATTACACCAACGCGGTCACGATTCAGGGCTTCACGATTCCCGGACTCTCCGAGCGCCGCGTCACCACCGATGTCGAATTAGATTCCGGCCAGAGCTTTGTGATCGCCGGCCTGCTCGACAACACCACCACCGAGAATTTTTCCAAGGTCCCCGGCATTGGCTCCATTCCGGTACTTGGCAAGCTTTTCCAAAGCAAAACCTACACCAAGAGCAACAGCGAGTTGCTGGTGATTTGCACGCCCGAAGTAGTGCGGCCGATCCCGGCGGGACAGCCGCTGCCCGAGATCAATCGTCCGTCCCCCTTCCTGCCGTCGAATACGCCTAACGTTCCGATGCGCAACCCGCCGATCAGCCAGACCGGCCCCGTTCCGGTGAAGGCGCCGGTGGACAGCCTGCCATACGAGATGGTCGCCGCGCCGCTGAAGATGGGGCAGACTGCCGGACCTGCAACGACACCTGGCCCGGCCATGACGCCGGCTCCCCCGATTCCGACTCCTGCACCGCCAACTTCGGGCGGCAAGTAATCAACGTTCCGGGAGACCCTTTATGTACCCGCTGACAATCGGGCTGGCGATCGAAAACCGCGAGATGTGGGAGCAGGCCCAGAGCTGCCTCTCCGATCTGCCATTCCGAATTATCGTCGAACATCAGGATATCGGCGACATCAGCAACTTCCTCGATCGTCTGGAGCGGATGCGCCCGGACGTAGTGCTGGTGGATATCAGCAAGTGGGGAGGTTCGCTGGAAGGATTGGTCGCCTCGATCCGCAATGCGATCGGCGACCCCATGATCATTGCCTTGAATACCACCGCGGACCCTGAGGCGATCCTCTCGTCGTTGCGCGCGGGTATCAATGAGTACCTGTTTCCTCCTCTTAAAGAAACGCTGCGGAAAGCGCTCGAAAAGCGTTCCGCCGAACGAAGCCGGCGCCGGGAAAGCGGCTCCAAAGGGGCAGGGAAGAGCTTTGCGTTCGTTTCGGCCAAAGGCGGCTGTGGCGCGACCACGATCATCTGTCACGTGGCCGCGGAACTTGGCCGTCTGAATCAGAAGGTGCTGCTGATGGACTTGGACCTGGATGCCGGCATGATCGGCTTCATCACCAAGACCAAGGCAGTCTATTCCATTTTGGACGCAGTGAATAACTTGCACCGGCTGGACATCTCCTATTGGAAAGCGCTGGTCTCGAACGGTATACCAGGCGTGGAGATTGTGGCTTCGCCGCTCTCGCTGGCCTCCAAGCAGCAGCCCAAAGACGAGCAGGTACGGCACGTGCTGGCGTTCGCCCGCCCGCACTATGACTGGACGCTGGCGGACTTGGGGCGCAGCTTGAGCCGGATGTCGATGGCGGCGTTGGAAGAGATCGACGAGGTCTGCCTGGTGACTACGCTGGATGTCCCAGCCTTGCACCAGTCCAAGCAGATCGTACAGACGCTGTTGGACAGTGGCTACGGAAAAGGCCGCATTCGGCTCATCCTGAACCGCTCGCCCAAGCGGCTGGACATCACGCCCGCGGAACTCGAGAAGATGCTCGGACTGCCGATCTTCTGCATGGTTCCGAACGATTATCCGGAGTTGTACGAGACTTACGCGGAAGGGCGCATGCTCAACCGCAACTCGGATCTCGGGAAACAGATTGCCCGGCTGGCCAGCAAGCTGTCGGGCCTGGAAGAAGAGAAGGGTAATAACAAGAAGCGCTTCGGACTTTTCTGATCGAAGGATAAATAACAACTATGCCGGCTGTGATGGATCGACTTCCGAAAGGCGGAGAAAACAACCGAGAAACCGGTTGGGTGAATCGCCTTTTTAACCGCGAGGGCTACACTCCCGAATACCAGGAGCTGAAGTTCACCCTCCACCGCAAACTGCTGGACCGGATCAACCTTGAGGCGCTCTCGTCGATGGCGGGAGAGCGGGTACGGGCTGAGATCCGCTCGGCGGTCGCCAAACTGGTGGAAGAGGAGAAGACCCCTCTCAGCCTGGTGGAAAAAGACCGGGTCATCGAAGAGATTCTGGACGAGGTATTCGGCCTCGGCCCATTGGAACCTCTGCTGCAAGATCCCACCGTATCGGATATTCTGGTGACCACTCCCAAGCTGGTCTACGTAGAGCGTGGCGGTAAACTTTACCGCACGCCGGTGGAATTCAAAGACGATCAGCACCTGTTGCGAATCATCGAAAAAGTAGTATCGCGCGTTGGACGGCGCGTGGACGAATCGTCTCCGCTGGTAGATGCACGTCTGCCCGACGGCTCGCGCGTCAACGCCGCGATTCCCCCGGTGGCTGTCGATGGCCCGCTCCTGTCCATCCGCCGTTTCGGACGCCATGGACTGAAGGGCGAGGACCTGGTGGCGAAGTTGGCCATGACCGAAGGCATGCTCGAGCTCCTGAAGGCCTGCGTCAAGGCGCGCCTCAACATCCTGATCTGCGGCGGTACCGGTTCCGGTAAGACGACGCTGTTGAACGCGCTCTCCTCCTACATTCCGGAAGACGAGCGCATTGTGACCATCGAAGACGCGGCGGAATTGAAGCTGCAGCAGACTCACGTGGCGCGTATGGAGACCCGGCCGGCCAACGTGGAAGGCCACGGCGCAATTCACATCCGCCAATTGGTAATTAACGCCCTCCGTATGCGTCCCGACCGCATCATCGTCGGTGAGGTTCGTTCGGATGAGGCGCTCGACATGTTGCAGGCCATGAACACGGGCCACGATGGATCGCTCACCACGATTCACGCGAATACCCCTCGCGACGGTCTGGGCCGCCTTGAGGTCATGGTCGGTATGGCGAATGCAAATATGGGCATCCGATCCATCCGTCAACAGATTGCTTCGGCCGTCAACCTCTTCGTGCAGGTAGCGCGTTTCAGCGACGGCAGCCGCCGCATCACGCATATCACCGAAGTGGTGGGCATGGAGCAGGACATCATCACCCTGCAGGATGTCTTCCTCTTCGAAAAGACCGGCATTACTGAGAATGGCAAAGTTCTGGGCCGATTCCGGGCGACCGGCATCCGTCCTAAGTTCTACGAACGGCTGAAATCATGCGGCATCACGCTGCCACCTCAGCTCTTCCAAACGGTCGTGGAGATTAACTGATGTCGATTGTCATCGTCTCCTTCATTGTTGTTTTCGTGCTGATCCTCTTCGCGGTGACCGTGGGATTGAAGTTTCTCGACGCTCGCCGCAAGACTCAGATGGTGGGTATGCTGCAAACGGCTGCGGGCGAGTCGGTGGTTACAGTTACCAACCTCCTGAAGGAGATCGAGCCGGACAAACCAACCGGTTTTAAGCAGATAGTCGCTTCCCTGCACTTCTCGAAACATGCGCAGGAGCAGATCACCCAGGCCGGCCTCACGTGGTCGGCCAACCGGTTGATTTCCATGATGGCAATTTTGGGTGCAGCCGGCTTTTTTCTGGGGCTGATCATCCCAGGCGCGGCGAGCGGTCCGTTGACTGCCCTGGGCCTGGCGGCCTCGCTCGGTTCGCTGCCCTACGTGTTCGTCCGGCGCAAGCGCAAAAAACGTCTCGATACGCTCGAGGAGCAACTTCCCGAGGCGCTCGACTTCCTGGCCCGTTCCATGCGGGCGGGCCACGCTTTCACCATCAGTCTGGAAATGATTGGAGAAGAGGTTCGCGATCCGCTGGGACAGGAATTCCGTGCCCTCTTCAATGAGCAGAATCTGGGTGCTGCACTGGAAACAGCTATGGCGAATTTCGCCATGCGCGTGCCTCTGCTCGACGTCCGGTTCTTCACCTCATCGGTGATGTTGCAGAAGCAGACTGGCGGCAATTTGGCCGAGATCCTGCAACGCCTGGCATACGTCATCCGCGAACGATTCAAACTCAAGGGGCAGGTGAAAGCGGCCAGCGCACACGGCAAGCTCACAGCCGGAATTCTGACGGTTCTGCCGGTAGTCACCATGCTCGGGTTGTTGATCGTAGCTCCTGGCTACTTGCAGGGCATGGCGGAAGATCCCGACGGTAAGAAGATGATCGGTGGCGCCATTGTGGCGCAGATTATCGGCAATATCTGCATCAAGAAAATCATCAACATCAAGGTGTGACCATGGACCATCCACTGATACTTACGGTTTGCGCGTTCCTGATGATGATGATCGGGCTGACGTGGTGCGGCTACCGGCTGTACTACCGTCCCGGTCGTTTTCTCAAGCAATTGGGAACTCCCGTCATCACCGACGAGCGTGGGCGCTTTGGCGCAGGTGAAGAGGGCGAGGGGGCACCCAGCGGTCTGGTCACGTTTCTCCAGAATCTGGGCGGCAAACTGCCAACCTCGGAACAGGATTCCACCACGTTCAAGAACCTGCTGATCCAGGCGGGTTTTCGTTCGGAGCATTCGCTCTCGGTGTTTTACGGCATTCGGTGCATCGGCGCGTTGGTGATGTTTGCGTTGTGCCTGATGATGTCCAGCAGCATGCCCTCAGCCAATCCAATGATGAACGTTGTGGTCATCCTGTTCGGATGCGCGGTTGGTTGGGTTCTACCCAAGATGCTGCTGGAGAAGAGGGCCAAGAAACGCCAGGAAACCCTCCGCCTTTCGCTGCCCGATGCGCTTGACCTGCTGGTAGTCTCAGTCGAGGCCGGTCTTGGTCTCGATATGGCTATGCAGCACGTTGCCCGGGAGTTGCAGGTGACACACCCACAACTCAGTGAGGAACTGCTGCTGGTCACTCTGGAAATGCGCGCCGGCAAACGTCGCGCTGACGCATTGCGGAATCTGGCGGAACGAACTGGTGAGGCGGAACTGCGGAAACTGGTCGCGATCCTGGTGCAGAGCGATCGTTTCGGTACCAGCATGGGTGAATCGCTGCGTACCCACTCCGACTTTATGCGTAACCGCCGGCGGCAGGAAGCTGAAGAGCGCGCCGCTAAAGTCGGTGTCAAGCTGGTATTTCCGATCTTCTTTTTCATTCTGCCGTCGATGTTGATTGTGGCGGCGGGACCTGGTCTGCTTCAGATCTTCAAGGACCTGTTCCCGATGATGCGGCAAATTCACTAGCGCGCCGACCGTCAGCCCAGCGTTCTTTTGCTGGGTGCGGCCCGACGGACATCATTCCGGCAGCGAATTATTCAGGATACGTGTGAGCCCCGATGAAGTAAAGATGGGCAAAAAGTAAAGCATAAGGAGAAAAGACGATGACTAGCACACCGGTTCAAGCAATTATCTGGCTCTTGGCAGGCGGAGCACTGTTCGTGTTTCTGCGCCGGCGCAAAACCAGAAAGCAAAACTAACGTAACTGTGACGTAGCTACGTTCCTCGCCCGTACCGCCACGATTGCGCACGGGCCAGGCCGGCTTCGATCGCAAAACCGCAACCACCAAGGGAGAAAGAGATGGACATCGCGCTTCAAGGATCGATCTGGCTGGGGGCCGGCGTAACGTTGGTAATGCTGCTCTCCCGCCGGCGTAAGCGGCGGATTATCCGCTAATGCTCCGGGTATTGAGGCTGGCGTGACAGGAATCGGAAATACCGAATTCACCCGCCAGCCTGGAAATCTCTATGTCGATCGAGTCCCTCGTCAGTAAGCAAAATCGGGATGGCGGCTGGCCTTACGTCAAAGGACGTTCCTGGACGGAGCCCACGGCTTATGCTGTCCTCGCACTGCTCGCCGAGGGCGAAATGGAATCGGCAAAGAGAGGGCTCGACTGGATCCGTTCCATCCAAAGGCCCGACGGTGGATGGCCGCCGCAGACGGGCGTCGACGAAAGCACCTGGGTCACCTCGGTAGTTCTGCTGTTGCCTCGACAGTTCCTGGGACCGTCTATTCACGCTCGCGCCATCGATTGGGTTTTGGGAACCACCGGAAAGGAATCCACGATTCTGTATCGGATTCGAGAGCGGCTCCTCGGAAATCCGCGTGGACCCGAAGTAGAATTTCCCGGTTGGCCCTGGGTCCCGGGAGCCGCCGCTTGGGTCGGACCCACGGCTCTTTCGATCCTGGCGTTGGAGAAAGAGAGACTGCGCAAGGATACGCCTTCCATTCGCAAGCGGATCGAGCAGGGGCAGCACTTTCTGTTGAGCCGAATGTGCGTCGGTGGAGGATGGAACCACGGGTCGGTCCGCGCACTCGGATACGAATCGCGACCATATCCCGAAACTACTGGAATGGGACTGGCTGCTTTGCGTGGAGTGAGTTCTCCGAAAGTGGAGAGTGCCGTAGCGGTGGCGCGAGAATTTCTCAGCGAGTGCCGTTCCGCAGACGCGCTCAACTGGCTGCGCCTCGGACTGATGGCTCATGGGCAAATGCCCGCGGGATACTGCCCTCCCCCCGAAGTTGCGTACCGCACCGTGCCCGAGACTTCTCTTGGCATGTTAGTGGCTGCCATCGAGATACAGCACAACCTGATCTGGGGATGAGATGAGCACCGAATTCACAAGGCGGGAATGGCTTGCCGCAACGGCCGCTGCGGCCGGCGCTGCAGTCCTGACGGGATGCACCAGGCAAGTGCCGCTCCAGTCGTCCAAAGTTTCGATTGTTCGCACCGCTGCCTATGACCAGGGCATCTACGACACGATGCGCCGGGTCTTAGAAGAACATCAGGTGGACATCCGGGGGCGAAGCGTTCTCCTAAAACCCAACCTGGTAGAGTTCGAGCCGGAGAGCAGCATCAACACCAACCCGCTGCTGGTGCATGCCACCTTTGAAGCGTTTCGCGCCATGGGAGCATCCCAAGTGCGGATTGCCGAAGGTCCGGGCCATCGGCGAAATACCCTCGACCTCGCGGATGCCGCGGGCTATTTCAAAATCGTCCCGCATTTCGAGGACCTCTTTGTAGACCTCAACCTGGATGACGTGAGCCGAATCCATCCGACCCGCCAGTTTTCTCGGCTCGAAAAGCTGTACCTGCCGCACAGTGCGTTGAATGCCGATCTTCTGGTGTCGATTGCCAAGATGAAGACGCATCACTGGACGGGCGCCACCCTTACGATGAAGAATCTCTTCGGCACGGTGCCCAGCGGGATTTATGGGTGGCCGAAGAATGTGCTCCATTGGGCCGGTATTGAGGAGTGCATCGCCGATCTGCATGCAGCCTTTCCCCGCCAGTTTGGGATTGTCGACGGCATAGTCGGGATGGAAGGTAACGGACCGATCCAGGGAGTGGCAAAGCATGTGGGAGTTCTGGTGGCCGGGAGCGACCCGGTAGCGGTGGATGCTACCTGCTGCCGCATCATGCGAATTGATCCCTACAAAATCGGCTACCTGCGCCTGGCCTCGGGTGAGATGCCCACACGTCTGAGCGAAGCCAACATTCACCAGATCGGGGAAGGCATCGCGACAGTCGCCAGCCCCTTTGATCTGCCGCCTGATCTTCCCGGAATTCGATTAGAGGAGTCCTGATGGGGCTGAAGAACCGGTATGCCGATCTTCGGAGCAGGCTGGCGAGCCACCGCTCGCAAGCCGAGGCATCCAAACAGGATCACGGTTTCCTGACTTATTTCCTGGTCTCGCTGCTGATGCTCGCGCCTTGCTTTTGGCAGCCTCGCCTGGAGGGTGGAGACCTGTCCGGACATATCTATAACTCGTGGTTGTCGAATCTGATCGAGGATGGCGGAACGCTTGGACTGGCGGTCGTGTACCGCTGGACCAACGTGCTTTTCGACGCCATGCTGTCAGGACTATTCCAGATCGTCGGCGCGGAAGCCGCACAGCGCATTGGTATCTCCGTTGTAGTCCTGACGTTTGTGTGGGGCGCTTTCGCATTTGTCTCGGAGGTATCCGGCCGTCGGCCATGGTACCTGATGCCGTGCATTGCCATGCTGGCGTACGGCTGGGTGTTTCACATGGGTTTCTTCAATTTCTACTTCAGCATGGGCCTGTGCTTCTGGGCGATGGCGCTGGCGTGGAAATGGGAGCGCCGCCGGGTGATCGGAGCCACCGTGATTTTTCTGCTGGCGTTCCTCGCGCACGGGCTGCCGGTAGTATGGACGCTTGGTCTGCTCTTGTACGCCTGGCTGGCAAAAGGGCGGCGGCCGTCCATTCGCGCCCGACTGACGATCGGTTTTGTGCTGGTGCTGCTGATCCTGCACGCCGTCATCGGACACATGATGACCGCGCATTGGTCTCCGGCACAGTTCACCCGAGCTACCGGGCTGGACCAGGTGTGGGTCTTCGACAGCAAATACTACGTGGTGCTGATGGGCCTGCTAATCGTCTGGGGGTTGCTGTTCCTGACCCTGGTGCGGGTTTCAGGAGCACGGGAAGTGGTCGCGGGTGTTCCGTTCCAGCTCTGTGTCCTGAGCGCGGCGGCGGTTTCGATTCTCCCCGGCACGGTGCTGATCCCGGGCTTCTATCAAGCCCTGGGCTACATCGCCGAACGCATGTCATTGGGCGTGGCAGTCTGTGTTTGCGCTCTGCTCGGCGCCGTGAAGCCACGGGTCACGGTCCGTTGGGCGATGGTGGCGATTGCGGTCGTGTTCTTCGGCTTCCTGTATAGCGACGAGCGAAGCGTGAACGGCTTCGAGGACCGGATGCAAAATCTGGTGGCCCACAGTGCACCCGCCGTTCCGCCTCAACTGAGGATCAGGTAAAGCCGCGCCGCTATGACGCGAGCATGATCATCAAATTCCACACCACAAGGGCGGCATACCAATAGGAAACCCAACGGATCAGGCTCGTCTTCTTGATGTAGACGCAGAATCCGCCAAGCGCCAGTGCCACCAGCTTGGATACCAGAACACCTGTAACTGGCCCGGCGTGCATCAACATCCGTATGAAGGGGCTGGCTTCGCCGGCACCCAGCTTGAAGCCGACGAGCGTCGTCAGCAGGTCCAGCAACTGCAAGTAAATGAAGATCTGTGTAATCGCCATTCCGATTTTTACCTGGTAATCTATCGGCGGTTGCTGCACACAATTGTAGCCTTGTCCGCGTCGGAAAAAAGCACAGCTTAGTACGTTTTAGGCCGAAAGGGTCCGCGCTCTAGTACAAAAGCAATAGAAATTCTGCCCCTTTTGGAGGGTTTCGAGGCGGTGCGGAATTGCACGGTCCATCTGGTAAATTGGTGTATCAGTGTTCCCATCAACATCCCAAGCATACTTGGCGTTGCAGGCCGGGGGACGCCGTTTCCCGTTGGCGAACGGGCAGTCCTGGGCGATCGGAAGGGGTGACGGGTGTGCCATCATGCTCGACAGCCGATCGGTTTCCCGGCTGCATGCGTTGATTCAGAAGCGCGACACGGGTGATTTCTCGCTGGTGGATCTGGGCAGCCGGAATGGATCGTTCGTGAACAGTCATCGCGTCACCATTCCAGTGGTGCTGAAAGATCGCGACCGGCTGGTGTTCGGCGATCAGGAATTGTTTTTCCACAACCCGGCACGGTCCGCTACTGCCCAGGCGCCCGCCGCTCTCGATGACCGGAATGCCCCCACCACCCAGATGCACACCAATAACCTGGCGACGATCGTGGTGGTGGACATTCGCGACTTCACCCCGCTCGCACAGAGCATTCCCGAAGCATTGCTCTCGCAGACGATCGGCACCTGGTTCTTGAAGGTCGGGCAGGTCGTGCAAAGGCAGGGAAGCTGGGCCCAGAGATATATCGGCGACGCCGTTATGGCGGTGTGGGTGCACGATGATCGCGGCCAGCTACAGTCGGATTTGATGCGGGTTTTGCGCTCGGTACACGAGATCAATCTGGCGACCGCTGAGGTCAGCAACACCTTGCCGTTACCCACCGCCTTGCGGATAGGCGCCGGGATTAATACCGGTTCGGCGATCCTCGGAGGGACCGAATTCACCGCGCTGGGCGACGCTGTCAACGCGGCATTCCGCCTGGAAGCGGCCACCAAAGTAATCGGATTGAGTGTGGCGCTCGGCGAACGGACTTTTACGGAACTAGCCCTGTCACCCCGCAATCCGTTTACACGCCGCGAAGTGGCCCTGAAGGGCTACGAAGCACTGAAGACCGCGTGGGGTATCTCGTTTGAGGACCTCCAAAGCTTTCTCTCCAGCCGCCCCTAAACTGACTCCATCTGACTCTTTCGAGTAAGTTCTCTCGAATCAGTGACTCAGGCAAATTTACAGCATTCTTCACGGAAATACCCAGTAGTGTAACTGTTGGCGCTTGGCTTCTCGTGCTACAGTGACGGGAAAGAATGAGACCTTCCAGTCTGTTTTCGATGCTGCTGACGAAGGTTATCCTTTTGCTCCTGCCGATTGGCTTGGCAGCCCAGAGTGGACCGACTGTCCCGTCGGCGAGTCTTTCCATCCAGCCGAACCACAGAGGCGATGCCGCCGTCTTCCTCGTTACCAGAAACCTGCCGGGGGGCATCGATGAAGCTCGGATCGAATCGTCGCTGTGTAATTGGGAGGAGACAAACGGCGGCGACACTTACGTTGCTGGTCTATGCCGGGGTATGTTGCATGCTAAGGGACGCCAATTCGACCAATGGTTGAACCTCGCGCCCGTGGTGGTCACGTTGCATCAGGCCGGTATCCAAGACGTGGTTTTGAAAATCGACCTTTACTTCTGGTCCGATCAGCGCTTGGAGACGCCGCAGGGGTGGACGGAAGAAGAATCCACCGGAATACATAGATACAGATTCCATTCCGCATCCGTGGCAGATCTTCCGATGCCCATCCGCATCTTGCTCACAAATCCCAGGAGGGCTCCGCGGCCGCTGCTCGCCTTGAGTATTGTCTTCGCCTTACCTGGACTTCTGGCCTTGGTGCTTCGCCTCTATCTCAAAAAGGCATCCGCGGCGGGTGCCACGCCCCAGATCAAGGGCTGGTTGACTTGGATTCCCGCGCTGACATGGGTTTGCTGGCTGACGGCCATACCGCCCGGGAGTATTTCGGATCTCTTCTCCGACCTGATCTCCCGGCACTTATACCTCGGGTTGACCGCTGCAGCCGCGGTCTTTTGCCTGCCGCCTTTATTTGCGTCAGCTCTCGCGGCTTCCATCGCGAGACCACGAAAGAAAGAGGATTCGGAGGGGTCCAGCCGCTTTGGGATGCAGATTCTCCAACTCGCCTTGGAACTCCCGCTGATGATTCTGGCGGCGTTCGTAGTACAAGGCCTGTCGATGCTCGAAGATCATTCCGCGGATGCTACCATCGCCGGCTGCGTCTTGGGAATCGGCATCGCCCTGACGGCTTCGTGGTTTGTGAAACAGAGTGGCGTGCGTGGCTGGACGCTCCTGGATACCGAGGAGTTTCGCGCGCGTGCGTTGGAAATCGCCCGCCGGACTGGTGTCCGGCTGAACGGTGTGATGGTATTCCGGCACAAGCACTTCCGGCAGGCAAACGCGTTTGCGTACCGGCAAGGGCGGCACATCGTCTTTTCGGACCGGCTGCTGGAAAGTCTCTCCAAACGAGAAGTCGATACCGTGGTTGCGCACGAACTGTCCCACCTCAACGACGGCCCCCTGCAGTTTCCTCCCAAGGTTTACTGGGCGTATCTTCCGGTGTACGTCGCATCCTCCACCGTGCTGGTATCGCAAGGGGTTATGCATGCAGGAGAGCCGTTTCTGGCGTTGGTGGCCCTGGCCGCCACGCTCTTTGCGGCAGCAGTCAGCCGCAAACGCGAATACCGTGCAGACGCCTGGTCTGCCCGGGTGATGGGCGATCCACACGGCTTGATCGCGGCTTTGTCCCATCTCCACAAACTGGCGGAAGAACCGGTTTCCGGGGGGCGGATTGACGGCGCAATCCTCACTCACCCTTCCCTGACGCAGCGGGCGCTGGCATTGGCGGCACGCTTCCGATTTCCATCCGAGCGCGCCATGGCTTTGGTCAACGATCCCGGCTTGCTGGAGCGCGGTTCGCCTGCGGCGGAGACTCGTTATTCCATAGGGAGCAAACAGCCCTTCGGCGAACCGCTCTTCTCACAAACCGCCAAAGCCGCGCATCTGATCCGGAGCAGTTGGCTGTTCCCCGCATTGCTGGTCGCCCAGGTGGTCGCGCTCTTTTGCATCGCGACGGTGTGGGACGCCGGATGGCTGGCAAAGTCGGTATTCCTCTTGTGCGGCGCGCCTTGCTCCTTGTGGTGCGCGTTCCACGTGGCCTCGTGGTGGCACACCCGATTCCTCAACCAAATGGCGGAGCGGATCTCCGCGAATCTACCCACGGGCAGCCAGGGAGACTTCGCGGGACTGTGGCCCGGATCTGCAATTACGCCGGTCCAAGGCTTCTTTGCGTGGGATCTCGGCCGGGTAGCGCTGAGTGGCGACCGCCTCATCTTCACTGGCGAGCGCGCGCGCTTTTCGCTCTTGCGAACCGCCATAGTCTCCATCGAAGCCGTGGCCGGACCTCCCAGCTGGATTCGGAAACACGGCATTCTGGTGCGCTGGCCAGGCGGCAGTTTCGCACTCCAGATGGTCAACGGGGCATCGCGCCGCGACGCGGCCAAACTGCTTCAGGAGTGGAACACGTGGTGGATGGCAGGGTGGGATACGCCGCCCGGCGCCGAATCGCTCTCCGGCGATAACCTGCTCAGACTTCCCGCTCTGCCGCCTCGCCCCCCAACAGGGACACCCGCAATCGCAGCGATTCTGCCATATCTCATCCTGATCTTCGGGGCCACCTTCGGATTTTGCTCTCTCTCTGGAACTGGGGCGCCCGCAGTTCTTGCCGGCGCCACCGCCGTCGTCCTCTACCTCATCGTCCTCTGGCCGGCCTTGATCGTAGCCAGGAACAGGAAGCCGCCCGATCCTCTTAGCTATGCTCTACGCGCGCCGAACTTTCCGGATACCGACTCGCTACCCGAGCCGGATTCGCTTTCCCTGTCCGACCGGCTGCAATATGAGGAGCAGATGGTCCGCGCCGCTTCGCTTCTGTTGGGACAGGCGTCGCAGGCGCCCACTCCGCAGGAAGCCGATCGACTGCTGGTCCAGGTCTGCGAGAAGTGTCAGAAGGTATTGAAAGTGAGTCCCCGGCACTTCCTGGCGCTGCGGATCTGGGGGAATGCCATCTTTGGCAACGCGCCACGACATTCACTGGAGGAAGCTCAGCGTCTGTTCACGGAGGCCGGCGAAAAGTTCTCCCAGTCGCTGGCAGTCGCGCCCCAGGACCCGGATGTCATGGCCGACCTCGCGTTCTCGATGTTGCGGCGAGCGGAACTGGATCGCGGGGAGTCGGCCGCGGGCCTCTTGTCGGGCGCCCGCGAGTTGTGCGAGCGGTCTTTTCAAACCCGCCCCGATTCTGAATTCGCAAGAATCCTTTGGGCACGTGCGCTCGCACGTCAGGCGGAGCCGGCTCGCAAGGGGGACATGGATGGCGTCCTTATTGAAGCCAGCGCGTACTTCAGAGAAAGGGCGGCCACGGTTGGGGTCACGTCTTCAAACCTGAGAGGGCTCGGACTAATTCTGTTGGCGCAAGGGATGCGGGCCACTGGTGAGACATCGTTGCGGTACCTTCGCGAGGCCAAACAGAAGTTCATCGAGTCCGAAGGGCGCGACCCGGGAACCGGGGCATACCGGGCGGCATGCGTTTGTGCGCGGCTGGGACAACCGGAGGAGTGCAAACAGTGGCTGGAGCAGAGCCGCGAGCCGGGAGTCTTCATCGCACGCGAGGAGATGGCGGCTGAGCCCCACTTCGCGAGTGTGCGGGAGTGCGAGTGGTTCCAAAGCCTAGTGGCAGTCCGCGAAGAAGATCGCTCCCTCACGGTCGCGGCTCGTTAACTCATTGAAAGCACGAATGCGAGCCGCGCGCGTGAGCAAGCGTTGATGAATGCGCTTCGCGGTGCGAGCCGCGAGCGTGAGCAAGCGTGACTGAATGCGTTTTCGCGTTACGAGCCGCGCGCGTCAGCAAGCGTTGATGAATGACGTTTCGCGTTGCCACTCCCTGACGTGACCAACCGCCCCCGCTTCCACCTTCTCACAAGCTTCTGAGCAAGCGTCTTCGACCCTTACCGCAGTCTCACAGCAAGGCGGCGAACTCCCGCAATTCCTCTTCGGCCAAATCCGAAATCGCCCACCACGTCATCCCGTGTTTCGTCCAGTGAATCACGTGAAACCCCTGGAGCGATTCGGAGGAAGAAGACCGCTCGCCATTATCGGGCCAGATGAATAGATTGATGGTGTGCTGGCGGCGCTTATACACGAGAGCCGCCACCGTCTGACCATTGACATAGTCGAGGCGGCCTCCTGCCAACGGGAAACCCTGCGCGGCCAAATCCTGCACGTCAGGCGCGAAATCGAGCTTACCTGTGAACCAAGGCTTGACAGTATGGCGGTCGGTGGAGGCGACGTCCATCAAATGTTCGGCCAACAGCGATCGGACGTGAGCCGCTACCACTTCCTTATCGATCGGCGGGCCTGAGCGGATCGGGGCGACTCTCCAGATGACCAAGGCGACAACCAGGCAGGCCGCCGCCAGAGCCCACCACTGCCGGTAGGTGACTCCCATTTGGGAACCAAAGGTTCCGGACCGAGGTTCGAGGTGCGCTGCGAGCTTACGCCGCAATTCCGGAGGAGCCGCGTAGTAGGGTGCCTGAGACAAAACGGTGCTGTGTAGCGCTTCGAGACGGCGGAGCGCCGTGGAACATGCGGCGCAATCGCGCACATGGGCCTCCGTGTCGAGACTGCGCACCAGGTCCAATTCGCCATCGGCGTAAGCCCCCAGCAGCCCTTCCACTTCGTGGCAGTTCACTCTATCGCTCCTTCCCCACCGCGCCAGTCAGTTCCGCTTCCAGCCTCTTCCTGCCCCGCGCCAAGCGCGACATCACCGTGCCGATGGGGACCTCTGTCACCTGCGCGATCTGCTTATACGACATCCCTTCCAACTCCCGCAGCACCAGAACCTCGCGATACTCTGCCGGCAGCGCCTCCAGACCGCGCCTCACCATGTCGCGATCGGCGGTTCGCAGTTGGATCGCCTCCGGATCGGGTCCGGGATCGGCAGTTGTGTCCAACTCCGCCGGCTCACCTTGCATCTGGAAATAGCGGCGGTTTTTGCGTAGCCAGTCGTAGCAAGTGTTACGAACGATGGCAAGCAGCCAGGGCCGTCCGTCCTCTCCGCGGAATCCATCGAAGAAGGTGAGTGCCCGGACACACGCCTCCTGGGCCACATCCTCCGCGTCCGGAGCGTTGCCGATTAACCACCGAGCCAGGTTGTACGCCGCGTCCAGGTGCGGAAGCATGGCGCGTTCGAAGCGCGCACGCCGGTCTGAGGTTCCCAACTATCAAAGAGTACCGCGAAGATCGTTGTTTTATTCCACGCGTTACCAATAACGCTAACCGGCTGTGGACGTTTTTACAACCGCCCCGTTGCGCTTCGTGTTTTGATTGATTTAGAATCACCAGACTAAGGGTGGACGTGATACAGTGATTCACCAGTAGCGGAGACCGTCCATGAAGGCCATTCCCGTTCTCATTACTTTCGCCATAACTTCTGTCTGTGTACCGGTTTGGGGGCAGCAGGGTGCCGATGCGATTCGCAAGATGGAATTGTCCGGCGACACGATGGGTGCGCGGACCGCACTTGCCCGGGCAGTTGCCAACTCGCCCAACAGTATCCCGGCCCTAACTGCGTATGCCGAATTTCTCGAGCGGTACGGAGATTCGTCGTGCCGCGACGTCTACAACAAGCTCCTGACTGCGCTTCGCAACTCTGGAAACAATGCCAGGGCCGGCGTCATCGCCGAGCGGTTGGCGTCTTTAGATCTGCTTGCCGGCGATCGTGAGGCTGCGACACGCGATCTGGAGATTTACCGCTCTGCCTCTGGAAAGACTCCGAGTTTAGGAAATGCGGCGGAAGCTTCTGCAACTAAGGATTCGAAATCCACCGCCACCATCCCAGGACCGCTGCGCTCCTTCGCTCGCATGGCGGCGATCTCGCCGGATGCTTCTCCGGACGACGTCTTACCCGCACTGGCTCGCAATGTGGTGACCAATGGCTATCAGGCATCGCACAGCAATGATGCTCTGGAACAGACCGAGTACCTGAAGTTGGTACACCGTTATCTGTCCCAGGCCCACGAACTTTCCAAACTGGCAGGCGAGCAGCAGGTGATCAAGATCGAAAACTGCGAGTCGACTACAGTTGCGGAGTTGATCCGAATCCTGGGCTTCCGGATGCGAGGAGGATGCGGATCGGAAGTAGTGCTGGAGACCGTAAACGCGGCGCGCGCGTTTCTCACAACCGATTCGGGATTCCCGGTCAATGACCTGGAACAGGCCCTCCGCACCAATCGGCCGTTTACCTACGATTACCACCCGTCGCAAGTCACGGTAATCTTCGGCACGGACTATTGGATTGGAAACGCCAAGGAGCCAGTCGATTTTCTCGAGACATTCCTGTCCGACCCGGCGGTCTGCCGGCTGTACTTAGGTCTTTCAAAGCTCGACCGGGAAACCGCCGACGCGCTCCGCAAGAATGACTCGTACACCCGCCTGAAGGCGTTCGCGCACGTGCTCGATTTCTTCGGCGGCATGTTCGAAATCCGCGACGGCAAGGCTGTGATTCCCGGCGGACCGCGCGCGACGGCTGCCTGGACTGACCTTGCCGGCGTCTCTCCTGAGAAAGGCGCGGAGTTTTTCGACAAGCTGATGGCCAAAGATGACGGGTGGCTCGCGAGTTTGTATGACGCCCTTGCCCGGATCCACGGCCCTGTGCAGGAGTATCTGACGGATCCTTCGCGGATGAAGCGCTTTTACACCGCGGTTCGCGGGCGGATCACCAGCCCCGGCCCGGCCCGTCCCGTATTTCGCTCGAATACGGACATGATGCTGCTTACTACGCGCCTGCGCCTGAATCCCGATGGCAAGCCGCATATTCCGGGCAGCCTGGAAGTTTGGAAGAACCTGTTCGTCAATCATCCCCAGGGCAAGTACGATGGTAAGCTCACGCGCCTGGCGAATACCTGGAAAGAGCCCGACGATGTTCTTGAGGCTCTGTTCGCCCTCTGCCGCAAGGCGGTGGAAAATGAGCCGCTGAAGATTTTTATGGCGGTCAGCGATCTGGACCGCAATCGAACTACTCCCCTGGAAGCAGCGACGGTCGACCGGCTGGCGCGCGACTACCGCAATTACGGGAGCCAATACTCGATCTTCGCCGAATCGCGCAGTCTCAGCGATAAGTCCATCAACCAGTTCCTCGATACCGCCGAATCGATGAACAAGATCAGCAATCCGCTGTTCCGTTCCGATATGGCTGGCTCGTTCCAGGCGCTGATCGGACTCTGGCAGATCTTCGTGCGCCAGCAAACGATTCCGGAGTCGCAGGCGGATGCTGTTTTCTCCGGGATCATGAGCTCGTTCGCTGGGGTACGCAGCGAGCGCGAGTTGTTCGATTCCAGCCGCAATAGTGTCAAGCTGCTGCTGGCTGCAGCTCCCAAAACGGGGGGCGCCGAAGGCGCGACGCAGGAGCGCATGCTCGACTTGTTGGCTGGCGCCGCGGAGTCGGACAATGCCGAAGTGCGGGATTCGATCGAGCAGGAGTTTGGGCGGATTCTAGAGGCCCAGCGAATCATCTCGCTGGATGTGCTGTTCCAGCTCGCCGATCACCTCGACGCGATTGGCAAGGGCGAGAAACTGAACACTGCGCTGGTGGCCAAATTGGCCTCCCGGATCAGCGAGATTCAGCCTCCCCGCGCCACTCTCTCGGCCAACGAAAAGAATGCCATGGGCTTCGGCTACTGGACGGACCGCCACATCGATGCGGAACGCAAGCTCAACCTACGGTCGAGCATCGAAAAGGCCGCCGGCGATGCCGAGAAGCTGAAGGAGATTCGCGGTCTCCTGGCGCCGCTGCTGCGAGACACCTTGTTGGCGTTTAACTACGCGCATTACGCGCCGCCGGGTGCACAGATCCTGTATACCAATCCTGTGTTTGTGCGCAGTCATGATTTCCTGGGGATGCAGGGGAGTTCTCATACCTGGCGGCCCACCGAGACGTTTGGAACCGGCTGGCCGTCGAACGCCGGAGGCAGGTTGGTGGGCTCGCTCTCGGCGCTTCCCTACGCGCTCGCCGAAGCTGAACAGAATTTCCTGATTCCGGCGCAGACGCAGGCGCTGATCTGGGGCGATCTGGTCCCACAAATGATCCTGAGCGCGAAGATTCCGCGATGGTGGAACATCACACCGGCGCAGATTCATTGGGTCGGTCTCCATCTGCGCTACGGGCGCGAATTGATGGCCGAAGCGGCTTTTGATTCCGATTTGCGCAATCAACTACTGGTGGCGTTGGGAATGTTCGCAGCGCCGGCTCGTACCGCCAGTGTCGGGCACTTGCTGGAAGAAGGAAACGTCAAGGAAGCGCTGGATCGGGTCACGCCATCCGAGATGTTCTCGGTGGCCCGTGAACTGGCGCCCAAGCGAGCCAGCGATTCCTCTTGTCTGCTTGCGGAGATGAAGCAGCTAGGTGAGTCGTCGGTAGGCGTGAACTACCCGGCCATATCGCGCGCTTTTGGGACTCCCAAGCCGACCTTGGCGAACTCCTGGGAGCCCGATCTCGAAAATCTGCGTACCTTCCCGGCACTGATGGGCTACTCCAGCCGGATCATGGCGGAGAGCTGGGAGTCGAACACGCTTTACTGGGTGGCGCTGGCGGACGAACTCAGCATGTCGCCGGCCGAGCTGAATGTGCGCATTCCCGAATGGACGCAGAAACTGGTGGAACAGATTTTCGCATCGCACCTGGAGGATTGGCCGGCGTTGTTGAAGTCGCTGCGATCTGTTGGTGATGATGTGCGCGCCCGATCGAGGGCCGCTCTCGCGGGTGAAACGAAAGCTTCCTTGCAGGATCCTCGGTAAAAACTACGATGAAAATTTCGAGACGAGAACTCATCGGAATGGCCGCCAGCGCCACCTTATTGCGGGGGCAAGACAACCAGCGGCCCGGCTTCCGAGTCAAAGTCGACGTCAACATGGTGGTGTTGAGCTTCCAGGTGACCGACAACAAGAACAAGTACGTCAATAGCCTGAAGCCTTCCGACTTCCGGATCTATGAGGACGGCATCTTGCAGAAGATCTCGACCTTCGCCTCGGGCACGGACGCCCCGGTGTCGGTGGCGGAGGACGGCTCGACGCATCCGCTACTGGACGCCAAAAAGGATGCTCTTCCGGGCATGGACCGCCCCGACGCCTTCGTGGGAACCAACGTCTTCGTCCTCTTCGACACCAGCAATTTCATGTATCGCGGTTTCGTGTATGCCGAAGACGCCATCGCCGACTTCGTGCGCGGTCTGGATCGCGCCGATTCGGTGGCGGTCTACACGTTCAGCCGCAATCTGTCGCGCGGGGCTACTCTCACCAGGGAGCACGGCGAGGCCATCGCCGGACTCCGCAAGTCGGTGGCGGGCGACGATACCGCGTTGTACAACGCCCTCTTGCTGACGCTGCGCGACGCTGCCAAGGTCCCGGGCCGCAAGGTGGTGATTGTCTTTTCGAATGGTCCCGACAATGCCAGCATGGTTGCTCCCGACGACGTTCGCGCAGTGGCGGAGGATGAGGGCATCCCGATCTACGTGATCTCTACCAACGAGGTAAACAAGGATCCCATTTCGAGTGGGGTTTTCAAACGCCTCACGTCGCGCACCGGGGGCAAAGCGTATTGGGCGAAGACCTGGCAGCGCCAGGTGGAAGCCTTCGAGAGCATCCGTGAAGATTTGGGGAATTCCTATACGGTCACGTATTATCCCGCGGCCAATCCGAACGAGGGTTTCCGAAAGATTCTGATCGAGATCACCAGCGATCCCGGAAAGAAATTGCGGATCAACTCGAGACCGGGATATCGTCCGAGTCGCGTCACCGGCTAGGTAGCGCCCGCAAGCGTCTGGCAGGCGAAAGCGCCTGCCCCACCGCTGGAGGTGCAGGATTTTGCCGAGGGTGCAGCGCTCCGCCTGCGCGCGCAAGCCGCGTGAGCGGATCCACAAGAGAAGTCGGGTGCTGAAGTACCCGTTTTAGTCTCGGAAACTACTGATTCCAAGTGAAAAGACCGGTACCCTTAGTGCCGATTTGAGAAGGAACGGCGCGTTTCCTGCCCAAAGAATCTGCTACATTTCTGCGATCTAAGCGCCGGTCAGACGACTGAGCAGATCTTGAATCTTCTGCCGCTCGTCCTTGCTCGGGCTATTCTTCAGCGCTTCCTGGCACTGCTTGATCGCTTGCGGTTTGTCTCCCTTCTGATTCAGGGCCATCGCGAGATGATATCGGTACGTGGATTCGTTCGGGTGTTTGCTCACCAGATCTCCAAAGATCCGAACCGCATCATCGCTCAGGGACTTCTTCAGATAGATCCAACCTAACGTATCCGAGACTTCCGCCAGATTCGGCAGGAGTTGCTTCGCACGCGTACCCTTAGTTAGAGCGTCGTCCAGGTCGCCGCTGTGCTCGGCAAGCAGGAATGCAAGGTTGTTGAGCGCGACTCCGTTGGACGGATCCAACTTAATCGCGGCCTCGTAAACTTGCCTGGCCTCCGGAACTTTACCGGCGTGGTCTAGAGTCAGCGCCAGCGTCGTCAATACCAAGCTATTCTCAGGCAATGCTTCGCGCGCCTTTTCAAGAGCAGCGATCGCGCTGACATCATCGCCCTTGCGCCGGTAGGTCTCGCCAAGCTGCAAATAGAGACCACCCCGGTCTCGCGAGTTCTTATCCAGGGCCGCCAGCACTTTTTGGTATTCCTGAATCGCCAGATCGAACTTGCCCACGCGGACCGCCGTCTTGGCGAGCGCGACGCGGAATTCCAGGCGGTTCGGGGCCTTTTCCGCCTCGGTCTGCAACAGCGTTAACGCATCTTCGGACTTGCTCTGCGCCATGTCCGTTTCGACGATTCCCATCAATCCGCGCGGGTTGGCTGGATTAAGATCATAGGATTTCTGGAAACTCGCCACCGCATCCTTGTATTTATTCTCTCCGAGATCGACGAGCCCTAACTCGAAATACACGTCCGGCGAAGTGGGGTAAGTCTTCGCCATCATGTCCAACAGGTTGCGCGCTTCCTGAAACTTTTTCTGCCCAAACAATGCGGCAGACTCGACCAACATCGCGTTGACGTTGCCGCGATCAAAGGCCAGAACCTCCTGCGCTGTCTTAATCGCAGGCTCGTATTCCCCGTGCGTGACCTGTAAATAAGCCAGGGACAGCCGCACCTGCGTGTTGCCGGGTTGCAGTTCGATGGCCTTTTGGAACATCTGGCGCGCCTCTTCAATTTTGCCCTGAGCCGCGTATGCCCGGCCGAGGTTGAACCTGGCAGAAGCATTGTCCGGTGCTCTGGTCACCACCGATTGCAGTTCAATAATCGCCTTATTGATATCGCCCTTGTCGATGAGGAAGGAAGCAGCCAGGCCCTTCGCGAACGTATCGTTCGGATCCACCTTGAGAATCGCCGAATTCCGGTCAGCGGCCTCGCTTCTCTTCCCTTGCCGCATCAGTACCTCTATGATGGCCTTCTCATAGATGAGCTTTCTTTTGGAATCCTTCGCCTCCCCCTCTTTAAGCTCCTTGATGGCACTGTCACCTTCCCCCAGCCGGAGATAGAATTCCCCTACCACGAGGTATGCATCCGGAAATTCGCTGGCATGGGATCGGATTTGATCCAGCACGGCCAACATCTCAGTGTTGCGTTTTTGCGCGGCATACTGCCTGGCGAGCATGATCAGGTAATCGTACTGCTTGGGGTTATTTTGAATAGCCGTTTTCAGGATCGCTTCCGCTTCTGGAATCTTTCTCTCCGTGAGGTAGAGCGTGTACATATCGACATAAGCGGCCCGGAGCGTTTTGTCCTTCTCCAGCACCTTACGGTAGATCTCTTCGGCGCCAGCGAGATCATTTTTCATTCGCAACGCTGCCGCCAACTGCAATTCCAGACCGATCTGTCCGGGTTTGATCTCCTCGGCCTTCCGATATTCCACGACGGCTGCGTCCATGAAACTGTTAAAGCTCGGCAGGTCCTTGATTTTTTGAGCTGCGATGGCTTCGTCGAAGTTCCAGATTCCGAGCAGACGGTGGACTTCGTAGGAATTCGGATCGTGTTTGAGGAGTTTATCGCAATTCTCTTTCGCCTCTTTCAGAAACTCCTCTTTGTCTTTTCCGGCAACCAGCAGGATTTCGGCTACCTTCGCTCTGGCGTCCCAATGGTGCGGCTGATCCTCGGGCAGGAGTTCGACGGCTCGCCGGAACGAGAACACGGCCGGTACCAGCGAACCCAGCTTGTACTCTGCCATACCGCGGCCATAGTACGCCGGGCCGAACCGCATGTCTTTCTGGAGGGCGTTGATGTATTTAATGCGGGCTTCTTTATAGCGCCCTTTTTCAAAGAACTTGTCCCCACTTTCCAGATAGCGTTGCTTGGCGACATTGGGGTCCCGATTGCACGAAACCAGGGACAGCAACGCTATGGAAATAAATGCGGCTACTCTGATAAAACGCATGGCTCCTCACACTTCCGATCACTTAACACTTTAAGCCAAATCACCTTCCGACCGCTATAGTTCCTGACGCTAGTACGCGAGTTTCACCAAGGTACTCATACTGATGCTAACGGAGGGGTGCAATTTTTCACCAAGACCAGGGCTCAATTCACGTACACCACGGCTGCTGTCGGGCCTGTGGTTGGATTGCTGATGCCGCCAATGCGGATGGTTACCGGCAGCGCGTTGCCCTTCAAGTGCGTGCCAGGGATACGGCAACTGATCTGGTAGACCCCGATCAATCCCGGTGCGAGCCCGCTCCAGTCCACAATCACTCCGGCATCGCTGATCGTCGGATTGCCGAAAAAGAGCTGGATGGGAGCCGTGACGGCGAGCGGATTGGAAGGTGACGGATTACCGGTCGCCACCTTCCCACCGGTGGTTACGCCGAGACCCGTGGCATAAATCGTCAGCGGCTCATCCCGTGACGCCGGATGGTCCTTGTTAACGCGAGTCCCGTCCTGGTGAAGAATGGCGGGCCCATCCGTGTCGAAGAAAATCGCCGGTGCGTACCGGGCCACCGTCACATTGGCGGTCGCGGATGCCACCTGATTGGCGATCGAGCGGACCACCAGCGGATAGCGTCCTGCCGCCAGGGTAAATGGAACCTGCGCATTGGCCTGTGTGGGAGAAGTCGCCAGCAGCGGAATCGGCACGTTGTTTAGGGTGATGCAGGTGCCCCCCAAAATGGAAGGCAGGGGCGTCCCGGACGATGTCCCGGTGGCCGCCAGATTCTTTCCTACGATCGAAATCAGCCCGCCCGGTGCGATTGACGCCGTGAGATTGGCCGTATTCACCACCGCTGTGCCCGCTAACTGCGGCGTGTTTTGCGCGGAAGTTGTGCCGCTGATCGGGATGACGCTCAGGCCGGAGGTCGTCAGAACATACGCCGTGCTTGCGGTCGAATCCAGCGTCATCGTCCGTCCGCTCACGTTGGCCCTCACCGTCCCGGTCACGACGCTCAAAGGCCCTTCGAGCGCGTTGGCCGTAGCTGTGGTCCGTTGCGTGGTGGCGTCCACTAGTTCCACGAACCCAGCGTCTGTGGGCGCCACCGAAGCGCTGGCGCGAATCGGCATCGAGAATCGCGCGAAACTGCTCGCACTCACGGCTGTGACGGCCGAAATCGGACGGCCCGACGTAGAAGAACCAACCGCCGTCAGCGCCTGATTCAGAATCTGATCGTCCACCAGGAAATATTGGCCGCCCGGTCCTGCGGAAATCGGCCCATAGTAGCCCGCGATCGGCGTCGCAATCACTTGTCGCGACGTCACGAAGTCGTCCACGCTTCCATCGTACAGATAGCCCACGCCTGTCCCCGAGAGCAGCAGCACATACGCACCGTCCGGTGTCGGCGCCATGGTCTGCACCGGGCCGGGGATGGTGCGCACCGTGCCGAAGACATCCGCATTCAGTGTCCGTGGCACCAAACTCCCGGCCACGATCTTCCAAAGCGTGCCATCCGACATGAGCACTTGCGGTCCGCGCTCGCTGGATGCCATCAAGGTCGGCGTGATGATCGCGAAGGATGCGTTGAACGGAATCGGCGGATAGTTGACCTTCCCGGTGACCGCGTCCTGATTCAGATCCACAATGCTGATGCTCTCTCCCCCGCTGTTGGCGACGTAGAGTGTATTGCCGTCGCTGCCGAACGCCATCGAGACGGGCAACTGGCCCACACCGATCGGCGCCAGTAACTGTTGCTGCTGCATGTCGAAGACTTCGATGCGATTCAGTCCCGGATTCGCGATGTAGAGTTTCTGTCGCACGGCGTCGGCGAGCATGTCGGAGAGCCCCAGGGCGCCCGCGCCGGTGTCGATCGGGATAATCGTGCCGCGTGCCTCGGAGTTGCGGTTGTTTTGGAAGACTCGCACAGTCGGGATGATGTTGACGGCCTCCGCGGATTGGATCAGCAATTGGTCCGGTGTAACGGTTCCGAGGCTGCGTGCGGCCGCGGAGTTAAACTGCGCCGTGACATCGCCGCCATACGACCGGCCAGTCACCCTTACGGTGGCCGACGTCGCAGTAGAACTGAGCACCTGCGCGGTCGCGGTCAGTGTTCTGCCTCCCATGTTGCGCACCGGGATCACGGCGGAGTTTTGGGACGCCGTGACGCCGCACTGATCGAACGCCAGCAGGGCGACATTGGAATCGGGAATTGCCAGAGGCGACTGCTGCAACGCGCCGATGGGCAGCACCATGAAGCCGGATTGCGAAATGGCGTAGATGGTCGCGCTGTCCGAGGTGATCGCCATCTTCCCACCGAGATTTTCCGGGAGTTGCAAGCCGAGCTGGATCAGCAGATTGTCAGGCGAGTTGAACAGCAATTCGGCGGTATTCGATTTCGCTGCGGGAGACGCGACCGGGACAATGTTGTAGGCCGTAATCAGGGCCGGGCCGGTCGGGGTCTGCGCAAAGACCGCTCCCCCCTGCACCGTCTGCGTATTGAAGGTGCTGCCAGAGGGAAAGACGAACGGCGAGTTGGACGTATTCTGTTGCGCCAATACCAGCATCGAGGCGGTCTCGAACAGGAGCGGACCCGTGAGGAACCGCGACCCATCCGGCGATACGGCCACTACCGGCGAGATCGCCGGCACAATCCGGCTGGACAGCACGGTCGACGAAGGCACATCGAAAACAAAGGCGGTGCGCGTAGTGGTGCCTTCGTGTACTCCGACGATGGTCCGCCCATCCTGGGAAGCTTGCAGGCGAGCGTGACTGGCCAACGCCATGACGCCGCCCGGAGGAGGCAGGGAAGGCGCGGAGGGTGCTCCCGGTGCGATGGCGATGGCCTGTAGGGCGTGCGCGGCGTCCGCCGTGGGATCGTAGGTGACCAGCACGTCCTGTCCGTTACCCGTGCCGATGGTGCTGACAAGGACTTTCTCATTGAAACCGACCGCCACGCCCTCCGGACTGGCCGCCAAAGTGATGCGCCGTGTCGTGAAGTTGGCTGAGGTCAGATCGACGACGTCTAGCGCGGAGGCTCCGTAACACGCCACGTAGAGCGCCTTGCCCGAGGGCGAGATGGCGATGGCGAGCGGGGTGGAATCGGTCGCGATAGTTGTGGAAAGCTTAGGCGGGTTGGTGCCGGTGGTGAAGACTTCGACCTGGTTAGAGGCGGTGTTGACCAGGTAAAGGCGTTTGCGGGCCTCATCGATAGCCAGATCGGCGAGTGGCTGGGCGTGCGCTACGACGGTTCCAAAAGTGGCGCCGAAACAGGGAGTCACCAAGAGGAAACCGAGGACAAGGGGCCGGAGTAACGACATCGGTAGAACCAACTATAACCCAGATATGTGGGGAAGTTCACCGATCCATCAGGAACTTTGCCCCGCCCGTGGCACTCTAAGGAAAATATGCTCTGGAACGACGTGCGGTACGCATTGCGCCTGATGCGGCGAAGTCCCGGCTTTACGGCTACGGCGGTGCTTTCCCTGGCGTTAGGCATCGGCGCCAATACCGCCATTTTCAGCCTGCTCTACACCATCATGCTGCGGCCTTTGCCCGTCGCACATCCGGAGCAGCTCGTGCAGTTTCTGTGGTCTTATCCTGATGATCCGCGAGACGACGGCTATTGGTCGTGGGACGAATTTGAGCACTTCCGCAACGCCAATCACGTCTTCTCAGCCATGACCGGCATGTCGTTCAACAACGTTGCCGCCATCCGGACGGAGGGCTCTGAAATGGAGCCGCTGATCCTCGAGAATATTCCGGGGAATTATTTCCAGGTCCTCGAACTCAAGCCTGCGATCGGCCGCCTTACCGATCCCGATGACGTACCGGCAAGCGGTGATGGAGATGTCGTGGTGGTGAGCTGGTTTTTCTGGGACACCCGATTGCACCGCGACCCCAATGCCATCGGCAAACGCATCTGGTATGAGGACGTCCCCAAGACCATCGTGGGGGTCGCGCCCAAAGCGTACACGGGAACCCGAGTGGGAAATCGGACGGATGTCTGGATGCCGTGCGCGAAACCTGGACTCGTGATTCTAGGCCGGTTGAAGCCGGAGGCGCCTCTGGCGCAGGCGCAGGCTGAGGTCAACGTCCTCTACCATCCCTTGGCCGAGCAGAGCTTCGCGCGAAATCGAAACCCGAGGATCCTGCAAAAAAGAGTGGAGCTGGAACCGGCGGCCGCCGGTCTCACACGGATCCGCGACATCTATGGCAAATCGCTGATTCTGCTTATGGCAGCCGCGGGACTGCTCTTGCTCCTCGCCTGCATCAACATGGCGAGCCTGCTGCTGGCCAAGTCAGCCGGACGGCAACGGGAACTGGCAGTGCGGGTGGGTCTGGGCGCCAGCCGAGGCCGGCTGGTGAGGCAGATGCTGACCGAATCGGTGCTGCTTTCGAGTGCTGGAACCCTGGTGGGTGTAGTGCTCGCGTACACCCTAACGGGCGTGCTGGTACGCATCATGGCCAGCGGGTTGGTGTGGCAGCACGTCGATGTTGAGGTCACGCCCGATCTCCACCTGGTGTTATTCACCGCCGGGATCGCCCTGTTCACGGGGCTCCTCTTCGGTCTCGCGCCCGCCTGGTATGCCTTCCGGTCGGGCCCGGCCTCCGCGTTACGGCAGACCGGACACGGTGGCGAGACCTGGTTCTGGCGGCTGTTCGGAAGGGGTCTGGTCACAGCCCAGGTGGCGCTCTCGATTTTGTTGGTGACCGCGGCGTCGGTGTTTCTAGGCCACCTTTCGCACCTCCGGACCTTCAACCTGGGCTTTCGCAGCGCTCACGTGCTCGTGGTGCAGCTCGATCCATGGCGCAGCGGGTACAAGCGCGAGCAATTGGCGGCGCCATATCAGGACTTGCTGGCACGTTTCGAGGCGATCCCCGGAGTTCGCTCCGCATCCATCAGCGGCTGCGTCCCACTCGAAGGCTGCGGGTCGGGTGCACGCTTCATGGCCACTGACGAGCACGTGGAACGCTATGAAGATCGCCGCTGGACGGCGGTAGTTTGGGTGGCGCCGCGATATTTCGAGACGATGGGCATCCCGCTGATCGCCGGCCGCGACTTTGACTTCCGCGATGTTGGGCGGCCGCGCGTGGCGATCATCAATCAGGCGATGGCGAAGCTTTATTTTCCGAGTGGCAATGCTATCGGCAAGCTGGTGAGAATCGATCGGGACCCGCGCTCCGGCGGCTGGTTCGGGGATGACCAGCCCTACGAGGTCGTCGGTGTGGTCGGCGACGTGAAGCTGGACCATATCCAGGACGGCCCCAATCGCGCCATGTACTTCAACATGTTCCAGGAGAGCCGTCTGAGCGACCGCTTCGAGCTGCGCACCAGCGTGGATCCCGGGTCCGTGGCCCCGGCCGCGCGGCAGGCTGTACGGGAAGCTTTGAAGTCCGTGCCGGTAAGAAAAGTCATGACAATGGGCGCGCACGTGGACGCCACGATCGTCCCGGAACGCCTGATCGCGACCCTCTCGGAGTTCTTTGGCGGATTAGGCGCCGTTCTCGCCGGGGTCGGGCTCTACGGACTGCTGGCGTACACGGTGGTGCGGCGGACCAACGAGATCGGCGTTCGGATGGCGCTCGGCGCGAAGGCCAGCGACGTGGTCCGGCTAGTGATGCGTGACGCTCTGGGAATGGTGTGTGCGGGCCTGTTGGGTGGGGCGGCGATGGTCCTATGGAGCAGACCGCTCGCCGCAAATCTGGTGAAAGGCTTGCAGTTTGGGAGCATCTGGCCGCTGGCTCTGGGAGGTGCCTCGATGGCGTTGGTCGCGATGCTGGCCTCGTACGTGCCGGTAGTGCGTGCCGCCAGGGTGGACCCGATGGAAGCGCTACGTCACGAATAACGAGCGGCGGCCCGGAGTTCTTGGAGGGCCGAAAGCGTCGACCGGATTGTTGGCGCGGTAAAGAAGAGTCTTTCCGTCACGGACGCTCAGACTACAGCCTTCGGGCCTTCGGCGATGCCTGCAGTTTCTTCCACTGCTCTTGCGTGAGGACCCGCCGTACCGACCAAAGCATCCGCGAATTGGCCTTCTCCAGGTCGGCGCGCGACTGCGCCACGCGATCGATCTGCGCCAGCACCTTGGCGTCGTCTGGCTGATCGGCTTGCACCAGAGGATCCAGAATCGCCTCCTCCTTTTCGACCGTAGCGTTGAGATCGATGAGCTGAATGCGATGCTGTTGGAAGATGTCGTCCATCTTCTTCACCTGATCGGCGGTCAATCCCAGATACTCCACCGTCTGCGGATTGCTCCACCATCGGCCTTGCCCGCCGCCGTTCAGTCTCATCGAGGAGCTGAACTGATTCAGAAACTGACGGAGCTGTACCTGCCCGCGTCCTGCCGGTTGCCCCGGTCCGGTCGGCTGTTGAAAGTACAACTGAGCCTGTTGGGCAACGGCCGCCCCGCCCGCCAGAATCGTCAGCAACCCCATCCGGTAAATTCGTTGTCTCATGGTCTCTTATCGCTTCCTTCTGTCAGGCTCGATGGCCCGGATACCAGCTCAATCAATGGCTCCATCGGACGCGGAACGGTACGCGATACCGCGCTTTCCACGCGTTCCATAAGGATCGCATCCGCAGCCGCCTGCTCCGCGGCACGCTTCTTTTCGCGAACGTTCTGGTACGCCGGAACCATCACCAGAACCAGGACTGCGGCTGCCGCCAAGACCCATCGCCGCGCTCCATGGGTGCGCACGGGCTCGTGACGGACTCGCACGCCAGCCGCGTACCGGTCACTCCAGTGCCGCACGGAACTTTGGAAGTTTGCCAGCACGTTCTCGAACCGCTCCAACTCCTCACGGCATTTCGAGCATCGCACCAGGTGCTCGTTCTCCGCCGCGCCCTGCTCTCCCATGACCCACCTGCAGATCTGTTCCGAAGACAGATGCCGGTTCATTTCGTCTCCCCCATCCGCTCGCGCACCGATTGCAGGGCACGGAACAGATGTACTTTTACGGTCCCGATCTGCATGCCGGTAGCCGCGGCGATTTCGGTCAGGGCCATCTCTTCGACAAAGCGCAACAGAAATACGGTTCGCTGCCTTTCCGACAGCTTGGTGGAGGCGCGCCATACTGCCGTGACCTGTTCGCGCATCACGGCCTTGGCTTCCGGCGAGAGGCCGCTATCCGGAATCCAGTCGCTGGCCGATTCCAGATCCAATGCCGAGAACTGCGCCCGTTTCCAGAACTGCAGCCGGCGGCTCCGGGTAAAGTCGCGAACCAGATTGATGGCGATTTGCATCAGCCACGACTGCAGGCTCGACTCGCCGCGGAAGCTGTCGCGCCCCCGATAGGCTCGCAGGAAACACTCCTGCGTCACCGTTTCGGCCACGTCGCGATCACGGGACGTGGCCAGGGTGAATCGAAATACCCTCGGCCAGTAGACTCGCACGACCTCGTCGAAATCCTGCAGCTCGGGGACAGGCTTATCCATGGCGGCCGCGGCTGGGATCGGCGGGCAGGTCGCGCTCGGCTCCATTTCATCGGTGTAGACGAGATGTACCGGGCGGAGGTTTACCTGCGCCTGATCACTTTTTTCGCGCGTCCGCAAAGGGTCTACCGCCGTATTTACTGGTAAGCTGGTGCCAATCAGCCAAATTCCTTTAGCGAGTTTTATATCATGCTCCGAACTGGCCGAACCCTCCTGTTCCTCTTCTCTGCGATTTCCGGCTTCGCGCAAAGCGGGTCTACACTGCCTTCGTTCGATGTGGCGGAGGTCAAGATTAACAAATCCGGCGCACAGGAAATGTACGTCGACTTTCGATCGGGCCAAGTCACCGTTCGCAACGTTCCGCTGAGGCTGCTGATCACGGCGGCATATCACATTCCCGATAGTTCGCTCGAGGGCGCCCCCGGCTGGCTCGCCGTCGACCGCTACGATGTGATCGCCAAGGCGGCTCCGACCACGCCCGAGGATCAGCTCCGCCTCATGGTACGGACGCTGCTGGCGGATCGGCTCAAGCTGGCGACGCATGAGGAGCAGAAGCCTACGGCCGTCTACGCCATGGTTGTCTCCAAGCGTGGTCTCAAAATGCAGCCTTCCGAGACGGCCAAGATCGCGGAAGACCGGTGCCGTCCGGGGCAGGGAACCCCTGGGGATCAGCATGTGGTTTGCCAGCACATGACCATGCGCGATCTCGCCGATGCCATTCCGAATATGGCGCCTGGCTACATTCACGGCGTTCCGGTGGTCGATCAGACCGACATGAAGGGCTCTTTCGAATTCAAGCTGGATTGGACCCCCGCGGGCCGGCTGAATGCCTCCATTGCAGGCGCAGATGGTTCTACAGGCACGTCATTTTTTGACGCGGTGGAAGCTCAGTTAGGCCTGAGACTGGAAAACCGCAAGGTCCCGATGCCAGTGATTGTCATCGATCATGTGGAGCGCGTGCCGGTGGAGAATTAGTTCGCGTGGGTCTCCGTTGGCGAAGGGGTTCCGCATGATCCGCCACGAAGCGCGGACTTGGCCTCAACGCTGGGAGCAACGGCTCCAGGAGAAGTCACTAAAGGGGATCCGAATCAAAGCCCGGAACCATCGACTCGGCACCCAAAGTCAGGTTGAAATCCGGGCCGAACGTCAGCTCCGGGCCGCAGATCGGGCAGGCACCTTGACAATCCCCAAAGAAGCTCGCTCGGGAATCTTGACTTCGATATAGGCGCGGGGTGTCTCTTCATTCACTGCCGCGACCAGTACGGGGCGGGTCCGGTCTGCCCTCGCCGCCTCAGTTCTCGGTGGCGATTTTCTCCGCGCGATCCACTACGATGGTATCCAGCGCAGACTTCCGTGCTTCCAGCTTCAGCCCGATTCGCTGAATCGAATTGAAGATCGAGGAGCCGAATTCGGAAGCCGCCGGAACGTCGCCTCCAGCCGATTGGGGCATGACCATTCCGCGTGCGTCTTCCGGCGAAAATTCCAAATCGAAATCGTACCTGCCATTCAACCCCGTGAGATTCACCACCGGACGTCCTACCAGGCGGGGCAGCGAGTTGGCCAGTGCCGTCATATCGCCGTGCCTCACCTCCATGCGCCCCACGCCCGAGGGGGACATGCTGATGCCGAAGCGTGCGCCCTCTACTTGGGGCTCCTCAGGCGACTCCTTGAGTTTCGGTCCACTGGCGCCGACCAGCAACGCGAAGACGCTGAAATCCCTCTTCTCCCGGTGCAACTCGACTCGGAAACGCTCGGCCAGCAGCGCCTGCATCATCGCCGGGAGTTGTTCGTGGCGCGTTCCCTCCGGTCCTTTGGCAACGAGATCGTACCGCAGCTCGTTGAGCCAGGCGGGTCCGGAGACCTGGTATTCCTTCACTTGATAGGCAAAAGCGATGCAGTATCGCAAGGTAACGTATCGGAAATCGATGCGATCGTCGCCGGCCTTGCTTTCCCGCCATTGGCCGGCAGCGCAGCACGGTGCCGCGGGTTTCACCGAGGCAACTTCGAACACGCGTGGGGCCGCGGTCTGACCCGGAGCGGTGCCCGCGATCAGCGCCGCCGCGAGTAACATGCCGAGTTTACGCATTTCAGATCTGAAATAATTTTATAACAGGATCCGAAGGACGAAGTGGGGTCTTGTCGTAAACGCCGACGAGTTCCTCATGTTATATTGTTGCCATGCCGAGCGGCTATGTTCCGATTCTCATTTTTCTGGTAATCGCGATCCTCTTCCCCATAGTCACGATCATAGTCGCCAAGCTGATACGGCCCTCGGCCCCGTTCCTAGCCAAGCTCGAAGCCTACGAATGCGGCATCAAGGCCGCATCCGATTCGCGCGGCCGCTACACGGTTCGTTTCTACATCATCGCCATCCTGTTCGTGATCTTCGATGTGGAAACTATATTCCTATTTCCCTGGGCGGTGAGGTACCGCGAACTCGGTTGGTTCGGCGTAGCTGAAGTGGCAGTCTTCCTCGCGATCCTGGTGGTCGGTTACATATGGGCTTACAAAAAGGGTGCTTTGGAGTGGGTCTGAAAACTCGAATCTTATCTGCCTTCGTCTTTTTTACATTTCTACCGTTGCTGGGCGCCGCGCCCATGTTGCGCCTTGTCTCCAGCACGGTCGGTCCCATTGCGGTAGCCACTGGCGGATCTGCTCCGCCACAGACGGTGGAGGCCTACAATAACGGAAACGGATCGCTAAGTTTGACAGCCAGCGTTCCTGCGTCCGTTACGTGGTTGACGGCTTCGGTGGGCACCTCGCGCACGTGCCAGAGCACTACCAACGCAGGCACCTGCATTCCGCTGAATTTCGCGCTGAACACCAGCAGTTTGGCAGCGGGAACCTACACCGGGATCGTTACCGTAACTGCGGACAGCACCACCATCGATGCGCCGCAGACGATCACCGTTACGGTGCGCGTGGGAAATGAGGACGTGTATGTTGCCCCAGGGTCCGCGGCCGATCTCCACATCACCACCAATCATGCGGTGACTACCAGCACCACCACGCAGGATGGCAATCGCTGGTTGAGCCTTTCGCTCGAAGGGACCGGCAGCTTCCGTTTTGTCTATCCTTACCGCATTCACGTGCAGCCGACGGCCGATATGGCGGAGGGCACCTACACCGGATCGGTGACTACCAGTGGGTCGCCGACTTCGACGGAGAACGTCACCATTCCGGTCACGATGCATCTCACCACTCAGCCGATCGCTCAGGCAGTACCCAGTTCGATCAACCTGCGGCTGGCTGTGGGTGCGCCGCCGCTCGTCTATCCTTTCGACCCGATTGTTTCGCTCGTGAACGCCGGGCAGGGCACCCTGACGCCGGGAACTGTCACGCTCGCCGGCGGGTCGTGGATCAAGCCCGATACTCTTGTACCAGCGTTTACTTCCATCGATCCCACAGGGCTGGCAGTTGGCGACAATCAGGGCTCCATCACGATCGCTTCGAACGCGATCAACTCGCCGACCAAAGTGCCTTTGGATCTCCAGATAGTCGATAAGGGCGCGCCGTTGATCTATTTCCAGGGCGTGCTCGACAACGGCACATTTGTTCCCGGCGACACCGTCTCTCCCGGCGACATCATGATTGTGAAGGGAGAGCAGC